>Ga0233436_1000023_pt1 | contig 223387 bp, 228 predicted proteins | sample SI_122_August201_2_FD_182723 | JGI IMG/M metagenome (GOLD analysis project Ga0233436, IMG submission 182723) | Seawater microbial communities from Saanich Inlet, British Columbia, Canada - SI_122_August2016_150_MG | ecosystem: Environmental > Aquatic > Marine > Inlet | place: Canada: British... | reverse complement strand
TTGCTTCATTACAAGGTAAAATTTGATTAGTATTAATTGAACTTTGAACTAGGATATTAACTGGTTTTTCTATGGTTACTTCTTTTTGAACTATTTTTTGTAGATTAAGAACTGTTGTTATAATAACTTCTAAATCATAAGAACCTGTAAAATCACAAGGTATGTTATAATATATATCAATATCCTGTGATTGACCTGCATCTAAAACAAAACTAAGAGGTTCAACTGTCGCAAATTTAGATGCTTCTCCTCTAAATGTAACAAAATAACCACTATCAATATCCCCTGTATTTTGAACAACTATTGAATCAGCAGTAACTGAGCATTCATAAGCAATTGAATTTTTAGAGGTAAAAACTTTAAAATTTTCAATCTCTGCTAATGCAAAAGTAGAACAAATTACTAGGAATAAAAATAATATTAGTGTGATTATTTTATTTTTTGTCATCGAAAAAACCTTCTAAATCATAAAAATTTGTTCATAAATTTTTAGGATGCCGAAAATCAAAGATTTTCAAGCATCAGTTAATGTAAATAATGTTCCCCCCGGACACTCGGATAATAAATCTAACTATTAATAATAAAAATTATTTAAAAAAAAGAAAAAAATAATTAAAAAAACAAACTTAATAATAAGTTTGTCCTTCTTCTTCAGCGTCTTCTTCACTGCCTCTTAACTTATTAAATCCAATTATTAGACCTAATAATACTAAGATAACAACTAAGATAACTAATCCAACTTCTAAAGCTTTCTTTAAACTACCAAGAGTAGCTGCTTCAACAACATTAGCACTTAATGCGATTTCTTGTGTAGTTGTACCTAAACCAGATACTGCAACACTAAATCCATATTGACCAGCTTTAGCTTCTTTATCAGCAGTTACATAAACATAAGCTGTTTTAGTTTCGCCAGCGCCAATAACAACAACGTTGCTTGGACTTACTCTTGCTTCACCAAATACATCTACGCCTGTAACAGTTACACTAACTGTTTTAGCTGCACTTGTTGGATTTGACATAGTTAACGCATAGATTGAACCAGCATCACCAGCTTTAACATCTTGTGCTGTTGCATCATATAATATTGAAGGTTTTTCTGTTGTAGTTGCTGCAGGAACACCACATGTATCATCAGCTGTTACTGTGATTGATTCCATTTCAATAACTCTTTCGTCACCATCATCATATGTTACTTCAACTTGGGCATCATAATCGCCAGCTGTTGCACATGAAGGAATTCTTAAATATAATTCTTCGCTAGTTGTTGCTTCGTCAGACTCTAATTCATCAATATAATCAGATGCACTAACTCCTAAATCTGGAATTGAAACTTTAACTTTGATTCCATCTTCATCTTTTTGTCCGTAATTTTTTAATCTAACAGAGGCAAGTAATGCTCTACCAGCTTTTACATTATTTTCAGGACTAAAGATTACATCTTTAATTTCAATTAAGTGTCTATCTGTACTAACATCTAAATTGTAAGTTTTGATTTCACTAGCACCATTTTGACCAGCTATTTCAATTCTTAATGTCCAATCAGAATCATCGATATCAATTCTTTGAGGAATGTTTAATCTTAATCTTTTAGAATATGTAACATTTGCTTTTGCATCAAAAACATCAGTTATATCTTCAATAAGATCGTTGTGGTCATACCCTCTTAGATATGCTTCAACTTGAACATTTTCTAAATCTACATCTGGTGTGAATACCACCTTTACAGTATACTCTTCACCTCTAACAATGTCCAATGCATTTGGTACATTCTCTAATAATTCAGTACCGTCCATTTCTACTTCTTCAACTGTGATAGCAGCACTAGCAACACTACATAAAGCTAATATACCGACTAAGAATACAGTTAAAAGACCCATTAATTTTGTTTTCATTTTTGTTTTACCCCCAAAAAATTGTTTAATTTTTAGTTTAATAAGACAAATAATCGGCTACTCATATATAAACCTTTCGATTATCTACATTCTAGAGTAGTTAATATATTTGACTATGCTTTAGTGATGATTGATTATATAAAAAGGTTTCGAAATTATCCCTCAGTATCACTTCAATTACAAATTCAGAACATATAAATAGTGAAAATAAATCATACTAATTATGATTACAATAATTGGTGCAGGACCTATTGGAAATTATGTAGCTTACCTTTTAGCAAAAAATAAAAAGGAAGTTCAAGTATTTGAAGAACATAAAGAGATAGGATTACCCATACAATGCACAGGAATAACCACAAATAGGCTAACTGACATAATTAAACTGGATAAAAAAATTATAATAAATGAAATAAATAAAGCTAGAATTTATGCACCTAACAAAAAATTTATAGAAATAAATTTTAAAAAACCTAACCTTGTTATTAGCAGGGATAAACTAGATAACCACTTAGCAAACTTAGCCAAAAAAGAGGGGGCAAAATTTTTCACAAACCATAAGTTCATAGGGATAAAAGACAATAAAGCAATAATAGAGAATAAAAAAAACCACAAAATCAAAGAAGTAAAATTTGATCACCTCATAGGTGCAGATGGCCCTTTGAGTCGAGTTGCAAAATCAATTACAAAAAATAAACATAGTGTATGGCAGGGAATTCAGGCCAGAATTAAGATAAACAATGATAACATCATAGAATTCTATCCTTTTTTTGGAACCTATGCATGGGTAGTTCCAGAAAATAAAAATATTGCAAGAGTAGGTTTAGTAGACAATAGGTATACAAATGTTTTATTCAAAAATTTTTTAAAATTTAAAGGAATAAAAAAAGAACAGATATTAGAATATCAAGGGGGATTGATTCCAAAATATAATCCCAAAATTAAAACGCAATTAAAGCAAAAAAAAAGTACCTTATATATAGTGGGTGATGCATCCACGCAAGTTAAGGCAACTACAGGAGGAGGGATTATTCAAGGCTTATTAGCGGCGGCAGCTCTAAACAAATCAATTACAACAAACAAAAATTACAACAAACAGTGGAAAAAAGCAATAGGTAAAGAATTATACCTACATCACAAAGCAAGAAAAGTTATGGATAAGTTCAAAGATAAAGATTGGAACAAATTAATAGATATAATGAGTGAAAAAGAATGTAAACATATACTATCGACAACAGATAGAGACAGTCTGCATAGTATAGTAATAAAGCTGATTTTAAAAAAACCAAGCATTTTAAGGTTTGTTAAATATATTTTCTAAAAAACATAAAGTTTAGCGTAACAAGTTGCTTAACTTGATGGTTCAACAAATTAGAACCATAAAGTTTTTAAAACAACTAAAATACCTTTTAATGTGGGGAACTATGGAAGAAGAAACTAAAAAAGAAATTAACGAGCAGAATATTGAAGATAACGATGAAGAACTAAATATTGATTTTTCTAAAATAACTAAATTATTTAAGAGAAAAAATAAGTTAGATAAAATAAAAGACTTAAAAGAAGAAACAAAAGAGATTAAAGAAGATTTAAAAGAACAGATAGAAGATTTAAAAGAAAAACAAGAGGAAGTAGAAGAGATTTCTCAAGATTTAGATGATGATGAACAAAAGGCAAAAGAAGCAGATAAGTTAGATGAAGATATTAAAGAAAAAGTAGAAGAAGTTAAAGAAATAAAAAAAGAGATTTTAGAAGAAGATAAAGATGAAGAAGTAAGTATAGACTTTTCTAAAATCAAAAGTTTCTTCAAAGGGAAAAAGGAAAAAATAGAAACCCAAAATGATGAGGAAATAAATATTAATTTTAAAGAATCAATCAATTCAACCTTAACATTCATTAAAAAACATCAATTAGTATTCTTAATATTAATACCTATATTATTAAGTATATTTTTCAGAGCTTACCCCATCTCATTACCAGTTACAGATGAATGGGCTGAAAATTCAGTATATAACAATATAAAAGCAGGTATAGAATCACAAGTAAACCAACAATACCCTAATTTACCTGATACTAATAAACAATTAATAATAGATTCACAGTTTGAGAAGATATTAGAAGAAGAAGGTTCTCAAATAGATTCTCAAATAGCGGGCACTTCAAATTATTTTAAATCAAAAATGCAGGATGAATCTGGACAAACTTATCTTTTAGCAATTGACCCATATTTATGGTATGGTGAAGCCAGAAATTATCTTAATAATGGGCATTTTGGAGATGAATTTGTAGATGGACAATCATGGTACAGCCTAAGAAATGGGCGTCCAGGAAAGTTAGTTGAATCTTTCGATTCCCCAGGATCATCCATTATAAATCAATTATTTGCAGTTTATTTATATAAGGCATTGCGTCCATTCAATAAGGATTTATCTTTAATGGGAGCATTATTTCTTGTGCCATTAATAATAGTTACATTATCTATTATACCTGCCTTTTTCATAGGAAATAAGATGGGTGGACCTGTAGGAGGTTTATTTGCAGGAATAATTGTTGCAATAAATGCTGCATTGTTAGGAAGAACACCTGCAGGTTTTGCAGATACAGATCCATACAATGTATTTTTTCCATTATTTATAGCATGGGCTTTTATTGGAGCAATTGAAACAAAAGAAACAAAAAATAGAATAATATTCTCCTCAATTGGAGGGCTTTTAGTTGGATTATACAGTAGAGCATGGTCTGGATGGTGGTACCCTATGCTTTTCGTTCTAGGAGCATTAGGAATTGGAATATTATACTATATTGGAATTAATTTCAAAGAATTCAAAAAAAACCCACTGCAAGGTTTGATTAAAATATCAGATATAAAAAATAACCTTATAATACTGGGATGTTTTTTAGGTACTTCTGCTTTTTTTGTGACAATTTTTAATAATGTTGCAATATTCATAGAAGGATTTTTACAACCACTTCAATTTATAAGACTAAAAGATGTTGCTGTAACCACATTATGGCCTAATGTTATGACTACTGTTGCAGAATTCAATGTAGTTCCATTAAATTCAATTATGTCTCAAATGGGTGGAAAATTATTATTCTTCATAGCAATAATAGGTATCCTCTTAACAATTATAATAAAAAACAAAGAAGGGAAAAGGGATATAATGTATGCCACATTCTTAACACTCTGGCTTATTGGAACAACTTATGCGTTTACTAAAGGTACAAGATTTTCAATCTTAATGGTACCTGCATTTGCAATTGCTTTTGGAATTGCATTAGGTATAACACATAAATATTCTATAGAGTGGTTATCTAAAAACATTCATATAAATAAATATTTAGCAAGTGTACTTGTGATATTAATATTTGTTTTATTATTAGTAAACCCATTAAAAGCAGCACACAATACTGCCAAAAATGAAATACCTAGTATGACTGATGCGTGGTATGACAGCTTAACAGAAATTAAAGAAGATTCAGAAGATGCAATCGTAACATCTTGGTGGGATTTTGGACATTGGTTTGTAGCAATCTCAGAAAGAAAAGTAACATTTGATGGTGCGGATCAAGGAAAAAGAATACATTATGTTGGAAAAAGTCTTTTAGTAGATGATGAAGAATCTGTAGCCATTTTAAAAATGTTAAACTGTGGGCAAAATGAAGGACCTTTCTTATTAGAAGATTATTTAGAAGGTGACACAGCAAAAGCAACTTCAATAATAAATGAGATCATGTTTTATAATAAAAATGATGCAATAAAAACACTTCAAAGTGAAGGGCTAAGTGAAGAACAAATAGAAAACCTAACAAAATTAACACATTGTGATGATTTGATTCCACAATATTATATCACATCTGAAGATATGATTGGAAAATCAGGTGTATGGGGTCATTTTGGATCATGGGATTTCGATAAAGCTACAATGCACAATGCATTAAAAAAGAAATCACTCACAGAAGGAACTAAATACCTTCAAGAAGAATACAATATGAGTGAAGCAAATGCAGATAATCTTTATTATGAAATTCAATCAACTGATGCAGATAGATGGATAAGTCCATGGCCAGGATATATGGGCGGACCATATCCAAGCAATATAAAAGGTGATCTAGTAACATGTTCAAATGGGATAACAGTAAATTTAACTAATTATAAAACATTAATCCCTACACAACAAGGTATCATGAGTCCTAATTCCTTAATATATGCAACTAAAACAGAACTAAAAGAAAAAATATATGAAAGCACATTAGGTGTGTCAGTTGCACTCATACCAGAAGATAAAGGATATATATGCTTATTAATGGACCCTTTGTTAGCTAAAAGTACATTTACAAGATTATTTTTCTTTGATGGACATGGTTCAAAATATTTTGAAAAGTTCAGTGATAAAACAACATTTACGGGTCAAAGAATTATAACATGGAAAGTTAACTGGGAACCTCAAAAACCGCTTATAATGGATGAATTACAAGAAAAAACGGTTGTTAAAGAAGGAAACCTGGTTTCTGTGAATTATATTGGTTGGACTGAAGAAAATGGAGTATTTGATTCATCAATCCTAAATTGGCAAGAATTAAAGGTAACCTCCCAAACAAATTTAGAAGAAACATATGATCAAAGAGAATTAGATTTTGAAGCTGGTGCAGGTCAGATGATATCAGGATTTGATAAAGGAGTTATAGGTATGAACATTAATTCTATAAAAACAATCCAAATTCCACCAGAGGAAGCATATGGTTTAGATCCTAATCAACATCCACTTGGAAACAAAACATTATTTTTCAAAATAAAGGTAATTGATATATCATAAAATGGATAAAAACAGTACATGGATTGTAATTCCTGCATATAATGAAAGTAAACATATTTCTGAAGTAATAAAAAAAACCAAAAGATACTGTCAAAATATTATAGTTATAGATGACGGAAGCAAAGATAACACCTTCGAAATTGCCAAAAATCTAAAAGTATATGTATTGAAAAATATTGTAAATATGGGTAAGGGTGCTGCATTAAAAACTGGTTGTGATTTTGCAATTAAAAAAAAATCAAAAAAAATTATTGTTATGGATTCTGACGGGCAACACAATCCAGAACATATTACAAAAATAATAGATGATTTAGAAAAAGTTGATATTATGTTTTCGTATAGGAAGTTCTCAAAAAAAATGCCATTTATTTTAAAATTTGGGAACATAATGATTAACAAATTCACAAGCTTATTATATGGCTTAAATCTTAAAGATACACAGTGTGGTTTCAGAGGATTTACCGATAAAGCATATAAAAAAGTACGATGGAACTCAACAAGTTATAGTATGGAATCAGAAATGATTGCAAATGCTGGAAAACACAAACTTACATATGCCGAATTTCCGATAGAAACAATATATTCGGATAAATATAAAGGAACTACAATGATTGATGGAATTAAAATTGTATGTAATATGATTAAATGGAAACTAGGGGGTTAAAATGCTGTTAGGGATACAAATATTAGGAATTTTTATTGGGGCTTTTATGCTTTACCTTACTTTTTTGCATAAAAAAAGAAGAGAGTTTACAATAAATGAAGCAGGGTTCTGGACAGTATTTTGGGCAGGATTTATTTTTATAGTAATTTTCCCACATTTCTTTGATTTTATAATCAAAGATGTATTAGATTTTAGTAGAACATTGGACTTTTTTATTGTAGCAGGATTTTTATTTTTAACAGGTGCAATATTCTATATGTACACGGTTCTTAGGAAAACACAGAAAAAAATAGAAGGAATAGTTAGAAAAGTTGCAATTGATAAAGCTTATAAAAAAGAAAAATGAGAATTCCATTAGTTGATCTAAAGGCACAATATGTTACAATTAAAGAAGAGATAGATGAAGCTATCCAAAATATCCTAGACACTACAAGTTTTATAAATGGAAAACCTGTAAAAAATTTTGAAGAAAATCTAGCTCAATTTTGTAATTGTAAACATGCTATTGGACTAAGTAGTGGCTCATCTGCACTTTTTTTAGCTTTAAAGGCCTACGACATTAAAGAAGGTGATGAAGTAATCACGGTTCCTAATAGTTTCATTGCTACAGCAGAATCCATCATACAATGTGGTGCAACCCCTGTATTCATAGATATAGATAAAGACTCAATGCTTATGAATCCAGAATTATTAGAAAAATCAATAACAAAAAAGACAAAGGCAATAATTCCAGTTCATTTATATGGTCAAACCTGTGATATGGACAAAATAATAGATATTGCAAAAAAACATAACCTCATTATTATTGAAGATGCTGCACAAGCAATAGATGCAGAATATAAAAATAAAACCTTACCAATCTATGAAACTGCAATATTTAGTTTCTTTCCTGCTAAAAATTTAGGATGTTATGGTGATGGTGGTGCAGTTATAACAAAAAATACAGAGATAGCTAAGTTAGTATCAAAACTAAAAGATCATGGCAGGATAAGCAAATATGAATCAGATATTATAGGGTATGGTGAAAGATTAGATGCATTACAAGCTGCAATTTTAGATGTCAAACTAAAACAATTAAAAAAATGGAGTCAAAAAAGAAAAGAAAATGCCCAAAAGTATAATCAACTTTTAAAAAGTATTCCTGAAATACAAATACCTTTTGAACAACCCAACATAAAACATGTTTATTATATGTATGAAGTAAGGGTAAATGATCGTGATAAATTAATGGAATTCTTAAAAGAAAATGAAATTAGTTGTGGGATTCATTACCCATTACCTTTACATTTACAACAATCATTAAAATTTTTAGGATATAAAGAAGGGGACTTCCCAATCACAGAACAAGCTGCAAAAGAAATATTATCCTTGCCAATGTATCCTGAATTAACAGAAGAGCAAATAAAATACATCGCAGATAAAATAAAGAAATTTTATTTAAAATAAAAAACGAGATAATATATGAGACAATTTATTTTTCTATGATTGATTGATAATAACTCACCATCTCTTTCGCTAATATTTTCCAATCATAATTTAAAATCTTTTTTCTTGCTTTTTTGGCAACAAGATTTGCACCATTTTTATCATTTAAAATATTTTTTAATTGTTCTGAAAATGAGTCTAAATTTTCGGGTTCATAGAAATATGCACAATCCTTCAAAAAATCTTTTAAAATACCTATCTTGCTAAGAACAATAGGTTTTTCCATACCCATATATTCTAACACTTTTAAATTGAGAATAAAATCTGCACCCACAGTGTCTTTTGCAAAAGGTGCCGCTAAGATATCCGCACAATTCAAATATTTGGGAATTTCGTCATGATTGATTCTTCCAACAAAAAAGCATCTATCCAACACCTTTAATTCTTTGGCAAGATCTATTAAAGCCTGTTTACCCTTACCATCACCTACAATTACAAGACCTATTTCTTCTATCTTACTAAGAACTTTAATCAAATCTCTAACATGATTAGATTTATCTAGTTTTCCAACATAAATCATCAGTCTTTTTTTACCTGTTTTTTTCTCAAATTCTGTCCTAAGTTTAGGATCTTTATTTTGTGGAGAAAATTTTTGTGAATCAATTCCAGATGTAACTGTTTTTACACTCTTTTTATACATTTTTTCAAAATATTTTGAGAGTGTTGGTGACATTGTTGTTAAACCATCTGATTTACCAATCAAAAAAGTCTCAAGCCACTTAACAATTTTAACACGGTAAGTAGGATGAATCTTTAAATATTTCATGGTTTCCCATTCAACATCACCCATCTCTAAAACAAAAGGAATTTTATTCTTCTTAGAAACCTTATACGCCATATAACCTGAAAAAGGTGTGGGTCTAAAACCATGAACAATATCAAAATTTTGATTTTTTACAGTTTTTAACAAACTTAAAAAATAAAAAAACATAGAAATCTCCATTATTTTGGATTTTATTTGAAATGGGTGTATTATCTTCAAATTTTTGGAGGGTTTGATGATGACTTCTTCATAATCGGAATATTTATCAAATTTAGGAAGAACCAAAGTGACTTCATTACCCTGACTTGCCATTGCTTTTGCCAGATTATATTGACGAACTGCAGCAGGTTTTGAAAAAGGATTAATTAGACATATTTTCATTTTTTAGTCCCTTTAATTTGTTTAAATAATTCCAAAGTTTCGTTACTAATATTATCCCAAGTCAATCTTTTAGTATTTTCAATTACATTTTTCATTTTACTATCGATCTCATCATCCTTAAATATTTCGATCACATGATCTGCTATCTGTTTTGAAACGTCATGGTCCATATCAAGAGAATAACCTCCAACCATCTTTAGTACATGTTTTAATCCACCTAAATCTGCTAAAATAGAAGGGACCCCTACACTCATTGCCTCCACAGCTGTTAATCCAAATCCTTCTCCCCTAGAAGGTAAAACAAAGACATCTGCAGTATTATAATAACAATCAATTTTGCAAGAAACTTTTCCTTCAAATATACATTTATCGGAAACATTAAGTTCCTTTGCAAGTTTTTTAAGTTCATCCATATAACCTTGATCTTCACCCACAAAAACAAATTTAGTAGAGGGTTCAAATTTGAGAATAGAATTGGCTGCCTTGATGATATCTTGTGCGCCCTTATACTTCACAACCCTCCCTACAAATAAAACAACTTTTTTAGGGTTACCAAATCTTTCCATTAATTCAGAGGATTTCTCAGATTTTTCCAAAGGTTCAATCCCATCAGGAATCAGTTTTATCTTATCCCCACAATCAACAATATCTTTATATTGTTTAATATTCTCAGCAGTGAGTGCAACAAGATATTTTGCCCTTTTTAATATCCTTTTACCTATAATTATATCAAATATTTTTTTCAAAAAACCCAATATACCACCATAGTGTGCAATTATATCATGGGCAGTAAGAATATAATTTTTACTTAATCTAGAAACCATATCTGCTTCATAAGTCTGATAGCCATGAACATGAACAATATCAAATTCTTTTATATATTTCTTCAGATACTTTTTCATCTGGGGATTATATCCATAAGGAAAAAGTTGAAAAAAGGGTTTAAATCTATAAATATTTATACCTTCTTTTGTTTCCTTATAAGAGCGATCATTTAGAGATTTAAACGTAAATCTCCTACCAGTAGAAAACCCTCTAGTATCATTATTGGTCATAGAAGTAGATGTAACAACAGTAACATCGTGCCCTTTCTTAACAAATTCTTTTGAAAGTTCATAAACTACTTTTTGAGAACCACCAACAGAAGGATAAAATCGATATATTATTTCTAAAATTTTCATTTTTGCCCTCCAAAAATGAAGGCCTGAAAATCACAGATTTTTATTGTTTTCATATTTTATTTCCTTTTTAATTTTAACAAATTTTTATAAACTTGAATATAACCATCTAAAAAATTGTTTAATCCAAATTTCCTAAAAGGGCGATACAGAGTTTTATTATTATAGACCATCTCAACACCTTTTGCAATACCTGCAAAACTTTTGGGCTTTACTAAGACGTAATTTCCCGAAACAACTTCTGGTAATGATGTTGTATTAGATGCAACAACTGGCTTGCCCATTGCACAAGCTTCAGCAGTAGTAAAACCAAATCCTTCTGCCAAACTAGGAACCACCACACAATCAGCAGCCTTGATATAATTAGGTAATTCATTATAGGGCACAGGATCATGCATAATGACTTTGTCTTTTATCCCTAATTCATCAATTAATTTTAAAATATAATCATACCTTTTTTTATAATCTTTATCCTTACTAACCAAAGCAAGAAATTTTGCATTAGGTATATTTTTAGATATTTCAGGAACTGCCTTAATTAAATATTCTAAACCCTTACTAAAACCAGGTCTCCCAGTAAACAAGTATACAAAATGATTATTTAGTCCCAAATCTTTTTTAATTTTAATACCATCATATTTTTTAGAGTTCCAATGATCATAATCAACCCCACAATAAACCTGTTCAATATGAGAGTCAGTCTTTCCAACCCCTTTAAGTTGATTAGTTGTTGAATCAGATATAGTAATATATTTATCAAAATTTAAAACGTATATCATCCTTTCTAAAATATCATGTATCCATGCATTAAATCCTGACATTTCTGTTAGTTGTTTCCATTTTCCAACCCAGACTTCATGAACAGAAAGAACGGATTTTTTCCTTAAAACTTTAGAAGCAAACCAAGTAGGAAATGCACCATTAAATATGGTACCATGTATCAAATCTGATTTTTTAGCCAAAGATAAAACTTTGGGAATAGCTAAAAAAGTAAATAAATACCTATTATGTAAACAATTTACCCTATAAACATTAACACCATTAATTACTTCATTTTTTTTTGTGCCCTTAAGCCTATGTGTAACAAGATCCACTTCATGACCTTTCTTAACCAAACTTTCACTTAAATTCTTAAAAAGTATTTCTACCCCTCCTATATGAGGTAAATAATTTTCCAAGACAAATAGAATTCTCATTTTAATTCCTTTATAACCTTTGCAGGATTTCCAGCCACAACAACATTATCGGCAACGTCTTTTGTAACAACTGAACCTGCACCAACTACTGAATTTTCACCAATAACCACAGGCATAAGTGTTGCATTACTTCCAATAACTGCATTCTTCTTAATTAAAGTAGGTTTCCATTTTTTTGAATCGCCACTGGGGGGATTAACATCATTAATAGTCATAACACCATGTCCAACAAAAACACCCTCTTCTATTGTAACTAAAGAACACAAAAAACTATGGCTCTGAATACTAACTTTATTTCCAATTTTAACATCTGGTTGTATTTCAACATAAGACCCAATCATACAATCATTTCCAATGTCACAACCATAAATATTACAAAATTCCCATATCTTTGTTCCAGATCCAATTCTAGATTCTTTTACAATAGAGGTATCAGATATTTTAACGTTATCCATTTTATTTTAAAGGTAAATTTATCTCCTTTCCACCCATCTCAATTGAAGTATATATTCCTTCTATGAGTTCTAAACTTTTTAACCCTTCGTTACCATCTACAACAGGGTCTAAATCTTCTAAAATAGATTTAACAACATCTTTAAAATATTCCTGATGACCAAACCCATATACATTAGGGGGATTTGTAGAAAATTTTTCCATTGTCTCTTTGGTTTCTTTATTATCTTTAAACTCCCACACATCAATCTTATTCATGGCAGTCCCACCAACTTTTGCAGAACCTGCATCTCCAAAAACAGATATAGAACCTTCAATATTCTTAGGAAATATACTTGTAGTTGTTTCTATAGTTGCAAAAGCACCATTTTTAAATTTTACAATAGCTACAGCAGTGTCTTCAGATTCTATGTCATGGGTCATAGTACTACAAAAACCAACAATACTTTGAGGTTCACCCATCATCCATCTTAACATATCTACATGATGACTTGCTTGATTCATTAGTACACCACCATCTCTAGCTCTTGTACCCCTCCATTCATCTTGATCATAATATTCTTGGGGCCTTGTCCAATGAACTTTTATGTTGCCTAAAAATAACTTTCCAAATCTACCTTCATCAAGTGCTTTTTTCATCTCTTTTATAGGTGTATTATAACGATTCTGTTTAACAACAAATAATTTAACTCCCTCTTCCTTGCAAACTTTAACCATTTCTCTAGCCTCTTTCATATTCATAGCCATAGGTTTTTCAGTAACAACATGTTTTTTAGATCTTGCAGAATTAAGTGTCATCTCACAATGAAATCCACTAGGAGTACATACTGAAACAACATCAATGGCAGGTTGTTTAAGCATCTCTTTATAATCAGTAAAGTAGTCACATTTGTACTCTTCAGCCATCTTTTTGGCTTTTTCTTCAACAACATCACATACAGCAACTAACTTAGCATTTTCTAAATCAGAAATTGCAGAAGCATGTTTTGAAAATATTCTACCACAACCAATAATCGCAAAATTTACAGTTTGCATTAAAATTCACCCCTATTTTTCATATCTTTTTCAACCCATTTTTTTGTAATATCTAATCCTTCTTCAAAAGTCACACTTTCTTTAAATCCTAATTTTTCTATTTTTGAAGTGTTAGGTATGGGTTTAAGATTTTCCCCCATTCTAGGATCTATGATTTCTGGCTTTACTTTTCCATTACCATATTTATCGCAAATCATTTGAGCGAGTTCGAGTATACTAACTCTTGCTTTAGAAGCAACATTATAAGTTTGACCTATAGAACTTTTATTTTTATATAAAAGAAGATTTGCATCAACATCATCTTGAACATAAGTAAAACATCTCACTTGTGAGCCAGGACTACAAACTAATGGATTTTTTCCTGCTAGTACTCTGGATAAAAATATACTTATTACACCTGCCTCACCAGAATAATCTTGTCTAGGCCCATAAACATGAAAATAACGCAAAATAGAAGAGTTAATTCCATAATTTTCATTATAAAATTTATAATAGTTTTCAGCAGCTAATTTACTAATCCCATAGATGGTAGAGGGATTCTTTGAATCATCTTCTTTAAATGGTTTTTCATTACTTCCAAAAACAGAACCAGTAGAAGCATGTATAATTCTAGGATTATTTTTACTTTTACGTAAAATCTCAAGAATATTAAAATTTCCCACCACATTTGTTTGAACATCGATCATAGGATTTTTTAGACTAACAACTAATTTTGAAGCAGCTTCACTAAATATAACATCACTCTGCTCAACATAAGGTTTTATTGAATCATAATCTTTTATATCCCCATTTGCAAACTCAAATCGAGGTTCATCTTTAAGATGTGCATGATTCGCAAGTTTTCCACCAATAAGATTATCGAAACTAATAACTTTTTCAGCACCTTCACTAAGGGCACGATCAACTAAATGACTTCCAATAAAGCCTGCTCCACCCGTAACTAAAATAATTTTATTTTTGAAAAGCATTTTACCACCTAACTATATAGGTTTAGTCGATTTATAAAGATTATGGAACTAAAAACTAGTATTTTATCAAAAACAACCCATCAAATAGATTGGTTGAATTTCATTGTTTAGTCACAGTTAAACAAATATAACTAGAGAAATATTTAATCAATGGGATTTTTTGAAGAATATCTGACAAAAATAAAGTTAATCCCCTTAAAGATTTAATTCTCCATGCAATGGAAGGTAACATTAGGATGCACCCATCAACTTTTTGTACATCCAAGCCAGCTTGCCTACATAATTTACGAATCTCAAAAATGGAACGTCGAACATCTAACATACCCTTAGGTTTAGAAAAACCTGCAGGATCCCCCCCAAACAAAAAAACAAGCTTCTTAGATAAATTCATAGTTGTTGTTTCTAACCCATATTTATTTTGGAAAGAAAAATTAGCAACCCCTCTATCTTTAAGTACTCTTTTAAGTTCTTGTAATGTCTTAAGTGGATCTGGAACATGCTCTATAACATGAAAATAAGTTACTTTATCAAACTCCTCATTCTTATAAGGAAGTCTATCTGCATATCCCTGAACAAAATTTCCTTTTTTAATTTTTTTATTAGCAATTTTAACATTTTTATCAGCAATATCAATACCATACAAATCAAGATTATTGCATTTACTCAATTTTAACCCTAGTTCAAAATTGAGTCCAGGACCACATCCAATATCTAGCCATTTATCCCCCTCAGAAAGATTTAATCGTTTTAACCCAGGTAATACCCTCCTTTTAGCAATTTCACCAACAAAACCCTCTAAAAACCCCTTAGAACGCCATCCAGATACCTTGTTATAATACCTTTTAGTTAAATCAGTAACATCAACACTTGGATTGGTTTTTTTACTTGTCAATTTTTTCACAAATAACAACCCACTCCCATGGATTAAATCCTTTTATTTTATCAACCACATACAACAAACAAAAACCTAATTTATTCAATCTAATAAGACCAAAGAATCTTGAAATGATAAATTCGATTAAAAACCAATTTATTAATGGTTTCATGTGGACAACCCTAAATCCATTTTGTTCAAGTTCTTTTTTTATTTCACTTTTTGTATAAAGTTTATCATAAACAGGAATATTAGGTTTCCTTCCTAAAACTCTACTTAATTTATGGATAAAATTCCATTCCTTAAAATTTACAACATCAAAAATAAAAACACCACTCCCTTCTAACAAATCATAAACTTCCTTGTAGAAAATCTTACGTTTATCTAATTCGAAATGCCTCACAAATCTAAAACTGGTTATTAGATCAAATTTTCCATCTAATTTCAAATTAAAAGCATCTACTTTTTTCAATTGCCATTTTTTCAAATTTAATCTTTTTTTTGCAATACCTAACATTTCATCACTATTATCAACAGCTAATCCTTCAAAATTTCCTTTCAAATCTTTTGTAATACGTGCAGGACCACAAGCAATATCTAAAACATGTTTAGGTTTCCTTTTTTTAATCTGTTTATTAATAACTTCAACCTGTTTTACATGACGAAGAATACCTAAAGGATCTTGAAATCTCTTTTCAAGATATTTTCCAGCGATATCTTTCTTTTCATACCACTTTTTTACTTCTTCTTTTGAATGTACATTAAATTTTTCTTTCATTTTATATTATTAATCCCATCTATTTTTAAAGGTTTTTCTTTTTTAAGATAATTAAAATAAATCCTTTTAATTCTTTAAAGTTAATCATTTTCATAAGATAACAAGTGAATAGATATATAATTCCACCAATAGATAAGCATATGATTGCCTCAATGTAAGGATTCAAATTAAGGAGGTATTTTAAAACATAAACTGATATCACAAAGACAAGTGCAACAAATAAAGATTCAAGCCAGATTGCTATATGGCTTCTTGCTTTGATAAATTTCCTGAGATATATTGAGGTTAATAAAGCAATTAAGATATAACTTAATGTAGTTGTTATAGCAGCCCCATTAATGCCCCATTTTGGAATAAAAATAAAATTTGTAATTATATTAAATGCTGCAGCTACAAGTAATATGTTTGTAACAACCTTGGGTTTTCCAATACCTGAAATAACGGACTGATCAATCATTCCAACAGTAAAAAATATTATCCCAACAGAAAGTATTCTCATTGCAAACGCACCTGGAATATATTCTACCCCAAAAAGAAGATTCAATATTAGTCCAGGATACAAAAATAATACCATGGAGATAGGTATTACAGTAATCAAAGTATATTTATGAAGTAAATTAACCCCTTCAACGATTTTAACTTTCAAATTTTTCGCCCATAATTCAGACACCATTGGAAAGAATACTTGTGAAATTGATCTACTAAAAAAACCTATAATTATTACGGTCGGTAAAACGACGTTATATATCCCCACTTCACTTAAAGGCCTAAAATAAGTTAAGATCATAGTATCAATATAACCAATGACTAGATTTCCTAATGAAATAAAAAAAGATGCAAATGCAAAAAAACTAAGTTGTTTTGATAATACTTTTTTTTCTGCTTGTTTCAATTGATTCTTAATAAAATATTTTTTATATTTGAATAATAAGGGTGTAAATAAAATCAAAGTTACTGCCCACCCGAATAAAAATGCAAAAGAAGGTAATAAATGATTTTTTGTAAACCCTAAATATATGAACATAATCAACATCACTAAGAAAAAAAGATTTTCACTCATTAATATTAAAGCTAAATTTAACATACTTTGAAAACCCTGGAAAATGGCACCTAATAATCCCACTAGAACTATCAAGATAAGTGATACTGAAAGAATTTTAATAACTGGAATAGCTACAGGAGTTTTAAAAAAGTTTATTGCTAACCATGTTGAAAAAGACCATAGTGATATTGATGCAATCAATGCAAGAGTTAGCTTTATTGTTGCAACAAACTTAATAGAAAAAAATAATTTGTTATATTGCTTTTTAGCTTTAAATTCAGATATGTGTTTAGTTAATGATGGGTTTGTCCCAATATTAACAAATAACATCACAAACGTGATTAAAGTAAATACCGAATAAAATAATCCCATTTCTGTAGGTGTTATTGATCTAGCCAAAACAAGTCTCACAAAATAACCTGCAAAACTACCTATCATAGTTGCACTAAATACAAATATTAATCCTAAAAGTCCTTTATTCAAATAACTTCCCTCCATATTAATATGTCACTTTATCACTTTATAAACTTTAAGAAAAACGAGTTCATTTTTTAGATTCTATTCTTTTAAAGGATTTGTAGATTGTAGAAGCAAAACCAACATACTTCAAAGGAATAAATATTCCATAAAAAATTATAAATAATTTAATCCATCCTAATGGGAAAAAATATTCCATAAATACAACAAAGATTATTGTTAATCTTAGATGTTTCATTGGTGCACTAAAAAGATTCATTATAATACCTTTTTTTCCTTTTGCTTGAAAAAGTTCCTTCTCATCTGATTGAACTAACAAATCTTTACTAAGCATTTTTGAATTTTTATACATCACAGTATTTTTTAAAAATCTTAAAGTAGCTGCACCTTCTTGGAATAATGCTGCTAATGCACCCAATAAAAGGTATAAGGGATTATTAGTATTTAAAAAAACACCAAAACCTATTCCCAAAAATAGAATAGGATATGCAGAAGAATGATACAGATTCCCCAAAAAATTTGATTGTAATCGTGAACAAGCCTTCTTGCATCTAGCTAAAGTACCATCAATAGCATCCATAAGTTCACCAAGATATAAACATAATATCCCTAGAATTGATAATTCAAAACTACCAAATCCAAAAAGAATTGCTGCTAAAAATGGAAATAATGTTCCCACAATTGTAACTTGATTAGGGGTTATTTTAGTATACAATAAAAGCTTAACACAAATTGCAGACACCCATTCATATATTTCATATTTCAAAGATTCATAACCTTGTTCAGCATCTCTTGAAGCCGCAGGACCATATCGGATATCTTTTAATTTCATATTAAAATAATTAGAATGTTTGTTTTTAAAGTTTGTGATTTAGAAAATTATGGAGATTTGAAAAACATATAGTACCATAATTTAAAATGGAGCATATATTTTGAATAAATATCCCTTGAAAACTTTCTTTGTTTTAATTCCTTGATATTGGGATATTTGTTGAATAAATTTAGATTATATTTTAAATTTCTTTCTGAATATTTTTTATAAATTCCCATTTTATTTACAATCTTAAGTAAAAAATCAGAAGTAGTAATCATAAAAAAAACTTTATTTCTTGTTTTTCTAACAAAAGGTAATCTACTTAAGATAAATGTTTTTGTTTCGTCTCTTGTACTAGAAATTTTCATACATCCTTGATCAATTGATTCTAAAATTTGAGTATAAAATTGATTAGACTTTTTTTCAGTAGGAATAGATAATGCAAAATCAACAAAATCATTGTCTAAAAAAGGAGCCCTACTTTCTTTCTTAGTTAAAATAGTTGCCATAGAGTTTAAAGCAACCTTTCTCCTACCTTCATTTGTTAAAAAATACAAAGTAAGATTATTTTTTAATTGTGTTAGATTATTTTTTAGGTTGAATTTAGACTCTTTTATCATCTGTTTTGAGATTTTTCTTGGAAATATCTTCTTAATAATTTTTGTTTTATTTTTATTCAATAATAAATTATAAGGTTTTTTGATTTTGTTCTCTTGGGTAAAACTTCCCCTCAACAAAATATCCCCCACAATCCCATCAAAATTAATATTTTTATTAGTTTTTTCTAAAAGAGGCATTAAAAATAAATGTTCATTTGCCATTCCATCTGTTAAATAAAATGATTTTAGGAAATATTTTTTATAAATATTATCTGGTAAATCTACAAATATATTTTTTAAATTTAAATATTTAGCAACTTCTTTTGCATAATTTTTATCCTTGTAAGAATCCCCCTCTTTCCTTGTTGTAAATGTATCTAATTTAATGTTACCTTGTTTTTGTATAGTCATTGCAATTGCTCTTGAATCATAACCTCCTGTTAAAAAACAATCTGCTTTTTTCAAATCATTTGTTTGAATATTGATTGATTGATTAAATAGTTCTGCCCCTTTTTTAATAAAATAATTCGTATCGTGAAGATTATCAACTTTAACTTCGCTGTAATCCCAATATTTTTTTATGTTACATTTCCCTTTTTCAAAAATCAATATAGAAGCGTTTGGCAATGTGGAAATGTTTTTAAAAAAAGTATTGTTATCATGAACTTCTCCGAAATAAATAAAATCCCCCCATGCCTTCCAATCAATTTCCCTTTTAATATTTTTATCTTTTATAACAGATTTTATCTCAGATGCAAAAACTAATTTTTGGTTGTCATTATAATAAAACAAAGGCCTAAATCCATGCCTGTCATTAATTAGGGTGACTCTATTTTTTATAAAATCCATAACAGCAAATGCAAAAATACCATTTAAATTTCTTATAAAATCAATCTTTTCATAATTATGTAATATTTGATTTAAATCTACACCATATAATATTCCTGAAAAAATTAAACATTTCGTTTTTTCTTTATTCCATAATATTTTTTTTTCTTTATCTATACTCACACTTCCAAAAATGATATTATTTTTAGAATAAACCTTTATATCATGCCATTTTTCATGCTTCATAACTAGAGTCATATCTTTAATTATATTACCCATATCTTTATTATTAAAGTCAATAATACCGCATATCTTAGTCATTTTAACAGTAAAAAAATAAGAATAAGAGTTTATAAGATTTATTAAACTATAAACTACTTTTTAAATTTCTTTAATTTAGAAACCCATGGCCATCCAAAATATATCAAAAGCAATATCCAACCAATTAAAGTTATGATTAAGCCTTTCTTAAAACTATTAGGGTAGTACTTAAATTCAACTTCCCTAGCACCAGCAGGCAAATAAACTGCACTTAAAACACCATTAGCTAATAATATTTCCGTTTCCTTACCGTCTACTTTTGCAGTCCAACCCGGATATAACGTATATTTTTCAGAAACAGACAAAAATGCGTCTTCTACATTATCAACTTGAATTTTCATATAATTAGGAGTTTCATCATAATAGCTTAATACTTCAACAGGAATAAATTCAGAGGATATAGTATTAATGTTATCAAATGCAACATTAAATTCTTCTGCATTTAATGAATCTTTTCCATCTGTAACATCAGGTAATATAATTCCACCTTCAGACTTATATTTTTCAAGTAAAGACATCGAATTTTGATCAATAGACCCTTGTGTTAAGAATAAAACATCATATTTCATTAGTTCACTTATCTTGTAATCATTTACCCTCTCATCCCCTTGTAAAATCATCAATTTAGAAGGATTAAATTTATCAGATGTTATTAAACCATACATAAGTTGATTAGCATATTCTTTCTGTCCAATAACTAATGCACTAGAATCTATTAAAGATGCCCTTGGTAAAACTAATTTATTCTCATAAAGATAAGCTTCATGGGTGTAAGAATTATCACTTATAGTACCTTCCGAAATACTATCAAAGTACTCAACTAATTCATAATATGAATCATTGATTTCCTGAGAGGATACAACATATTTAACATTTAACATGCCCCATAATTTTGCAGGACTTGAAAAAGTTGCACCCAAAAACTGATTGAAATAACGATAATCCCATCCACCACCATAAGTTCCATAAACTGATTCTAGGTCAAGAGGAATCGAAGGTCCTAAAAAGTTATTCCAATCAATGCCCTTAACTTCAATAACATGGAATCTGAATATGTCTTCATCAGATGCCATTTTCAAAAATAAAGGATGTTTTTCTGTAATCGAGTAATGTTCAAATTCTTCTGCCTGTTGTTGTAATTTTGGCAAATTAACAATAAATAAACTGAATAAAACTAAAAGGATCAAACAAATATAAACACCCAACGTTTTCTTAATACCATATTCCATTTTGTTCATTTTCTCTACTAAAAAATTAACGCCATAACCTGCTAATAAGGACCCACATAAAACAAAAATTATCAAAGACCTATCTAATCCTCTTTGTGAACTAACTCCAGGTAAATTATAAATTAACTCTAAAATTGCACCTGAAGCAAAAACAGTGACTCCGACCATGGCAATAAATAAAAAAATAATCATGTCTTTCTTACGATTAAAAAATTCTTTTTTCTTAAAATAATAATAACTTCCTAGAATTGCAAGAATAATACCCACTAATCCTAGCTCCCCATATTTATGGGATCCATGTTTAGTATTAGGGTGAATAGGATAAATAAAAGTATCAATAAAATTATTAAGATTAACATGACCTACCCTCATGATCTCTTCGATAGGTAAACCAGTGCCCCTATTAGTATAAGATGTAAATTCATTTGAAGGGATAAACCTTATTGCAGACAAAGACAACATGACAATAAAAAATACAAATAAAATCATTAAAGACTTAATAATTCTTGATTTCCAATTTCTTCCAAACATTTTGAAAACAAAATAACCGGAAATAAACAAAACTGAATAATACCATTGTAAAACTCCTGCACTTAAAAAATGAAGTGCAAACACAATACCTAAAAGAATACTATATCTAAAAAAATTCTTACTCTTAAAAGTTTTAATTGCAATTAAAAATTCTAAAGGAATAAATGCAATTCCATAAACCCAGAATGGATGCCTTAGGGCGGCCATCATATAAGGTGAAAAAACGTATATTATCCCTGCAATCAAAGCAGATTTCCTATTTTTCAATACCTCATAACCTAAAAAATACATCCCCATTCCTGCAAGCAAAACATGAAATATTAACATTAAATTCATTATAGCATACGCATTAAGCAATAACCCCATAAATAGAGCAAGAGGATATAAAAGAGGCATCCCAAGTCCAGCCATAGGCCTTCCACTAAACGTCATATGATCCCATAAAGGCCAACTTTGGTCTTCTAAAACAATTTTTTTAATAAAATGATAACCGGGAGTATCAGAATTCCTCCAATCTTCTCCACGTTTAGAATTACTAAGATTAAGTAAAGGTGCCACAATTAATAAAGATAATATTACTATAAACAAAACATAATAAAAATGTTCCCATTTAATCAATTTATTAATTGTTTTTTTAACCATTTCCCCAAATAACAAAAGAAAGCTTGGTTATATAAAGTTTTTTATTAAAGTTTAACTATCTCAGAGATATCATCTTTGATATTAGATTCACCATATAATATTAAGGCACCCTTTGGAGAAACTCTATTCGAATCATATCCATCAACATCAAAAGGAATAAAAAATTTAAAAGGTTTAAGTAAACATAAAGGAACTTTTATTGTTAATACTTTAAGGTTTGACTTTTGTTTGATCATATTAATTAAATCTAATAAAGACAAAGTGGTTTTCCCAGATATATTTACTTCTTTTTTCAAATCAGAATCATCTAATAAACTAACAACAATCTCTGCAATATCCATCTTATTTACAGGTTGTACTCTATTTTTCCCATTGCCAATTACAGGGCAAATCCTAAATTTTTTCATAATACTAAATAATTTATAAAAATCATTTACTTTATCGACACCATAAACATAATTAGGTCTAATAACTAAATAATCCAAATTACTTTCTTTGATAATATTCTCGCATAATTTTTTAGAATTACCATAATGTCCAGTTTTGGGAATATAAATATTTTGAGTAGAAAAATAAATTATTTTTTTGATCCCATTCTCATGCATTGCTTCAAGGGTATTTTTTAACCCAAGCACATTTTCCTTATATTTTGATTTATTAAAAGTTCTAATTATTGCAGCCAAATAAATTACCATATCAAAATCCTTAAGAAAACTCATCAAAAAAGGTTTATCTAAAACACTTGCCTTAACATATTTAACACTATTAGATTTATGATCTTGAATTGATAACACAGTAACATTATTTTTAAAAGAGATTAATTTAACAATTTCTCTACCGATATAACCCGTCCCACCTATAACCAGAATTCTCTTATTTTCCATTGTAAAAATTTAAACATATATTTAGGTCTAAAATAATATTCTTTATATGCTTTGGACCTCATATATTGTATATCCTTATTATTAAAAGTTTTATGTTTTATAACTAAATTAAATTGTGTGTACCTCTCAAAATCGTTAGTGATCAATCTTCTTCTTTTCCTCATTTCCTCAAAAAAAGCAGTCCCTGGATAAGGAGTAGATACAGCAAATCTAGCTAAGAAAGTATTAATTTTTTTTGCATAATTTAAAGTATCATTCATCTTTTTTCTTGTTTCACCCTCGTAACCAAACATGTAAAATGCAGAGATCTTAACACCTAATTGCTCACAATATTTAATCAAACTCTCTTGTTTTTGAATATTTGCAAGTAATCTTTTATTCTTATGAGCCACCCCTGGATCAGCAGTTTCAATTCCAATATTGATATTCCTCAAACCAACATCAAACATCCTCTTTATTTTTTTATCATCTAATAGATCAATCCTAGTTTCCATACCCCATTGAACATCCACATTTTTTCTCTTAAGCTCAGAACATAGTTCTTCAATGTACCCAGGCCTTATACCAAACGTAGGATCCCTAAATTGAAACCCTTTCATCCCATACTTGTTTTGAAGGTAGATAATATCTTCAACAACATTCTTAGGACTTCTTTCAGAAATTTTAGCACCTTGAAATGCGCCATATGCACAATAATATGCACAACTATAAGGGCACCCTTTACTAGCTTGTAATGCAAAAAAAGGTTTTTTGGATATTGCAGGTGCATAACCATAATCTTTAATTGGAAACCCTTCTAATTCTGGTTGAGGAAGTTTGTCCATATCAACCTTCCCTTCAACATTAATTCCTCCTTTAAGTTGAGATATGTCTTTAAAATCATCTAAGAAATATTTTTCAAAATCACCCTTGATAATAAAATCAGCAGAACTAAATAATTTAGGTTTCACAGAAGGAAATGGCCCAATAAATCCAATTTTAGATTTTTTAAATTTTTTCTTGAGTACATTACATATATGGTTTTCATACTTATAATCGACAATAGACCCATAAATCAAGATGATATCTGGCTCAGATCGGGGAATTGTACCTTCATAATATTTTGCAGAGATCCTTTTTTCTTTGAATATGCCCATCAAAAAAGCTAAAGAAACTATTGGAAGTTTTATTGACCTCCTTTTTAAAAAACCAATAATTTTTTCATAAATGCTATTGGAATATATGTCGGCAGTTCCAAAGCCACCATTGAGATCTTTATTCATTGCAACTTTTTTTCTCTTATTAACCACGTTTATTACAGCAATAGTTATATTATTATGTTTATTAGATTCCATTTTTACATTAAATCAAATTTAAACTGCCTATATAAAGGTTATTAAAATAAAATTTAGTAAGTATTATAAACTAAAAAATATTTATTTTATTTATGAAATTAAATATATCATTTGTAGTACCAACTGTAGATTCTTCAAAAACAATAAATAAAAATATCTCTCAATTAGAAAAAACAATAAATTCAAACGATAATATTAAAGATTATGAAATAATCCTGGCTGCACAAGGGAGCAATGATAATACCTTTGAAAAGATCAAAAATATTAAATCGAAAAAAGTTAAAAAGTTATTTATCAAAACAAGGGGGAAAGGTATTGGACTAACAAGTGGAATGAAAATTGCAAAATTTCCTTGGATATTAATGATTGATGATGATATCCCTTATGATGTTCAAGATTTCATCAAAAAAAGTGAAAAATTAATCAACAAAAATGAAATAATAATAGGGAGCAGATATGTAAAGAAAATAAAACATGAAATCCCATTCATAAGAAAGGTTCCTAGTTTTTGTTATAGAACTCTCGTAAGGATATTATTTTCAATACCTCAAAAAGATATTCAAGCAGGAATAAAATTAATAAAAAAAAATATTTTCAGAAAGATCCATTTTCCTCAAGAAATTGGATATGTTTGGGATACTGAATTATTATATGATGCAAATAAGAAAAAATTGAAAATTGCTGAAATTCCCATGTTCTTAAAACAAAACCCTAATAAGTTAAGTGTAAGAAGTGTTATTCCAAAAATGCTTAAAGACATATTAAAACTTTGGTTTAAAAAAAGAATTTTATAATCCCCTATTAATTAAGAAAATAATATCAATTAATTAACCTATACTTTAAAAGATAATAAAGGGCTTTTATTCCATCTCTCCAAGTAATCTTTTTACCATGTTTAAAACTTCTTGGGTAATACTTAATTGGAACTTCTTTTATTTTATATCCTTTTTTGATTATTTTTGCAGTAATTTCAGGTTCAAAATCAAATCTTTTCGAACGTAATTTTAATTTACTTAAAACTTCTCTTGTAAACATTTTATAACATGTTTCCATATCTGTTATTTTCCTAAAATACAATATGGAAGTAGTTAAAGATAATGCCTTATTGCCCAAATAATGACTAGGTAAAAACCACTTATCTTTTGAAAAGAAAGTTGTTCCAATAAACCTGGAACCATAAACAACTTGAGTTTCCCCATCTAAAATAAGTTTGATTAATTTTAAAAATTCCTGAGGGTCATATTCCATATCAGCATCTTGTATAGTAATTATATCCCCTGTTGCAAATCTAAATCCAGTTCTAAGAGCTGCCCCTTTCCCTTTATTTTTTTCATGATAAACAACTTTATACTTTTCTTCTAATTTTTTAAGTAAATCCCTAGTCCCATCTGTTGAAAAATCATCTACTAAAATTAGTTCTTTAGAAATTGGAAACTTAACAGACTCTACTTTATCTAAAATTTTATTTAAAGTGGTCAATTCATTATAAACTGGTATTATGATTGATATTTTTTTATATTCTTTCATTTTAAAAATTCCCCCCTTGAAAATAAGAATCTTTTAATTAGTATAAAAAGCTTTCTAGGAACTTCAATTATATTATTTTTTGCCCTCTCAAAAAATGGAACCATTTTTTCAGAATCAATCATTCTACTCCCATATTGAATCATTAATCCGAAATTCCATGCAATAAATAGGCCACATATTAAAGTAATCCATTTAAAACTTATTTTTTCATTCAACTTCTCAATTAGAGCAGCTAGTCCAAACATAAATATGATGGACATTCCAACAAACATCCTATGACCAAAGGATTGACTCCCATACCATAAACTCCATCCCGAAACAACAATAAGATTAAATATAAATAATGTCAAAAACATTTTTATTAAAAATTTATTTTTCTTAAATGCAAAAAATAAACCTATAAATGCAAAAAATAAAATAGGCGTCCAATTAAATAACCCGTGATGATTTGAGAATAATACTTTAAATGAATTCATAATAACCCCCATCAAACTAAATTCACCATCATAACTCAGTGCAAAAATACTTCCATGATTAATTTGTAGCAAAATTAATTGAGGTATTATAATAATTAAGAAAAATAAAGCAGCCAAAATATGCTTTCGAAATTCATCCAAAACCAGTTTCCATTTATTATTTGAAAGGTTCCTCCAATAACTTGGCACTACTTCACATAAAGGTAAAATTAGAAGCATGACATTTTGATATCTCACCAACATAGCTACTCCTGCTAAAATACCTAATAAAATCCATTGTTTAAGGTCCCTTTTTTGGAAGGTTTTATGCCAAAACCATATAAACAAAGTAAATATCAAAAAAGAATTTGAATGTGAAACAGAACTTTCAAAATACATATAGTAAAATAAAGGAGAAGCCAACCACACTGTGATTAAGGATAATAATGCAGCATTCTTCTTAAAATACTTTTTTAGCATTGAATAGACTAATAACAATCCTATAAATGCATTGATTGCAGAACCCAAACAGATCATATAAATGTAAGGCAAGGAGTAACCATTTGTTTCTGCACCACTAATACTTGCAATTCCATGACCTATCAAAAAGTAAGGACTCCAAAGTAAAGGAACTCCAAAAGGATATTGACTAAAATATTTCCCAGTATTAGGGTCTTGTCGAATAGATGCAATATGATAAGATTCACTAAAATAATCAAGTTCATTCTTCAAATCAACATCCCCATCAATAAAAACAGACCTAACATAAGAATAATATCCAGTACCATCATTTGTATGGATCCAAGGTGTTAAGAATATAGGTGTTATTATTAAAAAGATTAAGCTAAGTATAACATAATCATTCTTTAATTTATTAAAGACAAAATTCAATAATTTGTTGTTTATTTTTTTATTTTTCATGGTCTAAATGTCTTAATTACATTTTCTACTTTAGGGATATATCCATTCCCACCATACAAAGGGAAATGTGTCCACCAATTAGATGAGTAAATTAAAGTTGCAATAAATAATACAATCAAAAAATATATAATATATTTCCTATATTTTTTATTATCAAAAAATGTATTCAAGGTTATCCCTGAAACAATTGCAACAATAGGATAAATCAAATAAACAAACCTTATTTCAATATTTAATATAAAATACATGAGGGAAACTAAAAACCATAAATAAATATATGATCTAAATTTTTTATTTTCTTTAAGTAAAAACCATCCAGTAGGAATACAAAGAATGAAAAACCAATATCCTCTCCAAAGTTGGTATAATTGATTTAACTGGGGTATAAAGAAAGTACCTGTTGTAGATTGCGAACTTGCCCCTATAAAAAGATCTAAAAAAGAATGATAATATGAAAAATAAGAAATAGTAAAGGCAATTAAAACAGATAGCCCATAAAATATTATTTTTCTACCATCTTGACTAATAAAAAGAGATTTAATAAAATTAGTTTTATTTTTTATATCCTTCTTAATTAAATTATAAATATAGTATAAAAATATAAAAAATAATATAGTCAATAAACCAATTGTACTCCCTAAATGAATGAGTAAGGAAATAAAAATCAAAAATGTTAATCCTAAGAAAACTTTTATATCCAAAATATTATCATAAAATTTGTAAACACAAAAAACAGTCAATAAAACAAAAAACTGACCCATTATTTGAGGAAAATCCCCTCCTGCAAAATACAAATAACCAATTGGCATTATTGCAAATAAAAAACCAGATATTAATCCTGCTGAATGATTATTAGTTTCATCTTTTACCCACCAATATATTATCAAAGCACTTAAACCACTAAATAAAGCAGTTAATAGGTATAGCATTGATAGACCAACCATGGGTGAAAGTACCTTGAAAAAAGGGTACAATAAGAATAAATACATTGGAGGCAAAGGTAAATGGGCATCTACAGAAACCGAAGCGAGTCCAGATACTCTAAATTTACTATAAAACGTATAATGAAATACTTCAATAGGGTAATTAACCGATTGATCTAGTGTCACTAATAAAGCATTTGCAAGGTGAGCAGGACTATCAGAATTGGTATAGCTATTACTCAAGGTTGGAAGAAATTGAGACAGCACTGCTATTAAAAAAATAGACCACATCAATATTTTTCTACTTTGTTTATTAAATTTCATTTTTATTTATTGAATTATTTTCTAAATAACCAAAACCCATCTTGTTCTTGATGTTGAAGTGTAAAACCTGATTGAACCAAATTATTTAATTTAGATTCGACATCTTTTTGTTCATTAAACTCAAGACAAAGTCTATCTAAAATCAAATGAGTATATCCTTCTTTGTTCATATAATTTCTGATATCTGTAGAGGACATATTAAAAAAGTTTTCTTCAAAAGCTCGAACATCATCACACCAAAAACAATTCTCATGTCCAAAAGCTTGAATAGCGCCATTAGGATAAAAGAACTCATGATTACAACCATACAACATTTTTGTAGGGGGTATATTTTCTAAATAAAGATACCCTTGTGAAGGCATATTAGTCCCCCATACAGCCGTATTAACAGCATACTTTTGGACACCTGAAGTAAATATAATGCCCAAAATAAAAACTACTAACAAAATTAATTTGATTACTTGTTGTTTTTTAAATATTGTAAATAAAAAGAACAAACCTTGTGATGCAATCAGTGCAGCTGGAAAACTTATTAATGCCCAAAATCTAAATGAAAATAATGCTACTGGAAGTACCGTACCGCCGAATAAACCTGCAAATGCGAATGCAAACCACAATAAACCAAATAATTCCCAACTTTTCTTTTTAGGATTAATTTTTTTATAATTAAGAAGTAATGCAACTAAACCTATAGCAACAAGTATGCTAGCAAACAATCCCCATCCGACAGGATTATTTATCATATTGTTTTTTCCAACAAAAACAAAATCATCAAAAGTGTAAAGCCTAGTAGCAGTTCCCATAAGTCCAACATGAGGTATCGAGTCTGGTCTCCCTACCCTTCCTTCAGGATAATAAAAAGAACGCTTTCCAAAAGAATCAACTACATTACTATGCTTAAGAGCCAAAGGGCCCCACCAAAGTAGACCAATAATTCCAACAATTATAAACACTTTTAAGAAATGTTTCCATAAACTTTTATCTGAAATAAATTTCACAAATGCAAACATGCAAAATAATATTATAAATTTAATTGGTTGGGTTGGCTGAACTAAAATTGAAGCACCTAGAGTTAAACCAGTTAAGTAAGCCCATTTTTTATCTTTTTCGATTAATACCGCACAATAAAAAATGATAGGAACTAAAGTTATAACTAATGAATGTGCCCAAATAAAATGACTCATAAATGAAGGCAACATTGCTAAAACAAAAGTAGCAAAAATTGCTTTATCTGAAGATTTAGTTAATCTCTTAAAAAAATAATATGAAAAAGGGATTGCTAAAGCCAAAATTAATGCATTAAAAAACTTTAATACCCAAAGTATACTATTGGCAGTTTGTTCTAAAATACCCATGATCATATCATATGCAGGAGGATAAGAATCCATATAAAAGAAAAAATCAATACTTCCGCTAGGCTCATAAACTGTTTTTTCAAGAGCAACATATTTTACGCCCATCAAATGAGTCCAAGGATCCCCATCTTCTAACCAAGGATATGAAAATGCCCCTTTTGTATGCATAAATAGAATAAAAACAAATAATAATATTAAGATGATATTATAGATGTGAGATTTTTTTAATTTTTTTGGAAATTCTAATTTAAAGAATTTAGGATTTTTAATTAAAGAATATATAGGGCCTATTAGACTTAATAATAAAAAGATTCTCCAATCAAGTGGAACCCTTATCAAGTTTAAAAAAACACCTAAAACAATGAATAAACATAAACCTAAACCTAATTTAATTACAATAGACTCTAAGAAATCTTCTATTTTAGGTTTAAATATCAAAAAGATACTATGACCTAAACCTAAAGTATATACTAAAAATAATATTATAGTAATTATTGACAATATTCCACCCTATTTTGTTAGATTTTTGATGATTTAAATAATTTGCTGTTTTACGTTTTTCGTCTTAATATGAGATTAAGAATTCATAACGTTTAAAAACAAAAAATGAATCCTTTTTATCATGAAAGCAGTCATATTAGCAGCAGGATACAATCGAAGATTAAAAGATGTAATTGATATCCCTAAGACCCTTCTTAAAATAGGTGACTCTACGATCCTTGAAAAACAAATCAATGCATTAAAAAATGCAGGCGTAAATCATGAAGATATTTTTGTTGTTTCTGGATACAAAGAAAAAATGATTGAAAAAGTACATGATAATCTGATCCATAATAAAAAATTCATTGAATTAGATAATGCATATAGTGTCTATTTAGCTCTTGATGCATTAGCAGATAAAATCTCAGATAATGAAAACATAATTATTTTTGATGGGGATTTAATTTATGATGATTTGCTCATCAAACAAATTATAGGTAGTAATAAAAAAGATATCATTGTAACAAAAAAGATAGAATATTCTGATCAACTTAAAGACGAAACGATGATAGTAGATGAAAACAACATGATTACAAAATTTATAATACCTGAAAAAGGAGTTTTTCTTGGAGGAGAATGGGAAAAAGTACCCCAACTTTACACTTACGTTGGAGTAATTGGATTATCAAAAAAAAATGTAATAAAATTAAGGGATGCTTTAAGCACAGAAAACATGCAAAAAGGTTGGTATACTATTCCAATTGTGGATATTGTCAATGAAGGAGAGTTCAATAGTATAGAAATACCAAATGATCTAAAGTTTTGCTTTGATATAGACAATCCAGAAGACTATGAAAAATTAAAAAAATTAAATGGGGTGATTTGAAGTGTCTCAAAAAAAATATAAAATGTTTGTTGCAGGACCTGTTAATGTTCATGATGAGGTCAAAGATTCAATGAATTACGGGGAAATAGGTCATCGTGAAACTGAATTCTCTGACTTATTTAAAAATATAAAACAAAATTTTCATTTTGCCTTTGGTACAGAATCAAAAAAGGAAGATTATGATTTTGTAGTTATTGGAGGGTCTGGAACTTCTGCCACAGAAACATTATTAAGTTCAGTTCTTCACGATGATAAAAAAACATTAGTTATAGCTAATGGTGCTTTTGGAGAAAGAATCAATGAGATTTGTGAATTGCACAAAGTCCCAACAATCTTGTTAAATTATGGATGGGGGAATTATCCAAATCTAGAAGAAATAGAACAAAGAATGCAAAATAATGAAATTGAAGCAGTTACTGCTGTTTTAATGGAAACCTCAACAGGTATGCTAAATCCAATTAAAAAAATAGGAGAATTATGTAAAAAATATGAAAAAACGTTTATTGTTGATGCAGTTAGTGCATTAGCAGGAGAACCATTAAATATGGTTGAAGACAACATTGATTATTGTATTACTAATACTAATAAAACACTCGAAGGTTTACCAGTTTTAGGTATAATAGGTTATAAAAAATTAACAATAGAAAAAAGTAAAGATGTAAAACCCAAATCTTATTATCTTGATTTTTTCAAACATGTCAAATATGCAGAGCATGACCAAACTCCTTTTACACCACAAATACCTTTATTTTATATGTTAGATAAGGCACTTGAAAGATTAAAAGAAGAAGGTGTTCAAAATAGGATATCTAGGTATAAAAGAAATGGTGACCTACTTAAGAAAACATTATATGAGATAGGATTCAAGCCCCAATTAAAAGAAAATGAAATGTCAAATCTGATGATTAATGTTTTAACGCCTAAGAATTGGACATATGAAGAATTCCATGATAAATTAAAAGAAAGGGGTTACATATTCTATCCTGGGAAAGGGGAATTAGATGGAAAAGTAATACACCTTGCTAATATCGGAACACTAACAGAGGAAGATGTAATTGACTTTTGTAATGATATTAAAGATGTAATTAAAGAAAGACCCATAGAATATTAATATGAACGTAAACAATAAGCATTACAGAACAATCTGGTTAAAGAAAGATGAAGAAAATATAATTCAAATAATCGATCAGAGACATCTCCCACACAAATTTATAATAGAAGATCTAAAAACGCTTGAAGAGGTAGCAATAGCTATAAAAGATATGCATGTAAGGGGCGCAGGATTAATTGGTGCAACAGCAGGATATGGTATGTATATCGCATGTTTAGAATCAACAGAAGAAGAATTCTTACAAAAATCAGCAGAAAAACTAAAATCAACAAGACCTACAGCTGTAAACTTAGCTTGGGCAGTAGATAGACAATTAAAAGCACTAAAACAAGGCAAAACCTCCGAAGAAAAGATAAAAATTGCAAAACAAACAGCAATAGAAATTGCAGATGAAGATGCAGAATTCTGTAAGAAACTTGGAAATCATGGATTAAAACTTATTGAAGATATTGCAAAAACAAAAAAAGATAATGAACCTGTCAATATTCTAACACACTGTAATGCAGGTTGGCTTGCTTTTGTGGATTATGGTTCTGCAACATCTCCAATCTACGCAGCATTTGAAAAAGGAATCAAGATTCATGTATGGGTTGATGAAACAAGACCAAGAAATCAAGGTGCAAGACTCACAGCATGGGAATTAAATCAACATGGTGTCCCACACACAGTTATACCTGACAACACAGGTGGACACCTCATGCAACACAAAATGGTGGATTTAGTAATTGTAGGTACAGATAGGACAACTTATACAGGGGATGTTGCAAATAAAATTGGCACATACTTAAAAGCATTAGCTGCACATGACAACAATATCCCATTTTATGTAGCACTACCTTCCTCAAGTTTTGATTGGATAATTAAGGATGGAATAAAAGAAATTCCGATTGAAGAAAGAGGTGAAGAAGAAGTGAAGTATATTCAAGGTCTAAATGGCAATGAAATCAAAAAAGTTCTTTTAACACCAGAAACAAGTAATGCAACAAACTATGCCTTTGATGTAACTCCTGCAAGACTTATAACAGGGTTAATCACAGAAAGAGGGATTTGTAAGGCAAATGAGAACTCAATCAAGGATCTATTTCCAGAATGTCAAAAATTATGATTATATTTGAGAATTGTCATAATTTTTGAGCATGCTCAGAAAGGTATATTTCTGACACATAAATAAAAAACTTTAAAAGCTAACAACTATTCTTAAAAATAAGATGAAAAAACTAATTTTAACAAAATTACAAAAAATCCTATGGAATCATAATAATTGGGCATTAGTGGGATTTATTCAAAGACCTAATTTTTGTAAAATCTATAAAGATATTGCAATAAAAGATAAAGCAACCGCTTTAGAAGTTAGTGAACTGTTTAATATTTATTCCTCAGTTATTACCACTAAAAAAATAAAAGGAGATATTGCAGAAGTTGGAGTTTTTAAAGGTGGAAGTGCAAAAGCAATGGCAATTGCAAGAGCAATAACGAAACAAGATAAAATAATTCACTTATTTGATACTTATGAAGGTTTACCAGAAGTTTTAAGCATTGATTCAAAATGGAATGGAAAGATGTTCAAAAAAGGGCAATTTGAAGCTTCATTAGAGCAAGTTCAAAGTTATCTTAAAAAATTCAAAAATATAAAATTTTACAAAGGATTATTTCCCAAAACATCAGATCCAGTAAAAAACAAAAAATTCTCTTTAGTACATCTAGATGTTGATATTTATTCTTCAACAATTGATAGTTTAAAATTCTTTTATCCTAGAATGAATAGGGGAGGAATTATAATATCGCATGATTATCCTTTTGCTAAAGGTGTCCAAAAAGCATTTGATGAATTTTTTAAAGATAAACCAGAAGTTATAGTGTCATTAATCAATAAGCAAGCATTAGTTGTAAAAATGTGATATCCTAAAATAATTCATTTCTTATTCTTACACAAAAAACATACATGCCAGGTTAATATTTCGTTCAATATAGGTATTTTTGCAATAAATGACCAAGAAGGGTATCTTGCCCAATAATCAATAATAGAAAATCCTTCTTTTTTAATAAGTCGTCTAACAGACCCAATTTTTCTGATGTAAAGACCAAAAGAACCAAAACCTTTGCTATAAGAGTCAGCATTAACGCTATGTTTGAATATTTTAGTGAGTTCTACAGCAATCTTTTCCCCAAAATAATGAAATGGTTTAAAGTAATGTCCCCCCACAGGAGAATAAAAAGGTGGGAAACTCAAATAAAGTAATCCATTAGGTTTCAAAACCCTTTTTATTTCATCCATCATCTTTTTAGGATCCTTAACATGTTCAATCAATGAACATGAAAAAACAAAATCAAAGCTGTTATCCTCAAAAGGATATTTTTTAGTAACATCAAATTTCTTAAATTTAATTGAATTATCAATATCTAGTATAGCTGGCCGAGTTATGTCGTTCATTATATAATCTTTACAACCTTGTTTGAACACAGGTGAATATCCGCCAGTACCTACAGCAAGTTCTAAAACAGTTTTACCATGTAAATTAACATTTCTCTTTTTCAACTCACTTAAGATTTCTTTTGCTTGAAAATTTTGAAATTTGATATAATTAGTAGGATTACCTTTAAAATATCCAATTTGCCTTCTTTTTGCCAATTTAATAAATTTTATCAGTTTCATTTATGAATTAAAGATTCCGTCATATTTAAATACTTTACTTATTTAGTATAAACTATGATAGTAATATCAATCCCTGCATATAATGAAGAAAAGACAATCACCCCTGTATTGAGAGATATTAAGGAAGTGATGGCTAATCAAGACTATAAAATTTTAGTTTTAAATGATGGTAGTGATGATAAAACAGTAGAAGTTTCTAAAAAAGAAGGTGCAATTGTAATAAGTAATCCAAGAAACTTAGGTTTAGCAGAAACATTCAAAAGAGAAATGCATGAATGCATTAAATTAAATGCAGATATCATTGTTCATACAGATGCAGATGGACAGTATCCTTCAGAATATATACCTGAACTGATTAAAAAAATTAAAGAAGGTAATGATTTAGTTTTAGGTTCTAGATTTGATAAAGGGAAATATTCAGGTTCTTTAATGAAAAAAATGGGAAATATTGCATTTGCCAAAACATTTTCTAAATTATTAAAAACAAAAATAACAGATACTACAACAGGATTTAGAGCATTTACAAAAGAAGTAGCACAATTACCAATAACAAATAGTTTTACATATACACAAGAACAGCTTATAAGAGCTGGGAGGTCAAAAATGAAGATAGCAGAAATCCCAATTACTACAAAAAAAACAAGACCTAGTAGGTTATTTAGAAATCCTTTTGATTATGCAATTAAAGCATGGATCAACATACTAAGAATTTATAGGGATTTCGAACCAATAAAATTTTTTGGAATAATCGGGACACTTATCTTCACAGTAGGTTTTGGATTTGGTATATGGATAATCATAAATTTGATCAATACAGGGGCAGTAGGTGGAATCCCTAGAGTAATTTTATCTGGCCTTTTTGTTACAACAGGTATACAAATTATTCTCTTTGGTTTCTTAGCAGATATGTTAAAAAAGTAAGATGAAGAAAAGCATAAAATATATTTTAAAACTTATAGTAGGATTAATAATTCTTGTAATTCTTTTTAGTAAAATTGGAATAAATGAAATAGTAAATTCATTTTCAAAAACAAATCCAATTTTTTTAATATTGGCCATTTTAACTTTTATTATAGCTTTATTTGCCGCAATTTCCAATGTCCACATAATGATAAGGGGGTTATGTAAACCGATCCCATTTTTAAAAACAATCAAATATTATCTTTTAAGTTGGAGTGCAGGATTATTGATGCCAGGGAAAATTGGAGATTTTTCAATAATATACTTTTTAAAAAAAGAGAATATTCCAATAGGCAAAGGTACTGCAGTTTCAATTGCAGATAAATTAATCACAATAACAACAATTCTTATTTTAGGTTCTTTTGGTTTCTTTCTATTTTTTGAAATTGAACAAGCAATATACTTCATGATATTATTTGTAGGTATTGCACTTATTGGATTTTTTTTGATTATGAACAAATATCCCAGATTATTTTTAAAACGGATTTTAGGGAAAAAAGCAGAAATGTTCAAAGGATTTTCAAAAAGTATGATTCACTATGTAAAAACTAAAAAAAACCTTCTTATGTTAAATCTAGCAATAACGATGTTTCAATGGATAATGAGTTCTGTCTCAGTATTTTTTGCATTTAAAGCATTTGGTGTTAGTATACCTATTTTAACAATTTTATTGATAACTGCAGTTGTAACTCTTTTTGCATTAATCCCATTAACAATGTCTGGATTAGGAATAAAAGAATCAGTAGCAGTATTTCTTTACGCAAGTCTAGGTTATAACCCTGTAATTGTAGCGAGCGTATATATAATAATTTTAATTATAAAATATTTCATAGCTTTTTTAGCAAATCTATTTTATAAAATTTAAAGAATTTTATTATAAATATTACGATAATTAGATGCACAATTTTCCCAGGTTAGTTTCTTTTCAATTATTGATTCATGAGCCTTCTTGCCTATATCAAACCTCATTTCTTCTGAATCAAGTAATTTTAACAGTTTTTCAGTAATCGCTTTTGAATCTTTTGCAGGAACTAAAAAACCATTCTGCCCATCTTCAATAAATTCAGGTGTACCATTAACATTAGAAGCGATAACTGGTAAACCAGAAGCCATAGCCTCTCCAACAACATTGGGTCTTCCTTCCGATAAACTAGGTAAAACTAAAATATCAGAAGCATTCATCCAATAAGGGAGTTCATCCGGATGTTTTGACCCTAAAAATTTAACTTGATCAGAAATTCCTAACTTTTTAGTATACTCTTTGAGTTTTAATTCAAGAAGACCTTCCCCTATCACCAATAATAATGCATTTTGATTTTTAATTTGACTCATTGAATCTAACAAATAATTAAGACCTTTCCTTTCAATAAGCCACCCAACAAAAAGTATAATCTTTTTATCTTGAGCCAAACCTAATTTTGCACGAGTCTTTACCTTATTTCTTGGTTTAAAAGAATTAAGATCAAAACCATTTGGAACTGCCTTTAATTTAGCATCAGAAACGCCCAATGATCCCATAATTTCAATTTGATTTTCATTATTTGCCGTTATGAAATCACAATTCTTTAAAACCCACTTAAAAACCATTTTCATCAATTTGTTCTTAACAGCAAGATTTGCAGAAGCACCTCTCTCAGTCAATATTAAAGGCTTATGATATCTTTTCTTAAGAAAAACGCCAATTAAAGCAGATAACGCCCATTGTGCATGAATAACATCACATTCCTTCACATACTTCTTAGATCGAAGATAAAATGACAAAATAAAAAAAGGCATCTGTAACTTAGCTAAAAATGATCTCTTTAAAGCAGAAGGAATTCCCCCACCTTGTGTTAACTTTTGCATAAAAACAAAAGGTGCATATTTGAATCGATGTATTCTGATATCTGTCCAATTTTCTTCTTTTTTACTTCCTTTATAGAATGGACACACCACATCAACGTCTAATTTAGACTCTTTCAAAGCTTCTGTCAATTTATAGACAAATGGACTTTGAATATGTCCTTTATACGCAGGATATGATGTAGTTAATATGCATACTTTCATTATATAAGATAAATATTAAAAACTTATAAAGTTAGCTATTTTCTCTTTGATTTTCTAATTATTGTCCAAAGATATATACCAGGTTTTTTAATGACTCTTCTAATAGGTTTAATTTTCCAACCCATAAAAGCAAGTCCGCCTAAAATAGAACCAAACTCTTTTTTCAATAATTTCCTCATTACAATATTTTGTCCAATATCTAATGCCTTAATCTTTTGTTTAGTTGTAAAATCCCCCATCTCGTAAATAGGATCATTAAGAAATTTAGATCCAAAATTTAAATATTCTTTAGGGGTCTTGAGCAACTTACCTTCTTTTTTGATCTGTTCGTAAAGCTCAGTCTCAGGAAATGGGATTACATTATAAAATCTGACTTCTTCAAGGTCCATAGATTTTGCGAGGTTATATGTTTTCAAAAATTTTTGATAAGTATCGCCAGGTAGTCCAACCATAAAAAATCCACTTGCAGGAATCCCTACTTTTTTAGCTAATCTGACTGCTTCAATAGCCTTTTCACTTGTGGTTCCTTTCTTCATCTGTTTCAAAACGTCATCATCAAATGATTCAATACCAAAAGCCAAGAAAAAGCATCCTGCTTTTTTCATCTTTGTAAGAAGTTCTTCACTTACTCTATCAACCCTGATACCATTTCTAAGATCCCATTTTATTTTAAGATTATTTTTAATTATTAGATCACATATAACTTCAGCCCTTTTCATATCTAAAGTAAAATTATCATCAATTATATGAAAAAAAGTATAACCCCTACCGTACCATAACTTAATTTCTTCAAATACGTTTTCTGCACTTCTAGGTCTCCATTTAGCACCCAATATTTTTTTCATTGCACAATATATACATTGATAAGGGCATCCCCTTGAACTTACAATAGGAATTTTCTTATCTACATATTCTTTCAAAGGGAATATATCGTAAGCAGGGAAAGGAAGAGAATCAAGATCATCTATAAATGGTCTCCTATCATTTTTAATTATGTGTCCATCTTTTCGCCATATTAATCCTTTAATTTCAGAGTAAGGTTTTTTATCACATAATTCTAAAAAGGTATATTCTGCTTCACCCATGACTGCTAAATCTGCACTAGTTTCTTCAAGAACTTTTTCTTCGACCGTACTGGGATGAGATCCACCTAAAATTAAAATTTTATCTGGAAATTTTTCTTTAATTTGTTTAACAATATTATAAGATTTCAAATATTCTTTAGTCATAAAACTTAGACCTATAAAATCAGGATTAAATTTTTCAATTTTATCAAAAAGATTAGAAAAATTAGTATGTACCCTCATATCTATAGCTATAACCTCATGATTATGTTTCATAAGCATAGCTGCAAGATATGCTACACCTGGTGGGGGTGCAGTAGGTTTGCCTTTATCCCCTACAAGATTGGGTATTATAAATAAAACTTTCATTTTTTATCTTCAATAATAATCATCATTGATTCGGTCATTGGACGAATTAGTCTATAAAATATTTCTTTGAATAACTCAAATAAGAAGAATAATTTTTTATTTCCAAAATAATAATAAAATTCAACGACTTGATAATTATGCCTTTTAAATAATTGCAAAAATGTTTGTTTTGAATGCCATAAAACATGTTCAGGATTTGTTGGTGAAAAAATCCATCTACTCCGTATATTAGGTGTAGAAATTATCAATTTTCCACCAGGTCTAAGGTGCTTCTTCATGTTCTCTAAAAATAATCCTTGATTTGATAAATGCTCAATTATATCTCCTGCAACAATCACATCAAATTTTTTATTCAAATTAGTAGTCTCAGCATCTCCGTGAAGAATTTTAGGATCTTTCGATTTCCTTATATCTAAACCCCAATAAGATTTTGCATTTGCCTTAATGATATCAAAAGGTACTTTCTTAGGGTTATAAGGGCAACCAGCACAGCCTACATCAAGCACATCTTTCCCAGTTACATACTTCTTAATTATCACAAATCTATCTTTTATAAGTTTAGTTTTCATTTTAAAGTTTATAATACCCCCTATACCATTCTACAAAATTTTTTACACCTTCTTCAATATTGATTGTAGGATTATAATTTAATAATTTTTTTGCTTTATTTATGTTTGCATAAGTAATAGGAACATCTCCAGATTGCATAGGTAGCATCCTTTTTTTTACTTTTTTACCCATAACATTTTCAATTGTTGATATGAATTTAGTTAGTTCAATTGGATGATTATTCCCTAAATTTATGATTTCATAACCCATGGGTTTATTTATTGCTGATAAGACACCTTTAACAATATCTCCAACATAAGTAAAGTCCCTCTTCATCTTTCCATGATTGTAAACATCAATTGTCCCACCTTCTATGATATTTTTAACAAACTTAAATAATGCCATATCTGGTCTACCCCATGGCCCATAGACTGTAAAAAACCTTAAACATGTACAGTTTAATCCATACAAATTGTGATAAATATGAGTATAAAGTTCATTAGATTTTTTTGTAGCTGCATAAAATGAAACAGGATTATCTACATTATCACCTTCTGAAAAAGGAATTTTTTTATTGCCCCCATATACTGAAGATGATGAAGCAAAAACAAAGTCCTTAATTTTAAATTTTCTAGCCAACTCAAGAAGATTTAAAGTACCTACATTATTACTCTTTTCATAAATAAATGGATTTTTTAAAGAATACCTAACACCTGCTTGTGCAGCTAAATGACAAATCTTATTAAACTTATTTTTCTTAAAGATTTTTTCGAGTTTTTTATAATGAGCAATATCAACCTTATAGACTTTAAGACCTTTATATTTTCTTAATTGTTTTATCCGGTCATATTTTAATTTAGCATCATAATATTTATTAAAATTATCAACTATAACTATTTCATCTCCCCTTTCTAATAATGCCTTGGCTACATGAAATCCTATAAATCCTGCACCACCAGTAACTAAAACTTTCATTTTAATAAACCCTTAAAATAATCTATAGTTCTTTTCAAACCATCCTTTAATTCAATAGTAGGTTCCCAATCTAATTTTGCCTTAGCTAAACTAATATCAGGTTTTCTCTGCTTAGGGTCATCAAGAGGTAAATCTTTATGTATTATTTTTGATTTCGACCCTGTAAATTCAATAACTTTTTCTGCCAATTCAATCATTGTGAACTCGCCAGGATTACCCAAATTAACAGGCCCGATAAAACCTTCTTGATTCATCATTTTATACATTGCTTCAACTAAATCTGAAACATAACAAAAAGATCTCGTTTGAGAGCCATCACCATATATAGTAATATCCTCATTTTTTAACGCTTGAACAATAAAATTAGATACAACTCTTCCATCATTCATAGCCATATTAGGACCATAAGTATTAAATATCCTGATTATACGAACGTCAACATTATTTTCCCTGTGATAATCCATCATAAAGGTCTCTGCCACTCTTTTACCTTCATCATAACATGCCCTAGGACCTAAAGTATTCACATTCCCCTTATAAGTTTCTTTTTGGGGGTGCTCTAATGGGTCCCCATAAATCTCAGATGTAGATGCCTGTAATATTCTTGCTTTACACCTCTTTGCAATACCTAAAATATTATACATCCCAACAGTACTAGTCAATAAAGTCTTGATTGGATCCCATTGGTAATGTACAGGAGAAGCCGGACAAGCTAGATTATATATTTGATCCACTTCTAAAAAAAGAGGTTGAATAATATCATGTCTTAAAATTTCAAAATGAGGATTATCTAAAAGAGATTTAATATTTTCTTTACTGCCTGTAAAAAAATTATCCATACAAATAACTTGTTCACCTTTATCTAAAAGATATTTACATAGGTGACTACCAATAAATCCTGCTCCACCAGTTACTAATACCCTTTTCATACAAAAAAGTGGTGAAAGGCACTATTTAAGATTTATGATTAAAAGAGATATTATAAATTTCAAAATCAAAAACTATTTAAGCAGAAAATAAAACTCTAATAATATGGTAAAAATAGGAATTATTGGAGGTTCAGGGTTAGATAATCCGGACATATTAGAAGATAAAAAGAGTATAGAAGTTGATACCCCATTTGGAAAACCAACTTCTGACTTATTAACTGGAAAAATCAAAGGAACAGATGTGATTCTTATAGCAAGACATGGAAGAAAGCATACAATTCCACCAACCCAAGTTAACTTTAGAGCCAATATCCATGCATTAAAAGAACATGGATGCACCCATATAATAGCAACTACTGCAGTAGGAAGCTTAAGGGAAGAGATTGATAGGGGACACTTAGTGATTCTTGACCAATTTATAGACTTCACAAGACTAAGAAAATTAAGCTTTTATGATGAATTTGAACCTGATAACGCTAAACATACCGGTATGGCTCAACCTTTTGATAATAATCTAAGAGACTTATTAATTAAAAAATGTAAGGAATTAAAACTATTCTGTCATGAAAAAGGAACAGTTGTTACAATAGAAGGTCCAAGATTCTCAACAAAAGCAGAATCTCACATGTTTAGACAATGGGGTGCAGATGTTATCAATATGAGTATTGCACCAGAATGTATTTTAGCAAATGAAGCTGGAATACCTTATGCTGCAGTTGCTATGTCAACAGATTATGATTGTTGGAAAGACGATGAAGAACCTGTAACATGGGATGCAATTCTTGAAATATTCAAAGCTAATGTTGAAAAAGTCACTGATTTAATAATAAATACAATCCCAGAGGTAAAATAATGCCACACACATTAAAAGAAAAGATAAGAACCATACCTAATTGGCCTAAAGAAGGTATAATGTTTAGAGACATTACTACATTATTAAGAGATAAAGAAGGATACAATCACATGATTGAACTTTTAGTTAAACGTTATAAGGATATGGAAATTGACTTTGTGGTTGGAATTGAATCACGTGGATTTATTACAGGTTCCGTATTAGCACATAAATTAGGTGTAGGTTTTATCCCAATAAGAAAACCTGGAAAATTACCAGCAGAAACAGTCTCAGAAGAATATGAACTGGAATATGGTAAAGATAAAATTGAAATTCATAAAGACGCAATCCATGAATGTAATAAAATTCTCCTTATGGATGATCTACTAGCAACAGGTGGAACATGTATTGCTGCATGTAACTTAATTAAAAAACTAGGGGGAGATATTGTTGAATGTAGTTTTATTGTGGATCTACCCGATTTAGGTGGAAAGAAAAAATTAGAACATGCGGGCTACAAAGTATTTAATTTAGTAGAATTTGAAGGAGATTAAAAAAAATATAAAATTATTGTCTTCCTACGCCGATATAATTAAAACCCAATTTCTTCATTTCTTTCGGATCATATAAATTTCTACCGTCTATAACATTAGGATTCTTTAATAATGACTTGATTTTTTCTTTATCTAAATCCCTAAATTCATCCCATTCAGTCATTATAACTAAAGCATCTGCATTTTTTAATGTATCATAAGGGTTTTCTAAATATGTTATATCTTTTAAGGTCTTCTTTGCATTTTCTTGCGCTACAGGATCAAATGCTTGTATATTAGAACCTAATTTTTGTAATTCTTCTATTACCATCAGAGCAGGTGCTTCCCTAATATCATCTGTTTTAGGTTTAAATGCTAAACCCCATATTGCAATAGTCTTCCCATTCAAATCAGGAATTAGTTTTTGTATTTTAGGTACAATATGTTTTTTCTGATTATAATTAACTTCCTCTACTGCATCTAAAATTTTAGAAGTACACTCATTCTGCTTTAATGTTTGAATTAATGCCTGTACATCTTTTGGAAAACAACTACCACCATATCCTACCCCAGCTTGTAAAAATCTAGGACCAATTCTCGAATCTAAACCCATACCTTGTGCAACTTTCTTTATGTCTGCTCCAACTTTTTCTGCTAAATGACTTAATTCATTCATAAAAGAAATTCGAGTAGCAAGCATTGCATTAGAAGCATATTTAATTAATTCTGCACTCTTAACATCAGTATGTAATATTGGTTTATCTGTCCTAGTTATACTTTTATAAATATTAGTCATGATTTCTTTTGCTTTCTCAGAATCTGAACCAATAACAACTCTGTCCGGATTGATAAAATCTTTAATTGCGCACCCTTCCTTTAAAAATTCAGGATTTGAAACAACATCAAATTCAATGGGTTCTTTTTGAGATTCCTTCACAATTTTTTTAACCATCTCAGCAGTACCAACTGGAACTGTACTTTTATCAATAATAACCTTATAGTCAGTCATATTTTCTCCAATGTCCTTAGCTACTTGCCTCACAAATCTTAAATCTGCTTCATGATTTTCACCCATAGGAGTTCCAACTGCAATAAATATAACAACAGATCCTTTTATTGCTTCTACTTTATCTGTAGTAAATTTTAATCTCCCTTTTTGATGATTCCGTATTGCTAACTCTTCTAATCCAGGTTCATAAATAGGCATGATCCCTTTCTTCAAATTATTGATTTTTTCTTCATCTACATCTAAGCAGATTACATCATTTCCCAATTCGGCTAAGCATGTGCCAGCAACTAAGCCTACATATCCAGTTCCAATTATTGTTATTTTCATAAAAGAATAAAGAAGTTTTTCATTTAAATAGTTAATGGATTACTTATCTACAAAATTAGTAATTCCCTTTTCCCATGTATTTGATATCTGCATCATTCAAATCCTTTTTACAACCAATATCAAAATAATTACCTTTAATAGTATAATTCAAAACTTTTTGGGATTTAATTAAATGTTTTATGAACTCTCCTGCATTATCTAATTCAGGATTTAATTCTAAACATTTTCTCACTTCTTGAACTGCACCTTTTTTTAATAAATAAAATGGCACTGAAGCAAGATTAGATTGAGGATTTTCAGGTTTTTCTTCAAATGCAACAATGAAATTATTTCTATCTTCAATTAAATTTCCATATCTCCCTTTTATTTTATCTTTAGTCATATATTTTGAAAGAGTAACAGATGCATTTTTATCGTCCATCAAATCAATTAATTTACCCAAATCTATATCAACTAATGTATCTCCTGCTAGGATTATTAATTCATCATTAATCTTTTCCTTCTTTATTACATAATCTATATCCCCAATTGCACCTAACCTATCTTCATTATTATTAGTTAGATCATCTATCACCTTAACAGGCTTTTGAGCATTATAATTAGATAACCATCTATCAAAATAAGATTTAAATTTATGATTTGTAACAATATAAACTTCATCTATCTTAGAAACATTATATATTTGATTAATAATTCGCTCTATGATGGGAGTCCCACCTATCTCCAACAAAGGTTTAGGTTGATTTAATGTCAAAGGATATAACCTAGTTGCATAACCTGCTGCAAGTATTATTGCTTTCATATTGATAGTTATTAATGAGGGGATATTTAAAAATGTAATGGATTATAGGCATAAAATAGTAAGCTTTTTAAAGAGATAATAACTCCTATTGAATGGACGGTCATAGCAGCCGGGTTCCACATGGTCTCATTTCGAACCCATCAGTTAAACCGGCTTACGTTCTGTCAAGTACTGCATTCTGCGGGAACCTCAGAAAACTGTCCACCTTATTTTTCTAAAATCTTATTTCATCACAATTATAATAAATTTAAGAAGATTCTCAATAAGAACATCAATTAAAATATCCAAGAAAGAATATAATCATTCTAATTCTAAAACAACTTTCTTATCCTTAGAATTCACTTCACTAACAACCTTATGATCTTTTAACTTTTCTTTAATCTCTTCCCATGAGTATTTCTTAACAGCATCATTTATTGTTTTAATAATATCCCCCACAGTATCATAATTACTATAAATTAATTCTGCTTTTTTTTCAATCCCTTTTATATCTTCATTAATATTCAAGATCTTTTTCTGTTGAATTTTGATAATCTTATTTATCTTGGCTGCTTTTTTTTCATAAACACTGGTTTTTTCATCTTTAAATTCTTCCTGAATTCCTTTTGCAAGAACGCTATCAATGGCAGAATTATAGTCTTCAAACTCATCTATTTTATTTTCAACATATGTTTTCAGATGAAAAGGGGTAATATCTTTTATCTTTTCATCTTTATATACAATACATGGTTTAATCTTCTTTTTCACTAACTTATTAATAGTTTCAATAATCCTTTTGATATTGTCATTAGTCAATTTAACTTTTTCTTTATCTAAACCAGATAATAAACAAATTTCTTCTGCATATACCCCTCCAAAACCAAGATCAGATGCTAATTTTTTAACAAGAGGTTTATCCGAATTAAATAGTTCTTTTAATTTATCAGAATCTAATTTAAAAAAGTTCATTCTGGGTGGTGGAAATTCATATTTAATTCGAGACTTGAGTTCCCTATCTTTCCATTGTTGAGATTCTAAAACTGAGACAATTGAGTAATCTTCCTTACATAAAATAACATTACCTTTGCTAAATAACTCCACAATCAAAATAAACTTCTGTTCTTTTGTCTCGAATAAGATTTTCAAGACCCTCTCAGAATCAATCTGTTTAATATCTCTTAAACGTGAATTTATTAAATTTTTTCGTAAGCTCATACAAAAACCACTAGCTTTTTCTTGAGACTTTTTTTGGCTACTTAAATAGATAAATGTAGGAAGGATTCTCAAAACTTTCTTACCTTTACCAGAAACAAAAAATTGAATCAATAGCTCGTGTTTTTCAGGATTTAGAATTGAATCTACTTTAGAATCAATTAGAATTTTTAATTCATCCAGCATATATTTTAATTCAAATGAACTTAATTGAGTCTTCATAATATTTCTCCAACCTTATATCTTTTACTTGTATTAACAATCTTAACTTGATGCTTTAATTCATTTGCCTCATTCAAACAAACATCGAATATTTCACAATCTAAATTCTCCCTAATCTTGGATTTTATATAATCTCTTTTCTTTAATCGTTTTTCTAACTTTTTAAGATCAGAACATTTAGTGATAACACACAAATCCACATATTTGGGACTTAAATAATGACTCAAATGACTATCAATAATTAATCCCTTAGAATCTAAACTCTTGATTATTTTAATCAACGCCTTATTTAACTTCTTAATATCAATTATAGAACATTTCTTCTTTTTATCATAACCTTCTTTGAGATTTTCACTCTTAATTACCTTGTTTACATCAAGATATTCATACTTATTTAATTTAGCCAACTTCTTAGCTAAAGTAGTTTTCCCAGTTCCGGGTGTCCCAGTTACACATATTACTTTCATGTATTAAGTTACTTTCTAAGTTATATAAAACTAACTAAAATAAACGAAATTCAAAAACTAAAAATTAATTTAACGAAAATATTAAATACTTATGAAACCCCTATAGTATTATGATAGAAAAAGTACCTATTTCTACTTCAAAAAAACAAGAACTAGTGGATATTTCATCTCAAATTAATAAAATTGTAAAAAAATCAAACATAAAAGAAGGTATCTGCATAGTCTATTGCCCTCACACAACAGCAGGCATAACTATCAATGAAAACGCAGATCCTGATGTTCAGAGTGATATACTTCAAAAATTAACTTCATTAATACCTCAAAATGAAGATTATAAGCATTCAGAAGGTAACTCAGATGCCCATATTAAATCATCTTTATTGGGAAATGAAAAAACAATCATAATCAAAAACAATAATCTTTTACTTGGAACCTGGCAGGGAATATATTTTTTTGAAGGAGATGGACCAAGACAAAGAGAAATAATAATAAAAATAATCAAGGGGTGAAAAATGTCAAGATGTGATATGTGCGGAAAAGAAACAGAACTGTTCTTAACAGATGTAGAAGGAACTAACTTAAATGTGTGTGGCGATTGCTCCAAGTTCGGGAAAGTTACAAGAAAAATAAACGCTACTCAGTCAATAAGAACAAGAAGAAGTCAATATGGAAATATTCCAGAAGAAGAAGAAACAACTATGGTAATCATAACTGGTTTTGGAAATCTTATAAAAAATGCAAGAGAAAAACTTGGATTAAAACAAGACGATTTTGCAAGAAAAATTAATGAAAAAACTTCTTTAGTTCATAACCTAGAGTCAGAACATCATGAACCTAGTATGAGGGCTGCAGAAAAAATAGAGAAATTCTTGAATATCAAATTAATTGAAGAAGTTAAACTTGAAAAATCGAATTTGGAACATAAAAAATCAGGTGCTATGACAATAGGTGATATGATTAAATTAAAGTAATCAATTCAAACAAAATAAAGGTTTTTCTTCATAATGCTCACAGATTTCCATAGTTAAATCATCCTTCCCAATAAGGTTATCAAATACTTGGTCCTCTACAACAATAGAAGGTATTTTGGTAATATTATAAGTTTGTTTTAATATATTAATCATAGGTTCACTATTAAAATCAGCATCTATTGAAAAAACTAAAAGTCTATCTTTTAATTTTTCTTTTAGATAACTTAGAACTGTACCTTGACCACCACATTCAACACAATCCTCATTAGAATAAAAGTAAAGTATAGACACATGTTCTGCATCACAACTTCCTTTGATTCTTTCGTTCAATAACCAATACCTCACCTGAGCCAATAAATAGTCCCTTTTTAATTCAACGTAATTCTCTTTATCAGATTCTTGAATGTATAAATCAACCTTAGCTTGAGCATTACCTACATCACTCAAACTAGTCTCTAAAATATCATTAAATATTGAACAACTAGCATTATTTGCGTTTAAATCTAGATATAGTGATTGTAACTGTAAACTTTCATAATCTAGTTTTTGTTTATAGGCAATATCTTCTAAATAACCCGTTCTTTCAGAAGTTAGAGTATAACCTACTAGAAAACCTATCAGAAAAACAAATGAAGTCAATACTAATGCCAACAAATATGTTTTTGTACTTATTTTCCTTTGATAATCTCCTTGTGCCATCTTAAAAACAAAATTGTTATATTATAAAAAGCTTATGGTGTACTACCATTTTTGTATTTTTCCCCTAATCAGATCTACCACCACACCTAACCAAATTACACCGATCATAACTGGATAAATGAGCATATAAAATAGGATAGGTGTCTTGTTATGCCTCAATTTTTCACCTGCATGATGGTGAGCTAACATTAAAAATGCCGCTGCCAAGATCATTATTGAAATCCCATAAAACATGGGCACAAAATTAATATTTAAAAAACTATAACTTTTTATTCCACTACTTATTAAAGGTGCGATATCAAATCTTACATAACTCCAATCATAAATTTTATGTATTAAAGGATTCAATATCTTGTAAAATATTAGTATCAAAAACAAAGTAATGGAAACAAAAGCAGAGATAAAAACCATAGGTAGTTGTAATAAACCAAAATCCCCATATTTTTTATTGAATATCATCTTTCGATAATTAAAAACCGTTAACAGGCTCCCTTTATACCACCTATTCCTTTGCTTATAAAATTGAATAAAATTTCCTGGTGCCTTAGTTAGAATAGAAGTATCTAAAATTTGTATGATTTCATAATTAGATTTCTGAATCTTGATAGCCATTTCTAAATCCTCTACCAAACATTTTTCATCAAAACCACCTAATTTCTGAAGCACCTCTTTCCTATAAACTGCAAAGGGTCCAGGAGTCACATGAACACAATTTAAATGACTCATTATCCTTTTATAAAAAAAGTTAATAAGGTATTCACAATGTTGAATCTGCCTCATTAAAGTAGATTTATGTTGAATCCTTATCATAGGTAAAACAGATGCCACATTTTTAGTATAAAAGTGAGGTAATAAAACTCTTAATGCCTCTGGCCCGACAACAGAATCAGCATCTAAAGGAATAAAAAATTCACCTTTAGATTTTTTCAAAGCATTATTCATAGCAGCACCTTTTCCCTGATTTTTCTGATTAATAACGAGGATATCTCTTCCAGAATATTCCTTAACTGTTTTTTCTATATCTTTTTGGGTACTATCTTTACTCCCATCATTAACTATAATTAATTCTAATTTCTCTTTTGGATAATCTAATGCCATCACAGAATCAATTGTTTCTGCTATTCTCCCTTCTTCATTATAAGCAGGAATACACACAGTTACCATAGGAAATCTTGTAAGTTTCTTTGTTTTAGGTCTCACGCCTTTCTCTAATAATACTAATAACCAAAATATAACAAGATATAGAGATATAAAGTATGCAATCAATATTATTATTTTTATCATCTTTTTCTCATTTAGAGATTATAATTTGTGGGCTTTCCTTATATTCCCAAATCTCTACATTTTTTCTTTGATAGATATTATTAAATGTTTCGCTATTTCTTAATAAGAACCATAAACCTTGTTTTTCCTTCCAAACTTGCCCTTGTTTCATATTACCATCAATAAAAATATACTTCACATTAGATTTATTTAATAAATATTTAGTGGCATCAAGATCTCTTGAATATAACAAACTATGTTGTTCTAGGGGGTTTTGTTTCATATAATCAAAAACTATAGGCCTATCAGCAAAATATTCAATCCAATATCCTTTTGAATGATGTGATAAAACAACATCGTTACTATCAGAATTTTCTTTCAACCACTCTAATGCTTCAATTATACTATCATCAGGATCAGATGTAGAAATTCTTTTTGTATATGAAATCATGGAAAATAATAATCCATAAATTAAAAGTAAAATTGTAAGTCTCCTTAAAGCCTCTACTTCCCATTTTTTATTGACCAAATGAGCAAAAGCAAAACCTGCTAAGATTGAGAACAATAAAGTCAGATAAATATTAACGTGTATATCAAAAAAACCTATTAAAACTAAAATAAGTAATAATAAATACATATTTTTTAATTTTTTCCTAAAAGGCCATGTTTTTATTATTCCAACAGTACCTAAGATAAGTGCAAAAACACTAAGTCCAATTGGGCTCCCTAAATCTGCAACAAAACTATGAAAATTATTCTGAAATAAAAAATTAGGCAATGCCTTAGTTAATAAATAATAAATAAAAGAAAAAAATAAAATATAAGCAATTGCCATGTTTGCATTGCTTCTTTTTTCTTTCTTAAGATCTGAAATAAAGAATAAAAATAAAATAATAAAAACAACATTAATAATATTCAAAAAAGAAGCTAAAATAAATAATATCGTAGGATACAATATCCTTTTTTGTTTTAAAAAAAGATATGATCCTGCAATAATAAATAATAAAGAAATCGCAAAAACATTTAAAGTTGTAAAAGTAAATATGAATGCAGGGGATAGTACAAAGATTAAAAGTACAAAAAAAGACTCGTCATTTGACATCTCAAACTTCTTTAATAGGAAGTAAAGAAATATAACAGATAGAATTCCTGCTATAAAGGGGATTATTAATAAAAAATCAATAGTTCCAAAATATAAAAAAGGTATCAAAAAAAGATGATATGGTTTAGCCATATAATCTAGATTGTTGAGTTCATCTTGGAAAACTAAACCTTCCTGAGTTATCTCTTTTGCTAATCTTATATCATAATAAGGTGTTTCGCCAATAATAAATGGTTTATTTAATAATACCCTTATAGAAGGAACAAGAAACATTATGATTAAAGCTATTATAATTATAAAAAATAATACATCTTTTCCAGACAAAAAATTTTTAGTCATTTTTCTTCTATCACACATAGGGACTTATATATATTTACATGGGTATTATTAAAAACATTTGGAAAACATTTATCATCAATATAACCAAGGTTTTTAACATTATATTCTTCTTTTGCCCTATTTGAAAAATAAATATAATCAATATCATACTTTTCTAGTAAAGTTATAACCTCAGTTTGAGACGTCGCTTTATATACCTTATAAGTATCCAATAGCCTTTCATCAATATCTTCTACTGACATAAAATTAGAATCTATAAAATTTTTTCTATTTGCAATAGATGTGATGAGGTGGCCTTCATTTAAAGTTGCAAGTATAACACTTTCTTCATTTGTATTAATCCTTAACCAATTCAATGCACTAATCTCTTTAGATGTAAATGATTGTTGTGTTTTATCAAAGGATAAAACAAGTGAAGGCAATACCGAAGTGATGATTATAACAAACAATAAGACCAAACTTAGACCAAACTTAATATTTTTTCTTTTTATCTTAGATAATAAATCTGAATAAGCTCTTGTTGCTAAAAAAATAAGGACAAATCCAATAAACATCAAAGCAAGATTGAGTTCTATTAATCTCAACCACATAAATAATGTAATAACCACAGCTAAACTTATCATTAAATAAGTTTTTTTATTCTCTTTACTAAATATAGATTTTGCTAAAGTTATTAATCCAAAAATAAATGGAACAATCCCAATGAGGTATATTGCTTTAAGGACAGATGTGGTTTCAAAATATTTTTTTAATATTTCTTGAGGGATATTGCCCCATAAGATAGATAACCCTTGATTCAAAAATGCATTTTTAAAACCAACAAACAAAGTCCAAGTTATCAAAAATAATGAAAAAAGAATCAGTTCTGTTTCAACTTTTGTAGGTTTAAGACGCTCAACAAAAATAAGAAGCACATAAACAATCAAAGCAAAAACAAGAAAAATCACATTAGGGGACGTTAATCTTAAGATTAATAATAAAAAGATAAAGAAAGTGATATACTTTTTTTCTTGGTCCATTACTTTCATCATACAATATAATGCTAAAAATATTATTGGAATGACAAAACTGTTTAAAGAGATAGTATTAACTGTTTCTGAAAAAAATATAGGCATAAATCCTGCTGTTAAAGCAGTAATAAATCTAGTTAGTTTATCTTTTGTTAGTTCAGAGGCAATCAAATATGCGATTACCACAATTGATGATGCAATTAGATTAAGGATAATCTTCCCTATAAAATCTATTGGAAAAATAAAATTCAGAGCAGTCATAGAATAATAAAAAAAAGGAGGAGTATAGAGCACCTTACCTCCATAACTCAAATCATCAATGATGATAGGCAAAAGTGTCTGTTTAATATGATTAATCTGCCTTATGTTGTAATAACTAATATCATCGTTAAAATGAGGTGTTTGAAAAGCAAAAAGTATTCTTGTTCCAAAAACTAATAAAAATAAGATAAGTATACACCAATGTTTCTTTTCCATAAGCAAATAATGTGTTTTATAGTTTAAAAGTCTTTGCACTATAGTAAATATAACAAATTTTTAAATATAAATATTATATTTGCTATTTAATAAAAATAAACAAATAATTGAAAATTATTTATTTTTAGTATAGTTTTATTAATCAGTTATTCTTTCTAATTTTTATGAGAGTCGCAACAGGTTCAAAGATATTAGACAAAATGTTAGGTGGAGGCTATGAAACAGATGTAGTGAATACTATATATGGTCCTGCCGGTTCAGGTAAAACAGTATTAGCCATGCTTTGTTGTTTAGGTATTGCAAGATCTGGGAAAAAAGTTGTATATATAGATACAGAAAATTCATTTTCAGTTGAAAGATTAAAACAAATTGCACCAGATTATGAAAAAATACTTTCCAATATGGTTTTTTTAAAACCTGTTAATTTCTCAGAACAGAAGACCTCATTTGAAAAATTAAGAAACTTAGTAAATGACAAAATAGGTTTAATTGTTGTAGATACAATAGCTATGCTTTACAGAATTGAATTAGGTCAAAAAGCATCTGAATTTTATGATATAAATAGTTCATTAGGAAAACAAATTTCATATTTATCTGAAATAGCACGTAAAAAAAATATCCCTATATTAATTACAAACCAAGTTTATGCTGATTTTGAAAAAAAAGGCCAAGTAAAATTAGTAGGTGGAGATATATTAAAATATGGTTCTAAATGTCTAATTGAATTACAGATTACACCTCAGAATAATAGGCGTGCGATTTTAAAAAAACATAGATCTATTGCTCAAGAAAAATCAATATATTTCAAGATTGTTGAGGGAGGAGTAATAGGAACAAAAGAAGAAAAAGGGTTTAAGTTATTCTAAGGTAACATTTATAAATTATAAAAGGTTCTCATTATTTATGGGGGAATCATAAAATGGATGAATGGAAACCAGATTTAGAATATATAGCAAAATTAGAAGCAGATTGGAGAGAAAAGGGTTATTTAGATCAACCCACAGGACCTGCACCAGAGGAAGGTTTATGTGTAAGATATTTTGTTGAAGTATATGAAAAAGATGGATGGACCAAAATAGCAAATTACCTAAAATCTAATTTTGATTTAGATCAAAATATATGCGATCATAAACATACTGGTCAAGAATTAATAGATGCTATGCGTGAAGGTACTCCCGTAGGTAGTGTATTTTATTCTTTAATGGAAGCTTTTGCTGGAGAAACTGAACTTTACGAAAAAACACATAAATCAGATTAAGACAAAACGTTCTCTAAATTTTCTTTTATTTTTTCTTCAATCTTAGAACTAAATGCCCTAGCTAAAAAAGGCAACTTACCATCTAAAATAACTTCATGTTCTTTTAAATAAACAGAACCCTTCAGATTAAATCCACTTATATTCACCCCAAAATCCATTCTAGATTCATTAACCCAATTTTGATTTAAATTAGAAATATGATCTTGGTATTTATCTTTTAATTCAGTTAAAAAAGAATCTAAACGAGTATATGCTTCTTCTTTATTCAAATTGTGTTTGTAATTGATTATCATAATAAAAAAAAGAGAGGAATTTATTCCTCACTAAAATCTTCCAATGTTTCCTTCATATCTTCTGGTTTTTTAATTAAATCCTTTTTGGTTAAATATTCTCTAGCTAAAATCCAAAAGAATAACCCTAATGATTTTTTACCTTTGTTATTACAAGGAATAATCAAATCAAGATTGTTTGATTGGTTATTTGTATCACATAAAGCAATAACTGGAATTCCAATTTTAATTGCATCCTCTATAGCATTTCTATCAGGCCAAGGGTCTGTAACTAAAATTACTTTAGGTTCCATAAAATTATTTAATTCAGGATTAGTTAAAACTCCAGGAGGATATCTTCCTGCAAAAAATTGACACCCTGTAACTTTACCAAATGCCTTTACAGATTTCCAACCATTTTCTCTTCTACTTATGATTAATATATCTTCTGGTGCAAATTGTGCTAATAAATTTACAGCTACTTTAATTCTTTCGTTTATCTTTTGTAAATTTAATACTGATAACCCATCAGGTCTTGTTTTATATATGAACTTTGACATATATTTTGTTTTGAATTTTGTTCCGATATGGATACCTGCTTTAAGATATGTATCTTGTGGAACTAAAAACTGTTCTTCTTTTACCATTTTTTCTTTTCTCCATTACCATATAATTTGTCTACCATCTTTATCACCTTAGGCAGCTATGTGTTTATCTTATAGTCAAGTTAAACACGTCGGTAATATAGAAGAAGAGTAAAGTTGTGTTTATAAGCTTTTTGGAAATACTGATTTTAAAAAATATAAAATAAATTATTTTTTATTGGATATTATGACTATATTTTTTGAATTAGTAAAAGAAATTTCAAGATTTAATAAAGCTGCGATTTTCTCAAATGTTTTTATTGTGTAAAAAGAAATATGTGTTTCATCAGTTATGTACCACCATTTTTGAAAATCTTCTTTGTTGTCTGAGTGAAATAAGGTCATTATTGCAATAATTCCATTAGAGGAGAGGTGACCCCTTAGTAATTTTATTATTTCTAGGGGATTCTTCAAATGTTCAACCACTTCTGTGCAAGTAATTAAATCATATTTATTATTTTCATAAACTTTTTCTTTTTGAAAGTGTATATCATAAGAGTCTGTTTTAATGTCTTTATTTTGAAGTAAAGTCTTTAAAACATCTCCAGGACCACATCCAAAATCTAATGCAGTTTTAATACGGGGATTATTCTGATCAATTATTTTAATAAAATCTTTGAATATTTTTACATAACCGAGATTTTTAATTGTGTTTTCATGTTTTAGATATCTCTCTTTTTCTTTTTTTGTTGAAACTATAAATTTCTTATCTAAAAAAATAAATTTGCAATTATTACAATAATAATATTGCTTTTTTATTGCTTCAAAGGGTTCTGTAGGTTTAGAACATATTTTACATTTAATCATATAAATAAAATAAAGAAAAAAGGAATATATAAACTATTCCATATCTTTGAGTCCGCCTTCTTCAACTACAAAATTACATTCACCATCAGCTAAATTTGGTGCATCAATTAATTTTGCAACTCTAGAACCTTTTTTACCTTTTCTAAGATAAATTCTAAAAGTTGAACTATGGGCTACAATGTGTCCACCAACCGATTTAGTAGGATCCCCAAAAAATTGTGCTGGATCAGATTGTACTTGATTTGTTACGTAAACACATACATTATTTATAGCAGCTACTCTACTCAAAACGTGCATATGTTTATTTAGCTTTTGTTGCCTCTCAGCTAATGTTCCTCGACCAATAAACTCTGCTCTAAAGTGTGCTGTTAATGAATCCACTATAACTAATCTAACGTTTAAACCTTCTTTTTTAATCAAATCATCAACCTTTTCAGCAAGTAACATCTGATGATCTGAATTATAAGCCCTAGCAACCCTAATATTCTTTAATACTTTCTTAGGATCCAGACCTGCACCTATAGCTAACTGCTCAATTCTCTCTGGTCTAAAAGTATTTTCTGTATCAATATATACTGCAATAGCTGTGGGATCATCTTTTTGACAATTAACAGCTAATAAGTGACCTACTTGAGTTTTCCCTGAACCAAATTCACCAAAACACTCTGTGATAGCTCCAGACTCAAATCCTCCGCCCATTAAATTATCAAATACCTTGCTCCCAGTGTGAGTTCTAACAATTAAATCTCTTTTCTTTAAAACATCTTCACCAGACTCAAAACCCATATCTAAATTAGCTCTTGAAGCAGCAATAATCTTCTTTGCAACAGCTTCTGATACTCCTGAGGCTTCAATTAATTCCCCAGGTGTTGCAACTGCTAGGCTCATTAAATCTGAAAATCCAACAGTAGATAGTTTTTCAGCGGTAGCAGCACCTACCCCAGGTAAATCTGTAACTTGCATTGCCTTTTTTACTTCTTTAGGCTCTTCTTCAACCGACACTTCTTCTGCCTTAATAGTTTCTTCTGATTCTGCTTGAATATTTTCTTCCATTTCTTCTACTACTTCTTCATTTTCAACAATTTCTTCTTTATCTTTTTTAGTCATTATAATCACCTCTACATTACGATTTCTTCTACAGGAATTTCCTCAGAAGAATTAACTTCTGAGGTAGAATCTTGTTCTTTTATGACAAGATATTCATATGCTTTGTTTAGAACTAAACTAGCTTTGGGTAAATCATTAATTCTCATAGAATTAGTGGACTTCCAATTGCCATCCTTATCTGCATATCTTCTTTGCAGCGTTATTGTCCGAAACTCCACAGGAGTACCATCTTTTTTAGATGTTCCGTTGTTTTTCCATACAGTTGCAGTTATTACACCTGTACTAAATTTTTTTTCTGGTTGATTACCAGTACTTGTAGTTGTATTTTCCATACATACCACCTCTTGCTTATCGCATTTTATTTCAAACTCCCCTTCATTATGGGTAAATTCTTGCGAATTACCCCAGGAAGCGAGGAAGACGCACACTGCGTGCATCTCATAAATATAATAGTTAACCTCCTTTATATACTTTGGGGGCGTCCGTGGCAAGTGGCAAATGGTACTTAGAAAATGACAGAAATTCACTAAATAATCTTAATTGCGTCTGTTGGACAGACGTGTTCACATCCTTTTAATTTATCGCACTTATCTTCATCATGAACCTTGCATTTATTTTCTTCCAAATACAATATCTTCTGAGGGCATAAATTAACACAGGCACCACAACCAATACATTTCTCTTCATCTATTATTACAATTTTATTTTCTGACATATTAAAATATAGCCTCAATTAGGTTTAATAATTTTTTGGTTTAATTGACTTTGATCATACCTAAATAATTCAACTGTCGTATCTAGACCTAAAGTTAATAAGTTCTCTTTAATTGTAAAAATTAAATTTTCACCATCTTCACCCCATTGTACAGGTACTGGAACTTGAATATTTGGAATGAACACATCATTAAATCGTTTCCATAATTCGTTTTCATCAGTAATCTCAAAAAGTTCGGAACAAGGTAAAACGTTATAAGCTTGCTCGGATAATTGATACCCTACAAGATGGTAAGGATCTATTAAAACATGATCTTTCTCTGCATCATATCTAGCAGGAGTTAATGAATATCTAAATTTTTGATTCTTATGTTTAGATAAAAGGTGAGCTTTTCCAAGTCCCCCAAAAAACTCTTGTGCAATACGTGAAAACAATTCACCATAAGGGACATGTTTAGCATGTTTAGCATGGTGTTCGCCGTGCATAATCTCTTCACTAAAAGTCATCTCTAGGCCGAAATCAGATTTAGGTGGCCAAAATATTGCAATAACATAATCCATATTTTCAATTTTTCTCCTAACATTAAAACAAGTCCCCTTAGTCTCAGGTAATGCTAGATCTTCAAGTGCCATTTGAGCCATCCCCTCTGAGTGTTCTACTGCAATCAATAAATCACCCATATAGCTATCTAATCCATTTTTAGCTAAATTTTCTTTCCTAAAAGATTGAACTGTAGAATTAGTATTATCAAAAGGAAATTGTTTACTTAGATCATCTCGAATTTCATACATCAAATCCACTAATTCTGTTGATTTATATATGCCTTCTATCACAATAAAAAAGAATGTATCCTAACTTAAAAAACTATTCAAAACAAACCTTTAAACCATTCAATTACTTTGGAAATCAAACTTGGTTTTTCAATAACAACAGGTTCTGCTTCCAAAATTAGCTCGGGTTCAGGAACAATTTCTTCTGTTTTATTCTCTATAATAATAGGTTCTTCACAAATTGCATCCTTACAAGTAAATCCTGCCCCAAACCAATCTATACAATCATTGTCAGTTTTACAACAAGAAATACATTCAACTTCACCATCTTCTTCTAACACAATATCATATAATTCAAGCAAGTCTTCCGTTTCTAATTCGTCATAAGAAGTAATCTTATTAATAATATCATGATCATCAAGTATATCAGCTAAATCTTCTGCAAAATCAGAATATGAAGAAGGTGAACCTTCACCAACAATAATTTCAACTTCCCCTTCATAAATAACAATCGTTACCTTCTCATCTAAAGAATCTATTTGACTAAACACTTTAGTTATACCTTGGGGGAGATTATCATAACCATCTTCACCTAAATATTGAATTATCTGAGTTAATAATAAAACATCAGTAGCGGGACCGCCGTCACCCAGAGCAAGTGTTAAATCGGGCAAAGACTTAGCAGAAGCAAAACTAGCTAAACAAATTAAACATAATATAAACATAATTATTTTTTTCATAAATAAACTTAAAGATGATAGTATTTAAGTCTTTTCACAAAAAAAACTACTCAATTAGGTATTAGAATTAAAAACCACAATGATTAAAAAGGGATTCTTTGTTATAAATATTATGATCCAAAAAATCAAAGGAATCTTTAATAATATTCACCTAAAAAAGCCTTTATTTGCACATTCAGTTAAATATGCCTATGGCGATCAACAAGTCTTGAAAAATATTACTCTGGGAATAAAAGAAGGGAAAATCACATCTATTATTGGTAAATCGGGTTCTGGCAAATCAACTTTTCTAAAACTCATTGCTGGAATAATCTCAAATAAATATGATGGTAAAATTTTGATATTTGGAAAATCTAGATTTTTTAAGAAAAGTAAGTTAGGTTTTGTTTCACAAGATTTGGCATTTATCCCAGACTTATCAATATTAGACAATATTAAAATTTGCGGACTAAATTATGGTATCAGTGAAGAGCGAGCAGTAAAAAAAGCAAAAGAACTTATGAAACTTCTAAGATTAGAAGAAAAACTTGAAAAAAAACCAACTAATCTTTCTGGTGGACAAAAAGTAAGATTACATATAATCCTTTCATTATTACATAATCCAAGAATAATTGTGATGGATGAGCCTTTTGTGGGACTTGATTTTTCAAATAGAAGACTATTATGGCATTTTATTGAATCAATGAAAAAATCAAGAAAATCAATTGTCTTAACGTCTCATTTATTAACAGAGACTCAAGAACATGCAGACAAATTAGTTATTTTAAAAGATGGCAAAATTTTCTTTAATGGAAATCTTGAGTCATTAAAGAATAAACTTAAAATAAAATTTATTTTCGAAGTGAGATTTTCTTACTTATCTGCTTCAAACTTAAAAGAAATAAAAAAATACTGTGATTACCGTGAAATAGATATCCTTGAAAAATATCAAAATTTTATGATGTTTGGAATTCGTTCAACAAAAACAAGATCAGCTTTAATAAATCTCTTAGAAAAATTAAAATTAATATATCAGGAAGTGGGATTTAGAGAGCCTAACCTTGATGAAATATTTTTAAAGGCCTAAAATGATAATTAGAAATACAAGAAGATTTTATGGATACTTAAAAAAAGACTTTACATTACTTGTAAAACGTAAAAAATATATGTATTTAACATTTCTTTTACCATTCTTAGTGGGCATTTTATTTTTATTAATGATCTCACCTTCAAATGCCAAAATTAAAGTAGGTGTATGTGATTTTGATAATACAGATTATTCAACTAAATTAATAGATGGTTTATCAAATTCTTTTGATGTAGAACTCTTAACAGGGGAAAACTGTGCTTTAGAGCTAGTAAATTCAATAAAAACAAGAAAAAGATCATTAGGCATTGGAATTAAAGAAGGATTTTCCGAGGATATAAATAATTTAGAACAAACGAATATTGTAGTTTACTATGATAATACAGATATTGCATTTTCCAACTTAATCTCTTGGAAAGTTGATGTTTCACTTAACCCATATAAAACTTACATTTTAGACAAGTTTAATCAAGAACTAAAATCAAAAGTAAATTCAATAAGAACAAATGTTGATGTTGCTCTTGAATTAAGTGATAATTTTAATACAATAAATTCAAGAATTCGACAAATTGATTCTGATCTTAAAAAAATAGAAAAAATGCAAACAAGATTCTTAATAGAACCAATCACTACAATTCAAAAACCAATTTATGAAGGTCAATCTATGAGTGAAGTAGGGATTGCTTTTATTTTTCCAATACTTGCTATGTTCATAGTATTGATGTTATCATCTACTTCTTTAATTTATGATAAGAAAACCCATTTTACAACGCGAGTTAAATCTTCAACATCACTTTTCATCTATTTAATTTCTAAAATAGTATTCTTTGTATTATTAACAATATTACAATTTATAATAATTCTCATATTATTCCTTTCTTTTGGAGCAAAATATCAATATCCATTTTTAGATATTCTCTCAATGTTAGTTTTAATTGGTGTAATTAATAGTCTAATTGGAATTATAATAGGGATAATTTCAGATAGCGAAGGTGTCGCATTATTATTTTCCTTAATTATATCTTTTCCACTTATGTTATTATCAGGCATATTCAGTCCATTACAAGCGATGCCTATTGTTGCCCAATTCCTAGCAAAAATATTGCCTTTATATCACGAAATAAACCTTGTTAAATCAGTTTTATTCTTTAATGCAGGAATATCTTCTGCAATTGTAATTACTGCACTAATCCTGTTCATAATTACTTATTATTTAGTTGAAAAAAGGGTTAATTAAATTCCTAACAAGAAGTAAACATCTAAAACAATTAACAAAACAAATAATAAATATTCCATCAAAGATCCTGTTCTGATAAACCCTTTCAGTTTTTTATTCAAAGGCCATAATATCTTTACACCAGAGGGAGTTAACCCATCTAATAATAAATGGGATAAATAACCAAAAGATAATGCTATTGCAATATTCATACTAAACCCCCATAATGTTAAATAAAATATCAAAGGAATCCAAATCGAATGCATCAAACCCCTATGACCTAAAAAGAACCTAATAATAAAAGAAACAATTTTAATTTTTTCAGAAACCTTACTTTGAACCTTATCAATATCAGGTAATAATGAAGCAAACATAAACAAAATGATGTATAGTATTTGATTAGAAACTGAGAAATGATTAATTAACAAAATACCTACTAAAAATGAGAATGCTAAATGTGTGTAATAATTCATAATAAAAGAATAATAAAAAAAGAAATATTTAAACTTATTGTTCAGAACCTTCTATTTTTTCAATCTCTTTAGAAGGATCAGGATTGGTTACATTGTTGGTAACAAATTCAATCCTGTCAAACATAGTATTTTTACTTGCTCTACCGCTAACTAATATCTGTTTACCTAACAGTTCTGTTTTAACTGACTCAAAAGAAGGTAAATTATCTTTAAATGATAAAACTTCTTCTTTGTTTTTTCCAAGTAGTTGTTCAACTTGTTGTCTAAAAAATACAGTTCTAACTGTTTCAGTACCATCATCAAGTACAGCGTTCATAACATATGAATAATCTGGTGTAACAGTTTCCCCATTAGCATTCTTAAAAACGCCATCTTCTGCTCTAACCCTTTTACCTGAAACAGGATCTACTTCAAAGAATCTAGGTTCAAAACTTTGTACTATAGTACCCATTAATTCAACATTATTACTATCTTCTTTTAATTCATTAATCTTAATCCTTGTTGCAGCAGGTCTTTCAATAGAGCTAGCCTCAGCCACAGTAATAGTAACACCTTCCGGATTAATATTTAATTTACTTTTATCGTTAAGATGAATTTCTTTATAATTATTGTTTTCCCTGATGTAACCAGAACTAACTTGAACAATGTCTCCCTCGTTAAATTTAGCTAATTCATCTGCTTGAGAACCCCAGCAAACAATTTTGATTATACCTGTTTCATCCCCAATCATAAAACTTCCAACTTTAGATGTGTTCCCATCTTTTCTTTGAAATTCTCTAACCTCAAATTTCCTAGTTACTTTTCCAACAGTCTCAACATCCCTCATCCCTGTTAAAATATTCTTAATTTGAAGTTTTCCAGAAGTTTGTTCAAATAATTTTACTCCCAACTCATTTGCAATAATATAAGCTGCACCCTCTTTACTAACTAACCCAGATAATTGATCTAATTTAGCATCAATTTTACCTTTGATTTCCTCTTCAGATAGGCCAGAGGCCTCTTTTATTTTTGAAATTGCTTGCTCTAGTGGCATTTGAATCATTATTATTACCCCCCAATATAGATTATTAAATTAACTTTTCATTTATATAGTTTTGTATAGTGAAGAACTATAAAATTTATATATAAAATAATGATTAAATTTATATGAGATCTAGTTTAGCTAAAAAAGTCAGTATTATTACTGGAAAAACCGCATTGTCTTTATCTTTATTGTTAAATGTAGGTTGGACTAGAAGAGAAGAACCTCAAAAATTATCAAATCCTGTTTTAGAAGAAATAATAGATTATCAACAAGATTACAAAGTGATCCTTCCATTTAAAACACCAGAAACAATAACTGAAAAATTTGTTTTTGAAAATAATGATACAATAAAATATATGAACTGGGTAAGAGCAAAAAGTAGTTGGAAATTAGCAAGGGCATTAAAAAATGTTATAGATAGTCCAGGACCTTCAGGATTTAAAGGATTATATGACATATTAGTAAAAGAAAGAGAATTGACTCAATATGTCCCCTTAAAAGATATTGCAAAATATAATTCATCAAAGCCTTCTTTTCAAGGAACAACAGATCCAACTAGACCTTCACCCAAACCAGTATTTTATCAAAAAGATAGACTAGGTAGATTAATAAAAGTAAGAACAACTTCTTTTGAAGGTATTGTTTTAGAAAACATATTAAAAAATCCAGATTATTTCGCAAAAGAATTCTTTGATGGAATGAAAAATGGGGATATATCCCAAATAGAAGAAAATACAAATGAACAATTCAGAAAAGAATTATTGAGGGGGTCACAAAGTAAAAAAGAACTTTCAGAAAAAATGAAAGAAAATGTAGAAGATATTGTATTCCAAAGAATATATGCATCTAATGTGGGTTTAAAATATGATGAACCTAGTTTTGTAAATTTTATTACACAAGGTAAAAATTACAAAAATGATGATTTTGCAAAAGTAGATATAATGGTTAAAAATAGATGTTTTGATAGTATGTTAGAGATTTACTTATTAAGAAATAATAATGAATGGGATGCCTATATGATGGATAATAATAGTGAGATATTTGAAGCCAAAGCTAAATCCAATATGATAAGTACCTCTAAAAATGGCAACGATGGAAAAATCTATGCATATCCTGGATACCCTCAACATAAAGGGAAACTTTATGGGGTCACAAAAGGTTTACCAACACCAAATAGAACACCCCCTGGTAAACCTTATGAATATGAGTTTTTAGAATATTCGGATGGAGAATGGCATTCATTAATCAGATTTAATGAGAAAAGAAAACTTTCACCGGATGAAATAGGTTATATAGGGGAAAGATATGATTTTAATCAAAAAGCATACCCTCATGTTTTAGGCAATCTCCTCATGAAAGTTAGTTTGTGGAATAATTAAGAAAACTTAATAACAACTTCTTCTTTTAAACCAGATTTATAAATCATAACTTTTTCTCCTGTAGGCACATCAAACAAGAAAACATTTCCATATTTACTAAAAGTATTGTTGAATAGTGGCAAGATTTCAGTTCTGCTGATGTAACTCATCAAAAGATGAGGTGTGCTTTAATGTAAAGGTTTAATATTTTTATTAACTTGTTTATTTCTCTTATCTGAGGATTGTTTTGAGTGGACCTTAGTAAATTTCTTTTCAAATAAATAATAAATTGATATTACTACAGGGTAAATGCAGGCAAGGATAGTGAAGATAAGCCTATAATAGTTTTCTCCAACAAATTTATAAAGTGAATAAGGCACAAAAAAGAATATAATAGTTTCTAATAAATTTTTAAAAAGCAAACTATAAATTGATGCACCCATCCCATAAATTAAACCAAAGGATATAATTTGATCAACCTTGAATAATCCCCACAACCCTAAAGAAACAATTAGAATACTAATTAATTTATTAATTGTTGGTTTTATAAATGAAATTAATTCTTCCTTGGATTCTAAATATAAAAAGGCCCTTATTATTAGTGCTAATGATAAAATCCCTGCTAAAGCCCTATTGGCATAAGGAATTGCAAAAAATACTAACAATAAAATTATCATCATACTTCCAATTATCTTAAATACTTTTTTAATTCTATCCTCTAGATTATAGGAAATGAAATATAATATGGCGCCAATTAATGCTATTGTTACTACTGTAACTAACATTATAGCATAAGTATCGATTATTAATCCTTTTAAAGTAAACATTGATGTTATATTTGGGTAATCTAAACCCATTGTAACTAAAAAATAACTTAGTACTATAGCAACTGGAAATGAAAAAAGATATTTTTCTATCCTAACAAGAATTTCCTTATTTTTAACTCCCAAATAAATTACAGCATAGAAATTTAATAAGATTGGAACCAGTATTGTGGGAAATCTTGTTATAGCAATTATTGCTGCTATTGGTTTAAGTAATAAACCGTTTCTGTATAATAAATCTAATGCAATTGTAAATAATATGAAAGTTAGAGACATGGCAATTATGTTTTTTAATATCTTTCTTTTATCTTGGGAAAGAAATAAGAATGCCAATATAATAAACAGATTAAAAATTATACCTACTGATGCATTAATTATTGATTCAGATAAAATTTATATCACCTTTTTCTAATTCATATTTTCATGTTTCTTATCTATAAGTTGAAGAAACTGTGAGTTCGTAATTGATAGGCCCTTCTTCAGCCGCAATAATAAAATAATAATGACCAAAATCTATAGAAACTTTTTCTATTTTGACATTAGTGGCCCCTCTTTTGATGTGAATTGATTTAATTGTATTGAATTCCCCTTCATCAATAGATCTGAACTTATCAAAATTTGTTTCATTTAAAAAAAACAGATTCCCCTTTCTGTCCCCAGTATAATTTATAAAAACATATGAAGGGGCAAATATTGAGAATCTGTGAAACTGATAATTGCCATCACGTATGAACCCATCCTCTTTCACTAATGTCCGTGGAGGAATTTCGTAATCTTTATTTTCCATAATACTCTCAGAAGAATTACAACCAAATAAAACTAGTGACAATATAATTAAACCAATAGCGACTAAAACCATTTTCAAATTCATATCTTTATTATTGGAACAGTTACTATAAAAACTTTGTGTTATTCATAAATATTGTTTTTTCTTTTAATTAAAATAAATAATATCAACGATAAAATTATAACTGATAAAATTATAATATATTTTAAGTAATTTGTTGGAGGTTCTTCTAATATTTCCCCTTCACAATCTTCAGAACATTCTAATAATTGTTCTATATCAGTACATTTACCATCACCACAATAATCAGAATGTTCAGATACATCTATTGTCAACAAAAGTTCGCTTTCAGGACTATAGACTTCAATTTCTTTTGCTGCAAAATTGTATGGAACTATTAATAGTTTTGTTGTTTCAACCAATTCAAGAACTGGGGCCCCTGATACGAATAATTCAAAATTGAAGGTATAATTATATTTTACATTATGGTTGGCATCTACAAGTTCTATCTTATAACCTTGTTCAGGCATATTAATCCTATTTTGAACATAACTAAAATTAAGATCGATATTATTTAAAGAAATTATGTCATTATCATAATTTAGTTCTACAAAATAAACTTTTTCCATATCTATAGCCAATGATACTGGTACTAAAATTAATAACATAATCAACAATTGTTTTATCATGAATATCGCCCCATAAATTGGATTATATGTCTGTCATTAACAGGTCCAAAGTCAGTTTCTGCAGAAATTCTCATAACGGAAGATCTTGTTGAACGTATATTAAAATCAACATATGAACAGCCAGAATAATAACCTGTACCAGGTATATTCCCCCACCACCTTTCTGCTGTTTGTCTATCTGGAGCACAATTTGGGCTCCTTGGATGATTACCTAATTTTGGTTCAACATATTCATCTACTAAACTAAAAAATGAGTGACCCATTTCATGCCTAACAACATCATAAGGTGTTGCACTAAGATAAAAAATTGGAAAAATATCTCTTAATATTCCCATATACTGACTAACACTTGTTGCTGAAAGACCACCAAAAAATGCAAAGCTTCTAAATTCTTTCTTACTTAAAATAATAATTCTTTCGTGAGGGCATGCACTTGCAATAATTTCCCCCCCACTACACCTAGCACTAATAAAACCATTTTCAGTTTCATAAGGTTCACAAATATTATTTATTTCATCAATATAATAAAAATTAAATTTATTTTGCAATGAATTCAATAAAGGATTTTCAAAAATCCCCTCATCAATAGATAGCTCAACATCCCTAACAAATGTATCTAGGTTATCATATCCATCAGCAATAAAAACCGCATTAAATTTTCCATCTTCTCCCGTACCATGTATAAGTTTGCATTTTTTTTGAAGCTGATTAATAATTGTTCTCTCTTCCATTCTTTCCCTTCTTATTTCTGGAATTCTATTATACAAATCCCTATAAAATTGAGGTAAGCTTTCTTTATGTTGAGAATATAAGGGATATATTTGAGAAATTATTGAAGAGGCATGCGATTCATACTTTAATTCCCTAACGGCTTGTACAGCTAATGAAATAGAACTCACTAAACATTCCATAGGATATTTTTCTCCAAAATCCTCACATAAAAATTTTCTTAAACTCAATGCTAAGGAAAAATCAAGTTCTGTTTGGCTATTTCGCTCATAATTAACTTGGTATATTTTAATTTCTAAAGCAACAGCTTTTGCAGAATATTCACTTTCTGGATAAGGTTTATGGTGGGGGAGTGGTTTATAATCTATAATTTGATTAATAAGATTAAGCGCCTTTTCATTTAAATTATTTTCATGAAAACCAACAGCTTGTTCATACATCAACCTTAACTCATTTTCAGAAAGCTCATATGTCCCTTCATCTGTTAGTTCAACAGTCTCAACTTCAGTTTCTACTGTTGATTCTTCTATTTCATTCAAAGAATCTTCTTGATAGGTTTCTTCTTCTATCACCACTTCAACTTGAGATTCAACAAAATATTTAACAATTGCAAAAATCATACCAGGAATATCTTTTTTATTTTGTGTAGTTATAAAATAAGGATTATATTGAATTTTACTAAAATCTATATCACAACCATTAAATGCGACATATAAATTTTCAGGAAAACCTCCATTGCCTAAATCCACTGCATAATCATGATAGGAGCCTATAATAAGATCACACCCACCTTCATGAATTTTAGTTAGAACATTATCATAAATATGTGATACTAAAATTTGCTTAATAGAATCTAAACCAGTTCCAACAGTATCTTTAAAAGTTAAAGTATAAATAATAATATTTCCACTAGAATAACTATCAATTAATTGATTTATTTCGGCTTCGTTATCATCTGGAATGGAGTTACCCCTATCAAAGATCCCTCCGTTTTGTAAAGTATCTTGAGGTAAATTCTCATTCTCTATAAGAACCCCTTCTTCAACAATTAATTGTTCTATAAATCCACTTCCTGTTAGAAAAGTTGTAACATAATCTTCATTTTTATTTAGATATTTTTCTGTGAACTCATAACCAGATTCGTCTGTTTGTAAATGTGTAAAATCATATCTTTTATCATTGTAAACCTTATCAATTATCACATAATCTCCACCTAATACCCATTTATCCCCTTCTCTAAATCCTTCATAAGGTATATCTGTTTTCGGTGCACAATATCCAAAATCGTTTGACCCTGTACGAGTATATACATTTGTTTCACATCCAACTTCATATAAAGGTCTTGGTTCTCCAGCATAGGTCCATTCCTGACCAGTATAACAAATATAATTAGAACCATATTCTTGTTCACAATCCACATAGCCACTTTCTTGACCTAATATAAGTGAAACTACGCAAATAAAAATTATTAAAAATAATGTCAATGTTTTTTTCATTTTATTTTATTATATTAAACAAAAGTCATAATATAAATAAGTTTGCCTAAATAATCAAAAGATTCCATATTAAATACTGGGAATGTTGTTGTAGAGGGCATAGTACTAGATGGATCAGTTATAGTTGAAGATGGTGTTGGAGTTGTTGTAGTGCTAGTTGAGGTAGTTGCAGTTCCACCAAACTCAACAGCAAACTTAATAACAACATCTTCTTCTTTGAAATCATCTTTAAATATCAAAACGGTATCTCCCGTTGGAACATCAAATAAAAATATCCCTCCTTCTGGATTGGTATAAACCCAGTCTAAATTACTTAAACTGATGAATTCGTCAACACAACTCAAAACATCTTCTTTTGATTTGCAATACCCTTTCATCTTTTTAACATTTTCAATAACAGAATCATAAAAATCTAGATTATAATCAAAATCGATAACAAAAGATTGTTTTGTCTTATATCTCCCGCTAGGAGGAATATTAATTTCTAAATCATTTAATGCAAAACCATATAATTTATTATCTTTTATTAAAAACTTATAATCACTTCTCAAAAAATTCAAATAAGGTTTATCAGGATACTTTTTCAAATATAAATTGATATAATCGTTTAAAGATGATTTAAAATTCTTAATATAGCTGGGATAACAAGAAACATCTTTTTCCACCCAATAATTATACCCTTCATAAGAATTACATTTATTATGATAAAATCCCCCATTGTTTGCTACATTATATATTTGATATTCAACGCTCATTTCAACTGATTTATCAACATAAAGCATCAAATAATCATAATCCAGATATTTACCCATTAAATCTATTTGTTTCTCACCTAAAACCTTATTATTTCCTGTTAAACTGTTATATTTAGTATTCAGATTAAATAAAGCAAATGTTAAGACAATTACCATAACTATCACTAATAAAATCTGAAATATCATAGCTTTTTTGTTGTTTAAAATCATGCACCTGCCACCACTATTACAATATCTTGAGTATATAATTCAATAACGATCAGATCACCTACAATATGGGAGGGTAAAATAAACTTCCTTACTAATGTTTGGTGATCATAGTTTTGAGTCTGTATCTGATGATCATTAACTTTAATCATCCATGAATCTGCACCACTTAATTGAACCTTTTCAAAATACTCTTTGGTCAACTTATCCAATTCCTTATAATCGTTATTCATATATGATCTAATTATTAAATCAGTCATTTCCATCTCATTCCCATCAATATTAACTGGCAGCCTCAAATAAGTTAACAATATGTAATCATAATCAATTGAATTTGAAGAACTTGTTATTTGTTGATTTATTGTTTTATTATGACCTGCCCTTAAACTAAATAAAGTTGCAAAGATAATTATAACTAGTAGTAATGCAATAAAAGAAAAGAATTGCACTAATGCTTCCGCTTGGAATGCTGCTTTTTTATTTTTTTGATATTTCATTTTATTTGTTTGGATATATGATTATACTCTTTAATAAACCTGAATAATATTTATCATTATCTTTAATCATAATGGGAATTTCTTTTAATACCTTTGTAGCGGAACCAGGACCAAAAATAGTTGATTTAGTTAATGGTTCATACTTATCAAAACCATCCTGATTATAAATAAATTCTTTGATAATATTATCTGATTTATCAAATAAAGTAAATTTAGCCGTCATATGATAATTTTCTTCACCATAATAAATTTTGCTCTCTAAATTATGATTATTGAATTTATTCAAATCAATTATACCATTATAGCTACGATCAATCAAATCTTCTTTAAAACTTAAAGCACTCAATGAACCATAATAAAATACTTCTGCCTCTACATTTTTTATATCTATAGTATTAGTTATATTTGTCCTAACAAGTAGAACTATAGAAAAAAGAACGATTATTAAAAAGATAAACCAAACTAATGACTTAACAATTGTATGTCCAGTCTGAGCTTTTTTATTATTCATCATAATTATTTACGGCCCCACTAATCTTTGTTGAAATGTCTTCTATCATTTGAATACTAAATTCATTATTAATATTCCCAATTTCGATTATTATCCCAATATCATTAAATAATAAACTTTCTTGATCATTAATAGAAAATTCATCGGGATCTACCGCGATTAAATTGGTAGAATCATAAGTATCTAATTCTACTAAACTATTTATTATTCTACAGCCTAATTTTTTGCTTTTTAGATAATCATTATGATCAATTGAGTAATATACATTAAGAAAGTTCCCATCTAAACCAAATCTTAATCCCATATAAGCCTTATAAGCATTTAAATTATCAATTTTTCTCTCGTTGTTATTATTATCCCTACTTAATTCTTTTGTAGAAACTTCATTTGTAAGGCCAAATTTAATCCTTTCTGCAATATTCAAGAGTATATCATCTCCAACAACAATATCTAATGGATCTATAATTATCGAATCTATATTATCAGTTCTTATAAAAGGACATTTTTTTACATTAAGTTTACTTAATTCATTCTCTAATAAGAAGTAATCACCCTCTTTAATTAATATAAGATTCTCTTTAATAATTTCTTGTTCTTTAATCTCATAAAAAGTATTTTTATTCTTCCAAAAATAGTAAGATGCGGGAAATTTAAATTCGCCATAACCAACTTTTAAGGAATTCTGATCGAAATTAAACTTAGTTTCTGTAATTAAAGGGTATCCATAAACAATATTATAAGGACTAGCATGAAGCGTAGAAGTAAATAAAGCCACATCCCTAGCAATGAAATTCTTATCTATCAAATTATTAGAAGTTGCATCATTAACCCAACCAAGCAAAGTAACAAGTAACAATATTGGGATAACTAGTTCTGCTAACAGTACAAGTTGTTGGTGAGTAATACCTTTTTTATTAAAAAATAACCCTCTTTTTTGCATCAATAAAACATTAACAAATTATCTATTTAAAGGTTTGTGTTAAACTATCATAGTTTTGAAACTATATGATTAAGATAAATAAAATTTATAAAAGCAAAATAGATTAAAAAAGTATGGATATAATTAAAAAAATGTTTAAAAAAACAATATATTTAAATTTAAGTATTGGGGTATTATTATCAAGTCAATTAAATTGTAGTTGTTCTAAGAAAATAGATAAAGAACCTATAAAAGATTTAGAGACAATAATAGATTATAGGGATTTTAAAAGTAAAATAAAATTACCCTTTATTAAACCTTCAAATGAAGAAGAGACGTATGTATTTGAAAATAATGATCTAGTTACATATATGAATTGGATGAGAGGGAAAAATAATTCAGAATTGGTTGAGGTATTTTCTGATTTAATCCATCATCAAACAAAGGAAAACTTTTATCGTTTCGAAAATATGGTTCTAAATGACCCTTCTTTAAAAGATTACTTCCCAATAAAAAAAATATTAGAGTATGATAATCAATTTAATGGATTTTATCAAATGGGACCAAATAAGGAAGAAATAGAAATAATTACAACCTCTTATGAAAATATAAATCTAAAAGATTCTAAAACATTAAATCAAGAAAGGGTACATGAAAAAGATCGTCTTAAAATAAACAGTATTATTATGGCATTTAAATTTTTTAAATTAGATAATAGAAGGTTTCCAAATTCTTTTGAAGAAATGGTTCCAAGGTACTTAACTAAAACTTATGTTGATAGATGGGATAATTCCTTTGAATTTAAAGAACAAAATGGCGTCTTAAAAGTATATTCAAATGGTCTAGATAAAATAAAAGATACAAAAGATGATGCCCTCTTTTGGGAGATACGAAAATGATATCAATAAAAAATAAATTAAAAAAAAGTATGATTATTTCATTAAGCTCTTTAGTATTAATGAGTGGTTGTGCACAAAAACCTCCTGAAATGGTTGAATTAATCAAAAAACCAATGATGGAATTAATTGAAGATAATTATAAAATTAAAGTTACAAAAAATGAATTTCAAATAGAGCCTGTAGAAAAAAGCTTAATAATTGAGAATGGAAATTTATCATACATACTAGCAAAATTAAAACCTAATAAAACAATAAAAGACTTTGCAAAAAACGAATTAGAAGGTTTATGTTCAATTCCCATAAGGGTTGATAAAAAATATGGACATACTTTATTATTAATTCCAGAAGTTAGAATAGAATATATAACAAGAACAAACCTTGGTCCCATAATAAATGCCCTTAATCAAAATTATGAAACTGGGAAAAAAGAATTTAACATAGATTTATATAATCTTTCAGAAGCAAAAGGGGCAATGGTTGCAGCATTTGATTCATTAAAATATGGTGCATTTGAAGCCTATGCTAAACTTCATATGTCCGACCCTACCGATAAATTAAGAAATGACTTTAATGGAACTATCCAAAAATTAGAAGCAAAAGTAAGTCTTGAAAATTGTGGAATCTTTATAGATGTACCTTATAAACATACCTCATATAAACATGAAAAAGGGGTATCATCTGCAAAATTATTTAGTTGTGCTATAGTAGATCTTAAAAGTGGAAGAAATGTTTCAATAGATAAATATGTGGTTACTTTCTTAGAAAATGAATCTCAAGAATGGAAAGTTAGAACATTTTTCTAAGAACTAATAGTCAATATTTTATTTTTAACTTCTACATTAATATTTTTAACTTTATATGCTTCTTTAAACCACAAATTACCATATAAAACAACAAAATCATCTGCACCACTATTATGTTCAAGATTTTTATCTGCAACAATTTTATCCACATCTTCAATAACTTTATAGTATTTTAATTTCTTTGTACAACCACCATGTTTCTCACCGCAAACTGCAAGGCAAGCCTTAGTTCCACAAGCCAAAGGTTTTTGTTCATTATAAGGGCTCCAAAGTTTGATAAATCTTAAAATTGGTGCAGTATTTTGATCTTTATTAAATCCCACCAACTTAAGACCATCATCAACATAATAGGTGACCATTTCTTCAGTATGGTCTGTTTTTGATTTTTCAATTTTCGTTATCAAAGCTTCAAAAGCTTCTGTAGTACCTTGATCTGGCTTATCCATCAAAATACTATATAAACTAGTAAAAAAAGGTATTGCAAGAAAGACTACAACAATCACAGCAATAACTATTCCAATTAATTGAGTTGTACTATAAGAAGTGCCTTCCTCAGCCTTTTTACTCTTTAATATAGAAGTCATCGTAATAATATATGTTATTTAGGAATGCAGCAATAATTTTTTAATTTAGCAGTATCATCAGGACATCCGCCCATCTTATAAAATTTATTACCATTACAAGTCTCAGTACCTGAAACACATTTACCAGTCTCAGTACCTGCATCATTTGTTCTTGCCTGACATCCAGCCAATTCACCAATACTTGAACCTGCACCCCAAATATACTTATATGCGATAAAGATTAAGATTGCTAGTACAACCAACACCAATACTGCAATAATCACAGTATTTAATGTTAGACCTTGTCCTTTTTTAGATTTAAATAATTTCATTTTTAGTTAACTCTGTTCTTTACAGCAGAAGTTCCCTCCATCTGAAGTCCCATCGCCATCTGCATCACAACCAGATAAATAAATAGGGTTTTCATCTTCAGCACAATCAGACGAACTAGACTCACAATGCCCATCACAAGCAGAAACTCCTCGTCTAAAATCTGTAATTTTACCTGAAAAAATTAGAACTAAAATAACTAAAACAATAAGCACAAGTACAGCTATAATAATTGTATTCAAACTGAGTCCCTGTGCTTTTTTAGTGGTTCTCATTATACCGATATACAACAAGTGCCATCAATTGTTTGACCTTCATTAGTACTTCCATCGCCATCTAAATCACAATCATAATTAACAGACCTTTGAAAATCTCCAGTACATCCAGTTCTAGAACATGCTCCACCTAATGCAGCACAACTTCCAGATTCTCTTCTAAACATTCCTGCCCTTCCCATAAAGATTACAGCTAATATAACTAAAACAAGTAATGCTAAAGCTGCGATTATAATAACATTTAAACTTAAACCTTGAGCTTTCTTATTTTTCATAATTTCACCTCATTTATTCAATATAATATATAAACATAATATTTAGCATATTTAAAGTTTACTATAAATCCTTCATTTAACACTAAACTTCACTATTCCTGATTGAGGATTTAATGGCACTTCATTATCCCCAACTGTCTCACCCTTAAAACAATCAGTAAACCAGATCATATAAAAATAATCAGAAGGAAATCCCCCTTCTTTAAGTTTTCTTACTGTGATAGTTTTTTCTTCAATAAAAACAGGAATACTAGCACTACTTCTAAATCTCCACTCATCCCTCTTATTTGGATCAGGTCTTAACAAACCGTTTTGACTCTCATAAACATGAATACAATCCAAAGTTTTCTCATTTCTTTGAGGGGGTACCAAATTAACGAGTTGCCACCCATTGTTTTCATCATATGAATGTTGACCACTTCTAAGATTTGCAAAAGTAAGTAGATGCCATACCATTTCTTGTTTAGATATGTCATCTAAACCAGGATTTTTCCATATATTTTTTACTTTATCAAATGAATATGTATCACCATCAATATCGATATCTTCTAATTTATTTACAATAGTCCATGCATTTTGTTCTTCATCTGTTAATTTAATCTTTTTATCAAATATCAACTGAATAGATCCGGGATTTTTTAATCTAACTTGATCTGTTCCAACCCAATCATTTTCATCTTTTGGAAATATTCCCCCATCTTCAGCTATTTCTTTGGGATTAGTTTTTATTAAAGTAATATACTTAGAACTTGTAGGGATATTAGTATCGCCAATATTTTCTTCTTCTAAAATACCCATAGCAGAAAAGATATCATTCATAGTCATACCTTTAATTATTCCAAAAGTTAAGCCTATAACAATCATAACAATAACTGCCGTAACTACTTGTCCTAGAGTAAGTGTAGCCATCTATCCAAACCTCAATATATTAAAAAATTTATCAAGCTGAGACATCATTGCATCTCTAGTAGGTCCAATTATTGCCAATATTACAACAATAATCAAAAAACCAATTATTGCCCATTTAGCAAGTTCTGACCAAACAATCCCTTTTTTTCCTTTAAACATATTATTTACCTAATTTTCTTACATATTTATATTTATGCTATTACTTCTAATGGTTTACTCTGACCCTCTAAATAAGTACACTCCAAACCTTCATCAGGATCTGTTATTTTATCATAATCCCATAATACTATTCTTGAGTCTGTTTCTTCACTAGTATCTGAACCAATAAAATAACCTATAACCCCTCCAACCCCAGCAGTTACTAATCCTGCACCAGCAATACAACCTATACCTGTACCACATAAAGCTAAACCGGTAACAGCTGCACCAACACCAACCAAAGCACCACCACCAACCCCTACCACACTAGATTCAAGTTTACCTGCTTCTACACCACGTACTGCATCAGGATAGGCATTTTTGTCCATAACAAACATAACAGCTAAAGGATTTTCTAAATTAAGAGTATCACTATCCTCTAAATTACTGTTCTTATAAACCTCAACAACTTCTCTATCCAACATTTTAATTCCACTAAGAATCTCAAAATAGTTCTTTTCAGAACCAATTGGATTATTATTCATCAAAAAGTCAGTAAAATCTTTAACTTCTTTTTTCTTAGTAAATTCTAATCTAGAACAAACAACACAAAAACTATTATCCGCCGTATCAAATAAAGCAGAATATTTACCTTTTCCAAACTGATCCCAACAATGATACATAGAATCTGCTATCTTTCTTTTCACAATTTCATCTTCTTTCTGATCAATCTTTAAATATTGTGTTGGGCATTTTAATTCAACTTGATTACCAAACTTATCTATTAAATGTGTACCTTCAATAGTTAAAGTATTCTTCGTTAAAGCCTGCATCTCAACACTCTTTTTACAGATTTCCTTATCTACTAGATCAAAAGATTCTTTTTTTGTCTTAGCAATCATGGGAATCATAATTATCGCCACTAAACTAACTATGATAAGTCCTGCGATTATAGATTTAGATATATCTTCTGCCATTTTTTAATAAATTTGATTACACTTAGAGGTAAAATCATTTGCATTCATGAGATGAACGTCTGCCCTAAAACCTTCTTTATAACCTGCCACTTCTTCTACAAAATAAGGTGCAATTATTGGCCAATGTGCTAAAGCTGCTTGTTCAAGTAAAATAAATGAGATGATCATATTATCCCCTTCTTTTGAGCTAAACCCTTCTTCAAGATATGAATCTGGATAAAATGATGTTTTTTTATCATTATTGGACATAAAGTAATCGAAATAAGATTGACCCTCTTTCAATTCTTTATCCTTAAGATATTGTTCCCAATCTTCAAATTTAAAATCTTCTAAATAAGCTTCTTCAAAATTAATACTACTACAGATAAAACACCTTGAAGGTGAGATTACAACTGATTCGATCCCTACAAAATCAACCTTCCCTTCTAAAAATTGATACCAACAATCAAACATTTGGTCTGCTAAAAACGATTTGATCTGTTCTTCTGAAGTTTCCTTAGAATTTCTTTGAAAACTTAAATCCTTCTTATCGTTAAGATAAATTCCATCTTTTTTTATCTGGACATAATCAGTATCACATTCTATTGAGGATTGAGTAGGAAGTTTAGCAATCATTGTCTCAGCCTTTTTTAAAACAGATAATCTGCAAATTTCCCTATTATTATCAATATCGCTCATACGTTTAACTGCTATAATAAGTATAACACCCACTATTAAAACGATTATCAAACCTGCTAATGTTGCTTGTGTTCCTCGCTTGTTTAACCTTTTTTTATTAAATTTCATACAAGTATACCTTTCATTATTTTATCTATTACAATCCATAAAAATATTATTACTAACAAAGCTAAAACAATCTTAATTATCATTTTCGCAATCCCCACTTCTGCCTTCTTATTCATATTTTAACCTTATTTTGATCTTATAATAAATTTATTATTCTTAACCATATATATCTAAAACTATTGTCATAATACCTGCATCAGTTGTCAAAAAATGAGTTTTTCTTTCTCTAACATTAAAATCAGCAGGTTCGAATCCTTCTTCAACAAGATTTTTAGTAGGATTGTTCAAATTCCCCACAACTGCCTGAAATCTATATTCCCTCTTCAAACCCCTGTCCCCCAAAGTATTATTTAACAGATTATTTACTGCAAACTTAACATACTCCGTCGAAATATAAGGACCTGGACAATCATGAATTCTAGGGACATTTTTAGCAGCATCCTGTAATAATTCACTGATTGAAATATCACTACAGTTAGTATTGGTATTTAATATAGAATTGATCATATTAGCTGCTAATTGTGTTGTTGTATATTCTGACCTATAAGTTTCTTGGGGTTTAAATAAGACAAATTTAACCATAAATAACATACCCATAACTAATAAAACTACTACAATTGCGAGTCCCATAATTTCCATTTGCGCTTTCTTCTTTTTATTCATTTGTTATGATACCTCTTTGTTCTGTAGGGGTTGAATGTTTTTGTATTATTTGTTTATTTTAAGGTATTATCACATTAAAAATCTCAACTAAATTAAATACCTCTCCTCTTGGGGTAATTGAGATTTTTATTTTATTGAGTATAATGTTTCACATTTAATAAACCAAAGGCATTTGTTCTTTGAACAGGATCATATAATAATATAGGGATAGATGTCACAAAATATGGTGAATCTGCGAGTTCCCTATCATATAATTCCCATGAGTTTGAAGTATCTGGATAAGTCTCATTAACAGTTATTGTGCTAAAATAAAACATATCATAATACATTGCATCAAAACCAGGTTCAGAGTTTAAAGATTCAAAAGCAACCATCTTTAATTTATCAAAACAATTATCTTTAATTATATTTTTAGATGAACATTGAAGTTCGGGTAAAAATGAAATAGCTTGACTTATCCTTATCGATTCTAATTCTTGAATCTTGGTAATCTTAGAAGATTGCCCAACACTTGCAGTCTTTATATAAAACATAAATGCAATAATTACTATAACAAAGAATATCAACAATATCGCTATTGTCTCCATCATCCTAATTTGGGCCTTTTTGTTGTTTGAAAACTTTGTTTTCAAATCCATGAAAATTTTTAATTTTCTTTGTTTCATTTTAATATACCGCAGGACATGAGTTTTCTAATAATTGATTGTTCTCATTTTCTAAATCTAAAGAGGGTAAACTATCTAGGTCGATTAAAGCAGAATCATAATTACAACTTGATAAATCATCATTTAATTTTTGAGTTCTGTTCTTATAAACATATTTAACAAATTCTAATCTATCATTAGCATTATCTCGACCACATTCATAAGTATTGTTATTTTCTGCAAATATTGCAGCAAGTAACATTGCATCAGAATCATAATCCGATTCAACAAACTCTGTTAAAGCAACTGAGTTTCTAGAAGGTTTAGTATATAATTTTAAAGTTTGATCATTATTTACAAGTAATGCACTCCAATCAGCTTTTTCAAAACCACTCACTGTACTAGTACCAGGTAATGATTCAACAAAAACAAATTTAACCTTATAATTAGCACCATTATCAGGTGGAACAGAACTTAGGGAATTATAAGGCATCCAATCCATAAACAATTTACTCTGTCCATCTTTCTCAATATACCTAGGAGGCATTATCTCTTCTAAATGAGTCATTGTATCGCCAGTTCCAACCAATATATATCTCACATCAGGACTTGTAACATATAATAAATTGGTAATTCTCATAGGTATACTCCAATCATAAGCATAAATAGATATTGTGTTCCTATCAGACTTTATTAAATCAGGAGCAAAAGCATATGGAAAATTAGCTGCAAACTGATTACCAACTTTAAAACCTTCGCAACTAAAAGAAATCTCTCGACTAGGAACTTCAACTATTGATGCTGTGCCTGTACTAACAGCTGAACTCGCAAATATTGCTTGTAGATCGGTTTGTATTGCCCCGGAAATAGTTTGTTCAGAAACTTCCCTTTGTTTTTGGACAATCACAATAAAGAATGTTAGGATTATAGCTCCAATTATAAGTACAAATATCCAATTCAATTGTAACGCTATCACCCCTTTTCTTCTCATTTTACCAACCAGAAATCTTAACATGATCACCCATGCTCTCCACCCTTAAAGTAACTTTTCCACCCACAATATCAACACATTCAGAATCCTCACCAGAATTATCAACTGCTATCTTGCCAATATCAAAACCAACATTACCTGGTGGAACTAAAAACATGTTTTTGTCATAAATACCATCTGCAAAAGCATTATCTATAATATCATAATTTGTATCGATAGTTTGAAGTGGATATTTATATGACTCAACAAAACAAACCTGTCTATAGCTACCAGGGATTTGTAAAATCTTTTTCTTTAAAGTACCCATAGTATCTCCTTGAACTTTTTCAACTTCTGATTGGATATCATTCTCTAATTGAAGGTAAGATATTTCTTCACCAGTATCTGCAAATCCTTTTATAGCCTTATAACCATAAACTAAAGTTAATGAAAATACTATAATCGCCAATACATAAATTAAAATCTGACCTGCCATCTGGCCTTTTTTTCTTTGAGCTTTTTTATTTTGATATTTCATTTTTTCTTCACAGGGGGAAAACATACATTACATTTCTTGAGTCCAGTATCCTGTGCCTCCTTTACGCTTTTATAATTTTTAAGATTTTTCTTAGTCTTAACAGTGATGCACCCTTTCTTATGATAAACTTTCCCAGTCTTAGTGGAAACTACCTGTATAGATTTTTTCTTTGGAGCTTGTTTAATAATAATGGGAACTATCTTTTTTGATTTACTAACGTCTTCCAATTTTTTAAAAATCTCTTTATTAGATTTATTTTGTAAACCTTCTAATTTTTTAGTCTGACCTTTTTGTATATCCTTAAGTTTTTTGAAAATATCATCTTTAGATTCTTCTTTCTTTTCTAATTTTGAAAAAGGAACCCATTCTTTAACTTTTTCATTAGGTTTTTCTTCAGCTTTCTTAATGGAGGCATCTTCTTTTTTAACTGGTTTGGTTTCGACTTTTTCCCCAGTTTCCTTTTCCCCCGCCTCTTTTTTAAGTTCTACACCTCCAAAAGCAGAAAGTATACCTTTTCTTTTCTTTGATCGTTCCACCCTCTTCTTTTCCAACATCTGCCTAAAGTCATTTTCTTTTTTAGTTGGCGTTGGTAAAACCCCTTGTTTTTGAGGTTGTGTTGGTAAAGTCCTTGGAAGACCTAAAGGTTGTAATTTTCTCGGAGTCTCTTTTTTCTTTACAAATATATATTTTTCAACATAATCTTTATAATAAGGGTATGTTAAATATAAAATTAAAATTAAAATTAATAATATCAATAATAACCAGAATAACCACCATAATGATTTAGGTTTTGAATTTGCATCACATCCATCTGTCCCTTTTTCAATTTCAGTTTTATCAGATACCTTATCGCCATCTGAATCTTTATTCCAAGGGTCTAGACAATTATTATACCCTTCATCCTGTTCTTCTCTATTTGTTAAACCATCTGGTTCTTGATCTTCCTCGCCATCATTAATTCCATTACTATCACTGTCTTCCTTATAAGGATCTAAATTATATAACTCTTCAAATAAATTAGTTAAACCATCCCCATCAATATCATCATCACATGCATCACCTTTCCCATCACCATCTTGATCTGCTTGATCTAAATTTGCATCCCCGGGACAATTGTCCTCTGAATCTAAAATAGTATCTCCATCACCATCTAAACTACAAATACCATTAACACAAATTAAACCAGACACACAATCAGATGTAATATCACAGAAATCCCCTTCACCACATCCGCTACAACTTCCACCGCAGTCTATATCTGTTTCTCCAGAATCTAATTGATTGTTGCTACACTTATCAGGTAAAGAACACTCTCCGGTTGCTTGATTACAATAATTTGAAGCACAATCACTATTTTCATTACATTCATTTCCATTACCACATTCTGAACAATCATTTCCTCCACAATCCACCCCAGTTTCATCACCATTCTTTTGACCATCATCACATGATGGATAATCACAAGATAGTGAAGAGTTACAATATAAGGAGGTATCACAATCTAAATTATTATTACATGATTGATTATAACCGCAACCACTACAACTTCCACCGCAGTCTATATCTGTTTCATCTAAATCTTTTAAGCCATTTGTACACCCTTCAGGCATACTAGTCTTATCAATTATTATTCCATCACTTGATAAAGGCTCACCAATAAGACCAAAAGTATTTTTTGCCTTAACATCAAATTGATATTTTTGACCATCTGTTAAATTTAATTCGTCCCCTTCAGAATCTTCATCAACATAAACCCATTCATCTTCATCATTTTCTCTAGTCCAATTAATAATAACCTCACCAGAAGATCCTGTCTCAGATAGTCTGTAATAATAACTTGAAACTCCAGTATCATTATCTTCCCCTAACCAACTCACCCTCAACCTATCTGTTCTCCAGGTAATATCTGGATTTGTTAATTTGCTTGAATCATTAACATAAAGCATTTCTGGAGGTGTGATGTCTACTGAAAATGCCAAAGGGAATGGCTCTAATCCCCCCCATCTGCCCCTATCTTCCCTAGGATCACTACATCTAGCATAATATGTATATTCCCCACTTTCTTCAACAGTAATCTCTTTAGTTCGTCTTAAAACATCAGGTTCATCAAAATTAATTGGATTACTCATATCAGAATTTTTACTAAATTGACAAGAAGTATCTAAGTTTGTTTTAATCCCTAAAAGGATTGTAGTATTTGTAAACTCTTCATTCATCATTTTTGTAATTTCAAGGTCTGCATTAACATCAACTGTAACATCGATATTAGCAGAATTATTCCATTCAGCTTGATTCATACACTCAACAACATAAACATAATCTTTACTTTCTTTATCAGTATTATCAATAGGTAAATAGATATCCAAAACATGACTTTGAGCAAAACCAGGTGGACTGTTATTATAACCTGGGAAAAAAGTATTTATACCTTCTCCAACAACAGTACAAATAGTAATGTCATCTGTCTTAACGTTAAGTTCGGTATTTGGAGGCAATTCTGCAACATTGCTTGGATTAGCTTCATGTGTCTCAAATAGGGGGGCAGACCCATCAAACATTATCTCAAATCCTTGAGTTGTTAAAGTTTTATAATAGTCATCTTCACAAGTTACGTAAAGTGTTTCAAGTTTATTTTCATCATCTTCTAATTTATTAAAATTCATCTCCTTATGTAAAATCTGACCAGTATCATCAAATGGATCCATCTCATCTTTAAAAGCAGCATTAGGTTCCAAAGATAATTTACACTGGGCATTATTATCTGTTTCAACTTCTAAATCAAATATTGCAGTTGGTGAAACACCATACGTTGGTTTAATTAATTGAATCTCAAGGTCTTCAGCAGCGTTAACTTCAAAAGTTGAACTTCCATTAACTTTAATCCCATGATAATTTTCTGCATCAACTACAACAATAGAATATATCCCATCAGGAAAAGTATATGTTGCAGTATAAACTTCCTTATCTCCAGTTGTAAAATTACTAGTTACATCATCACCGTTCAAATAAACCCTACCTTCATCCCCTCCAATAAGAACTTTTTGACTAAATGATAAATTAATAATAACTTCAGAAGTTTCTAAAACTTCACTCCCATCAGGAGCAATAATAAGCGTAGGGTCCAAAGTACCCACTTCAAAAGTCATAATCTCATCATCAGCCATTCTTTTACTATCTTCATTTACACCATTAAATGTGAATGTATAAGTCCCATCAGATAGTTCTTCAGGAACTACAATAATGTAAGTAGTCTTATAACTGTTTCCTTGATAAGGTAATGTGATTACATTACCATCTTCATCCTCTAACCTATATGAATCAATAATTGAAGGAATTGAATAATCAACCACAATAGTTGGAGTCATCTCATTAGTATAATAAACCCCATTTACTTTTCTAGCGTCTTTAATATAAGCAGATGCGTCAGGTCTAATCTCTTCAGAAGCCCAAAAAGTAATTTCTTTGATAACACCTAAATTAATTGAAGGATCTTGAGTATAATATTTCATAGTGTTCAAACCACGATCCAGAGTTATTGAAGAGCTAGAACATGTACCATCACATAATTTCAGTATATCATTAACCTTTCCAATAGATAATCTGTTAGATGTAGTAGTAGTAAACCCATGACCAGTTTCTCTTGGCCTACAATGACCACTGTTACCTTGTATACAATAATATGTAATATAACTTGAACCTGTTTTTGTTGTAGCAGATTCGCCCTTCCTAACTTGATCAGAGATTGTAATTGTTAAACCAGTTATAACACCTTCATCATCTTCAATAGTTGCAACTGTAGAATTTGGTTTAAAATAATCTTTTTCACATTCTGCTTCAGTTTCCCCGCTACAATCAGGAATAGGGATACCATCTGCATCTTTTTTACATTGACCACCCATCCACCTACAAACATTAATACCACATGAATCTGCACTATTAATAGTTGAAATCTGGTTTGTTGAATCAAGATTAACTGCAGTACTACCTAAGTTAGAACATTCACTTATTGTTTGATATATTGAACAGCCCACATCACCACAACTTGTACAAGTATCTCCTGCTTCAAAGCAAGGATATTTCTCTGTAGATAATGCAGCTAACTTTGCAGATGAAAATATATCATAAACATCATTATAACCTTCATTATTTATGTAATACATTCCAGAAGATCCTGTTGATTTACACAAATCACAATTATCTGCTTCTGTATCTACACAAACACCTACACCCAAATCATCATGAACTGAAACCCAAGAACATGAACTAGGACTTTGTCTAGTGCCCACACCACAATTATCCCTCACACAACTATCCCTTGATTTATAATCATAACAAGCCATAGTGTCCCCACCACAAGAATAACATTTATCCACATTAGTCTTTGACCTATCTAAGAAACAATATTTATAATCTAAACTAGTACCTTCACAAGTATTAACATTATTATAAGACCCAAAAGGATTACCTTCCTCTGGATTACAATCTGATGGAGATATACAATTTCCAGCAGCACATATTTGAGCACTTGAACAAGACTCAAAAATATTCAAAACATTAAAGTCACTACAAGTATATGCACTGTTATTCTGACAGAAATTTGCATCTACATATAATCCCTCACAAGTAGAATCCCCTGAATAAAATGATGCAGTATCTCCCTCCTTATCTCCTTGAGTGCTATAGGTTGCTTTAATTTTATAAGTATATGTGGCACCCCAATTTACATTAGTATCTACAAAAGTTTGTTGTGCAGTAGTTGCAATAGATGTAGTTGGATTACAACCTGAAGCATCACATCTCAAAATATCATAACTGATTGCATTACAACTAAATGTATCGCCCCATGATAAACTTATTTGTTGATATCCTTTATCCTGATTAACTCTTGAAGGGGATGTAGGTTTTATATCTAAATTAGGATCACCACATCCTTGTCCAGGATCAGATGATAATGTACATGAACCAGAACAACAGTATTGACCTTCAGCACACAAACCACCATTATTATTATAATTACAATCATCATAAAATGCAGAATCACAAGGATTAGCTAAACAATTTTGACAAACTTGTTCGGTCGTGCCACAAGTATTTTGACAGTCCTCTAAAGTATTCGCAAGACCATCTATAATAGGACCCCCTGCAGCAGCACATTGCCTATATTGGCCCCTGTCATTAATAACATAAACACCAGTGCCTTGATTACAACAACAAGTAGGATAAGTAACAGCCATTACTAATCCTAAACTGAGAATTAATAAGATTAAAGCAATCGTTCCAATTCCAATTTTTTTATTTAATTTCATGGTGTAGGGCAACCCTCAATTTCAAAAATTATTTCTTCCCAATCTTGAGATCTATCTATTGCGTTAATTTCATAATTACCATCAAAAGGAGTATCGCAATGTTTAATATAATGATTATCAGATACACAGGCTTTTATTTCAAAATTTGGACAATTCATATTATCAATTGTGACAGGGGATATATTTGTAATTGGATTTCGTGTTCCAGATTTGATACCCAACTCAGCCGAATAATAATAAATTGTAACATTATCTTCATCAGGATCATAATAAGACAAATTTATATGATCATTAAAAACATTTTGATCAAATTGCCCCTTTGAAACTTTCAAATCACCAATCTTATCAACTATCAAGACAGGAGGACGATTCTGCCTAGCAAATTGGAATATAAAAGCAGGACTTGAGAATGTATCTTTTATCCTTACAATATTACTAACATATTGATTCCCCAAACTACCATGATATAAACTATAAATATCATCCCCCCTTAATATATCTATACTTAATAAAGAATCTTTTTTTATAATTTCTTCACTAACATTATAGGTTTCATTAGTAATATCCCCTTCTATAAGTTTGGTAGCAATTTCATGCATTAATTCTAACCTGGCCCTTGTGTCATAATAAAAATCATTAACTCTAGTATATTTTTTATTATTAGGGTCAATAATTATTAAGGGTAATTTTAAAGTTGAAATTACAGTTTCACGAGTTGTATTAACATTAACATTCATAGTACCATTTATTTTTATCTCAAAACCTAAATCTTCAAAAACACTAAAATCAAGACAATCCATTATTGTATTATTAATATATAACTCCATCTGGCCATACATACTAGATGGACCAGTTAAAGCATATATGGTATTGGAACCAAAACATCCCTCTTTAATTTTTCCTGATATGTCATTACATATCCTATGTGAAGGTGAAGGGAAATCAATCCAAGGGTAATTTCCAATGGTAGTTCCACTAAAATTTTTACAGGGGATATCAGTATTACAATCATAATTCCCATCAAAATAAATACCATAACTTACATTAACTTTTTCATTATATTCTTCTAATTCGACACCATCTAAACCTAATTCAAATTCTAATGCAATATCAATCCCTCCCTGGGGACTATAAATAACACCACCTTGATCACCAAGTAACTTAATACCTTTCCTAGTAGAGTGTTCTAAACAAGATGTAACATAAGACTTAACAGATGTAACATCAAAAGTGGATTCTTGACTACTCAAAGTTTCTTTCTTAGTTTTGTATCCAGTTGATTCCTTATTAACATAGAAAACAAAACCCATAACAAAAAGAATAATAAAACCTAGTATCATAAAGAAAGCTAGTTGAGCTTTTTTCTCTTTCCACATATTATTTATTTTTTTCATTCTAATCTTAAATTTGGACCTAAATCATCAAACAAATCATAATAACCTGAACTAAGGCCACCTGTTACAACACGATAAGTACTGCCCTCATTAAAACAATCTAAAGGTATTAATTTGGAGTTTTGAGTTTTATAATCATTGACTAAAGTACATATATCTGAACTAAATCCCTCATAAGATGCAGTCATATATTTTTGGTTTCCAATTTCTTCCATTATGACTAAAATTTCACGATTGTCTTTTTTAGCCAAGTATAAGTTTTTAAAATCTTGAGTTCCTGTAACAAAACCATAATCATAAGTCGAAGGGTTCCTATATGCAACTGAATTAAATATACCTGTGTAAATACTTTTCAATGCGGAATTCCAACTTCCAACCAAAACATTACCCATAGTAATTGATTCCGGACTAAATATTACAGTTTTAATTTTATCATTATACCATACACCTGTACCACATGACAAAAACCTATCTGAATTCAATTGACCATTGCAATCCTGGTTTGATCCACCTAATGATTCCAATATAGAATAAACAGAAGAATCTACATCGTGATTAAGGGACATACCTAAAACAACTTTATCCTGGCCTCCTTGGTTATACTTAAGTACACAAACATTATTGACACAAGGAACAGTATTATTACCAAGCATGCAAGAATAGCTTTGCAGACCTAAATAATATTCAGCATAGCCACCATTAACACTATAATCATAATGGTTTAATACCTCATCATAACTACCACAATATAAACTTACATCATCAAAATCCCCTCCAAACCCAATTAATTGTGTTGCAATTAAAGCAGTTCTTGATGTCCATTCACCATAATTACAATAATGATCACCAATATATTCTTCTTCGGCAATACACCTTACTGCATTACCATTAGGGTTATAAATATCGGTAGCATCTTCAACAGTTCCATTAAAACTAGTTTCCTGAGAATTTACTAAACAATCTGAATCATCTAAACAATAACCTATATTATCTCCATCCCATGTATTTCTCTCAGTTAAAGAACCTAGACAAGTTTCAGCTAAAACATACATGTTACCAGTATTGCAACAAGCAAAAGTCCCATCAGTACCTTCTGTATAATATTCATTAGAATCATCACCGCAACAGTTTCCACCACCGGCATTCCCATTTAAACCCCAATGAGTATAATTAGCAGTAGGATATACTTGATCATTAACAACCCAGTTACATACTGTGGAATAAGTATCTCCCCCATACCATTCCCCTTGTGAACAAGCATGTACTTCAGGAAATGTTCCGTGTAACTCTGCACTACCCACACATTCTCCATCCACTACACAATCGCTAGCACTAGGGCAACATTGCCTATCATATTCATTTTCATCATCATAAGTATCTGCACAGTCCTTAAAACCATCTTGATTGTCACCACAAATTCTACTTACAATAGGGTATACATAATCGTCTCCAGCCCTACATCCAGGATCGCTGCAATCTATTTGATGATTAGGATCTGATATATCTGCAGGACCATCACAATCATTATCGATACCATCAAAACATAAATCTTGACTTATGGGAATATTAAGATTCACAGGACCCTCATTAGTACCTTGTGTAAATCCATTAGCAGTCTCAAAATCACAATCACAATATGGGCTGGGTGTACTTAAATAACTATCATCAGAATGGATAAAATAACCATCTCCACCCGTACTTGTTATATCTTGATCATTACAGTCTGGTTGACCAGAGGTAGCATTGCAACTATCATATTCATATAAATTAGGATCATCAGTAGGTGCAATCTGATTTTGAAGGGGTTTAATACCATACCCATCACCATCTGAATCCCAACAATTAGAAATACAATTAGTTGAACCATACCCCTCACCATCACAATGTTGGCCTTCAGAATCATTCTGACCACAACCCCACTGTCCATAAGGATAAGGTACTTCATTTCCTTCTATTATAGTTGGATAATATCCTGCAGGCAAGGTTTGTGGAAAATAATTACCATCACATTCATAATATCCACAAACAGGATCATAAGGTAAGTTGGGTGCATTATCTCTTGTATATCCTTGAGAGTATAAACAAGTTTCAGAATGAGAATCATCACAATACTGGTCATTACAATAAGGATCACTTGTTCGACAAAACTTATCCCCATTCACATTACCTTTAACGCAGTGTTGAGTTATACAGGATGCATCATTATTACATAATTCCCCCTCATCCAAACATTCAAACATGAAAATTGGACCATCATAATTTATTTGAATCCCAGTACCATCATCATAGGTTACTTCGGATTTAACATAATAGTTACCAGCGATTCCACCATTACACCCACCTTGCATACTACAACAATTTTGCTGAGTTATTTCAGATAAAATACAATTCTGATCACTGGGCCAATCAGTACAACTAATACTTTTAACAGTAGTTGTACCTACATAAGCAGAAATATAAATATCTGAAGTAGTACTATCTGCCGAAACAGAAATCATAGATACAATAAATAATAAAATAAAAATACATAGTCCGGCAATACTAAACTTATTTCTTACCATCTTTCTTTATCCTCTCATCTAATGCTTCATGAATATATTTGATCAAAGTTTTATTCTGTAGAAGAGCGTTTAATTTAGCTTTTTTATGCAAATCATCATCTATTTCTATGTTAATCCTAGTCATTGATACCTATTTCTGATTTTACTACTATTTAAACACTTAGTTAGCTAAGTTTACTTACTTAAATAACTAATATAACTTATTTTGAAGTTTGATATATATAAATCTATCGAAAATTAAAAATTTTCGGAGATTTATGCTTGAAAATTGGATGATATTGAGGAATCTACAAAAAGAAGTTTGCTTGTCAAATTTTCTTCGTATAAATCTATCGAAAATTAAAAATTTTCGGAGATTTATGCTTGAAAATTTAATTAAAAAAAGCAAGATTTAATAAAAAACTAAAAATACTTTATTTACATGGAATTAATATATTATTTTTTACCTGCAATTATTTTATTGGGTATCATAACAAGCTATGAAGATCTAAAGTTTGGAAAAATAAGAAACCGATATGTAATTTCTTCATTATTTTATGCTTTAATTGTAAATATGATAATTATGGGTTATTTTGCTCTAAATAAGGGTTGGATTAACTACTCGTATTTGATAGGATGGGTTACAGGAATTTTATTTGCATTAATTTTAGGATTTATGTTGTGGTATAATAAATTTTGGACAGCAGGAGATGCAAAGTTGTATATGGCATATTCTGCATTAGTACCTTTATCAGCATATAATTTTGGATATATCAAATATGCTAACTCTTTAGTCATATTAATCAACACTTTTGTTCCATTAGCTTTATTTTATTTTATTAAAATAATGTTTAAAACAAGTTTTAATGAAAAAATAACAACACTTAGAGATTTACTTCAAATAAAACCTTTATTTAATTATGTGGTATTTATATTTGTTATTTTATGGTTGCCAATTCTTTTATCCCCTATAGGCATGGGTATAAATTTTGTGGAAATAATGGTTCTAACGATGTCTTTATCTTTCTTTTTGAGAAAATTTTTTAAAAAGAATGTGGTAGTTGTGATGACAATTATAGGGATTATCCGATTGATTTTAGATAGAGGTGTTTATACAGTAGAATTTTTAGTTCAGTTTAGTACATTATTCCTTATACTAATTGTTTTCAAAACATTTTTTGTAGAATTAGGTAAAGTTGTATTTTGTGATAAAATTAAAATAAATGAACTACAAAAAGGGATGGTATTATTAAGTCAAATTTACAAAAAAAAAGGAAAATATGAAATTGAGCAAGATAAAAACAAATTTAAAAAAGAAATAGATGAACTTTCAAACGAGAAAAAGTCTTATTTATTTAAACAAAGAGGCGAAGGTTTAAATGGAAAAAATGTGATTAAAATAAAAAAATTATACAAAGAGGGCAAATTTACCTCTTCTACTGTCCAAATAAATAAAATCACCCCTTTTGCACATTATATGTTCATAGGAGTATTATTAACAATATTCTTAAGAGGTAATATATTTTCTACAATAATGAGTATAGACTTATTCTTAAAAGAGTTTTATAGTATTACAATCAATTTGTTTATTTTAGGAATCATATTAGTATTATTAACATTACAAATATATCTAACATTAATCAAATGGACCAAAAAGGTTAATAGGGAATAAAAAGGGTTAAATATAAGTTAATTTTAATTATTTGGATAAGGGGAAGTATGAAAGATATAAAAATAGATGAAAAAGAAAATGCTTGTATTGTTAAATTAAATCCTAAAATTTATCCATTAGATGTGATTTATTCTGCAGCTTATGTCTTTATTGACAAAGCATATATTATTTTAGACGAAGATTCTAAAAACAATATTGATGTTTTTTTAAAACCTAAAGATGAAATTGATTTAAATGAATTGGGTGGAGAATTTTACAACGAATTATTAAATTATGCACAATATAAGACCCAAGCTGAAAAGAATAAGACTATTAGGGAAACAATAATACAACGTGCATTAATAACAAATGATCCTAACATTATTGAAGAAGAAAGTCTATTTGATGAAGATATAGACGAATATTTAGATGATCCCGAAGGAATCGCTATACCTTGGGAAGAAAAATATGGAGATAAGAAAAAATGAAAATTGTTTTATTAATTATTACATTAATCGTTCTTTTGGTTAGTTGTGCAAATGTAGAACAAATAGAAGAAGAAGATTTTGATCAAGAAGAGAATCAAATAATTGAAAGTGGAGACTTAATCATGGTCCAAAATACAAATTTAAATAGAAATTTATATTCCTTTGAACTTGTTAATACTCAAGAGCAAGATATTGAATGTTCTATTGAAATCTTAATTAAAGAAGGAGATAAAACACAAATAATTGAAGAAAATATTGGATTAATTAAGCCAGGTGAAATTAAAAAATATCAAAACAACTTAAATTTACCACAAGGAACAAGTAAAATAAGTCTTGAAACATATTGTAATCTAATTTAAAATGAGTACAAGTTTAATTAAAACTAAAGAGAATAAAATAAAGATTAAACTAGATAAAAAACTTTATCCATTAAATACCATCAAGAAAGCATTTGAAGAGTTCAAAAAAGTTTGTGAGTGTGATTTGAATAATAATGAATTGATATTTGAAGATAAAGAAACTTGTTATGAATTCTGCAATTATCTTTTGGGATTAATGAAAACTGATGGAGTAGTATAAAAATGAAAAAATTTGAAATTAATCACTATAGATATAAAAAAATAAAAAATAAATATCTTTTAACTACTGATGATGGTTCCTATGTAATATTAAATAAAGATAATCTTGAGTTATTTAAACAAAGAGAAGTCAAAGGTGAACTATATGATTTATTAGAATCAAAAGGATTTATTGTAACTGCTAAGAATCAGTCTTCAATAATAGATAAAACGAGAGAGAGATATGGCTTTCTAAATAGTGGTACAGCATTACATATTATTGTTGTAAGCTTAAGGTGTAATATGAAATGTTTATATTGTCAGGCCAGTTCTGTTGATCCATCTTCAGCTAATCATGATATGAGTAGAGATGATGCTAAAAAAACCGTTGATTTTATCTTTCAGAGCCCATCTAAATGTATTACTATTGAATTTCAAGGTGGGGAACCTTTACTTAACTTTGATATAATAAAATATATTACAGAATATGCTCAAGAAGTAAATAAAAAAGCAGGTAAAGATTTAAGATTAACAGTAGTTACTAATCTAAATAATATTGATGATGAGAAAGTTGATTATTTAATCAAGAATAATATTGATATTTGTACTTCTTTAGATGGTCCCAAGTTTATACATGATCACAATAGACCTTTATTGGGTAAAGGGGGTAGTTACGATAGTGTTATTAAATGGATAGGAAAAATAAATGAAGAATATCAAAAAAGAAAAATCAACAAAAAGGTGGGTTCATTAATCACCACTACTAAAAAAACACTTGATTACCCAAAGGCAATAGTAGATGAATATGTTAAACATGGAAATGGAATAATTCATTTAAGGCATATGACTAATTTAGGATGTGCTTCTGATGAATGGGATAAAATAGGCTATTCACCAGAATCTTTTATCAAATTCTGGGAAAAATCTATGGATTATATTATTTCTTTAAATAAAAAAGGCATCCAAATCAAAGAAAGGATGGCAATTATTATGCTTAGTAAAATATTAGGTATAAAAGGAGGATCGGATTATTTAGATCTTCGAAGTCCTTGTGGTGCTGCAATTGGTCAACTAGTCTATAACTATGATGGTGCAATCTACACCTGTGATGAAGGTAGAATGGTTGGAAATGATATCTTTAAGATAGGTACACTCAATGATAAATATAAAGATGTTTTAACTTCAAATCAAACTTGTGGTATAGTTTCGGCTTCAGTTAATGACTGTTTTATATGTGACAATTGCGTTTACAAACCTTATTGTGGATTATGCCCTGTATGTAACTATTTTGAACAGGGCAATATAATTGCAAAAATACCCTCCACCCCAAGATGTAAAATTTATATGGCAATGTTTAAGTATTTAACAGAAAAATATTTCTTTGATGAAGAAATCAAACAAATCTTTGATTCGTGGTTAATTGATGGAACTTGTTAGAAACATTTATAAATACAAAAATTAAGTATTAAGTAATATGAAAAAGGAGATAATAAAAAAATTACCTGAAGTAAAAAAAACGATTAATGCGTTTTTAGTAGGTGAAGAAGGTAAAATTTCTAAACAATCGATTATCAAGGCAGGAATTATTTTGGGTACTGTTAGTTTGAGTACATTAAGTATAGCTAGTGCCCATACAGACAGTATAACTCATTCAAATACCTTAGGCACATTAACTTACGATAGTACAGGAACTGCAAAAACCAGCCATAGTCAACACGCAAGTCACTCATCCGTACCAACCCCTCCAGCTGCCCATAGTAGTGGTGGAACAACAACTCCAACAACTACAACACCTACAACAGGATATGCAGTCTTAAATTCAGAGTTTATTTAGATTGAAATTTATATTTTTTATCTAATTTAATAGCGGATTTGAATATCTTATTTTTTTTCATCAATTTATTAATAATATTCATATCTTTAGGTAGGCATTTTCCTCCTATTCCAGTTCTAGCTTCCTTAACATTGATGTTCCATTTAGTATTCATCATTTTTTTTAATTCGTTAAAATTTAAATTATTTTTGTCACAAAAAAGTTTTATTTCTTCTGCAATTGCAATTTCAACAAAACGATATGCATTTTCTAAAGGTTTTGATATTTCAACTAATTCAATATCTGAGATGGTTATATTGGATTGATCCATAAACTTAAGATAAAAATCATAAGCTTTTTTGATGCTGGGTTTATCAATACCCCCTAACACCCTTTTTAGATTGAAAACTTGATGATATTTATCGCCTTTGAAATATCTATGAGGGCATAATGCAAGATAACAATTCAAATTCATTTTTCTAATTTGTTTTATTGTGCCAGGTTTTAATGTAGATTCAATTATAATGAGGGGTTTATTAGAATAATCTATTTTTGTCAATACGTCTATAACTTGTTCAGATGAATACACTGAAACAATAAAAATGTCACTCTTTTTTGGAAATTTAAACGTAACGTTTAATTTGTCTTGCTGAAGTGATTTAATCAATTTTGCATCAATATCATGACCTACAACATCTTTTACGACTTTATTAATTTCTTTAAAAGTAACTAGGCCAATCTCACCAAGTCCTATGACTGTTATCATATAATTAAATACAATCCCCCATTTAAAAAGATTACTTAAATTGATTAGTAAGTTTTTTATATGCATTCCATAAAACTTTTATAGTATGAAAAATGAAAAATATTTAGTAAGTGTAATCATCCCAACTTACAATAATAAATTAATGTTAGACTTATCCTTAAAATCCCTTACAAATCAAAAATTTGATTTCCCTTATGAGATCATTGTAGTAGATGATGGCTCAAATGATGGTACGAAAAAATTAGTTGAAAAATACAAAGAAAAATACAATAATTTGACTTACCTATTTCAAGAAGATAATGGATTTAGGGCAGGATTAGCAAGAAACCTTGGGGCATCAAAATCAAATAGTGAAATATTAATATTCTTAAATGATGACATGGTATGTAGAAGGGATTTCATTAATAACCACATTGAATCTCAAAAGAAACATGATTTAGTTTTGGGATATAGCGCATCATATAATAATAAAAATGAGACTTATAAAATTAAACAATTCCAAGATATAAATCATAAGAATTTAGATCAAATAAAAATAATTAAAGAATTTAGGGACCCATTATTTAATAAAACGCCTGGAGAATATTCAAATAATAATTGGTGGAAATTCTTTGTTGCCAGTAATATATCTATTAAGAAAAAATTATTTGATAAATTCAAATTCGATGAAAATTTTATTGGGTGGGGAATAGAAGATGTTGAATTAGGATACAGGTTATTTTTAAAAGGAATTAAAGTTAAGTTTTCTAAAAAATGTTTAGCATTCAATTTAGAGAGGGATAATGAAAATGAATTGAATGAGACTAAAAAAAATGAACTCTTAAAAAACCTTGATTTGTTTTATTCCAAATTTAAAACAAAAGAGGTAGGGGAGTTTGTAAAAGAAAAAAATAAAGAAAGATTTAATCAATTAGATTTAAAAGAGATAATATCAAAAAAAGGAGAAATTTTGGAAATACTAATAACTCGAAATAGTATTCAAATACTCCTCAGCTTAATAACAAAATTAAGCAAAAAAGGAATTAAAAAAATAAAATTAGTTTACCCTGAATTTGTAAAAGGCAATTCAGAATTTAATAAAAAAGTACCTTATCTTTACGAAGCAGTTGATACAATAGAAAAAAGCCTTACATTGATGAAGGAATTAAATATTGAACATATCATTAATAACAAAGAATATATCTTAAAAAAACCCCTTGACCTACTAAATGGTTTTGAAAAAGCCAAAATAGAATTATCCAAAGGAAAAAATGGACCTAAAAAAGTTTCTATTATAATTCCTTGTCAAAATAGGAAAGGATTCTTAAAAAAAAGTATTGATGCTTTATTAAAACAAAACTATGATGCTCAAAATTATGAAATAATCATTGTAGATGATGGCTCAAATGATGGTACAAGGGAGATGATTGATAAACTCCAAACAGATGTAAGTTTAAAATATATTTTTTGGCCACGTAAAACGCCTTTTATTAAAGGTGCCCCTTTGAATCGGGTTGGTCCAGTAAGAAATCTAGGAGTAAAATTTGCTTCAAGTGATATAATTATATTTATTGATTGTGATATTGTAGTAAATCCCAATTTCATAAAAGAACATATTAAATCGCATAAAAAATATGACATTGTTATTGGCCCATCAATTAGAGAAAAATCAGGTAAAGATGTTAGAGAAGGGTATTTTAAGATATGTAATGATGATTTAAGTAAAATGGATTGTATATGGGAACTAGCTCATGAAGGTAATATATCTTTCAATAAAAAGGATTTCTTAAATGTGGGAGGGTTTAGTAGTGATTTTGTTTACTGGGCTTTTGAAGGGGATGATCTTGCGTACAAACTAATCAAAAATCATCACAAAAAAATGGGACTTAATAAAAAAGCATATGGTGCCCACTTATATCACTCGCCCGAATTTATAAATAAAGAAACATTAAAAGAGGGTGCAATCTATAATAGTGAAGTTCTTTATAAAAAAAATCTAGATAAAGAAATATATGATAGGTTTTTTGTTAACCCTCAAATAAAAGTACATGGAAACTTAAAAAAATGTATTAGAAATGATTATGAAAATGTACCTTATAGTTCTATGTTGATGAGATGTATTGATGAAAAAAATTGTCAAGATGTTGAGTTATGTAAATGTCAACCTAACCTTGTAAAAGAATTAATCAATGTTGGAGAAGAAACGAAAGTATTTTTTAGAGATGATGACATAGATGGTTTGAATAAAAACCTCCAAAAATTAATTGAACTCTTCGTTGAAGAAAAAATTCCAATAAGTTTACAAATAATCCCTAAAAAGATCACAAAAGAATGTGCTAACTTCTTAATCAAGAAAAAAGAAGAAAACCCTCATTTAATTGAATTATGCCAACATGGATTTAATCATAACAAAACAGAATTTAGCCAAAGTTATGAGAAACAAACAAAAAGTATTAAAGAGGGGGGAAACATTTTAAATAATATATTTGGGAAACATTTTACAAAAATTTTTACACCCCCTTATCATATTTTTAATAATGATACTTTCAAGGCATTAAAAAACAACCAATTTGAAATATTTTCAAATGGCCCAATGGCAAAGAAAAATTATGAAAACTTAAAATTGGTTAATACAAATGTTGATTTCATTGAAAAATATGAACCTAAAATCAAGTATAAAACAGAAGTTCAAATAATTAAAGACATAAGTTATGTCAAAAGTAAAACTAATAAAGTCGGGATCCTATTGCACCACAAATTTCTAAGAGGAGAAGATTTTAATTCATTAAAAAGAATAATTAAGTTATTAAAATCAAACAAAAGATATTCTATCAAGACAATTCAAGATGTTGTTAAAGATAGTATAGATGTTTTGCTCATTAACCCAAGTTATCAACCTCATTGGTCTAAATGTGAACCTTCTGGACTCATAAGTTTAGCGAGTTATCTCAATGTTAATGAGATTAAATCAAAGATAATTGATTTCAATGTTAATGAATTTAATGAAGATATCTTAATAGATTATATCAAAAAAAATAAACCTTCTTTAGTAGGGATTGGTTCAGTCACAAAACAAGCAATAGGAGGTTATAAGATTGGTAATTTTATAAAGAAAAATTTTCCAGATATAAAATTGTGTTATGGTGGTGTACATGCTACTTCATTACCCAAAGAGCCACTTGAAAAAGGCTCTGCAGATTTTGTTGTTGTAGGTGAAGGTGAAAAAACCTTTTTAGAATTAGTTAATTTTCTAAAAGAAAATAATACAAATTTTGAAAAAATAGATGGAATTGTATTTAAATCAAATCAAGAAATAAAATTCACTAAAAAAAGGGAATTTATCAAAGATTTAGATCAAATTCCAATCCCAGATTATAATCTAGTAAATTTAAATAAATATAATACATCAATTCATGTTCCAGGGTTCTATAAAGAACCTGCAGTACATTTAATGACTTCTAGAGGTTGTGTTTATAATTGCAAATATTGCAATAGCCCTAGTTTATACAAATGTCAAATACGTAGATTTTCAGTTAAAAGAGTGATAGATGAAATAAAAAATGTAGTTGAAGAACATTCAATCAATAATTTCCATATACATGATGATATTTTTATGCATGATAAAGAATGGGTGAAAGGATTTTGTAACAAAATAATTGAAGAAAAATTAAATATAAATTGGATCATTTTAGATAGGGTAGAATTAATCATAAAAAATAAAGAGCTATTACCTTTAATGAAAAAGGCAGGTTGTAAAGGTGTTGAAATAGGGGTAGAATCTCCTGATGAATTAATTCTGGAGAATATAAATAAAAAACAAAAAATTGATGATATCAAAAAAGCGAATCATATATTAAAAGAAAATAAATTAATTCCAATGTATCTACTAATAGCTTATTGTCCTGGTGAAACAATAGATACTCCCAAAAATTCAATTAGTATGTTAAATGACTTATTTGATTTTAATATCTTAAATTCGGATGAAGTTAATCTAACTGAGATTGAATCAAGATTAATGAGTCATATGATGAGGCCCTCCCCAGGTTCAGAATTTTATAAATCTGCTAATGAAGATGGTATGATTATTAGTAAAGATTGGAATGATCACTATGAAGAAAGAATTAATTTTATTCCGAATAGTTTATTAGATGATATTCCTGAAAAAAAGGTTTTGGTTGCAAAAAACGTAATTTTAGATAAATTTATCAAAGATAAACAAAAGATTAAATTACTGATAAATACAAATCATTATATACCTAGAAATTTACAAGAGACTTTTTATAACTTGAAAGATTACTTAAATTTTGTTGCCCACATTTATACAATATTAGATGATGAAAAAACAATTAAAGAAAATTATGATGAATTCTCAGAAGAATATAAAGGGATTGGAATCGACCTTTTCATTAGTGCAATCTCAGTTTTAAGTATTTATGGATTTATCAAGTCTAAAAAAATTAAATATATGAAATATATCAAAGATTTAAAAGAAAATGGGTGTGTAAGTAAGGAATTTATTCCAAAAGCAGTAGAAATTAGATTAACTGACCTATGTAATTTAAGTTGTAAGATGTGTTTGATCCATAGAAAAAAAGAAGATAATGTTTTAAATTTGGAATTAATAAAAAAAACATTGGATGATATAAAAGCCATGGGCGTAGTATTTGTAGTATTCTCCGGAGGAGAGCCATTATTAAGGAAGGATTTTATCAAAATAGCAGATTATGCTAACTCTATTGGATTAAAATTTATATTAATAACAAATGGCATCTTATTAGATGATAAATTGGCTGATTTTATAAATAAAAACAGTTTTTTAACAAGATTCTCCATAGACGGTGGATCCGCTAAGATACATGACTGCATAAGGGGAGAGGGTAATTTTGTTAAAACAATAAAATCCCTCGATAATTTAATCAAGAAAAGAAAGGAAATGAATTATGGATGTACAATAGGTGTTAATTCAGTTATACAGGATGAAAATTTTCAAAAAATTCCAGAACTTATTGATTTCTTTGAAAACAAAGGGGTTGATTTTTATGAATTTGATGTTATAGGGCCAATTGATAAATTTAAAAACTTTAAAAAATTTTTAAATGAATGCCTAAATGGGAAAAATCATTCTTTGTATAAAGTGTTATGTTCTAAAAAAGCAGATAACTTGAGTATATTTTCTGATATTGAATCTGTCAAATTATTTTTAAATGAAGGGGAGCCTTATGATATTGCAATGGATTTCATAAAAAAAAATGAAATTCCATGTTTGGGAGCTAAAGAAGATATTAATATTAGTCCGGAAGGTATAATATACCCTTGTTGCTTTAGGTATAGGGACCCAGGATTTGAATTGGGGGATATATCAAGATCAAATATAGGAGATATTTGGCATAGTAAAAAATACAATGATTTTAGGAAAAATACGCTAAACTTAGGAAATGGGATTTGTAATGGATGTGAACCAATCATGTTTTTTTGGAAATTTTTTAATAGTATTAAAAATCAAAAAAATACATTAAGTAAAATAGATCTAGATTGGAAAATATTCTTAAATGAAAATATGAATTTTGAAAATATAATAGAGTTGATCAAATTTAACAGGAAGGTATTTAAAGGCAATATTGTATTGATTAAATTAGGTTATAAACCAAGTTTAAATAGAATACTAGAAGAGTGTAAAAATCAAAATATTAAAAAAGTGATTAAGGGGGATTAAATGGACCAAGAAAAATTTATTAAAAATTTTGATATAATAGTTAAAAAATTTAAAAATTATAAGAATTTTAAGGATTTGAGTATAGAATCTATTGAAGATATACAAAAAATACCATTAAGTACGAAAGATGATTTACAAAATTTTAAAATTGAAGATTGTCCAACTCAACCAGTTGCTATATGGAATACTTCTGGAAGTTCAGGAAATGTCACACTCATTGGAGTATCTCAACAGTCATACAATAGATTCATAAAAAGAGCTGATTTATTCAATGAGAAATATCTTGGACCATTTAAAGAAGGAAGGAAAAAAATAACTAATGTAATAGAAATGTATACAGATCATTATTTTATAGATAGAGGGTTTTCTGTTTTAAGTTCTGGACGTGCACTTTTAGATGAAGAGGAAATTGATTTTTTTGCAAAAAGAGTTTCAATTGCTAAACCAAATATCTTAATTGGTCCACCCTCATTTATATATTCAATATTAACAAGATTAAAAGAAAGAAGTTTTATTGATATTTTATTTATAGGGGGACAAATGGTTACAAAAAGTTTTATTGAAAATTTATCCCAGATGGTAGATGCAAAACTTGTTGAAACATATTGTTTTACAGAATACCCTGAATTGACTGTGAGAGACCCATTAAAAGATGAATATTTTGAAGTAGTTCCAAATGAAGAAGTTTATTTGGAAGTAATGGACTTAAAGGGTAATTTTAGTAACCAAGGCAAAGGTAGATTAATCATAAGTGATTTAGATAATGATTCTTACCCCATCATAAGGTATTTAGTGGGCGATGTGGTTGAATTAAAAGAAGAAGATGGAAAAAGATTCATCAAAGTATTTGGCAGAGCCGATAGTTATATTAAAATAAATCAAGATTTAATAAACAAAGATGAAATCAAAAATAATATTTTAGACATATTAGCCCATGATGAATATCTTGTAAAAATTAATAATGAAAAAGATACCTTAGTTGACAGCATAGAAATTTGTTTGAAAGAAGAAGATATTAATAAAAAAGATCGGATTAATTTTTTTATAAATGATCATTTCGATATTTCGCCCACATTTCAAGAATTAAATGAACCTATAAAAACAAATAGACGTGGAAAGAATATCAATGTGATTGATTTAAGAATAAATATAAATTAACTACAAAAAGACTCTATTTCTTCTAAATATAAGGAAGAATCTTTATTTACCCATGCAAAACAGAACGCTTTTGTTAAATCATCATTGATTTTAACACAGGATTGATCATTTTTACTAATAGAAGCTGAAACTATTGCAGCATTTTCTTCACAAAAAACTTTAACATCATTTGGTAAATTACCACAATAAGAAATATCGTTTTTTAAGGATGCAAAACAAATGCTCTTATCTAATTGAGACTCAAGAATATTACAGTCCATATTTGCACCCTCAATTACAAACCCTTCACATACTTCCCTAAATTCCTCTGTATCTTCACAAAACCTTTCATCACCATCATAGATTGCATGTAACATGAGATAATACTTATAACAAAAGTCAGGATCTGAAGAAGATTGACAATATGATGTATCCCTTGTTAGAATAGTCATAAAGTCAGAATCCCTATTTTCAATTAAACAATTTTTATAAAAAATGTTTTTAATAGGTACAAATGATATAGTTATCAATATGATAATCAAAAGTAGAGTGATTATTAGTTTTTGTGAAGGCTTCATTGATATATATCATATTGAGTTAGTTTTTAAAGTTTATTCTTCACTATCAAATGTACAATTTTATAACAAAGAATATTCCTCATTCAATTTATCAATATTTATACCTAATCCTTTTATAAATTCAAATACCCATTCTAGTTCATCATAATTATCAGGGTGATAAAATCCATATAGGACATCTGTCTCACTAATCATAGCAGAATTTCTTAATCTAGCAAAGGTTGCAATTCTCTCCTTGATTTTACTAATTCTTTGTTCTGAACAATCATCCAAAAAAAGGGCTAATGATTCAAAAAATGTATGAATATTTTTATTGATGTTTAATGTTTTAACTTGATTACTATGTTTGGATTTATATATTTTAAAAAACTTACCATTATCTATTAAGGTCTTAGTAATTTCAAGAAAAATGAGATGTTTATTTAATTTAGATTTATTAAAAGTTAAAGCATCAATACACTTAGATGAAACTTTACAAGAATAACAATCTCTTTGACATTGCCCATTTTTAAAAATATTGATAACGTTTTTCAAGGCATTATTGTCTAAATTAATATCTGCCTGACCTAGTGGAAGGGGAGTATGTATTAAATCCAATAAATTCCCATTATATGATCTTTCTGAATAAGCTTCAATTAATTTAATATTTTCCTCAGTGGAAAGCTGCCTCCCCGAAAGTTTAAATAAATTTAATCCTAATTTTTCATAAACCGATATATCTTCTGGACGAATCCACCCACTTTTTAGTATCAAAGAAGGATCTTTTGCTTTATCAATAGTACATTTTAAAGTACAATAATCGATATATTCTTTTTTATGATCTTCATTTGAAGATGCATGAGACAGTGCATTAGCATGAAAAATGGCATATGGGCATTCAGTTGCACAAGCATTATTAGCATAAAGCTCAATTTTTGATTTTTTTAAGCATTCAGTTAATTGTTTTAATAACTCAAAATTCCTATTTTGATATATTGTGATAATATCTGCACCTGCATCTTCAAAAATTTTAGCCTTAGATAAAGAATCCACATGTGCAAAAATTGAGATTTTGGTCTGAAAAGAAGGAAATTGTTCTTTTATTAAATCTAATAAAAAAGGATTTGCAATTGTAATAGTATCTATTTTTATAGATTTAAGCCATTCGAGATGTTCAATTAAATTTTTATAATTCGGTCTGCTAAATTCTCGATTAGCAGTACATGATGCATTTAATAACCAAGTAAAATTAATTTTATTTTTATGTGCTTCTTTTATGTGAGACTCAACTAAATCTTTACTTACTGAGGGGATGTCTGAACTTGCCCTACCCCCCCCTATGATAGTATGGTTTAAAGTACCATATAAGTTTGATACATTAAATTTTCTAATTGAACTGATTAATTTTGGATCCCAGTTAGTAGCAACTGATAACTTCATGAACTTTTCTCCCCTATTGTTTTTCTAATCCCTTTATTTAGATCAAAAAGAGGGACAAACCTAGTTAACTGTGTTAATTTATCGACACATCCAACTCTGTGAGTCACTTCAAAATTGACCCTTCCCATAGGAAATTCCTTATAAACTATTTTAGACTGTGAATTCAATCCCTTTTTGATTATTTTTGCTAAATTAGATATTCTAGTCTCAACACCTGTACAAACATCAAAAGTTTCACTATTAGTTTTGTTTGAAGATGATACAATTACTGTTGCCTTAACTACATCCTCAATAAAAGTAAAATCCCTTGTTTGATTTCCATCCATGTAAACTATCAAAGGTTTATCTTGAGATGCAAGAGATATAAATTTAGATACCACCATTTTTTCTTTTTGATTGGGTCCATAAACATTAAAGTATCTTAAAATAGTATAATTTAAAGATGAATCCCTTAATATTTGCTCCGCCAATAGTTTGGAGGTATTATATGAGGTCGGATGTGTTAAAACATCATATACAGAGGAAGTTGATGAATAAATAATTTTTTTGACTTTATATTTTTTTGCAAAATCAATTACATTCCTCATTCCCAATATTTCTGTAGATCTTGTTTCTTCAGGATGTGATGCAACATAATCTACTCCCACTATTGCGGCCAAATGAAATATGTAATCTACCCTGCCCACTTTCTTAAACCACCCATTATCCCTCACATCACATTTAATAGACCCACTGAATTGACATTTAACCTTATCTAAAATAATAACATCGTTATTCTTTTTCAAATATTTTGCAAGGTGTAAGCCGATGAATCCTGCCCCCCCTGTTATTAAGATTCTTTTTCCTTTCATGTTCATTTTATACAATCCCCTTAATCTTAAAAAATATATAAAATATTTTTAAAACCTCTTAGATAATTTAAATAAGATATGACTTATTACAAATAAATCCAGTTTTTAGATCTAATCTCTTCTCCCCCATAAGATAAGTTAGGGGTTATGTTTTTATAAAGATTGTTATTGTTTTGTGATATTATAGAAATTATAAGTTACTTGTTCTTCAGTATAATTTAAATAAGGAAATAGAATATATTTTTGTTTAATTTCTTGACATTTTTTATGATGTCGATCAGTAAAATAATAATCTGAACAACAAACATCATCAAAAAACAACAAACATTCCTTTTCTAAATAATGATTTGATTCGTTATGATCTAAAAAATTATAAATATCAACTACATTAAGATTAGTAGTAGATCTTAAAATTACTGGATTTACAGCAACAATGTAACAATCAAGAGGAATATCCCTTTCAGCTAATTCAGGTATTTTAGTCTCCAAAAGATATGCGGAATTACTACCAGTCATAGAGTAATCAAATATATAGGGCACATACATTAAAACCAAAATAAATAAAAAAATAATATAAATAATTTTATTAATTAATGGTTTAAAAAATAAGTTTTGTTTTATAAATAACAGACCATAATTCATTAAAATTATTAAAATAGGCAAAAAAACAATAAAAAATCTTTGAATCTCTACATTAAAATTTAAAGTACTTCCAACAATAAACATAGCCAACCAAAAAAATACAAAATAGGATATTAAAAAAATTATTTGTTTTCTATTTTTTAGAAAAAACGAATAAATAAATCCAATCATAACTAAAAAAGTAAATAATAGTGGTTGAAAATTATAATCCCACAATGAAGGTGCATAATTTAGAGTATTATGAATTAAATTACTAATCAAAATATTCAACTTTAGGATATCTGAAGGATAACCATGAATTATTGAAAAATTATTATAATATACAACAGACTGGACCAGATTAGGTAATGTAATTACAAAAGAAACAACGAATGGTAAAATTAAATCAAAATAACTCTTGATACGTTTGTAAAATAGTAGGTACCCACTTAAAAAGATAACAAACAATGAATAATTTTCAACTCTAAATTGTGATGCAAATGAAATACTAACTAAAGATAACCATAACAAACTTTTTTTAGGACTTTCATAATATAAAAGACAAAAAAATAAGGATAACAGAACAAAAAACAATGAAGGTACATTTGTTTCTGCAGATGCAGACCATCTTATATGAACTGGAATTAATGAGAATATAAAGGACGCAAATAAACTTAAAGGTTTATTCTTAGTAATTAAAAAAGTTACAAAAAACATTAAAACTATCGTTAAAGCACCCAAAAATAATGATGTATAAAGAGCTACCCAGTTATTAATCCCAAATATCCCAAAAACAAGTGATAATAAAAATGACCATCCGATGGGTTTAGCATATTCCATCTGAGATCCAGTATTAAGCATGTTTTTCCCAGCTTCCATATACATGCCTTCATCAATATACATTATATGTCTAATTTCTGGAATAAATAACCTAAGTGATAATGCACAAATAAAAATTGTAATCAATATTAGCCATGTTTTTTTATCAATTTTAATAAAAAATTGGTTTATAAATTTCCAATTTAAATAAATCAAAATTAATAAGAGAATAAAATTTATTAAGATCAGTAATGGAATTAAATTACGGGTAATTGAATTTATATAATACAAAAAGTTTATCATTTTATCTTATCATAATAATCATATAACTCCCAATATAAAAAAGAGTAATGTTATTAGTGTTAATAAAAAATATATAATCTTAGCAGTATTGAGTGAGTTAAAGGAATAATCACTAAAAACATTTCTTGACTTTGGATAATCTGTAATTTCTTTTATTCGCTTTTGAGTCATCAAAAAACCTGCCGCACACCAAACAAGTAAAAGAATTATCGCTGGTGGTAAATCATTGGTTAATATAGACCAACCAATCAAAAATCTGATAGGGTTGTTAATAGACTCAGATATTACATCCAAGTATACTATATCTTTTAATCTAATTGGTTTTACATTATATAATATTGCTGCAATAAACAAAGCCAATAAAAATAATGTAGTATGAATACTAAAAAATAATAAAGATATCAAAAGGGGCACAACAATCAAGATTTGTATCAAAACCTTTGATTGATTAATATCAATTATTTTCCTAGGCAAGGGTCTTAATTTTTTTAAAATATGTTTTTTATCTTGATTTACATCAGTTATTGCATTGATGATATAATTTGAAGAAGAAACAAAACAAGCTAAGCCAGTAATTATTATAATTTTTATTAGATTTAAATAAGATATATTTTGATCAAATAATATTAAAGCAAAAATAAATCCTATAATTACTGTAATATTCTTATACCATTCGTTTACCCTTACTAATTCTAAATATTTATTCATCTTAGATATTCTATAAATCAAGTAAAATATATATCTGATTAAACAAGATACATTAAAAGATATTATTATATTAATTATTTAAATCTATGGTATAATCAAAGAAAAAATAGCGAAGGGTGGATTTGAACCACCGACCTCCGGGTTTCTTCGTAGATTTACATAGTAAATCACATATGAGCCCGACGGGCACTCCTGACTGCCCCACCTCGCTATTTTAATGTAAACCAGAAGCTATTTATAAGCCTTTTTATTTATAAAGAATTATATATTACTCAATAAACGATAAAAATTACTTAGAATTCAGATGATGTTCAATCTCATTGTATAATGCCTTGAATGATTTATGCATAACTAATGCAATATCCCACTCATCTTTTTCAACTTCAAATATCTTTGTTGGAGCAATTGCCTTAATATTTACAGAATAATTTATTCGTCCACCATCATTAGAATGTTGTTTTATATGAATCTTAAAAGAAGTAACATTATGAATCAATCTTTTTATCTTATCATGATAACTAGTACATAATTCATTAACCTTACTTTGAGCTAACTCATCCAGTTCATTAAGTCCAATAAATTGTATTATTTCTTTTTCTCTTATTTCTTCTCCCCTTATTTCTTCTTCCATAATACTATTCTAACAAAACAAGTTTATATATCTTTTTATTTTAATGTAAATATATGCTCAATTTTAACAAAGTTTAAAAGTTATGAATTTTATTCTTAATATATGACCTTAGTTTGTGGTGTTGAGGAAGCTGGACGTGGCCCAGTAATTGGTCCATTAGTGATGTGTGGAGTAGTAATGGATGAAAAAATGGTATTTGAACTAGATGCTATTGGGGTCAAAGACTCTAAATTGTTAAGCCCTCAACAAAGGGAAGATTTATTTGAAAAAATAAAAACGATGGCAGACGGTTTTAAAATAATGATTCTAAGTGCACAGGATGTTGATGATACGCTAAATGACCCTAATATGAATTTAAATTGGTTAGAGGCAAAAACATCTGCAAAAATTATAAATCAATTAAATGTTGATAAAGTAATTATGGATTGTCCAAGTAATAATATTGAAGCATATAGAGAGTATGTAACAAAATACGTTAAAAATGAAAAAATAGAAATGATCGCTGAACATAAAGCTGATTTGAATTACACAATTGTAGGTGCTGCTTCAATTCTTGCAAAAGTAACAAGAGATAGGGAGATAGAAAAAATAAAGAAAAAAATCAACAAAGAATTTGGTTCAGGTTATCCTTCTGATCCAAGAACTGTTAAATTTTTAAAAGAAAATTATGATAAATATCCTGAAATTTTCAGAAAAACATGGGCATCTTACAAAAGAGTAGCTGAAGCAAAAAAACAAAAGAATATTGGTGATTTTTAACTAAAAACCTTAATTTTGACAAAAATTTATAAAGAAAATAGATTATATTTACTAGAATGACACAAATAAATCGAATGGTGATGCATGGTTTTAAGAGTTTTGCAAGTAGAACTGAGCTTCTATTTGGAGGAGATTTTAACTGTGTATTAGGACCAAACGGTAGCGGAAAATCTAATGTTCTAGATTCTTTATGTTTTGTACTGGGAAAATCAGGTGCTAAGGGGCTAAGAGCAGAAAAATCTGCAAACCTTATTTATAATGGGGGGAAACATAAAGATCCTGCAAAACAAGGTGAAGTTTCTATATTTTTCGATAATAAAGACAAAACTTTCCCAACAGAAGAGGATGAAATTAAGATTACACGAATTATTACATCGTCTGGTCAAAGTAAATATAAAATAAATGATAAAACCCGGACAAGACAACAAATATTAGATTTGTTAAGTTTAGCAAAAATTGATCCAAACGGATATAATATAATTCTACAAGGGGACATTGTAAGATTTACAGAAATGCCCTCTGTAGATAGAAGAAAGTTAATCGAAGATATTTCTGGTATAAGTATATATGAAGAAAAAAAACACAAAGCCACATTAGAGTTAGAAAAAGTAGGTACAAAATTAAAAGATGCTGAACTGATATTAACAGAAAGGGGGACTTATCTAAAGGAATTAAGAAAAGATAGAAATGAGGCCCTAAAATATAAAGAAATGAATGATAAGATCAAACAAAATAAAGCATCTTATCTAAAAATTCAAATAGATAAATCAGAAGAACAAAAAGATACATTTACAAAAAGCCATGATTCTCAAAAAGAAAAAATAGACAAAATTGATTCTATAATAAAAAAATTAAAAGAAACAAATGAAGAAAAAAGAAAGGAACTTGATGAATTAAACAAAAAAATAGAAGAAGGAAGTGAAAATGGTCAGGGTGAAATAACTCGAGAAATTGAGGAATTAAAAATCGATTTAACAAAAAATCATTCGCAGATTGAACATTTAAAAGATGAAATAAATCGAATAAAAAAGAGAAAACAGGAAATTGAAGGGGAAATGCAAGGTGTTGATAATAAAATCAAAAATATCACTGAAAAAAAATCAGAATTAAATAAAGAAAAAGAATCGAGATTAAAAGAAAGGGAAGATATTAATGATAAGATAAAAAAATTCAAAGAAAAAAATAAATTAGATGAAGTTGGAAATATTGAACAGGATGTTATCAATATTGATGAAAGTATTGAAGAAATTCAAAAACGTGTTCATGAATTAAGAGAAAAACAACAAGGATTGATTAGAAAAAAAGATAATGTTTCATATCAAATCAATACAATCGATGAAAAAATAAAAAAAGTCGAAGAGATTGAAAAAGAACACAAAGATCAAATTGATGAATTAAAAAAGCAAAGGGAAGAATTCATCAAAGTAACAGCCCAACTTAATGATTCGCTAAATAATGATTCAGAATTAGCTAAAAAACTAGCGAGAGGTAAAGAAGAACTATTCAGTAAAGAACAAGAACTCTCAAAATTAAGTGCTAAAAATGCTGCAATCCAAGAAACATTATATGGTGATATTGCGATAAAAAGGATATTGGATTTAAAAAAGACAAATCCTAATATTTATGGTGTTGTTGCAGACCTAGGAAAAGTAAATAGTAAATATTCACTAGCTTTAGAAACTGCCGCAGGTGCAAGAATCAAAAGTGTTATTGTGGAAGATGATAAAACCGCAGCAGAATGTATAAATTATCTAAAACAGAATAAGTTTGGGGTTGCTTCATTTCTTCCTTTAAACAAAATAAGAGGACACAAACATGATGATAAATTAGACGAAATATCAAAAAGTCAAGGATGTGTTGGTTCTGCAATCGATCTAGTAAGTTTTGATTCTAAATTCAAAAAAGCATATGAATATGTCTTTGCTAATACATTAGTAGTAGATGATATCCAAACTGCAAGAGGTATTGGAATAGGTTCTGCTAAGATGGTTACATTAACAGGAGACTTAGCAGAAAAAAGTGGAGTTATGAAAGGTGGTTTCAGAGGAAAAACAAGAAGAGTAGGGTTTAAGGAATCTGACATTTCAAAAGATATTGAAAACGTTGAACTAGACGTCACAGATTTAAAAAATAATGTATTTAATATAGAAAATAAAAGAAATGATAATGAAGAAAAAATAAATGAACTAAGACAAACAAAAGCTAACTTAGAAGGTGAAATTATTGTAAAAGAAAAAAGCCTTCACCTAGAGGATAGTGATATTGGAGTTAGTAAAAACCAAATCGATGAATTAAAGAAAGAAGAAGTTAAAGTTGATCAAGAGTTAGACGAAATTGTAGGCAAAATCAGTGTTAATAATAAAGATTTAGCAGCAAATAAGATCAAAAAAGAGCAATTCCGTGGAAAGATAAAACAACTAAAAAATCCTTTATTATTGGCAGAACTCAATACTTTCGAAGAAATGAAATCAAAATTCAATGAAGATATCATAAGATTAGATGCTGAAATCAAAAATATAGATGAACAAGTTGCAAATGTTAAAGATTTAGAAAAAGATAATGCTTCTACCAAATTATCTGAAATGGATAAAGAATCAGAAGAATTTACAAATAAAATCAAGGAATTAGAAGAACATAATAAAAAGAAAGATGTTATTTTAAAAGAGAAACAAAAAAAAGCAGAAGAGTTCTATTCAAAATTCAAAGTTATGTTTGATAAAAAGAAAAAAATAGATGATCTTTTGAGAGAAAATGATATTATAGTAGATAAGAAAAAAGATGAATCTAGAGATATTGAGATAAGAAAAAATGCATTTAGTATTAAAATGGCAGAAATGAATGCTAGACTAGCAGGATTAAATATAGAATTTGAAGATTATCATGGTGTAGAAATTTTAACAAACGTTTCTGAAGAAGAACTTAAACGTGAAATAAGTAAATTTGAAAAGATGAAAGAAAATGCAGGATCAGTTAATATGAGGGCATTAGATATCTATGATGACGTAGAAAAAGAATATAATAATTTATTAGAAAAGAAAAAGAAGCTAGGTGAAGAGCGTGAAGATGTTGAAAATATGATGACTGAAATAGAAGGTAAAAAAAAGGAACTATTTATGAAAACCTATGAAGTCATAAGAGAGAAATTTAAACATAATTTTAGTTCATTATCAAAAAAAGGAGAAGCAGATTTAGAATTAGAGGATGAAGAGAATATATTTGAAACTGGATTAAATATTAAGGTAAGAATTGTCGGAAATAAATTTTTAGATCTAAGAAGTCTATCTGGTGGAGAAAAAACAATGACTGCTCTAGCTTTCATATTTGCAATTCAAGAACATGAACCTGCATCATTTTATATTTTAGATGAAGTTGATGCCGCATTAGATAAACACAATTCAGAAAAATTAGCAGAATTAATTGCAAATTACTCTAAAAATGCCCAATATATAATGATAAGTCATAATGATTCAATTATTTCTAAAGCATCTAAACTATACGGCGTTAGTATGAACGAACATAATCAAAGTAAAGTAATTAGTTTAGATATATGATTCTATTAAGAAAGAATAAATTAAATATTAAAAAACTAACTTAAACCCCTAAGAACTTTCCGCCCCATAGATGTAATAATAACATGATTATAATAATCACAATGCACATTACAACAATATGTCCTGGTTTGAACTCTATCTTACTTCTATACTCATCAAAGTAACGTACTAATCCACCCATACCAGAGGGCATTTGAATTTTATCAGCCATATTAAAAGAGATTTTTTATTAGTTTTTAAGGGTTTCGGAATTATTATTATTCCTGCCTACTACCACCATCAGCAATTAGATAAGGTTGAGGAGAACCTCCTGCTGCAAAAAATGCTACAACATAAAAATTATTCATACTCTCAACTCTACCAGGGTTGCAATTACTATTTGGTGGACGATATCTAAATTTCGCTCTATTCCCAAAACCTTGTTCATAAGGGAACAATGTGCAAATTGCAGGAGTTCCCGACGGAGAAGTAGACAAAGTCATCCTGTCAACAAAATTAGGACCTGTATGGTACATACGCGGAGGTAATAATATCAAGTCAGTTGCAGGTTTGTACAAGAATCCTTCGCCACCCGTTTTAATAGGTAAATAACAATCTAACCCTTCATCTATTCCCCCATCACAGTCATCATCTTTTCCGTTACAAATTTCATTTCCAGTTGAATAAATATATTCATTTGATTTAAATCTACCATCACAATTATTATCAAGTCCATCACATCTCTCAGTAGAAGAATAAGTAGAAGGGTAATTACATCCAACCCAAATATTATCCATACATCTTTGAGCAAAATTAACATTACAAACACCTTTCAACATACAATCCCTTGTTTCATCCGATTCATACCTTGGATCAGTCAAAATTGCAAGATCGCAATCTATTTGCCTTGTTAAAGTATTAACAAAAGTATTATTTTTTATATATCCACCTAAAAGAGTATATCCATTTCTACAATTGAAATTATTTGTATCTATACTAAACTCATTATTTGAAAAAGATTCATTATAATACGTAATATTGTCCTCTTGAGAATCTTTTAATAAAATATGGTATCTATCAATCTCACAGTAAAGAGGTAAGTTTACATCGATTTCTGTTCCTTTTATAATAACACGCTCATTTAGCTCACTGATAAAAAGCCTTAAACTGTCTACCTTAAAGTTATGGATAGAACTATATACCAATAATTTGCTATTTTTTATCTCATCAAAAGACCATGTATCTTTTAAATCTACTAAATTAATAAATTGAGGGCTACTATTCAAAATGATATCTTTTTTATAAACTTCATCATTTATCAATAAACCAACAGAAGCAATCCCTGGCCCAGTAGTAAACGACGCTTTAATTGTAACATTTCCAATATTTTCTACTTCTTCCCCAGTTATATCTGGAATAGTTGATAGATAATATGCACCATAATCCGCCTTATGAGTAGATGTAGATGAATCTTCACTGCACATATTTTGAGGATAATTCCACCCATCACCGTAATTGTTAGACTCAGAACCGCAATCTGTCGGACCCTCACCATACTGTTTTGTAGCTACATTAATAGTACCCCATTGCTTATTATCATATCCCTCTTCCTCTGGTTCAAATATTATCGAGTGAGGGGTAAAATGGTGAACATATGCAGTTATTATGTTATTTTCACTATCGACTATACTAACCCATTCTGTCCAATTACCATTATCATAATAACCTATTTTCAAATTTTCTTCTTTTATATTGTCTGGCAATAAATCTTCGTCATATTCTATAAGTAATTCTATTGAAGGATCAAATTGGGCACCCTCCGGCCTTAAATCATACGCTAAATAACCTATTGTATCCCCCGGATAATCAAAATTATCTTGAATGTCTATTGCAATCGAATAAAGTGGTTGCCCATCCACTCTGCTTAATTCTGTTTCATTAGGAATAATCAATTTTGCTAATAAATTATTAGAATCTATTATTGTTTGAGAAGATGTGACTTCGTTAGAAGTTTGTAAAATTTTATGAGATGTCAATTCATAGGTAGTATAAAACTCTGAAATTGTTGAAGTGGATCCACCTTTCCTTACATCAAGAGTATAATCAACATTCAAGATTAAACTTAAATTATTAGATGAAAAAGACAATTTTGAATTTACAGTCCCTTCAACTATATCTAAATCTGAAAAAGAGTTAAAATTATTTGTACATGTTTTTAAATTAGAGTCAATATGATGTTCCAGATTCAAGAAGTTATTAAATCCCACTTTAACTAAACCCTCTTCTAAAACCTGTTTTATACAACTTTCAGTATATTGTTTTAAGGGTATTAAATATTGATCAGATTCTGATGCCAAAAGGGGTTCTTCTTTGATTTGAGAAGAAGTATAGATCAAGAGAGAGATTATAATAAAAATAAGTAAACCTACTAAGATAAATATAGTGATTTGACCTCTTTTATTCATTAATCTAAATTAAATTATATATGTTTTTAAATGTTTCTAGAGAAAATATAGGGTAAGAGTAAGCCACCTTCTGTAAGGACCTTTTATGCTAAAAACATAAGTTTTAGCGATGCCCTTTCCTAGCATTTAACTAAGCGTGTATACTACACTTGCACCAGCCAGGTCTCATCGTTTCATCCGTTCATACATCGACGTCAACAGGTTAACTGACTTTTGTCTCCAAAAGATTCGCTGTATCATTCCATAAAATGTATGTGGTTTCGTTTCTGTACGGTTGCCATCCATTACTGAATGTGTTATTTCAACACTGACATTAATAGCAAAATAAATCACTATTGGTGGGCGGACTTTCCTCATTTTAACCTAAATTAAAACGTAAGCTAAGTACTTACCCTATGTTAAATAGAAGAAAATTATACTTTAAAAACCTTACGTTTTATATACTAAAAACTATAGTTTAAAGAATATATTTATAAATCAAAGTATATTAATAGATATTATGAAAGGTTATCTTATTCAAGCAATGTTATACCCTGATATTATAAAAGACCTCATTGAGAAAAAAGATAAAATTATAACTCTAGGTAAGGAAGATCATATTTTGGGTCATCAGCCACCACCTTTTGATAATACACCCCTAACATTTTGCAGTTATTATTGTGAAGGATATAAACAATCGGCATATCCTAGAGGTGTAATAATCGAAATAGATGAACCTATAGCATACGCATGTCCAGCTGACAGTTTTGAAATTTTAAGAGGAGGAAATTGGGTTCCTGGCCATGAAAAATTTATTTTCAAATCAATTGAAGAAATGTTGGAAAAATATCCTACAAGTATTGACTTTAAAAAATATTTTAAAAAATATTTTGCTCAATTAAATTATAAAGAAGTTTATCCAAATAATGAACCCAGATTTGCAGAAACTTTATTTGAAACAGATTATACTAAAAAATTTTTTAGTAACTGGCAATCCTTAGAAGCTTGTAACGAAATAACCTTCAGAAAGCCAATAGAAGCAAAGTTGGTAGATGCCTTCGTGAGTGAAGAAGAACTTCATGAAAAAATGAAAGATTTAGGAATTTAAATTTATAAAGATTTATTTTTCCCCAGTACATCATTCTTAACTTTCAAAAAGAATATAGGATAAACAATCACCATTGCAAAAATATTTCCATAAATCAGTGGAATATCATGATCTAAAAAAGCATAAGCTAACCATAATAATATACCTATGCTTAATATTAAATACATATAAAGTGATAAATCAGCAGTATGTTTAGTCTTCCAACTTTTGATTAACTGAGGTAATGAAGCACCAGTAGTCAAAGTAGCTGCAACAATACCTAAAATAGTCACCCAATTAACCATCATATCTTCCCCGAATTAACAAGCTGAGCAAATTTAGAAAAAGTTCTGTCATAAGTTTTCTCAACATCATTAGGAAAACAACAAGCAGGTAATTCTTGATTATCTAAGTGAAATTTCAAACATGAACAACAGATTCCTTTCTTAGAACAACCTGAATAACTACAATTACAGTTTTTCATGTTTTCTTCTTTTTTGCAATCCATTTTCAAAAATAACTTTTCCCAGGAGAAGTTTCATTTTTTGTAAATTCTTCTTGATAAAGAGGATCATAAATTTCTATAATTTTATATTTCCCAGAGGTGGTTTTATTTCCCGATTCATCAACCTTAATAGTTTGTTCAAAGATATTTATTTTGCCCCAGTATAACCATTTTCCATCAATATTATGGGCAAAAAAACATCTAACTGGGGGAAGATGATAGATTCTCGCATCTTTTTTATTATGAAATTCAAAAACTTGATTCTTAACTAAGTCTAATTTAATTGGATTAGATTGATGTTTATTTAACTCCAAAATATCAGAAGGAAAACCCTGTTCAGTTGTAATTTGCAATGTATCGTTCAACTCAATGTGACTCCCCATAGAAATAAATTAATATTAAACCTATATAAAACTAACGTTCTACTTCACAAACTTAACAATCTTAAAATCATCCTCTCCAGTACGGACAGTTCTTTCTTCTTCGATCTTAAATCCCTTAGCTAGACCAGCTTTTTTAATCAAATCATAAGATTTAGTAATAAGTGTAATACTGCCATTATCAGATAAAATAAATGCAGAACTCTCAAAAAAATCCCTATAAACTTTCTCAATCTTTTTCTCATTTTTATAAGATTTATTAGGTGGATTAGTTATGATAAAATCAACAGTTCCGGAATCAAACTTAGTATCCAACCATTCCACCTCAATCTTACTCAAATCAATTTCTTTCTCAACACCAGCAATCTTAGCATTTTTCTTTGCAGCCACAACATGCCTCATTTCATTATCATAACCGATTATTTTACCATCAACCTTTTCAAAAGAATCAAATTGGTCTAAATCCACATCTAAATAATTTAAAAATGCAAATTTATCTTTAGAATAGTAATTTTGAGATAATTTTTTAGCAGAAATAGCTGCCTCAATAAGAATGGTTCCTGAACCACAGAAAGGATCCAACATTACACCCGTACCACAATAATCGGCCACCCTAAGTAGGGCGTAAGCTTTAGTAGCTTTCAAAGCCTCATAATGAGTGTATATCCTATATTCCCTTTTACTTAAATCCTCACCGGAAAAATCAATTCCCAAATAACAATTATCTTTATAGATATAAACAAACAAAATGACATCCGGATTTTTCAGATTAACTTTATTGTCAAGTTTCATAGAGTCTGCAACTTCAATACATATTTCATCAGTTTCATAAGCCCCATTTTCTTCAATCAAAGCCCTAACAGCAAAACTTCTTTTAGGAGTAATAAATTCCTTAATCCCTGCTAAACTTTTAATAATATTTTTATCTAGATCCTCTAAACTATCAATCTTAAAACTGTCCAATAAATAAATTATTTTAATTTCAGACTGTCCAAAATAACATACCTTAGCTAATTCCTCTTGAGATTTGATATCAAATTCAACACAGCATTCATTAACTAGTGTTTTACAACCTAAAATCTCAGAAATCTCTAAAGAAGTTATATCTTCTATTCCTTTATGAGTTATCGCTAGACCTTTCATCTTCTGACCTTTCATCTTTTGAAACTTCATCATTAGAACTATTATTTTCTAAATCATGATCTTCAGTCTCTTCTTCTTTAACAATCTTTGCAGCTGCAACAACCTTGTCTCCACTATTAAGATTCATTAATTTTAATCCTTGTGTATTCCTTCCAATAACTCGAATATCTTTAACAGGTGTTCTTATTGTAATACCTTCTTTACTAATAAACATAACATCATCACTATCAATAACAGACCTAACTGCTACAACAGAACCATTCCTTTCAGAACAAATAATATTCTTAACACCTGAACCGCCTCTAGAAATAAGGCGATATTCAGAAACTGCGCTCCTTTTACCAAATCCTTTTTCAGTAATAGTTAAAATACTTCTAGAATCATCTGCTTTGACCATATCAATTATCAAATCCTCACCCTTTAATCTTGCCCCTCTAACACCTGAAGCTTGTCTGCCCATGGGCCTAATATCTTCTTCTTTAAACCTAATTGCTTGTCCATTTTTGGTAGCTAAAATAACTTGATCAGAACCGCTGGTATGTACCACATTAATCAATTCATCCCCTTCTTTTAGGCCAACAGCCATAATTCCGACTTTCCTAGGCTTTGAAAATTCTTTCAAAGAGGTTTTTTTAACAACGGCTTTTTTTGTAACCATCATTAAATACCCTTGTTCAAAATCTTTTACAGGAACAAAAGCACTAATTTTTTCCCCTTCTCCTAATTGTAACATATTTGATATAGAAGATCCTTTAGCCTGACGACCTGCTTCGGGGATTTGATAAACCTTTAACCAGTGTAATTTCCCTTTATTTGTAAAGAATAAAATATAATCACGAGTATTTGCAACAAAAATTTCTTCTATAAAATCTTCTTCTTTGGTAGCAGCAGCTCTAACACCTTTTCCGCCCCTTCTTTGTTGTTTGTAAACGTTTGTAGGCAATCTTTTAATATATCCTGCATGACTTATTGTAATCACACTTTCTTCAGGTTTAATTAATTCTTCTTCTTCAAATGCTTCCATCTCTTGTGAAACTATTTGAGTTCTCCGATCATCACCATAACTTTTTTTCACATCTTCCAACTCAATTTTAATAATCTTTAAAATTTCGTTTTCATCTGCTAATATTGCTTTTAATTTTTCAATTAATTTTCCAAGTTCAGCGTGTTCATCTTTGATCTTTTGTTGTTCTAATGAGGATAATTTTTGTAATTTCATCTCTAAGATCGCTTTAGCTTGAATTTCTGTTAAATTATAACCCCTCATTAAACTAGATTTTGCATCATCAACGGTCTTAGATTCTTTAATCTTTTTAACAATAGGGTCAATATTCTCTAATGCAATAATCAATCCTTCTAAGATATGTTGCCGATCTTCTGATTTCTTAAGATCAAACTCAGTTCTTTTTCTAACTATAATCTGCCTATGCTTAATGAATTCTTGAATAATTTCCTTAAGTCCCATAACCTTTGGAATATTATCAACTAAAGCCAGCATAATTATTCCAAATGTAACTTGTAATCTTGTGTGTTTAAATATTTGATTTATTACAACCTCTGAATTAGCCCCACTAACTAGCTCTATAACAACCCTCATACCATCCCTATCAGATTCATCCCTTATATCAGAAACTCCTCTAATTTTTTTATCATTCACTAAATCAGCAATAGCCTTAATTGTCTCAGCTTTATTCACCATATAAGGAATTTCTTTAATTATGATTTTTTGTCTGTTTTTTACTTCCTCTATTTCATATTTAGATCTAACAATTACTTTTCCTCTACCTGTCTTATGTGCTTGTAAAATTTGACTTTCACCACAAATTATCCCACCAGTAGGAAAATCAGGACCTTTAACAATAGTAAATAGTTCTTCAACACTTATTTCAGGATTATTAATAATAGCAATTGTACCATCACATACTTCATTCAAATTATGAGGAGGTATATTTGTTGCCATACCAACTGCAATACCTGAACTGCCATTAACTAATAGATTTGGAACTTTAGAAGGTAAAACTGAAGGTTCTTTCAAACTATTATCAAAATTAGGAACAAATTTTACGGTATTTTTATCAATATCTGCAAGTAGATCCTCAGATAGTTTCTTAAGACGAGCCTCGGTATACCTCATAGCCGCTGCAGAATCCCCATCAATACTACCAAAATTACCTTGACCTTGTACTAAAGGGTAACGCAAACTCCAGTCCTGAGCCATTCTAACCATAGAATCATATACAGCAGTGTCCCCGTGTGGATGGTACTTACCTAATACTTCCCCTACGATTCTAGCTGATTTCTTAAAAGCTTTATTATGGAACATACCCATATCATTCATAGCATAAAGAATTCTTCTATGAACTGGCTTTAAACCATCCCTAACATCAGGCAAAGCTCTTCCAACAATAACACTCATAGAATAATCTAAGTAAGACTGTTTCATCTCCTCTTCTATTACTCTATCAACTATTTTCTCTTGTTTTTCTTGTGTAGGTTCTTCCATTTTAGAATGTTATACTATAAAACAAAAGATGCATAGTTTATAAGTGTTTGGGTTCAAAACTGGCGATACAGCCCCTGAAAGTCCTGTTTTCAAAGGTTTCATCACGACGATAAAATATCAAAAATAGATAAAGTACTCAAAAAATACGTTTTACAATCCTATCGATCACTTTAAATGATCTTCCACAATACACACATCTTTTAACTTTCTTAGACAAAATAGAATCTTCTGTCTGATACTTCATATCATGCTTACACTTAGGACATTTGACAAGGAATTGTTTCATATAAATAAATCAAATTTAAAATATTATAAATCTTTCCAATTTACCCTGAATTTAGTTCTATTTATTTTCTATATTGAAAATAAGTATTATAAAAAAATAAAAATAACTAGTGAAGAAAACCAGAAGCTTTCATATATAATTTACATTACATAATCCAGCTTCTGGTCCAATTCAGCCCCTTTCTAATCGTCCTGACGATTTTCCAACACAAAGGCTTTGATTCGCCTTATGGGTATGTCCTCAATTGAAGTATCGATTGGAACACCAACTTCTTCACAAAGAATCTCGGAATCTGTTCCATCGAATCTCTTTGTGCCATACCCTTCCCGTTCGTAATGACCCATCGTATCTACAAGCCCTTTAGCTTCTAGAACATATTCCGTCCTATTAACCAAAGGCTCAAGACCTTTTTGCCATCCTATTTTGTAGACCAGTACAAAACAAAACAACACTCCAAAGAGAATGCCTATGATCGTTATCACAATCATCAACTCAATCAATGTAAAACCTGACTTCTTTTTCATAATTCCCCCATTACATGAATAATCACTAAACACAAACAACTAACCTAATCGTTCAAAATTCCCCTTTCTTGGTTATCACCATTTTCATCTTTCACTACCACTTCATCAGACTCCTTTTTTTCTTCCTCGGAAATATCCCCCTTATCTTTAGGCTCATCCCTCCCTACATGAAACTAATTAGATACATTATTTAGACTGGTTGTTCTCTTAACAAACTCAAGAAGTGCAATAAGTCTGCAATGATCACTAACCCTTGAGTTAGATGCATAATCCATAAGCCGCCCAGTTTTCATCTTCTTAATCTGAGCCTCAGAATTCTCAACCTTACCACTTGCTCCAATTGACATAATCACCCCCTTTCTAAACCAAGAGATTCATACAGAGGTAATCCACTCTTGGTTTAAGTTAAACATTATTTAAGACTGGAAGTCTTCCAGGTCTTTTCCAAATGCGCCCTTCGCAACATTTGTAAAAACATGGCGAAGTTTATGCATGATAATCTCGCCCAGCTGCTTAAGAAGGTCATCAAAAACAGTCCAGAAAAGACTAAAAGGCCACCAGATCATCCAAACGAGGATGTCTTCTTTGTGATCCAAATAAGAAGGAACAATTTCCTTTTTAATTCCATCTGCCTTATGATATCCTCCCCACGAATTAGCAATACTTTCCCAAAAAACCTTTTCTTCCTGCTCAGAAAGATCTGCAAGGTTTTTTCCAGGTGCATTTTTATCAAACCACTTAGTCTTCAACTCGTTATATTTGCGTGCTTTTTTTGACGCAAAAAGCCTCCATTTGATCAAAGACCAAATGGTGCCAACCACCATATAAGCACCCATTGCGATGAGAACCAATTTCCAGTTTTGAGCAATCTGAACTAACAGATTTCCCTCCCCGAAAAGGAACCATGCAAGAAAGACAACCAAAAAGGTGCCAAATGCCCATCCTCCTTCATCATGAGCCACTGCTATAATCTCAACAAGAACCCATATAGCAATTATGGCCCAGAACCAAAAACTTCCAAACATGATACAATTCCAAATAGCCCAACCTGTCATGATAATCTCCTAATATACATTTAATTAATCACTCAACCAAACAAAACTTATATCTCTATACAGACTCCTTTCCTTGTACACAAAAAGACAAAATGTCTTCTTCCCTAATAAAATACCTAACAAACTTCCTTAATTGAAGGTATCCCTTCTTCTCAGAACTAATCTTCAACTTACCAACCTTAGAGCTAATCCTCCTTGTGTTTTTTGGACTGTGAATAAATGATGCCATATCTCCCCCTTGTTCCTAAGTTAACATTAACTAACAACGACTAAATTATAATACCCTCACCTCCTTCATTTAGTTCAATATTCTCACATCTAACAAAAAGTTAAGTTTTTTGATATAATCAAACCGTTTCCAGTTGATTATCCACATTTTCCAGTCTAGATTAATAATAAAGATAGTTTTTAGCTTAAAAACTAAATTTCAATACCTTTACTATTATAACTTGACCCTACAAAACTTTCAACAATCTATTATTCTTTTCGAATCAATAAAGCTAAAAGCTTGTTTTAAGTCTAGTGGCTTAAAAAATAAACCTTATTCATGGTTCATTCTCCCCTTGTGTTTTTAAATTAAATAAATATGATTTATGATTGAATACTAGCTAATTTTTTTCGAATAACCAAAGTATTCTGAACTATTTTTAATCCTCTATCAGTCAATTTTAATTTTTTAACCCATCCTTTATTATTTTTTACTTCTTCAGTTTCGATTAAATTTTGACCTATAAGGTCATTTTTGATAGCATCACATTTACGTGAAGACAATTCCATTTTCTTATAGGTTTGAGTTGTACCTAAGGATTTATGGGTCTTAATTACTTTAAGCATTTTTTGATGACTTTGGGTTAAATCTATTGTAACTCTAGGTAACATCTCAGGATTTTGCTTTTCCAACATTTCTTCTGCAAATTTATTGATATCCTCTGGATTAGTATCTGAACCTGCAACCTTGTAAGTCCCATCTAAATTATCCATTAGTTTCTTAATATTTTTTTCATTACATCCATCTTTAAACAACTTTTTCCTCTTATGAAATGTAACCATCTTATGCATCCTGGTACTTATTTCTGCATCTAATATCATCTTATTTTTAGCTTTGATAAATGGAACTTTGATTTGGAAGGGCTCATAATGTCTTTCTACTAATCTAACTATAGCTTGACCCACCGGTAACATAGAAAAATATTTTTGTTCATCTTTCATCTGCATTAAACCTGACATAGTAAATACATCTTGAGGCAATACTTGTTGAAATGCGATTGTTGTAGCACTATTACCCGATACGGCCTCACTTAGTTTAGATATATGCTGATCTAAACATATCAAGCTGATACCATATTCCCTTAATTCCCTATATATCATCTCAGTTATACTCTCTTTGATAAAATTAGGTTTATCTTTCAAAAATATATGGTGGGCTTCATCTACTACAATTGCGTTTTTAAAATCGTCACTATACCCTTCTTGATTAAATTTTTTCATAAAATAAATATAACTTAGTAAAAATTCACAAAAGAATTTTTTTTCAGCAGTACCTAGAGCGTGTAATTCGAAAATTACTTTTTGGTTTAATAAATCATTTATATCAAAACCATACTTCTCTTTACTATTCAGTGCATCCCCAAAACCTCCAAATGTTAAACTATTTGCTATTCTTAAAGCGGATTCCAACCATTCAGATTCTCTACCCCTTCCGTGTGCATCTTCTGCTTTATCTTCTAATCTATCTTTAATCTGATTCCAAGTAGGATAATTATCTGAGCCTTTGTAAACGCCAAAGTCTCTAAAAGCTTGATCCATAACTTCCCTTAAAACTTTATGAACTCCATAGCTAGCAAAAAAGGATTCAACAATTATATCACAAAGCATACTTACCCATTGTTTAGGATTAACTCCTTTGGGAGGTTTATTTATATTGATTCTGAATAAATTACTGATACTCTCATTACCTACTGTAAAACACATTATATCTTTATCCATATTCATTAAGGGTCTAAAACTTTTTTTCCAATCAAAGATTAAAAATGGTTTTTTGTGTAAAATAAAATTACCTAAGATTTGATAAGCAAAGGTAGTTTTACCAGAACCACTCATTCCAACTACACAAACGTGTCTTGGCCAATCTTTTTCTCTTAAACCAAAAACACCAATATCTTTACCAGCATAAACAACCTGGCCTAAGGGATATTCCCCTTCAATAATCTCTTTTTGAGGAGGTTCTAATAAAATAGTCTCATGTAATAAAGTTGTATTAAGATGTTTCTCGTATAAAACATTCAACATAGCTTGAATTTTTTCTCTCTCTTCTCTGCTTTCACTCATAGTAAATTTTAAGTAAATCTGATCAACCTTCTTTCCAAGTACTGGTTTTAATCTCCTACAAATTTCCTCAATAGTAATAGCTCTTTGCATTTTATTACATCTCCAACATGCTATCTAGCATGCTTGATTTACTTTCCATATCTCTAAATTCTTTCATATGTTCCCTTAATTCTTTTTTAAGAGCAGCTACATCTCTCCAGTAATTTTGTTTCTCGTTAATTTTTAATTCATCTAATTCGATTTTTTTCTTAAGAAGTTCTTTAATTAAATCTTGTCTAATCTTGATTGCCTCTGTTGAAGCACCACCTGCTTCAGGCATTGAATTATTAATAAATGTATCAATCCGCGTTAAATTATCTAATATTTCCTTATGTAGATCTGCCCTATTAGATATCATTTGTTGAATATCTTCTACACCCTCTTTTAAAAGTGCAACCTTATCGATCTCTCTATCTTTAAATAATTTTTCAACATCCATTTCTTTAGTTTTATATGTGGATTCCATTTTCAAATCAAGTTCATCCAGTGAATCTGTTTTTTTCATTTAACACCTCTTATAGCAAATATGTTTTGCCCTCATAAAGTAGATAAATATATCTCTTTATAAATGTTACTATTCTATAGTAATTAAAGAAAGGCTGTAAGGGGTTTTTCCATGGAATTCCAAGGTTTTAGAGCTTATGATGTATTTTAGAAAAATATCAAAAAATGTAAAAAATGAGGTATTTTAAAGATATAGAAATAAAAGATTTGATTCAAATTATTATTCTGTTTTGGGTTCAGTAGAGGAGAGAGTTTCTTCAGTCCCAGATGAAATTTCTCTTTCATTAGAATTATTCTCAATAATTTCCCCATTATCAGAGGCATCTAAAGCTGGTGCAGATGAACTTTCTGAGACTTCTTTAGGAGTTTCTTGAGATAAAGGAGGTCCATCCTGAGCTTTACTTATCATTTCAATCTCATCCTCCTCTTTGTCTAATCTAGCTATTTGTTCTTGTTCATCCTTTTCATGATCTTTCTTTATTTGCTCCATTAAAGTTTTTTGCTCAGATTTCATCTGTTTTATTTCATCTTCCTTACTAGAAATAGAATTTGCCATCTGATCAAAATTAGAAAACCTTTCTTTTAATTTTTCAGGAGGTAAATCAAAATAACCAAAAAATTTATCTGTTAATTTTATAAGTTTAGTTCTACCGTGTTTTTGCCTAGAAATATAACCTACTTCCTCTAAAACCTTAAGATGTTCATATGCTTTATTGGTCCTAACCTTAATTAAATCACATTGTTTTATAGGGTATTTCCATGCAATAACTGCTAGTGTCTCCATAAGAGATTTAGACAATTCGGTTTCTGTAATAATTTTCTTAACAACCGGTAAATAATCTTGTTTAGTCTGGATCTTCCATTTATCACCTTCATTAATCAAAACCAATGAAGAATTCCTATTGTCGTAATCTATCTTGAGATCTTGAAACGTTTTTTTAAGATTTTCTTCATCCCTTAGTCTGCAGAGCCTCTTAATCTCATCTAAACTCATAAACCTACCAGAAGAAAATAACAAAGCCTCTATCTTATTTTTTAGATCTTCCATTTTTGTTACCTACAAAAAAGGGCTTAAATATTGATTAATTTTCATTACTCCCTTTATTATCCTTAATTTTAGATAAATTATTTAACTTTATAAATGCCTGATTCTTCAATTATAAATCCTTCTTGAACTAATCCCTCAACAAAAGGTTTTAGTTGTTCAGGAGGTATTCCTGTTGCTTTAGAGAGGTTCTCTAAATCTTTCTCTTTAGATTTTAAAGAAACCATAATCATATTTCTAAGTAAAAGTGATGCATTTTTTTGTAACGCTGAATTTTGAAACTTCAGAGTTTTAACAACATGATCCGCACTATGTATCCTACTTAATACGTCATTCATGATTTTAGAAATATCCTGTAAATCTACTTTTATCTCTTCTGGCTCAAGAATTTCTAATGATGAAGGCAAAAAATCAAAACAAAATGATGCTACAACATCTAAATTATCTGCCCTAAATTCAATCTCAGCAAATGTAGAAAATAATTCACCAGTTTTTTCTTGTATTTTTTTTTCAGTACCTTCTAAATCTTTATCCTTAAGACTTTTAGTAGGTTCTACCTTTTTATCCTCTATCTTTAACCCTTTTATCTCAGTAGCAGTATCAATAACTGTTTGTATTGTCTTCTCAACATACTCTTTTGGTTTTCCTACAACTTCCACAATTGCCCTTGCTAATATCTTATCTGCCATATAATAATGAATAAATTAAGATAATTTAAAAGGTTATCGGAAATCAAAAATTTCCATAACACTGAAAAAACTACGTTTTTTCATTTGTTTTGGGTTGGCCATTATATAATAGCAGAAAAATAAGTAAAGTCATTGTAAATATAACTAAAGAGGGAATTAATTTCTTAATTTTTTCGTTTTTAGACTCATAAACTACCCCCTTATAATGTACTTTATCGACACAAAGAAGTTGATTTATTATATTATATTCTGCTAAATTTAAAGGTTTTCCACTGTAAGAATCTTCAATAATTGTTTTTTTACATAAATTTTTCTCTGAAATAGTTTTCATTTCAACTAGATCAAATTCCCCACATAACCCCTCTTTAATCCCATTCACTTCAATCTTTTTTGTATCTTCCTCTCCTAACCCATCTAAAATAACATAATATTTCCCAAACTCCTTCTTTAAATCGCAATTATCATCTAATTTGATGGGTATTTGACCTACAAAACGAGAATATTTATCTTTAATGTGGAACTTATATTCCTCACTTATTTTACCTTTTTCCCCTTCAATATAAATACTTAGAGAATATTTATTAGTATCCCCCCTAAAAACATCTATTTCCACATCTACAATATCCCCAAAATTAATTGATTCCCCCACATCATTTATTTCTAAAGTGGATTCTGTGTCAACTACTTCACTTCCCTCAGAAGATTTTATAACTAAAAACCTTTCTTCATCATAATTATCAGATAAATTACTATCATTACAAAAAGGATAAACTTGACTTTTAACATATAAAATCCTATCATTCTCGACAATATTCGTTTTCCAAGTTTTAGAATTGGTATTTGTTGTATTATATTTATTTTTGTAGATATTACCAAAAGAATCCTCTACCCTGTATTCAATTATAAAAGGATAATCTTCATCATTCAAATTATTATAAAATTTAACTGATTCCTCCTCTAAATAAATGTCATGTTCCAAACTAATACTTAAAGAAACATTGCAAGGCAAATTCCTTGTATCTATAACTTCTACACTCTTAGAATCTAAATCATCTAATTTATTCAAGTCTTTAATACTAGACTCAATAATCCAACCAGTAATAGTATAGTTACCAGGGATCTCTGACATAAATAAACCAGTATTTGATGATTTATAAGAATTTAATCCTTCTATAAAAATGATACCTTCATCCACAACAACCCCTCCAAAACTGATATTATAACCAAAATTAATATTTATATTATCTGTTGTGCCAGAAATATGATCTAAATTTTCAATCTTGAATAACGAAGTATATTCAATACCGGCATATACCTTATCATCTATATAGACACTTAATTTTACACCACCATAGATTATTTCAGAGGAAGAATCATTATTTTCTCTGCCAGGGCTCCCCCCAACAATAGAACTCCCATTCCAACCATAATCAAATTTTGATAAAGTTTTACCACCAATTCCAAAAAGGCAGCATGAATAATTAATTTCATCAAAAATAACCATTGACTTGTTTTTTATTGCAATATACTCCCCACTATTTTTCAAAGAAAATGTACTGTCTAACAAAGTGCCATTAAAATCAGGATAATCTAATAAAAATAAATCAGGTTTGTCCGCAATGATTATATAACTTTTCTCGTCTAAAAAGTAGCTTCCGTTAATTAATTTTAATCCATGGTTTGTACCCCCTTCATAAAATTTCCAACCAGATAAATTAACACTAGAACCCTGATTATATATCTCAATCCATTCGTGTCCTGAATCAGAACCAGTTGGATCATACATTATTTCATTGATAATAACATTAGCACTAACGAAATCGAAACAAACAATAACTAAACAGAGTAATAAAAAACCCTTAAATAATGCCCTCATAATCAAAATAAATAGTATAAATGTTTTAAACCTTACTAAATCTTATCTATAAATAAAAATCTAATTGAAACCAGATGAAACCTTTTTATTACAATACATACATTTACCCTTCTTAGTATTGTCTTGGAGGATATTATAATAATCCCTTTCAATGACTAACTTGCCACATTTAGAACAGTATGTATTTTCCCAATCTTTTAATTTTATATTTCCGATATAAACATATTTTAGACCCTCTTTTTTAGCGATATTGCCCAGTCTTGAAAGAGTCTTCTCGGAGGTATGTGTTAAGTCATGCATTAAATAACAAGGGAAAAACCTTGAAAAATGTAGGGGTACTTCATCACCTAATTCCTTTTTAATCCATTTACACATATTTCCAACTAAAATAGATTTATCATTAAGTTTAGGAATAACTAAATTAGTGATTTCTAGGTGCACATTAGATTTATTGAGAATTTTTAAGGTATTTAGAACAGGTTCTAACCATGCACTACAAATATCCCTATAAAATTTATCCTCAAATGATTTTAGATCAATGTTTGCAGCATCTAAATAAGGCAACAAGGCTTTTAATGGTTCCTCCTGAATAAAACCATTACAAACAATGATATTTTTAAGACCTTTTTTCTTTGCGAGTTTGGCTGTTTCCAAAACAAATTCGTAAAATATGATAGGTTCATTATAAGTGTAAGCAATCATATGAGAACCTGATTTAATTGCCTTCTTAACAATCTGGGCAGGCGTTACTTCATCTACATTAATTTCATAGGGTTTAACTTGAGAGGTATTCCAATTTTGACAGAATTTGCAATGTAAATTACATCCACTTGTACCAATAGAAAAAACACCTTTTCCAGGTAAAAAATGAAACAATGGTTTTTTCTCAACAGGATCCATTGATATCCCAGTAACTTTCCCATAAACCATAGAATAAAGTTTCCCATCAATATTTTGCCTTGCATTACAATTACCAAACTCACCTTTTTTTACAACACAATTTTTAGGACATAAATGACATTGAACTACGTTACCCTCCAGTTTATCATAATACATGGCTTCTTTAGGCATGAATATAATTAGATAAAGAAGTATTAAAAGTTATTGTTTTAATCTATTCTACACAACAACAATTTATTTAAAACAAATATACAGTGCAAATTTATGGTAATAAAAGATTCTTGTGGTGTTTTCGGAGGATATGGATATCATAATATCGCTGATTTAGTTAGAACGGGTTTATTTGGTCTACAACATAGGGGTCAAGAAAGTGCAGGAATCGTTACATCTGATGGAAATGAATTTTATGAAAGATTACGACAAGGTCTAGTTAGTCCAAATTTTGGACCAGAAAGAACATCTCAATTGTTAGGTCATATTGGAATTGGTCATGTGCGTTATTCAACTTCAGGAGGATCTTCAGTTAAAAATACTCAACCTTTATCAGTAGAAATTAAAGGCCAAAAAATGTACATAGCACATAATGGTAATCTAGATAATTATGAACAGCTTAAAAACAAAATGGAAAGCGAAGGTTCAATATTTAGCACAACAACAGATAGTGAAGTGTTTGCTCATTTAATTGCTAAATCTAAAGAAACAGATCTTGAGGATAAAATATCAGACGCTTGTAAACATGTTTCAGGATCCTATTCTTTATTAATAATGACAGAGGATAAATTAATCGGATTAAGAGACCCAAGAGGATTTAGACCATTAAAATTAGGAAGAATTAAACTCAATAAACAAAGTGCTTATTTTCTATCTTATGAAACTATTGCTTTTGATGATATCAAAGCAGAATATATCAGAGATATAGAACCTAATGAAATGATTATACTCAATCAAGAAAATTACCATTCGTTACAAGGATATGAAACAAGGAAATTGTTAGAAAATGATTTGATTCACACGCCCTGTATTTTTGAAAGTGTTTATTTTGCAAGACCAGATAGTAAAATTTCACCAGACGGTATGACTTATTGGGGCCTAAGATTTAAAATGGGTCAAATATTAGCTCAGGAATTCCCAGTTGATGCAGATGTAGTAATATCAATACCAGATTCAGGAAATTATTCTGCAGAAGGATATTCTTATGAATCTCAAATACCTTTTGTTTCGGGGTTTATCAGAAACCATTATGTCGGTAGAACGTTTATCACACCCAATCAACAAAAAAGGATGAATGATGTGGATTTAAAATTAAATGTAAATGAATATGCAATTAAAGACAAAAGGGTGATAGTCACAGATGATTCAATTATTAGGGGAACTACAACAAAAGGAAAAATAACTAGTCTAAAAAATGCGGGTGCAAAAGAAGTACATGTAAGAATAAGTTGCCCCCCTGTGCGATATCCTTGTTTTTATGGGATGGACTTTCCAACACAAGGCGAATTGGTAGCAAACCAATACTTAGATTCTAATAATAATGTAAATATAAACGAACTTTGTGACTTTTTAGGTGCAGACTCACTAGGATTCTTATCCTTAGATGGGTTACTTGAATCATGTAAACCTCAGGGAGATACCTTTTGTACAGCATGTTACAATGGAAATTACCCTACTCAACAAAACTAAGTGAAACCAAATGAAACCTTAATTATGTATATATACATGTTACTATTATCAAATACTACACAATCTTTTTAACCTCTATAAGGTATTTACTACTATTATAAAAAAGAGGGTGGTAATAAATGAGCTTATTTAGTAAAAAGAAAAAAGATTTAGATCTAGAATTACCTCCGCCCCCACCTCCTTCTGCAGTTCAAAATATTGAAGAAGAATTTCCAATTCCACCTATGTCACAAGAACAAGACATACCCTCTCCACCAATACCCCAAGAAGAAAATATTCCAGTTCCACCAAAACCAGAAGAAATTCAACCATTAGATTTAGAAATTCCAAATATTCAGGTTAAAGAAAAAGAAGTTCCATCAATCCAAGAAATGAGTGATATAGAAAAAGAACTTCCACCCATTCCAGATTTAGATGAATTAAAAGGGAAAATGCCACCAATCAAAAAAGTAAAATTGGAAGAACTCCCCCCACTTGGACCCATAACTGAAGAAGAAGGTCCAAGAATCCATGCAGGACCTATCGAAGAAGATATACAACCTAAGATGGAAAAAAGGATCATTGCCCAAGGTCCCACTTTTGTAAATGTTTCTGAATATAAACAAGCAATCCATAACATCAATGTTATTAAATCAAAAATGAGAGAAGCAGATAATGCATTAGCATCATTAAATCGGATTAAAAATGAAAAAGATAAATATTTTGAACAATTTAGATCAAAATTAGAAGATTTACAAAGGAAAAGTATTTACATTGATAAAAGTTTATTTAGAGGGGGTACAACAAATGAATAGAGAAATGCCTGTTTTTGTTAAAATTGAAGAATATAAAGATGTTTTAGACGTGCTTGAATTGATTAAAAATAAGATTATACAAGCAAAAGATGTTCTTGGAAAAATTAACGAATTAAAAAATGAAGAAGATGCAGAACTAGATTTGTGGAAAACGAGTTTACATGAAATCGAAAGGAGAGTAGATGAACTAGATGAAACATTACTCGAACCTGAAAACGTTTAAAATTTAAAATGGAAGATAAGGAAAAAACTTTTTTTGTTGGAATTGAAAATCCTATCAGTAGGAGAAAAGATATCTTAGAATGTTCTAAAGATGTTGTAGGGATTCTAAAAACATATGATACAGTAAATGGAATAAGAAAAGAAAAGATTGAAAAAATCAGTGAATTAAAAAGATTGATGTCTGAAATAAAAAAACTAAATAGTATTCTTAAAAATCATCTTCCAACAGAAAAAATAAGAGAAAAATCTGAACCAATTAGAAGAACAAAAAAGACCTCACCCAAAAAACAAGAAAAACCAAATTTCTCCAAAAAACCTGATAAAAACATCAAAAAATTAGAATCAGAATTAAGCGATATTGAGAGTAAATTAAATTCCATGGGAGTTTAAGGAAAGGTTTTTAAATTAAAGTCTTATTCTAAAGATTATTCAAATTAGATGAAATATTAAATTAAAACGGCTTATTAAATTGCGGGGATGCCGGAGTGGTCAAACGGGGCAGACTCAAAATCTGCTGGCTTAGTGCCTACGGGGGTTCAAGTCCTCCTCCCCGCATCTTACTTTTCTACAAACATTTTTATACCTCCTAACCTGATTAACTAATTATGATAAAGATAACAGCAATAGGGGGTTACCAAGAAGTTGGTAAGAACTGTACTTCTGTAGAGGTAGATGGAACAATAATTCTCTTCGATCTAGGATTACACTTAGAAAATTACATTAAATACACTCAAGACGATGAAGAAAACATTGTCAAGATGAGCAGCAAAGCTCTAATGAAAGCAGGGGCAATCCCAGATATAAGTCAAGTTGATAAAAAGAAAGTTAAAGCAATAGTCTCAACTCATGCACATTTAGATCATATAGGGGCAATACCCTATCTCAGCAATAAGTTTGATGCAGACATCCTAGGAACGCCATTTACATGTGCAGTCTTAAAAACCATCCTAAAAGATGAAAATATATCTCTAAAAAATCCAATCAAAGCATTAAACGTAAACTCAGTGTATCAATTAACCAAAGATATCAAAATAGAATTCATAAATATGACTCACTCTACACCTCAAACTGTCATGATTGCACTCCATACAAAATATGGAATTTTTGTATATGCAAATGATTTCAAATTAGATTCAAACCCAGTTTTAGGAAAAAAAGCTAATGTTGAAAGATTAAAGGAATTGGGGGATACTGGTAATGTAGTTGGATTAATATGTGACTCATTATATGCCCAAGATTCAAGAAAAACACCTTCAGAATCAGTAGCAAAAGAAATGTTAAGGGATGTTTTATTGGGCACAGACTCCGATGATAAACTTATCATTGCAACAACATTCGCATCACACCTAGCAAGACTAAAAAGTATTGTTGAAATTGGTCAAAAAATGAACAGAAGAATGATTTTCCTGGGAAGAAGTCTCTCAAAATATATAACGGCTGGCGAAGATATAGGGATAATTAAATTTTCTGATAAAGCAGAGCTTGTAAAATATGGTAATTCAATTAGAAAAAAACTAAAAAAGATCAAAGCAAAGGACAGGGGCAAATATATGTTGATTGTAACTGGACATCAAGGAGAACCCAAGGCCGTTTTGAGTAGAATAGTAGATAAAGCAATAGATTTTGATTTAAGATCAGAAGATCATGTAATCTTTTCTTGCAAAACAATACCTACAAAAACCAACATTGAACAACGTGCTTTTTTAGAAAAAAAGTTAAGAGAAAGGGGAGTGAGGGTTTTCAAAGATATCCACGTATCAGGGCATGCAGGAAGAGAAGATTTAAGAGATCTTTTACATATTCTAAAACCCAAAAATGTCTTTCCAGCACATGGAAATTTAGAAATGATGCAAGGCCTAGAAGATTTAGCTTTAGAAATGGGATATGATAAGAAAAATATAATTCTATTTAAGAACAAAAAAATAGTTAAGATAAAGTAATGAAAATCTATTAAAATTATTAAAATCAATCAATTTTCAAACATAAAAATATGCCAATTTTTATGTAACAAAACCTTTATATATCCACCCAACTTCCTTCTTTCTATAACAAGAACTTATCAAGGGGGAGAAAAAATGAAACTTACTTTAGCAGAACCAAAATATCTAAAAGATAGTATTGGAATCATATCAGAATTAGTTAATGAGGCAAAATTCAAAATAACACCAGATGCAATGGAATTAGTAGCAATGGATCCGGCAAATGTTGCAATGGTAATATTCAAATTATTAAGTTCATGTTTTACAGAATATGATGTAAAACAAGATACCGAATTATCACTAGATTTAGGAAATTTAAAACAAATTCTAAGAAGAGCGGGAGCTAATGATATGTTAAGTTTAGAAATTGTAGAAAATAGATTAAAATTACAACTTAAGGGAAAATCAACAAGAACCTTTTCTTTACCTCTAATTGATACAGAAGACAAAGAACAAAAAGTTCCAGATTTAAACTTTCCAGCTAATGTAAAAACTAACACTTCAATTTTCAATAATGCTATTGAAGATGTAGATATTGTAGCAGAATCAGTTACATTTGAAGCAGATAAAACAACATTTACAGTTAATGGGGAATCCGACTTATCTAATGCAAACGTAATGATTCCTGCTGATGAAGATACCATAATCGCTTTAGAAGGGGAAGAAAAAGTTAAAGCAAAATATAGTGTTGAATATCTTAAAAAGATAATGGATGCATCTAAATTAACAGATAATGTTACTATCCAATTTAATAAAGATTATCCTCTAAAGTTAGACTATATTGTTGTAGATAAATTACAATTAAGTTTTATCTTAGCTCCAAGAGTAGAAAACGATTAGTAAATATGGATAGATTCTATAATCTCTTTGAAAAATTGCCTATTATAGGTATGATTCATTTAGCAGGAGAAAGTCCAGTAAAAAGAGCACTCCAAGAAATTGAAGTATTTGAGCGAAATGGAATAGATGCTGCAATAATTGAAGATTATCATGGTTCTATTGAAGATGTTTTAGAAACAATGCAAGAACTCTCAAAAAGAGAGAACAAGATTATTTTGGGAATCAATGTATTATCAAATCCTTATTCTAGTTTTCATATTGCAAATCAATATGGTGCCCAATTTGTTCAATTTGATACGGTCTTGACCCCAAGATTAAACTTAGATTTATATAATAAAAAAAGAGAAGCGTTTCCAGAAATATTGGTTTTTGGAGGGGTAGGTTTCAAATATCAACCAACTAGTCAAAACACCTTAGATTATGATATCAAACAAGGAAAAGAAAGATGCGAAGTAATTGTTACAACTGGTGATGGCACAGGTATCGAAACACCTATTGAGAAATTAATCATATACAAAGAAAAATTAAAAGATTTCCCCTTAATTGTAGGTGCAGGTGTTAAGCTCGAAAATGTATATGACCAATTAAAAGTTGTCGATGGTGCAATCATAGGTTCGAGGTTAAAAAAATTTAATCAGACACATAATAAATTAGATAGACACAAGATAAATGATTTGATGGATATTGTTAAAACAGTTAGATTAGAACGTTATTAATTCTATTTAGTAAAATTTATAAACATTTAAAACGAAAAAATAATTTATGAGTATAAAAATAAAAGAGGAGTTAAAAGAGTGGACCATCAATTTTCTTAAAAATAAAAATGCTATCCTCCAAACCCTTCAAAAAATAGAAGAAGAAAAAGAGGGTTATGATTTAAAAATAATATATGATGATAAAGAAACATATGTACTAATCAAACCTTTTATTGATAACTTTGAAGAATTAGAAGAAAAAATAGATCAAAACAAAAACATAACATTAGTTTTATTAAATTCAAAAAAAAATCTAGATATTTTGATAGATAAATGGGAATATTTTGCAGGGTTTGATAAGTTAACAATTTATTTTGTGAATATGTTTTCAATATCCGATAAAAAATGGGTCATCAGACCTTATTTACATAATAAAATATCGGAAGCATCTGCATTAAAACCAGGACTTAAATCCATGTTCAATACTGTTGATTCGATAACAGAAAAAGAAGCAGAAAGCAAAACTTTATAAATTAAAAAATTAAAAATAATAAAATGGAAGAAACAAAAGGAGTTCTTGAAAATTATATTAAAAAAGGACTTGAAAAAGGGTTCAATATTAATTATATTAAAGATACGTTAAAGAAGCATGGCCATTCTGATGTTAATATTGATGGGGCTTCTAATAATGTGATGGGTATGAAATATCCCGATGAATTAAAACCTCATTTAGATGAAGTTAAACAAGAAACAGTTTCTTATTCATCAAAAAAACCAATATGGTTATATGCATTAATTATTGTTCTAATTCTAATTGCAGGTTTTTTGAGTGTGAATTATATGATTAATAAAAACCAAGCAAAAGATGTACAAACTCAAATTGAGGAAATAGAGGAATTAGGAGTAGATATAGATGATTTGAGTGCTGAAATGAAAACTCAACTTACATTAATCAAAGAAAAAGATTTAACAATTGAAGAAAAGGAAAAAATCATCGAAGAACAGATTGAAACCATTGATGAAATTAATAACAAAATAGAAGCTCAACAAACAAAATTAAAAAGCATACTCTTAGATATCATGAATAGAATGATTGGCAGAATGAGTGAGTAATTCTGAATTAAAATAAAGTGCTATAACTGAAATTATAAAATTTAATAAGATTAAAAAAAAATAAAATAATTTAGAATTTATTCTGCAACTGCAGGTTCATCTGAATCAGAATCACCTTCTTCTTCAGGACTATATGAAGGTACTGCAGCTTTGCTAATAATCATTATGTCGCCCATAGACTTAACAAGTTGATGAGGCACAATAACACCCTTTGCAGATCCTAAAACTTTTGATAAGAATGATCCTTTAGTTGATCTAACTCTCCATCCAGAAACTCTTGTTGCAGTTAGAATTGCTTCTTCTATATCTCCAAAATATTCCCCGTTATCAGTAAAAACACGCATGTCGTAACAGCCTGTTATTTTTTTCATCTTTAACATTATAAACCACCTACCTATTTTATAATAATAACATAAACTAATTAGTATTTAAAGTTTATGTTTAAATCACTAATAGAAATGTCACTAATTAGTTTAAAAAAAGGATATTTTTTAAACTAGATAAAAAATTAAAATAACATGCAATACAAGAATTTAACATTATTAGGAACCTCCCACATAGCAAAACAAAGCTTAGATGAAGTAGAATCCACCATAAATTCCTTAAAACCAGATATAGTCTGTATAGAATTAGATAAAAAAAGACTATATTCTTTAACTAATAAAGATCAAAAAAGAAGAATTAATTTAAAAGATATAAGAAAGATAGGAATTAAGGGTTTTTTATTTAGTGTCATAGGAGCATATGTAGAAAAGAAACTAGGACAATATGTAGGTGTAGAACCTGGTTCTGAAATGCTCAAAGCAGTTGAGTTAGCTAAAAAAAATAAGATAAAATTAATGGTTATTGACCAAGATATAGAAAAAACCCTTAAAAGGTTCTCACAAGAATTTACCTGGAAAGAAAAAGGTAGAATAGTGGCAGATATATTCAAAGCAATAATATTTAGAAAAAAAGAGATTGATTTTGATTTGAGAACAGTTCCTAATAAAAAAACAATCAAAAAACTCCTAGACAAAGTTAAATCTCGTTATCCTAACTTATATCATGTACTCATAACAGAAAGAAATGAATATATGGCTTCAAAATTAGCAAAAATAATCAAAGTCAATGAAGACAAAAAAGTTTTAGCAATAATTGGAGCAGGCCATGAAGAAGAGATGGTAGATTTAATCAAAGACAAGAAAGTTGATGTTATAGGTCATAGTTATACTTATACCATAGGGTAAAATCCAAATCTTTATATATTCTTATCACTAAATTAGGACTAAGATGGTGATGTATACTTTTCGTGATTATATAAGTAAATTTAGACATTACTTCAGATTTAGTAAAGAAGAGATCGAAGCTTGTGTAATATCCGTTTTAGCTATGGCATTTATCATATCTTTTAATGAATGGGGTTATGGTTCTCAGTTTGATTTCAGTATAGGATTGGGTAATTATATCAAAGCAGTTATCATTATGGGTGCAGTTTTATTGATCCAACTCGTTACAACAAAATTAATGGCATTATATTGGGGTTTTAGAGCAGAATATAAGTTATGGTGGTATGGTATTTTGTTTGGATTGGGTTTAGCATTTTTATCAGGTTCATTTACAAATACATTAGGCAAAGCTACAATCATATGGTTCTTAGCATCTGGGGGAATATTCTTTCACCATTTAGCAAAACACCGTCTTGGTTGGTTTAGATATGGTGTAAACACATGGGAGACAGCATTATGTTGTATGATGGGTTCATTATCCAGTATACTTTTAGCAATATTTGTAAAAATAATATTGTATGTAATCCCAGGTAGTCTGTTCTTTCAAAAATTATTAAGTGTGAGTTTATGGTTTGCGTTATTCACTATACTTCCGATACCACCTTTAAACGGATCTAGATTATTCTTTGCTTCAAGAGTGACTTACTTTTACATATTAGGATTAATAGTTGCATTTAATATTTTATTAAGAACTATTTTGGGATTATTTTGGATAATTTTAATATCTATTTTATTTGGTGGACTAACCTGGGCATGGAGCCTATGGAAAGTTGAAAAAATAGCTAAATAAATCTAATAATCGCCAATGCCCAAATCAGCATAAACTTCATAGGTATCGTTATGTTTATCGAAATGATCCCAATACTTAAACAAAAAACTATTAATTCTTTGATTATCTAAAATCTTCCTCAAAACAGGGTTTTGAATATTTCTTTTTTCAACTTCCTCTCCAAATATCTTAACTACCCTTTCTTCACAATTTTGTTCTTTCATTTTATTTCACCCTTAAATTTATTTCTTTCTTAATTGCTTTTTTTATATGATCAAAAATCATTTTGTAACTAGTGCAATAATAGTCTTTTTCATTAACTTGGCCATTTACCATATATGCATTATGAATACATCCTGCATTACATATTTGTTTATATTCACAAGGACTACACCCTTCAATAGTCTCTACACCTCTCTGTAATAATAACTTTCTGGAAGGATTATTTAATAAGTTTTCTACAGAATTAGAATTTATATTACCATATTTAAATTCTTGAATACCATCAAATCTCCCACAAGGATAAACATCCCCTAAAGGCCCAATAGAGATAAAATTATTTTGACATGATTTAGAGTAATTACACCCCACGGGTGATCCAGTAATCAAGTTCCCCGCTATTTTTTCTAAAGGGTCTACTGAAATTTTATCACCTTCGGGATCATAAAACCATGTATCAAATAAATCAATTAAGAAATGCCCATATTGTTTAGGGGAAATAGTCATTTGGTTGTAATTTTTATTTGCTTCGCCAGATCTAATTAAAGGGTTTGCTTTAAAATTTATATGGTTAGCCTTAAAAAAATTATATAATTCCGAAAAATGATCTATATTAATTTGAGTTATGACTGCAATTACTCCCCCTCCAACTCTTTCCCTTTCTTTAATCAGATCTATTCCCCTCATCACATCATCAAATGATCCTCCCCCCCCTTTGTAGGCCCTTGTTTGATTGTGTAATTCCCTTGGACCATCTAAGCTCAAACCTAAATAAAAATCTCTATTTTTTTCAATAAAATCCAATAAATCAGGATTTAATAAGGTTCCATTTGTTTGAATCCCATTTGAAATTTTATACTTTTTTCCTAGATTTTTTTGAATGTCTCTAATATTTTCAAAAAAATCAATCCCCATTAAAAGAGGTTCCCCACCATGCCAAATAAAATGAGTTTCTTTTTCTTCCCCATTGAATAATACTATTTTTTCTATAGAATTTTCTAAAGTAGTCTGACTCATAACCCCTTTCTCAGCTGATTCCTCAATATAACAATACTTACAAGCAAGATTACAAGAATGAGTGGGTTTCATGATTACAGTAAAACCTTTTTGTTTTTTGTCCCCCATATAAAAAGAGATGGCATACAAGATTATAAATCTTCCCATTTAATAGTAGTAAATAGTTTTTAAAAACATTAATAAACTAAAAAAATAAAATAGTCTTATGTTAAACAAAAAAGCACAATTAGCTTCACCTTGGTCAGATTCATGGCCCTTCCTTTTTAGAAACTGGCCAGAATTTGTATCATTCATACTAATGGCAATTGGTTTCTTCGTAGCAGTCTTAGCAGGTTCTGCGGTTATTGCATACACTCTAATCCTTTTAGCTGGTTTTATGGGGGGACGTATCTGGTTCAGAGTTAAAACAAATTTAAAAGTACCTTGGAGTATAATTTTAATGGGTTTTTTAGTAGGGTTTATGATTGGTAGCAGATATGGAGACAAAAGGATGATTGTTATTTTCTATATACTAGGCATAACGACAAGTTATTACCTGCATGATAGGGGAATAATAAAAAGTGTTGAATACTAAATCATAAGATTTTTAATAAGATAAAAAACATAATTTCTATGTTAGTTTCACTACATGTAATCGTATCTGCAATAGTATCAATCATATTATACCCTTTTTTAGGATGGTACACTTTAGTTTTTTTCTTATCTGCTTTTTTGATAGATGTAGATCATTACATAGAATATGCAGTAGAAAAAAAAGACCTCAGCTTAGTAAGAGCCTACAAAAGTTATATGCATTATTATCATAAAAATAAAGCAAACATCAAAAAAGGAAATGAACTTGAACATTATAAATTACATTTCCATATTTTTCATTTTATTGAAGTATTAATTATTATAAGTTTATTAAGTTTCATACATAAATTTTTTCTATATGTTACATTAGGAATGGTTTTTCATATAATACAAGACTTAATAGGTTTATTTTTTGTAAGATTTGTAATGAAAGCAAATTTAGGAAGGGCAGGAAGATATTATTCTTTAATATATTACTTAATTAAGATGAAAGATTAGATACCATTTGCCATGCTCACCCAAAGTATTTAAATGAAAAACAACTTCTCTTCTAAATATGATCAAAAATTTCAAACCAAGGTTATATCAGGAAAGTATCCTTAACACAACAGTCAATAAGAATACATTAGTTGTACTTCCAACAGGGTTAGGAAAGACAAACGTGTTCCTGATGTTAGCTGCACTAAGATTAAAGATGTATCCTAGCTCCAAAATTCTTTTTGTAGGACCAACTAAACCTTTAATAGACCAATATTTAGAAGTTTTCAAAAGATTTTTTGATATACCTGAAGAAAAAATGGCAGTTTTTACAGGAATGGTCAAACCAGAGAAAAGAAAAGAATTATGGAAAACATCAAAAATCATCTTCTCAACACCACAAGGATTAGAAAATGATATCATTTCAAAAAGAATAAATTTAGAGGAAGTTAGTTTATTAGGTGTAGATGAAGCACATCGTGCAGTTGGTAACTATGCTTATGTTTTTGTTGCAAAACAATACCAAAAATTAGCAAAGTATCCTCGAATCCTAGCATTAACAGCCTCACCCGGTTCAGATATGGATAAAATAAAAGAAGTATGTCAAAATCTACATATCGAAGACGTTGAAGTCCGTACTCAAGAAGATGAAGATGTTAAGCCATACATCCAAAAAATGGATATAGATTGGGTTAATGTTGAGTTAAGCCAAGTTTTTTTTGAAGTTCAAAAATATTTGAATGATTGCCTCAAAGAAAGAATAAATAAACTAAAAGAATGGGAAGTCATACAAAAAACAGATCTAAGTTTTATAAGTAAAAAAGACTTATTAGGGATACAAGGCCAAATTCATGGAAGTATTGCTAAAGGTGAGAAAGATCCGGTACTATGGTCTTCAATCAGCATTTTAGCAGAAGTTATGAAAGTTTATCATGCAATTGAACTACTTGAAACCCAAGGAATTACATCTTTGTATGCATATCTCAAAGGAATCTATGATCAAAGTTTTAAAACTAAAGTTAAAGCAGTAAAAAATCTCGTACAAGATGCAAATTTTAAATCTGCGTTATATAAGACAGAAAAACTCTTTGTTGAAAAAGTTCAACATCCCAAGCTTATCAAACTCCAAGAAATCATAAAAGAAGAAATAAAGAATAATCCCCAAACAAAATTGATCATCTTTAATCAGTATCGTGATAATGCATTAGACATAAAAAACAAACTTAATCAAATAGAAAATATAAATGCTGAAATCTTCGTAGGTCAAACAAAAAAAGGAGACACTGGATTAACCCAAAAAGAACAAAAAAAAGTTTTAGATGATTTTAGGGAAGGTAAGTTCAATATAATAGTAGCAACTTCTATTGGGGAAGAAGGATTAGATATTCCAAAAGTGGATTTAGTTGTTTTCTTTGAACCTATTCCTAGTGCCATAAGAACCATTCAAAGAAGAGGTAGGACAGGAAGACAAGACAAAGGAAGGGTAATCATATTAATGACCAAAAATACCAGAGATGAAGGTTACAGGTGGTCTGCTCATCACAAAGAAAAAAGAATGTATAGAAATCTAAAAACATTGAAGAAAAGTATTTTTAGTATGTTACCAAAACAAGAAAAAAAAGAACAAGATTTGTCTAAATTTATCAAAGAAGAAAAAATTAAAATTTATTCAGATCATAGAGAGAAAGGTTCTGGTGTAATTAAAAATTTATTAGATTTAAATGTAGATTTAAGAGTTGAACAATTAGGTTCTGCAGATTTTCTTTTGAGTTCAAGAGTAGGGGTTGAGTTTAAAACAGTTGAAGATTTTGTTAACTCCATTATTGATGGAAGGCTACTAGATCAATTAAAAGATCTAAAACGAAACTTCGAAAGACCTTTAATAATAATAGAGGGTGAAGAAGATATCTATAGCATAAGAAAATTACATAAAAATTCTATACAAGGGATGTTAGCTACAATTGCAATAAGTTATGGTATCCCAATAATACAAACTAAAACAAGTAATGAAACTTCCTCATTGATGTATAATATTGCTAAACGTGAACAAGAAAAAACTTCGAGTGTTTTTGATATGCACGGATCTAAAAAACCCCTGACCCTAAAAGAACAACAAGAATATATTGTATCAAGTTTTCCTGGAATTGGAGCTACACTAGCAAAGCCCCTTCTAAAGAAATTCAAAACAATAAGAACATTAGTTAATGCTAATAAAGAATCATTAGAAAAAATAGATAAAATTGGACCTAAAAAAGCAGAAGAAATACAAAAAGTGTTAGATCGTGAATATGAATAATCTAAACCCGGCTAATATGAAACCCTTTTGATTTTGATGAATATCAAAATTAAACCATTTCCTAATCTTATCAAACGATCAATATTATAAGCAATAACTCTAAAAGCCACTTCCATTTTTTGTGTTTTACACAATTTTGATTTGACATTTGAGCCAAATCTCTTCTTTATCATAGAATTACATGTTTCAATCTTATTCCTTTGTAGATAAGCACCATAATCAAAAGTATCATATGTTAATTTTCTGTATAGTCCACTACGCCTATATTTTGGAACATCTAAACTTTTTTGTAGAATCATAGGATAAGCATTTAAATTTTCAAAAACCAATTTAAAGATTTCATTATCATCATAACCTCTATCAGCATAAAGAAAATCAGGGTTATAATGCTTAGCCAACTTCTTTATCAAAGGCTTAGCTTCCTTTGTATCATGTCTATGGCCTTTAGATTGTTTAACTAAAAGTATGATATAATTTTCTATATCGACGATAAAAGTTGTTTTCATGAAGGGCCTTTTTCTAAAAGGAAGGCCAATTCTTTTACAATAATGTGGACTTGCATTATCTAAATTAATACCTGTTGCATCAATTGCAACTCTTTTGGGTTTTGGAATTAATGTCTTAAAAGCTAACATAAGATTATCAAGAATATTAGATGGAAGGCGTTTAGCAAACTTGATCAAAGTTGTATAATGTGGCAATTTATTTAATCCTAAATAAGATCTTAAATCTAAGTTAGATGCTAAGTCTGTTAGCAATTCTTCGTAAGTAAACTTACGAAATTGCTTGTAAACAAGCAAAAATAAGTGTTTAAAGTTAGAATATATTTTATTTGAATATCTACTAAAATGCAAAGGAATTTCAGCAATTTGGAATAAATCATAGCAGAAATCAGCAACTTTTTTATACTTGTTCATTATTATTTTCATTGGTAGTCACCTCGTCGACAAAATGTTGTTAATCTATCATTTATAGACGAGAACTACTATTTATATTCTTCGATTTTAAGCTAGGGTTTCATATTAGCCTCTAAACCCAATAAGTTTATATATCGTTAAGATAAGAAATATACAGAGGTAAAAATTATTATGTTAAATCAAATAGAATTATGTTATGATGGGCTGCACACTTGTTTAGCTCAAGCAATAGGAATATCTACAACTCAATTAGTAATATCCATGAGTCTAGTATCTTTATGGGTTTTAGTATGGAAAGGATTCTCTTTATGGTTTTCAGGAAGAAAAGAACAAAAAGTATGGTTTGTTTTTTTATTAATTACTAATACTGCTGGAATTTTACCTATAATATATCTTTTAATATACAAACCTTGGAAAAAATTAACAAAAAAATCAAAGAAAAAATGATTAATATTAGACAAAGAATAAAACGTTTGGATATATTGGATTTTGCTATGATTAAATTGAGTCTGATTATTATAGGTACAATCATAGCAACATATATTTCTCCAATAAGAGGATTTATTGAACAAAATCTTCTTGTAGTTATCTTCTTAGTGATTGTAATAAGTTTTAGACCTTGTGTAAGGTATTGGAAAAAGAAAGGTCGAAAGAGTAGAGATATCATTCTAAGTAATTTAAATTTATTAATATCTATTAAGATTCATTCCCAACATAAGAATATCTCTCGTCGATAAAAAAGAATTCGTGGGAATAGGAATGAGAATAAACCCAAATTTCATAAACATTTATAAATAAAAATCTCTACCTAGGAAATAGGGGGCAATAAATTAACAAAAATGATAGAATTTGGAACTGCATTAAGATATTACAAAAAACCAGAAATTCAGAAAGGTATAGTTGAGAGTACAAAAAACAGAGAAGTTGCAGTTAGGTTCAACCAAGGGTTTGGTAAAAGACCAGATGTTTTAAGTTATGAAAGTGATGTTTTAGAACAAGTTAAAAATAAAGCTACCTCATTTCACGTCTCAGAAGAAATATGGAATAACCCTCTGCAAATAGCATCTAACTCAAATAAAAGGCAGTTAGACGAAATAAGATCTGGATGGGATTTAGTTTTAGATATAGATTGCCCCGATTGGGAATTTTCTAAATTAACAACCTATTTATTTATCAAAGCGTTAAAAGAAAGTGGAATCAAAAGCTTAAGTTGTAAATTCTCAGGAAATAAGGGATTTCATATTGGCGTTCCATTTGAAGCGTTCCCTGAAGAATTTAACAATCAAGCAACAAAAGATTTGTTCCCTGAAGGCCCGCGAAAAATAGCCCAATATCTTCTATACATTATATCCAATAAATATGTGACTGTAGAGGGAAATAATATCCTCTTTGACAAAGAACATTCACTAAGCTTATCTAGTTTAAAAGACAAATTTGGGGATAAAGAATTTATAATAACAAAATGTGCTAAATGTGACTCAAAAATTGAAAAGAAAGGAGATGAATTAAATGAATTTATCTGCCCCAAATGTGAAAGTAGCATCAAAAATGAAAAAGATTTCATGAAATGTGAGAAATGTAATGTTTTTATGGAGAGGCTTGAAAAAAAATCAACTGGATGTTCTTGTGGTTCTAATGAAACAATATCTATTTTTGATCCACTATCTATAATTGAAGTAGATACAATATTAATAGCGTCAAGACATTTATACAGGTCAGTATATAGCCTAAATGAAAAATCGGGATTAGCATCAGTGCCTATAAACCCTGAAAAAGTTTTAGAATTTAATAAAATAATAGCTCAACCAGATAATGTTAGGATAAGTAAATTCAAATTTCTCGACACAGAACATACAAAAAATGAAGAAGGTTTAGAATTATTAAAAAATGCATTCTCCCATGAAGAGATAAAAGAATCAATAAAAATCGAAAAAGAACAGAATAAAAATAAGTTTGCATATGAAGAAATAAAAGAAGCAGTCCCAGAAGAATTCTTTCCACCTTGTATTAAACATGTTCTTGCAGGAATAGGTGATGGGAAAAAACGGGCCTTGTTTATTTTAGTTAATTTCTTAACCCAAGTTGGATGGACTTATGAAAAAATAGAAGAAAGACTTAGAGAATGGAATAAAAAAAACAAAGAACCGTTAAAAGAAGTTTATATGATTGGTCAAGTTAGATACCATAAAACACAAAAGAAAAAAGTTCTCCCTCCAAATTGTGACAATAAGATGTATTATGAAGATTTACAAATTTGTAAACCTGATGAGTTATGTAAAAAAATAAGAAATCCAGTTAATTATACGAGGAGAAAAACATTTTATCTTAATAAAAATAAAAGAAAAACAACAAAAGAGTAAGCTTTATAAACCATCTCCAATTCCTCTTCATTAGTAGTATAGTATTCGAGGTAATGATTGAATACGTGTAAACAACCTGAAAAAAGGGCCTTACCAGTACACCTTTCTCAAAAAGAGAGATACTTGGTTTCTTAAAAGGATCTTTACAAATAGGTTGATTTAACAAAAACCAAAATATTAGAGGATATCCTCTACAAAATAGAAAATGGGAAAATCACATGCACCAAGAAGTGGAAGTATGCAGTTTTGGCCTAGAAAGCGGGCTAAATCAGAAGTAGCTAGAATTAGATCTTGGGCAGAAGTTAAAGATGCAAAACCTTGTGGATTTGCAGGTTATAAAGTTGGTATGGTTCACGTGATGGTGGAAGATACAAGAGACAACTCAATGACTAAAGGAAAAACAATCTCATGGCCAGCAACAATTGTTGAATGTCCACCATTAACTGTTTTCTCAATTAAACTTTACAAAAATAACAATTCATATTCTCAAATTTTCTCAGATAAACTAGACAAAGAACTTCAAAGAAGTATAAATATTCCTAAAAATCAAAAATCAATCAACGACTTAAAAGAAGATGAATTTGATGATCTTAAATTAATGGTCCATACTAATCCTAATAAAACAACAGTAGGTAAAAAGAAACCTGAAATTTTTGAAATCGCTTTAGGCGGTAAAAAAGAAGATAAAATAGCTAAAGTAAAAGAAATTTTAGGAAAAGAAATCAGTATAAATGATGTTTTCACAAATGGAAAAGTTGTAGATATTCACGCCATTACAAAAGGAAAAGGATTCCAAGGACCAGTAAAAAGATTTGGAGTTGCCCTAAGAAACCATAGATCAGAAAAAACTAAAAGAGGTCCAGGTTCATTAGGTGGATGGAAAGGTCATGCTCATTTTATGTATAGAGTTGCTCATGCTGGTCAAACAGGATATCATCAAAGAACAGAATATAATAAACAGATTATCAAAATAGGAACTAAAGATGACAAAATTAATCCTATTGCAGGATTCAAACATTATGGTTTAATTAAAAATGAATATATATTATTAAAGGGAAGTATCGCGGGCCCAAATAAAAGATTAATCAGATTTAATAATGCAACAAGACCAAGTAGAAGAGTAAAAGAGATTGAATTTAATATTCAAATAATCCACTAAGATGAAAATAATAAAACTAGATGGCACTGAACAAGGAAGTATAGAACTCCCTCAACAGTTTAATGAAGAAATTAGAGCTGATCTAGTTGCTAAAGCAGTTGAAGTTATTCAATGTAATAAAAAACAACCCTATGGTGCAAAAGCAGATGCAGGTCTAAGAGCTTCAGCTGAATTATCAAGAAGACGTAATAATTATCGTGGAAGTTATGGGCATGGAATAAGTAGAGTACCTAGAAAAATTATGTCCCGAAATGGTACAAGAATGAATTGGGTTGGTGCAGTTGCTCCAGGAACAGTAGGAGGAAGAAGGGCCCACCCACCAAAATCAGCTAAAATTTTAAAAAAATCAATTAATGAAAAAGAAAGAAAGAAGGCTATAAGATCCGCATTAGCTGCATCTGTTGATAAAGAGATAGTTGCATCAAAGGGACATATAATTCCCGAAAATTATCCATTCGTAATTACTAATGATATTGAAAAATTAGAAAAAACAAAAGAGATTAAAACCTTCCTTGAAAAAGCAGGGTTCAAAAATGAAATCAAAAGATCCGCAGTAAAAAAAATAAGAGCTGGAATTGGTAAACTTAGAGGAAGAAAATATAAGACTAAAAAAGGTCCTTTATTAGTTGTGGGTGCAGAGTGTAAATTAACAAAATCTGCACAAAATTTACCCGGTATTGAAATAGTCCAAATCAAAAATATTAATTGTGAATTATTAGCTCCAGGAAAACAATTAGCTAGAGCAACTTTATTCACAGAAAATGCAATTAAAGAATTAAAAGAAAAGAACCTATTCATATGAGCGAAGAAAAACAAGTAAAGGAAAGTGTAAAGAAAGAAACAGAAAAACCTAAAAGTCAAAAGGTAACTAAAGTTGTTTCAGAAAAATTTAACTTAGATAATTATAGGATCTTAAAATATCCACTATCAACAGAAAAATCATTAAGATTAATGGAATCAGAAAATAAATTAGTTTTTGTCGTTGATAAAAAATCAAATAAAAAAGAAATTAAAAGTGCTATTGAAGAAATTTTCAAAGCAAAGGTGTTAAAAGTTAACACCCTGATTACAAGACAAGGAAAGAAAAAAGCTTATGTTCAATTTTCAATGGAAACTCCAGCTATAGATATAGCTACAAATATGGGGCTAATGTAATAAGATGGGAAAAAGATTAATATCACAAAGAAGGGGAAGAGCAACACCTAGATACATCGCCCCTAGTAAAAGATACCAAGGTAGAGCAGCTCATGTAAGTATGAATAAAGAAGAGTTAAAAGGAGAAATAATTGATTTAGTTAATTGTCGAGGTCACTTTGCACCCTTAGCTAAAGTAAAATATGATAATGGTGAAAATTGTTTAATGATTGCTCCAGACGGAATAAAAGTAGGGGATAATATATCTGCTGGTTCAAAAGGAGATACAACTTTAGGAAATGTTATGTCATTAAAAGACATTCCAGAAGGAACATTAATTTATAATATAGAATCTCAACCAGGGGATGGTGGAAAATTTTGTAGAACATCTGGTACATTTGGAAGATTAGTTTCAAAATCACAAAAAACAGTTACAATTATATTACCTTCAAAAAAAGAGAAAAAATTTTGTCCTGATTGTAGAGCAAATATTGGTATTGTTGCAGGAGCAGGTAGAAAAGAAAAACCTTTCCTTAAAGCAGGAAAAGTATATCATGCTAAAAAGAATAGAAATAAATTATGGCCTTCTGTATCTGGAAATTCAATGAATGCTGTAGACCATCCATTTGGTGGTTCAAAAAGTAATAGTAAAAATAAACCAAGACAAACATCTAGACATGCACCACCTGGAAGAAAGGTAGGTAGTTTAGCACCAAGAAGAACAGGTGTTAAGAGGTAAAAATGGTTAAAAAAGAATTTACATATCGTGGAAAAACATTAGAAGAATTACAAAAGATGGAATTAAAAGATTTTATGTTATTACTTCCTGCAAGAGAAAGGAGAAGCCTTAAAAGAGGTATGACTGAACAAGAAAAAATACTTATGGCTGAATTAGAAAAGAAAGATAATGTAAAAACTCATTGTAGGGATCTAATAGTATTACCTCAAATAGTAGGTAAAAAAATAAGAATACATAGTGGGAAAAGTTTTGAAATGATTCAAATTGAACCAGAAATGTTAGGTTTAAGATTAGGAGATTTAGTATTAACAAGAAGATCGGTAGCTCATAGTTCACCAGGTGTAGGTGCAACTAAATCAAGTTCAAACGTATCAGTTAAATAAAAATGGAATTAAAAGAATATAACAAAGAGAGTATGGCTAAGGTAGTAGGCAAATCTACACCTATTTCAACTAAGCAAGCTATTGTAATAAGTACTTGGTTAAGAGGTATGGACGTACAAAAAGCAAAATCTTACTTATCAGATGTAATAAAAAAGAAAAGAGCAGTTCCATTTACAAGATTTAATCATGGTATTGGTCACAAAACAAAAATTGGACCTGGAAGATACCCTATGAATGCTTCAAAAGAGATTTTGGAATTATTAAAATCAGTTGAGTCAAATGCACAGTTTAAAGGAATGAATACTTCCAATATAATAATTGCTTATATGAGCGCAAGTAAAGCAGCAAATACATGGCATTATGGTAGACAAAGAAGAAGACAGATGAAAAGAACCAATATCACAATTATCTTAAATGAAAAAGCACCAGAAAAAGTAGAGAAAAAAGAATCCAAATCAACTGAAGAAAAACAAACAGAGGTTAAGGCTGATAAAAAATGATTGAAAGAAAATTTATTGCGGAAAATTTGAAAGAATTTCATATTCAAGAACATGTAACTAAAGTTTTGAGAGGAGTAGGACAAAGCCACACAAAACTTCAAAAGACACCATTAGGTGAAAAAATAACTATCTTTGCATCTAAACCGGGATTAGTTGTGGGAAGAAGTGGGGAAAATATAAGGAAATTAACAAAGGATCTTAAGAAAAAATTCAAATTAGAAAATCCTCAAATTGAAATAAATGAAGTAGAGAAAATATATTTAGATGCAAATATTGTTGCTGAATCAATCTCTTCATCTTTAGAAAGATTTGGTTCATCCAAATTTAAAGGGGTAGGTCATAAAACAATGGAGAATGTTATGAACGCTGGAGCATTAGGTGTTGAAATACTTATTTCAGGTAAAATTCCAGGTTCAAGAGCTAAAAATTGGAGATTTTACCAGGGATACTTAAAAAAATGTGGGGATGTTGCAATAACAGGTATATTAACCTCATATAAAACAGCAAATTTAAAAACTGGTGTAATTGGAATACAAGTAAGGATTATGCCACCAGATATTGAAATGGTCGATAAGATCGAATTTATAAAAGATGGTGATGAAGGCAAAGTTGAAGAGATCACCGAAGAAGAAGCTAAGCTTTTGAACAAAGGTGAAAAAGAGTTAGAAAATTCCAAGGATTTACCAAAAGATAAAAAAGAAGAAATTGAAAAATCATCCAAAAAAACAGAAGAAGGGAAAAAAGAAGAATCCAAATCAACTGAAGAAAAAAAAGAAGATACTAAAGAAGAAAAAGTAGAACCTTTAGAAGAAAAGAAAAAAGAATAAAAATGGCTAAAATTAACAAAAAAGAATTCAAAAATATGGGCAAAGCAGATCTTCAAAAGAAATTAGTAGATTTGAAAAAAGAATTAATTAAAGAAAATGCCCAAATTGCAGTTGGCACGACCCCAAAAAGTCCTGGCCAAGTTAAACAAATGAAAAAAGCAATTGCTACAATTATACAATTATTACAAAACAAGGAGGTTAAGAAAGCTAATGAGTGAGATTTGTTCACAATGTGGACTTCCAAAAGACCTTTGTGTTTGTGAAACCATTGCAAAAGAAAGTCAAACAATTGTGATAGGCATTGAAAAAAGAAAGTTCGGAAAACTAGAAACCACCATCCAAGGTATCGATAGCAAAGAAATCGATATTAAAGATCTAGCAAAACAATTAAAATCAAAATTTGCTTGTGGCGGAACAGTTAAGGACGGTAAAATAGAACTTCAAGGCGATCATAAACAACGAGTCAAAGAATTTTTGATTCAAATGGGTTTTGCAGCTAACACAATCGAAGTCAAACAAAGATATTAAAAAAAGTTTTCAAAAAGAAAACTTATTTTCATAGCTATAATAATTAAAAATGAAACAAACAAAAACAATTGGAATTAAAGTAAAAGCACCAACTAAAGAGTGTGCCGATAAAAAATGCCCTTTCCACGGAAATATCAAGGTAAGGGGTAGAGCATTTACAGGAATTGTATTAAAAAAAGATGTTCATCGTAGTGCAACTGTTGAATGGACAAGAAAAATCAAGATACCAAAATACGAAAGATTTGAAAAGAAAAGAACAAAAATACATGTCCATAACCCATCTTGTATTGATGCAAGTGAAGGGGATAATGTTAAAATAATGGAATGTAGACCTTTAAGTAAAACTAAGAATTTTGTAGTTATTGAAAATTTAGGTAAACAGTTCGGGTTTGAACAAATGGAAGAAGCAAGAGAAGAATCAAAAAAGAAAGATAAACCTGTAGTTGTAGATGAAAAAGAATTAGAAGATACTAAAGAACCATCAAAAGAATTAGAAGAGGAAAAGACTGATGAAACCAATTAGTGCAAGTTTAACAAGAGGACTTCCAGTAGGATGCACAGTAGAAACTTGTGATAACTCTGGTGCTAAAATGTTAAGGGTTTTTTCAGTTAAAGGATTAAAAACAAGAAAAGGTAGAAGTCCTGCAGCATCTGTTGGTGATATGGTTTTAGCTTCAGTAATCAAAGGAAAACCTGATATCAGAAAACAAGTAGTTTTCGCAATCATTGTAAGACAAAAGAAAGAATATAGGAGATTAGATGGAACAAGAATTAAATTTGAAGATAATGCAGCAGTTGTATTAAAAGATGATAAAGGTAATCCAAAAGGAACTTTATTCAAAGGAGCAATTGCAAAAGAAGCATGTGAAAGATGGCCAGCAGTATCAAAATTAGCTAAAATAATTATATAAGGTAAATAAAAATGATAAAATTTTCAACAAACTTAAAGAAAAGTAAACAACCAAGAAAGCAAAGAGCTTATAGATATAGTGCACCATTGCACATAAGGCAAAAGTTTAGTGGAGCTCATCTTTCAAAGGAACTTAGAGAAAAATACGGTAAAAGAAGTGTAACCCTTAGAAGTGGGGATAAAGTTAAAATTTTAAAAGGTCAATTTAAAGGTAAAACAAGTTCAGTAGAAAGGATAGATTTGAAAAAATCAAAAGCATACATAACAGGAATAGGACTAACAAAAAAAGATGGATCAAAAGTACAATATCCTGTTACTATATCAAATGTTATGATAACTGAATTAAAATTAGACGATAAAAAAAGAAAAAAACAACTGGAGAATAAAAATGAGCAAAAAACACCTAAAAAAAATTAATATGCCCAAAACATGGGACATCAAAAGAAAAGGTACAGTCTATATAAAAAGACCTCTACCTGGACCTCATGGATTCGATTATGGGTTAGCATTATCTGTAGTTTTAAAAGATATGTTAAAGATTGCAAAAACTACAAAAGAAGTTAAAAATATCTTAAACAATCATGATCTATTAATTGATGGTGTTAAAAGAAAAGAACCTAAATTTATTGTAGGATTCCTAGATGTAATTTCAATTCCAAAAACAAAAGAAAACTTTAGAATAGTATTTAATAAAAAAGGGAAATTAGATTTTATTAAAATAGATGAAAAGGAATCCAAACTTAAGTTATGTAAAATAAACGGAAAAAGAATGCATAAAAAAGGACTTCAAGTTAATTTATCAGATGGAAGAAATGTTTTTACAGATAAAAAAGATATTAAAGTTGGAGATAGTGTATTGATTGAATTCCCTAAACAAGAAATTAAAAATACCTTAAAATTAGAAAAAGGTGCTCTTGTAATTTTAATAGGTGGAAAACATATAGGTACAATAGCAACGATTGAAGAAATTAAAGATAATGTAATGAAATGTAAAAATAAAGATAATACTTTTGAAACATCTAAAAAATATGCATTTGTGATAGGAAAAGAAAAATCATTAATTAAGGTTGAAGAATGAATGTAATGAAAAAGATTAGGATTGAGAAAATTACACTTAACATAGGTTGTGGAAAAGACCAATCTAAGTTAGAAAAAGCAGTTCAACTTATTAAAAATATAACAGGTATTACTCCAATAAAAACAGTTACTCAAAAAAGAATTCCTGAATGGAGCTTAAGACCAGGTTTACCAGTAGGATGTAAAATCACATTAAGAAAAAAAGCAGCAAAAGAGCTTTTAATTAGATTATTAAAATCAAAAGATAATAGATTAGACGAAAAAAACTTTTCAAAAAGCGGAGGGTTATCATTTGGTATTCCAGAATATATAGATATCCCAGATGTTAAATATGATCCTGAAATAGGTATTATTGGTTTAGAAGTGAGTGTTACATTAGAACGTCCAGGATTTAGAGTAAAAAGAAGAAAGGTAGGTAAAAAAACATTACCAAAAAGACATGATATTACTAAAGAAGATTCAATCGAATTCATAAAAAAAGAATTCAAAATCAAAATGGGTGATGAAGAATGAGTTATAGCGATTATAAAAAAGCATTCAAACAATTAAAAGTTAAACCTGCTAAGTTAAAAAAATATGTAAAACATAATGCACCTAAGGAAAGGCACTGCGGAGTTAGTTTAAAAAAATGTAGTAGATGTGGCAGACTAAGAGGGCATATAAGTAAATATGGATTACATTTATGTAGGCAGTGTTTTAGAGAGATAGCCACTAAGATAGGCTTTAAAAAATTCAATTGAGGTTAAAATGTTAAATGATGTATTAGCAAGCACGTTGTCAAAAATTTTAAATGCTGAAAAAAGGTCAAAGACAGAATGTCTTGTAAAACCGAGCTCAAAGATAGTTAAGAAAGTATTAGACGTTATGAAAGATAACCTTTACATAGGTAATTATGTAGAAATCAATGATAATAAAGGTAATGTGTTAAAAATAAATTTATTAGGAAAGATTAACAAATGTGGTGTTATAAAACCTAGACATTCTATTAAATTAGAAATGTTTGATAAATTTGAAAAAAGGTTTTTACCTGCAAAAGGTTTTGGAGTTATCATAGTTTCAACAAATAAAGGAATAATGACATTAGAAGAAGCAAAAGAGAAGAAGATAGGCGGTAGATTACTAGCTTATTGTTATTAAGACCATGAAAATCGAAAAATTTGAAGAAAAAATAGACTTGCCAGAAGGTGTTCAATCTAAAATTGAAAAAGGCGTAATTACACTTTCAAAAGATAAAGATGTGACAAGTAGAATTCTTCGAGATAAAAAGGTATTAATAGAATGTAAAGAGGGTGCAATTATTTTAAGTTTTACAAAAGGAACAAAACAACAAAAAATGATTGCAGGAACATTCAGAGCTCACATTAAAAATATGATTAAAGGGGTAACAGAAGGACATGTATACAAATTAAAAGTTTGTTCAGGTCACTTCCCTATGAACGTTACAGTAAGTAAAGATAAAGTAATAGTTAATAATTTCCTTGGTGAAAAAATACCAAGAGAATTAAAATTAAAAGAAGATGTTAGTGTAAAATTAGATGGAGATATCATCACTGTAGAAGGTACTAATAAAGAGTTAACCGCTCAAACTGCAGCAAGTATTGAAAAACTAACAACTGTAAGAGGAAAAGATCTTAGAATATACCAAGATGGTATATATATCACAAATAAAGATGGAAGGGACATATAAGATGAGCGACAAACTTATAGAACTTAGAAAAAAGATATCCTCAAAGAGACCTACTTTTCTTAAACAAAAATGTAAACAAAAGAAAAGACTAGCTAATAAATGGAGAAAGGCTCGTGGATCAGATTCCAAAATTAAAGTTAACAAAAAAGATTATCCTAAAAAAGTAAAAGCAGGTTTTAGAGGACCTAAAGAAGTAAGAGGTCTAAGTCCAAAAGGGATGATTGTTATAACTATAAAAAACATTAAAGATTTAGAAAATATAAAAACTGATAAAGAAATTGCGTGTATTGCTAATGTTGGTCAAAAAAAGAAAATAGCAATTGTAAAAACATGTCAAGAAAAAAATATTCAAATCATGAATTTAAAAGATCCTTCATTATTTTTAAAGAATGTTGAAGATGTCTTAAAAACAAATAAAGCAGAAAGAACCAAAAAAGAAGAAAATAAAAAGAAAAAAGAAGAAGATACCAAGGAAGAGAAAAAAGAAGGTATAGAGTCAAAAGTTGAAGAAAAAAATTCAGATGAATCAAAAGATCAAGCTAAAAAAGAAAAAGATAAAGCATTAATCCAGAGGGAAAGATGAAATTAAAAATCCAAAAAAAATTATCGGGTGATGTCCTTAAATGTTCAGAAAAACGTGTAAGATTTGATACTGAAAGATTGGAAGAAATCAAAGAAAGTATCACCAAAGTAGATATTAGATCATTAATAAAAGATAGTGCCATTTATTGTATTCCTGAAAAAGGGGTTTCAAGATTCAGAGCAAGAAAAATTCAAAAACAAAAAAGTAAAGGAAAAAGAAAAGGTCCAGGTTCAAAAAAAGGTAAAAAAACAGCAAGAGCACCTAAAAAAGAAGCATGGATGAATAAAATAAGATCACAAAGAAAATTATTAAAAAGATTAAAAGAAAGTGAAGTAATCAATAATCAAGTTTACAGACAACTTTATAAAAAATCGCAAGGTGGATTTTTTAGAAACCAGAGACATATTAAGTTGTATATAGGAGAACAGAATTTAACAGAGACTAAAAAATGAAAATACAAGAATTTAGAAGGAAAAGAGAAGGAAAAACTAATTATAAGAAAAGATTAAATCTTTTACTTAGTAAAAAACCTAGATTGGTTATAAGAAAATCATTAAAAAATATCATAGTTCAAATTGTGGAATATGCACCCGATGGTGATAAAGTTATAGCTGGTGCAAACTCAAAAGAACTTGAAAAGAAGTTTCAATGGAAAACAGGAAGAAGTAATATGCCTTCAGCATATTTAACTGGATATTTATTAGGTAAAAAAGCAACTAAAAAAGATATTAAAGAAGCGGTCCTTGATTTAGGTTTAAATGAAAGTGCTAAAGGTGGAAAATTTTATGCTGCACTTAAGGGCGTATTAGATGCAGGTATTGATGTACCTCATTCAGATGATATATTACCCGATGAAAAAAGATTAACAGGATCACATATCTCAGAAGAGATTTCAAAATCCTTTGAAGAAATAAAAAAGAAGATTGAATAAAAATGATAAAAAGAAAAGATAATAGGAAAAGACCCCAAAGGAGAGATGCTCCAGAAGGATTTAATTTAGATAAATGGACGCCTAAAACAAAATTGGGAAAACAAGTAAAAAGTGGCGAAATAAAAGATATTGATTTTATATTAGATAATGGGGTTAAAATATTAGAACCAGGAGTTGTAGATGCTATTATGAAAGATATAGAGACTGAACTTCTTTTAGTAGGTCAATCTAAGGGTAAATTTGGCGGTGGTCAAAGACGTGTTTTTAAACAAACACAAAAGAAAACAAGAGAAGGTAATAAACCTAGTTTCTCAACTTTTGCAGTTGTTGGCAATCATAATGGGTATGTTGGATTAGGTTCAGGTAAAAGTAAAGAAACTGTTCCAGCTAGAGAAAAAGCATTTAGAAACGCTAAATTGAATATAATGAAAATAACAAGAGGTTGCGGAAGCTGGCAATGTGGATGTAAGGAACCTCATACAATCCCATTTAAAATTGAAGGGAAATGTGGATCAGTTAAAGTGATGTTCATGCCTGCACCAAAAGGAACAGGGTTAAAGGCAGAAAAAGAATGTCAAAAAATATTAGGATTAGCAGGAATAAAAGATGTATGGTCTAGAACAGAAGGTCAAACAAAAAGTAAAAATAATTTAATTGTTGCTTGTGAAAGGGCATTAAAACAACTTATGGCAACCAAAATAAATCAAAAAGTTACTGAAAATCTTGGTTTAATTGAAGGAGCAATCAAAAAAATAGAAGTAGAACCTGTAGAGGAAAAAAATGAGTGAAGAAGTAAAAGAAATATCCAAGGAATCAAAACCTGTAACTCCAAAATCATCTGCTAAATATGCAGTTATTAGAGTAAGGGGTTTAGTTAGATTGAATGGTAAAATAAATGATACTATGAAAATGATGCACCTTCATAGGAAAAATTATTGTTCCTTAATTGATAAAAAAAATCTTGGAATGATTAAAAAAACAAAAGATTATGTTACTTATGGAGAAATTGATAAAGAAACGGAAGCATTACTTATCAAAGAAAAACAAGAAAAAGGAATGGATAAAGAAGGAAAAGAAGTAATTAAACCATTTTTTAGACTTTGCCCTCCAAGAAAAGGATTTGGTAGAAAAGGTATTAAAATTGCATTTTCAAAATCTGGAGCATTAGGTTATAGAGGAGCAAAAATTAACGATCTTATTAAGAGGATGTTATAATGTTACATAAAAGAGACAAAGCTGGAAGGTATCGTGGATCAAAAACACATGGTTGCGGTAGTATGAAAAAAAGGAGAGGGAAAGGAAATAAAGGTGGATGTGGTAATGCTGGATCAGGTAAAAGGGCAGACCAAAAGAAACCTAGTTTCTGGGGAGAAAAAACAGGTAAAAAAGGATTTGTTTCAAAAACTACAAACAATGATTGTATAATTAACTTATCAGATGTAAATAAAATGATTAATAAAGGTAATCTAAAAGAAAAAGATGGCGTTTATGATTTATCAACAATAGGTTATAATAAATTATTAAGTAAAGGTAAAGCTCACTCTTTCAAGATTAAAGTTGAAAAAGCTTCTGAAAAATTAATAAATAAAGTAAAAGAAGCGGGTGGAGAAATAATCGTTAGTGCAGCTAAAGTAGATAATAAAACGAAAGTAGAAAAATAAAATGGGTTTTTTTAAGTCTCTTTTAATGAACCTTCCGGAAGTTGCCGGTCCAACTCAAAAAAAACTTTCTTTCAAAGAAAAACTAAAGTGGACAGGTATAGTTTTGGTATTGTTCTTTGTTCTTGGTATGATTCCATTATTTGGCCTTGGGTTAAATGCACTTCAAAGATTCGAATATTTAAGTATTATTTTAGGAGCTAAATTTGGTTCACTTATATCTTTAGGTATTGGTCCAATTGTTACAGCATCTATTGTACTTCAATTATTAAATGGTTCAGGTATCATCAAATTTGATTTACATACACCGGAAGGAAAAAAGAATTTTCAAGGTATACAAAAATTATTAGCGATATTTTTTATAATCTTTGAATCTATTATTTATGTATATATGGGCGGTCTAGCTCCATCTCCAAGTTTAGTAGGAACAGTATTATATTCTCAAATTCAAATATTATTAGCATTCCAATTATTTTTAGGTGGAATGATGATCATGTTTATGGATGAAGTTGTTTCAAAATGGGGTTTTGGTTCAGGTTTATCATTATTCATTGCAGCAGGAGTTTCACAAGAAATTTTTATTAGGGCACTAAGTCCATTTCCTTCTCCAACCAATCCAAGTATTGCAACAGGAGCAATACCAGCATTATTTCAAAGTTTGGCTGCGGGAGATCCAATAACAGCAGGTTTAATGTTGGCATCAGTCTTATCAACAATATTAGTATTCGTAATTGCAGTTTATGCGCAAGCTATGAAAGTAGAAATACCTTTATCTTTTGGAAGAATTCGTGGCCATGGTATAAGATGGCCCTTATCATTTATGTACACTTCAAATATTCCAGTTATCTTAGTAGCAGCTTTAATGGCAAATGTCCAATTATGGGCTAGATTACTTCAAAATTGGGGCCACCCTTTCTTTGGGACCTTTGTTGGAAATACACCTGCTACAGGCCTAGTTGCATGGATGTATTCACCAGATATAATAGGAAAAATAATAAAAGGAAGTCTAACGGGTGCAGATATGGCTCATGCTTTAGTTTATCTCAGTTTTATGGTTGTGGGTGCAGTTATATTCTCTATATTTTGGGTACAAACAGCAGGTATGGATGCACGTTCGCAAGCTAAGAATATGATGGCTTCAGGACTTCAAATTCCAGGTTTTAGAAAAGACCAAAGAGTTTTAGAAAGGCTTCTTAATAGATATATATGGCCTTTAACAATTATGGGGGCTATTGCAGTAGGAGCTTTAGCTGCATTAGCAGATCTAACAGGTGCTTTATCTCGTGGAACAGGTATATTACTTGCAGTTATGATTATTTACAAGATGTATGAAGATATTGCAAAGCAACATATGATGGATATGCACCCTATGATGAGAAAATTCATGGAATAGGTTCCCATTAAAACATAATCTTTTTATATCTTTAATTTTATTTATAGTAAAAGAGGTAAGATGGCTTTTGAAACATTATTAAATCCAATATTGAATCCTTTACTAGGTATGTTAGGATACTTTTGGACATTATTGATTCTTGTATTTGTTATAACCTTGATTATCACTTTAATCTATAAATATACTACTAATCAAAGTTTAATGAAAGATCTTAAAGCTGAACTCAAATCTTTTCAGAAACAAATTAAAGAATTAAAAAGTAAACCAGATGAAGCTATGAAAGTTCAAAAAAAGATGATGGAAACAAATTCTAAATATATGATGCATAGTTTTAAACCTATGATATTTACATTTTTACCAATTATTATCTTCTTTGGGTGGATGAGTGCCCACTTAGCTTATTATCCCATTTTACCAAGTGAAGAATTTAGCGTTACAATGAATTTTAATGATGGTGTAACTGGTAATGTAGAACTAATACTAAGTGAAGGTTTGTCCCCTATAAACGAGTTAAATCAAACTATAACAGCCAACCAAGCCACATGGTTCTTAAGAGGAGAAGAGGGGGAATATTTACTTGAATACAAATTCAATAATCAAATTTATAATAATGAAGTGGTCATAAGTACTGCAAAAGATTACAAAGAACCCCTTTCAAAAATTAAAGGAGGGGGAATTACAGATATTGTTATTAATTTAGAAAAAGTAAGACCTCTTGAAAAAATACCTCTTGTTAATAGTATACCTTGGATAGGTGGTTTTGGATGGCTTGGGACTTATATTATTTTATCTCTAATATTCAGTAGTTTATTAAGAAAAATGATGAAAATATATTAAAATGATAGCAATACTATTTGGTCTATTGATGAGTATCACACACCTTTTTAATGAAAATTTATTGACAAAATTTAAAAAATATGAAACTCATCTTATATCATTATCTGCAGGAATCTCATTAACATATCTTTTTTTAAATCTGTTTCCTGAATTTAGTAGAGGAGTCTCAAAAGATAATGAGTTTGTTTTTATATCTATATTGATAGGATTTGCAGTTTTTCACCTTATAGAGAAGTATATTTACAAAAATGCTTCTAATGATAAAAAATTAGAAGAATTGGCAATAGAAGATTCGACTATATCATTCATATACCATTTCATTATTGGAATTATCATGGTATCTTTCTTCAATCAAGGGTTATATGAAGGGATATTATTCTTTATTCCAGCCACATTTTATACAGGAGTAAACACACTCCCAGTTGATATGACAAAGTCTAAAATAATAAAAATAGTCATTTCATTTTCAACACTTTTAGGAGTTTTGTTTGCAACATTTATCTTCCCTGAATTAAGCGATATAACTTATCTAACGTTATTAGGATTTATAATTGGTGCATTATCATTTACTGTAACACGACATTCCATCCCTTTTGGGGAAAAAGGAAAACCTTTATTTTTTACATTAGGAGTTATCCTATATTCCTTGATAATAATTCTAATTAAATTTTAGTGAAAAAGAAAGTGAGGGAATAACATTTCCAAAAGCTTTTTAAACCCCTTTAAAACTACAATTAGTATGGTATCAGGCAGACATAAATCAAGGACATTTAAGAGGATATTTAAGGTAACTCCGGGTGGAAAAAACATATTACATTATGTACTTAGAAAACCTAGTAGAGCTAAATGTAGTAAATGTGGGGCAATCTTACCAGGTATAACCAACGGAAGACCTACAAAAATGCAAAATATTCCTAAATCACAAAAAACAGTTTCAAGACCTTATGGCGGTAACTTATGTAGTAAATGTATGAGGCAAACAATTAAAGAGAAAAATCTCGCAGAATGATTGGTAACATTATTCAAAATAAAGCGTGATTGGAGGCAAAAAAATGATTGAAGTTGGAAGAGTAGTATTAAAAATTGCTGGTAGAGATGCCAACAAAAAAGGAGTAATTATTGAAATTCTAGATGATAATTATGTCATGATTGATGGTCAAGTTAGAAGAAGAAAGTGTAATATACTTCATCTTGAACCTTTAAATAAACTTCTTAAAGTAAAAGATAAAGCAACTCATGATGAAGTTGTTAAACTTCTTAAAGCAGAAGGAATCGTTGTAGAAGAAAAGAAAGCTAAAGACAAACCTAAAACAGAAAAACCTATGAAGCAAAGAAAAGGTAAAAAGAAAGTAGATGTTCCTGTTGAAGAAAAACCTAAAGCTAAGAAAGAAACCAAACCTGCTGCTAAAAAAGAAGCAAAGAAATCTAAGTAATTCTTTTTTTTATTTTATGTTTTTTTATATTGACATATTTCTAAATTAACTAAAATATAATAAAAATAGAAAGAAAAATAAATAAAAATTTACTTTAGCATTGAATCTGATGATTTCATGCTTTTCCATGTTTGGTCAAACATATTGTTCATTGCAGTCGCAAAGAAAGGTGTGTTAACCCAAATACCTGCATCATAAGTTGGATGAACATCTTTATCATGTAATAACATGAATACGATTTCTTTTCCATCTACAATACAAAACCTTCCTTCATCACTAGTATGCCTTATTTCTGCAAGACCTTTTAAATCTTCAACTGCAGATTTAGAATCCTTTGTTAAAGGAGCAGCTATCCTAATACTAACACCTTTCTTTTTTAATTTTTCAAAAGTAGGTTTTAATCCTTCAGCTTTCCTTATCAAACCTTGTGTTGTTGTTTGTAATACTACAGATTCTTTAGCATTCTTTAAGGTTAATTCTATGTGGTTATACAAATTATGTCTTCCACGCAAACTTCCTCCAAGGTCACTAGGTTCAACTAATTCTATACCTTGTGTATGTAAAGTTGAAAGTTCTGTTAGGACTTCTGTACCCTTAAGATTTTCTAACCTTTTAATTTTTTCATCTGCATTAAACTTCATATTTTTCTTAACTCTTTCTACTACTTCTTCAGGAGGTACTGCTAGATATTTAATAGGTTTCCCAATTTTCATTACAACGAAACCTTTCTTTTCTAAACTTTCAAGTACATCATAACTTCTTGATCTTGGTACATTAGCGATATCTGATAATTCGCCTGCTGTAGATACCCCTCTAGAAAGTAAAGCTGTCCAAATCTTAACTTCATATAGATTTAATGCGAAATACCTTCTTAATTTGCTTAAAAATTCGTCTTTTACAATCATTTTTATGTCCACCCCTTTTTTTAAAAATTTTTGTTGCTTAATAGTAAATAAAGATAACTACTATTAAAATGTTACGATTTTTAACCGTGTAGTAGTTATTTCACCCTCGAATAGCAACACCAAATATTCACTCGGGAGTTAATAAGTGTATAATAATTAAGTTTTTACTAGTATATAAATATTTATATAGTATAATATAATCTTAAGAAGTAATAAGATAATTAGTTTATTTTAGTGACAAAAAGAGGTTAAATGAAACAGATAAAATTTGAAGATACATTGAGGTTAATTAAAAAATATAATCTCAATTTTATTGATTCTAAGAATATTAAAAGTGAATGTGATCTTAATCAACTTAAGTTCCCTATAGTTATGAAAGTTGCTTCTGAAGAGATTGTTCATAAAAGTGATGTAGGGGGAGTTATAGTTGGAATCAAGAATGAAGAAGAAGCAAAGTTAATTTATACAAAATTGAAAAAAATCAGTAATAAAATCATTGTTCAAAAAATGGCCAAAGGAAAAGAAGTAATCATTGGTATGAAAAGGGATGCTCAATTTGGCCCAGTTATTATGTTTGGATTAGGAGGTATATTTGTAGAATTGATGAAAGATGTGAGTTTTAGAATATGTCCGGTTGATAAAAAAAATGCTTTAGATATGATAAAAGAAATTAAGTCCTCAAAAATATTAAAAGGAATTAGAGGAGATAAGCCTGTTAATATAAATAAGCTAGCAGAGATAATTGTAGGCATATCAGAATTATCCATGAAAGAGGATATTGAAGAAATTGATTTAAATCCTGTAATGGTAAATGAAGAAACTGCAATTATTGTTGATGCGAGGTTCATGAAATGAATTTAGATAAACTATTCAATCCAAAAAACATTGCAATAATTGGCGCTTCTAGAGATGAATCTTCTGTTGGATTCGGAATACTCAAAAATTTAACAGAAGGTTGTGTGTTTAATTGTGAATATTGCAAACCTTTTCCAGGAAAAATATATCCTATTAACCCAAAAGCAGATTCAATCTTGGGTGTTAAATGTTATGAAAATATTTTGAATATTGAAGATAGTGTGGATTTAGCAGTCATTGTTGTTCCTGCAAGAATCGTTAACAGAGTAGTTGATGATTGCATTAATAAAAAAGTAAAGGGGATTATTATAATTTCTGCAGGATTTGGGGAATTTGGTGAGGAAGGAAATCAAATGCAGGAGGAAATTGTTGCAAAATTAAATAAAGCAAAAATCCCCATGATAGGTCCAAACTGTTTGGGTATTATAATGCCTCACCATAATATGAATGCTAGTTTTGCTCCAACGATGCCCCCTTCTGGAAATATCGCATTTATTTCTCAATCAGGTGCATTAGCAGACTCTATAATAGATTGGTCCGTTGAAAACAGATATGGATTTAGTGCAATAGTGAGTTATGGTAACAAAGCAATGTTAGACGTTTATGATTTTTTAGAATATTTTGATAAAGACAAAAATACAAAAGTTATTGCCCTATATATAGAAGGGGTTAAAGATGGAAGGAAATTTATTGAAATTGCTAGTAAAATAAAAAAACCAATTATTGTCTTAAAAGCAGGAAGAACTGATGAAGGCATGAAAGCTATAAGTTCCCACACAGGAAGTTTAGCAGGAAGTTATGAAATTTACAAAGCAGCATTTAAACAAAGTAATGTATTAGTAGCAGATACTGTTGAAGAATTATTTGATAATGCAAAGGCTCTAGCTAATATGCCTAAACTTAACGGCCACGTTGGAATTGTGACAAATGGAGGCGGATGTGGTGTATTATGTGCAGATTATTGTTCAGAAATGGGCGTACCCTTGGCAGAATTAAAAGAAAACACACTAAAAAAATTAGATAAATCTGGAAAAATGCACCCTGCTTATTCAAGAAGAAATCCTTTAGATATTGTAGGAGACGCCCTACCTGAGCGTTATGATACTGCTGTAGACACCTTATTATCTGAGGATTATATAGGTGGACTAATTGTTATACAAACTTTACAATCAATAACAAAACCAGAAGAGGATGCCCAAGTTATAATCCAAGCTAATAAAAAATATCCCAATAAGCCGATCCTTTGTGTTTATATGGGTGGAAAATTTAGTAAGAAATCCATGAAAATGTTAGAAGAAGCAGGAATCCCGGATTATAATGATTTAAAGAAAGTTGCTAGAGCTATGAAAGTTTTAATGAGTTAATAATTTATTTTATACCTAGTCAACCCAGCAATCCCACCAAGACCATCTAGTTTTTTTCCACCTTCATGTTCAGAAGAAATAATATGGATTTCACCCTTTAGTGATTCGGTGTTCTTTAACATTGAATCTACTTGTTCATAAGATTCTTTTTCTCTTTGTTTTTGAATAAATCCATCGGTAATGATTAATTTTTCAACGGCGCCAGCATGTACTGCATCTTCAGTATGTTTTAAACCATAGACCGCTTTATCATCCTTTGAGATTTCTCTTAATAGTTCTTCTACAATATTCACTTCTTTAGCAATCCTATCTTGTTTTAATGCTTCTTGTGTTTCAGGTCTTTTAAGTACCTCGCTAATCCCATTATTGTCTGCAGATGAACATGTTGCTTGTATAATTTTCTTTTTTAAATCTGTGTCCTTCAATTCTTTAATTAATTCTTCCTTCCAAAAAATTGGTGATGCTAAGATGATCTTACTAAATTCATACCTTTTGTCATACCCTTTTATTTTTTTAATAATATCTTCATAGAAATTAGATTTAGTAGTCTGTTCAATATCTTTCTTTTGAACGTCCCCTTTTAAACTAGATAATACCTTAAACCCTTTTTTTTGCATGAGGGCAAATATTACATCTTCCCTGTCCATAACAGTTATAAGAATTTTAGAAGCTTTATCTTCAGAAGATTCTTTTAATTTGTCTAATTGGAATTTGAGCCATTTATCTTTAATAATTGTTAATGTTGTATTTTCTTCGACATGAAAAGTGTGATATGAGCCCAAAGATATGTCCTCTGGACCTTCTGTTATCTTTCCTGAAACTCTTAATGAATCTGGATTAAATTCAAGCTTTTCTACATTAATCTTAAGAAAAACTGGTTTTTTTATAATTTTGACATTTCTATCTTGATCATCACCTAATTTGATTTTTCTAATAGTTTTCCCTTTAATTAGATCATTTTTATCTATAATGTGACTCAAATACCAAATATCATCTAAATTTTCAGTCTTAAGCTTTATTTCCTGTTTTTTTAAATTTTGATTTATTATTTGCATATGTGTATTAAAACAAAAAGATTTATATATAAACTTATTTATTATTTAGACGTAAATACATAGATTGTAATATAATTTATATAGGTGATAATTATGGCTAAAAAAAGAGGGCAGAGTTCAGGAGCAGGAGCAGCTGGATTGGTTGCAGTAATTGCCGGATTAATTGTTTTGTATATATTATTCTTAGAACCTAGCGAAAGGGAAGAATTATTAGATACAGATAGTGATGGTAACAAAATATCTGATAGAGATAGTGAAGAAGCAGAAATTATTAAAATATTACTGGATGAAGAGCCAGGAAGACTGGATTATCTTAAAGATGATGAATTTGAAATAAATATACCTTCTTTTAACTTATATAAGACCACAGAAGCTAAAGAAATAGAGCGATTCAATGATTTTGTAGTAAGAAATGGGTGGTTTGATGAAAAAGTCTCTGAAAAAACATTTTATATTGAAGATTTAGAAAATACTGAAAATATTATTTTAAGTTTTTTAGCTAGAGAACATAAAGGAACATTAACAATCATGTTAAATGATAAAGAAATTTTCTCTAATGATCTAAATACACAAAACGTAGAACCTATCAAATTGAGAACCCAAGAATTGAATGAAGGGGAAAATACAATCAAATTGAGTGTTTCAGAAGTAGGTGCAGCATTTTGGAGAACAAATGAATATGTATTTGAAGGAATGAAAATTATTGGAGATATAACAGATATAAGTAGACAAAAAACAAGTAACATATTTACAGTTGAAGCATGGAAATATAATAATTTAGAAAAAGCTACATTGAAATTCAATCCAGAATGTATACAAAGTCAAACTGGTCTACTTGAGATAGAAATCAACAATAGAGGTATCTTTTCAGGTGTACCTGATTGTGGGCTATTAAATAGATATTCAGTTCCAACAGGCGCATTAGATGCTGGTGTAAATGATGTTGTATTTAAAACAAGTAAAGGAAGTTATCTAATTGATCAGATTGAAATAAATTTAGAATTAGAAGAACTAAGTTCACCTTTATACTGGTTTGAATTAACAGAAGATGAAATGGAAAATGTAACTAAAGGTTTGTTTGATGTTAATTTAACAATGGAATTTATTGATGATGATGAAGATAAGATTCTAGATATTAATGTAAATGGTCATATGAGGAGAATAGACCAAGAAGAACCAGACCTTACAAGAAATATAGATAGTTGGGTTGAAGAAGGTAGAAATTACATTAAACTAATTCCAAAGAAAACAGTTGATATTGTAGGCATAACAATTGAATTAATTGATATCGAAGATGAAGAATAATTTTTTTTATTTCTTTTTTATGAGGTTTAGAAATGGGTGCTAAGTGGGATAAGGTTAAAGAAACTGCAAAAAGGAATGTTAATCCTGGTAGAAATTTTGGTAAAGTTAATCCAGATGCATTTCCCACAGCTAAAAAAGTAGGTAAAGCAATAAAAACACCAGAAACCTATAAAAAGAATATAATCCCTGGTAGAAATTTTGGTCAAACTCAATCAAGTTACACCCCCACACTTAAAAAAGCAGGAAGTGCTGCTGCACAAGGTACAAAAATATTTTTTGGTGGGGATAGTAAGGGTGGAAGCCCCTGGTGGATATTCTTTGCGATTCTTTTGTACATAAGTGATATTTTCTTAACAAGATTCAATGGTTTTAGAATAAGGGTGTTCTTAGACGCATTTTTAAAACTTGATTTTGAACTAATGGTGCGAATTTTATTAAATGCAGGTATAATTGCAATTATGATTGCTTATGCTATATGGAAAAAACCAGATAAGAGGGAATTTTTCTCTTTTTTCCTACTCGCTGAATTATTCTGGCTTATAGTTACGTTTGGTGGTGGAACTAATATGGGATCATTACTCCATCTTATTTTTGTAGTCTGTATATGGCTTTGGCTTATTTCACCTAATTTTGAAGATAAAACAGAATCTAATCTTCTAGCTGCGATTTGTTTATTTGTTGATTTCTTTTTATTCTCATTAATATCGGAAATTGCACCCAACCTCAGTTTTTTTAATAGGCTCATAATACCTATATGGGTTTTTGTTGCACTAGCATTAACAAAAGAATCTCAATTTAAAAAAATTGCAACTTTCCTAATTATCATGTTTTATGTTTTTAATGCATTTGCAGTTGTAAATGAATGGCAGGAATTTTATGACGCAGGTTCAGATACCTTAACGAGCAATGATATAATTGGTGCCAAAACATATGCCAAAGAATCATGGGACAATATGATAAATTTTGGAAAATCGTTTGGTAGGCAAAAACTCAATGAAACTTTGGGGGAATATTACCAAGGTGAAATTGACCAAAATGCCCAAAGAGTATTGGGTGTTTATCTAAAAGATGTGCAAGCAGCAGATACAAAATTTTATGAGGATCAACCAATAATCATCTGGGGGACTCTAACCGCACAAACAATTGAAGAGATGATAAATGTTAAAATAAACTGTAAAGTTGATGATCAAAATATAACTGGTGTAGATATATTTCCTCAAACAGAATTTAGTGTTGAAAGTTATGAAGAGGCAAGCATAGAGTGTACATTTGAGCCAGGATTAATAGACGAAGGTAATCATGAAATTTCATTAAATGCAGAATTTAATTTTTTAACTTCGGGTTATATTAAAACTTATTTTATGGATCAAGAAACCAAAAGATCATTTACAAGAGAAGGAATTGATCCTTTAGACAGTTATGGCATAGTCGAGAAAAATCCAATTGCAAAATATACAAGTGGACCTATACAAATGGGTATAACAGTGGGTAGGCCCCCATTAAGTGCAGAAGATGATTTTAGGATGGGTATAACCTTAACAAATACATGGTTAGGTAAACTTAAAGAAGTTACAGATATGTACATAGTAATGCCAAAAGAAGTTGAAATGATCGGTACGGATGATTTTGCTAGTTGCACAGGAAAAAGACATTATATCTTCAAAAAATCAGATTGCCAAGAGATAGAAGAAGCGGAAGAAGGGTGTGATGATGATATACATAATGTCTATAGGATAGAACTAGGAAATACAACAATGAAAGATATTGAAGTATTTGAAACATTCTTGTGTAGATTAAAGGTTAGTGATTCATCTAGATTATTAGGGGATTTACCAATAACCACCAAATACTTTAAAGTTGCAACAAAATATGATTATAATATTTTTGAAAAAATTGGAATTGATGTTAAAGGAGGGGATAATGTAAGGACTGTTTTAGATGAAGGTGATTGTAAAACAACTTGTACAGACCCAGATGGATGTTTATGTCCTCACGGTTGTGAAGTAGCTAAAGGAGATACTGCCCCAAAAGATAGTAATTGTGGTGGGGGAAAAAGAGATAATATTAAAGCTAATTTAACAAGTTGCATCTTAATATGTACTGATCCCGATGGTTGCACTTGCCCAAGTAATTGCGTAATAACCACAGACATTTCAGATACTCAAACATGCGGAGGAGAAAGAACATCTGAACAATCAACAGATACCTCTGATGATTCAACTACAGATACTAGTTCATCTTATACAACTGCACCAAACATAATTTCTTTTGAAATTAATGGAGGAAATACAGAAACTAATATTATTGGAATAGTCCTTAATTTAAATGTTAAAGATGCACAAGAATGTGGTTATGCTAGATCAGGAACTGAACCGATAGGTAATTGGCAAACTGTGAGTGATGAAACCCTCAGTATTGCAACAGCACTAATAGATGAAAGAGAAGGGGACGAACATATAATATGGGTGCAATGTAGAAATAGTGTAGATAATAGTAATGTTCTTTCGGATAGTATAATTTATAACCCCTCATCATAAGGTAAATAAAATGAAAAAAATAATTTTAATAATAACATCAATCTTCTTAATACTAATAGTTGGATGTAGTAATGGAGAGGGACCTAGTGTTAGTATTACAGACAACGATATCCATACAGGAACAGAAGGATTATCTTTTAAGTTTGGAGAAAAAACTCCCCCCCCATTGGTTTATGCTACAGATAATTTTCCAATAGGTGTAGAAATCAAAAATAAAGGTGCTTTTGATGTTCAAAATGGTTATTTATTATTAAATATTGAAGAAGATCTTTTGGAATTAGACCAAGGTAATCAAAGGTCAAAGGTTGATTTAGAAGGAAAATCATTATCAAATCCAGAAGGTGATGAAGAAGTGTTTAGATTCAATGTAATTTCAAGAGAATTGGGTAAGGTAACTGAAACAATTACGACTACAATGTTAGCAACATTATGCTACAAATATCAAACAGATGTTAATGTAGATGTTTGTGTAGATACTGATTTTTACAACACGCGAGAGATTGAAAAAGCATGTGATGCCAAAGATGAATCTTTTACATCTGGACAAGGAGCACCCATTGCAGTTACAAGGATAGAATCAAAAATATTAGAAGAAAATGAAATTATTAAACCTCATTTTACAATCTATTTAAGAAATAAGGGCCAAGGAGAAGTAATAAACCAAAATAGTGTTGATAATGCATGTAGCGCCTCTACAATTGGAGATAGTCAACTAAACTATTTAAATGTAAATGTAAATTTGGGAGATATGCAAAGTCAACTAACTTGTAAACCTAATCAAATAAAACTTAAAGATGATGCTGAGATAATAAGATGTACTTTGGATGAAGGGGTTGATAAAAGTATACAACCCTACACTACTGTTTTGAATATTAAATTAGATTATGGTTACATTGAAACCATATCAAAAAGTGTTCAAATAAGGGAAAATAGATAGGCAATAAAAGACACAAATATTTTATAGTTATATTAGGTATTTCAACATTATTTGAGAAAAATTATATACAAAACTCTTGTTCTCAACTAACGTTTAGAAAAGTTTATATACAATAATACTAATATTTTGATTATAAAGTAGCAAAAAGAGGAAATTACATGAAAAAAATAAGTATAATTTTAGGATTTATTCTTTTAATAGGTTTAATTGGATGTGGAAACGGACCATCAGAACAATATGTGCGAGATGATTATCATACTGGTACACAAGGACTTCAAATAAATTTTATAAATAATGCACCTCCTTCAAGAATATATGAAGGAGACAATTTAGATATTAGTATCGAAGTTAAAAATAAAGGTGCATATCCAGAAGGAGAAACATTCCAAGGTAAATTAGAATTAAGTGGTTTTGATCCCAATTCTATAAGGGGTAGTTGGGATGGAGGAAATAGTATACCTACTGATTTAGAAGGAAGAAGTCAATATAATCCGGAAGGAGGTTATGAAGTTATGACTTATAGAGATAGAAATGGGGTGCATGTTCCATTTGATGCAGATTATTATGAACCTCGAATTATAGTACATTCTTGTTATAAATATTCAACTGTTGCAGATCCTGTTGTTTGTATAGACCCAGACCCATATAGTGTTATAGAAGAAGATAAAGTTTGTAATATTCATGATGTTTCATTAGGGGGAGGACAAGGAGCACCTATCGCAGTTACAAGAGTAGAAGAAGAAGTAGGATCTGATCAAATATACTTTAGAATATATGTATCTAATTCAGGTAGTGGAAGTGTAATGTTACCAAGGGCATATAACGATTGCCCCTTTGATGTAGAATTAGAGGATATAAATAAAATTGTAGCAAAAGTTAAGTTACCTTATGATTCAAGCCCTGATTGTAGTCCGAAAGGAACCTCATCAGATCCAATAAGACTAACAAATGGTGCAGGCTATATCTTTTGTAAATTTAATAAACCTGCTTCAGATTCAGCATATACAACTACGTTAAATGTAGAATTAGATTATACATACTCAGATTCAATTTCAAAACAAATTAAAATAATAAACATAAAATAAGGAGGTTTTTATCATGAGAAAAATAATATTGGCATTAATGGCTATAATAATTTTATTAGTTGGGTGTGAAGGAGGAGATACGGCAGGTCCAACGAGTAATGCGTTTATTGGTGGAACAGATTCTATTGAGTTTAACTTTATGGAAGAAACACCACCTAGAGAAGTTTATGATTCTGGAGAACAACCCTTTGAAGTAACATTAAACTTAGAAAATAAAGGCGAATATGATGTTGCTCAAAGTGATATAACTATTAAATTAACAGGATTTTATCCGGGAGACTTTTCAAACCCAGTTATACAAAAAAATCCAGAAGAAGATTTATCTAGGTCATATATAGATCCAGATGGTGAAGTAGAAAGAGGGACAATTACATATGTTAACTTTGATGGATTCAATTTTGCAGGAAGTTTAGTTGGAAATAATGAATATACAATAAGAGCAGATGTATGTTACAAGTATGGAACAAAAGCACAAGCAGATTTATGTGTATTAGACGATTTAACACCTCTGAACCCACAAGACGAAGTATGTATTGTAAATGAAGGTAAACCAGTTGCGAGTTCAAGTGCACCTGTACAAGTAGAAAACTTCAAAGAAGAAGTAGCAGGTACAAGGAAAATTAAATTTACTTTTGATGTGGTACATAGAAAATCTGGTTTGGTCTCAAAATTAGCAAGCGGATGTAATAGTGATTTAACCATGAAAAACAAAATATTTGTAGATGTTCAAACAGGAGAACTAAGTTCTGGATTAAGCTGTTCAGGATTAAATGATGGTTCAACAACAAGTGGTTATGTAACTATATTTGGTGGTAAAAGAAAAATCACATGTATGCAAGACCTTTCATCAGTTTCAGGAGACTTTGAGAAAAAAGTTAACATCGAACTAAAATATGATTATAAAGAAAATACAGAACAAAATATTTTAGTAAAACATATAACCAGTTAAATCTGGTTTTTTATTTTTCTTTATTATAATATTATTGAGAACCAACTAAAGTAACTTTAGCTAAAAATGCTTCTAATTGTAAAAATTCATCAGAACCTTCAGTCATTCTAAACTCCGTCTCACCACAATGCTCAATAAGTTCCATTTTTTTTCGATTATCTATTTCAAGATTCATAAGTTCTTTTTGAATCTGTTTAATGATGTCTATTCCGGATAAACCATAATTAAGCATAACATCTAATAGTTTATCACGTGATTCTTTGAATTTGTTTTGAAAGGCTAAATTTAATACTTCATTGATTTCTTTTGGTCTAGCTATTGATGCTAAACTGTATATCAATTCTTCTGTAATGTCTTTTTGGATTGCAGCAGAGCTTTGAAGAACATTTTCAAGCTTTCGTACGTCCCCACCAGAGATCTCAATTAAGGCCTCTTTTGACTTGTCATCAATCTTTAATCCCTCTTCCTGGGCAATCTTACCTAATAATAATTTTAAATCGTTAGAATCAACTGGTTTAAATCTAAAAACGGCACATCTTGATTGAATAGGGTCTATTATTTTACTACTATAATTACAACTTAAGATAAACCTGCATGTTTGAGTATAATTCTCCATAGTCCTTCTTAGGGCTTGTTGAGCTTCTTTTGTTAGAGCATCACACTCATCTAAATATATAATCTTGAATGGAACATCCCCAATCGCCCTAGTTCTAGCAAAATCTTTTACTTTAATTCTGATTACATCTATTCCCCTCTCATCTGAGGCATTTAATTCGAGAAAGTTATTATGCCATGAATCTTGAAACATTTTTTTAGCTATAACTAAAGATAATGAAGTTTTTCCCACACCAGCCGGTCCGGAAAATAATAAGTGAGGCATATTTTTTTGCTCAACAAAGGATTTAATTCTTTTAACTATCTCTTTTTGCCCTTTTATATCTGAAAAATCAGAAGGTCTATATTTTTCTGTCCAGATAGATTTATTTTCGTTTTCCATGATGATAAAGAAATATAACTAGTTTAAAAGGTTTTGTTTTAAAAAACATTAAAAAAAGAAAAAATTAAATTATATCTTCTTCAGATATAACCATAAAATCGCCCATTGCGATAACAGCTGAAAAAGGTATTAAAATATTGTTTTCTTTATCTTTTTCAAGTTCTAATTTTTCAGTGTATGGTGTTGGACTTTTTAAAATTAAGTGAATTAATTCACCTGATCTCGTCTCAAATATAATATCTCCAACTTCACCAAATCGTTTTCCTGTTTTTGAAACTACTGTTTTTCCTACCAACTGTTTTGAGAATTTTTTATCTTCTTCTGACATATTAATAACCTCATTTCTTATTCTAGAGTGATATATATAAGGTAGAATAATTAGTATTTAAAACTTTCGGCCCTTAATTAGTCTTAATAGAGTCTATAGTTTTTTTAAGCTCATTTTCATTGCCACAAACATCTTTTAAACCACAATTAGTACATTTGTTGGTATTTTCCACAACAGGAGGTAATTCCTTGTTTTTTAGTATATTTTCAACTTTTTTTACTAATTCCTTAATATCATCTTTTAAAAATATATTAATTGGAATACGCCTTTTTTCTTTATAATCTAAATAATGAATAAAACCTTCTTTAATCTCTTTGTTAAATTTCTCTTCAGCAAGCATTGCATATGCTGCAATTTGTATCTTGTGAGAAGGCCATACGCCTTCTTTAGGCATAGAACCTGTTTTAATGTCAATGGGTATAACTGCATCAGGATATATATCTAATTGATCTATTATGCCCTTTAAATGAAGTTCTTCTGATTCTACCCTTAGTTCTGATTTAATTTTAGGAATTATTTTTCCCCACAATTCTTCACCAAAAATATTATTATTTAAAATAAATTGATATATTTTATCAGATCGAATTTCAGATTCCTCCAAAATTAATGGCCAGATATCTTGAAAAACATCATTTAATTTAAGATTTAGTTCTTCTAAGGGTTTTTTATTATTCTTGATTATGTTAGTTAATATTCCCCTATATTTCGCCTTATAAAGAGCCCCTAATTCTTCTTTTGTTTTTAGTTCAGTTATACTTTTGACTAAAGATTCTTCTATTTTATTTATCTGATCATAAGTTTCGTGTCTTATTGTCCCTAAAGAAGTTGCTTTTTTGTATGGTTCCCTTAGTCCCAAAACATAATTTAAGAAGAGTTTCCTTTTACAATAATCATACGAACATAACATAGATACAGATAACATAAACATAGAAATATTTTTTGATTTAAATACTTTTGGTGACCATGGCAAATGGTTCTATTGAGTTATACAAAAAGATACAAAAAGAGTATGATGATCTTCTTTTTAAATATTTTTTTAATTAAATACCTACACTCAAGAACTATATTTTTAAATTATTAGTCATCTGACTATACTTCAAAGAAATTAACTCTTTTATAAATAAAAAAGGGTCTTTTATACTAACTGAGGTTTTTTTGCCTTCATGCCAGTTCACAGGTATTTCCTTTATTTGATATCCATTATAATATGCTTTAACTAATAGTTCTGAATCAAAGAAGAAGCCTTTATTATTTATATTATGCAAAAGGGTATCTCTTGTATAATTATTTATCCCCTTAAAACCGCATTGTATATCATTTATACTCATAGGGAAAAATAGATGAAATAATTTTTTGTATCCTTTAGAAAGCATCGTTCTTTTTAGAGACCTTTCAACTACAGAATTATCTAAATACCTTGAACCCACTACAATATCATAACCTGCTTCTAAATCATCTAATAGATGTGGCAAGGATTCTAAATCGGTTGCTAAATCTGCATCCATAAAAGAATATGTTAGATAATTATCAAATCGTTTATCTAACCAAGTTTTTATTACAGTATTACCTTTGCCTTTTTCTAGAACTAAATTATAAAATATGTTATCGAATCTATAAGCCCTATCTTGTGCAATTTCTTTGGTTCCATCTGTAGAATTATTATCAGAAATTACAATATCAGAATTAAGATCTTCTTTTTTAATAAAGTTATATAATAAATTAATATTTTTCTCCAAACAAGAAAATTCATTATATGCAGGGATAACAATTAAATTTTCACTCATATATCATAAGATGTAGAAACTAGTTTAACTATTTTGTCATAATCTTCTAAAGACATTATTTCATTCCGGGTCCTCTTTGCACCTTGAATACTTTTAGTAAACCACATTGCATGTTGTCTAAACTCAGATATCTTAAATTGTTCTTTATTTTGTTTATAGAGTTCTGCAAATCTTAAAAATGCTCTCTGTTTGTCTCGATTTATTGCCTTAGGTTGATTTTTATTATTTTTTAGAAGGTAATCAGCTTGTTGAAATATAAAAGGGTTTCCAAGTGCGGCCCGACCAATCATAACAAAATCAACTTTACTTTGTTCTAATCTAAATTTTGCTGTTCCTGGTTCTGTAATATCCCCATTACCAATTATAGGAACGTTAGATCTCTCTTTTGCTTGTTTAATCAGATCCCAATCGGCTTTTCCTTGGTATTTTTGTTTTACAGTTCTACCATGAATTGCAATTGCATCCACCCCGAGATCTTCTAAAATCTTGATTTGTTTTAAAACAGTGATGTCTTCGTTATTCCAACCTGTCCTGATTTTAGCGGTAACTGGTTTTTTAGAATTTTCAATAAGAGGTTTGAGTAATCTTTCAATTTGTTCTGGATGCTTTGATAAAAAACCTCCCGATTTATTTGCGAGTATATCTTTATCAGGACAGCCAAGATTAAAATCAATAATATCTGCATAATCATTTAAAATTAATGTTGATTCTTTCAAATTATCAGGATTTGCACCAACTAATTGAATTGAAACGGGGCGTTCATCTTTTGAGATGCCCAATAATCTATCTAATTTAGGTTTATCTTCTTTAAACAATACAGGGATAGAATCACAATGAAACATTTGAGTTGTAACGAGTCCTGCACCATACTCTTTACATAATAATCTAAAAGCAGTACAATTAACACCAGCCATAGGTGCTAAAATTAATTGATTCTTTAATGTTACATTGCCTATTTTATACATAATAAAACATAAAAATAAATTAGTTTATATATTTGTTGATATCTTTAATTATTATGATAATTGTAAGTGCTTGTTTAGCGGGAATTAAATGTAATTGGGAAGGAAAAGCCAAACCTTGTAAAAGGGTGATGGAATTAGTTAAAAATAATAAAGCAATAACAGTCTGCCCAGAACAATTAGGTGGATTAAATACGCCAAGGATTCCTGCAGAACAAAAAGGAAACAAAGTAATCACAAAAGAAGGCAAAGATGTAACTTCTGAATTTAATCAAGGTGCAAAAATATCATTAAACATTGCTTTAGAAAATAATTGTACTAAAGCAATACTAAAATCTAAATCTCCCTCTTGTGGTTGTGGCTTAATCCATGATGGAACATTCACAAAAAAGTTAATCAAAGGAGATGGTGTTTTTACAAAACTTTTGAAAAAAGAAAGAATTAAAGTAATTAATGAAAAAGATTTGTAAATTTTATCCAAAGAACAAAAACCTTTTAAACTTCTTAGTTAACCTTTATTTACAATGAATGTTGAAGATAAATTAAAATTAATTAAAAGTGTAGGAGAAGAAATTATTAGTGAAGATGAACTAACACAACTTCTAAAAGATAAAGAACATCCTATTGCTTATGATGGTTTTGAACCTAGTGGAAGGATTCATATCGCACAAGGACTTCTTAGAGTGATTAATGTAAATAAACTTACCAAAGCAGGAATTAAATTTAAATTTTGGGTAGCTGATTGGTTTGCCCTTATGAATAATAAGATGGATGGAGATTTAGAAAAAATTAATATTGTGGGGGATTATTTCATTGAAGTTTGGAAGGCCTGTGGTATGGATATGGAAAATGTTGAATTTTTATTAGCTTCCGAACATATGGACCAAGATTATTGGCTTAAGGTTATCAGAATTGGCAACAAAAACACTGTTAAAAGGATTACTAGGTGTGCTCAAATAATGGGAAGAAAAGAAAATGAATCATTATCCGCTTCACAAATATTTTATCCTTGTATGCAAGCAGCAGATATATTTCATTTAAATGTAGATATTGCTCAGTTAGGTATGGATCAAAGAAAAGTGAATGTTTTAGCAAGAGAAGTTGCACCAAAATTAGGATTCAAAAAACCAATTGCAATCCATCATCATATGTTAATGGGATTAACAGAACCACCAAAATCTGATGTTACAGGGGCAGATGCTGCAATTGCTAAAAAAATGTCAAAATCAAATCCCAATTCTGCAATCTTTATGACCGATACTCAAAAAGAAATTAGAAAAAAATTCAACAAAGCTTTTTGTCCAGAAGGAGTAGCAGAAGATAATCCAGTATTAGAATATTGTAAATATATAATATTTGAAAAATTTGATAAATTTCATGTTGATAGATATGAACAAGATCCAATGGACTTTGATTCTTATGAAAAATTAGAATCTGCTTTTGTAAATAAAGAAGTCCATCCCGCAGATTTAAAACAAGCGGCTGCTAAATATATTGATGAGTTAATTGAACCCGTAAGACAGCATTTTGAAAACAATCAAAAAGCAAAAGAACTTTTAGAAAAAGTTAAAAGTTTTCAAGTGACAAAGTAGTTTATTTTCTTAATTTAATCCATAATTTCTTAAATAAAGGCAAAGATAATGTTGATAAAATAAAAGCTAAAGATGGAACTATTGAATTAATCCAAGGTTTAGGAAGTTCTGCCATAAAAAAGAAGACAACAATTACAAAATAAGTTAACAAAGAAATAATCACCTTACGAGTTAAACTTGTTTCCCAAGATTTATCCGTTTCTACTCTAAAATTTCTATTCTTGATTTGTTCAATCTCTTCTTTTAATTCCATCTTATATCTGTTCAATCACAGCTAAACTATAATTTTTATTTAAATATTTATCAACGATTCTAATAATATCTTTCTTAGTAACTTTATTAATATTTTGAACATAACTTAGTCCGTCTTCTGCTTTTGAAACCAATTCCCATTCTGCAATAGATCTTGCAAAATGATGAGAATCCTCTTCGTCCAAAATAAATTCCCCTTCAATAAATTGTTTTGCTTCCTTAAGTTCATTGGTTGTGATTTTCTTTAGTTTTTGAAACTCTTTTAATGTTAAATCAATACATTTTGGGATATTCTTCTTATTTGTTGAGAAATAAGCTGAAAAAGTTCCAAATGTAATATTGGTATCTGAATGAACACCCACATCATAAGCCATTCCATGGTCTATCCTAATTGTTCTAAAGAGTTTTCCAGAGAGTCCCCTTCCTAAAATTGCCCTGATTATATCAAAAACATAAGAATCTTTTTCATTTCTTTTAGGTGCTTTGTATCCTAAAACAACATAACTTTGATTTGTTTTTTTCTTTTCGATTACTTTGTTGGGCCTATTTATTGTTTCTTCACTTAATTCGAGTTTGATTCTATCAGAACCCATATTTTTGAAGTATTTATTTATTTTAGATTTAAGATCGGGTATATTTCCAACAATAGTTACAACACTATTTGGTGCAGTATAATGTAAAGTATGATAATCCACTAAGTCTTGTCTGCTCATTGAAGAAACGGCCTTCACGCTTCCATAAACAGGATTCTTTGCAGGGAAATTATCAAATAATGACTTATAGAATAATGTCCATTGATGATGCCTAGGTTCATCTTGCACCATTTTTATTTCACTTAAAATAATTGGACGTTCCTTTTCTACTAATTTAAGTTGAAATGTGGGTTTGGTTACTATCTCAGATAATATTTCTAATGCTTTATTTACGTGTTTTTTAGTTATCTTAACAAAAAAACAAGTTACCTCATTAGATGTGTAAGCAGATAATTGTCCACCTAAACTTTCTATTGAATTTGCAATCTGTTCAGGGGTATAATTTTGTGTCCCTTCAAAGACCATATGCTCTACAAAATGAGAAATTCCAGCAATTTTTGGAGTTTCGTTATTTGAACCTGTATTTATGGTAATGTGTATTGTTACTATGTCAGATTTCCTTTTTAATTCTAATACTCTCAATCCATTGTTTAATTTATATTTTTTCATACAAAAGAAAAGATTTTAATAGTTTATATTTCTTTCCAATACATGGCAAATTCTAAAGAGGTGAAATTAGTTAGTAAAGCATGTAAAATTACAGTCAAGATACTCCAAGGTTTAGTCAAAGAACTAAAAAAGAAAAGATTTGATACTGAATTAGGAATTGAAAATTTCTTAAAAGAAAAAACAAAAGAAAATAAATGTACTTTAGCATTTCCACCCGTAGTTGCTTCTGGGAAAAATGGTTATGAGATACATCATAAGCCAGATAAATCAAAGATAGTTAGAGGTTTTTTAGTAATAGATTTTGGAGTTAAATACAAAGGTTATTGTTCAGACTGTACTAGAACATTTTACATTGGAAAACCAACTAAAAAAGAAATTGAATTGTATAACCTTGTTTTAGACTCTCAACTAACTGCAATTAATGAAACAAAACCTGGAGTTCATGCATGTGATTTAGACGCCGTTGCAAGATCACACTTACAAAATTATATGAAAAACTTTGTTCATGGTTTGGGTCATGGGGTGGGCAAGAAAATTCATCAAAGTCCAAATATCAGTCCAAGAAGCAAATCTATCTTAAAGAAAAACCAAATTATTACAATAGAGCCAGGGCTCTATTTCAAAAACAAATTAGGTATAAGAATCGAAGATACTATTTTGGTTAAAGAAAAAGCTTATATACTAACAAAAATGAAAAAAAGATTGGTGGTAATATGAAATATAACGATATAAAGTTTGATAATGCAGTTAAATATTATGAAGAAAGATTAAAAGGTAAAGTAAAAAAAGACAAACTTATTTTTTTAGTTTCAGATATCGCTAATAAAAAGGCATTTTTTTCTATAGCGCCACTAAGTAGGGCAATTCACAATCTTGAGGGAGATTTACATGTTATTGTAAAAAATAAAGAATCTGCAAATTTCCAAGTTTTAAAAAGAGTATGGCATATCTTTGAAGATTTGAATAAAGGATTAAAAACAAAAAAAACAGATGCATTAAGAATCTTCATTAATGAAGTAAATAAAAGAACAAAAACAAAAGTTTTCAAAAATATATTCAAAAAACCAGAATTAATGATTTATTCAAATAAAGAAGGTTTTACAGGAACATTAGATTTAGATTATAGACCAGAATGGAATAAAAAATATCGATGGAATGAATTGGTAGACACAACAAGCACAATATTAAAAAAGGGTTATGATCTTAAAAAAGGTGAAAAATTAGGTGTAACTTTTGAATTAATTCCAAGAGAACAAGATATGGAATTACCTTTAGAAGACTATTTAGATTCGTATAGTATCGCTATGGCAATGGTAGCTTCTTCAAAAAAATTAAAAGCAAATATTGGTTTAGGCTCATCCAGTAATAGATTTTCAGTTCTAGCTAAAAGCGTTAGAAGTTCAGATCTTATGAGCACATTAGTTGGATGTGAATTAGAAAAAGATATTGATGAAGAGGTATTTAAAAAGTTCAAGTTATTATCGCCTTTCATTCAATCTAGTAGTATTGAATTAAATGATGCTGGTTTTGGTATTCATGGAAAAGGATATAATGGTAAATCTTTCTTTGGAGAACATATTGGTTATCCTACTCCAAACAAAAAAACAAGATGGTCTTCACCAGGTCAAATGATGTTAAAGGATAGATATGAAGCACAAGCAAAAGAAGAGACAAGGGACCCAATAATGAGGTATGCTATGACTGAAACCTTACCCATAGATATTTTTATTAAAACCTGTAATGTAGATTATTCAAAGATTAGAGCAAGAAGTGCAAAAATCAAAAAAATATTAGATAAATGTGACTTTGTGAGAGTTATTGGAAATAAAACAATTGAAGGCCATAAGACAGATTTCAAAGTACATTTAGTTAATGAAGATAAAACAGTCCGAAGAGAATTTATCTCTTCAGATTCTGATGTTACAACTAAAATAGATAAGGATTATTATAAATCAACAGGGATTAAATGTGGGTTATATGCAAATTTCCCATCTGGTGAAGCTTTTGTTACACCTGAAAAACTTGAAGGAACTGTTGTTGGAGACGTTGTAATAAGTATTGATCAAAGCTACAGATTAGATAAATCAAAACCCTTAGTCATCAAAGTAAAGGATTACAAGTATACGGTAATATCTGGTCCAAAAAAAATAGTAGATAAGATGAAAGAGACTAAAAAAGATGCCATGGAAAAATTACGTGGCATTGAAAAAACAGGGGCCTTACCCAAATCAATAACTAACATGTATCGTAAATGTTTTAATTACATAGGTGAATTTGCCATTAATTTGAATCCTAAGGCCGAATTATGTGATTATCTTATAGTTAATGAGAAAATTGCTAAAATGATGCATGTAGCAATGGGAATGGGTTTTGAACCAGACAGAAAGACATTATATCATTGGGATATGGTAATTAACTCGCCTAAACAAAAGATGGATGTTTATGGTGTTGATTCAAAACATAAAGTACATTGGATAATTGAGAAAGGAGATTTCAAGGTTTAATTATCTCAATTAAGTTATAAAATATATCTTGTTTTATTTTTATATTAATTAATATAGATTGGAGAATATTAACCTTTATCAATAAAATCTGTGTACGTTCAGCAGTTACATCCGCCTGGCACAATTTGCCATTGGTGTTCACCTCATCATCACGTATTACACTTCAAAAGGAAGTTCCTTTGATATAAAGATTATTTGATAGTTTTTAAACTTTATGTAATTCATAAATTTTTAGATTAAAAACCACTTATTCTTCAAAAACTGTAAAGCCATCATCATACTTCAATCTTTCAAGTGTTTTTTCAAGAATATCGTAAATTGGATTTAAAGCATATTTTTCCTTGGCTTTTTCTCTATATTCCTTATATTTCTTTAAGGTAGTTGAACTAAACAGGAATTTATAAACATCATCAGTTGTCATACTTTTTTTTAATATTTGTCCGGCACTAGGATCTAAAATATATTTTTCACCATTTATTACACTTTCAACCCAAGCGTGACCATTAGACTCCCCTACTCTCAAATATCCAAAAACTAAATCAGCATTATAATCATCTTCTTTAAGTTTTTTTTGTAATAATAAAGCCATATCTTCACAATCACCTGTTTGTCTTTCAAGAGTTTCTTCAGGTGTCTGCCAATAATCATTAGTACCTTCGTGTAAATAAGTTATATTTGAAACTTCGTGAAAATGTTCAATTAAGGGGGTTCTACAACCCATAAAAGTAGAAATACTTGCTGCTAATAATATCCCTCCAGTCTTTTTAACTAAATCTGATAATTCCATTGTAAGGTAACCTAATCATTCAATCACCTCTACTAAAGGAATCATAAAACAAGTTATAAACATTTGGTTTTAATTATTATAATCAATCTTTTCATAATGAGAATAAGGTGCCCAAAAACCACACATATACTTTGCTTGTGCCTCAGATTCACATATAACAGAAGGATGACCTTTGCTACTTGCCAAACCAAGATTTTCCCCTCCTGCATAAATTGCATATTTAAACTGAGATATATTAACCCCTTTTATATTTGTTATTTCTTCTTTATCTTGCCTTAATCTATCTTCTAATCTCATTTTTTCACCTCTTTTTTATAAAATTCACATTGATTATGGTCTGAACAATCACACACTTTGTAATCTATATTCTCTGAATTCCCACCATAAAGCAAATCGCCATACTTATAAGATTGTAATTTGCATTTCCACTCACCAACATCTGAACCGTGGCCTAAACCACCCCATTCTAATTCAGAACAAGAACTATCTTGTTCAGAAGAAACCTGATGTAAGGACCTCATTAACATATCTATTCCATCCATTTTAAAAATCAGAACCCCCTTGTTGAATATACATTGAACCTTGAATAAGTTTATAATCGCATCCAGGGCATTTAGGATAATCTTTTCCAGGATCAGATCCTAAATTATAATTACAATTACTACAATAAGATCCCCCTGTTCCTTGATCCGTTGCAATATGTTCTCTTGTTGCAATTTTTTTTTCTAAATTGTCCATTTTAAAAATCAGAACCACCAAAGGAGTATCCTTTGTCCCCACCTATTTTTGAGAAAGTATAGTCACATTTAGGACAAGCCGCACGAGAATCGTCTTCTTTTAGGTGATAATTACAATTACCACAATAACTAAACCCATAATGTCCATGATCATCACATATACAGATCATCAATTCTGTTGTCTTTTTTTCTAAATCATTTTTATCATCCATTTTATCACCTAATATATTATTTAGTTGTAGTTTATTTCAATATTACATACAAAAAATTTATCATAGTGTTGTAGAAAACTATTTAAAGAAAAACATACCTCTAACTATATGGTCTTAGATAAAAAAACATCTGAAAAAATAAAGGCCTTTGTTAAAATAAAACCAAGAACTATTCAAGAAATTGCATTGTTACTAAATAAAAATTGGAGAACTGCTAATTCTTATGTTGAAAAAATAACTAAAGAAACAGGTGAGATTGCATATAGGGTTTTTAGGGGTGGAACACCTGGTGCCGTCAAAATAGTATATTGGAATAATTTAGATGAAGTACATAGCTCAAAAGCACAAGAAAGATTATTTAAACAAATTGAATTAAGCCAAAACAAAGAAGATTTTTCCCCTTTTGATATATATCAATATGTTGATGAAAAAAAGAAAAATTCATTTTTAGAAGATCAAACTGAAGAAAATATAAATGTAAAACAGGACTTAGTAGGTACATTAAGGTCTGCACAAGAACAAGTATTGTTCTTTTCAGGTAATTTAACTTGGGTAAATATTAAACAAGGTAAGATAAAATTAATTGATGTACTAACTGAATTAGCAGAAAGTAATATTAGTCTAAAATTCATAGCAAACATCGATATAACTAACATAGACAACGTAAAAAAGTTAAATCAGATAAACAACATGATTGGAAGAGATATCGTTGAAATAAGGCACTGTAAACAGCCTTTAAGGGCATTCATAGTGGATAATAAAGTTATTAAAATGAAAGAAATAAAGGATCCTAAAGATTATAAGGATAGTGGATTAAAAAAAATAACTTATATTTTTTATGAAATAAAGGAATTAGAATGGGTAGAATGGATGCAAAAAGTTTTTTGGAATCTTTTTAGAATAGGAATCCCTGCTTCCAAAAGAATTAAAGAGTTAAAAACAATAAAAAGAATAAACTAAGAGTATTTCTTGCAACAGTAGTAAGATAGGTCCATTTCAATAGATGTATTTAATGTTTCTATTGAGTCATTTAAACTGAGATGATTGCAATTTACTTTTTTTCTTGTTTTGGATTCACAAGAGTCAACAAAATCCTCAATAGTTTGTTTCTTCTTTTTCCCTTTAACTAAAAAATTATTAATTAAGATAACATAATCCTTACATAAATTACACTCTTGGTATTTTAATGAACCTGAACATCCCATTCATAACACCTCAAAATCTAAACTTACCCTATATACACCAGGACCAAAATGACCACATTTAACTAACTCTAAAACCTTAAATTTTTTTCCAAGTTTTTTACATGCTTTAGCAACTTTTTCTTTTGCCAAATTAAAATCTTTTTCATTCAAAAAATCATAAAAATGAATAATGGTGCCTTTTTTGGATTTTGTTAAAGCTAATTCTAAAAACTCTTCTGCAGATCTAGGCAAAGGCATTAATATCCTATCAAAAGTTTTATTAAAATTATTAAGATAATTCCAAGATTCGATCATTTGTTTACCTATCTTTTCATTCTCACTAATTATTTCCACAATACCTTTGTCTATCAAAGGTAGAACATGTTCCAATTTAATATAACTATTTTTATTTAAGGGAGAAGCATGGGAGTTATTTTTATAATCTGCCAAATGAACATAAACATTACATAATTTTTTTATTTCCTTAATAATTTTGGGTAATTCTGAAGGTTTGTAATTATGTAAAAGATGACAGGTATCTATACAAAGGTTTTTTAATCCGGATTTTAGTATTACTTCTTTTATCTGATTTAATTTATTAGGATATGGAACTGCGCCATGTTCAAAGAAAATATTAGGATAATATTTTTTAAAAGATATTATGTTTCTGACCAAATTTTGTTTATTAGGATTTTCCTTATTCTCATTTATATGTAAAATTAGAGAAATATTAAATTCATCAACTAAAGAAATCATCTTATTATAAATAGGATGTATAATATTATAATTTGAAATATATAACCCTTTATCGTCCATGGGTTGATGTAAATAAATATATTTACCTTGTTTAACTAGTTTTTTGATTGTATTTTTAAGTAATTTGAAATTTTTATCATAATCTTTTGTAAAAGTATGTAATTCAACAATCAAAGGATTATATTTAGTTCGTGAATATAATTCATTTTTGTATATTGCAGATTTTAAACCAATAATATGTTGATATAAGTTAGGTAAACATTTATTGACATCTTTATTTATCAAAAAAATATTATTAATTTTATTCAACTTGATGTTTTCAAGGGCATATTTATGTGCAGTAGGATTAATTTCAACGCCCACTATAGAATTGGGCTCTGAATTTTTAGCAATAACACAAGGAAAAGGTGCACAACCAGAAAACATCACCAAAACATCTTCCCCTTCTTTTACTTGTTTAGATATTCTTAATCTTTCATTTCCTGAACGAGTAGAAAAATAAACCTTTTCTACATCTAACTTCAAACTAATACTATTTTCTTTATGTATTGTTTCCTTGGTTTTTTCACCTGCAAGTATTTTCAATTTAGGAGTCCTATAAACACCCGAATATTTTCCAGTTTTTTTACAAACAGTTTTAATATTTCTTAATTGTTCTAAGAAAGCATTTGCAACTATTTTTTCTTTTTTAATTAATTCTTTTGGAAAGTCTGAAAATATTAAAATAGATCCTACAACATCAAAAGCGCTGGGAACTAATTCTAATTCTTTTTTTGTTAATTTGTTTTTTAATAAGTCTTTTACCTTTGCCATTTTATAATAAAATAATTAGACATGCACCGACAAGCATGATTAAACAAGCAACTGATTTTCGCACTAGCCCTTTTTCATGAAACATTTCCCCTCCAATCAGAGTAGATCCTAGGGTGGATAATCTCCTTATTGGAATAACTAAAGAAACATACGCCATAGACATAGCAATTAAAGTAAATATATTCGCTATAAAACTAAAAAGGGCTGTTAAAATAACATTAAACTTTGTTATTTTAATACAATGTTTTATTCCTTTTATACCATCGAATTCAATAGAGGATAAAATTATAAAATTTAAAGCTATAAAAAACCAAATAAAGAACATGTATTCATATGGATTCATATAATTGTTTAAAATAAGTTTTTCTAATAAGGAACCTATACCAAAAATTATGGCAGCAGTTATAGCATAAGTAACATATTTAGATTTTAAATGGTTCAAAGCAGATTTAAAAAAGCTATTGTGATCTGTTTCTAAAACATACGAACCGGCTATTAATAAAATGATCCCACTTATTTGATATTTTGTTAAAGTTTCACCCAAAAATAAAAAAGCCATTATTGCTAAAAATCCTGGTGTTAAATTAAATAAGGGTGCTACTTCTGAAATTTGCATATGTCTGATAGATTTTGCATTTAATAAAATCCCTATTGCACATACAACCGAAACAAAGTAAATTATAAGAATAGATTGCCAGGTATATTTAAAGCTAAAAAAAGGTATTAAAAATAAGGAAAATAGTACCATAAAAGTTGATCTTGTTACTTCAAATTCTAAAGCATGTTCTTTCTTAGTCCATTTTTTCCGCATTATAGTAAATATTGTAGAAAAAACCGCCGAACATAAAGCAAATACCCACCATGGCCACATTTTATTCAAAACCTCCTTGAATAAAATGGTTTGAAAATTTGAGTAATTTTAAAAACATTCTTTTTCACCTCTTTCAAAAATCAAATATGGATTTTTGTTTTTTACCTTCTTCTTTTTTTTGTAATTTTTCCAAAGTAGAATTAATCCTTTCTTCAGAAAAATCATGATCTAATAAAAATTCTTTCAATTTAGTAGTATTAATAGTTTTCCATTCCAAATTATAATTTTCTTCAACAGGCATATTTTTGAATAAATCAAATACATCAGTCCAAGGAAAATCAAAAAATTCATCCCATTTAACTTCTTTAAATAATGTATCAAAATCTTTTTTATGTTTTTTAACTAAATTTAAGGCGTTTTTTGGACCAATTCCTTTTATGCCTCCATTGTTATAATCTGTTCCAATAAGCATAGCTACAACAATAAGTTGATCATTATCAATTGTCAAACCATTTAAAACATCAGCAAAATTAAGAATTTCTGGTTTTATAGTCACATAACTTAATCTATCTGATTTTTTTCTTTTACCTAGTATTGATAAATTTCTCACTAAATTAGGGGATGCATATAATAAAGAATCATAATCTTGACTTACAGCATAACAGCCCTCTCTTTTTGCCATATAAGATACTTGTGCTTCTCCTTCTGAAGGTGCCTGAATAATAGGTAACCCTAACAATCCAATTAGTTTTTTTGCATCATCAACCATTTCAGGAGTTAATCTAGATGTTCTCGAAGCGTATTTTTTCATTAAATCAGTATTTTCTTCGGATTTAGCTTTTTCGTATTCTTTTTGAGCTTTGATCTTTACTGATTTTCTTCTTTCCCTTTCTTTTTTTTTCAAATCAGGAGACTCCCCATCAAAAACAAATGCTAATTTAAGGTTTTGATTCATTAAATTTGTAACACGTGAAAATAAACCAACTAAATGGCTGGTTACATGTCCTTTAGAATCCATTAATAAAGATCCATCCCTAGACCTTATACTGCTTAAAAATTGATAAAGAAGGTTATATGTATCTACAACTAAGGTTTTGCCACCTAACTCTTTAATTGTTATTTCTTTTCCAGGAATTAAATCTTTAAATGCAATACCCATCTTAAATCTTTTGTACTTTAATACCTCTAAATTCGTTCTTTAACATTTCTTTAGACTTTTTAGTCATATCGCCAGTAATAATAACTAGAATAGGTAATTTTTTTTGTTGTCCTTGAACATAAGCTGAAGCAATATCAGAATCGTTTATTTTTTTCTTATTTTTGGCCTTACAATAATAAGAAAGATTTCCAACAGGAGAAGGTATTTCTAAAATAAAATCAATTTCTGTTTTGGTTCTATTTATTATTTCTTGTTCAATAACTAAGATATTATTTTTTTCAAAGTATTTTTTAAGTTTGATTAAGAAAGGAGAAGAATCATCTTGAATTGATTTAGATTCAATTAAAGGTTTTTGTTTTTGTTCTATTTCTTTTTTAGAATTTGTTTCTATTTTAGGTATTTCTTTTGTTTTTTGGATTATTTCTTTAGGTTCTGTTTTTTTATCCTCTATTTTAGTTTTTTCTACTACTTGTGTTTCGATTTTATCTTGTTTAAGAGGTTGTTCAATTTGTTTTTCAGGTTCTTCTTTTGTTTCTATTTCTTTAGTAGGTTCAGAAGATTTAATCTGTTCAGGTAATTTTTCCTGTTTAGTTTCTGGTTGTTTAATTCCTAATATTTCTTTTATTTTTTCTTCAGCTTCTTTATTTGAGATAATATACCATTTCCAAAATAATATTATTTCACCATTTAAATTAATCTTTAAAGGTATTGCAAAATCTTTAATCGCTCTTAAAGTAACTCTTATTAAAGGTGATTGGTCTGAGTCCCTCACAACTAAATTTTCTTTGATTAAATTATACGCCAGAGTATCTTTATCGTTCAGATAATGTGCAATAGTTTGAAGTTTTTCTTTTTCATCTTCAAGATAATAATAAGGAGACGAACTTCTTTTTAAATTTGAAACTTTTAATGTTCCTGAAGAAACTAATTCACCAAGCATTGCAGAAGCAAATAATTGATTTGTTTCTAATTCTTTATATATATTAGAAGGTAAACAAGGGCCTTTTTGTCTTATCAAACCAACAATCTTTTCTTTGTTATCCATAACATGATAGAAAATTTTGCTGTTTAAATACTTTTGGAAACAAAAAATTTCAAAAAGATTAAAAATTTTTAATTCTTAATGGTTTGTTATGAATTATAATATTTAAGGTCTAGTCCATTTAATTTCCCAATAAGTAACATCATTTTCTGCGTCTACAACACCAACCAAAAGTCTTTTTTTAGTAGAATGTGCAACCCTATTTTTAGCAGAAAATTCGTACCATGTTAAAGAAGATGTTTCTTTTACAGGGTAAACAATCCATTTAGCATGATCTTCGCCAGGTTTAATGCCTCTATCATAAACCCTAAAATCTGCTCCAAATTTTAAAGCGGTTTTTATGATATAACCTCTATTCCTAATATTTTTAAAAACACAATATCTTGTCCAAAAATTTTGTTCTGATTTAGATGCTTTTTTAACAAATTTATCAAAATCAATTTTTCGATTTGATCCAGAATATAATTCAATAGTCCCTTTTTCTAATAAATAAGCAGTTTCTATAAAAGATAATTGTACTTTTCCTCCACTTAAAATAATACCATATCTACTTTGATTATATAAATCGCGAGCTTGATCAGAATTTTCAGTTGAAATAATTTCTTTTAAAAAAATCGCTTTAATTTTTTCTTTTGTTTGTTTGGTTCCTTCTTTTGATTCTTCTTTCTTTTTTGCTAATTTAACTTTTTTGATTGCCATGTTATTTATAAAGAATTATCAGCTTAAAAATGTTTGTTTTTAACAACCTTTAAATATGCTTAAATAACTAAATTTAACATGATAGAATTAGTATTCCTTGGAACATCTAGTATGGTGCCAACTAAAGAGAGAAACCATAGTGGTATTTTACTTAGTTTCAAAGGTAATAATATTTTAATAGATTGTGGGGAAGGAACTCAAAGACAATTAAAATTCGCAGGAATTAGTGCTAATAAAATAAATAAAATATTAATAAGTCATTGGCACGGGGATCATGTTTTGGGGCTTCCTGGCTTAATTCAAACATTAGCAGCAAGTAATTATGATAAAGTATTAGAAATATATGGCCCAAAAGGAACTAAATCTAAAATAAATTATATGTTTAAAGCATTTGAATTTGATCAAAGTAAAATCGAATTAAAAATAATAGAAATTACAAAAGGGAAAATTTTTGAAAATGATGATTATTTATTAGAAACATTACCCTTAGAACATGGTGTAGAAAGTTTAGGATTTAATTTTATAGAAAAAGATAGAAGAAAAATTGAAATGAGTAAAGCTAAAAAATTAAATTTAAAAGAAGGTATTGAATTAGGTAAATTACAAGAAGGAAATATAATAACATTAAATGGTAAAAAAATCAAACCAGATGATGTTAGTTATATTATTAAAGGTAAAAAAGTAAGTTTTGTTTCAGACACATTAATATGTAAAAATGCATATAAATTGGCCCAAAATGCAGATTTATTAGTTTCAGAAGCAACATATCATTCTGATTTAGAATCAAAAGGAGAAGAATATTTCCATATGACTGCTAAACAAGCAGCATCAATTGCAAATAAATCAAATGTGAAAGAACTTGTATTAACTCATATCAGTGCAAGATATAAAGATAGTAAAGACGTTGAAGATGATGCTAAAGATGTTTTTGAAGCAGTTAGATGTGCTTATGATCTAATGAAAATTAAAATATAAAGGGATTTTATTTTATATAATGTCAACTAAATCTAAAGGAACAAATGCAGAACGTGAATTGATACATAAACTATGGGCTAAAGGTTATGCTTCTATAAGATCAGCAGGTTCAGGTTCAATGAAATATCCTTCACCAGATATATTAAGTGCAAAGGAAGGAAGGGTTTTAGCAATCGAATGTAAGGTTACTAAAAACAAATCCAAGTATTTTGAAGAAAAAGAAATAGATGATTTAAAGACATTCGCAAAGATATTTGGTGCGATACCTTATATTGCAATCAAATTCAAAGGAGAAGATTGGTTTTTTATGATGGTAAATGAACTCAAAAAAACTGAAAAATCTTATATGATAAATATAGAATTAGCTAAAAACAAAGGGTTTTTGTTTGAGCAAATAATATAATTTCCCATTAAATAGTGATAAAATCGGTTTTTTGGTTATTTCTGTGAAAAAAACGAAAGATTTATAAAGGCAAGGGTCTAATAATAAGCTATAAAGTATATACTCTAGTATATATTTAATATGATTTGGGGGTGTGCCTAATCGGAATACCCATAATAAAAATGAGACTAACTAATACAATAATAGAATCTGTAATTAAAGAAGTTGTAGGTGATGATGCAATCCCTTTAGTTGAATTTCTCAAAAATAATAAAAATGTTTCGGAGTTTAAAATTGCCGAAATTATCAAAAGAGAAGTAAATGCTACTAGAAATTTATTATATAGATTATATGAAAATAATTTAGTTTCTTTTATGAGAAAAAAAGATAAAAAAAAAGGATGGTATATTTATTATTGGACTTTTAATCCTAAACAAATAAAATATTTATTTGTAGATTTAAAAAAGAAAAAATTGACCAAATTAAATGAGAGGATTGAGAGGGAAAATGAAGGAAATTTCTTTGGTTGTCAAAATAAATGTATAAGGCTTAACTTTGATCAAGCAACTGATTTTAGTTTCAAATGCCCTGAATGTGGTTCAGTATTAGATCAAGAAAATAATGAAACTATTATTGAAACTATTAAAAAAGAAATATCAGAAATTGAAAAAGAATTAAAAACAATAGAAAAAGAATAAAAAAAATTATTTCTTTCTTGCTCTTCTAGGTTTTTTTGATTTCAAACTTGTTAATGCTTTTTCAATCTTAAGTTCTTCTTTTAAGATTTTAGCAGAAATACTTTCCACATGCCCTTCTATTCTTGAAATCCTTCGTTCCATAAGAACTAATACTCTTAAACTATAAACAATTGCAGCTAATGTACCTACAACAATAGCCAATGTAACATTCATAATATCGAAAGCCATTTTTCACCTCTTTTTTGAAACTAAATTTTTTATTGATTATTTTAAAAAAGACCCAGAAAAGTATTTACTTTTCGCATGTCTTTTTTAAATATGATTAATATTTAGTTGTCTCTAATAGAGAATTACTATTATTTAAATGTTGCGGAATTGTTAAGCAATCAAGTGAATTTAGAAAATCTTTGATTTTTATAATATTAATAAAATCTAACTAATAATTGATTAAAAAAATTAAAAAAAGAAGTAATAAAAAAATTATAATTTAACGTTATCTAAAGATGTTAAATTATCCCATGTTGTATCAAACATACTTTGAAGACCTGATAAAAAGGGTTTAGTTTCAGCCCAAACTCCAAAATCATAGCTTGAATCTGTAGATGAATCATCTAATAACATAAACATAATTTTTTCACCATCTACAATACAAAATCTTGAATTATTGTCTGTATGTTTTACTTCAGCATATTTAGCAATTTCCCTAGCATCATCTAAATTTTCTTTATTTATAGGTGCTGCAACTTTAATATTAACATTATTATTCTTAGCTTTTGCTAAAGCAACTAAAAGATCTTTTTTCTTCCTAGAAATACCAGTTGAACTAGTCATTAAAACAATAGATTCTTTTGCATTTTTAATCATTGATTCTAATTGATTATAAATAAGTTTTCTTCCTTTAAATGAACCTACTAAATCATTGGGTTCTACCATTTCATAACCTTGTTGATGAAGATTATTTAATTCAGTTAAAGTACTAGATTTCCTTAATTCTTCTAATAATAATGTTCTTGTATCAGCATCTTCTTGAACTTTTTTCTTAACTCTTTCTACTACTTCTTCAGGAGGTACTGCGAGATATTTAATAGGTTTCCCTACTTTCATTATAATAAATCCTTTTTTCTCTAAGCTTTCTAAGACATCATAAGTTCTAGATCTAGGGACATTAGCAATATCTGATAATTCACCAGCTGTTGAAATACCTCTGGATAGTAATGCAGTCCAAAGTTTACTTTCATAAGTATTTAAACCAAAGTCTCTTAATTTTGATAAAAAATTTTTTTGTACGATCATTTTTTAATGCCTCCACGAATATAATTTCTACCTCTTAGGTAAATAAGAATAGGTAAGGGGTATTTAAATGTTTCGGTTATGTTATTATTGATGAGTAACAAAAACATAAATAATAATCATAATTCCTACCCCTTTGTTTCGTATGGAAAATAATTATTCCAAAAAAACATCTTGTTTTATTTTTTATTTATATTATATATTATATATATTATATTATATTATATATTATTATATATATTATATTATATATATTTATATATTATTATATATATTTTCAATATTGAAAAATAATAAACTCCTCATAATAAAATAACATTATTATTATATATATTATATTATATATATTATATATTATTATATTATATTATATATATAAATTTTAAAAGGTTATTTTATTATTTTTTAAAAAACAACATTCTTTTTTTAATTTAATATCTCCAATAGAAATAAAGGGGTATGTATTTTGTAGTTTGATAATCTTTAAATACCAATTACATTAAATATTTTTTATGAAGAAACAAAAATTAACCAATCTCTTTGAAAACTTTTTAAAAAAAGATGAAATCTTTAATGATAAAAAGGTTCTTCAAATTTCTCATATGCCTGATGTAGTTGAACATAGGGAAGAACAGATTAATCAAATTGCTCAAATATTAGCTCCTAGTTTAAAATTAAATAGGCCCTCTAATATTTTTATATATGGTAAAACTGGAAGTGGTAAAACACTTTCAATGAAACATATCGCTCAAAATATGTTAAATGTTGCAGATAAAAACAAAATACCTTTAAAAATTATTTATATCAATTGTAAATTAAAAAGGGTGGCAGATACTGAATATAGGATTATAGCTCAATTAGGTAGGGAATTGGGTGAAAAAATACCTAATACAGGGTTACCAACAGATGAAGTTTATCGTATTTTTTTCGATGCATTAGATAAGAAAGAAATGCTTCTTTTGATTACATTAGATGAAATTGATCAATTAGTAAATAAAGCTGGTGATGCAGTCCTTTATAATTTAACTAGGATAAACGAAGAACTTAAAAAATCTCAAGTTTCTATTATAGGCATATCTAATAATTCAAGATTCATTGATATTGTGGATCCAAGGGTAAAGAGCAGTTTATCAGAAGAAGATATTCTTTTTCCACCTTATAATGCATTACAATTACAAGATATTTTAAGGGGTAGGGCAAATAAAGCATTTAAAGAAAATGTTTTGGAAGATGGTGTACTAGCAAAATGTGCTGCTTATTCTGCAAAAGAACATGGTGATGCAAGAAGGGCTTTGGATTTATTAAGGGTGGCAGGGGAAGTATCTGAAAGGGAATGTTTATCTAATGTTCAAATAAAACATATAGATGAAGCAGAATCTAAAATCGAACATGATAGGGTTTTAGATATAATAACAACTCAACCTAAACAATCTCAAGCAGCACTTTATTCTATATTATCTTTACAATCCAAAGGTGAGGCCATTTTAACTGGTCAGATTTATGATATTTATAAAAAATTATGTAATCAAACAGGATTAAAAACATTAACACAAAGAAGAATAGGGGATATTATTGCAGAATTAGATATGTTAGGTATTATCAATGCCAAAGTTATAAGTAAAGGTAGATATGGTCGAACAAGAGAAATATCTTTATCTACACCTGACTCTACTAATAATAAAATAAAACGAATATTAGAAGAAGGTTTGGACTTACTCTAAACTTAATTCAATCTTTTTACTTGATAAAATGGATAATAAAAAAGAAATAATCAAATTTTTCTTAAGTAAAGATATCCTTATCAATAAAGATATCATAGACAAATTAGATTCTAATAGTATAAATCCTGAAGAATTTTATAATAGTATAAAAAATCAAATACAATCAGAATCTTTCCTTATTTTAGATGGACACATTCAATATTTTTTAGATTCGCAAAAAGAAGGGTTAAATTGGAAGGATTATGATAAGGCAGTTGTTTTAGCAGAAAAAGGTGATAATTCATTACATGATAAATTTAAAAATTATATGTCTTCTAAAAATATTACCAACCCTCAAGATAATTTATCAGAAGAAGTAAAAATACTCTTTTCATATGAGGAAGAATCTAAAAAAAGAAATGTGCAAGATTTTGTCAATTATTTTAATAAAAGATTTGACGCAATGGAAAAAATGCTTAAAAATAGGGCAGAATTACAAAATCTTATCTCTATTAAAAGGGTCAAACAAAAAAGAGACAAAGATAATTTATCTATTATAGGTCTTGTCAATTCAAAAAAAACAACTAAAAATGGCAATTTACTTATTAACGTTGAAGACAAAACCGAATCAATCAATATATTAGTTAATAAGAATAAACCTGAATTGTTTAACCATGCAAAAGACATTGTTCCAGATGAAGTAATTGGTGTAGTAGGTGTCAATGGCGAAAATATCATATTTGCAAATAATGTTCTTTGGCCTGAAGTACCTTCAAATAAAATACTTAAAAAATCTGATGATGAAACTTATGCTGTTTTTTTATCTGATCTCCATATAGGTTCAAATACTTTTTTAGAAGAAAATCTTAATAAATTCATCAGTTGGATGAAAGGTGAAGTAGGTTCTGAGACTCAAAGAAATATGGCTAAAAAAATCAAATATATATTTATAGTAGGTGACTTAGTGGATGGCTGTGGAATTTATCCTGGACAAGAAGAAGAATTAATCATAAAAGATATATTTGGTCAATATGAGGAATGTGCAAAATTTTTAAGTAAAATACCTTCTCACATTAATATTATAATTAGTCCAGGTAATCACGATGCTTTAAGAATAGCAGAACCTCAACCTGTTTTATATAAAGATTATGCTAAATCTTTATGGGAGTTACCTAATGTCCATATGGTAAGTAATCCTTCTTTAGTCAATATACATTCATCTCCTGAATTCTCAGGTTTTGATGTTCTTTTATATCATGGTTATAGTTTTGATTATTATGTTGCTAATGTTGAGGGTATAAGACAAAATGGAGGTTATGATAGGGCAGATTTAATAATGAAATTTTTATTAAAAAGAAGACATTTAGCTCCTACCCATACATCAACATTATATATTCCTGATGTAAATAAAGATCCTTTAGTCATAAATAAAATTCCTGATTTTTTTGTCACAGGCCATATCCATAAAACTTCTGTAACTAATCATAAGAACACTACTTTAATTTGTGGAAGTTGTTGGCAGTCAATAACATCTTTCCAAGAAAAAGTAGGGCATCACCCTGAACCTTGTAGGGTACCAATAGTTAATTTAAACACAAGGGAAGTTAAGATCATGAGGTTTTAATATATGAAAGAATATTTTGATAATATAGATAAAGATTTACAAAATGCATATAAAGTTGCAATGGATGCAAGAAAAAAAGGCTATGACCCTATTTCTAAAGTTGAGATCCCTATTGCAAAAGATATGGCAGAAAGAGTAGAAGGTATTATCTCGACTGTTGCACCTCAAATTATTGGTACTGGAATTGCAAAAAGGATAAGGGAATTAGAAAAAAAATATGGGGTGTTGGACTGGAGAGTATCTTTAATTATTGCAGAAGAAGTGGCTCTTGAAAAATATTGTAAATTTAAAGATAAAATAGAATCCATGGAAATTGGGATAAGAGTTGGATTCGCATATCATACTTTAGGTACTGTTGCTAGTCCTCTTGAAGGTTTTAATCAAATAAACATAGAAAAAAGAAAAGATGGTAAAGAATACTTTAAAATTTATTTTGCAGGTCCTATAAGGAGTGCAGGAGGAACAGGTGCTTCTGTTTGTGTATTAATTGCAGATTATGTCAGAAAAAAGATGGGTTATGATGTCTATGATCCTTCTGACCAAGAAGTTAAAAGATATATTACCGAATTATATGATTATCATGAGAGAATTACAAATTTACAGTATTTACCTTCTGAAAAAGAAATAGAATTTTTGGCTCAACACCTCCCAGTTCAGATTGCAGGGGATCCTTCTGAGAAAATAGAGGTATCTAATTATAAGGACTTATCAAGAGTAGAAACAAATCAAATAAGAAATGGTGTATGTTTAACTATGGGTGAAGGACTAGCACAAAAAGCACCCAAATTGTGGAAACAATTATCTAAATGGGGCCATGAATTTGATATGGCTCAATGGGATTTCTTAGGTGACTTCGTAAAATTACAAAAAGAAATGAAATCTAAAGGTACTTCAAAAAAAGAAAATAAAATTAATCCAGATTATACTTTCATCAAAGATTTACCAGCAGGAAGACCCATCTTAACATACCCTATGACTACAGGAGGATTTAGATTGAGGTATGGAAGGGGGAGGATATCAGGTTATTCTTCTTGTAATATAAGCCCTTTAACAACCTACGTTTTAAATGAATATATAGGTACAGGAACGCAATTAAAAATGGAGAGACCAGGAAAAGGATGTACTGTTTCTCCTTGTGACACTCTAGAAGGCCCCATTATCAAAATCAAAGATGGTTCTGTTATTCGTTTAGAAACTGAAGAACAGGCCAAATCTTTATCTAAACAAGTAGACAAAATCTTATTTTTAGGTGATATATTAATTAGTTATGGTGATTTTTTTAATAGGGCACATATGTTGGCAGCCCCAGGATATTGCGAAGAATGGTGGGTTCAAGAATTAGAAAGATCTACAGTAAATATGTTTGGTAGTTTAGATTTTGTTAAATTATCTCAATTAGTAGATATCCCTATAGAATCAATTGAAAAATTACTCAAAAAACCATTAATAACAAAAATATCCTCTAATGCAGCATTATCTATATCTCAAAAATTAAATATTCCTTTGCACCCTTATTATACATTTCATTTTAAACACATAACTTATGAAAATTTAATGGATCTATTAAGTTGGTTAAATAAAGGGAATTTTGTTTATGAAGAAAATAAATTACAAAAAATAGTATTAGATTATAATGAAAAAAATAAAGAAGTTATAGAAAAAATAGGTTTACCCCATTTAGTTATAAACAAGGAATTTATTGTTATTGAAAAAAAATATTCTAAAATCATTCTAGCTTGTTTAGGTTTGAAAACAAAAGAAGATATAAAACATATTAAAGAAAAAATCACTACCTTAAAAGATAAACCTCTCTTGGATATTTTTGAAAATATTTCATTAGTTAAATTAAGGGATAAATCTGGTATTTTTATTGGGGCTAGAATGGGTAGACCTGAGAAAGCAAAAGTAAGAGAACTAACTGGTAGCCCACACGTTTTATTTCCTGTTGGAGATGAAGGTGGAAGGATGAAATGTTTTCAATCTGCCTTAGATGCAGGTAAGATAAGTGGGGAATTTCCCTTATATTTTTGTTCAAAATGTAATAAAAAAACAACTCTTAGTGTTTGTTTAGATTGTGATAAACCTACTAAAAAAATGTTTTATTGTAAAATATGTGGGGAAACTAACAAAGAAAAATGTGAACATGGGGACACTTTATCATATCAATCTGGTGAAATTAATATTAAAGAATATTTTAAGGCAGCTATGAAAAAATTAAACATGAGAACTGTTCCTGATTTAATTAAAGGGGTAAGGGGCACATCTAATCGAGATCATACACCTGAAAATCTCCTTAAAGGGATATTGAGGGCTAAGCACGAAGTTTATGTAAACAAGGATGGTACAACCAGGTACGATATGACTCAATTACCTCTCACCCATTTCAAACCTAAAGAAATAAGAACTTCTATTTCTAGATTAAAAGAATTAGGATATCTTAAAGATATACATGGTAAAGAAATTGTTGAAAACAATCAAATTATCGAATTAATGCCTCAAGATATTGTTTTACCTGCTTGTCCTGATTCCCCTGATAAAGGTGCAGATACCATTCTGTTTAATGTCGCTAATTTTATAGATGATGAATTAGTCAATATATATGGTTTGAAATCCTTTTACAATCTAGAAAAAGATATGGGTCTGGTAGGTCACTTGGCTTTAGCACTTGCACCTCATACATCTTCTGCTATATTAACAAGAATTATAGGTTTTTCCAAGACCCAAGGTTTTTTTGCCCATCCTTTAATCCACGCAGCAACACGTCGTGATTGTGATGGTGATGAGGCATCTATTGTATTATTAATGGATGCATTAATTAATTTTTCAAGAAAATATCTTCCTTCTCATAGGGGATCATCACAAGATGCTCCTTTAGTACTAACATCTAAACTAATACCTACAGAAGTAGATGATATGGTTTTTGATATGGATATTGCATGGAAATATCCTTTAGATTTCTATGAGGCCTGTTTGGAAAATAAACAACCATGGGATGTAGAAATACCTCAAATCATGACTAATATAAAAAAAGAGCAACATTATATGGGCTTAGGATTTACTCATGATACTTCCGATATCAATAAAGGTATTTTATGTTCTGCCTATAAAACCCTTCCCTCCATGGAGGAAAAGTTAAAAGGGCAGATGGATATTGCTGAGAAAATTCTTGCAGTTAATGAATCAGATGTGGCCAGATTAGTTATAGAAAAACATTTTATAAAAGATACAAAAGGTAACCTTCGTAAATTTTCAATGCAACAATTTAGATGTGTTAAATGTAATGAAAAATTTAGAAGACCCCCTTTAATTGGTATTTGTTCAAAGTGTGGGGGAAAGATTATTTTTACAATATCTGAAGGTTCGGTAGTTAAGTACCTTGAACCCTCTATTAGCTTATCCGAGAAGTATAATGTACCTATTTACTTAAAACAAACATTAAGCATACTTAAAAGAAGAATTGAAGGTGTTTTTGGTAAGGATAAAGAAAAACAAGAAGGATTAGGGAAATGGTTTGGTTAAAAAGGTTTATAGGGATTTTAATTAGCTATTAAACGTTTTTTAGGGCTTTTTTATCTTATTTCGATTTTTTCAAATCAATAAACTTTATATAAAAATACAATTATCTTATTAAAATATGGACTTAGATAAAATAGCTAATGGACTACATAGATTAGAAAGAGCAGTTTTACCTGTTTTAGATAAATGTAAGGATGTTAATTCTATCGAAGAAGCTACAGGGTTAAAAGAAGTAGAAGTAGTCCGTGCATTACAATGGCTCCAAAACAAAGAAGTATTAATTCTTAAAGAAGATCTAAAAGAGAAAGTTCAATTAGATAAAAATGGTGAAAAATATCAAAAAGAGGCTTTTCCTGAAAAAAAATTATTAGAAGCATTAAAAAAAGGTCCTTTAACAGTAGAAGAAATAAAAGATAAAGCTGGATTAAATAAAGAAGAACAAAATATAGCTTTAGGCGTCCTTAGAAAAAAAGCAGCTGTTTTTATAACCAAAGATGGAAAGGATATTGTTCTTAAAATCATGGAACAAGGAAAAAAACTACTTGAAAAAGGTTTTATGGAAGAACATTTTTTACAAAAAGAATTCCCTCTTTATGTAAATACCCTTACACCTGAAGAAAAATTTGCTTTTGATGAATTAAAAAGAAGAAAAGATATAATAAAAATATCAATCGAAAAAACCAAAAAAATAGAGTTAACAGAATTAGGATTAGAATTATTAAAAAGTGATATTGAAATATCAGATACATTTGATAGGTTAACGCCTGAAATGCTAAAAGAAGGTACATGGAGACAAAAGAAATTTCGTTCATATGATATCAAAATAAACGTTCCTAAAGTTTTTGCAGCTAAAAAACAACCTTATAGGAGATTTTTAGATGAAGTTAGGGTTAAATTTTTAGCACTAGGTTTTGAAGAAATGGCAGGACCCTTAGTTGAAACTGATTTTTGGGATATGGACGCCTTGTTCATGCCTCAATTTCACTCTGCCCGTGATATTCATTCTGCATTTTACATTAAAGAACCAAAGTATGGTAAGTTAGATGATAAATTATTGAAGTCTGTTAAGGCCATTCATGAAAATGGTGGTACCACATCCTCTAAAGGTTGGGGTTATAAGTTCGATGAAAACCAAAGCCATAAATTATTACTTCGTACACAAACAACAGCATGTTCAGCTAGAAAATTAGCTTCAAATGATCTTAAAATTCCTGGAAAATATTTTGCAGTAGGTAGATGTTTTAGACCTGATGTTATTGATGCAACTCATGCCGCTGATTTTAATCAAGTAGAAGGTATTATCGTAGAAGAAGGATTAAACTTTAGACATCTAAAAGGATTATTGAAGATGTTTGCTCAACATTTTTGTGGGACAGACGAAATAAAAGTCGTACCAGCTTATTTCCCATTTACAGAACCTTCGGCTGAATTATTTGCAAAACATCCTGAACTAGGATGGATTGAGTTAGGTGGTGCAGGTATTTTTAGACCAGAAGTGGTTAAACCTTTACTTGGAAAAGAAGTATCTGTATTAGCATGGGGTATTGGGATAGATAGAATTGCAATGTTCAACTTAGGAATTAATGATATCAGGAAATTATTTAGTCATGATTTAAATTATTTAAAAAATCAAAAGGTTATATAATGCCAACAATAAATTTTAGTCTAAAAGACTTACAAAAATTAGTGGGAAAAAAGATTACTATAGAAGAATTACCTTCTTTACTATCTTATGCTAAAGCTGAATTAGATAATTATGATAAATCTACAGATGAAGTTACTGCAGATTTTGGTGATACAAATTTACCTTATTTATGGTGTGTTGAAGGATTTGCTAGATTATTAAGGGGTATATTGAATAAAGAAAAAGGATTACCTCAACTTAATGTTGCTAAGGGGAATTATAAAGTTGTTGTGGAAAATTCTATTACCAAAATAAGACCTCATATTTCGGCTTTTGTTGTTAAAGGATGTAAAGTTGATGAATATCTATTAAAACAAATTATTCAATTACAAGAAAAATTATGTGAAAATTATGGTATGCGTCGTAAAAAAATAGCTATTGGCGTTTATAATAATAACAAAATCAAATTCCCTGTACATTATAAAGCGATGCAACCAAACAAAGTCAAATTTATACCTTTAGAATTTAGAAAGGAAACGGATTTAAATGAAATTTTGGAAGAACATCCTAAGGGGGTAGAGTATGCATGGATTTTAGAGGATTTTGATAAATACCCAATTTTGATGGATGACGAAGATAATGTTTTAAGTTTTCCACCAATTATAAATTCCAATGATACTGGAAAAGTGACAGAAAGTGACGAAGAATTATTTATTGAAGTAACTGGGACAGACTTAGATGCAGTTCATTTAGCTTGTAATATATTTGCATATTCTTTATTTGATAGGGGATTTAAAATATTTTCAGTAGATATCCAATACCCTAGTAAAAAAATAATTACTCCTTTTATTTTTAATGATTCAATCAAATTAAAAAATGAAGACGTTGAAAAAGTTTTAGGTATCGATTTGAAAGATGCAGAAGTCAAAACTTTACTTGAAAAAGGACGTTATGATTACAAAGCAGGAAAAGTTTTAGTTCCCCCTTATAGAAAAGATATATTACACTCTGTTGATGTTATTGAAGATATAGGGATCGCATATGGTTATGATAAAATTTCTGATTTACCTTTAATTAGTTATACTCCTGGTTCTACAAGTCCCCTTATACCTTTTATAGATACATGTCGTGAAATATTAATAGGTTTAGGTTTTCAAGAAGTAATGAGTCAAATACTATCTAATAAAAACTTACTTTATAATAAAATGGAAATAGATGATTTTGGTACTGTTGAATTAGTTAATTTTACATCAGAAAATTATTCTGTGGTGCGTACATGGTTAACACCTCTTTTGATTGAAATTTTATCTAAAAACAAACATGTTGAGTATCCTCAAAGCATATTTGAACAAGGTATGGTTACACTTAAAAAAGAAGGAAAGATAATAGATTATGAAAGATTATCCTGTGTCTCTGTATCTGAAAAAGCAGATTATACAAAGATAAAACAGATTCTTGATTGTTTATTTAGATCACTAGGTATAGATTATAGCATAGAAGAAGAAAACCATTCTTCTTTTATTTCTGGTAGGGTTGGAAGGGTAATTGTCAATTCTGTAGATGTAGGTTACATAGGTGAGATATCTCCAAAAGTTATTCACAACTTTAGTATTGATATGCCGGTTATTGCCTTTGAATTAAATTTAACAGAAATATTTAGTAATTCTTAATTTTTTTTAATCTGTACCTGTCGATTGAGCATAAGGTATTCCTGCAATTTCTTCTACATGTTCCCCTGAAATTAAATTTTCGTTAATTGCAAGTGTAACAGAATTTTGACCAACCATATTCATCATATAGGCTTTTTTCATCAAATCTATTATTTCTTGATCAGATTTTTCTTTACCTTTATAAAAATCAGAACTAAGATCTAATTGTTTTTTCCCTTCTTCAAATTTTTTACCAAGCAAATCAGAATCACATATAGCTAATAACAATCTTCCTTCTTCTGTTTTATGTTCTTTAACAATCATTTTATGTTTAAAAATTACTATTTATTAAGATTTGATTTTTAAGTGGTTTTTTGAACCACAAACCATACACTTCAAAAAAGTACTTCCACCTTCTTTAACAAACTCTGTATCTGGTTTTCCACAATCTGGACAAAAAACAAACTCATCAGCGTATTGTTTTATTTTAGAATTAAGCTCCAAAGAACTAAGTTTCCTTCCAAAGATAGCTGTACCGCTACTTTTAACATCTCCAGGTGTTGCTAATTCTTTTAGTAAATATTTGAATAAATGTTCAATTGGTCTATGGATATGACTCGCAATTTGTGTCAGGTTAGTTATCATAGTTTTAGTTCCCTGAACATGCCCTTTTACTCCTGGAATTTCAAATCTTTCCTTTTCTTGTACAACTTCCGGCATCTCTTCTTTAGCTTTTTTTAATAGTTTTGCATAATCCATATTAATCAAAAACCCCTTTTGTTTTATAAAGGTGTCGATAAACTCATTAACTAAACCCCTAATCAAAAGTTATATAAACTATTATTTACAAGATAACTTTATGGTACTAGAATCATTAATTAATCCATTTACTGCCGAAAAAAGACCTTGGGAAATGTTTTTTATAGGTTTATTGTATAATACAATTGCTATTTTTTTAGCTTTATGGATATTTCCCTCTCACGCTAGTCTTATAATGGTCTTCTTAACGGTTTTAGCGTGTGTTCCTTTCATTTATGCGACCATCAAAATGGAAGAGGAATACGATCTTAAAGTAAACAAAGAAATGCTACTAATGAAAGAACATTCAAGAGTTCTTTTATGTTTTATGTTTTTATTTTTAGGTATTGTAGCATCTGTATCTATGTGGTATGTTGTCCTACCAAATTCAATACAAGGTACCTTATTTAGTGTACAATCCAATACAATCCAAACAATAAATCAACAAGTTACTGGAAATGTGATTACAACAAGTAACATATTCTTTAAAATTTTCATCAACAATTTCAAGGTATTATTATTTTGTTTATTGTTTTCATTTTTTTATGGCTCTGGTGCAATATTTATACTTACTTGGAACGCTTCTGTTATTGGTGTAGCCATTGGTAATTTTATAAGTTCGAATATCTCACAATTTTCCACATATTTTACTGTGGTGCCTTTGGCCTTAATGAGGTATATGACTCATGGATTATTTGAAATAGTTGCATATTTTGCTGCAGGACTTGCAGGAGGGATAATATCGATTGCAGTTATACGTCATGATTTTGGAACACAAAGATTTAGTCATGTTTTATTAGATTCTATGGATCTTATTATTATATCTTTAATCCTATTATTATTTGCTGCAACTATAGAAGTTTTTGTTACTCCTATTTTATTTTAAAAACAATTATTCAAAGAATTAAAATTTATTTGGGTAATTAGAATTAATCTATGATTATAATATTTGAAATTTATTCCAGCACTTTAATTTTTCCAGGTTTAATTTCAAATAATTCACCAATCTTAATCATATTATTGATTATTTTTTCACCATTTTCTTTCCCACATTTCTCAACAATCTCATTAAAATCTGCACCATCACCTTTATCTAATTTTTTTATTAAAGATATAATGTCACCATCCTCTTCTATCACTTCTTCTTCATTAGTATCATAAACCTCAATTTTCTTCTCTTCTACTTTTTCTTCTTTATTACCTAATTCTAGCTTCCTTAATTTAATCCAATTAGAATTTTCTATTTTTCTTATAATCTCTGGAACAATATATCTCTCTGTTCCAAATTCCCTTGGTCTACCAATAATTAATATTGGATCACCCAAATTAATATTTTCAAATAGTTTATTATCTTCAAATAACCTTAAACTTATATTAGCTGAGCCATCATCTACCAGGATATTTTGTTGGGAAACATTTTCTCCAATCGGTTTATCAACTACAACACCTATTAGGTTTACCCTGGCTATATCTCTCCCATCAGTAAGTTTAATATGGTTGGGACTCCATCCCTCTTCTTTGATATATTGTCCATCTAAGATATCATTCACACTAACTTTGTATGCAATTTGTCTTTTTTGTTGTTTATTTTCTTCTACCATTTTTAAATTTTTGATAAAAATCCATGACGAGGTTCAAAAATATCACCAGCACGCTTCAACTTTTCAATAACTTCATCAACTTTCTCGGATTCTACTCCTTTATTTTTAGCTTCTTCAATTATATCTTCAATAGGGATAGTTTTTCCAACTTTACTTTCTAAATTATTGATTATATCTTTGATTACATGAATATGGCTTCTTTCAGATGAAGGTATCCCTGTTGTAATCCTATCAATATCTATCTTCCCAGTCTCTTTATCAAAACCTACTTGACTCAAACAATATTCTAATAATTTTATTGCTCTTAATGCATCCTTTTTAGTCACTTTATCGGACATTCTTACCTTAGCAGAAGCCTCAGACATTCTTACTAATGCATCTAATTGTCTGGGTGATATCGGAACTGATTTTATTCCTCCATCTTCTGAAGAACCAGCTTGTCTCATCTTAACATAATAATTTCTAATCTCTGTCAATGCAGAATCAGTCAAATGAGGTTGTGCATTTTGTCTCATATATGATATATATAATCTTAGTAAGTCAGAAGGTATGTCTTCTTCTATAGCAACAGGATTTTGATGTAATGTCAACATATGGTCTGCCAATCTCCTATCTTTATCTTCATCAGGTAGATCTTTAATGGTAAATATCAAATCAAATCTGTTAATCAAAGCAGGAGGTAAATTTATCTGATTCCCAATTACTTCATAAGGATCAAATCTTCCAAATTTAGGATTAGCTGCAGCTAAAACAGTAGCTCTTGCGATTAATGTAGCCTGTACATTTGCTTTGGATATACTAACAGTTTGATTCTCCATCGCTTCATGCATCGCAGCCCTATCATCTTCATTCATTTTATCCATTTCATCAATTACACATATTCCATCTGAAGCAAGTACCATCGCCCCTGCTTCAATCGCAAATCCTCTTAGAAATTCATCCTTCACAACAGATGCAGTAAGTCCAGCCCCACTAACCCCTCTTCCTGCAACGTATCTTCCTTTCGGTGCAACTTTATATATTCTACGGATCATAGCAGATTTTCCAGCACCAGGGTCCCCTACAAGTAAGATGTGGATATCTCCTCTACTAACAACCTTATCTTTTCGGACCTTTCGAAGTCCACCCATTAATTGGAGTAATAAAGCTTCCTTGATAGTTTCATATCCATATATGCTGGGTACCAAAGAATTAACTAATCTTTTGTAAACATTAGGGTCTCTTGCAATCTCTTTGATTTGTGCTTCTTCTTCTTTTGATACTTTCACCTCATAAAAACTCTCAGAAGAGGTTTCAACATTATTTGCTTCTATAATCAAATCAAATCTTGTTAATTTTCCACCTGTTTTAGAAACAATTGGTACTTCTTTAACTAAACCAGTAACTGATATTTTAGAACCTGGTGCACTTTTCATATCAGATAATGGGCTAACCAAATCATCTTTTAATAAAACATTCATTCTTTTTGGTTGAGATCCTCCTTTTAGATTTTCAGGAGACTCTTCAAGAACCATTCCTTGTGCATCTACAAGTTCTTTACTAATTAATCTAAACTTACCTTTTCTACCACACCCACATTTACTAGGTTCCTTAAACACAGTATCTAATTGTAATACAGAAATTATATTTCCACATTGTGGACATTCAAATTTAGCACTTGTTACTTGGGGTCTAACATCTGATTTTTGTCTAACAACGCCCTCAATTTTTAATAATTTATTTAATTCCTTACTCCTTATCTCACTTATTTCCATCTTTTGAGATTCGGGTAAACTCTTTAATCTAATTTTAAAGTTTTTGACATTTTCACCAAAATCAAACTGTTCAACAGCTAATTCAAATGCTTTTATTAAATCTTCAGGGTCCTCTAAAATTAACTCTGCAATATCTGGATCAAATTTGATTAATGTAGAAAAATCTACTTCTAGAGCATTTTCACCTTTTCTTATTTTTTCAGCTAATTTAGCTTTATAATTCTTCTCTAGAAAATCTTGAAATCTCTTAACTTGTTCTTCTACATTCATCTATTGCCCCCATCAAATACTAATAAAAAAGAAAAATACTCTAGACTTTATTAATCTATCTTGTTTTGACTTTTTTAAGATTAACAATTAATTTATCTAAAGCAATATGAACTTCTTCTTCTGATTTTGTTCCAGTACAAACAATCTTTCCATTGCTAAACAATAAGAATGTTGCTTTAACTGGGCTCATTAACTTATAGACTAATCCTGGAAATTGTTCAGGTTCATATTCAATGTTATTGAGTCTCATAGCTAAAACATTTAAGTTTAACATCATTCCAATTGAACCAGAAGCTACAATATTTTGTACAGTTATTTCTGGTTTGATTGTTATTTTTATGTTAATTTTTGTAAGTGCCTTAATGATCTTTTTTAAAGATGCATCAACATCAGATAAGGTTCTTGCACCAGTACAAACAACATTTCCTGAACTAAATATTAATGCAGAAGTTTTTGGATCTTTGATTCTTATTACTAATCCTGGAAATTGTTCTGGATTATATTCTGTGTTAGGTAAGGTAGCTGCCATTTTTTCTAATGGGATATCATGTTTTAGAGATGTGTTAACAACAATATTTACAATTCTAATCTCTTTTTTAACACTATCTGCACCTTTTTTAGTTTTTGAAGAAGTTATTTTAGACTTCTTTGTAGTTTTTGTAGCTTTTTTAGTTACCATTTTTATTTAAACCCCCGTTTTATGATTTTTATTAAAAAAACAATAAAAATCACCTTCATTTTAAAAAATAGGCCAGTTTATAGCCTTAAAAGACCTTTTTATTTATAAAGTTTATAAATAGCGTAGAGTATTTAAATGCTTTCATTTATAAATAGATTTCATACTTTATAAATGATTTTTAAGAAGGCCATATTCAATACCTTCAACTAGTGCCTCATAACTAGCTGTAATAATATCTTTACTAACTCCAATAGTAGTCCAGGTTTTTTTACCATTACTACATTCGATCAAAACCCTGGTAACTGCCTCAGTTGCCTTGTCCCCATCTATAATTCTAACTTTATAATCCGTTAGGTGGATCTTATTAATTTTAGGATAAAATTTTATAAGGACTTTTCTCAATGCCTTATTTAGGGCGTCAACAGGACCGTTTCCCTGACTAGAAGATTTTTTCTTTTTATTTTTTATTTTGATTGTAACAGATGCCTTGTTTTTATCTTTAGTATTATTTCGCTGGGTAATTACCTTAAATCCTTCACTCTTAAATCTACTTTTATATTTAGATTGCCTTAACATTAAAAGTTCTAAAGATGCATCGGCAACTTCATAATGATACCCTTTACTCTCTTTTTCTTTTACAAACAAAGTTACCTCTTTAATAGATTTATCGCTTAATTCAATACCAAACTCTTTAGATTTCGACAATATATTACTTTTTCCAGATAAATCACTAGCCAAAATCCTTCTTTTATTCCCAACTAAGTTAGGTTCCATATGTTCATATGTGTGAGGGTCTTTATTTACTGCATCTGCATGCATCCCTCCTTTATGTGCAAAAGCACTATCCCCCACATAAGGCTGTTTTTTATCAGGTATGAGGTTCATCATCTCATATACTGTCATAGATAGTTGTTTTAGATCTTTAATTTTATTCTTATTTATACATGCGAACCCTTTCTTTAATTGCAAATTAAGTATTATTTGAATTAGGTCTGCATTACCCGTCCTTTCTCCAACACCATTAATTGTGCCTTGAACCTGCTCTGCACCTGATTGAACTGCTGCAATACTATTTGCAACAGCCATTCCAGAATCATTATGGCAGTGAATTCCTAATTTAACTTTAGTATTTTTTTTAGTCTCTTTAACAATCTTAGAAACTTCATCAGGCATACAGCCCCCATTAGTTTCACATAATACAATACAGTCTGCACCTGCACTCTCGGCTATTTTAATAGTTTCTAAAGCATATTTTTTATTATTCTTAAATCCATCAAAATAATGTTCGGCATCAAAAATAACTTCTTTTTTATTTTTTTTAAAGAATCTTATTGTATCATAAATCAAATTCAAATTTTCCTCTAAACTTATCCTCAATACCTTATGTAGGTGCAAATCCCAACTTTTACCAACAATTGTAACAACTTTAGTGTTTGCTTTGATGAGTTCTTGCATGTTTGAATCTTCTTCTACTTTTATTCCCTTTCTTTTAGTCATACTAAATGCAGATATTTTAGCATTTTTTAATTTGATAGATTTAGCATTTTCAAAAAATTCCCTGTCCTTTTTGTTAGATCCAGGCCACCCACCTTCGATATAATCTACTCCCAGATTATCTAACTCTAAAGCAATTTTAAGCTTCTCATTAGACGATAAACTAATATCTTCTCCTTGTGTTCCATCCCTCAATGTGGTATCATATATTTTTATATTCATCTTGACAATGGCCTTTCTTTTTATAAGAAAGGCTTAATCTATAATAATAGAAATAATACTAATCCCTTTTAATAAGGTAGTTATCATAATAAAAGTAATTGAACCTTTATATTTAAATATTTGTTTTTAACATCAAAAATAGTAACCAATTAGTAAATATTTTATTTTCTTCAACAAAGAAAACTTTATAAAACATCCATATCTTTTAAAATATATAAGAGGAGGTTGTTTTGATGGAAGAAACTAATGAAATTAATTTAAATAATGAACCTAATGCAAATACTTCAAATAATGAAGATGTAAGGAAATGTATTACTGCAGTTATCTATGATGATGTGGGTAAACCATTTTTTCTAATCTTAAAGAGGCAAAGAAATTGGGAAGGATGGGAGTTTGTAAAAGGAGGTATGGAACCTGGTGAAACAGAAGAAGAAACTGTTAAACGTGAGATATTAGAAGAAACAGGTTTACAAAAATTTAAGATTCTAAAAAAATTAGAAGGTATAACCAAAGAATTTAAAGGAGTAGGGGATAGATTAAATGTTCATTCGGTCTATCTTGTTGAAGCTAGTATGAACATTCCCATTAATATACCTACTGGCCATGATCCTGAACATAGTACTTACCTCTGGGCAGACGCAGAATCAGTTGCTTCTAAGTTAACGTGGGAAAATGATCAATTAATTTTAGCTAAAGTTCTTGAAATTTTAAAGAACTAATTTTTTTTAAAATAAAAAGGTTTTAAAAGCCTTTTATATATTCTTTTTCTATGGATTTTAACACTAAATTTGAAAAATCAGTAAAAAACACAATCAAAGAGTACAAACTCTTTACAAAAAAAGATAAGATTTTAGTAGCTTGCTCTGGAGGTAAAGACTCTACAGTTGCATTATACTTATTAAACAAATGGGGCTACAACGTAGAAGGTCTAATTGTTGATTTAGAAATTGGAAAATATAGTCAAACAAATCTTGATAACACTATTAATTTTTGTAAGAAACATAACGTTAAGTTAAATGTAGTAAGTTTTAGGGAAGATTTTGGTTATAATAAATGTAAGATCGAAGCAATCCTTAAATCAAAAGGAACCACTCTAAACTCTTGTTCTATTTGTGGGGTATTAAGGAGATACATGTTAAATAAAAAATCAAGGGAGTTGGGTTTTGACAAGATTGTTACAGGTCATAACCTAGATGATGAAGCTCAAGCTATAACGATGAATTTCTTAAGGAACACAATGAACCTTCAATCAAGATTAGGTCCCATCTCTGGAAATATTAAAGATAAAAAATTCATTCCAAGAGTTAAACCATTGTATTTTTGCTTAGAAGATGACATCAGAAAATATTCAAAATCAAAAGGCTTTGTTGTATTATATGATAGGTGCCCATGTATTGTAGACTCATTTAGAAATAAGGTGAGGTGCATTATGAATGATCTATCAAATGATTCTAAAGTTAAGAAAACTATCGTTAAAAATTTCATAAAGATGTTACCCAAATTAAAAAAATCTCAGCAATATACTAAAGAACTTCTCAGTTGTTCAAATTGCGGCGAACCTACAACAGAAAAAATGTGTACTACTTGTAAAATATTAGCAAGATTAAACAGTTAAATTATTTTTATTTTTAATGTATCTTGAGATGATTCCCCATTAGGATTTGTTGCCTTAAAGATAATATCTTCTTCACTAGGGCATCCCGGAATAAATACACTTCTTAATGTAACTATTTCTTGATTTATCTCAACACTTACACAGGATTTATCTCTTAAGTCAAATCGTATTTCTTCATAACTATAATCAGGATCTTTAACATATTTATTTAGATTGAAGGTATCTATTTGCCCTTCTTCTAAGTCTATGGACAACCCCTTAAAATCCATTTTGAGTGTTTTTGGCGAGAAGAATTCGGTAGTATCATTACCCATAAATATAAAATAACCTAAGCTCCCTATAATCAAAATAAGTATAACACCAATCACTGCATCCTTTAGAAGTAATTTTTCAATATCACTAATTTTTGTTTCTTCTTTTTCAACACCGGCCTTTTCCATCAATTGATCAATTACATCACTTTGATAACCCGCGTCTTCTAATGCTTTTTTGATTCTATCAGCTTTCATTCCTTCTTCTAGCTGTTTTTTGATATATTCTATTGTTTCTGGATAAGGCATAATCTTTTTATAAAAAAACAGGTATTTTAATGTTTCGGTTAAGTTTTCAGAAATATAAATATTTACGAATCCCAGAAAATACATAATTTTTTTATTTCTATTATATTAGTTCATCAAATTATTTAGGCACTACAAAAGTAGTTACATTTTTATGTAAATATTAACCTATTTAAGGATATAATTTCACAAATAATTAATATTAGTACTTATTTATGTATTATTAAACATAATTATGTTAATCAGAACGAATATATGTAAAATAGAATTAATTTATGATTTCTTCAACTAAATAACTTAACTTTCATATAACTAGAAACAGAAATGCCTAATTTCTTTGCAGCTTCCTCTACCTTAAGCTTTTCCTCGCTACTCAAATACACGTGCACCATTTTTTTATTAGTTGCCATTTGTTTTTCTCTTAACTTATCGTTATAGTCATAGTTGTATTATATGTTCCAGCGCTAAGATTAGCCGGAGGATAGATATGGAAATAAGTATTAGTACTTGCATTTGTATTATCGCAAACAGTTGAATTACACACCACCATATTAGGGGTAAACTCTTTAGGCGTAGCATTCAAGTAAACTAAAGCTAAATTATCTGTATCATCATCAATTGAAGTATCATCATCAATTCCAAAATCTGTATTATTCAAAACCCAAGTCATATTAGGTCCAACAAAATCACTAGCACTCCAATTCATACTTAGATTCAAATTACCCCAATTAGTTACAATATAAGCTGTTGTACCATTATTCCATGAACCTGGGCTAATATATTCTCCACCTAAAGTTACATTAGTAGAATAATTTATACTTCTTACAGTACTATAAGTAAAGTTAGTTAAATTGTATGAGTTAAATCCTTCATCAGTAACATTAACTATCATCTTCCAAAGTCCACCTAACTCCCAGAAGTAAGGCATTCCAGAGCTTCCATTAAATCCATAATAAAATTCAGTGCTTGAAATATCTTCAATATAACTTAATGTCTTACTATAACTATAATTATCAATACTACATCCTTCAAATGTATCTAAATTACAGATATAAGCTACAATACTTTGGTTTGTGGCACCATCAATATCCTTAACTCTAACTCTTATAGAAGCATCAGCAGTCATACCTGCAATCGGAGTTAACTCATACCTATCATAAGCTAGACCATTATCCGTAATCTCTACTAAAGAAATATTTATCTCTGAATTTGATATCAATATTGAATCATTGTACCATGAAGTGTCTCCCACAGCTAAACAACTAAATGTCCAGTTCTGGTTCTTCGTTGTATTTCCAGACGTTAAATTAGCAACATTAGATTCGATCGCGTTTGTAAACCCAGTACTAGAACCTGATACTACCAATGAACTATCCCTATACCATCTATAACTATAATCGATATCATCACCTTCAATGTCAGTAGCATTACAATAACCATACAATGTTTCATTTGTATAAGCCACTGTATTGTTAATATTAGCAGACACTGTTACAGGCGGAGTAGATAAAACATTGAGAGTTATATTATTCTCATCTAACTCATAAGCTTCACCATCATAAGCAACAACTGAACAAGTCCAATTATCATTAACACTCAAGTTACCTGCACCAAGTGTAGTAATCAAACTCAAAACATTTCTTGTAACACTTATTTGTCCAGATAACCTTTCAACTGAATTATTATACCACGTATAATTAGCATACACACTATCTAGATCAGTATCACTAATTGTAGCATAACAACTAATCTCTTCATTAGATAAATTAGTTAAAGATGAAGAGTTAACAACCACATTCTCAGTATTAGGTCTTGTATTTTCAATAGAAACAGTTGCATTTGTACTCCAGATTGAGTTAAGCACACCATCATTTGCAAGGCAACTTAATTTCCACTCTTCACTCTTAGAAGTTAAATCAGAAGTTATATTATTCACATTCACTTCAATACTAATAGTACTAGAAGTATTATATGCTCCACTAGCATTTAATGTTCCATCTTTATACCAATTATAATAATAAGTTACATTATCGCTTTCTATATCTGTAGCGTTACAATAACCAATTAATGGGTCATCAGTATAAGCTAGGGAAGGACTTTGTGGATCTAATCTTGCAATAGAATACGGTCCTGCATTAATTATTATAACAGAATAATTATTCCAATCCCCTTCATACACATACGAATCATATGCTTGAACTGAACATGTCCAATTATCACCCCTCGTGGTAGAGGAAGAATTCAAACTATTAATTAAAGTAGATACATTAGGTGAAATATCTCCAATTTGTCCACTTGAAAATTCAACTGAATTATTATACCATGTATAATTAACAGAAACATCTGTATCATCATCCACAGTAGCATAACAACCTAACGTTTCATTGGTATAATTATAATTAGCTATAATTGTAACTAAAGTTGTATTAGGTAATTTATTTAGTATTGTTATATTTACACTAGCATTATTCCAATCACCTTCATACAAGTAACCATCATTTGCCTGTACTGAACAAGTCCAATTATCTCCAAAGGTGGTATTTACTGAATCTAGTGTTGAAACCAAAGAAGTTACATTCTGTGTTACTCCAGAAGTAATTCCACTTATATTCTCAATATTATTTTTATACCATGTATAATTAATTGTTAATGTATCCCCATCAGTATCCTCAACATTAGCATAACAAGTCAAATTATCATCTGAATAATTAGTTAACTCACTTGAATTCAATATAACTAGTGTCGTATTAGGTGCAAAGTTACCAACACCAACTGAGTATGATGTAAATTGTGTAACATTAAATACATAAGTATCTGCATCTGTTATTTCTGTACAAATAGCAGCACTACATAATTCACCATTCCTATATGGCGCTCTTGAACTAAGTAAGAATAAATCAGTATTGTACAATGTTAATTCTGCAGAAACATTTAATGAACTATAAGTATCTGAATCAACAGATATATTATTTGAATCAATCACTATTGCTTCATGGAACGCAATAGTTGGATCTCTAATTCCACCAGTGAACATTATCCTACCCTGTGAATTACTATATAAAATCATAATCGAAGTATTGATACCTGATCTATGTATTAAATTACTATTGGTCATGTTAATTATCTCATTATATTCTATAAGTACGGTTCCGGAACTACCATTTCCAAATCCTCCACTTCCACCATAATTAGATATGTTTCCATTATATGTGATATTATTAGCTTCTAAGTGTATCCTACCTCCACCAGCTCCCCTGCCATCACCAGCTGCCCATGAACCACTTGCATCAATACTTCCAATACCTTCAATTGAATTAGCTTCTATCCAAATACTGCCCCCTGATGATTCCCCATGGCTATAACCATATCTTTGAGGAACCGCTGTTGCTATAATTGACCCATTAATATGTATATAGTTTGTAACATTAAGGTGGATTGCCCCTCCTGCTTTGTTTGTTGATTTTCCAGGACTTCCAAGTGATATAGGATTTTCAATAGTCCCATAAACATTATTACTATATGATCCATTTCCACCATGAGCACCACCACCAACTGAAGAGTAACCTGTACCTTGTTTATAATCCCAACCTAAACCATAAGCACTTATTTGTCCACCCTCTTTTATTATTATATTTTCTGCGTTGATAGTACACGACCTTCCATTATCACCATATAATGGATCTGAGTCAAGTTCTAATATACCATTTTCTAAAATAGTTATATTACCAAATGAATAAGTATCATTACAATTTAATCTTAAAGTACTGTTTAAAGTAAAGTTATTTCTTGTTGTAGCTGGAAGATATATTGTTCCAGTAAATCCTCTTCCAAATCCACCAGGACCACCATTGGCACTCAATACACCATTAAATTGATAATCAGTACTATCAGAGATTGCTATTCTACCTCCACCACCACCCCTATCATCGCCACTTCCATCTCCACCTAAAGCAGTTATATTTCCACTACCTTCAAAGCTATTTGCAATTATCCAAACACTTCCACCCGCTCCCTGGTCAACTAAATATCCTGAATTAGAACCTTGTACTGCATTTGAATTTAATGTGCCATCTAAATACAGGTTATTACTTACATTGATTTTGATGATTCCTCCCCCATCTCTTTCTGCTCCACCACTTCCAAAGTCAGTTGGAGCTTCTAATGATCCATAATAAGGTACAGTATTATATCCCCCTGCACCACCATGAGTTGCACCTATTCCCCCTCCGCCGTATCCAGATCCATAACCATTGTTCCATCCCAGACCTTGTGTTCTTATTTGACCACCTTCAGAGACATTTACATTTGTTGCAATTATTGTTATATTACCCGCTGTAATATTTCCACCCGATAATATAGTTATATTTCCAGAAATATTTAGCATTAAACTTACACCATGATTACTAATCATTGAAGTATTTATCAAACTTCCATTACTTCCAATCCAGAATGGTAATTCTGAACTGAGTATTGTTCCATCTGTAATATAATATGAGGTATTTAACATACAACCAGATTCATAAATTAATGGAGCCCATTCAGGACACACTGTAGGTTCAGCAAGTATTGTAACCTCACTTGAACAAATCTCGCTACCAACATCACTAAGATCATTAGGGGTAACACACACGCTATACAAGTTTCCAGCTTCTGTCTCATTAGAAACTAATTTAGTTTTGGAACCATTATATAATTCAAGAACTTGTGAACCAGATAATGCCCTGTCGAATACTTGAACTTGGTCGATTTTACCTTCGAAATTATGATAATTATTTCCAACATTATAAAGAACACCTATTTGCGAAAGTTCGGCAGTAGAAGCAACATCATCGAACCACATTGTTTCAGTTCCAGAACCTCCAATTATTTTTGAATGTTCATATCTTTCTCCATTGACATATAAACTAAAATTAGTTCCATCTTGAGCTACACAAATATGTTCCCATTGGTATCTTGTTAAAGCATTATTTGGGGTAATAGCTACTATGTAATCATCTACCGTAGGTCTTACAATAATATCCAATGCTGCATCATATGTCGAATAATCTCTAACCCTTATTTCAAATTGTCCATAAAGTCCTGCATTATTTTCATATGTAAATAAAGCATCAAAATCCCCATTATCTGCATGGTCAATATAAATCCACTCACAAATTGTTCCCACACTATATTCATCAAATATGTCTTGGTTGTCTAATCTAATATAATCCAGATCACCATCAAATTCATAACAACCTGAACCATCAAACCCAGAATTACAACTTGCATTATATGTAGCACTAACAACAGTTCCGTTATTACCATATGTTGAATAATCACGTTCTTTTGTAGTTCCTTCTGCAGTCATATTAACATCAAAAGGCATATTCAAGATATTCCAAGAAACATTTCCAACTCTCCAGTCTGTAATATTATAAACTGAATCTGAGTCACCATCAGTCACATCCCATTGAGCAGTTAAATTTTCATTACTTGTGTTTAAACTTACATTAGTAGTATTCAACACTAAATTCGATACAACAGGTACTCCATTTAAAATATTCAATGAAGATGAATTAAACTCTGTACTATTATAAGTTCCATCATAAGCAACAATACCTAATTTCCAAGTATCACCTAAAGTTGTATTGCCTGCAGCCAAAACCGAATTATTGATGGTAGTCAAAATTAATGAACTACTATTATACCATTGATAATAATAAGTATGGTTCCCATAAGATGATACAACGCTTCCAGTTAAATTTTGTAAGGTATCATTAGTTGTACTATCTGTGGAATATAATGTAACTGAACTAATTGTAGGTGGTGACATGTAGAAAGTACCAACTTCTCCATCTTCTGCATTACTTTGTTCTTTTAGTCCACCAGATACATATCCATAACCATTCCATGTTGAATCTACTAAATACACAGCAATTCTTCCACCGGCCCCACCTCCACCATGGTATACATTTGATCTACTATCTGCATTCCCTCCTTCAGCATAAATATTTCCATTACCTGTTATTGTTTCAGTTGAGATATATACTGTTCCCCCAGCTCCGCCACCAGCTCCACTATCACTAGTGGTCCTAGTTCCATCAACGCTGATACTTCCATTAATTAAAATTGTATCTGAAACATACAATAATATTCTTCCACCACCTAATCCGCCAGCCCATCCTTGCCACCCAGTTCCACCACCTGAACCAAAATCAGAAGGTGAAGTGTGTGAATTATATGCTACTCCTGCAGTCCCTTTGTAGGATGAAGATTGACTACTATAACCTCTTCCACCTTCCCCACCATGTCCTGCTCCACCACCACCATTCCCATTATCTCCACCTGCACCAGGACCTTCTGAAGAAGCATATCCTCGTCCGTCTCCAAGGATGATAGAATCTTCACTAATTGTCACATTAGTTAGATTTAGATTAATATCGCCTGCTTGTAATTGACTGTTTGTTAATGTTAAAGTATTATTTAATGATGGAAAATTAAATTTCTTTAAATTTCCAGTTATACTTAATCTTGAATCAACAAGTTCCAATGAATCATAATTAGGGAAATCTAAAGATATATTATAACTTGAAGTTATAGTTAGATTATTCATTGTTAATGAAGATAATGATTGTTCATTGTAACTATCTGTAATATTGATAACTACATTTTCAAATATGACAGTTAATGTCGAAACATTTTCTACTGTTAAATTTGTAAAGTTATAATACGAAGGGTTATTAGTATTAAAGAAGCTGGTATTAACCGATTCATTATCCCTACCAGCTGTACTTTGGAATCTAAAGTTATCTTTAATTTTAACAAAGTTGCTATCTTTATCTATTACGATTAAACTTCCCAAGGACCCATTTTGAGCATAAGTTTGTTCAGTTGTACCCTTGTTAACATAAGATGAATGGATGCCTGACCAAGATGAGGTATTATAATTAATAGCTATTCTTCCACCAGCTCCTCCACCTCCATGGAATATACCTGACCTCTGTTTACCATTTCCTCCATTAGATGTGATTGCACCATTACCTAGCAAGTTAAATGTATCAATATAGATTGAACCACCAGAACCTCCACCTGCAGCACTATTTGTACCAGGCGTTGTTCCACTAGCTGTGATTGTTCCTGAATTATTAAAGTTATTTGAAACTATTATATTAACTATTCCACCACCTTTTCCTCCAGAATTACCACCCCATCCAGTTCCACCACCAGAACCAAATGTAGATGGATGTAGTGATGAACCTAATGAGATTCCACTAGTTCCTTGGTAATATCCTAAAGATGTACTCCAACCTCTTCCACCAATTCCAGAATGTCCGGCTCCACCCCCTCCATCACCATCATTACCACCTGCTCCAGGACCTTCTGAAGAGGTATAACCATAACCCTTGGTAGTTATAGTCCCTTCCATTGTCAAGTTATCAGCATAAATAGTAACATTACCTGCTGTGATACTTCCACTAGGATGGATTGTTAAATCACCAGAAACATTTATGAATACACTTGTGCCGTGACTATTTACAGTAGATGTATTTGTTATACTTCCATTACTTCCAATAACAATAGAATAGTTAGACAGTAAACTTTCCCCATTAGATGTGTAATATGTACTATTTAGTAAACAGTAATCTGAGATATTAGTAGGTGCCCACGCAGGACAAACCATAGGTTCAGCTGGAGCAACATAAGCTCCACGTGTTATTGTTGCATTCAATACATAAGCACTAGTCTCACTATTATCTGAAACAAATTCAGTATTATACTGCATAAAGTTAGTAGCACCAATCTCAATTACTGAAGGATCATTCACCTTAACACTATCACTCCAATTACTCCAATTGATATGATATGAACCTAATTGATATAAATTGTATATTTCTGAATCTGATAATGAACGGTTGTATATACGAACTTCATCTAACCCTCCTGCATAATATTCTAATGGGTCGCCATTAGGATTAAAACCATGTCCAATTCTATTTAACACTTTACCATTATCGCTATAAGTTGCCAAAGCCGAACTACTAATCAAAGAACCATCTTTGTAAAAACTAATTGAGGTTCCATTCCAAGACATAAACCAATAATACCATTCATTTTCTAAATTAGAAGCACTTGCGGATGCATCCCATCCTGCATCAGAAGGGACCCCCATAGAAAATTTAAGACTTCCAGAGGTCCAATAATACATTGCAAGGCCTCCATCAGTAGAATATACGCCGTTTTGAATAATGGCATACGATTTAGATTGATCCATTATTGAACCATCTGGTTTTGACCAAAATCCAATTGACCAAGAATTATAACTATCTAAATTTAAATCGCTTATACTCACATAATCATTCACTCCATCAAAATCTCCTCCATCCCCAATAATACCTAAAGATGCATTATTAAAAGAACCATTAATCCATGCCCCATCATTGTTTCCAGTCTCATCTACAGCAATACCAGATTCATTTGAATTAAGTCCCCAAAGTCCAAGCAAACTATTATCGGAAATATTATACGAATCAGCAGTCCTTGTTTGAATCGAAACATTAGCATCAGCGTGTTGTGATAAACCTGCTTTGTAAAGGTCAGTTACTTCTGAAGCTGTTAGAGATTTGTTGTAGATTAATACTTCGTCTAAAGCTCCGTTGAAAAAATCTTCTGGTGAACCAGCTGGTTCTGCTCCAAAGT
>Ga0233436_1000010_pt1 | contig 308698 bp, 266 predicted proteins | sample SI_122_August201_2_FD_182723 | JGI IMG/M metagenome (GOLD analysis project Ga0233436, IMG submission 182723) | Seawater microbial communities from Saanich Inlet, British Columbia, Canada - SI_122_August2016_150_MG | ecosystem: Environmental > Aquatic > Marine > Inlet | place: Canada: British... | reverse complement strand
AAGTATGTGCGGAGAGAGGGGGATTCGAACCCCCGGTACCCGTTATAGGCACGCCAGTTTAGCAAACTGGTGGTTTCAGCCACTCACCCACCTCTCCGAAAAACGGACTGCAAAAGTAACTATTTGTTTTAATTGTACAATATATTTTTTCAATAAAACGTTTTTTGATAATTTAATTTGCAACACAAGACTTATAATAACAAACAAAATGCTCCAACGTGAAATTAAGCTACGCATAACATTAAGTAAAATGTATCGTTTGAATATTATTAAAAATTGGGTTATATAGAAATAAATACCAAATATTAGGTATTTTATTTTCTGAAAAACTCGTAAATTTGCAACCTAAAATTATCCTAAAATTGAAAAAGGGCATATTAGCAAAAGTATTGAGAAAATTATTGGTGTCATTTATGTCACTGGCATTTTTCTATTTGATTATAGGCGACCTTATAATTTTTCATCAAAGGGCTATTTTCAATTACGATGCTTATGGTGATTATCCCCTTAACAAACCGGGTGATAAAAATGATAAATCCAAAGTATACAAAGTTAAAGATAAAAAGAAGAAATCATTTACCTCTAATTTAACTTTTGTATCTGAATTAGTAGACATAATCATAAAGCCATACTTTAGTTATGATGTTTATGATGTAGCTTTATTGTTTGATTTCAATATCATAGATGGCTTATTTACTTCGGTTAAACAAAGAGGTCCTCCTTTATTATAATTTTTTTAAGACTATTTTATTTTTATGCTATCCCCTTAGTTGGTAGTGTAACATTTTTCTAATTGTATGCTATTTATCAATTTATTGAAAGTAGCCCGGATTAGATTATTACAATATATAAATTATAATATAAAGAATTATTCAGATGAAAAAATTTTTATCAATTATTGCTTTACTTGCAATTATAAGTTGCAACAGCTCCGAGGTGTTTTCAAGTAACCCAGACACGCTTAGTATGAATCCAGGTTATGCCTCAGATATATTTTATAGTATGAGCCAAGGTGAAGTATTAAATACTCCACGCGCTGGTTGGGACATGGCTTTCTATACCTCTGCTTTCAGTGCAGGAATCATTATTAACGAAGGTAGTGGTGTTGAGTTATATGCCTATCCAAATGGCGACACATCAGCATGGTCATCAATGGATACCACAGGACTTTCTTCATGGACACCTCTATACAACAGTCCAACAGACTGGGAAGATGGTGCTTTTAATAGAACATCTCAAGGTCATCCTGATTATGGTTGGGGTGTATATAATATGATAACTCACAGCATTGTTGGAGATTCATTATTTGTGATAAAAACAGAGGATGGGTCTTTTAAAAAACTTTGGATAGTTGACAAAATATCCGTTGATAACCTTTATAACATCCGTTTTGCAGATCTTGATGGTGCTAATCAAGTGGATCAATCAATAGATGTAAAGCCATTCATATCAAAAAACTTTATTTATTACTCCATTACAAATGACGAACTTTTAGATAGAGAGCCATCAGAATCATGGGATATGCTCTTTACCAAGTACATAGACCTTACCACAAATTCAAGTGGTGAATTGGTCGAATACCTCGTAACGGGTGTAACAAGTAACATTGGTTTGCATGCTAATAAGTTTACTGGTGTGGGACCTGATTTTGATGATTGGATATCCAAACCTTTTGATTCATTGAAAAATACCATTGGGTATGACTGGAAATCATTTGACATGCAAACATTTTCATGGGTTGTAGATGATTCAATAGCATTCTTCGTTAAAGATGATAATGATGATGTTTATAAATTAGTTTTCACGTATTGGCAAGGTTCATCAACTGGTGTATTTGCCATGAACAAGTCTATTGTTTCTTCTTCTAGTATTCAATATGATGTTATATCCATGAATAATCTAACAATATATCCTAATCCATCTGTTGGTTATGTTAATGTTAAAGTAGCTAATAATGATAATTTCAAAGGACAAGTAGTCCTAACTGATATATCAGGAAGGATGGTTTATGAATCTGAAATTAATGGCAACCATCAAATAAATACCAGTGGATTTAACACAGGTATGTATTTTATAACTGTTTCTAACTCACAATTGAAAGAAACATCTAGACTTATCGTAAAGTAGAAATATTTTTACCAAAACAAATTACCTTCTGCGGTATATCCGCAGAAGGTTTTTCATAAAAAGGATACTTTCATGAGGGCCTTAATCAAGGGTATTTGCATTTTTCTTTTGCTATTTGTACAGATATTATCAAGTGCTCAGCAGTCAACTGTTGCGGTGTATAATGATATTAATAATGATCCAGTAGCTTTTGCTAATATTGTATTTACCCCATTTAATAATAACACAATAATTTCTGGTTACGTAACAGATATCAATGGAAAGGTTGATATTGTTGTGGAGGAGAGTTGTTTAATTAAACTTTCCTATGTTGGTTTTCAGGATTATACCGACACAATACATGCTGGAGAAAATAAAAATATATATCTGAGTTCAATCTCATACAACATGGATGAAGTTGTTGTAACCGGTCAATACAGTGAATCACGACAGGATAAGTCCATATATAAAGTTCAGGTAATTAATTCCAAGGAGATACAGCATAGAGGTGCTGTAAATTTAAAGGAAATGCTATCTACTGAACTTAATATTCGTACTAGTCAAGATAATGCTCTTGGCTCATCTTTAAAGATGCAAGGCTTAGGTGGTGAACATGTGAAGTTCCTGATAGATGGAGTTCCAGTTATAGGTAGAGAAAATGGAAATATTGATCTGGATCAATTGAATTTACAAAATATTGACCACATTGAAATTATAAATGGGCCAATGTCTGTTGCATATGGTAGTAATGCTTTGGCTGGAGTTATTAATATAATAACAAAGTCACCAGATAGGTTACTTTACTCATCTAATCTAGATGGGTACTATGAATCAGTTGGAGTTTACAACTTGAATATGGCCGTTACCGGCAGAGCCAAAAGAAATTCTTTTGGATTTACTGGTGGCAGGAATTTTTTCGATGGTTTTCAAGCGCCAGGCACAAACTGGGCTCAAAGATGGAAGCCACGGGAGCAATGGAATTTTTCAGGTGACTATAAATATAACTGGGATAATACTCAAATAAATCTTGGTGCTACATATTTCAACCAGGAATTACGTGACAATGGCATTTTGATGCCTCCCTACTATGAGAGAAGAATTGATAAGTACTACTTTACACAGAGGTTGGTCATCAAATCCAACGTAAAATATGAGTTAAATTCAAAATCACGTATTAATGCAATCGCCTCATATTCAAGGTATCATAAGATTAGAAATGTATATCTGAATGACCTCACCATATTAGATAAAACTCTTGTGCCGGGTGAACAAGACACCACCTTGTTTAGTGATATTTTACTTAGGGCTGATTACAGTTATGGTAATGAATCTACTAAACTTAAATTTCAGGCCGGGGTTGATCTCAATTCTGAAAAGGGTTCGGGAAAACGCATCAAGGATAATGAGCAAATTATAGGCGATTACGCTTTGTTTGCTAGTTTTAACTATACACCGGTTAAAGTGCTTAATATTCAGCCTGGCTTGAGGTTTATTTATAATACAAAATTCAAAGCTCCAGTTGTATATTCCATAAATGTAAAATATGATATAAGTGAATTCGTTTCTATGCGAGCATCGGTTGCCAGTGGTTTTCGTGCACCATCATTGAAGGAGTTATACTTAAACTTTGTGGATGTTAATCATGATATTCAAGGTAATGAAAACCTACAGGCCGAAACATCTGTTAGTACTAATCTGCTATTGCAATATAACAGCTCACAAAACAGGGGGTATGTATGGGGAATTGAGATGAACTTATTCAACAATAACATCAAGGATAATATTCAGTTAATACCCCAGGGAATTACTTCAATTTATTATACTTATGTAAATGTCAACAGATACCTGACCAGAGGCATGGAAATAAATTTTAATAATAAAGTATATCCTTGGCTTACTGTAAAATTTGGATTTACATATACCGGACAGAAAATAGATTATGAAGGGCTATCTGAATCTAATTTTGAGTACTATACTGGTTTTAATACGGTTGCAAGCTACAATGTTCAAAAATGGAACACCACATTTTCACTTTATTATAAGTACAATGGAAAATATCCACAACTGTATTTTATTGGTCTAGAAGAAACACCAGAGATATTGTATATGGAGCCATATAATACCCTTGATGTTACCATTGGTAAATGGTTTTGGAAACGGAGAATTAATCTTCAAATAGGTGCCAAGAATTTATTCAACAATACTAATGTCAATGTAACTGGCGCTTCACAGGGGGGAGTCCATACTGGTGGGAGCGGGAGCCAGTCTGTTAACTGGGGCAGAACATTCTTTGCACGCCTTCAAATAACCATAAATAAATAATGATTAAAAACATTACATACATAATTATCTTGTCCATTCTGACATCCTCTTGTTTTAAAAAAGATGAAGTAATTGAACCACATCTGCCAGGTGATATAACAACTGTTGTGGTTCCAATGACAATGTATTATACAAATCAAGTATATGTTAACCTTGACGACACAGACTTTACTTCCATAAATAATAGATCTGACTTTGACTTGAACTTTTCTTGTAATGATACTTCGTCGGTAATAAGATTGAATACCGCTAACTTTGGTTTAGCAGCAATTACTGAGTTTGAAGATTTTGAATCTGTAACTGATACATCAGGTCTTAATTGGAAATTTGATGGATCAACAGGTGACTTAGATTCATTAGCATTTGATAACTGGATTACAATAAGCAATGGAGACACATCATTTTCCAAAAGAGTTTGGGTAATGAACAGAGGTATAAGCTCATTAGGTGTTCAACTTGGGTTGATAAAATTAAAATTCACAGGTTTGGTAGGGAATAAATTCTATTTCACACATTGTAATATGGATAATTCTAATCTAACTAATGCTGCGGTGGAGAAAAATCCAGAGCACATAACAACCCAGTACTCATTTAAAGAAATGTTACAAATGCAAATAGAACCCAATTTTGATAATTGGGATTTGATATTTACGCAATACACAACTATGTTGTATACTACAGATGGACTTGCTTACCCATATCTAGTTACAGGTGTAATGCAAAAATATGATATGATATCCGTTGCATTGGATACCACATTAGTTTTTTCTGATATTAACCTTTCAGATACCCTCTTAATGGACTTTTCAGAAAATTTTGATAAGATTGGTTATGATTGGAAAGAGCTTATAGGTGATGTAAATACAGGAAACATCAGCTATGAGGCTAAACTAAATTATAACTATATAATTAGAGATGAGCAGTTGGTTTATTACAAACTAAGGTTTATTAGTTTTTATAACCCAGAAACTGGAGAAAAGGGCTACCCAACTTTTGAATACCAAAGATTGTAAGACTGTTTATTTCTATTGCTTTTTGTAATTAAAATTTCATTTTAGGTTTTAATTTTATTGAAATACATGTAATATCTCCATTAATTTGTTAAGAAATTCTTAAAGTCAAAATATTTATAATTTTGACGCGTTAAAATGCTAGTGTTCGTGAAAAACTAACTGTGAGATTCATAATAAAAATCATATTACCAATCTGTATACTTCTATCACTATTTTTTGGTGTTAGAACATTTTTCCCAAAGTATACTGTGCAATTAATTTTTATGCTGGTATTAGTCTTAGCAGATTTTTACCTCTGGTCGTCTCTTAAGAAACAGGTGTTTAACTATAGAAATTGGTTAAGGGTAGTAATTATTGCTGTGTATTGGTTCCCTCTGCTATTATTGTTAGTAATAATGGTTGGATCTCTCATAAAGCCAGTCCTATTATGGAATGATGCCATACGCACTTACATGGTTGGTACAGTTATGATATTTTATACAGCCAAACTAATTCCGATCTTATTTTTAATCCTAGCAGATGTAATTAGAGGAATTCAAAAGCTTATATATCTTTCGAACAGAGAAAAACGGAAAGAAATTATTATCAGTGGATATGATAACAATGAGATAACAAGAAATAAATTTTTACAGTATACAGGATTTGTTACAGGTGGACTGATTTTGGGAACTATGTTCACCGGAATGCTAAAATGGGCTTACGAGTTCAAAATCCATAAGGAAAAGATAACTTTTAAAAGTCTTCCTAAGAAATTTAATAACCTTAAAATTGTTCAGATATCTGATCTACATCTTGGGAGCTGGGCTTCTAAGAAACCGTTGCAAAGAGCAGTTGATATTATAAATGAGCTTGAACCAGATCTAATTTTCTTTACCGGAGACTTAGTAAATTATGCCACCAAAGAAGCATATGGTTTTGAACAAGTTCTATCCCAACTTAAAGCTAAGTTGGGAATTTATGCTGTTCTTGGTAACCATGATTATGGTGATTACGTTGCTTGGCCTTCAAAACAAGCAAAAAAAGATAATATGATTGACTTGTTTAAGTTCTATAAATCACTTGGCTGGAACTTGCTAAATAATGAAAATCAAATACTTGATTCTACCGATGGTAGCATAGCTATTGTGGGTGTTGAGAATTGGGGTGCTAGTAATAGGTTTCCAAAATATGGAGACTTGGATAAAGCCTTTAAAGGCGCAGAAGATGCTGATGTTAAGATACTTTTATCTCACGACCCTTCTCATTGGGAAAAGGTAGTAATACCAGGTAATTATAATATTGATCTATCCCTGTCAGGGCATACTCATGGCTTTCAATTTGGTATAGAAACCAAAGAAATGAAGTGGAGTCCAGCAAAATATATGTACAAACAATGGGCAGGTTTATATGAAGATGATGAAAAACTGGGCCGATATATATATGTGAATAGAGGTTTGGGCTCGATAGGTTATCCGGGCAGGATAGGTATACTTCCAGAGATTACATTAATTGAACTAGCAAGTTAATCCAAATAACTTTTCTGTGCTTTGCTAATTACAACTAATTTGCGTCATAATTATCGGCTTTGTATGTTCTGTTGTCGGTTTACTATTTTAATATCTTTGCCTCACTAAAATATATACCATGGCATTCATTAATTCATTTGAAAAAGAGGGTAATTATTTGTTCAGGCATCGTGGAGAGATTCCCGTAATCTTATTTGTATTGGCAATACCTGTTGTGTTTTTCACCACAACAGAAAATATAAGTGAACAATGGCTCAATTTTATAACATGGGGAGCTATATTTCTTAGTTTCCTTGGCTTTGTAATCAGAGCAATAGCAATAGCAACAACTCCCAAAGGTACCTCTGGTAGAAATACCAAGGAAGGTCAAGTAGCAGAGTCTCTAAATACTACAGGAATATATTCCGTGGTGAGGCATCCACTATACTTGGGAAACTATTTTATGTGGATTGGGATTGTTATCTACACCTTTAATTTATCTTTTGTTATAATTGTTACGCTAGCCTTTTGGCTTTATTATGAGCGTATTATGTTTGCTGAAGAAAGGTTTCTAGAACGCAAATTTGGTGATAGCTACATGAATTGGGCCAATAGAACATCAGGGTTTTTACCAGAGTTTAGTAGTTACGTTTCCAATGTTGTGCCATTTTCATTTAGAAGTGTTCTCAGAAGAGAATATTCAGGTATTTTGGCTACGGTTGTTGGCTTTGCCTTCATTGATGACCTAAGACGATATTTTGAAACTGAAGAATTCATTTTATATACTCCTTGGCATTATGCGGTAATGGTTTCTTTGGTGCTGGTTATAATACTAAGGTCATTGAAACATTATACTTCCGTTTTACAAGAGGAGGGTAGATCCTAGATATTCAACTTATTTACCTAAAGTTCAACCTCTTAATCTCATAGAAATTATTTGATTGTTTTGTTTGTATATTTGGGTTATAATATAATAGCAGAATGAAGAAGATTATTGTGCTTGGTGCGGGTTTAGTGGGCCTTCCAATGGCAAAAGACCTTGCAAAAGATTCTAACTTTGAAGTTTCACTAGCTGATATCGACAATGATAAGCTAGCTAGTGTAAAAGATAAATGCATAAACACTATTCGGGAAGATCTAAGTAACCGAGAATTATTGACATCATTGGTTAAACCATACGATTTTGTGGTAAATGCTGTCCCTGGGTTTATGGGATTTGAAACTTTAAAAAGGTGTATTCAATCAGGCAAGGATACAATTGATATAGCTTTCTATCCAGAGGATGTTTTTGAATTATCAGACTTGGCTAAGGAAAAAGAGGTGAGGGTAATATGCGATATCGGGGTTGCTCCAGGTATGAGTAACGTACTTACCGGGCACGCTGCTTCCAAATTAGATAGGGTTGATAATGTTGAGATTTATGTTGGTGGATTGCCAAAGCTACGCACAAAACCCTGGGAATATAAGGCAGTATTTTCACCAACAGATATTATTGAAGAATACACACGCCCAGCACGAATAGTAAGAAATGGTAAAATAATAACTGTGGATCCTTTGACAGAAAATGAGCTACTTGAATTTGATAAAGTTGGCACACTTGAAGCATTTAATAGTGACGGCTTAAGATCATTACTTTTTACCATAAAGGCTGAAAATATGGTCGAAAAGACTCTTCGTTATCCTGGATATGCTGAAAAGATTAAACTGTTTAATGAAAATGGCTTTTTCTCAAATGAAAAAATAAATATTAGTGGAAATATGATATCTCCCCTTGATTTTACATCAAAATTATTATTTGATAGTTGGAAATTGAGTAATGGAGAAGAGGATTTAACAATAATGAGAATTTTAGTTGATGGAGAAGCTGGTGGTGAAAAACTAAAGTACACATTTGACCTTTACGACGAATACTGTAAAGATACTGGTATTCATTCCATGGCAAGAACAACTGGATATACTGCTACTACTGCTTTAAGACTGCTTTCAGAGAATATTTATACAGAAACAGGAATTACACTTGGTGAAAAACTGGGGGAATACGATACAGTTGTAGACTTCATGTTAGAAGGATTAAGGCAAAGGGGAATTAATTATGAATCAAAAATAGAGAAAATATAACGCATAAATAATAATGTAATATAGTAGCGCAAGTGAAGTATTAATTATGAGCGATCAACCAAAAAAATTTGGATTCTTTGCAGGGGTATTTACACCTTCTATTCTCACAATCCTTGGTGTAATAATGTATCTCAGGTTAGGTTGGGTTACCGGAGTGGCTGGCCTCGCTGGTGCAATTGCGATTATAGTGCTCGCTCATGTAATCTCTTTTGCAACGGGTTTGAGCGTGTCTTCAATAGCCACAGACAAGAAAATAAAAGCCGGAGGTATATATTACATACTTTCACGATCTCTGGGGCTACCAATGGGCGGCTCAATTGGAATTACTTTATTCATCGGAACAGCTCTTAGCATTGCACTATATATAGTAGGGTTTACGGAAAATTTTCTCTCCTTAAAACTAATAAGCAATCTATTGGATATTACTGAAGTCACCCTTAGTCATATAAGAATTACTGGTTCAATAGTACTTATGTTACTGATTGTAATAGCCTTGGTAAGTACAAATGCAGCCATCAAAACTCAATTTATAATTTTGGGTGTAATTGTGTTGTCTCTACTTTCTATTATATTGGGAATAACATTGTTTACACCAGATATTTCAAATGTAGAATCAATCATATCTACTCCTCAACGTGAATTTTCTTTTGTGGAGATATTTGCCATATTCTTTCCTGCCGTAACTGGTTTTACAGCTGGTATAGCAATGTCGGGTGACTTAAAGGATCCCAAGAAAGATATTCCCATGGGAACAATGATATCCATAGTTGTTGGATTTATTATATACATGGCACTTGCAACGTTATTTTACTATGGTGTTGATGAGGAGTTACTCAAAAATGATTATAACTTTCTGGTAACAGTAGCATGGATACCATTTCTTGTTATAGCAGGAATATGGGGAGCTACCTTATCATCGGCACTTGGTGGTATATTGGGAGGTCCTAGAATCATTCAGGCGGTTGCTCAGGATAAGATTCTTCCCAGAGTATTATCGGTTGGTCATGGTAAGAATAATGAACCCCGTAATGCTCTAATCTTCACTTTTATTATTGCTGAATTGGGAATTCTTATAGGTGATTTAAACGTTATAGCAGGAGTAGTTTCTATGTTTTACCTAACTGCTTATGGCTTTATAAATATATCGTTCGCTCTTGAAAAATGGGCAAGTACTGATTTTCGACCTTCTTTTAATATCCCTATGTGGGTTGGTATACTGGGCTTTGTTGCTACCTTCTTTGTTATGATTCAACTGGATGTTATATCCATGTTAGGAGCAATTATTATACTAATATTAATTTATTACCTAATAAGGAAGAAGCAACTTAGCCTTGCAATGGGGGATGTATGGCAAAGTGTATGGGCATCAATACTAAGGTCAATGTTAACCAAGATGGATCAAAAACAACTGGATGAAAGAAACTGGCGTGCTAACATTTTATTGTTTAGCGGAGGTAAGAGTAGCAGACCTCATCTAATTGAATTTGCCAAATCCCTTGTTGGTCAGCATGGTTTGATATCAAACTTTGATTTGATACCAAATGAAACATCAAAGGTTCTTTTTCCAAAACATATGCAAGCCATACCCGAAGATGAGATGAGTGGGGATGAGGGCATATTCTCACGAAGACAGGAGTGCAGTAATATTTATGAAGGTATGAAAAGTATTGCCGCAACTTACGGGTTTTCTGGTGTTGAACCAAATACTGTTATGCTTGGTTGGGCCCGAAAAACGGAAGATCCGGTAGGATTTGCTAAGCTACTTAAGTATTTTAGTGAGCTTGACCTTAATATTGTGCTTTTGGATCATGATTCCATTAGATTATTTGGAGAATACAAACAAATAGACATATGGTGGCGTGGAGGATCAAATAATGGTAATTTGGTTTTATCATTGATTAAGTTCCTGAGGTTATCATACGAATGGCGAAATGTTACTGCCAGACTTATGATAATTAATAATGATGAGGAAAGAGAAATGAATATTATTGAAGATGCAAAGGATGTGATGGATAATATGAGGATTAAAGTCGAAATACAAATTGTTAATAATAATGAGCAATTACCAATAAACCATGTTATTAAATCCCAATCAAAGGACGCTGATTTGATTTTTCTAGGCCTTGCAGATGTGCAAGAGGGAAGAGAAATGGAGTTTATAGAAAGAGCTGACCACCTTTACAAGGATTTGGGTACCATTGCGCTTGTTAAGGCATCATCATTTTTTAAAGAACTTCATATAGGTGTTTAGTTTAAAGGATTCCCATACATCTTTACAAATACTTTCTTTTTAACAATTCTAAATTTCTTAATTAATACGATTGCACCATGTAAAATATTAATTTTATGGTCCCAAAATAAATGAAAATGATTACGAGAGAATTAACTCATCCCAGAAACATTGTTATTGTTGGAGGATCTGAGGATACAGAAAAACCTGGAGGTAAAATCTTAAAGAACTTATTAAATGGTAATTTTTCTGGTGAATTATATGTCCTTAATCCCAAGGCTGATAATGTGCAAGGAGTAAAAAGCTTTCATTTACCCGAGGAGCTTCCAGATGTTGATCTGGCAATTATTGCAATATCAGCAAGGTATACACCAGATGTTGTGGAATATCTAACTCAATATAAAAACACAAAAGCCTTTATTATCATATCCGCTGGGTTTAGTGAAGAAAGCAAAGAAGGAAAAGTATTAGAGGATAGGGTTGTAGCAGCAATTAATAAAGTTGGAGGTTCATTAATCGGTCCAAACTGTGTTGGAATATTAACTCCTCAGCACCATAGCATATTCACTGAACCCATCCCAAAACTTAGTCCTCAAGGTTGTGACTTTATATCAGGTTCAGGTGCAACAGCTTGTTTTATTATGGAAGCGGGTATCCCCAAAGGCCTTCAATTTGCGAATGTTTACTCGGTTGGAAATTCTGCTCAGCTTGGTGTGGAAGAAATACTAAAACATCTTGATGAAACCTTTAATCCTGATACAGATTCAAGGATTAAACTTTTATATATAGAAACCATTGAAAACCCAAATATGCTCTTAAAGCATGCCGCATCTCTAATCAAAAAAGGATGTTGTATTGCTGCAGTAAAAGCAGGATCATCTGAAGCAGGAAGTCGCGCGGCTTCTTCTCATACTGGGGCCATAGCAAGTTCCGATTTTGCCGTTGATGCATTATTTAGAAAAGCTGGTATAGTTAGATGCTTTGGTCGCGAGGACCTTATAAGTGTGGCATCTGTTTTCACGTACCCCGAGTTGATAGGTAAAAATGTTGCAATCATAACTCACGCAGGAGGTCCTGCGGTTATGTTAACCGATGCACTTTCAAGCGGTGGTCTTTCTGTTCCTGAAATATCAGGAATGAATGCTGATAAACTTAAAGCCGAATTATTTGAGGGGTCGTCAGTTTCTAACCCAATCGATTTTTTAGCAACAGGAACGGCAGAACAGCTTGGAATAATAATCGATTATGTTGATGATAAGTTTGAAAATATCGACGCCATGGTTGTAATCTTTGGAACGCCAGGGTTAACAGATATTACAGAAGTATATGATCTCCTATTTGCCAAAATAAAAACAAGTACCAAGCCAATATATCCCGTTCTGCCATCAGTGCTAACTGCACAGAAGGAAGTTAATCATTTTGTTGGCTTGGGTGGTATATATTTTCCAGATGAAGTAAACCTAGGAAATGCGTTGTCAAAAGTTTTCAATACTAAAACACCCATTGACTACAGGCACGTAGATTATAATATTAATATTAAGCAGCTTAGGAGTATTGTTGATACATGTGATGATGGTTTTATGAGTCCAGATGATGTTCAAAAAACATTGGATGCTTGTGGAATTAAGAGAGCAAAAGAGGTTATAATTCATTCACAAGAAGAATTGCTAGCAGCAACTAAGCAGGTTGGATTTCCGCTGGTGATGAAAGTAATAGGACCAGTGCATAAGACAGATGTTGGTGGGGTAATTATTGATATTAAAGATATGGAATCTGCATTAACTTCAATGAATAAACTCATGAATATACCATCTGCAATAGGCGTATTATTGCAACCTATGCTTAATGGAGTAGAGCTATTTGCAGGAATTAGTAGAGAGGATAAATTTGGTCATATGATATTCTTTGGTTTGGGAGGGGTATTTGTTGAAATGATAAAAGATGTAAGAGTATTGTTAACGCCATTTTGTAGCCTTGAGGTGATGGATGAAATTAAACAACTTCGCAGCTATAAAATAATTGAAGGTTATAGAGGAAATGAACCCGTTAATGAAAATAAATTTGCGGAAATAATATCAAGGTTAGCACAACTTGTTGATTGTGTGCCTGAAATTTCAGAAATGGATCTAAACCCACTACTTGGAACAAAGGATGATGTAGTTGCAGTGGATGTTCGGATCCGTTTGTCAAAATGATTATCTTGAATATGAAAAAGCACGATATAATTTTCATCATTCTATTAATTTTAATATTTATTCCTTTTATATTAAGCTCTAACATCTTTAATGCTTATTTGACATTTAACCATAACCACTCATTGATGACATCTTTTATTAAGTTTGCTATATTAGCAACCATAGGCGAAATAATAGGCCTTAGAATAAAAACAGGTGTTTACACTAAGCCAGGTTTTGGAATACTTCCACGCATGCTTGTATGGGGATTTATAGGGGTTACCATTAAAATCGCAATGGTAATTTTTGCAACCGGAACTCCGTATTTATTAGAATATCTGGGTTTAAATGGTGCCATTAAATCAATGGGTGGAGATTTTACCCTTGAGAAACTATTTGTATCATTCTCAATAAGTGTTTTTCTCAATGTAATTTATGCTCCAGTGATGATGACATTTCATAGGATAACTGATATGCATATAAACAATACTGGCGGTACCATTCGTGGTTTCTTCACACCATTTGGTTTCAATAATTTATTACTAAATTTGGACTGGGATGTGCAATGGAATTTTGTTTTTAAGAAAACAATCCCATTATTTTGGATTCCTGCTCATACCATCACTTTTTTGCTGCCCCCAGATTTCAGAATTTTATTTGCAGCAATTCTGGGTATTGCATTGGGTACCATATTAGCCATTGCTGATATAATGGGAGACTCGAAATCAATTATGAAAAAATAAAGAATATAGACACTGATAAAGTAAACTTAAAAGCATGAAACAAACCCCAATAAATTTTGAAATAGTAAGTAACAAGATTAGTGAAAGTGGTATAAATTCAGTGGGAAAGGCTTCCATAAGGGAGATAAAGAAACTCGTTGATGATATAGAAAATGCAACTGGAGATAAATATATAAGAATGGAGATGGGTGTGCCAGGTCTACCACCTCTTGAAGTCGGTGTTCAAGGTCAAATCGATGCATTAAAGAAAGGGGTTGCCTCAATATACCCAGATATTTCTGGAATCAAACCTCTTAAGACTGAAATTAGTCGCTTTGTTAAGATGTTTATGGACATTGATGTAGAAGAAGAAGGATGTATTCCAACTGTTGGCTCAATGCAAGGCGGATTTGCAGCATTTCTTATTTTAAGCCGTATACATAAGAATAGAGACACTACTCTTTTTATTGACCCTGGTTTTCCTGTGCATAAAATGCAACACCGATTGCTAGGATTAAAGTATGATAGTTTTGATGTTTATAACTATCGCGGTGAAGCCCTTAGAGACAAACTTGAATCATATTTAAAAACGGGGAAAATACATTCCATAATCTATTCTAATCCAAATAATCCATCTTGGATCTGCTTTAAGGATGCAGAGCTAAAAATAATTGGAGAGTTAGCTACTAAATATGATGTTGTGGTTATGGAGGACCTTGCATATTTTGGAATGGACTTTCGTAAGAATTATTCAATTCCAGGAGTTCCACCATATCAACCAAGTGTGGCTAACTATACTGATAACTACATATTGTTTATTTCTAGCTCTAAAAAGTTTAGCTATGCGGGCGAACGTATTGGTATGATGGTTCTTTCTGATGGACTATATTTGAGTAAATATGAGAATCTATTAGAACATTATCCTTCAGAAGTATTTGGATATGCTATGGTGTTTGGAACAATGTACCCATTAAGTTCGGGAACTTCCCATTCAGCGCAATATGGTCTATTAGCAATGCTTAAAGCTGCGAATGATGGAGAACTAGATTTTATTGAAAAGGTTAAGGATTATGGAAGAAAGGCCGAACTTATGAAGAATATTTTCATCAAGAATGGTTTTGAAATTGTATATCATACTGATATTGATGAACCCATAGCACATGGCTTCTATTTTACTTTTTCATATCCGGGCATGTCCGGCGAAGTACTACTAGATGAATTAATCTATTATGGCATTAGTGCTATCTCATTGCTCACAACTGGAAGCGAAAGAGAAGAAGGTATACGTGCATGTACGTCACTAATAAAATATGAACAAATGACAGATTTAGAATCAAGATTATCTGCATTTAAACAAAATCATCCTATATCTTAGCCAAATGACATATGATTAACTTCAGGTTTTATTTGGTTGGTAACCTATATTTATACATTCCACAAAGACTTATGTGCACTTAGTAGTTTTCGGCAGTAAAATATTATTAGGCAATTGTATCACTATTATGTTATTGATTATAAAGTTAGGGGTGGTTGATTGTGATAAAAAAGATATAAACTATGCCTTTTGGCCTATTCTAGGATATTTCCCTTAACTTTACCAATGTTATCATACCACAATTTAATTCGTCGTAAATATGACTTTCGGAGAAAGGGTAATTGACTACTATGGAGATCTGCAAATCAAAGCTAACCTGCCCCAGGGAGTTGAAGTCCTAAATCCTTATTTGGATGATGAAGTAATGAAACTATGTAAGATATTTTACCATAAATATTATAATGATGAGAGAGGTAGAATATTTATTGTTGGTATAAACCCTGGCAGATTTGGAGCTGGAATTACAGGAATTCCATTTACTGATCCTGTAGTTTTGGAGAAAGAATGTAGAATATCTAATAATTTTGAGAAACGTAAAGAGCTCTCATCTGAGTTTATATACAGACTTATTGATAGAATGGGAGGGCCGGATCATTTCTATAAACATTTCTACATTGGAAGCGTAAGTTCATTGGGTTTCGTAAAAGACAATAAGAATTATAATTATTATGATTCAAAAGAGCTTTACAATGCTCTTAAAAGTACTATTATTTCAAATTTAGTTGATCAAATAGGCTTGGGTATAAATTCAAGAAAATGCTACTGTCTTGGACAAGGTAAAAATTATGAATATTTGAATTTACTGAATATGGAATTAAAACTTTTTGATCAAATAATTCCACTTCCACATCCTAGATGGGTAATGCAATACCGCCGTAAGAGATTGGCAGAGTTTATGGATCAAGTTATTGACAAGCTTATATACTAATTTATAACTCAATAAATGTATATAAAATCCATATTTATACTCATTATAAATTAGAGTTTGAGGTGTAACTTTATCCCCTAAAGTGCCAATTTCACGCCTTAAAATCGTATTTTCGTAAGCAAGAAAAATTAAACTAACCAAATAATTTATGGCAAAAGTCAGAGGTGCAATAGATGTTGATATTGAGGGCTGTAAAGGATGTTCAGTATGCATACCTGCATGCCCAACTGATGTTATTCTATTGGCAAACAATGTAAATGGTAAAGGATATCATTATGCATATATGGAAACTCCAGAAGCATGCACTGGATGCACAAATTGTGCATTGGTTTGTCCAGATGGAGTGATTACAGTATACAGGATAAAAGTTTAATGATGAAGCAATCAAAAACTAATAAAATGGGAGAATTAAGATTAATGAAAGGTAATGAGGCATTTGCTGAGGCTGCTATAAGGGCTGGAGTTGATGGTTATTTCGGTTACCCCATTACACCTCAGTCAGAAGTGATTGAATATCTTATGGCTGAAAAGCCTCACGAGAGAACAGGTATGGTTGTTTTGCAAGCTGAGAGCGAAGTTGCATCAATAAATATGCTATATGGTGGTGGTGGTTCTGGTAAGAAAGTTATGACATCATCATCTAGCCCTGGTATAAGTCTAATGCAGGAGGGTTTGTCCTACATGGCTGGAGGTGAAGTACCTTGTGTAGTTGCTAATGTTGTTCGAGGAGGGCCTGGTTTAGGAGATATTCAACCTGCTCAATCGGATTACTTTCAGTCGGTAAAAGGGGGAGGCCACGGGGATTATCGTTTACCAGTATTGGCACCATCATCGGTACAAGAAATGTCAGATTTTGTGCCCATAGCTTATGAATTGGCTTTTAGATATAGAACCCCAGTTTTGATTATATCCGATGGACTAATTGGTCAAATGATGGAAAAGGTAGAGCTATTTGATCAAATGCCCAGATTGACCGATGAAGAGATAAATGAATTATACCCATGGGCTACAAATGGAAAACCCAAGGGAAAGAAAAGGCGAGTAATCACATCTTTGGATTTGGATCCATATAAACTTGAAAAACATAACTTCAAACTACAATCTAAGTATAAAACTATTGAGGCTGAGGAGGTAAGGTGTGAAATTATAGAATGCGAAGATGCAGACTATATAATTATTGCATACGGTTCGAGTGCAAGGATAAGTCAAAAAGCAATTCAGCTTGCACGGGAAGAAGGACTTAAGGTTGGTTTATTGCGACCAATTACATTATGGCCTTTTCCAAAGAAACCAATAAATGAGCTTGTTGAAAAGGGAGTTAAAGGAATTTTGTCGGTTGAAATGAGTGCAGGTCAGATGGTTGAAGATGTTAAACTTGCTGTTCGTGAGAGAACTAAAGTTGAACATTTTGGCCGTTATGGAGGAGTTATTCATTCTCCGGAGGAAGTTTTAGAAGCTCTTAAAAATCAAATTATAGGAGATTAAGCTATGTCAGAAATCACAATAAAAGATATAATCAAACCGGAAAATATAGTTTATGAGAAAACAAGCCTCATGACAGATAAAAGCCTTAGCTATTGTCCTGGATGTGGTCATGGAACTACTCATAGACTAGTTATGGAGGTGTTGGAAGAATTGGGTCAGGAGAATGATACAATAGGTGTTGCTCCCGTTGGATGCTCTGTTTTAGCTTATGAATTTATGAATATCGATATGCAGGAGGCTGCCCATGGTAGAGCTCCAGCTGTTGCTACTGCTATTAAAAGATTATGGCCTGATAAAATAGTATTTACATACCAAGGTGATGGTGATCTTGCAGCAATAGGTACTGCCGAAACTATTCATGCCTGTAATAGAGGCGAAAAAATTGTTATTGTATTTATCAATAATGGTATATACGGAATGACAGGAGGTCAGATGGCACCCACAACTTTACCTGGTATGAAAACTTCAACATCCCCTTATGGAAGAGATGTTAATAGCATGGGAAATCCTCTAAAGATTACAGAGCTTATTGCCCAGCTTCCAGGAACATACTATGTGTCTAGACAAGCCGTTCATACACCATCAGCAGTTCGTAAAGCAAAAAAAGCAATTAAAAAAGCTTTTCAAAATCAGCTTGATGATAAACCAGGGTTGTCATTTGTGGAAGTGGTGTCAAATTGTAACTCGGGTTGGAAAATGGAACCTGTAGCATCCAACGTTTGGATGGAAGAAAATATGTTTCCATACTACGAGCTTGGTGATATTAAATTAGAGGGTAATTTACTGTAGTATAAGTGAATCAAAAAAATTAATAAGATGACTGAAGAAATAATCATAGCTGGTTTTGGTGGACAAGGGGTCCTTTCAATGGGAAAAATTATTGCCTACTCAGGAATTATGCAAAATCAGGAAGTTAGCTGGTTTCCAGCTTACGGTCCCGAAATGAGAGGTGGAACAGCAAATGTTACTGTTATCCTTAGTGATGAGAGGATAAGCTCACCAACCCTTACTGCATATGACACTGCAATTATTCTCAATCAGCAATCCATGGATAAGTTTGAATCAACGGTTAAACCAGGCGGTATACTAATATACGATCCCAATGGTATATCTAAGCATCCCACCCGTACAGATATTAATATTTATACCATTGAAGGTGCAAGAATAGCAGCTGAGATGGGTAATACTAAGATATTTAATATGGTTGTTTTAGGTGGCTATCTTGAAGTAAAGCCCTTGGTAAAATTAGATAATGTAATAAAGGGTTTGAAGAAGTCATTGCACGAGAGATACCATAAGTTGATACCGTTAAATGAGGATGCAATCAACATGGGAATGAGAAATGTGAAAAAAACTGCTTAAATAATAAGACTTTTATAAAGATTTATTGGATTATTTAATCAAACATCTGATCTGAGAATTCTTCAGTCCACGATACTAGTAACTCCTTCTGTTGATCGCTTAAAGATGCTCCCCGATGCATTGCTGTATAAATGGCCATAGGCATTTCATCATCAATTATTACATCTGTTATCTCATCAAGGGCACTGGCTTTATCCAGCTTGTTCATATCCTCCCAGTTAGAGAAATTTAAATCATCTCGTGCATGGTTTATATCCCTTGCAACTAAAAAAGAAACCGGAGCAATATTAGAATACCATGGATATGTAGTTTCGTTGGAGTGGCAATCGTAACAGGATACTTGTAAAATGGTTTTGATATCTTCAGGTATATCAGGATTGTTGGTTATTAAATCTTTAGGGTTTTTATTAATTACCTCTGGCAGTTCAGGCCCGAAGAACTGAAGTATTAGAAAGCCTATGAGTAAAAGTATAGTTAGCTTCTTAATCATACTTGATAACTATTCGTTGATATATTGCGATGCCATCTCAATTGCCCAAGAGGCTAATTTTTTACTATCTTCTTCGTTAAGGGCTTTTTCTGGATACTTCTTGAGAAATTTCTTAGGCGGCATATCATTTTCTTCAACCACACCATGAATTTTATTTAGTTTTCCAACACGCTTGCCAACTTTCATGGTAGACATTTTGTCGAAATTAAGCTTCATTTTACCTTTCTTTGATTTACTATCGCTATTGTGGCATCCGTAGCATGAATTATTTATGATCTCTTGAATATCATTGGGAACGGTATAATTAACTTCAGATAGCTCGTATGTTTTTACAGCTTTGTTTTTATTGGTGAATGACATAAGAATGATTACTGATAGAGTAATAGATAATAAAAGCGATAGATTTTTCATTGTAATTTGTAATTTCATGATTATTTTGTTTTGTCAAAGTTAATACTTATTTAAATTTGCCACAAATAATGTTTTGTGGAAGGCATAATCGACTTATTAGATAGTAAGGTTAATTTATATAACAAACCAAGCTTCATTGAAAGCGACCCGATTAGTATTCCCCATCAATATACTCTGAAGGAAGATATAGAAATAAGTGGTTTTTTGACAGCAGTAATAGCATGGGGTAGGAGAAGCGCAATAATATCAAAAGCAAATCTGTGGATGGAATTGATGGATGGTAAACCATACGACTTTATTATGAATGCCTCTGATACAGATATGAAACGATTTGAGAAATTTGTATATCGTACATTCAATTCCGATGATTGTCTTTTCATTATGACCTCGCTTATGGATGTGTACAGAAATAAAGGAGGGCTTGAAACAATAATAACAGATAACTTCAAATACCATGGAAACATAAAAGATGCAATATCAGGAATGCGTGGCTCATTAATGGAAACAGCTCATCTAAAACGTTCTGAAAAACATATTGCAAATCCAACTTCCGGCTCTGCTGCTAAAAGAATAAATATGTTTCTTAGATGGATGGTAAGAGATGACAAATGTGGTGTAGATTTTGGATTATGGAAAAATATTCCAATGTCTGCTCTAATGTGTCCTTTGGATGTTCATTCAGGTAATGTTGCACGTAGGTTGGGTATGTTAGATAGAAAGCAAAACGACTGGAAGTCAGTTGATGTACTCACATCTCAACTTCGGAAATTTGATCCCAATGATCCAGTAAAATATGACTTTGCATTATTTGGAATGGGTGTTTTCGAGGGGATATCATAATTTTAATAATTTAGTTGATTAATCAAATTTGACATGACAAAGAAATCAATAAAGAGTTCCCTTCATTCAGTGATATTTGAATCAAATACGCCATTGGGTAAACTATTTGATATAGTGTTATTAATCGTAATATCATTCTCAGTTGTTATTGTTATGATAGACAGTGTTGAGAATGTTCATAACAAGTATGGTGACCTATTTCTTTATCTGGAATGGATAATTACAATAATATTCACAATTGAATATGCCCTTCGGATATTTTCATCAATAAAACCAACACGCTACATATTTAGTTTTTATGGCATTATTGATTTACTATCCATATTGCCAACTTATATAAGTTTGGTAATAGCAGGGACTCATTTTTTGATAGTTATAAGAATGCTAAGGTTGATGAGGATTTTTAGGATACTAAAACTTGTTCGATATGTCAGAGCATCAAATGTTTTGGCCGAAGCAATTAAAAGTAGTCGCAGAACCATAATAGTTTTTTTGGAAGCGATAATCATTATAGTAGTAATAACTGGATCGCTAATGTATTTGATAGAAGGGCCGGAAATGGGTTTTACAAGTATCCCTAAATCTATTTATTGGGCTATTGTTACCATAACTACTGTTGGTTATGGGGATATTGTTCCACAAACTGCTCTAGGTCAAACCATAGCATCAATGCTAATGATTGTAGGCTTTGCAATAATTGCTGTGCCAACAAGCATAATAGGAGGAGAAATAATTAAAGGAGAATTAAATAGAAAATCTGATGCCACATGCATAGGATGCAACTGCAGTGAGCATGATGAACATGCTAAATACTGCAAACAATGTGGTAAGGAGCTATAAAAATAAGGGCTGGTATCGTATATAACTTAAATCAACTTTATTAAAATATTATTTATGAAAGGATATATCAACCTGCTGGTCTTAAGAATGCTTAAAAATTGCTACTTGCATATATAATTTTTATATTTTTGTTTGGTATTTATAAAACATGAAAAAAATGAAATACATTGTAATAATACTCGCTATTCTGATTTCTGGATTTGCAGTTAATGCTCAGACACAGAAGAACGCAAATGGACCAGAGATATCATTTAAAAAAACTACACATGACTATGGTACAATTGAGATTAATGGGGATGGTACATACAATTTTGAATTTACCAATACGGGTAATGAACCATTAATTTTATCTAAACCTCGTTCATCATGTGGCTGTACAGTTCCACAATGGCCAAAAGAGCCGATACTACCAGGTGAATCTAGTGAAATTAAAGTTACTTACAGTACTCGTAAGGCAGGTCCTTTTAATAAAACTGTAACAGTTTACTCAAATTGTAAAAGTAAACCAACAATTTTACTAAGAATAAAGGGAAAGGTTGAAAAAAAACCTGATGAAGCACTACCAACAAAGAATAATTCGTCTGGCGCTACTCCCATAAATAATTAAAAGCATAAAAAATTTGTAACTTACACAGGTCATAATCAAAAATTATTGGTTTATGGCCTGTTTTTGATTTAACCAATTAATTACATTGTCATGCTAAAGATATCCCAGAAGGGTAGGTCGATGCCCGAATCACCAATACGTAAACTAGTTCCATTCGCAGAAGGTGCAAAGAAGAGGGGTTTATATGTGCATCACCTTAACATTGGTCAACCTGATATAGAAACACCAGAAGTTGCACTAAATGCTATACATAATTTTGGAGATAAAGTATTTGAATACAGCCATTCAGCAGGTATAGCATCCTTTAGGGAAAAACTTACAGAATACTACAGAAGTGTTAATATCAATGTAACTGCAGATGAAATAATCGTTGGTGCCGGAGCATCTGAAGCTTTATTATTTGCATTTCAATCAATAATGGATCCAGGTGATGAAGTTATCATACCTGAACCTTTTTATGCAAATTATAATGGGTTTGCAAAAAATGGTGGCGTTAATATTGTTCCAATATTCTCTTCAATAGAGACAGGTTTTGCACTTCCACCCATTGAAGATTTCGTAAATAATATAACACCGCGTACCAAGGCCATATTGGTATGTAATCCAAATAACCCCACTGGATATTTATATTCAAAGGAAGAGCTTGATACCCTTAGAGATATAGTAAAGAAATATGACCTTTATCTAATCGCTGATGAGGTTTACAGAGAGTTCACATATGATGGTAAGAAGCATTTTTCATGTATGAATTTATCAGGTATTGATAATAATGTAATACTAATTGATTCGGTATCTAAAAGATATAGTGCTTGTGGTTTAAGAATTGGGTGGCTTATTTCTAAAAATAAGGATGTGATTGCTTCAGCTTTAAAGTTCGCTCAGGCTAGATTAAGTCCTCCAACCTTAGGACAGGTTGCAGCTGAGGCCGCATTAGATACTCCTGATGAATACTTTTCTGAAGTTATGGCGGAATATGTTGCAAGAAGAAACACTGTTGTTGAGGGAATTAATAACATTAAGGATGCCTTTTGTCCAAATCCAGAAGGAGCATTTTATGTTGTTGCAAAACTACCCATCGATGATTCAGATAAATTTTGCAGATGGTTACTTGAGGATTTTAACTACGAAAATCAAACAATTATGTTGGCACCTGCCTCTGGCTTTTATTCCAGCCCTGGAAAAGGTAAGGATGAAGTTAGGATAAGTTATGTGCTCAATGTCCCAGACCTTAATAAGTCAATCAAAATTCTTGAAGAAGGACTTAAGGTATACCCCGGTAGAACAAATTAAACATTTATACTACATTATTTATGCATGAGTTCTCCATTGCTATTAGTATCATTGATGCTGTTGAGTTTGAGGCTAAGAAAGTAGATGCTAATACTATTACCAACTTAACACTTGACATTGGAACAATGTCAGGGATTGAATTTTATGCTCTCGATACTGCCATGGAAATGGCAATCAAAAATACAATTCTAGATAAAACTAAAATTATTGTAAATAAAGTTCAGGCTACAGCCAAATGTATTGATTGTAGCCATAACTTTGAAATTTTTCATATAACCGATGCATGCCCCAAATGTAATGGGTTTTTTCATGAAATAATAAGAGGTAAGGAATTGAAAATAAAGTCTATAGTTGTTGAATAGTGCAAAAAAATGCAATCTAAGATTTAAAATACCTAATAACATAGTATATCGCGGGTTCTCATAATAGATATCAGCTAAATTGTTACATTTGTGTGAATTTAATTTTCCCTTAATGACTCAAAAATCTAATAAACTAAAAGCAATAAAAACGCAGGATGAGGACAAAGTGAAGTCCGGTAAAGCCATTAAAAGAAAATCGAGAAAGAAAAAAACATCCTCGGCTAATAAGTCAAACTTTTTGTCAGATCCGAGGTTTCTAAGAAGTATTGGGTTCGCATTTCTTGTGATAGGTATTTATTTGTTTATAGCCATAACTACATTTGTAATCAACTGGTTTGCTGTTGATATAGACTCTGGTAAAGTTGCTTCAGGTGTTGCTGACTACAAGGACCATGTTGAGACGGTTATGAACTGGACTGGTTGGTTGGGGTCCTACCTAGCAAACTTTATAGTTCTTAAAGGGATAGGCATTGGAGGTATTTTTATACCAGTTATTCTGCTTGCATTGGGATTGAATTTACTTCTGAAAATCAAGATGTTTAGTTTATGGCGATGGTTTGAACTACTAATATTATCATTTGTATGGATGCCCGCAACCTTTTCTTTGATATTTCCTCTACATCCTGAAAATATACTTGGAGGCCTTGCAGGATTCCAACTGAATTTATGGGCTATTGCATATTTAGGAAAAGCAGGGCTGATACTTTTGATAATACTAATACCTGTTATTTTCTCCATGATTGACTTTAAATTTCAGTTTTCCAGAAAGGAGAAAAAAGTGCAGAATGGTAGTGAAGGTGAAAACGAAGCAATAAACTCAATAGTACCAAAGGAAGAAATTTATAATACGGTTGAATTCGCAGTTGATGATGAACCTGAATTACCTTCTGATACAACTGATAACAAAACAGATAAGCCATATAAGGTAGAAGAAGAAACAGCAATACAGGAAGATGTTTTGGAGGAAGTTGTAGAAAAGGAGGAAGTTGCCGAAGAAGAAATTGAAGGAGATGACCTGGAACTGACGGTTGAGCCGATAAAGGTTGAGAAAACAAGCGATAAGATGCCTGATACAGGAGAACATTTAGGTATTGATACGGAATTTGATCCAACATTGGATTTGGCCGATTATAAACTTCCACCATTGGATATTTTGGAAGACTATGATCAAAATAATGTACTGGTAACAAAAGAAGAGCTTGAGATTAATAAAAATAGAATTGTTGATACCCTCAATCAATACCAGATAACCATCACAAAGATAAAAGCTACCATCGGCCCCACGGTTACATTATATGAGGTAGTGCCAGCACCAGGTATCCGGATAGCTAAAATAAAAAACCTGGAAGATGATATAGCTCTCAGTCTCTCGGCCATTGGAATAAGAATAATTGCACCCATTCCAGGAAAGGGAACAGTGGGAATTGAAGTTCCAAATCAAAACCCTAATATCGTAAGTATAAAATCCATACTTGCATCAGATAAATTTAGAAATAGTAAGTTTGATTTGCCTTTTGGAATAGGTAAAACAATTAGCAATGAAAGCTTTGTAGCTGATCTTGCAAAGATGCCTCACCTTCTTATGGCAGGAGCAACTGGGCAGGGTAAATCTGTTGGACTAAATGCTATCATAGCATCCCTATTGTTTAAAAAGCATCCGTCTGAGCTAAAGTTTATTCTTGTTGATCCTAAAAAAGTCGAACTAAACTTATATTCAAGGATTGAACGTCATTATCTCGCAAAACTACCTGATTCAGAGGAAGCCATTATTACTGACACACGCAAGGTAGTTCGTACTCTTAATAGTTTGAGTATTGAGATGGACAATAGATACGAACTGTTAAAGGATGCGCAGGTAAGAAATATAAAAGAATATAACACCAAATTTATTGCAAGGAAACTTAATCCACTCCACGGACATCGATACCTGCCTTATCTTGTTCTTGTTATAGATGAGTTTGCGGATTTAATTATGACAGCAGGTAAGGAGGTTGAAGCGCCGGTGACAAGATTAGCACAATTGGCACGTGCCATTGGTATTCATCTTATTATAGCAACCCAAAGGCCGTCGGTTAATATTATTACTGGTACTATCAAGGCAAACTTCCCTGCTAGGATTGCATTCAGAGTGATAACTAAGATAGACTCCAGAACCATATTGGATACAAGTGGTGCTGATCAGTTGGTAGGCCGTGGCGATATGTTGTTTTCAACGGGTAGTGATGTGATACGACTGCAATGTGCTTTCATTGATACACCAGAGGTAGATAAGCTAACAACCTTCATTGGATCTCAACGTGCCTATCCAGACGCTTTGCACTTACCAGAATTCAATGATGAAGAGGCTGAACAAAAAGTAGAATTTGATCCTAAGGAACGTGATGAATTATTTGAAGATGCAGCATTAATAATAGTTCAAACACAGCAAGGATCTACTTCCCTTTTGCAACGAAAATTAAAACTAGGCTATAATAGAGCCGGTAGAATTATTGATCAGCTTGAAGCTGCTGGTATTGTTGGTCCTTTTGAAGGAAGTAAGGCTAGAGAGGTTAGAGTTGCAAGTGAAATGGCATTGGAACAATTTTTGAAGGATCTCAATTCTAAGGATGATATCAGTGAATAAATACATCACTATTTTATCATAAATATTTTTAGCATGCCCAAGTTTAATTTTGTAATCAAATGAAAATAAATAAAATGAAAAATTTGCTCACAATTCTAATATTGATAATTTCAATTTGTACTTATGCTCAGAGTGATAAGCAAGCTTCTAAGTTGCTTGAAGATGTCATAGACCATACATCATCATATGAAAACTTTAAGGCTAACCTGTCTTATACAATGGTTAATGTAGAAATGGGTATAGACGAGAAAAAATCTGGTGTAATCTACGTCAAAGGCGATAGCTATAGAATTGAAATGGAGGGGCAAGTAATAATTTCCGATGGATCAACAATATGGACATACCTTCAAGACTCTGAAGAGGTTATGGTAAGTAACATGGAAGATAATGAAGAAAGTATTTCCCCCACTGATATACTTACTAAATATAATGAGAGTTATAAGGCTAAATTTAACCATGATAAGAAGTATAAGAATTCAAATCTTAAAGAAATAGAGCTAAAGCCAAATGATAGAAACAATTTTGAAAAAATGAGTGTTATCGTAAACGCCAATAAACTCAGCCTTGAAAATTTCTCAGTTTATGATGCCAATGGCAATGTGTTTACTTACCATATTGTAGATTTAACGCCAAATCTTGACTTACCTGAAGATACTTTCACTTTTGACTACTCAAAACACCCAGATGTGGAGGTTATAGATATGCGCTAAAAGGATTAGCTGCGGCGTTTTTTATGATTATAGTTTACTCCTGACATAACAATTGCTATCCAACCTGCTATTAATAATAATCCGCCTACTGGCACCAGTTTACTCAATATACTAGGTCCAAAACCCGTTAGTTCCTTTAATGAACTTATATATAATGTGCCAGAAAATAAAGCAATACCGATTACAAAAAGATAATAGATTGTTGTGGTATATGATCTTTTCACATATCTATTCATGAATGTGAGAGCCAATAGAGCAAGTGCATGAAACATTACAAATTGATTTGCAGTATTAAACAAACCCATGTGGTTTACAGAAATATTGCCTTCCAAAATATGAGCGCCAACTACTCCCATAATTACGCTTAAAGCACCCATTAAACCGGTAGTAATAAGAAATTGTTTAGTCATAATTTTATGAATTGTTTTGTTAATTATTAAAGCTCAAAATAATGTACCTTTGAACCTATATTAAAAGTTTTATCAAATATAGTGAATATATCCATCGACATAAGTTATTATCCATTGAAGGATGAGTTTATACCTCCAATCAAAAATTTTATTGATCGTTTGAACAGTTATAAGAGTCTTTCTGTTGATACTAATGGAATGAGTACACAAGTATTTGGCGAATATCGGATGGTTATGGAAATAATTACAAATGAAATTGAAAAGTCATTTGAGCTACCCCATTCCGTATTTATTTTAAAAATAATTAATGCTGATTTGCAGGTTCATACAAGTAGTTAATGATTGAATTATTCGATTTCTTTTTGGAGCCATATAGAACGGCTTCTATTTTCAATATAATTTTAGAGTTTATAGCTGCACTATTTGGCGTAGTAAGTGTAATTTATGCCAAAAAGGAAAATATTTTAGTTTTTCCAACTGGTATTATATCAACTGGAATATATGTTTATATGCTTGCTCAGTGGTCTCTTTATGGTGACCTTATTATAAATATCTATTATACTTTAATGAGTATTTATGGATGGTATATGTGGAGTAAAGTTATTGATGCTAATGATAAACATATCTCGATTACGCGAACTAATTTATTGGATAAGGCTAAAGCGTTTGGGATATTTGTATTCACATCTATATTTGTGATTATAGTGTATAGGTTTTATGATATTATGCCAAATGAACTTTCTTTCAAGGAAAGTGTGATATACGCCCATTATAATTTAATTTCAGGTAATATTAATGACTTTAGAAAAGCAACTCCATTTCTGGATACATTTACAACTGGAGTTTTCTTCTCAGCTATGTGGCTTATGGCCAATAAGAAGCTAGAGAGTTGGACTCTATGGATTATTGGAAATATTGTATCAATTCCGTTGTATTTTGTTAAAGGTTATGGATTCACAGGTGTTCAATATTTAGTATTTCTTATACTAGCCATAATGGGATATATTGAATGGCGAAAACAAATTACTAATAAGAGTAGTGAAAACTAGAAAAATAGCTGTGCTCGGTCCTGAATCAACAGGTAAAACATGGTTGTGCGGTAAATTGGCAGATCATTATTTTACAAGTTATTGTGAGGAATATGCTCGAATTTATTTCCAAAATAAGAAATATGATTATTCAATTTCTGATATTGATAAGATTGCACTGTGTCAATTCGGTATTGAGAAAAAACAATTAAAAGAAAATAAACCATTAATATTTTGTGATACGGATTTTATTACCCTCAAAATTTGGTCGGAAGTTGTATTTGAAAAGACAACAGATACAATAGAAAACCTAATTAAAAACAACATATATGATCTGTATCTACTTTGTGATATTGATGTTCCGTGGAAGGAAGATCCATTACGTAAAAATAAGCACAATAGGCAATATATCTTTAATCTATTTGTTAAAGAACTAGAAAGAAATGATTTACAATATAAAATTGTCTCAGGGTTGCAGGATAACCGACTCCGTAACGCCATTAAAATAATTGATAATTATCTAGTTAACAATGAGTGATAGTAAGAAACTAAAAATATTACATCTGGTAAGGTGGTATCCAAACAAGTTTGATCCAATGCCAGGGCTTTTTATTCAACGACATATTGAAGCAGCTAATATTTATTCTGAATGTGGTGTGGTTTACACTCATTTAGTGAGCAAGGATTGGGATTCTGTATCCTCTTTTGTCACCGAAATTAGCATGATAAATGGCGTTCCTACAGCTAAAGTTTATTACAAGGGAGCAAATAGGTACCTCGGACCACTAGGTAAGATAATTAATATTTATAGGTTCTACAAAGCAAATCGTATTGGTATTGGGGTAATTAAGTCAGAATTAGAAGGTATTGACTTACTTCACATACATATATTAACGAGGTTAGGGTTAATAGGACTGTATTATAAACTAACTAAAGGAATTCCTTACATTTTAACGGAGCATTGGTCTAGATACCTTGATATTACATCTGGTTTTAAGGGATTTTTTAGAAAATTAATTACCAGAGTAATCGTAAGCCATGCATCTGCTGTTACTGCTGTTACAAAAAACCTTGCTAATGCAATGCAAAAGCACGGACTGAAAAATGCCAACTATTTGATACTACCAAATGTTGTTGATGATGTGTTTTTAAAATATAATCCAAAAAAAAGAGAACATAATAAAGTCAATTTCTTACATGTAAGCTGTTTTGAGGATAAATCTAAAAATATAAGCGGATTACTTCGTGTTATAAAGGAGCTGTCGCTTGAAAGAGATGACTTTGTATTTACAATGGTTGGGGAAGGAATAGATATGGTGGATATGGTTCAATACTCTAAAAAATTAGGAATAGATGAGGCTAAGCTAAGATTTACAGGATTGTTGGAAGGAAAGAGCCTTGTTGATGAAATGAAGAATGCTGATATGTTAGTCATTTTTAGCCACTATGAGAATTTTCCTGTTGTAATTAATGAATCATTATCACTTGGGGTTCCTGTTATTGCCACAAGAGTGGGGGGTATTCCTGAAAGAGTTAATAAGAGAAATGGGATTCTTATTAAACCAAATGATGAATCTCAGTTACTTTATGAATTAGGTGCATATCTAAACGGTAAAAGAAAGTTTAATCTTAGGAATATTCATAAGGAATTTGCAAAAGAATTTTCAGCGGATAAAATAGGCTTAAAATTGAATGAGATATATGACAAGGCAATAAATGCATAGATAGTTAGTCATGTAATGCAATCATTGGTAAATCAAGTCTAAAAAAATCATGTTTCGTTAATTCGGCAGAAAACATATGCTTAAAAATATTGCTTTTATGCGCAATAAATGAAATAGTGTTTATGTCATTATGCTTTATGAAGTTATCCATTGAGGTCTCCTTGTCGGATGTGTCAATAGTTGAGAATGACACACTATTAAGGTATACACTTTCATAGAATAATTCTTTGAGTTCTTCGATTAAAAATTCATGTTTATCTTTTTTACCTTCAAAGTGAAAATGGACCACATATACATGTAATTGAATATTTATCAATAATTTAAACAAAGATTGGATTTTCATGTAATCATTGTTCTTATTACTGTTACACGCATACATTACATTGATTTTTGTACTTTTTTCAAAATCTCCAAATGGAACTGCAATCACTGGAATTGAAGCTTTATTCATGATCTTTTTTGCAACACTACCCTGAAATATATCTTTTTTCCCTTCACCTCTGGTTCCCATTATAATAAGGTCTGCATTAATTTCATTACATAGGTCTATTATTTCCCAGTTTGGGTTTCCTCCTTCAACACTAGATTCTATTACGAAATTTGAGAGGTTCATAACATCCAGATATTGCTTCACAGTTGAAATTAACTTTTTCATATTGCTCAAAGACTGTTTTCTAAACTCATCAATTAATTCCATGTTCAACATTGAGCTGTCATCGAAGCTATTGTCCATTACTGGATCAGTATTTAACAATTGATCATTGAATGTATGATGAAAGTATAGTCTTGTTCTTTCTGAAGTTCCTGCTATGTTAATAGCATACTTATATGTGGAAACTGAGTGGTCTGAAAAATCAACAGGTAGTAAAAAAGTTCTCATGATTGAATTTCTGATTAAGAGGTTTAAATCAACATCAAATATATCCAAAATTGTTTAATATATAATTGTTGTTTTATACAGGGGTGTTCATTTAATCGTTTATTTTTACACATATATTTTGCTAATTCATAGCAATGGACGAAATCAAAAAGTTATGAATGTACATTTTATTGCCATAGGTGGAAGCGCAATGCATAATCTTGCTATAGCACTTAGCTTAAATGGAAATAATGTAACTGGATCAGACGATGAGATATTTGATCCCTCCAAGAGTCGTCTGAGTAAATATGGTCTTCTTCCTTCCAGTTATGGTTGGTATCCCGATAAATTATCATCTAGCATAGATGCAGTAATACTTGGCATGCACGCAAAAGCAGATAATCCGGAGTTGCTTAAAGCACAGGAGATTGGGTTGAAAATTTATTCTTATCCTGAATTTTTATTTAATCATTCAAAAGATAAAAAACGAATTGTTATAGGAGGCAGCCATGGTAAAACAACCATTACTGCAATGATAATGCATGTATTAAAGGATCTAGAGTATGACTTTGATTATCTCGTTGGTTCCAAGATCAAGGATTTTGAAGTTATGGTGAGAGTTAGTGATGATGCTCCATTAATTATTTTTGAGGGCGATGAATACCTGAGCTCACCCATTGATAGACGACCTAAGTTTCATTGGTATGCTCCTCACATAGCATTGATAAGTGGAATAGCATGGGATCATATAAATGTTTTTCCAACAATGGATAATTATATTGAACAGTTCGATCAATTTATTTCTATCATTGAACCAAAGGGAACATTAATATACTTTGACGGTGATGAGATACTTAAAAAGCTTACTGATAAGCACCAATCTCTGAAGCTAATACCATACAACTCTCCATCCTATGAAGTTGTTGACAGCACAAATTATATTAAGGAGGGTAACCTAAGGCATGAAGTTTCTGTTTTCGGAAATCATAATATGACCAATATGAATGGCGCAAAATTAGTGTGTAACCAGTTGGGTATAAGTGATATGGATTTTTATGCATCAATCGCAAAATTTGACGGAACATCAAATAGGTTGGAACTCATATCCTCATATCATAATAGTAAGGTGTTTAAGGATTTTGCTCATGCACCTTCAAAGGTATTGGCAACGGTTAATGCAGTAAAGGAACAGTTCCCGCATCATAATGTAATTGCATGCTTAGAGTTGCATACCTTTAGTAGTTTGAATAAAAATTTCATTCATGAATATAAGGATACCCTTGATTCTGCTGATTTAGCTGCCGTATATTTCAATGAACATACCATCGCAATGAAACAATTACCCGAATTATCAGTAAAAGATGTAAAATATGCGTTTAATCGCAACGATTTAACTGTTTTTACTGATGCATTAGATCTGAGGAACTGGTTAACTGAAAATAAGAATATAAATAGTATTTTCTTATTAATGAGTTCTGGAAACTTCAGAGGCTTGAATGTACAGGAATTAGGAAAAGAATTGACGGGTGAAGTATAATGCGAAATCTTATTTTAATATTATCACTTTTATTAACCTATGCGTCTTACGTTAATGGGCAGTCTGTCATTGATAGTGCAATACACGAACAACAATACCCATTGGTAATAGGTAGTATAGCTTTTTCAACAGATAGTGTAGAAATTGTTAAGGGAGATATTCCTGTTGGACAAACAACTAGCTTTGAATTTGATATTATTAATATTGGTAAGGAGAATGTAAATTTCACCAATGGTCAATCGAATAAATTTATAAGTGTAACTATAGAGCCTTCAATGTTATCAGCGGGTTCTACCGGTAAAATGTTAGTGGATTTCAAAGCAGATGCCGAATTGGACTTGGGAGAGTTTGCAGTTGAGATATCCATAGTAAGCGATGATAAGTATAGCCCCTATAAATTCTTAACACTTATTACCAATCTTGTTGAGGGAAATAATGTAGAAGAAGCTATTTATGATAGTGTACCCCATATTGTTTTTGATCATTACAATCATGATTATGGACACATGAAAAGAGGAAAGGTTATATACCATACGTTCATTATAACAAATGACGGTAGTGACCCTTTATATGTTTACGAAATAGAAGTACCCAAAGGTATCTCTGTAATTGATTCGCCAATTTCTCCCATAATGCCCTGGGAAAAAACAATATTAAGATTGAAAATTAATACTAGAGGTAGGGTAGGAGTGCAGCATAATACCATACTTGTTCATTCAAATGATATTGAAAACCCATTGGTAATTCTAGGTTTACATGGTTCTGTTAGGATATATCCAGATCACAAAAAGCCAGAAAATCAATGTGGAGATATTAGTCAAAATTTTTAGCCAATAATTTTCATATATAAAAAAACCTCTGCAGAATTAAAGGCAGAGGTTTTGAGCTTTTAAGAATATAATATTTAGCTATTCATCGAAATCAAGAATTCTTGATTTGTTGCTGTGAACTTAATTTTATCCTTGAGGAATTCCATTGCTTCAACTGGATTCATATCACTTAAATGATTTCTTAAGACCCATATTCTTTGTAGCATGTCCTTGTCTACTAGCAAGTCTTCGCGACGAGTACTTGAGGCCACGATATCAATTGCAGGATAGATTCTTTTGTTTGACAACTTACGATCAAGCTGAAGTTCCATATTTCCAGTTCCTTTAAACTCCTCGAAAATAACCTCATCCATCTTAGAGCCAGTATCAATAAGTGCTGTTGCAAGGATTGTCAATGATCCTCCATCTTCAATTTGTCTTGCTGCACCAAAGAATCTTTTTGGTTTTTGTAAAGCATTTGCTTCCACACCACCAGATAATACCTTCCCAGAAGCTGGAGAAACTGTATTATAAGCTCTTGCTAAACGAGTTATTGAATCAAGAAGTATAACTACATCATGACCACACTCTGTTAGTCTTTTTGCTTTCTCAAGTATTAGATTAGCAATTTTGACATGTTTTTCTGCAGGCTCATCAAATGTGGAAGCAACAACCTCTGCATTAACGCTTCTGGCCATGTCTGTAACTTCTTCAGGTCGTTCATCAATTAGAAGTATAATCAAGTAAACCTCCGGATGATTTGCAGCAATTGCATTTGCAATTTCCTTTAAGAGTACTGTTTTACCAGTTTTTGGTTGACTAACAATAAGTCCGCGCTGACCTTTACCTATGGGGCAAAACATGTCCATAACACGTGTGGAAACGTTCTCATTCTTATGACCTGTTAGAGAAAGCCTCTTGTTAGGAAATAATGGAGTTAGGAAATCGAAGGGAACTCTGTCACGAACCTCTTCTGGTAACATTCCATTAATTTTACTTACTTTGATTAGTGGAAAATACTTTTCACTTTCCTTTGGTGGACGAACATTACCCTCTATAGTATCACCAGTTTTTAATCCAAATAATTTAATTTGAGATAGTGATACATAAATATCATCAGGACTGTTTAAGTAATTATAGTCTGAAGACCTTAGGAAACCATATCCATCGGGCATTATCTCCAAAACCCCTTCAGCATTAACTATACCTTCAAACTCAAATGAGTACTTCGGTTTTGGTTTCTTTTCTTCGGTTGATTGAGCTTGGGTATCCTTCGTATGAGATTCGGTTTCTTTTTGAACTGGTGTATTCTCTCTTTGGGATGAGGAATTATCCTTTTGAAAAGAAGAATTTTCTTTTCGACTTATATTTTCATCTTTTTTAGGCTCAACCTTTCTATTGTCAGATGGTTGTGATTGCCTTCTGTCGTTTTGAGAAGTATTTCCTCGGTCAGTTTTTTCAGGATGTCGTGTTCTATTCCTTTGTGGCCTGTTATCTTTATTGTTATTGGCCTTATCTGAATTGACTTTCTGCTCACTGTTAACCGATAATTTTTCGTCTGGGATGGCAGTGAGTTTTGTTTCAGTTGTTTCCTGATTTCTTTTTGTTTCAGTTGTTTCCTGATTTCTTTTTGTTTCTTTTTGTTGATTTGAACCAGAAGGATCTTGATTCTTCCTTGTTTGAGGCATTCTTTTTCTGATCTTTTTAACTGAACTTCTTTTTTCTGCTTCTAAAACATCTTTTGATGGATTTAAAGCTTGATAATCTAATATCTTGTAAATCAGCTCTTTTTTTAGCAATTTGTCATGTTTAGGAATGTCACAATCTTTTGCTATTTGTCTTAATTCAGCAACTAGCTTGCCGTTAAGCTCTACAATGTCGTACATAAATTGGGATTTAAATTTTATTTCAGCAGAGAGTGCTGAAGGATAATTTTAAAAATTAGATTTTATTGTGGAATTATTGAATAAATTTTTCCTATTAGATGGGACAAATGTACTAATATTTTTCGGTATTTAACTATTTTTGCAAAAAAATGATAAATATGATTCAGAGAAAACAATCCATATACTTATTTTTAGCGGCTATATTAATGCTGATTACTTTTTTTGCACCAATGGCCTCTTTTATTGGTGAATATAATTCGTTGGTATTATACCTATATAAAGTTGAAAGTCTTGTGCCTGGTATTGAGTCACAATTGAGTCCTTATTTCATATTACCACTATTAACAATTGTATCATTAGTTATAATATTCGCCTTTGTAACCATATTCTTTTATAAGCGAAGACGTATTCAGTTAATATTGGTAAGGTTCATGATATTATTGGTATTAATATATTTTGGGTTGTATTTCTTCCATTACCAAGAAATTCTTGAAAATATCACAGGAGGATATGCCACTTTTGAGTATGGTATAAACATACCAAACTCTGGCATTCAAATACCTGTAATTGTATTTGTTATTCCACTAGTTTCTGCAATTCTTCTTTTTATGGCATCAAGGGGAATATTAAACGATGAGAAGCTAATACAATCAGCTGATAGACTAAGGTAATTTATCTTTCTGCTTCAAATATTTCCACTTCTTCTATTACACCGTTTCTTATTATAAACTTCAGTAAGGTTATTACCTTGTGTAAACCTATATTTCCTGCTGCCCCTGGGTTGATGTGTAGTAGATTTTTGTTTTTATCTGGCATGACTTTTAAAATATGTGAGTGACCAGATATAAATAGGCCAGGATTGTGTTTATCCAATAGGTATTTTACTTGTTTCTCGTATCTGCCAGGATATCCTCCAATATGTATTATTAGGACCTTGATGCCCTCAATTGTAAATATTTCAAATTCAGATAACTCGCTTCTAAGATCTGCACCATCAATATTTCCATATACTGCTCGTGTTGGCTTTATATCTTTTAGTAATTCCAACGTTTCGATGTTACCAATATCACCAGCATGCCATATTTCATGACAATCTGAGAAAAAATCGGTTGCCCTGGGGTGTATATGGCCATGAGTGTCCGATAAAAGTCCTATTCTTTTCATTGCTAAAAAGTTGCAGCTAAACCGATCTGCATATTTTCATTAAATTGAGTTCGTGGTCCGATTGGGTTTCCAGAATTATCATGGAACATAATATCATCATCATATATAAGTTCTGTATTTATATTAACGTTTAACCATGAATTTACTTTCAGAGTAACGTTAACCTGCCAATTAACATCGATATTCTGGGGATTACTAAGGTAATCTGAGAACATTTCAAGCTTACTTCCAAAGGTAACATTTTCAAAAATTTCCTTTGAGAAAATAGCTATAACTTTGGCTCCAAACATTGATTTTATCTTGCTTGCATGCTTTATTATAACTCCATTTGAGTCTGTTTCAGCAGGGGTGAGTCCAAATGAACCTGCATCCGCAAGGTTCTGATCATTTACAACTATCCATTTTCCAGTAAATGGTGAAATATTTACACTAAAGTTATCATTGGGTTTCCACTCAACACCTGGACCAATGTCAAAGGTTCCTGGTGCCATAAATTCTGAAATATAATTACTTGAATCAAGCTTATAGTCGTATCCCTTAGCGAATTGAGTCCTGAATGTAAAAACAATTGTTGCATAGAAATTTTTATGTATTTCACGTCCATAAGAAGAGATCAATTCTAATTTATCATCAGTTTTCATGGGCTTATTATCACCTATCAAAGAGTATCCTAAAGCAAGGTCTAACCATACATCCCACTTGTGCTTTTCTTCGGCATAATTTCCTAGAAATGTATATTTTCCGGTTGATGCAAGAGTGTTTTCTCCACCCGCTGACCAATTTGAAAAATAACTTTGTGAAAAATTCAAACTAACGCTATTTTCAATTTTCCAATTATTTACTGTATCAGATTGTGAAATTGCTGTACAGGTTAATAGACCTAGTACAATGGTTAATATTTTGTTCATTTTGTTTGCTGGTTTATTTTATTTCACTTGATTAACATGCACATCCATTTGAGGAAAAGGAATATTGATGTTATGCTTGTCTGCATTTTTATAGAATTTTTCATTCATAGAGAAATAAACTCCCCAATAATCAGCAGGTTTTACCCAAACTCTAACAGTTAGGTTAACCGAACTGTCAGCCAGCTCTCCAAGCACTATAAAAGGTTCTGCAGGGTCATTTAATATTCTATTGTCTTCTTTTATAAATCCCATTATCATGTCTCTTGCTACATCATAATTATCTCCATATCCTATACCAAAGGTCCATTCAATTCTCCGTGAATCCTGTGTGCTATAATTTGTTAAGCTCCCATTTGAAAGTGGGCCGTTGGGAATTATTATAGTTTTGTTATCAGGTGTAGTTAATATCGTTACAAAGATGAGGATCTCTTTTACTGTACCAGAATATCCTTGAGCATTAATAAAGTCTCCAATTTTAAATGGTTTGAAGAATAATATCATTACTCCTCCAGCAAAATTAGATAATGTTCCATTGAAAGCCATTGCTACAGCTAGAGATGCTGCCGTTAACATTGCTATGAAGGTAGTCATCTCGATGCCAACCATCCCTAAAACACTAATGAATAGTATAATTTTTAGAAGAACACTAGCCATGCTCTTAACAAATGATCTCAAAGCAGGTGTGATATCACTTTTGTCTAAAATTACACCAAATCTGTTTGATATAAATCTAATTACCCATAGTCCTATAATAAGAACAATAATTGCACCTAATAGTCGCATCCCATAGTTAACACCATGCTCTGTTAGCCAGGTAATTATGGAGTATGCTTTGTTCGAAATATCGTCAATAGTATCCATATATATGTTATTTAGATTAAAGTTAATTGTTTGAATATGAGAACTCCTTATTATAAGGTTCTAAACTATATGAAATATTAAGTTGTTTGTTAACAGGTTTTGATGCGACAAATATATTAAAAGTATTTATATTTAAATTCCGCTACCCTGTTGATTTGGTATAAAACCATCGCGATTTTGTGATTTTTGGAATTTTATTGAAATATTTCTTTTTGATCTGATGGCATTACCATTAAGTATTCCGGGATACCATGTTATGAGGTTAATGATACGCATGGCTTCTTCTGTACATCCACCACCCAAATATTTGGTTGCCACAATATTTGATGAGAGACCGTTTTTTTCAATAATAAATTCCAACACTACTTCACCTTCAATACCTACTTTAATTGCTGCTTCTGGGTAGTTAAGGTTGCTGTAAATGAAATTACTTAATGTTTGTTTTGAACCTTCTAGTATTGGTTTTGGAACCGTATCAAGTTGTTTTATGTTGTATATCTTATATGAGGTGTCCAAAGGTAAATAAGGTGGTATAATATGGTAATATCCTCTTCTTTTGGAAAGTTTATCAAATGTTTTTTTGTTATACTTTAATTCAAAGGAAGCTTTTCCTTTAACTGGCTTTAATTCGTATGTAGCCGGTGACCATATAACTTGTTTGAATAATGATATAGCTGCTGAGTCAATTCCACGACTTACATTCTGCATAACTAGGCAGGAAATAACCTTCCCAGATTTATCAGTTTCAAAATCTATTATTACATTTCCTGATATGTTATTATTTAAATCATACTCTGGATAATCAAAATGTTTTTTTATCATAACCTTTAATGATTTTTGTCCCACTATAGGCATTGGCTCTACGTATTGTGATATAGCCAATAGGGTTATAAATACCATTATTAAGGTGGTTGTAAAACGCAACATTTTTTCTTTGTTTTTAGGACTGTTAAAGATAATTCATTTGTAGTTATTTTTACCTAGTTTTACGCATTATTTGATATAACCGCATTGATTTTCTATGATTTATAATAAAAAGAAAGAGGATTCTGAGAATATTGTAATTGGCATAAGACCTGTTATTGAGGCAATAAAGGCAGACAAAGAAATAGATAGGGTATTTATCCAGAATGGTTTAAGGTCAGAATTATTTCGTGAACTTATGACACTTCTAAAATCATTAAATATTCCATATAAGTATGTACCAGTAGTTAAATTGAATAAAATAACCCGCAAAAATCATCAAGGTATAATTGCCTATGTATCACCCGTTGATTTTTCCTCCATTGAGGAATTAATACCCTCCATTTATGAAAGGGGAGAAGAGCCATTTATTTTGATTCTGGATAAGATAACAGATGTAAGAAATTTTGGTGCAATATTGCGCACTGCAGAAAGTGCAGGTATAAACGGTGTGTTAATTCCAGCCCAGGGTGCTGCTTTATTGAACTCTGGAACAATAAAATCTTCTGCAGGTGCCATATTTAATGTTACCATATGTAGAACCGATAACCTTAAATTAACCATAGATTTTTTAAAGAATAGCGGACTGAAGATAGCATCAGCTACTGAGAAAGGAGCTGAACTATACTATAAAAGTGATTTAACAGGCCCGATTGCAATAATAATGGGCTCAGAGGATTCTGGTGTAAGTCAAGAGTATTTGAAACGATCGGATGAAAAACTGATGATTCCAATGGTTGGTAAAACGGAATCACTTAATGTTTCAGTTGCTGCCGGTATTATTTTGTTTGAAGCTGTGAGGCAAAGATCATAAGTGCAAATCAAAAAAAAAGCTCCAACCTTAAGCTGGAGCTTCAAATTTTATCTTGTGATTAGACTATCTTTTGGCTTCTTTAATACGTGCTTTTTTACCTCTAAGATCTCTAAAGTAAAAGATTCTTGCTCTTCGAACAACTCCTACTTTATTTACTACGATTTCTTCGATAAATGGCGATGCTATTGGAAATATTCTTTCCACACCTACGTTGCCTGATAATTTTCTTACGGTAAAAGTCTCTGTTGGACCACTACCCACACGCTGTAATACAACGCCTTGGAACTTTTGTAAACGCTCTTTATTTCCTTCTTTAATTTTATAGGTAACTGTAATGTTGTCACCAGCCTTAAACTTTGGAAGTTTCTGCATGTTAACAGAGTCGTCAACTAATTGTAATAATTCGTTCTTGCCCATCGATTTAATATTAAGAGTAGATTTCTCAAAAATGAGTGCAAATATACAGGATTTTGTGATATCACAAATATTTTATTGAAAATAATTAAAGTGATTATTAAAACTCACTTGTTAGTAAGTATTCCAATTCTTATTATTTAATTAAAGAATAATTTATCCCCTACGTTTTAGTATTTTTACAGATAATAATTTATAATAATTAAACCACTTATGGTCCATAAAACCATAGTGTTTATAAAACTATTTATCCGTGATAAGACATATTGTAATGATAAAACTGAAAGAGGATAAAAATACTCCTGAAATAGCTAATCAATTAAAAAATGCTTTACTTGAGCTTGAAAATACTATCGAATCCCTCGATCGCATGGATGTTGGTATAAATATTAGTACACGACCATCTGCATTCAATATTGTATTAACAGCTGATTTTGCCAACGATGAGGCATTAGAAAATTACCGTGTGCATCCGGAACATGTTAAAGTGTTAGATTATTTAAAGTTGGTAATAGCTAAGGCTCATGTAGTTGATTACATAATATAGTTCTTGATGTAATCAAAAAATGGAGGTTTTATAAAGAAAACTATTATTTATCGTCACCAGTTATTCCGAGTTCTTCTATGAGAACAGATTGAAGTCTTTGTGGACTAACTCTAAACTTCATTTCTCCTTTTATACTGTATGAAATTTTACCTGTTTCCTCTGAAACAATGATTGCGATGCAGTCAGATACTTCACTGATTCCAATTGCAGCACGATGTCTTAGACCTGATTTGGCAGATATTTGTTTTTTAGTTACTGGCATAATGCATCCCGCAGCTTTTATTCTGTTTTTGGTTATAATCATTGCACCATCGTGCAATGGACTATTCTTGAAGAATATATTTTCAATTACATGAGATGATATTGTCGAATCTATTGGGCTGCCTGTATCAACGTATTGACTTAATTCATTCTGTCTGGTTATAACAATTAAAGCTCCTGTTTTAGATTCCGACATATGCTGACATGCAACTATAATTGGATCAATATCGTGTTCGTATTTTTCCCTTAAGGTTAAACTTAAGAATTTTAGTTTTTCACCTAACTTAGTAAAGAATGATGTTGTTCCGAGGGCCAATAGAAATTGACGTATTTCGGGCTGAAATATTATAATGAGTGCAACAAGACCAACACTAATGAATGCACCTAATATTTGGGATAATAGTTCCATTTGTAAGGCATCAACCAGCTTCCATATTAGGAAGAGGGAAACAATACCAAAAAGTATATTTATGGCAACAGTACCTCTTAACACACGAAATAAAGCATAAAGTAGTACAGCGACAAAAAAAATGTCGATGAGATCTAAAAACCGGATGTCAATAAATAATGGATTCAATTAATGTGATTTTACTTAAAAACTACGCAATATACGTTTAATGGCTATGGTAGGTTACCTTATTTGCATTTTTCCTTTAGCCATTTGTACCAACTATCCATTCCATCCCCTGTTTTAACAGATAGTGAGATAAATTCTAGATTGTTGTTAACTCTGGATGCATATTCTTTTGCTTTATCAATATCAAAGTCAACATATGGTAGTAAATCGGTTTTGTTGATTATACATAATTGTGCAGTTTGAAACATTGTGGGATATTTCAATGGTTTATCTTCACCTTCTGTGGTACTGATTATAACGATTCTTGAAGTCTCTCCGAGATCAAACATTGATGGACAAACAAGGTTTCCTACATTTTCAATAAAAAGGACTGAATTATCCTTCGGCTTCAATTGTTTTGCAGCAACATTTACCATTTCTGCATCAAGATGACAACCATTACCGGTATTAACCTGAACAACTGGTGCTCCTGCAGCTGAAATTCGGTCTGCATCGTTGGAAGTTTGTTGGTCACCCTCTATGATAAATAAGTCCATATTGTCACGAAGCTCTTTTATGGTTTTCTCCAATAGGCTTGTTTTCCCAGAACCTGGGGAGCTAACTAAATTCAAAGCAAAGATGTTAAGTGCTTCAAAATATCCTCTGTTTCTTTCGGCCTTCATGTTATTTTCAGCCAATATATCAATCTCTAGCTGTATTTCCTTAGCATTTCCTTTACCAATATCATTGGTGTGATCATGATTATGAGATCCATTACCATGATGATGACTATTTTGCCCAGGTATTGAGTATGTAATATGATTATCTTCTCCACATCCACATGTTCCGCACATATTCTTTATTCTTTAAGTGTTTTATGGTTACAAAATTAATAAACATAACCATAATACAAACCAATTATTTTTTCGGTATATGCACTATATTCTATTGTACTATGTATGTAAAACATAAGCTTTGTAGTGGTTGCGGGCATTATTTATTATCTATTTGAATTGATTATATATTAGGTTTCATCAAAATAAAAGCATCATTTTTAATTATCTTAGCAAAGAATTATAAACCATAAAAAGCCAAGCTATGAAGAAGCAAATCTCATTAAATGTACAATGTCCCCATTGTCTGACATCTTTAATGGATACAGAAAATGTATTACATGATTTTCCATCCATTAAGCTCAATATAACTACTCCAGCAAATAGAGGTATTATTCATTTATGTTCAGTATACGAATGTTTCGATCATAGGTCAAACATCGAAATAAAAGACAATACTGTGGTAGACTTTTATTGTCCGTCGTGTAATAGAGAATTACTTGTAAACGAGGAATGTAAACTTTGTGATGCGCCCATGGTGTCATTTGTGCTTTTGACAGGAGGTAGAGTTAATATATGCTCGCGTAATGGATGCTCAAATCATTACGTTGCTTTTAGCGATTTAACCACTGAGGTAACAAAATTTTACAATGAGTTCGGAGTCTAGCAAATTCGAGGTAATTGCTGACCACTTAACATTTCAATGACTCTCTTTCCTCCTACACTTGTGTTTAACCAGGCCATTCCTGGGTGATCATAACTAACTTCCCCTATAATTGACGCCTCTTCACCATAAGGGCTTTTCTTCATGCTTTCAATAACATTGTCAGCATCTTCGGAAGCAACAACCATAACAACTTTTCCCTCATTTGCTACATATAGAGGATCAAATCCTAGAATCTCACAGAGTCCACGAACATTATCATGAACAGTGAGCTTATCTTGGTTCACTTCAATTCCATAATCTGATCCCGCAACCAATTCTGATATAACAGTACCTAAGCCACCACGTGTTGCATCCCTCATAAATCTGATATTATCACTAACAGATAATGCATCTGCTATGAGATCGTTAAGAGGTGCACAATCACTCTCTATATGGGTATTTATATTTAATTCATTACGAGCAGCCATTATGGCCATTCCATGATCTCCTATACTACCATTAATAATAATTTTATCTCCAGGTAGAATATTATCTCCCAAGCTTATATGAACATTTCTTTCCTCAAGATCTCCAATACCCGAAGTATTTATGAATACTTTATCACACTTTCCTTTGTCAACAACCTTTGTGTCGCCTGTTACAATGGGCACACCTGCTTTTTTTGCATCCTGAGCCATTGAAATAACTATTTCTTCAAGTTGCTTAAAAGGCATTCCCTCCTCAATTATAAATCCGCAACTTAGATATTTTGGAATAGCACCAGATACTGCAAGGTCATTTATGGTGCCAGCAACAGCAATGTTACCAATATTTCCACCAGGAAAGAAAATAGGATCTACAACAAAGGAATCTGTTGTGAATGCAATCCTTGAATTATTTATATCAACAATAGCTGAGTCCGACTGTTGAGATAATATTGAATTTGAGAAGTGCTTGATAAAAAGGTTATTTATCAAATCATGGCTTAATTTACCGCCACTCCCGTGGCCAAGTATAATTTTATCATTATTTTTAGTCATTGTCACAAAAAATAAATTTATTATCTGTTGTACAAGTAGTAGGCATGGCAAGACCCTTCGCTTGAAACCATGCATGCTCCAACTGGGTCACTTGGTGTACAAGCCTTACCAAAAAGTTTACAATCCTTTGGTTTTTTTTCACCCCTTAATATTAATCCGCAAATACAGCCCTTGGGTTCTTTAAGTTCTTCAACTTCAACTTTAATCATTTCTTCAGCATCAAACTTATGATACTTCCTCTTAATTTTTAAACCGCTATCTTTTAGCACACCAAGGCCCCTCCACCAGTCATCTCTGGGTTCAAATACTTCGTCAAGCATATCCTGGGCAACCTTATTGCCATCTGGCTTTACAACTCTAGAATATTGTATTTCTACCTTAGCTTCATTGTTCTCCTTCTGCTTAACTAGCATATGAATGGATTGCATCAGGTCAACTGGCTCAAATCCACTTATAACAACGCCCATATTAAATTTTTTTGGGATATTCTCATAAATACCCTTACCAGTTATGGTGCTAACATGACCGGGGCCTATATAGCCATCTAATTGAACCCCTTCATCAATTAATGATTCCATTGCTGGTGGCATAACCTTATGTGCACTGAATACAAAGAAGTTGGTTAAACTTGCGGTTTGTGCCTTTATTATTCCCGCTGCGGAAGCTGGAGCAGTTGTTTCAAATCCAATGCCAAGAAATACAACTCTTTTACTCTTATTCTTCTTTGCAATTAACATTGCATCTAAAATTGAGTAAATAATTCTAATATCTGCGCCATCAGCTTTTTCTCTTTCCAATGAAGAGGAGGACCCAGGCACTTTTATTAGATCCCCATAAGTAGTAATAATAACATCTTCAAGTCTGCTATAAGCTATTGCACGGTCAACATATTCTCTACCTGTAACACAAACAGGACAACCTGGACCAGATATTAATTCAACATTCTCTGGTAATAGATGTGGTAATCCAAACTTTTGTATTGACATTGTATGACCACCACATACCTCCATTAATCTTATTGGTTGATTGGAAATGGTTTTTATTTGGTTGGCAAAATATTTTACAATATCCTTATTTCGATATTCGTCAATATACTTCATTCTATACTATTCTTTTATTTTGTTTCAGCTCTTCCTTATCTAAATTATCGTTTAATTTCTTAAACTCTTCAAAGGTTGCCAAAATACTATTTGCTTCTTCAGTATCTAATTTTTGCAATGCAAACCCAGTATGTATAAGTAGGTAGTCACCAACCTTCAAGTCTTCCTCTGATATTAAATCAAGGCTTGTGTTATAAGTTGATTGACCAACAGAACAAACAGCCATTCCACCTTCAATGCTCTCTATTCGAGCAGGAATACTTAAACACATAGTTAAAATGTTTTAATTACAAATTAATTTTAATTCTCTTCTTTTTGCTGCTATTGCAAGTTGTCCCAATGCAATTCCTCCATCATTTGAAGGAATATCAGATTGGCTATAGCATTCAAAGCCAGCTTCCAGTAACTGAATCTCCGATTTCTCAAGCAGAATAGAATTCTGAAATGAACCACCAGAGAGTATGACTTTATTTATACCAGATTTATCTCTCGCTTCTGATGCAATATCCACTATAATAGCTACAATTGTATTGTGAAATTTACCAGCAATATTTGAAATACTAACACCTGATTCCATATCATCAATAATGCCGACAAAGGTATGTTTTAAACTTATATTATCAGAAATTTCATAGCTATAAATAGCTTCAAAATGCTTATTTGAAATGGATTCAAATTGCATTGGTGCCTCTGCATGATATGTTGATATTTTGCATATACCTGTTAATGCGGCTACTGCATCAAAAAGTCTGCCCGTGCTACTAGTTAGAGGACAGTTTATATTTTGCTTAATCATATTTAAAATGGTAGCTAGCTCTTTTTTATCTACGTTTTCAAATAAATTAGGCCTGGTCTTGATAATATCTTCACCGAAATATTTTATTAGGTATGAAGTCATCATTCTCCATGGATATTTTGATACAGCATCTCCTCCAGGTTGTGGGATATATTCAAAGTGATTTATTCTTTCATAATCTGCCAAATCACAAATAAAGAATTCACCTCCCCAAACATGTCCGTCATCTCCTAAGCCCGTACCATCGAAACTCACACCAATAACCTTTTCATCAATATTATTTTCTGCCATGCATGATGCAATGTGAGCATGATGGTGTTGAACACTTGTGGACTGAATACCTAATTTATCCACAAACCTTGATGAGAGGTAGTCGGGATGTAAGTCCACAGCTGCTAACTGAGGTGTAAAACGAAACAATTTGAAATACCTATCTACGGATTCTTCATAAAACTCTAATGTTTCAAGATTTTTTAGGTCACCAATATGCTGACTTAAAATAGCTTGTTTTCCCTTTCCAATAGAAAAACAATTCACAAGCTCAGCTCCTGCAGCAAAAATTCCTTCTGTATGCAAGTTTAATTCTACTGGCGACGGCGCATAACTCCGGGATCTTCGTATAACTCTTGGTATGCGGTTTATAACTTTACATACTGAATCATCAGTTCGATTATATATGTCCCTATTATAGGTAATTAATGCATCTGTAACTGGTTTAAGCTTCTCTCTGGCTAAATCATTATTAATTATTATTGGTTCATCACTAATATTACCACTGGTTAATACAATTGCTGGTGTTTTGAGCTTTTCAAAAAGCATATGATGTAAAGGCATATATGGCAACATTACACCAACCCTGTCTAACCCTATTCCGATTGAAGTAGAAATAGGTTTCTTTATTTCTAGTAATACAATTGGTTTTCTCCAACTTGTAAGCAATTCTTTTTCCTTGGAATTAATATTTAAGAATTTACTAGCACTATTTATATCCTTAAACATCAATGCAAATGGTTTACCATCTCTAGATTTAACCTCTCTTACCCTTTGTATAGCATCTTCATTGAAACCATCACAAGCAATGTGAAAACCTCCCATACCTTTTAGGGCAATTATTTTACCATTTTCCAATAAATCAGATGTCCCTATTAATATATGTTCAATTGGTTTAATAATATCACCACCTATTTCTAAGCTGTAATTAGGACCGCAGTTATTGCATGCAACAGGCTGTGCATGAAACCTCCTATCCATAATGTCATTATACTCCTTTGCACAAACTTTACACATTGGAAATTCATCCATTGTTGTTTTGGGTCTATCGTAGGGAAGATCTTTTATGATGCTGAATCTAGGTCCACAATTTGTACAATTAGTAAATGCATAGTTCAAACGGTGGGTTTGATACTTAATATCATTCAAACATTCGATACATGTTCCGATATCAGGACTCACCTCTGTTACATCCTTGGATTTTGATGTGCTTTTTACGATTGAAAAATCTTCATATCCATTTGTTGGCAAATCCGTAACTTCAATGGAGGATATTTTAGATGCCTGGGGAGTAGAAATGGATATGTCTTTTATAAATTCAGAAATAGATTTATTATTCCCTTCAACACAAATAATTACACCACTGTTGTTATTTTCAACAGTTCCAAATACTGAATGCTTTATGGCAATTCTGTATATGGATGGTCTAAAACCCACGCCCTGTACTAATCCTTTGATTAGTAACTGTTTAGCTATCTTCATTAATACGATGGTTTTACACTACAAATCTAATTTAAATTCATTATTAATTTCCAATTTTTCATAAGATAAACTCTTAATTAGGTATATTTGTTGTGAAATATTTAACAATAAAAAATTATTAGTTCTTCGGTCAATAAAATTCTAAATATGAAAGAAAAAATTCTGGAAATCATAGGTAATTATAATAAGGACAAAACTCGTCTCCTGGATATGTTGCATGATATTCAAAATGTTATAGGTTACGTTGATGATGAATCCATACTAATATTAAATCAGGAGTTAAAGATTTCAATTTCTGAAATTAAAGAGGTTATATCTTTCTATCATTTCTATTCAAATGAACCCATGGGAAAGGTAAATATATACCTAAATAACAGCGTTACGTCCGAGATGCATGGCAGAGGTGCCGTTCTTGATGCATTTGAGAAGGAATGTAATGTTACTGAAGGATCAGTCAGTGCTGATGGATTATTTGGGTTATTTCCGACGTCTTGTATTGGCATGAATGATCAGGAGCCGGCTGCAATAATAAATGGAAAAATTTTCACCCGATTAACTCCCTATCGTGTACATGAGATAGTTAAAAGTTTAGGTAACGGTATAAAAATAGAAGACCTTATATATGAGGGTGACGGAGGTGGTAGAAATTCCTTGCCAGAAATTCACTCTATGGTTTGTAATAATATTCGTCGCAGAGGTGCTTTACTCACACATGATTATAAATTTTTTGATACAACCAATAATTTACTTAGTGAAAAATCACCACAAGAAGTAATACAGATTGTCGAGGATTCAAACATAAGAGGTAGGGGTGGAGCAGGATTTCCAACAGGAATCAAATGGAAGTTTGGACGTAAGGCAGAGGGAGAGCACAAAGTTATAATTTGTAATGCTGATGAGGGTGAACCAGGTACATTTAAGGATAGAGTTATATTGACAGAATTTCCGGAAATGGTATTTGAAGGGATGGTTATAGCGGCCTATTCTGTTGGTGCTGATATTGGCTTACTTTACCTTAGATATGAATATAAATACCTTCTTAATTATTTGAATGGTATACTGGATAAAATGAGAGATAAGCACTTATTGGGAAACAACATTGATGGTATTGAAGCTTTCAATTTTGATATAAGGATTCAACTTGGTGCTGGAGCATATATATGTGGAGAGGAAAGTGCCCTTATAGAGTCACTTGAAGGTAAGCGCGGAGAACCTCGTGATAAGCCACCGTTTCCCGTTGAAAAAGGCTATCTTAATTATCCCACCATTGTAAATAATGTTGAAACACTAGCTTCAATACCAAAGATTTTGACAAAAGGTGCAGATTGGTTTGTGGGTTTGGGAGATAAGGCATCTACTGGGACCAAGATATTGAGTATCTCAGGAGATTGTAATTATCCTGGTATATATGAGGTTGAATGGGGAACATCTATCAAAGACGTATTGGATATGTGTGGAGCATTCAACATTCAAGCAGTTCAGGTAGGTGGGCCTTCCGGAGCTCTAATAGGTCCTAAGGATTTTGGAAGAAACCTAAGTTATACAGATTTGCCAACGGGTGGGTCAATAATTATTTTTGGTGAGCAAAGGAATCTATTATCAGATGTTGTTATGAACTTCATGGAATTCTTCATTGAAGAATCATGTGGTTCATGTTCAACATGCCGAAACATGCCTGCTGTTCTCAAGAAGCGATTCACAAAGATACTTGATGGTAAAGGTGTTCAAAGTGATATTGATGATTTAATTAATTGGAGTGAATTACTTAAAGTAAGTAGATGTGGTTTAGGTCAAACAGCTGCTAATCCTATAACTACCAGTATAAATAATTTTCGTCATCTATATGATAGGCTTATTCAGCCTGGTATTGAGTTTGATACAGGGTTTTGTTTGGAAGATTCAGTAAAAGATTCTTGCTCTGCTGTTGGCAGGCAACCCACACTTCATCACATGTAACCTATAAAATGACAACAATGAATAATACAATAAAATTCAAAATAGACGCTAAGGAAATAGTTGCCGAAAAGGGTAAAACAGTTCTTGAAGCTGCACGTGATAATGGGGTTTACATTCCTACTCTATGTAATTTCCCAGGAGTACCTCCAAAGGGAGGATGTAGGATGTGTACAATAAAAATAAATAATAGATTTATGACTTCGTGTACCACGCCAGCGGCAGCGGGAATGGAGATAGAGAGTAATACTTCTGAAATAAGTAATTTGCGTAAAGGGATAGTTGAACTTTTGTTTGTTAGTGGAAATCATTTCTGCCCATCTTGTGAGAAAAGTGGTAATTGTGAGTTGCAGGCGTTAGCATACAAATACCAGATGATGGTTCCAAAATACCCATATTCATTCCCTCAAAAAGACATTGATGCATCAAGTCCAAAATTAATTAAGGATCAAAACAGATGTGTACTTTGTCAGAGATGTATGAAAACCATTAAAACTGATAAAGGTGAGCGCTATTTCTCATTTAGTAAAAGAGGATCAGAACTTGAAGTAATCATGGACCCAACATTATGTGAATCGATGACAGATGAAGTTGCACAACTTGCGATGGATAACTGTCCTGTTGGATCCATATTAAAAAAAGATATCGGTTTTGTTGAACCAATAGGAACTCGAAAATATGATAAAGAACCAATAGGAACTGACATTGATGGTTAAACCTTAAAAAATGGAAAAATGAGTAAGAAAATAATAGCAACAGCTTCATTAGCAGGATGTTTTGGTTGTCACATGTCTATCTTAGATATTGATGATCGAATCATTGATCTTGTGGAATTAGTTGAATTTAATAAATCACCTGTTGATGATATCAAAAAATTTACAAAGCATGTTGATATTGGTATCATAGAAGGTGGTTGTTGTAATAGTGAAAATGTAGAGAATCTCAAGTATTTCAGAGAGAATTGTGATATACTCATATCATTGGGAGAATGTGCAATTATGGGTGGTTTACCTGCATTGCGAAACGGTATACCTATTAAAGAGTGTTTGAATGAAGCATACCTGGATGGACCTACGGTTGGATTAAATACAGAGAAAATTGTGCCCAATGATCCTGAATTACCAATGATTCTCGATAGGGTTTACCCATGTCATGAGGTTGTTAAGGTTGATTATTACCTACCGGGTTGCCCACCTCGTGCTGATTTAATATGGGATGCATTAGTAGCCCTACTAACGGGGAGTGAAATGGATCTTCCATATGAAGTTATAAAGTTTGATTAATATTCTAAACTATAAAAGAAATGCCAAAGAAAATAACCATAGAACCTGTAACACGTGTTGAAGGTCACGGTAAAGTAACAATTAAATTGGATGACCAAGGCCAAGTACGCGAGTCAAGATTGCACATTGTTGAATTTAGAGGGTTTGAACGCTTTATCCAGGGACGTCCCTATTGGGAAGCTCCGGTATTAGTTCAGCGATTATGTGGAATTTGTCCAGTTAGTCACCACATAGCTGCTGCAAAAGCTCTTGATGTAATTGTTGGGGCTGGCACAGGCGAAGGGCTTACTGCTGTTGGTGAAAAGATGCGTCGTTTAATGCACTACGGCCAGTTCTTTCAATCTCATGTTCTCCACTTCTTCCATTTGAGCTCACCAGACTTCCTATTTGGTATCAATGCTGATCCTAAAATTAGAAATATAATTGGTGTTATTGAGCATCATAAAGACCTTGCAGTACAAGGAGTAATGATGAGAAAATATGGTCAGGAAGTAATTTATCATACTGCAGGTAAAAAAATACATGGCACGGGAGCAATTCCTGGAGGTATCAATAAAAACTTGAGTATCGCTGAGCGTGATTTATTATTAAATGGTGAAGCACCGCTGAATGCTGATCAAATGGTTGAATGGTCAGTTGCTGCCATTGATTTCTTCAAGGCATATCATAAAAGCAACCAAACCATGGTGGATACTTTTGCTGATTTTCCTTCCAATCATCTTAGCCTGGTACGCAAAGATGGTGCACTAGATATTTATCATGGTGTGCTGAGGGCAGTAGATACAAATGGCAATATTATTCTTGATGATGTGGATTATCAAGATTATGATAAATATATAGAAGAGGAAGTTCGCAACTGGAGTTATATGAAATTCCCTTATTTAAAGCATATTGGTAAAGAAAAAGGATGGTATAGGGTTGGTCCATTGGCACGCATGAATACTTGTGATTTTATTCCAACACCCCTTGCTCAAAAGGCGTTTGAAGAGTTTAAAGCCTATACAAAAGGTCAACCAAATAATATGACGTTGCATTATCATTGGGCTCGATTAATTGAAGTTCTACATGCTGCTGAAGAAATTAGAAACCTGCTTAGAGATCCTGATTTACAGAATGAAGACCTAGTTGTAAAAGGTGAAAAACTCAATAAGGGTGTTGGTGTGATTGAGGCTCCTCGAGGGACCTTATTTCATCACTATGAGATTAACGATAACGACCAGATATCATTGGCGAACCTTATTGTTTCTACAACAAACAATAATGAACCTATGAACAGGGCAGTAAATCATACAGCCAAATCATTCATGAATGGGCAGAAGGAAATAACAGAAGGAATGATGAATGCTGTTGAAGTTGCCATAAGAGCTTATGATCCTTGCTTAAGTTGTGCCACACATGCTCTGGGTCAAATGCCTCTAGAAATGAAATTAGTTGATAGTAATGATAATATTATATCACATAAAACTAAATAGTTATGGCACATTTAAGGAAGAGAGTATTGGTTTATGGTTATGGTAACCCTGGCAGGGAGGACGATGGCCTGGGAATCGAAATGACTAGAATGATTCAAACCTGGATTGATGAGCACAAACTTGGTTGCATGACGACAGATAGTAATTATCAGCTTAATATAGAAGATGCTGAAAAAATATCTGAGTGGGATATTGTGGTTTTTGTTGATGCAACAAAAACGGAAATTAATAATGAGTTTACTTTCAGAAAGGTAAATCCTTCGGATGCACAAGTTGAGTTTACAATGCATGCCATATCCCCTTCCTATGTTAGGTATCTTAGCGAGGATCTATTCAATAAGAAGCCTGAGACATATGTGCTTGCCATAAGAGGTTATGAATGGTCTTTTAAAGAAGGCTTATCTGCAAATGCAAATCTGAATTTGGAGCAAGCATACCAATATCTAACAAGAAAGCTTGCTGGATGGGCAGTATTTAAGAAAAATCTTCCAATAAGTATGCTTTCCTAATTTTTAGTAAATAAATTGATCTCAATTTTTCTTTAGTTTTTATAGTTAAGCGCGAAAAAACCTGTCAACTGACAGGTTTTTTTTGTGGATAATACTTATATTTCGAAATATAATAATTCCAGATGATTATTTATTTTGTAACCGTCTGATTGGTAACCAAATATATTACACTATAAATCTCTGATATTGTAAACTATACCAAGAGTAATTTTATATAATTGTGACCAGTTAGACTCTCTGAGAGGGTCTTCCCAAACATTTGAGAAACCAATTGTGAACCCAGGCGATAATCTAACAGATATATTTGAGTTAACATTATAAATTCCTCCAATAAAAGCAGTAAAACCTAAATCCCCAGAATTAATATTTTGAATTTCCGGGTCAAGTGAATATAAGCCTGGACCATTATAACCTGGTATTAGAGAAGTGTTAATGTGCGGTGCATCTGTTTCAGCTATATATAGATTGTTGTAACCCGATTGCTGCGAATTAATTAAAAAAGAATAATAAAGTGTGCCCTGTATATACAGTCTAAATTTACCCGTGCCCCTTGAATAAACTAAACTTAGTGGTATGGTTATATAATTTATACTAAAATCTTCTCTAATATCCATGTAACTATTAGTCGCATAATAGTTTGAATCAATATCATAAATGGATTGTTTACCATTCTCAAGAGAAAATTTTCTATTGTCAAAATGTATTGCAACTCTTAAATTAACCGAGCTACTTAAAATATAATCCATATAGGGCCCTAATGAATATCCTAAACCAGAGTTTGATATTGGCATTATCGGATCATTAATTCCAGTTATTTGAATACCGCCTTCGATTCCAAAGTTAGTCATGCCACTATTTCTTTGCGGGTTGATTTCCTGTGAATTTAGGCTTAGTGACAGTAGTAACAAAAATACCAATGATGTTACATAAGGATGAAATCTAAAGCTAATGATATTCATAACTTGTTATTTTATAATTATTACCATGTTTTCCATATCCATAAGATACCAATTATAATTGCTGCAAGACCAGCTATAGAATTCATCACAATTAGAATAGTATCCTTTCTCTTTCTACTTGCATATTTTGATAATAACCCGAGTAGGAATGAAAAAATAACCATGGAAATTATAGTGCCAAATGCAAAACCCACAAGATACATAATTGCCTGTTTATTATTCTCAAAAGCTAATGTTGGTAGCATACTTACAATATGTGAAACCCCAGCAAAACCATGTATTAAACCAATACCTGCTGCCGCTTTATAGGACTGTTTCTCTATTTTTATATCGTGAGTATGAATTATGGCTTCATTATATTTCTTGTCCTTTTCAAAGTTATAATTATGCCTGTGTACGTAGACAGTGTCTTGACCTACTTGATGCTTATGATCATGATGTTGACCTAGTTTCAAAAGACCTTTTATTTTTAATAATGCCCATATCCCTATTGCTAAAAGTAATATTCCCACAAGTTTTTCACTATTATTACTAATAAAATCAATGGGTATTAAATCTCGGAAAAAGAAAAATATAGTTCCAAGCAAAAGCATTCCAATGATGTGGCCAACACCCCATGACATGCCAATTAACCAGGCACGGTATCTTGTACTGATAGCAAGTGGGCCAATCGCAGCTAAATGATCGGGTCCAGCTACCACGTGTATTACAGATGCAATTAATCCAAATATTAATGGAAAGCCAACCAGATATTCGCTCATGTGTGAAAATAAATAATTATTATACAAAATTACCTTTTTGTTAATGATTTCACAACTAAATGGCGTGTTATAATTGGTAAAACAAACTATTTTTGTTGTGATTTTATAATCAATATTATGAATAGGTATTTGCTCAAATTAGCATATAACGGATCTAGGTATCATGGATGGCAAATTCAAGATAATGCACACTCCGTGCAAGCAGAGATATCAGATAAATTATCAGTATTACTTAAGGGTGATATAAGCTTGGTTGGTTGCGGTAGAACAGATACAGGTGTTCATGCTAAACAGTTTTATGCTCATTTTGATTTTGCTGATCTAGAATGGAATTTCATGGACTTGATATACAAGTTAAATAGTTTTCTTCCTTCTGATATTGTTATTTACGATTTGATTTCGGTGGATGACTCATTTAACTCAAGGTTTTCTGCCTTAAGTAGAACATATAAATACTACATATCAACAGTTAAAGACCCATTTAGTGAAAAAGTGAGTTATTTCTTCAATGGAGATTTAAATATTGATGATATGAATGCAGCATGCAAGTACCTGTTACATTATACAGATTTCACAAGCTTTTCAAAGTTACATACACAAACTGCCACAAATGATTGTAAAATTGAAACTGCTTATTTTAAAGAAACAAATGATAATTTGGTATTTACCATCACTGCAGATAGGTTCTTAAGAAATATGGTAAGAGCTATTATGGGAACTTTGCTAGAAATAGGCAAAGGTCGTTTATCCATAGAAGATATGCCAAAAATAATTGAAGCAAAGGATAGGGGTAAGGCTGGATTTTCTGTACCAGCTCATGGTCTTTTCTTGGAAGTGGTAAAATATCCCGACAATTTCCAAATAAGCTAATGAATGGTTTGTTACATTCTTTAAATAACCCTTAAGTCAATGATTTAATTATATCAGTAACAGAGTTTATTTTCGTTATATTCTCAATGGAAGGTCCTGCAACCCAAACGGTTTTATATGTTGGTTTAGTTGCAGCTTTCTTAAGCGAGTTCATTCCTTTTGACATAATAATAAGTTTGGTAATTTTCTTTAACTTCTTATTATTTAGCAACTTCCTTTTAATCCATCCATTATTAGACTTTAAACTTTTAACATAAGGTGTATTTATAACCGTTAGTGGTGTGCCAGAAATATGTGAAGTCATAATTATATCGTTAGCCGAATAATCAACAAGAGCATTTTTATAGTCCTCACTTACACCTGCTTCATCAGAGGCTATGAATATTGTTCCAACAGAAACTCCTTGAGCACCTAATTCGAAAGCTTTATCAATATCACCCTTACATGAAATACCACCAGCTGAGATTACTGGAATATTTAATTCGGAATTCAATTTTGGTATGAGTTCTGATTGTGCTAAATTTCCCGAGTGTCCACCTGCTTCTGAATTAACTGCTATAACTGCATCAGCACCACTTGCTTCAACTTTTTTGGCGTAATTTAGATCAACAACATCACAAAATACTTTTATACCTTTGGGTTTACATTTGTTGATTATCTCCTCTGGGTTTCCCAATGATGTTATTATAAATGCCACCTCTAAATCCAAACATGTTTGAAGTTGCTTTTTGAGTTTTATATTAGATTTATTAACTATTAGATTAACACCAAAAGGTTTTGAAGTATGTGCCTTAATCTCATTTAGGGCGCTTCGCATATCATCATCAGTTCTGAAGTTTAAGGCTGGGATCGCAGCTGTAATGCCATTGTCAAGAGCGCCAATCATCATCTCAACATTAGTAACTAAAAACATTGGTGCCATTATTATGGAGTGCTCAACACCAAGCATTTCGGAAAGAGAGGTTTTCATTTGGTTGTTTTTAATTTATAACAAAATTTTTCACGGATCTCCCATTTGACCCTTGTAATACACATGTATATATGCCAGGTGATAATTGATCAAGGTTCAATAAACCACCAGAATAACTTCTATTTAGTTGATCATTGTATATCTGCTGACCAGTTGAGTTATATACGGAGATATCATAATCATCTTCAATAATATCATTAAATGAAATATGGAATTTTCCATTATTTGGATTTGGAATAATTTCAAATTCAAATGTATTATTTGTATTGTTCTTAATATCAAGAAACATATCAGTATAAAAGCTATGATATATTTGGTCTCCAAAATCTCCATTAAACACTTTGAGAACATTACCATCTAAATCATACCATCTAAGTAATCCACTCCCTTGATTATTTGCCCAAAATGAAATCCCATTATGACCGGTATCATACATATAGAATTTAAAACACCCATTCATAAATGTAATTGTATCTACATATAAGGTCTCATTATCAAACCCATCGCGTTCAAGTATTACTTGGTCATTATTTAATTTAAGCTCCCAACTATTTTGGTATCCTGCTTTGTTTGTCCTAAAATGTATAACAATTGTGGATGGATAGACAGCAGGAAGGTTGTAGTTGGTCTCATATGTATTATTTATGGGATTTTCATCGTTAGAGTTATTTGGGTTGGAAACCTCCACAGTGAAGTTACCATCTCCAGCTAACCATTCTTCCCAATCAAACTCCTCTAGGATTACATTTTCCGTCTGATCAAATTCAAGATTGCCACTCCACATATATTCTTTGGAACTTCCATTGGGACCATAAGTAATTTTCAAATCTGTAAGGGTTTCACTACCATTATTAGCAATAATGATTTCGGGAGCACCTGCGGAAGGATTAAATCTTCCATAAATCTTATCGTTATTTGGGGCAATAACCTCTTCAACACTAGCGTCTAACTCAAAGTTAAGTTGGCCATATGAAATCAAATGAGTTTCCAGCAGATAATTTCCGTATTCGTCGTATTGTGAATTGTAATCAATAATTACCACATCCGAAGTAACATAGGGAGTAATTTCTATGTTCTGATCGGTAACTTTTGCACCTGGGCACCATCCTGCTCTGTCATATATCCATGTTCCTCCTTGGGGATGGAGTGGGTTATTAGCACATTCTTGCATTATCTGCCAATCTGCAACCATTTGGCCATTAACATCAAGACTTTGAATTTTGTAACAAAATTCTGCACAGTTTGTTGGGTTGTCAAATTGATGTCCTGAGGTTCTTGTTTTTACCTTGAATGTTTCTGCCATAGGATCCAATGAAATTGTATCTGGTGTTACATTCTCAGCAAAATTCTTAAGAGAAAAGGATCCAGAATAAAGTTTATCGATGTTTACAACCTCACGTGATGGAGTTCCTTCAATCATATGAAACTCCAAATCAAGAAGCTCCTGAAAGTTACCAGCAGTAACTTGCAAGGAGTCAACCAACAAAGGCCTATAATCTGTAACATCAAATGTCCATGTCCAGCCATCATCTCCCAGTGAAAGACCGTTACCATAGGGAGTAATATATCTTGCAATCTCCCATGGAATTAGTATTTCATATGGATCGCCATAATAAGGCATATCAATTCTATAGAATGTTTCATCCGGAACCACAAGGCTTGAGTCTGTTGCCACTCCTGATGCATCATACGAATAATTATTGTAGTATGCATCCCAACGAGTTAATGTATCAGAGGGAACAGGCGGATTGTCAGGATTATATGTAACTACATTAAGAGGTGGATTCTCCATAGTGTCAACAACAACAAGAGAGTCTAGTAGTAATGGATCATAAATACCATTTTCAAATGTTAAATGTAACCGTGAATCATCACCATTAGCATTTTTCATTCTAGATTGTCCATTATAATCTAACCATCCTGGATATCCAAATTGATAGCCGGTAAATCCATTCGGACTTGAGTCTGATGCCTCAAAACCTGATCCATCATTAAATCTATAGTTAGCTCTTAGATTATCATAATTGGGATGGTCTGGTGTAATATCCTTGTACATCCAATTTTTTATTTCATCCCAGCTCAGAACGGTATCCCATATTCTAAAGTCATCAATATATCCATCGTAATATCCGTCATAGCCAATTGCCGAACCAATTCTAAATTGATCAACATTGTCAACAGGCTTAATTCTTCCACTGCCAATAAACCATAGATCTCCATTTAATAGTATTTGCATACTACCTGTTCTGCAATCCTTAAGAAATGTCCAGAAATTCCATTTACCCTTATATTCATTTGCGCTAGCAGCACGATAAATTCGTTCATAACCATCGAAACCAGCATCCCAATATACTTTACCATTGCTCCATGGTAAATGAGCATTCAAAACTCTTCTGCCCAAACTATCAACACCCTCAAATATTGAAGAGTTTATGGGTTGAATCGCAGGGTCACCATACTGCCAGAAACTAATTGTAATAGCACTATCTATGGTATTAAATACATCCTTGGGAACATCAACATAATCCCAACCTCCAAAATCAAGGTAATTGTCAGGTCCATCGGAAATATTTGATTTGTCATCTGATGATGAGTCTCCAATAAGAACAGATGTTCCACTGTGATTTGCATAGCTAACATCGATTAATATATTCTGGGCACCATCCCATGAGAAAGGGAAAGAAAATGAAATTCCATTATTACCATTGGCAAGAGAGGTGTTCCTTGAATAAACAGTCTCCAAACCATCTTCAACATAAGTATATTGAGGTAACACATCTTCGGAATAGTGAGCGGCTCTAATTGTAAAGTGCTTTAGTGTAGAACTACCACTTGTTAATTCTAATTGGATACCAGTTATATCTCCGGCTTGCAAGCCAGAAGCTAAAAGCTCTGAACTTGAATAAATGAATTGTGCTCTACCATCCTTTGTGCTTTCCGTAAATGGAATATTTATGGATTTACTCATATCCCCAGGATTGCCTGTATTTGTGGATGTAGACTGATTTATATACTCAAGTGTTGGAAGGTACTTAAAGGATGGTGAAGTCATCATCATAAAAGTATCAGGAGTAATGTTGTTCACAATAAAGTTTGGGTGGAAATATAATGTTGAGTCAAATAAACCAGTTTTTTCGTATATTCTCGTGTGTGTAGTATAATCCCATTCGCCGCATGCTGGACTTTGTGAGGGATCACATTTAAGGTTATAGGACATGAGTATTTTCGAAAAACTTACTGTGGCAGGTGGAAAAACATAGGTTCCTGACCTAGGGCTATTCCATCCTGGTAATGTTGGAGTATTATGATCTATTGTTTGAATTACAATGGTATCTCCTTCAGCAGCAATTAATGATGATATACTAAGTATAATGGCAATAATTATATGGTATATTTTTTTCATACGGTCTGATTTTTTACAAACTTAGTAATATTACTATGAGAATATTAAAAAAATATAATAATTACACATAATTTAAGATGCGGTAAAATATTATAATTAATGAGCCAATAATTAATTGATATTTTTGATAGTAATCCAGAATATTAATATGCTAAAAGGTATCAAATACTTAGGAGGTTGAATATGCCTAATTTATAAGGTTAAAACCTAAATCATCTCAGTAATAATATCATCAATACTTACTCCTTCAGCTTCGGCTTTATAATTTCTTATTATTCTATGTCTTAGTACTGGATGTACTACTGCTTTAATATCATCAATATCAGGTGAGAACTTACCACTAATTGCAGCATGAGCTTTGGCACCAATTACTAGATATTGTGAAGCACGTGGACCTGCTCCCCAATTAAGGAAATCATTTGCCCATGGATGAGCATGTTTAGTATTTGGTCTGGTTTTGGATACGAGGTTTACAGCGTACTCCATAACATTATCTGCGACAGGTATTTTTCTTATTAAATTTTGAAAGAAAAGAATTTCTTCCGAGTCCATAGCTGTGGAAAGTTTGGTTGAGGTTTCTCCTGTTGTTCTTTTAATTATCTCAAGCTCCTCATTCATTTCAGGGTAGTCAAGAATAAGATTAAACATAAACCTGTCCAATTGAGCTTCAGGCAAGGGATAGGTTCCTTCTTGCTCAATGGGATTTTGTGTAGCCATTACAAAAAATGGAGTTCCCAATTTGTAAGTATTGCCTGAAACCGTAACGGATTTTTCCTGCATTGCCTCCAATAATGCCGCTTGAGTTTTAGGAGGGGTCCTATTAATTTCATCCGCTAAAATTATATTGGCAAAAATAGGACCATTTATGAACTTAAATTTCCTATTCTCATCTAGAATTTCGGTACCTATGATATCCGAAGGCATGAGGTCGGGAGTGAACTGGATTCGGTTATACGATAAACCCAGAACATCACTAATGGTATTTACGAGCAATGTTTTGGCAAGACCTGGCACACCAACAAGTAATACATGTCCCTGACTAAAAATTGAAATAAGTGAATTTTTGACAATATCTTCTTGCCCTACGATTACCTGTGAAATTTCATTTTTTAGATTTTGATATTTCTTAACCAAAGCTTCAAGAGCTTCAACATCTGATTTATATGTATTATTTGTCATCTCTATTTAATTGTATTTTAAAAGCAGATCTAATTCATCCCCCAATCATGAACAAATGTACATGATTCATATTCCTCATTAATTCTAACGTATGTATTAGCAGCTTTCTCTTCAATCCATTCGCTAACCGTTACCATTTGTTTATTCTGCAGAGCCCATTCTCTAATTTTCGTATAATCCTCCTGAAGATTTGCTTGATGCGGCTGTGATCTTTTCTTGAGCAGTATTATTCTAAATGCATCCTTATTATCCTCTGTTTTCATGGGAACAGGATTTGAAATATCGCCAACTTCCATTTTTTCTATGGTAAAAGAAACTTGCGAATCAAGTTCCTCGGCTTCAAATGTTGTACTCATGGTGTAAGGATTTATCATCAATCCATTGTTATTAGCATTATCGCCTTCTGAAAAGCGAATAACTGCTTCATCAAATGATAATGAGTCATTATTAATTAGGAGCACAATACTGTCAAGTTCCATTTTTGCATCATTTAGATCCTGTGGACTTACCTTTGGCGAAAGTAGTATATGCCTAACATTGATATAGTCACCCTTCCTTTCAATCATTTGTATAATATGATAACCGGCCTCAGTCTCGATGATATTACTTATTTCACCTTCATTTAATTTAAAAGCAACTGCTTCAAATTCAGGGTATAGTTGCCCCCTTCCATAAAAACCCAATTCGCCTCCTTTTTTAGCTGATCCAGGATCTTGTGAATACATGATTGCCATTGTGGAAAAACTACTTCCGTCTAGAATTCGTTTTCTAATATTATTTAGCTGTTCTTTTACCATCAACTTCTCCGAAATACTAATTGGAGGATTTTTCACTATTTCCGCTATAACATATTCTGTTTTGATAATCGGGATGCTATCCTTAGGTATGGATTTGTAAAATACCCGTATCTCAGATGGTGTTACATCAATTCCACTTACGATCTCTGATTGAACTTGCTGCGCAAGCATCTGTTCCCTTACTATATCTTGTAACTCCTGTTTTATCTCAATTAATGTTTTTCCATAGTAGTCTTCCATTTTTTCCTGAGAACCAAATTGCTGTATAAATCCGGATAGACGTCTATCAAGATCTGCCTCAACTTGAATATCACTTATAACTATACTATCTACTTCTGCTTGTGCAACCATGAGTTTTTGGAATAATATGTCTTCAATAATATCACACTTCAGTTCACTTACACTTGCACTTATACCACCTTGCATTTTATAATTAAGGTACTGATTCTGTATATCACTTTCTAGTACGATATTTTTTCCTACTATGGCTACAACTCCGTCTATAATTTGCTCGTTCTGACCATTGGTTGTAATTGATGTTAATATAATAAGCATCAGTAGCGATGATGATAGAGAGGTCTTTTTCAGTAAGTTGAAAAATCTTATTTTACTTGAAATTATCATTATAGTTATTTTATTGAGCAGCAATATATTTAGTTTAATTATTGTAATATATCTCAAAGTCTTTATTGATTATGGCTCTTTCGTATATATCATTTCTAACTTCTTTTGCCAATTTAATCTTTCTTTTTGATATTATGATGTTGTAAATATCCTTTCTTTCAAAATCCAATGGACTAATGTCATCTTTGATTCTAAAGTCAAAGAATTTAATATAGTATATCAGCCTTTCAGTATTAATCTTCACCATTCGGTTATTTTTTAGAAATAGCTCAATATTGTATGTTTCTATGGGGATTGTTTTTTGAATATCGAAAAAAGTTACCCATTTTGATGTGTCCAAGCTATAAGATAACGCATATGATGGCGCATAGTACTCTATTGAATCAAATAATAAAGAATCTGCCAAGGTAAATAAATGATCAAATATTTCTTCTTTTTCATCGGAATTATCAGTAATAACATACAATGCTTTTGATATGTTCTCCTTCAATTCAAAATCACTTAGGTGAGAGTTGTAATAATCATAAATCTCATCTTCTGAAACTATAGTATCTAAATTTTGATTGATAAGGCTCGTCTCATAATTGTATATGATAAGTGAATTTCTGTAGTCATCTAGCTGCTTTGTGAAGTCCAATTGATCCAAAGGAAGATTCATTTCAGCCTGATATATCATAACATTAGTTCGAACCCACTCATTTACGTACCCTCTTACCGTTGATATACTATCTCTAGGTGACATATTTTTGGGGAATAATCCTTGAAGATCATCTATATAAAGATATTTGTCATGTACCCGAGCTAGTATTTTACTATCATTATTATTCATATTATTTAAGCAACCCGTGGTTACAAATAACAATAATAGATATGATAATAGCTTCCTCAAAATATTAAAATGTACTTATTAGTTGCTTGGATTCTTCTCAATGATGATCTTTTCGAGCACATCATCATTTATTTCTACGGTGTATTCTGTTTTTAATTCCTTCAACCACTGAGTTTCAAGAAAACTTTGATAATCAGCAGTTACGAGTCCTCTGGCATCTTTAAGAGCCTTGGGTTCTGGAGATAAAACTTCTCTAACCTTAACAATAACTGTTAAATCTTCAACGTCAGAATTAACAGGTTCCGATACCCCAACTGCCCAGTCTATTTGGTCAACGTATTTATTGTCGCCCAATTCATATGTGTTTGGTATAATTCTTACAGCTTTTATACTATCAGTTTCAAATGCTTTTGCAATATCTCCATCATTGTCCATAGTAGATATTATTTCGGTAACCTGAGCAATAATATTTCTATCGCGAATTTCATAAACCGTAGCATCTACTCTTTCATCCCAAATGTAATTGTTACGATTACTTTCAAAAAACTCTTGTAAGCCCATAGTATCCTTGACATCCTTTGACCAAACCTTTTCGTCAGTTAGGTTGAATAACAGGATTCCATCATGATATTCTTTCACAAGTTCTTTAAAATCAGGATAATTAGCTTCGAGATTTTTATCCATAAAACTTAAGCAGCAATCCTCCTCAAATTCACTAAACAGTTGTTTAACATAAACATCCCTGTCAATGTTATCTTGTATTCGTTGATTGATTTGAACAAATTTTGCAAAATCATATTGAGTATACTTCTCCTTTTTAATTTTTATTACTGTCTCTGTCATGAATTTCAGACTATCAGCAACAAACCTTTTATTTAGGACAGATGAATCTATGGCATCGATTATTGCATTTGCAGCTTCTGTGTATACCTTAAATTTGTTATTCGTTTTGATATTTGTAATTACAGCATCCTCACTTTTTCTTGATCTATTATCTTTTGCTAGCCTTTTCTTTAATATGGATGATTCTTCATCAAATGAACCAGGTTTATTAGACTCTATCAATTTAACAATATGATAACCATAGTCGGTTTTAATTGGTGCTGATATATCGCCAACTTGCATAATATCGACAACTTCGACAAATTCAGGTACAACTCTGTTGCAGGTAAAATGGCTCAATTGGCCATTGTTTTTAATTGATCCTTTATCTTCGGAATATTGGGCTACCGCATCTTCAAATGATAGTCCCTCTTGAATTTTAGCATGTATATTGTTTACCTTTTCTGTTTTACGCAGAGAGTCTTGTTTTGAAGCGTCTGGTCTTAATGCTACAAAAATATGAGCAACTTGGGCGGTTCCCATTGCATCCTTAACATCTGTAACGTTAATAATATGGTAACCATATTTTGTTCTTACGATTGGAGATATATCGCCAACCTCTGTATTGTAAGCGACACTTTCAAAAGGATATAACATATTAAATACTGTAAAATAACCAAGATCACCTTTATTACCTTTTGTTGCACGCTGTTTATTTGGAACTGCTTTAGTATCTCTTGCTGATGGATCGTCAGAATATTCAATGGCAGCAACAGAAAATTCCTTTCCAGCATTTAAGTCATCAACAACTCTTGATATTTTATTATAAGCTTTTAGAGTATCTTCGGGAGTTGCATTTTCATCAACCATTATTAATATATGACTTGCTCTGATATCTTTTTTGAGTCTGTCATATGCTTCCAAAAGTAACTCTTCGTTTACTGATTCATCCACAAAATAGGGCTTCGCTAATTGTGTTCTGTAACCACTAAGTTCAGTTATAAAACTAGCTGATGTGTCTAATTTAAGATATACAGCTTCAGTAACTTTAAGTTTAAAATCTATATATAGGTTTAAATAATCATTAACGTCATTTTCAGAATATAATTCATCAGTGTAGTTATTTTTTTCATACACTCTCATAAACTCACCAGCAGTTACATTCTCGTTGTTAATTGTAACAAGAACTTTTTTATCTAGGTTGCTCTGAGTAAATGCAACATTTGATGATATTGCAATAACCATTACAAACAGAATTGCTTTGAAAAGAATCTTCATTTTTATATTCATTTTAGTTTTTGATAAATATTTTAATTGTTTCTACTATAATTTGGTGCTTCTCGGGTAATTGTAATATCGTGTGGATGGTTTTCAGTAACTCCAGCAGAGGAAATTTTGATAAATTTTGCATTTTGTAAGTTGGTAATAGTATGTGAACCAGTATATCCCATACCTGCTCTTAATCCACCAACCATTTGTGTTATTACTTCATTTAAGGACCCTTTATAGGGAACTCTACCAACAATTCCTTCTGGAACAAGTTTTCTGATGTCATCTTCATCATCCTGAAAATATCTATCCTTGGAGCCTTTTTTCATAGCTTCTACGGATCCCATTCCTCTGTATGATTTATATTTTCTACCATCATATATAATAGCTTCACCGGGTGATTCATCCACTCCTGCAAATAATGAGCCTGCCATAATTGAATTAGCTCCTGCTGCAATTGCCTTAACTATATCTCCTGTATATCTTATCCCCCCATCAGCAATAACTGGTATTCCAGAACCTTCAAGAGCATTGGCTACATCATAAACCGCTGTAAGTTGTGGTACCCCAACTCCTGCAATGATTCGTGTTGTGCATATTGAGCCTGGGCCAATACCAACCTTAATCGCATCTGCTCCAGCTTTTGCAAGGTCCTTTGCCGCTTCTGCTGTTGCTATATTACCAACCACTAGGTCGATATTGGGATATTTTGATTTTATTTCTTTTACCATCGCTATAACACCTTGTGAATGACCATGAGCAGTGTCAATAACAATTGCATCAGCACCTGCATCAACAAGGGCTTCAACTCTCTCTGAAGTACCTAGTCCAATGCCAACGGCAGCAGCCACTCTGAGCCTGCCATGTGAGTCTTTACAGCTATTTGGATGCGCTTTAATCTTGATTATATCTTTGTATGTTATTAATCCTATCAGCTTATTATCATCATCAACAACGGGTAGTTTCTCAATTCTGTGTTCTTGAAGAATATCAGCAGCTTTTTCAAAATCAATAAATTCTGAAGAAGTTATTAAACCCTCAGAAGTCATTGCTTCAGTTATGGGCTTTTCAGAATCTCTTTCAAACCTTAAATCTCGGTTAGTAACAATTCCAACTAGTTTTTTCTCCTTATCTACAACAGGAATACCCCCAATGGAATATTCTGCCATCATGTTTAATGCATCCTTCACACATGCATCCTCATTTAGTGTTACAGGGTCTGGTATTAATCCGTTTTCAGCACGCTTGACTTTATGTACTTCGTGCGCTTGGGCCTCTATTGATAGATTCTTGTGGATAACACCTATGCCACCTTCTTGTGCCATTGCTATGGCCATTTTAGACTCTGTTACAGTATCCATTGCTGCTGAAACAATGGGTAACTTTAACTCAATGTTTCTAGAAAACTGTGTTGAGAGGTCTGTTTCTCTAGGCAAAACCGTGGAGTGAGCCGGAACTAACAAAACGTCATCATAGGTGAGACCCTCAACCTTAAATTTATCTTTTTCGAATGACATAATTGTGTGAATTTAAAATTTGCCAAAAGTACCAAAAATAACGATACAAGCAGGCTCTGTTTATTGTTATGAAATCATATTTAACATGATTTAACTAAGAACAGAATAGATTATTCAATACCTAAAAAATCAACTTAGTTAATAAGTGTGACCGTACCCTGTTTCAAAACCTCTTTACCAAATACACTTTGATAAACAAGACGATAAACATATGATCCCATGACATGGGGCTTACCATTATATGTACCATCCCATCCCACAGTTGGATCTGTGGTCTCAAAAATTAACTGTCCCCATCTGTTGTATATCTGAAACTTATAATTGGTTCCACCAAAGCCTGTGGTTACAGGTTTAAAGCTTTTATTAACTCCATTTGGCCTAAAAGCATTTGGCATGTAAAATTCTGTTTCTCTGAAAAAACTTATGATGTTCGAATTGGTCTTTTCGTTATACCCAAAGTTATTTAGACCATTTTCTTTTCCTTGAACCCAATAGTTAATTATACTCTCTTCCGCACTAACATTAGATATATCATCTGTGTACTCCGTAATATTATGGTCTACAGAGTCAATAATTATAGCATTTGCTGGGTCAGCAGTGTATCTCCAAATAAAATACTTTTCTATCCCAGAATCATATCCTTCAAATTTATTCCATATGAGTTGATTATTTGTTTTACTCAAATAATTACCACCTAGAAATATTGTTTTTTGCTGATTTGATTCTATTGATAGGGTATTACAACTATCGTATACATCAATGCGATAATTATAATAGCCAAGGGTTGCGTTCGCGCTTTCATCTTCATAGAGGTAAGGGGAGGAGCTTACATCTGATCTGTTGAATGAAAATAACTGTATCATGTTATTGTTGTCGGGTTCGCTTCTCCATATTTCCCAAATACATGAATTCGGTGTAATGTCAATGTCAATAAGCACCTCTATAGTATTGTCTGCTTCAACGGTAGAGTTTGCTAGATAAAGGTTTGTGGGTGGAGAATAACTTCCAGTTTTGATTTCTTTTTGGCATGAAGTTGATGTAGAATTTCCAAATATACCTCTTACAAAATAAATGTAATCACTGGCATTTTGAACGTTATCATGATTATATGTTGTTTCATTACCATCAATACTTTGCACAAGTTGAAAGGAAGCACCATTTAAAGATGACCATATTTCATATTCTTGCACATTAGGTTCTGCATTGATATAGGGCTCCCATGTAAGGGAATTTGTAGCAGAGCATATGTCGTAACTAACATCATTAAGCAAAATTGGTCTCAATGGTTTTTGAAAAGAACCTGGGCTAAGTATTTTACAGCTATCTATGGAAGCAATAGCATATTCAATGTTAGAACCACAGGCATTGTAAGATATGTCAATATACTGAGAATTGGTGTTGCCCATTACTGTATCAATAATAACCCATATTCCTGATTCATATCTATATATAACCGTGCCAAGTGCATCTTCACTGGATGAGGGTTCCCATCCAAGTATTACAAACTCATCATTTAGGATACTAACGGAATCAAATATTGGTTTTTCCGGTTGAATGGTTTCGCTAAACCAATTGCCTGCTATGTTTGATACAGATTTACACCCATAGGTGTTTTCAATTTCAACCTTAAAGTTAATACTGTCAAAGCATATTCCATTTGGAATGGTATAGTTATAAAGAGTGTTTGATATATTGTTTGCAACAGAATTCCACTGTACGGGGTTGCCTTCAGCATAAATAGACACAAAGAGCTCAAACCCTTCAATTGTTCCCTCTGGCAATGGATTTCCAAGGGAGTTCCATAGTAAAGTTGCAGATCCATCGGTTGAGTTGTCAACCACTAAAAACATCGTATTATAAACCTCGGAGTCAACATCCACTGATGGATAAACAACCGTTATATAGAAATAATATATTTGTTCATTTGCATTTACCCAATTATTACCTATTGTGTATTGCATTTCTAGATTCTGACTTTCAACACTACCTGCCTGAAACCAGTTTATATTATCCGTTGAGTAATAAATTTTAAATTCTAAAGCTGTTGGGTCCAATGACCTCCAGTAAATTGTAACCTCTCCATCTTCAAGAACTTCAATGCATGTTATTATTGGAGCATCTAAAGGTTTTGAGAAAACCGATGTTAAAAGTGAAAAAGCAAAAAATATCGTTAATAATAATCTCAAGATTCCAGTTTTATTGAATTACATTGATGCCAAAATATTAAAATTTTGTTTCCGTCTTCTAAGTAACGTATGTATTAGCATATAATTATATACTTACAAATGGCAAACATACATATAACGTTGGGAATTACACCAAAAAATGTATTATGATAATTAAATAATTAATACTTTTGTAGAACTAAAAGTTTTAAGAAACCACCACCCTTTAATTTACTTTATATATGGAAAGAGATCATAAGATATTTGACCTTATTACTAAAGAGAAAAATCGTCAGATGCATGGAATAGAGCTAATTGCATCGGAGAATTTCGTAAGTGACCAGGTATTGGAATCAATGGGTTCTGTACTTACTAACAAATATGCTGAAGGATATCCTGGGAAAAGGTATTATGGTGGATGTGAAATAGTTGATGAAAGTGAACAACTAGCCATAGATAGAGCTTGTGAATTGTTTGATGCAGAATATGCAAATGTTCAACCACATTCTGGCGCACAGGCAAATATGGCTGTTTTTCTAGCATGCTTAAAAGCAGGCGATACATTTATGGGGTTAGATTTATCTCATGGAGGTCATTTATCACATGGCTCAATGGTTAATTCATCAGGTATACTTTATAACCCTGTAGCTTATAGTGTAAAGGAGGATTCTGGATTACTTGATTATGATGAGATGGAATCTCTTGCCCTTAGGGAAAAACCAAAAATGATCATAGCTGGTGCCTCAGCATATTCTAGAGATTGGGATTATGAAAGAATGAGAAATATAGCTGACAAGATAGATGCAATATTATTAGCCGATATATCACATCCCTCTGGTTTGATTGCGAAAGGTATTTTAAATGATCCTATTGAATTTTGTCATATTGTAACCACAACAACTCACAAAACCCTCCGTGGCCCAAGAGGTGGACTTATTCTAATGGGAGAAGATTTTGAAAACCCATGGGGTTTAAAGACTCCAAAAGGGGTTACAAAAATGATGTCAGCCTTACTAAACTCAGCTGTTTTTCCTGGTATTCAAGGTGGACCATTGGAACATGTCATAGCAGCAAAAGCCGTTGCATTTGGAGAAGCATTAACAGATGAATATTTTGAATATATTTTGCAAGTACAAAAAAATGCAGAGGTAATGTCAAATGCTTTCATCACAAGAGGATATAAAGTTATTTCAGGTGGTACTGATAATCATCTAATGTTAATTGACTTGAGAAGTAAATTTCCAGATATTACAGGAAAGCTTGTTGAAAACACTCTTGTTAAGTCTGATATAACAATTAATAAGAATATGGTACCTTTTGATAGTCGATCACCATTTCAAACAAGTGGGTTGAGGGTAGGTACTCCAGCAATAACAACAAGAGGGCTGAAGGAAGAACATATGGAGCCTATAGTTGAGTTAATTGATGAGGTTATTTCAAATATTGATAACCAGAGTGCAATTGAATCTGTTAAAACAAGAGTTAACGAAATGATGAGTGGATATCCATTGTTTGGTTATTAATATGGTTTACCTATAATCAAGTTTACAAGACAATTTTAATGTAACTTGTTATTGCAATAAACTGTCATGTAATTTATTACACGAAGATTATGAAATTACTCACTTTAGTTCGTCATGCAAAATCATCTTGGAGTAATTTTGACTTATCAGATCACGACAGATCGCTCAAGAATGTTGGGGTGAAGAGAACAAACAAGGTAGTTAGTTACTTAATAGAATATGGCCTTATGCCAGAATTAATACTATCAAGTACAGCTAAAAGGGCCCTTGATACTGCTAAAATAATCGCAGGCGGTATAGGTTATAATATTGATAATATCATAGCGAAAAAATCTATTTATCATGCTGATACTGATGATATTTATTCAGAAATATTTTCTTGTGATAATAAAATTAATTCATTAATGTTAGTGGGGCATAACCCAACATTCACATATTTAGTAAACGAATTTGTAAATCCTAGCATTGACAACCTTCCCACAACTGGTGCTGTATCCATAAGATTTGAAACCGACGAATGGGATAAAATACCTGATGCGAAATTTAAAGTTAACTTTGTTGTTTTTCCCAGTATGCTGCCCTAATGAGCAATAGAAAGCGTATCATAAATAGAGAAATATCCTGGTTACACTTCAATGAGCGTGTGCTTCAAGAAGCAATGGATGTGAATAATCCCATAATCGAGAGGTTAAAGTTTCTTGGTATATTCTCCAATAATCGTGATGAATTTTTCAGAGTAAGAGTTGCCTCAATGAGGCGATTGGCACGCATTCAAAACAAAAAGGGTAAAAAAACAAATATTAATGCATCATCCATACTCAAGCAGATTAATGCAAAAGTTGAGGAACAAGAAAAGTTATATAATCAAACATTTGATCAAATAGTTGAGGAGTTAAAAGCTCATGGGATTATATTTCTTGATGAAAAACAATTAAACAAAAAGCAAGGAGATTTTGTTCAGGATTATTTTAAAACAAAAGTTATCCCGCACCTATTTCCCATAATGCTAAAGAACATAATAAATTCAGATGCCCTTCAGGATAATGCAACATATTTAGGCGTGAGTTTAAAGGACTCTTCCAAGAAAAAAGAAGATGACTATGCTCTCATAATGGTACCTAGCGACGTTATATCACGATTTCTAATAATACCATCAGATAATAGTAATAGTTACATTATTATGCTCGATGATGTTATGAGGTATTGTATGGGTGAAATATTTGGTCCTTTTGGGTTTGACTTATTCAAGGCCTATACCATAAAATTTACACGTGATGCCGAGTTAGATATCGATAATGATATCAGTAAGAGCTTCATTGAGCAAATGAGTGATAGCGTCAAAAAGCGTAAAAAAGGCGCACCCGTAAGGTTTGTTTATGATAAGGATATTCCTGAGTTCTTTCTTTCTAGATTATTGCATAAATTTAATATCACAAAATCGGATAACCTTAGAGGAGGAGGTAAATACCACAATCTAAAGGACTTTATGTCTTTTCCAAAAATAGGATCCAAGAGTCTTGTCTACAAAAAAACAAAACCATTAACCCATCCGCTATTAAAGGAGAGAACTAGTATTATTAAAACCATAAGACAAAGGGATATTCTTTTACATTTTCCCTATCAATCTTTCCAATACATAGTGGATCTTCTAAGAGAAGCTTCAATTGATACTAAAGTACGATCCATAAAAATGACTTTTTACAGAGCTGCAAAGGATTCAAATGTAATTCAAGCTCTTATAAACGCTGCAAGAAATGGAAAGAATGTAACAGTGTTTCTAGAAATCCAAGCCAGATTCGATGAGAGAGCTAATATTTTTTGGACTCGTAAGTTAAGAGAGGAGGGGGTTAAAATTATAAATACCCTTCCGGGTTATAAAGTTCACAGTAAATTATTACTAATAAGACGTAAGGAAAATGGGAAGAATATTTTCTACACATATATAAGTACTGGTAACTTCAACGAGTCAACGGCCAAAATTTATTCTGACACTAGCCTGCTTACTGCTAATCAAAATATTGGAAATGAAGCTAACATGTTATTTCAAATGTTTGAGATGCCCTTCAATCTACCAAAATTTAAGCATATGATGGTATCGCCTCATCAGCTTAGAAGTGGATTTAATAGCCTGATAAATAAGGAGATAAGAAATGCTAAATTGGGAAAAGAAGCATGGATGATAATTAAGCTTAACAATATTGTTGATACTAAAATTGTAAATAAACTATATCAGGCGTCACGAGCTGGTGTGAAGATTGATATTATTTGTAGAGGTATTTGTGTTCTTATCCCTCAGGTAAAAGGCCTTAGTGATAACATAAGGGTAATTAGTATAGTTGATAAGTACCTAGAACATTCGAGAATACAGGTCTTTGCCAACGACGGTGATCCACTCTATTATATTTCTTCTGCAGACTGGATGGCACGTAATTTTGACCATAGGTTTGAAACGGCTTGTCCAATATACGATGATGCATTAAAGAGTGAAATAATGGATATATTAAAAATACAATTAGGTGATAATGTTAAAGCTAGACTAGTTAATACAAATACTATTAATGCTTATGTGGATAGGAAAAATAACATCAAAATAAGGTCTCAATTTGATATATACAACTATCTAAATAAAAAATCCCGATCCTAGTTGTGATGCTAAGTTATATTTTGAATATGATAACTATGAGGGGTTTAAGATTTTTAATTTTATTAACCTTTTTTCTTATTTCAATCTCATTAAGTAGCCAGATAAACTATAATCATTTCATTTCAAAGGGGCAAACAGAACTTCAACAGGAAAAATATGTTGCGGCCATAAAAAGTCTGAATACAGCAGTGAGGTCAAAAAAAGATGCCTTTGAGGCATATTTTCTTAGGGGAATTGCAAAATTTAGCCTTGGTGATTACCGGGGAGCAGTCGCTGATTTTACCAAAACTGTAAAATTACACCCATTATATTCTAGAGCATATCAGTATCGTGGAATTTCATATGATAGATTACTCGATTATGCTCATGCCATAAGCGATTATGATAAAGCCTTAGAAATAGATCCATTTAATCATGAAATATTTTTGGCGCGGGGAGATACTAAAATGCACCTACATGATTATGAAGGAGCAATAGAAGATTTTACATCATCACTAAATATTAAGAGAAATACTCCGTCAGCATGGTTAAATAGAGGTGTGGCAAAGCATCTGATAAATAAGAACGAGCAAGCTTTGGAAGATATAAATAAGGCCATAAACCTTGATTATTTTAATGTAGATGTATGGGTTAAGCGAGGCATGATAAAATATGAACTAGATAGCCTTGAATCTGCATTGGTTGATTATAATCATGCCATTAAGTTAGACGACGATAATCCCTTTGTTTATTTTCAAAGAGCTCTTACAAATCTTAAACTAAAGGACACATTAAATACCATATCTGATTATTATAAAGTGTTGGATTATGACAAGAATAATGCTCTCACATATTATAACCTTGCAATTGTTTATGGCGCATCTAAAAAGTATGAAGAGGCCATAGATGCTTATAATCAAGTATCTACCTTAAATCCGTTTAATGTTTATGCATATTATAATAGGGCAAGCATACACTTTATGCAAGGGAGGTATATGGAAGCTCAGAATGATCTTAATATAGCGATTGATATATTTCCTGATTTTGCTGGAGCATATATTAATAGATCTGCTGTCAGAAATGGATTAAATGATAAGAAGGGTGCACTTGAAGACAAAAAAAGAGCCGAGCAGATAATTGCAGATGCCAATGACCCAACTGTTGATTTAAAGGCTTTATATATGAGGTATGCTGATTCAGCTTATTTTAATAAGATAATTGAATTCGAGGCAGATTTTGTGAATGGCGATATGCAAAAGGGTAGGGTGCAATTTGACAGAATAAACATAGTACCCAAGTCAAACTTTCATTTAATCTATGCATTTAACCTGCCTGATTCATTATATATGCTATATAAGCAGTATGAATATTATGATGAAAACATAAGTGCATTTAATGCTGATAATAATCTTGGAATTAGATTTGTTTTTACTACCCGAGAATGGCCAGTGAGTAAGGATATAGCGATGATGGAGTTGGAAAGAATTGATAGTACAATATTAATTTCAGGAGATACCGCAGGAGCTTTTTTTCTAAAGGGGACAGTAAATGGGATGTTGCAAAATTATTCAACAGCAATTAATGCATATGATAATGCACTAGACTATGATCCATCAATTTCATATGCATATTTTAATCGTGGGACACTTCAGCATGAGATGGATGAATTTATATATTCTGATATGATGTATACAAATTCAATAACAGTGAGTAGAAGTTCCATTGGGGGAAGTCCAAATAATAATGTTGTCGTTCCAACCCATAACAAGGTTTTAAATGATTATGCTGAGGTAGTTAGAATAAATCCATCCTTACCTTATGTATACTATAACATGGCAAATGTGAAACTAAGCCTTAAAAAATATCAACGTGCAATTGATGATTACTCAATGGCAATAAAATTACAGCCTAATCTAGCTGAAGCATATTATAATAGGGCTTTAACATTATTATATGTAAATGAGCCCAAACTTGCATGCAAGGATTTGAGTAAAGCAGGTGAGCTGGGACTTAGTGAGGCTTATAATGTGATTAAAAGATATTGCAATAAGTAAGTTTATCTGACAATAGTTTCGCTTCGATCCGGGCCGTAGGATATCAATTTGATTGGAACACCAACTTTATTCTCGATATATTTTACATAGGCCTTAAAATCATCCGGGAAATCATCAAAATTGTTGGCTGAGGCAATATCTACTCCCCATCCTTTAAGATCATCATAAACAGGCTTTAGGTTGCCATCTTTTGCGTCGAAAGGGATTTCATCTGTTTCACTACCATTGTATATGTATTTGGTGGCAGCTTTTATATCTTTAAACTGATTCATAACATCAGATTTCATCATCATGAGCTCTGTAACTCCATTTAGCATTATTGAATACTTTAATGCTGGAATATCTAACCATCCACATCTTCTTGACCTTCCTGTAGTTGATCCAAATTCGTTGCCAACTTTTCTTAATACTTCACCGTCTTCATTTAGCAATTCTGTTGGAAAGGGACCACTTCCAACTCTAGTGCAATATGCCTTAAATATGCCAAATACATTCCCAATATTTTTTGGTGAAATACCAAGTCCGGTGCAAACACCCGCAGCTGTTGTATTTGAAGATGTGACGAATGGGTATGAGCCAAAATCTATGTCAAGAAGAGTTCCCTGTGCTCCTTCAGCTAATATCTTTTTCCCTTCTGCTAGTTTTTTATTCAAATAATATTCACTATTTACCTTTTCAAGTTCATTTAGGGTAGAAAGTGAGCTGTGCCATTGCTTTTCATATTCATCAAATGGAATATTGTCGATTTTAATACTTTTATAATCGGGGTTATATTGCTTTATAATTCGTAGATGGGCATTTTTGGATTTCAAATATATTGCATTAAAATCTGGGTTATCAGTATCACCAACTCTAATGCCATTTCTGCTTATCTTATCTGTGTAGCATGGTCCTATTCCCTTTAACGTGGAACCAATTTTATCTTTACCTTTTGCTTCTTCATATACGGCATCTAATAATCTGTGTGTAGGTAATATCAGATGAGCTTTGCGGGATACAAGTAAGTTTTTTCTAACATTTATGTTGCCATCATCTAGAGTTAAAATCTCTTTTCTTAGAATAAATGGGTCTATGATTACACCATTTCCAATAACGTTAGTTGTTCCTTCATTAAAAACACCTGATGGAATTGTATGTAGAACAAATTTTTTATTGTCAAATTCAATAGTATGTCCTGCATTTGGGCCTCCTTGGAACCTAGCAATGATATCATATTGCGGTGTTAAAAAATCAACTACTTTTCCTTTACCTTCATCCCCCCACTGGAGTCCAAGTAGTACATCTATTTTCATCATATCTATTTTGTTCACTAAGAGATTAGTTTAAAGTGGAATATTGATTTCTTATTACAATAAAAAACCCTGTGATTTCTAACAGGGTTGATATTGAAGCAAATTTAAGAATTTGCCATATTTCAGATGAATTAGTTATTAAAACTTACTAACTATTTTCTTTTTTGTGTGTCTTACATTTTCCATAGAATGTCAGAGAGTGATATGCTACCTCAACACCAAGTAAATCCTCCACAGATGTTTGTATCTCCTGGATTCTTGGATCACAGAATTCCAATACTCTTCCATCTTCAGTACAAACAAAATGATCATGTTGTTTGAACTTGAAGGATCTCTCAAATTGTGCACAATTATTTCCAAATTGATGTTTTGTAACAAGGTTACAATCCAGAAGTAGCTCAATGGTATTATAAAGTGTTGCTCTACTAACTCTGTACTTATTGTTCTTCATCCTAATGTATAGGGTTTCAATATCAAAGTGCCCATCTGTAGCATAAATTTCCTTAAGGATGGTGTAGCGCTCCGGTGTTTTCCTATAACCTTTAGACTCCAGATGTTCAGTAAATAGTTTGTTTACTGATTCATAGGTATCATTCTTGGAATTTAATTTCATTATCGGGTATTTTGCGGGTAAAATTAACAAAATTATTCTATCTGATATAACTATAAAAAATTATAAATATCTCACAAAGATAATAGAAGATAAAAAATATTTTTCAGCTATAAATAAATCAATTTAAACCCAAGGCCACCGAATCTAAAATTAATCGTTTGAACCTAAATTTTATCAAGTCGTGTTATCTTTATTATTGAGCTAACCTTTTTAAGTTTGGCCATTAGTTTTTTTAATATGCTAGTACTGGAAACATATATGGTTACATCGATATTTGCAATTCCTTCGTGAGCATCTAAATGAAATGATCTGGTATTGATTTTAAATTCTCCAGAGATTACACCAATAATTTCTTGCATTATACCTTGATTATCAGCCGCCTTAATATTAATACCAGCTAAGAATGTTATTCCAGCTTTTTGTTTCCACTTAGCCTTAACAATATTTTTTCCATGCTGCGACATTAATCTAATGGCATCTTCACATGTTGTTTGATGAATTTGAATTGGTTCATTTGGGAAAACTAGTCCCATAACATTATCACCCGGCAATGGATTGCAACAGTCAGAAACTATGTAATCTAGAGATGTAAAGTCTGAAATATACTGCTCATTTTTTTGGGGTTTAGGATTATTACTTTCTTGTTCAATTTCGGAACCATTTGTTTCAAGTTTTGACCTAGTGAAAGGAATCCTGAGATTCTTTATCCATCCTAATCTACTTTCACCAGGTTGCATCACCTCTTTAATTTCTTTTAGCCCAATCATCTTCTGAGCAACATAATAATACAAATTTACACTGCTCTTTACATTGATGGCTGTCTTAAGCTTGTTGAGGCTAATTTTATTATCTTCAATATTTAATTGTTTGAAGTAATCAGATAATTTTTTTCTACCATCTGATTTATATTTCTTTCGTGCTTGTTTGATCGCATCAGTAATTCTTGATTTAGCTCTGGCTGTAACAACATATTTGAACCATTCTTCGGATGGGGATTGTATTTTTGAAGTAATTATTTCTACCTGATCTCCGGAACTCAACTTATATCCCAAAGGAGCAATTCTATGGCTTATGTTTGCACCAATACATTGGTTTCCTATGTCTGTGTGGATGGCATATGCAAAATCAAGAACCGTTGCTCCTGCTGCCATATTCATCATCTTTCCCGCAGGTGTGAAGACAAAAATTTCATCAGAGAATAGATTGCTTCTGAAGTCTCTAATGAAGTCAAAAGTATTCTCATCATTTTCTTCCAGTAGGAGCCGTGTTCTGTTCAGCCAATTCTCCAAACTTGTATCTATTTTACCAAGTTCTTTATATTTCCAATATGCTGCATATCCTTTATTTGCTATCTCATCCATACGCTTACTTCGTATGTGCACATCTACCCATTTCCCATAAGGATTCATTATTGTAGTATGTATAGCTTCATAACCGTTTGCCTTGGGAGTACTTATCCAATCTCGTAATCTGTTACTATTTGACCGATATATATTAGTTATAATTGAATATGCTGACCAGCAAATTAACTTTTCGTCCGTAGTTTCTCCATTTAATATTATATCTATGGAGTATTTGTTATAAATATTTTCAAAGGATATTTCTTGCTTTCGCATCTTTTGCCATATGGAATATGCGGTTTTAACATTTAACCTTATATCAACATCGCAATTAATCTTTTTTAGCTCATTTGTTAGAACCTTTTTCAGAACGTTAAATGATAATAATCTATCTTCCTCACTACTTTGGATATTACCCTGAATCTCATTATATAATTTTGGTTGAGAATACTTAAAAGATAACTCCTCAAGTTCACTTTTTATGGCATATAAACCAAGTCGAAATGCAAGTGGTGCGTAAATGTATTGTGTTTCAGATACTACTCTGAGCTGTTTATCACGGGGTAAGCTTTCTAGAGTTCTCATATTGTGGACTCTATCCGCTAATTTGATTAATATAACTCTTACATCATCAGATAGGGTGAATAGTAGCTTTTTTATAGTTTCAGCCTGTGCAGTAGAGTTAGAAATAGATATCTCGTTTATTTTAGTTAGACCATCAATTATGTTTGCAACCTCTTTGCCAAATTGGTTTCCAATATCCTCTAACCGCATTTCAGTATCTTCAATTGTGTCATGAAGAAGAGCTGAAATAATAGATGTACGTCCCAAACCAATATCTTTTGCAGCAATTATTGCAACTGATATCGGATGTAAAATGAAAGGTTCTCCGGATTTACGACGCATATCCTTGTGAGCATCTGCAGCAAGACGAAAAGCTTTACGTACAAGCCATTTGTCTTGAGTGTTTTTGCGAGTATGCCAAACCTCAATAAGACGTTTGTATTGCCTGAGTATTTCAAGCCTTTCTTGTTCATTATTTATTACACTTACGGACATGGTATACCATTAAACAACAAAGTTAGACAATATATACGGATTGCTATATGTTTAGTTTCGACGTAAACACCAATTTTTAAATAAAAAATTAAATTAATCTATGGAGTGTGAAATTCAATAAGACCTTCCATGGGCTCTTTTAGTATTATACCCATGCCAATACCCTTGATTGTCAATGATTCATATAGTATGTCCTTAAAGTAATAGGCAACTGAACCAGTGAAGCATATATGACTTGATTTATAGTTTGGGTAATGTGAGATTTGGTTGGTAATGAAATCATCAAATGAATCTAATACCTGTTTTCTTATCCAAGTATTGGTTATATTTTTTCCTGCAAACATACTTATGTTAGCAAAAAACCTATTTGGCTGATGTTCATCGTAAATTTTATTTAAAATTTTCTCAAAAGTTAATCCCGACTCTTTTAGGAACTTGTCATGTATTTCCTTTGGTGCTTTATTTTCAAGAATACCCTTGAGTATTTTCATTCCAATATATGTGCCACTACCCTCATCACCAAGCATATAGCCCAATGACGGAACATTGGATATGACGCTTTTACCATCCCATAAGCATGAGTTTGAACCAGTGCCTAAAATACATGCAATGCCTTTTTGGTTTTTAAGAAGAGCTGTAGCCGCACCTGCTAAATCATGGTTAATTAATATAGTAGCATTTTTGAATCTGCTGGAAAGGGCATTTTTTACTCTAAGACAGTTCTCTTTAGTTGAACAACCTGCACCATAAAAGTATATTTCAGCAATGAAATAATCCTTTAGTTTTGGTAATAATTCGTTATCAATTATTTCTAGTAATATTTCATCATCATAGTAATAAGGATTAAAACCTGAGGTATTTTTAGTAGATATAACCTTATCATTTTCAATGAAGGCCCATGATGTTTTTGTGGACCCACTATCTGCTAAAATTTTCATAATAGAGGAATTAATTTGGGAATAAAAATAACAAGTCCTGTAACAAGGGCACCCATTGATATTAATAATACTGCAGCCGCACTAATATCTTTAATGTCACGAGCCACATCATTCTTTTCCATAGATATATAGTCAACAAGTAGTTCTATGGCAGTATTAAATATTTCTGCTGATAAAACCACGGATATCACAATCACAATGGCGATCCATTCCATAAGACTTATTTCTAGGATAATACCCATTAATATAGCTATGACTCCAAGTAAAATATGAATGAGAAAATTGTGTTGGGTGTATAATACGGAGCGGAAACCATTAAGAGCATTATTAAAACTTCTAATACGTTCTTTTAAGGAAAATTTATTTGCCATGGGTGCAATTTATGACAAATATAATGGATTTGGTTATTGGTTAATCATCTGCATTGCCATGTTTAACAACAGCATTCTTCTTCCATTTACCAGATAAATAGTAAATATAAACAGATATAACTCCAAAAATCCATGCTATTGGAATTCCCCACCAAATTCCATTACTACCTATTTCATTGCTTAGTAACCATGATATCGGAACCCTAATACCCCACAATGCAAGTATGGTTATTATCATCGGTATAAGGGTTGCCCCAGCACCTCGCAGCAGTCCATTAAAAATAAACATAGTACTAAACACTATATAGAAGGGAGTTACAATGTAAATATACTGTTTGCCAATATTTACTACCTCTTGACTATCCGTAAACATACTTATTAGAGGTCCTGCAAATAACAAGGCTATTATGGTTATCATCAATGATATCGAATTTATCATTAATAATGTTGATTTTAGTCCACGTCCTAATCTTTCAAACTTATTTGCACCTATATTTTGACCAACAAATGTTGAAATTGCAGCTGAAAAATTCATTGCAGGCATCACAGCAAATGAATCTATTCTCATGGCAATGGTGTAAGCAGCGATGGTAGGTACACCAAAAATGTTTACAATTCTGTAAAGTGCAAGGAAACCTAATGATACAAATGTTTGCTGAACGCCAGATGGTAATCCTATTTTTAAGCTTTTCTTGAAAATACTTTTATCAAACCTCATTTTTGAAGGTGAAAAGTCCATGAATGAGTGATATCTATTAAGATACCATATAATTGTAAAGAATGCTCCTGCTTGTGATATTACGGTTGCAGCAGCAACTCCCTCGATGCCCCACTTGAAGACCACAACAAATAGAATATCCAAAGCAATATTCATAATAGTTGAAATTATGAGGAAGTAAACTGGAGTTTTGGAGTCACCAAGTCCTCTTAGAATGGCACTTGTACCTTGAAAGCCAAAGAAAAATATAAATCCAATAGCATAAACCTTAAAGTATTCAATTGCCATCGGTTTAACGGAATTTGGAAGATCGATAATTTGGAATATCCACCCACTCATTAAAATACCAACAGTGGTAATAAATACGGAAGCAAAAAACATAAATATGTACAATGTATCAATTGTTTTTTTTACATTGTCCATTTGTTTAGCCCCGTAATATTGAGATATTATAACAGTCGCTCCAATTGCAATACCTACCACAAAAGAAATTAATGCGAAAATAAAAGGGAAGTTTGCGCCAACTGCTGCCAATGCCTCATCACCTAAAACCTTACCCACTATTATGCTATCAACAATGTTATACATTTGTTGAAACACATTTCCCAGTAGCATCGGCAATGCAAAATTTAGAATTTTATTACCTTCTTTACCTGTAGTTAAGTCTTTCAATTAAGGGGTAATTCTTTTATTTATAAAATTTTATTTACTCGATTTTATATGTTTCCTATTGCCAACTGAATTACGTGGGTCAATATCTTTTACCGATGATTTTAAATCATTTATTTCAGAAGCAACATCTTTGATATCGTTTTTGAAGTTATTTTCATCAGTCGCATCTTTGAAATCTCTGATACCTTTTCCCAAACCCCTTGCAAACTCTGGTATTTTTTTTCCACCAAAAAGCAACAAGACCACTACCAAAATGATAATTATTTCATATCCACCGATCCATCCGAGTTCATGTATCATAGAATTAACTATTTAGTTAATTGTCCCTAACGAATTGTTTTGTTTTTAAAGGACATATAAAATGAAAAGGGCAAAGATATGGGATTAGTTGATAGAATGATAAAAAAATTATTATCTGACGTAGACACTATCAATTAATGCACTGGAGACAGGCTGATTAATAACAACTTTAGTTGTTCCTTTTGGTAGGTTTGATATTAGTAGTGTCTTAGCTTCTAAATTAATATTCCCCGGAGCGCAACCCTGTTTATCTTCATGCTTTCCTAATACGGTTATGATCAGTGAGTCGGGTACGTAGGATGGTTCAAACTTGTAGAATGAATAACAATCAGTTGGCCCAATATGTCCATGAAACTGAATTATCATAGTACTATCAAAGAATATGGTATCTGGATGGTTGATACTATCAACTTTTATGGTAAAGGTAGTTACATTGTCATTTGAGTTTTTTTTGCAGCCTAAGCTGAATACTAATAAGAATACTAGCGTGTAAATTGTCCCCAATAAACCAATATGTTTTCGATTTAATTTCATTAATCGTCAAAATTTGAATTAATGTATACGGTATAAGAAAAGTCAAAAGTTGTTTCAATATTGTCTGTACCTTTACTGATAAGTCTAATATTTAATGCATAATCTTTATCTTTCATGTAATCCTTTAAATCATCATCGGTAAAATCTAAGCTAACTATCTTCGTAATATCTTCGGGTATTTTATCTAACCAGGCAATCTTTTTTTCTTGCATTTCATTGGCTGTCATATATACCTCTACGGACTCAATATAATTAAAACTTATATCCATGGTATCTATGGAGGATAGTGTTATTTCCGAAAGAGCAATCTTATTTGTTCCATATATATCACTATGATTTTCCTTAAACAAAGAATCTTTATCCTGCAATATATTAAAGATCCATATGTCGATTGTTGAACCTGGTTCATCACCCGTGAAGAAAGTTATTTCTTGGGAAAAATCCGCATAAAAATTTGTTAATTTATCTATTTTCTTGCACGAAAACAGCACAACAGTTAAAAGAATTAAATACTTCCAGTTCATAATATTTGAGTTTATATATGGTGTTTTACAATTGAAGTTCAGCTTGTAACTCAGTATCACACATCAACTTTTAAACTTTTCTATGTGTTCAGGGTTTACCATAACTTATCAAATTATATATTGCAAATCTATTAAAATTAAATGTTGTTAAGCCACGGTTTTCTATCCAGATATTATTTTCTGACCAAACATACATTTAAGACATTGCTTTTCCTTGCAATATGAGTTATAAAGCTCAATAATAGCTTGACTATCAAGAGCGTTGTCCGTATCAACACCGAGACTTTTAAACTTTCTTGTAATCTTATTATTCTCGGGTTTAATTTTACTACTCCAGTTAATTACTCTGTCGATATATACTTGCTTTCCTGTAATCTTACCATAGGAAAAAACTAAGGGCATAATAGTGTTTAATATAATAATATCGATGGTTGTGGGGCCTATTTTTTTTACTCGTGAGCTAACTTCATTTCCGAACCTATAATGAGTGTCCCAATATTTTGATGCCTTGGAAGATAATAGTTTACGTAGCTTATTTATGTCGTCAAGTTCGAATAATTGTGTTAAATCTCCTGAAATATTATATAAAACGCCTGACATTTGTGAAATTCTTATTGTGGGAAAGTTAGCAGGACGCATTCTCATAAACTTCCAAACTTTGTTACTCGAATTTTTTATCTTGTACTTTGATTTCAAATACTTATACTCGGTTTTTATAAATGTTGGATATTTTCCATTTTGAGTATTGTTTATTAGTCCGGAAGCACCAAAAAATAAAGATTCCAATTGTAATCTATTTGTAGAGTGTTTTAAAATAATCTTATGACCTATTGATTTGGCAAGTTGTTCCATGGCATCAGCATTTACTGAATAGCCAAAAGACCTTGCAATTTTCTGCAAGGCAACTTCAAAAAAGTCACCATTTGTCGTATTTAAAAGTTCCTGAACTTTTTGAGATTTATTTTGAAGTCTGTCAAATGCCAATCTCTCAAACCATTGAATTTTTGTAATGGTTTTAATATTTTGAAGTTCACCACTGCAGCTAATATCATCAATAGATAAAACCAACTTGCTATATAGTTTAAAGAATTGCTTTTGAAATTGATTCTTTAGTTCTAAGGCTGGTATTATATCACCACTTTTTCTCTTAATACTGACATCATTATTATAAACAATATGGATTATAATATTATCGTAATTATTATCTCTATCATGATTGTGTTTAAACCAATCCGATGCATTTACATGGATCTCAATATTACCAGCCCATTTTGTTGGACCTATATCAATAATTGCATTAAAGAAATCGGGTCCTGCATCATAATTCCTTTGCCCAGGTGAATGGATAATGACATCAGAGCCGGTGGTGGTTTTTAGTTTACTATTCATGAGTTTATAGGTCCATAAATAATATAGAAATTCTTCATTCATAATGATAGATCTTTAGCAGTTAAGGTTTTGGCTAATAAGTTGTAAATAAAACATTACATCATACCCATTGGCAATTAATATGTATCTTTGTAACAGTATTGAAAAAGTTCAATGGCTACAGAAGAAATATTAATTGCAGGAATAGAGTATAAAGTTAAAAAATTAATTGAGGTTAATAATTTTTTAACACAGGAAAACCAAAGACTACTGGTCGAAAACGAAGATTCTGCAAAAAAGTTAGAAGATTTAAATAAAAAGATAGAAGAGAATCAAAAAGAAATTTTTAAATTTACACTTGCAAATACATTGGAGACAGAATTTGGTGTTGAAGAGGGCAGCAAAAGGATTGATAGTTTGATTGACGAAATTAACAGATGTATTGAAATGCTTGGCGAATAGATCATTATCCTCAAAAATTGATAATGAAAGCAGAAATAAATATAAAAGTTGACATTGGAGGAAGACCTTACAATTTGACAATAAGTAGGGAGGAGGAGGAGCTTGTAAGAAAAGCTGCGGAAGATGTTAACAAAACAATTAGTAAGTATTCAAAGGCTTTTGAATACAAAGATATGCAAGATCTATACGCAATGGTATCATTACAGTATGCTTCAGGCACAATGCACACTGAAAATGAAAAGTCTTTTAAGGAAAAAGAACTGAAAGATAAATTAAAGGATGTTGATGAATTTTTATCGACTCATTTAGAAACTATAAATCATCGTTCATAAAAATAATAAGGTGCCCCCGTAATTCAGTTTGTAAATTCAACACTACAACAATTAGGGAAAAGCTTACTGTATTGTAGGACAGGCCTGAGTACCCGCATTAGCGGGGATTTTTCCGAGAGGAAAGACACTGGACGTTCGAAAATACTGGCAGCCCTAGACGTTACTTAAATTGGAGTTTACCAGCTCCGGTTGCGGAGGGCCTTTTTTTATCTCCTTTTTGCATGGTATATAAAATTAAAAACCATGGATCATAATATTATTTTAATTATTGTAGCAGTGATATCTCTGCTTGTTGGAGGTATAGTAACCAGCACTCTCCTGAAAAACTCCGTTCTAAGAAAGAGTAAGGGTTTACTGCAAGAGGCGAGAGACAAATCAGAGGTTATAAAAAAGGAAAAAATACTTCAGGCCAAGGAAAAATTCCTGCAATTAAAAAGTGAGCACGAAAAAATCATCAATGAAAAGAATCAGCAAGTTCTGAAGAATGAAAACCGTATTCGGCAAAAGGAATCAACCTTATCAAAAAAGATAGAGGAAACCAATAGGAATCAACAAAAAATAGATTCTCTTAAAGGAAACCTAGACAATCAACTACAAATTTTAGAGGCAAAGCAAACGGAGATTGATAAAATGCACAAGGATCAGGTTAATCAACTTGAAACTATTAGTGGATATTCTGCCGAACAAGCTAAATCCAAACTTATTGAATCTCTAAAGGGTGAGGCTGAATCTGAAGCAATGGTTCAAATTAGAGAGATTGCTGATGAGGCCAGACTTACCGCAAATCGTGAAGCTAAAAAAATTGTAATTGAAACCATCCAGAGGACTGCAGCCGAGCATGCCATTGAAAATACCGTTACTGTCTTTAACATAGAAAGTGATGAGATAAAAGGTAGAATTATAGGTAGAGAAGGTCGTAATATCAGAGCATTGGAGGCTATGACTGGCATTGAAATTATCATTGATGACAGCCCTGATGCAATATTATTAAGTGGTTTTGATCCAATAAGAAGAGAGATTGCTAGTTTAGCCCTTAAGAAGCTTGTAACTGATGGGCGCATCCATCCGGCAAGAATAGAAGAGGTTGTTGCTAAAACTCGCGCTGAAGTGGAGGAAGAGATATTAGAAGTGGGTAAGAGAACAGTAATAGACCTGGGCGTTCATAACATGCATCATGAGCTTATTAAATTAGTTGGCCGAATGAAATACAGGTCATCCTATGGACAGAACCTACTGGCCCACTCCAGGGAGGTTGCAAACTTAAGTGCAACAATGGCTTCTGAGTTAGGTTTGAATCCAAAAAAAGCAAAACGTGCTGGATTATTGCATGACATAGGAAAGATAGCTGAAAATGAAGCTGAGTTACCCCATGCAATTCTTGGAATGAAACTAGCTGAAAAATACAAAGAGAAGCCTGATGTATGTAATGCAATTGGTGCCCATCATGATGAAATAGAAATGGATACCCTGATTAGTCCCATCGTACAAGTATGTGATGCTATTTCTGGAGCTAGACCGGGAGCTAGACGTGAGGTTGTAGAAGCATATATTCAAAGGTTGAAAAAACTCGAAGGACTAGCTCTTACATATCCTGGTGTTGTTAAAACCTATGCTATTCAAGCAGGGCGTGAATTAAGAGTTATCGTTGGTGCAGAGCAGGTTTCTGATAAGGATGCTGACAAAATATCATTTGAACTTTCACGAAAAATACAAGAAGAAATGACTTATCCTGGTCAGATTAAGATAACCGTAATACGCGAAACCCGTGCAATTAATTACGCAAAGTAATAATCAGCGTATCAAAGGAAATCATTTACATTACTTTTATTTAAATTTTTATCAATTTTTTGCGAATTTAATATGAGGTAATTGTATTTATAATTCTAATATTTTGTGTTTTCAAAAAATATTATATTTGGCGCCGAATTACATCAAAATATTAAAATATAAATTATGAAAAAAATATATTTATTAGCAGCAAGCATAATGTTTAGCACCTTAATTTTTGCCCAAGCAGGCGGTGTTGCTCCTTTGGCAAAAGGTCAGAAACAATTGAATTTTGGAACAGGTTTTTCAAACCATGGAATACCTGCTTTTGTATCCTTAGACTTTGCACTTCACAAGGATATAACACTAACTCCTGTGGTTAATGTATTTCTTGGTGATGAAGTTAGAGTAGGTGCCTTGGTAAAGGCAGACTATCATTGGAACTACCTAATTGGTATACCTAGTAATTGGGATTTTTATGCAGGACTTCATGCCGGATTTGATTTTGGTGATGATTTCCTTCCTAGCTTCGGTCTTCAAGTCGGTGGTCGTTGGTACTGGAATGAAAAATGGGGACTAAACCTCGAATTTGGAGGTGGAACAGGTGTTGGAACAACATTTGGACTTAGTATGAAACTTTAATTAAAGGGCGCTTTTGCGCCTTTTTTATTGACTATTCCTCTCAAACTCTTCAATGAGTTCATCAGGGCTTTTACCCAAGTTTTGGAGCGAAATCAAAGCATCATCTGCGAAAACACTATTGGGATATTTCTCTATATATTCCATGTAACAATTCTTAGCCATTTGATAGTCTCTCAGCTGATCTTCGTATACAAAACCCTTTAGAAAATATACCGTTGATATATTTCTGTATTCTGGGTATTCATTAATCATTCTATTGAATATACCTATAGTTTTTTTTGCTGCGCCAAAATTCATACTTATATCTGCAGCTTTGAATAGATACTCCACCGATATCGAGTCCTTTGGATGTAGGTTAGCAAATTCAATATACATTGAAACCAATACCTTTGCCTTCTCAATATCCGGTGAGGTGATATCACCACTGAACAACTCTTGTTCTGCTAAACTAATTTTTTTCTCTGTAACTTCAGAGTTGTTGGTATTTAGATTGCATGATGCAACAATAAGGTTTAGTGAAATTAAAATTATGAAGTATCTTAACATGCTTGATGGCTTAAATATTATCGTTTAGATTTTTTCTTTGGTAGTAACATTCTATAATCAACATCTGCTGTACCATTGCTTATATTGCGTAATTTACCTTTTAATAGCATCCGCTTAAGGTTAGGCAAGTGATCTATGAATAGTGTTCCGTATATGTGATCATATTCATGTTGTATTATTCTTGCAATTATACCATGAAACTTCTCATTTTCATGGTAATTGAAGTTCTCATCGTAATAGGAAATAATTATATCAGACTGCCGCTTTACATGTTCACTTATTCCGGGTATACTAAGGCAACCTTCTGCAAATTCTTGCTCCTGACCGTCTTTACTAATAATTTCAGCGTTTATAAAAACTCTTTTTTTAGTATCTATGTTTGGAAATTCCTCACCAAATGGAGTTGGGTCAATTATAAATAGTTTAATTGCTTTATTTATTTGTTGAGCGGCTAAACCTACTCCCTTTGAGTTGTACATGGTTTCAAACATGTCTTCAATAAGCTTATCCAGATTAGGATAATCTTTGTCAATATCTTCTCCTACTTTTTTCAATGTTGGATGACCGTATGCAGTTATTGGTAGTATCATGTTTAATAATTAATATTTAGCACAATGAATCCATAAATGATTGGAGTATTAAAGTTGCACTTATTTTGTCAACTAATGCTTTGTCTTTTCGTTTCGATTTACTCAGACCACCAGCTATCATAGTATCAAATGCCATCTTTGAAGTAAATCGTTCATCAAACCTTTTTACTTCCACATCAGGATATTTACGTTGAAATTTATTTACGAATGGTTGAATAAATCTTGTTGAGTCTGATGGGTTACCTTGCATATCCATTGGTTCACCTATAACTACCATGTCAACATCTTCAGTAGTAAGGTATTTATCTAAGAATACCCATATATCTTTAACATGCACAGTTGTAAGTCCATTTGCAATAAGCTTCATATTATCTGTTACAGCGAGCCCTACACGCTTTTGCCCATAGTCTATGGCGAGGATTCTTCCCATGATAAGTATTAATGTCTGATAATTGGAGTCAAGCCGCAAAATTAGCATTTTTTTATACTTTTATGACAAATTTGTGAATAGATGGAAAATATAAAAAGACTTATAAACCTTTCTTGGGAAAATAACTCTCTATTAGCTGATAATGAGTATTCAAATGCAGTTGAGTTTGTGCTAGAGAAACTTGATAATGGTGAGCTAAGGACCGCAGAAAAAATGTCGGATGGTCAATGGATTGTTAATGATTGGGTAAAAAAGGCTGTTATTTTATACTTTGTTATCAGAAAGATGGAAAAGATGGAAGTTGGAATCTTTGAATTTCATGATAAAATTCCATTGAAACACAACTATAAGAAATTGGGCATAAGGGTTGTTCCTCATGCAATAGCCAGATATGGTGCATATATAGCACCTGGTGTAATTATGATGCCATCCTATGTAAACATTGGTGCCTATGTTGAAACTGGTACAATGGTGGACACTTGGGCAACCGTTGGATCCTGTGCTCAAATTGGAAAGGATGTTCATCTAAGTGGAGGCGTAGGAATTGGAGGCGTTCTGGAACCCATCCAAGCTGCACCTGTGATTATCGAGGATAATTGTTTTATAGGCTCTAGATCAATTATTGTAGAAGGTGTTCATATTGGTAAAGAATCTGTTCTTGGAGCAAATGTTGTTATAACGCAATCAACAAGAATTATTGATGTAAGCAATGATGAACCCATTGAGCATCGTGGAGTCATACCTCCTAGATCTGTGGTTATCCCAGGTACAACTACTAAAAAATTTCCAGCTGGAGAATATCAGATTCCGTGTGCACTTATAATAGGAACAAGAAAAGAGTCCACCAATAAAAAGACATCTCTTAATGATGCCTTAAGAGAATATAAGGTATCCGTTTAGGATTTATTACGCTTGTTTCTCTTATTTCTTCTATTAAAACTATTCTTTCTGTCAAAACCCCGTGACCTGTCAGAGCCCTTAGAATTCTTTGGTGCCTTATCGCCTCCCGATTTTGGATTTGCAATTTCAACAATAAGTGGAATATTGTGATATTCACCTCCATTTAATGACTTTAGTATTTTATCTTCATAGGCTGAGTCAACTTCAAAAAATGAAAAGTTTTTCATTATTTCAATTCGCCCCACATCAATGTTTCTTTCTCGAGTATATTTATTTATCAACCCTATTATGGAAGGTGGAGTAAGGTTTGTGCTACTTCCAGCATTTATGAAAAAGCGACTAAATCCAATCTCTGGATTTATATCTCTTCGTGCGTTACGCTCCTTTTTCCTTTTTGACGGCCTATCGTTTTCTTTATCAAATTTATTTAGATCTCTGGAACCTTTATAATATGAAAGAAATCTATTAAACTCAACAGATACGAACTTTTTAATGAGTTCCTCACGGTCCATCCAGCCAAGCTTTTTATTTATAACTTCCATAAATGGAGCGATTTGTGATTCATCTATTTCAACATTTTCAACCTTGTCAACAAGATTGAATAATTGTTTTTGACAAATATCTTTTCCACTAGGCACTAGGTATTTTTCAAAACTTCTACCTATTATCTTTTCTACAGCTCTTAATTTATGTTTTTCCCTCATGTGAAGAATGGATAGAGAAATACCCTTTTTGCCTGCTCTTCCAGTTCTACCACTACGGTGCACATAAACTTCATTTTCATCTGGAAGATTAAAATTAATTACATGAGTAAGGTCATTAACATCAAGACCGCGAGCTGCTACATCTGTAGCAACGAGTAGCTGTAAGTGTTTTATTCTAAACTTATTCATTACCATATCTCGCTGAGCTTGACTTAAATCCCCGTGTAATGCATCTGCATTATACCCATCATTAATGAGCTTATCTGCAATCTCCTTTGTTTCACGCCTAGTTCTACAAAATATGATTCCATAAATCTTCGGGTTTACATCCGCAATTCGCTTTAGTGCCTCATATCTATCCTTTGCATGTACTTCACAAAAGATATGTTTTACGTTTTCCGCAGCATTATTTTTAACACCCGTTGTTATCTCCACGGGATCCGTTAAAAACTTCTTGGATATTTTTTTAATCTCCGCTGGCATTGTTGCGCTAAATAGAAGGGTTTGCTTTTCCTTTGGTGTTTTCTCAAGTATGCTATTTAACTCTTCTTTAAAGCCCATTGTAAGCATTTCATCCGCTTCGTCTAAAACCAATGTTTTAATTTTACCAACTTCAAGTCGATTTCTCTTTATGAGATCTAATGTTCTTCCGGGTGTACCAACAACAATATGAGTGCCTTTTTTCAGATCTTTTATTTGCATGTCAATACTTGAGCCACCATAAACAGGTGTTACCCTTAATTTTTTGGTGTGAACGGAATATTTTTCCAGATCTTTCGCAATTTGAATGCATAACTCGCGAGTTGGTGATAGGATAAGACCCTGAGGTGATTTTGCATCTAAATTTGTTTTTTGAATCATGGGCAAACCAAATGCAGCAGTCTTACCAGTGCCTGTTTGAGCAAGTCCCACCAAATCTTTGTCTGACTCCAATAGAATTGGAATAACCTTTGCTTGGATTGGAGTAGGTGTTACAAAACCCAAATCTTCTACTGCCGATAATATTTTATCGCTCAGATTTAATTCTTTAAAACCGTTCATTAGGATATCTTTAATTGTCTTTTATGAAATAGTGCACCATAATAAGGAAAGCGCGGCAAAAGTAATTATTATTTGGTTACTATCTTATATTGAAGCAATTTAATATTAGATATTTATGCAATCGTATGCGAAAACTTAATGTTATTTAGAACAAGTTAAAATAAAAAAATAATTTACTTTTGCACCCTAAATTAGATTCTAGATGACACAGACGAGAAGATATACCCTTGACAAGACACCTAAGACAACTTTGGAGGATTGGTATAAACTGATGACAATAGGAAGGATGCTTGATGAAAAAGCTCCCAATTACTTGAAACAAGCCTTGGGATGGTCATATCATGCTCCCTATGCGGGCCACGATGGCATTCAATTGGCAATTGGTCAGGTTTTTGATAAAGATAATGATTTTCTTTTTCCTTACTACAGAGACATGCTAACTGCAATTTCGGCAGGTTTATCAGCAGAGGAAATAATATTAAATGGGATTTCTAAGGCTACGGATCTTGCAAGTGGAGGTAGACATATGTCAAATCACTTTGCTAAGCCAGAGTGGAATATACATAATGTTAGCTCAGCCACAGGTAATCATACCTTGCATGCTGCAGGTGTTGCTCGTTCTATTAAAATATATAAAAGTAAGGGAATCGCAATAAGCTCTCAAGGAGAATCATCAACTTCAGAGGGATATGTTTTTGAAGCTATAAATGGTGCTTCCAAGGAAAAACTACCTGTTGTATTTGTTTTTCAGGATAATCAATATGGTATTAGTGTTCCCCAGCGTGATCAATCTGCAAATAGAAGAGCTGCAGAAAATTATCGTGGTATAAAGAATCTAAAGATTATGTATTGCGATGGTAAAAATGTATTCAATTCAATGAATGTTATGCATGCTGCCAAAGAGCATGCTACAAAGCATAGTGAACCTGTTATTGTACATGCAAACTGTGTTAGAATTCACTCACATTCAAATTCTGATGCTCATGACCTTTATCGTGATGAAAACGAGCGTCATTGTGTCAAACTAAGTGATCCTCTTACACGTTATAGAATTCAGTTATTACATTCCGGTAAATTTACTGAAGAAGAACTTGATATAATAGATAAGGCTGCAAAAAAAGAAATTTCAGCTGCTCATAAGAAGGCTCTTGTGGCTCCAGATCCAGATCCTAAATCCATATATGATTTTGTTGTTCCTGAAGCATATGTAAGTAGCAAATATCCTGATGGTACTCATGATGGGTCCAATGGTGATTCTCTTCGTCTAATTCAAGCTTTGAACCAAACTTTGAAAGCAGAGTTTAGAACTAATCCTGATACATACCTCTATGGCCAGGATATGGCTAATAAGGATAAGGGAGGTATTTTTAATGTAAGTAAAGGAATGCAGCAGGAATTTGGCATAGAGCGTGTATTTAATGCTCCAATTGCTGAAGATTTTATTCTAGGTACTGCTAATGGTATGAGCCGTTTCAATGAAAAAATAAGAGTTGTTGTGGAAGGCGCAGAATTTGCAGATTATTTTTGGCCTGCAATGGAACAGCTTGTTGATAGCTCTCACGATTATTGGAGAAGTAACGGTAAGTTTGCTCCAAATGTTACAATAAGACTTGCATCAGGAGGGTACATTGGTGGTGGACTTTATCATTCACAAACAATTGAAGGAGCATTAACAACTTTTCCTGGATTACGTGTAGTATATCCATCAATGGCTGATGATGCAGCTGGATTACTGCGTACATCATTGAGGTCCAAGGGAATGACACTTTTCTTGGAGCCAAAAGCATTGTATAATGATCCTCTTGCAGAAACAGTCGTTCCGGATGATTTTGAAGTGCCATTTGGTAAAGCTCGAATTCGAAGGGAGGGCGCAGACCTAACGGTTATTACCTATGGTAATACCTTACCCATGTGTTTAAATGCTGCTGAAAAGGTTACTGAAGAACTTGGTAAAGAGATTGAAGTTATTGACCTAAGATCTCTTCTTCCCTTGGATGAAGAAACTATTTTAAATTCAGTTGAAAAAACAAATCGCGTTTTGATTGTGCATGAGGACAAAGTTTTTGCAGGTTTTGGTGGTGAGGTTTCTGCATTAATATCTGACAGGGCATTCAAATCACTTGATGCACCTGTTAGGAGAATAGGCGCTACTTTTACTCCAATTGGTTTCAATAGAATATTAGAAAATGCTATTCTGCCTGATCAACAAAAAATTATGGATGGAATGAAAGAAGTGCTTGAGTTTTAAATAAGCTTTGAGGTCTGAATTCTACTTCCACTCAATATAATCCACTATTGAGAAATCATAAGTTCCCACACCAATTATATTATGGGATATTTGACGGTTTATACTCGTTGAAAGTATAAAAACACCATGTGTTTCTGCAACGTAACTTGTGTTTATTTATGTTATCCTCAGAAGATTAGTGCTATATGATACTAGGTGTCAATATTAGCATATTTTGCATTTGCTTCAATAAAGGCTCGGCGTGGTGGTACTTCATCGCCCATAAGCATTGAGAATACATGATCTGCTTCCGAACTGTTTTCAATTGTTACCTGTCTCAGTGTTCTTAAATCAGGATCCATTGTCGTATTCCATAACTGCTCAGCATTCATCTCACCCAATCCTTTATACCTTTGTATATGAATACCTTTTTCAGATCCATCCGTAGACCATTCCTTCATTACCTTTTCACGTTCTTCTTCTGACCAACAATATCTTTCTTGCTTTCCTTTTCGAAGTAGATACAATGGGGGTGTGGCGATGTAAACATAGCCTTTCTCAACTAACTCATACATATGTCTAAAGAAGAAAGTTAATATAAGAGTTGCTATGTGACTACCATCAACATCAGCATCCGTCATTATTATGATTTTATGATATCTTAGCTTTTCAAGGTTTAGTGCCTTTGAGTCTTCTTCAGTTCCGACACTTATTCCAAGAGCTGTGAAGATATTCTTTATCTCTTCACTCTCAAATATCTTATGCGGTAATGCTTTTTCAACATTTAGTATTTTACCTCTTAGTGGCAGAATTGCTTGAAACTTACGATCACGACCTTGTTTTGCTGTGCCGCCAGCTGAATCACCCTCCACAAGGTATATCTCAGTATTCTCAGGGTTTTTATCCGAACAGTCGGATAGTTTTCCAGGCAAACCTGATCCTGTAAGAACATTCTTACGCTGCACTAATTCTCTTGCCTTGCGAGCAGCATGTCTAGCTGTGGCAGCTAGTATAACTTTTTGTACAATAATTTTAGCATCCTTTGGATTTTCCTCCAAGTAATGCGACAAGGCTTCGCTTACCATTTGATCAACGGAACCCATTACTTCACTATTACCTAATTTTGTTTTTGTTTGACCTTCAAATTGAGGCTCAGCTACCTTTACAGATATAACAGCAGTAAGACCCTCACGAAAATCATCACCATTGATGTCAAATTTAAGCTTTGAGAGCATTCCAGATTTATCAGCATAACTTTTCAAGGTTCTTGTTAAACCTCTTCTAAAGCCAGATAAATGCGTACCACCCTCAGTTGTATTAATGTTATTCACATAGGCATGTAAATTCTCCGTAAAAGAGGTATTATATTGCATTGCGATCTCAACGGGAATTTCATTCTTTTGACCTTCAATGCTAATTATTTCTTTTGTTAGGTTATCTCTATTTTCATCGAGGTAAGCTATGAAATCACTCAATCCATTTTCAGAAAAGAATGAATCCTTAATAATATCACCATTATCATCTTTATTTCTTTCGTCGGTGAGAGAAAGACGGATTCCCTTGTTTAGAAATGCTAATTCCCTTAACCTAGCAGCTAGTATTGAAAAATCATAGTCATGAACAAGAAAAATACTTCTGTCTGGAATAAAGTGAACTATTGTTCCTGTTATATCTGTCTTACCTACTACCTTAACATCTTCTTCCGGATCACCACAATGATAAACCTGCTCAAATACTTGTCCCTCACGGTGAACTGTTGCAACAAGTGTCGATGATAGTGCATTAACACAACTAACGCCAACACCATGTAGTCCACCAGATACTTTATATGACCCCTTATCAAACTTACCCCCTGAATGAAGAACAGTCATAACAACTTCCAATGCAGACCTATTCTCCTTTTCATGTAGTCCGGTAGGAATACCACGTCCATTATCTTTTACGGTTATTGAATTGTCCTCATGAATAGTTACATCTATGGTATCACAGAACCCCGCAAGTGCTTCGTCAATAGAGTTATCTATAACTTCATAAACTAAATGATGAAGTCCTTTTATATTTACGTCACCAATGTACATGGCTGGTCGCTTTCTCACAGCTTCCAAACCTTCAAGAACCTGAATATTATCTGCAGTGTACTGTTCTTTTCCTAATTTACTTTTTTCCTCTTCTGTCATAATCTAAAAGTCAATTGTTTTCTACTATTTTAGATAGTTGCAAAGGTAAGAATATTATGTGAGGCAACTAAGAATATTTTAAGTATAAATACTAATTTATTAACATTGTAAAGGTTTATAAATCAGTAGTGTATAAAGGTTGTGTAAATTGACTATAATATTTAATTATTAAAAATCTTAAATGCCATCTATTTGGGTTGTAGAAAGCTAAAATGATGGATTCTCACAAATTTAAAATCTATAGGTAATTCCTCCCATTATCTGTATACTCTGAACAGGGTAATATAGATATCTTTGATAGTTATTATTTAGAACATTTGTAACATTTAAGAAAACTGAAAAGTTTTCAGCTAGAGTATAGTCGACTCCAATATTCAGGTCAATGAATGGATCAAGCTTTATTGTATTAAAATTAATGTTTGGGTTCATGGCGATACGTTCTCCATAATAATAAACTTCGGTCCAAAGGTTAATTTTCGATGTAATCATATAGCTAATGCCAAACTTTACGATATTAGATGGTTTATTAAATGGTTTAGAAAGAGAATCCAAGGAGTAGTTATAAAACTTAATGGAAGCTAGTATACTTAATCTTTCACTTGCTGAGTATGTTACTTCACCGTCAAAGGAAAACAATGATCCCCCATCATAAACAGCTGAAAATTTATTAAATGGCAGGGAAGGGTTAATTCCATCTTGAACGTTGACGAAAAATGCCATATTTTTAAATTTACTCCAAGATACTTTTGCACTATAGTTAACCTTTTGTGAGAAGTTTCCTCGGATACCGCCATATGCATCAAAACGTCTGATCCACTGGGTATTTATTAATGATTCTATCCATGGATTTGCTGTGGACAATTTTAATATTGAATTATTATCTACGTTTCCATCCACTCCAGCATATACTGTAAGGTAATCATCAATCAAGCTAAGATTTGCATCTAGAATAGGGTAGAAGTAAAAATCTGATGAATTTGAACTTAAGAAATTAAAATTCAAACCAATTTTAAAGTTTATTTTACCATAGTTGCTTTTGAAATATGGAGTAGCAATAACCAGAAAGTTGTTGGTTGATTTCAGACTATCTTTATTTGCATAGTATTTAACTTCTCCTTCAACTCCTAACAGCTGATAGTCAAGCATCTCAGTTAAATCAAAACTTTTATGCAAATCCATGGATACGCCACCATACATTTCGGAGCTATTGTACTTATCGAATAGGTAATAAGTAGTTATTCCTACTGAGTGGTTTAGTTTCTTGTTTGAAGAATAGTTACTTCTAAGGCTTATTGATGCATTAGCAAGGTTGTATGATTGCTTCAACCTTGATTCAGAAATGTTTATGCCTTGGTAATCATCAGGATCAAAACCATAAAACCTATTTGAGCGTAGTTCATATTTTAATGCAAAATCTAAGATATGGTACCTAAGAAATTTACGGTAATTAATATCTGTATATGCTTTTAACTCTGGACTTGGAGAATAGTTTTTAATATCTTTAAATGTAGATAGCTGATAAATAGTTATATCTAGTCTATGAGTATTTCTCTGACCACTAGAATGTCTGAAATCGAAATAAGGACTAAACAAACTACCAACGCCAGCCCTAATGCTATTATTAAAGTTATTTGTTCTCTTATCAGCATTTATAACAACAGGAATAATAGGTTTAAGATTAATTTGCGTTGAAAGGTCAAAGTTTAATGACTCATATTTGAATTCGGGTTTATCCATATTGAATGATAGCTCATCAGGAGAATAGTTTAACTTATACGCTTGGTTTATTGATGGATCAAATGAACTTATAATGGTAACCTGTTCGTTGTGAGAATTATCGCTTTTAACTTGCTGAGCATTTAAATTAACAAATGAGCACAATATTAATGCTGAGAACGTTATATAATTAAATATTTTCATGCTAATTTTATTTACTGGTTATCATTTACTTCCTCAGATTCAAGCTCCATTACTTTTAATCTATCTAACTTACCCTGTGCTACTTCCTTAAGATCTTCACCACTATAATTATCTATAACACTAATTAGAGTTTGTTCAGCTTGAAAATAATTTTCCCTACCAACATAAATATCTGCCAATAATATGAATCCCTTAGCTATCCAATAATTATATCCTGGATAATTTTCAGGTATCTTATATACCTCCTCTTCAGCAGAGTTAAGATTGTTATTTTTATATTCAATTAGTGAGACATTGTATTGTGATTCTGCACCAAGTTCCTCTCTAGAAAGTTTTGATACAATACCAAATTCATTTAATGCTGCGACTAATTTATTTTCTTCCAATGCTATTGATCCCAATATATAATGGGCATAGATTATCTGATTATCGGAGGCTTTATCGCTAATTATTAACTGCTGAGCGGCATCCTTTGCTTGTTTTGCATTGTTCGTTTTCCAGGCACTTTTCATAACCCCATCACGGGCTTCGGCTAATAAAACTTTACTATCAGTAAGTTCAGAAAGACGGTCGTAATAGATCAGAGATTTGTCATAACGTTCTTCATCATAGCTAGTCCTCGCCAATTTCAATAATGATTTACTAGTAAATTGATTCTCAGGAAACTCTATTATCTTTTCATGATAAACCAAGGCATCGGTGTTATTATTCATTCTTTCAAGACATTCTGTAAGGTAGTTGTAGGCTGTTAATACAAAACCTCCTGATGGATATTCTTCCACATAATTCCTCAATGCAGCGACAGAATTTTCACAATCATTAGAAACAAAGTAATTTTCACCAACTACGAAGTTAAGAGAGTCTTGTTCACTAGTTGAAACCTGAACAAAATCAAGACTATTTGCATAATTAATATAAGTGTCTACCTGACCCATATCCATGTAAACATTTTGAAGAGTTATCAATGCTTCCTTTGCTTCTAAAGATGCGGGATAAGTGTCAATTATTTTTCTCAATGGTTTAACAGCTTGATCATATTGATTGTTGTTGTAATATATAGAACCCATTTTCACAAGGGCTTTCTTTGTGTAGCTGCTTTTTGGTTTTTCCTTGATAAGCTTATCGAAATATATTATTGCATCACGCTGATTATTTAATATAAGGTTTGTGGATGCAAGGTCATAGAGAGCCTCATCGTAATATGAGGATGATTTATAGCCATTTATAAGTTGTGTTAATGTGGATATTTTTTTATTAAAATCACCCTGAGAACCAAAGCATAATGCCTTCTGGTAAAGAGCGTAATCAGTGGATGTTGATCTATTATTAATTACTTTATTAAACCATACAATGGCAGTGTTATAGTTATTGGTTATAAGATAGCAATCTGCCATCCTAAGATACACATCTGTAATCATCTTCTTGTCCGTAATATTATTCTGAAGTAATCTTTCAAAATCCATAATGGCTCTCTCATATTGCTTTGAATTGAAAGAGCAATAGGCAATGTTGTATTCCGCTGAAACTTCTAATGATGTTTCAGACGATCCCTTTGATCTCAAAAACTTATTAAACTGGATGCTTGCTTTATCATATTTTTTGAGGTGATAATATGCATCGCCACTCCAAAAAATTGCTTCCGATTCAATTTTATTATTAACCGGAAATTTTAATGATTTTTCAAAGTAAATCAATGCATCCGAATATGCTCTCTTCTTTAGGTTATCAATTCCTTGGGCATAAGCAAGTTGCTGATAAACAGTTTGTACTCTCTGGTTTGGATTATTAACCTTTTCTATTGACTGTAGAGCAGCAGGGTAGTTTTTAGAACTTAGATATAATTGAGAAAGCAGATCGTATGATTTTGCTATATATTGTGAGCTAGGATTTTGATCAATATAATTCTCGATAATTAAAACCGGATCATTGAAACTATCTGTACCAATTTGTATTGTAATTTTCATGTAATTAAAGAGTGCATCAGCAGCAATATCTATGTTAGTATTATTTTTGAACGCCTTTAAAAAAGAGCTTTGAGCAAACTTTGGTTGATTGGAATATAAATAGCAGAAACCAAGATAATACCATGAGCTTTGCTCTATAGCGCCTCCAGCTTTTGTTGCATTCTGAAGATTAACAATAGCACTTCTAAATTCTTCTCTTAGGTACTTGCAATAGCCTATTCTATACTGCTCGGTTGGATCATCATTCTTTCTGGTACTACTTTCATAAATCACAAAGTATTCATAGGCTTTAGCATATTTTCCAAGATTATAATAGGCATTTGCCATTAACCTTGCCATATTTCCTTTTTGTCGTCTTGGTACCTTTGAGATGTAATTATCACCCTCTTCGATAACATTTAGATAATCACCAATTTGATAATAAATATTAAGAAGATAAAACGGAACATATTTTTTATATCTCGAATCTCCTGCTATTGCCTTAAAACCAATTAAGGCTTCGTTGTAGTTACCCTTTTGATATTGTATATTAGCATAATAGTAACTTGCTGGCTTTTGATAGCTACTATTTGAATTCAAAATATTTTCAAATGATTTTAAGGCATAATCAAACTTGCTTTGTTTCATCTGGCAATATCCCTTTTTATAATAATATTCATTTAATTGCTCATAGTCTAGTTTTGAAACTGATATGCCATTGTATGTGTTTAGAGCTTTTGAATATTTTTTTTCCTTGAAGTAAATATTCCCAAGCTCAAAATTTATCTCGGGAATCCATGCACTGGAGGGAAAATCAGATGCGAATTTTTCAACTCTGTTTTCAGCATCCTTTTGTTTTAATTTAACCGCACAAACCGTACTATAATAGGCAGCATCCTCGTATATTGCTCCCTTAGTATTGGTTGTTTTTTTCATGAATAAATCAAAGGCAGTTATCGCAGAACCATAATTTTCTTGATTATATAATTCGATTGCGGATCTATATTCTACATTTAATGGATTGTTGTAAACTGTTTGCTGTGAATAGCCCAATGAAACAATAAAAATCATTAGTGTAGTGATAGATGGGATAACGGATACTATTTTCATTATGATCAATTGTATTATGGTTGGTAAATGTATCTATTCAATGTGTAGGTGAAATACAGTTGCAACCTTTTTATCAACAAACTATATGTTCATTAAACGATAAATATTAATAATTAATATTTTTATACCATTAATCATGAAAAGCAATTTATATACATATTTGTGTCAAGCAATGGACTTCCCTATATTAACATCTGGTTACTTGGGAGTTACTTATTGATGAATATATGGGTGCTTATTAAAAAGATTTTGAGTTTTATATCGCACAAGCTATACATAATGATCCTGGCATCAGCAAAAGTCTCTGTATTGGTATTGCTTTTTTGCATCTAATACAACTTCCAAAATCAGTATCATTTATTCTCTCTAAGGATATATTCACCTTATTTAGCCTATCTCGCACTTTTTTTAAGGCTTCTTGGTTAATAGCTTTATTTACAATTGCGTCCATTCTGCTTACTCTACCAATTGCATCATCGGGTTCTATGGGCTTTGTTAATTCAACAAGTTCAATAACACGTTGATTTAGCTTTTCTTTCTCTCTAAGGAGGTACTCTTCTACTTGTAATTTTTCGGATTTTTCCATAATCTAATCAAAAAGCAAAAATATCAAATACTTATGCATAGCTAACAAAAACTATTATCTAAATTCATAAGAGTTGGGTTTACTTAAAATATTTGAGTTTTTATTTAGTTAAGTTATAATATCAATTAGGATGTTGAGTAACCATAGGGTAATCTATAATGATAAATCTACACTCATAAGCATATTCGAACTGTTTATGTCTTGTAATTAATATCTTTGTTTCAAAAATTTAGAGATGAGGAGTTTAGTATTTTTGATAGTTACTGGACTTTTGTTTTATTCCTGTAATTCAAATATTTCAAAGGTAAATAATGGCGAAATTATCAGAATAGATAGTTTTCCATCTAAATTTGTTAGCCCAAGAAATATTGACATATGGATACCATCAAACTATTCTTCTGATTCATTATATGCAGTGATGTATATGCATGATGGTCAAATGCTTTATGACTCTTCCAAAACGTGGAACAAGCAAGAATGGGGAGTTGATGAAGTTATTTCTAATCTACAAAACAAAAGGTTAATACAAAATTGTATTGTGGTTGGTATTTGGAATTCAGGCCCAGGACGTCATAGTGATTATTTCCCTCAAAAGCCTTTTGAGCAGCTAGATATACGATTTCAAGACTCTCTTCTTAACAATGTAAATAGAAATAGTTCAGAAGGTCTTTTTTATAATGGTATACAATCTGATAATTATCTAAAGTTTTTAGTTGAGGAACTTAAACCATACGTGGACAAAAATTTTCAAACTAAACCTGATTTAGATAATACCTTCGTTTGTGGCTCAAGTATGGGAGGTTTAATTTCAATGTATGCTATTTGTGAATACCCTAATGTATTTGGAGGAGCGGCATGTTTGTCAACTCACTGGATAGGAACATTTTCGGCAGACAATAATCCAATACCTGAATCATTTGCTACATATCTATCAAATAATCTCCCTGGATCTAATAACCATAAACTATATTTCGATTACGGAACAGAAACTCTTGATGCTCTGTATGAACCTTTCCAGTTAAAGATCGATTCTGTTATTAAAACTGCTGGATATGATCAAAACAATTGGCTTACACTTAGGTTTGATGGACACGACCATAGTGAGAATTCATGGCGCAAACGATTAGATATTCCATTTGAGTTTTTGTTACGAATTAACAATTAGTTCCACATTTGAAAAATATCTTTAAATATCTTGGACCTGGTATTGTAGTTGCTGCAACTGGCGTAGGAGCTGGTGATATGATTGCCGCAACTGTTGGAGGTAGTTCTTATGGCTTTACAATATTATGGGCAGTTGTATTGGGTGCAATTTTTAAATATGTTCTCAATGAAGGTATTGGAAGGTGGCAACTAAAATCTGGTATTTCTGTACCAGAGGCATGGATATTGAGGATGCCATCTGTTTTTCCATGGTATTTCATAATATATCTGGTATTATGGACATTTATTGTTTCAGCAGCACTAATTGCAGCTACAGGTTTAGCAGCAAATAGTATTTTCCCTGTATTAACTGTAAACGAATGGGGAATAATACATACCGTTATTGCAGCGCTATTTGTATTTTTTGGTAACTACAAGTACTTCGAATTAGTCATGAAAATACTAATATCCCTGTTGTTTGTAATCGTAATTCTTAGTATAATAATATTGTTCCCAAATATGGATGGATTTTTTACTGGGTTATTCATTCCTAGTTTTATGCCTGGCTCAGGACCATATATAATGGCGATAATAGGAGGGGTAGGAGGAAGTGTAACTTTATTAAGCTATGGCTATTGGATTTCAGAGAAGGAGTGGAAGGGTATTGAAAAATTGAATCGCATAAGAATTGATCTTGCAGTTGCATATTCGTTAACTGCTATATTTGGTATATGTATAGTTATCATTTCTGCTAACCTTAAACCGGATGTTGTAAAAAGCAATCAGATTATTTTAGCATTGGCAAATGAAATAGAAAAATCCACTGGTGAAACAGGCAGGTTAATATTTTTGATAGGATTTTGGGGTGCAGTTTTCACTTCAATGCTAGGAGTATGGCAAGGAGTACCATATTTATTTGCAGATTTTATAACAACATGGCGTAACGAGAAAAAGTATCTCAAATCCCTAAAAAACAATAAATATTATAAATGGTACTTGTTATTCATAGCCTTTCCTCCATTGATAATTCTGTTTTATCAAAAACCTGTTTGGTTAATAATGGCTTATTCCATTACAGGAGCTCTTTTTATGCCATTTTTAGCAGTTACGTTATTATGGATTACAAACAAGAAGGACTGGATTCAGGATAGCAAATCAGGTTTAATAACAAATATCATATTTATTCTAACGATATTATTATTCGGATATCTTGCAGTCAATGAGATAATTAATAATGTATAGAGGATTATAGTATCACATTAGTTTCAGAAAAATAATTTTACGCATAATTATTATAATTTAAATTAAAAATCTAGTCTAAATTATTCTATCTAATACGCTAATCAATTTGTTTACTTCTTCTATTGTGTTATAATGTGCCATACTTACTCTTATAACACCATCATTTTCAGTCAGCCCTAGGTCAGTAATGAGTCTCCTAGCATAAAAGTCACCCCATCTTATTGCGATATTGTATTTATCAACTAAAACAGGTATTTCACTACTTTTCTTATCTAGAACAATAAATGAAATAGTTGGTACCCTAATATTTTTAGAAGAAGTACTATTTCCAATTACTTGAATCTTATTATTGTTGTTAAGATAGTCCATTAGGGGGATGGTCAGTTTCTCTTCATGCTCTGCGATAATATCGAAAATATCAGTTATTTTAGAGTGTGTACCCTTGTTACTGCTACCAAAATGTAATTCGTGTATATCTAAAAGGTAATCTATAATTCCCATGCACCCATAACTCAATTCAAAATTAACATTACCAGGTTGGAACTTATATGGTATATTATCACCATCTAAAAAATAGTGATTTGTGCCGGGCAATTTCTCCAAAAGGTGCTTTTTGCCGTATAGAAGAGCTTGGTGGGGTCCATAAACCTTATAAAGACTAAAAACATAAAAGTCTACATCCCATTTTTGCATATCCAATGAACGGTGTGGTGCATATGCAACACCATCAACACATACCAACGCTCCTTTACTATGAACAAAGTCTGTTATTTCCTGAACTGGATTTATGCCTCCTAATACATTGGAAACATGAGAAAATGTCACAAGTTTTGTTTTATTTGAAATCAACTTATCCAAATCTAAGAGCGATGGTGTTCCGCTATGATTATTGATATTCCAATACTTTATAACTATTCCTTTGTCCTTGAGCCTTACCCATGGTCCAATATTTGCCTCATGATCAAAATTAGTAACAATGATCTCATCACCAGCTTCCAGGAAATTACCGAATGATAATGAAAGCTGCTGAAGTAATGAAGTAGTTGACGGTCCAAATATAACCTCTGAATTATGATTTGCATTTATTGCCTCTGACCACCTACTTCGCGCATTAATTATTCTATGTCTTGCCAACTCAGATATTTCATAAGATGCCCCGTGCTGAACATTGGTTTCATATAGATATTCAATTATATTATCGCCAACATGCTTAGGAACCTGCGAACCTCCTGCATTGTCAAAATAGGCCCAGGTGTTATCAAGAGCTGGGAAATAGCTACGTACTTTAGTTATTAATAAGGGGTTCATTTATTTTAATATTAAATTAATTTCAAAAAAATGTTATAGAAACAGATATACACACCAGAATTCCATTTTAATACTAATCATCAATAATAGTATTAATTACCATAATATGTATTCATATTTTTACAATATTTGTATTAAGTAAGAACAATATTAACCACTTTTTTAATATGTCGAAAAATAAAAGCAAGCCTGGTATTCTTTTTCCACCAGCCGTTGGATATAATCTTGGGATACTAGTTAGCTTCATAATTAATCATAAGATTTCGTTAAGGTACGTTCCAAGAACCATTATGATATTCATAATCAATTTTATAAACTTGCCTTTTAGAATATATGAGAGATTGTTTATAAATCCAAAGTACAAGAGAGCCAAAATTGAAGAGCCACCCATATTTATTATCGGACATTGGCGCAGTGGCACCACATATCTTCATAGTTTACTCAGCAAGGATTCAAAATTTGGATATGTTTCGACGTATCAGAGTGTGTTTCCAGATACTTTGTTTGTGACACTTGGCAGAATGTTATTTAAGGGATTTACAACTCTTCTAATACCGGGCAGAAGACCAGGAGATAACGTGAGTCTTCACCCGTCATATCCTCAAGAGGAAGAGTTTGCACTAGGAGTAAAAACACCGTTATGTTTTTATTACATGTGGATGTTCCCCAGGGCTATAAGAGGTCTCTATAATTCATCAATACGCTTTAGTAATGTTGATGCATCTATGCTCAAAGATTGGGAGCAGGATTATAAATTACTAATAAATAAGGCTCTTAAAAATACTGGTGGGAATATTTACTTGAGTAAGAATCCACCAAATACTGGGAGGATAAAACAACTAAAAAAAATGTTTCCTAATGCAAAGTTTATTCATATTCATAGAAATCCCATTGATGTATATATGTCAACAAAAAACTTTTACAAGAGGATGATGCCACATCTGCAACTTCAGAGTATATCAGAAGAGGAAATTGTTAATTCTATAATTGACATATATAAAAATACGATGCAAGATTTTATTGCCTGTAGAAATGAAATATCAAGTGATAATCTGATTGAGGTTAGTTATGCAGATCTCGAGAAGAAACCAATGGAGTTAATTGAAAAAATTTATGAGTCTTTTGAGATTGAAGGGTTCAAGAATGCTAAACCAGTTTTCAAAGATTTCATCAAAGGAATGGGTGTTTACAAGAAGAACAAACATTATATTAGTGATGAATTGTTAAAAAGAATAACAAGTGAGTTTGGTTTTGCTATGAAGGAGTATGGCTATAATATACCCGATAATTTAGAGACATTCTAAGAACTAATGCTGTTCATTTTAATCAATCTTTAAAATAAAACATTTTGAAATTATTTTTCAGCATTTATTGTGATGCTGTAGATGCCAACCTTATCTTTTTTGAAATCCATTAACTCATCAATTGTCAGGTAATTAAGCATTATTTCGTTAGGAATGTCTATTGCCTTTTCCTTGTGGATTACAATATTATTAAATCCACTATTTTTTATAATATGAACATAATCATCCTTATCTATTGCTCCTGAAACGCAACCGGCATACATTTCAGCGTCTTTTTTTAATTTGTCAGGTAGTACACCTGATATTACTACATCGGAAATGCAAAAATGGCCACCTTTGTTAAGCACTCTGTATATTTCATTGAAAGCCAGTGTTTTATCAGGCACAAGGTTTAAAACACAATTTGAAATTACAACATCAAATATATTATCATCGAAAGGCATTTCTTCAATATCTCCTTTAACAAAATCTATGTTGTTGAAGCCTAATTTATTGTTGTTGATAATAGCCTTCTCAATCATTGCATCTGTAAAATCAAGTCCTGTAACTTTGCCTTTGTCACCTACCTGAGAACGTGCAACAAAGCAATCGTTGCCTGCTCCGCTTCCAAGATCTAATACATTATCTCCCTCTTTTATATCTGCATATGAAGTTGGTAAACCACAACCAAGACCAAGGTCAGCATCTTTTGCATAACCTTGCTCAGAAGTGTAGTCCTCACTGAATATGGCATATTCAATTGTATCACAGCATCCTGTGGAACCACAACATGAGGCATCATTTTGCTCTTTTGTTTGGTTTGCAATTAATGAATATTTATCTTTAACTATTTCTTTTATATCTTCTTCCATGTTGAGTCGCTTAAATTACTTCACAAATGTATTGTAATTAATTTGGTAGATATTAAATTAATAAAATGCTATGACTAATATGAGTATGTTAAATTGTTATCAGAATGATTGTTTATCTGATTAGGGTAACCACACCTTGATAATTAATTGTCTCATTATCAAGAAATAAAACATCAATATTATAAACAAAGCTACCCGTAATCAAATACTCTCCATCCATTGTTCCATCCCAACCTGTATTTGGTTCATTGGGAACAAAATTATTTTGTTCAAATATCATTTTACCCCATCTATCAAATATCTGCATATTATTTATTTTTTGAACATTTGGTATCAATCCAAAAACAGAAAAGTAGTCATTTAAGCCATCGTTATTAGGGGTAAATGCATTTGGAATGTATACTTTTCTAGATTTAATAACAGTTATCATAACCGAATCATAGATTGTACAATTTAAGTCAGATGTTGCTTCTATGTATATGTAAGTTGAAGATATTGGTGTTATCAATAATTCGTTACAATCATTTTCACAATTTATAATATCAGGAGGACCCCAAATGTAGTTGTCTAATTCTATACTTGCTTCAGGAATTAAAATCACATCTTCGCCAAGTTCAACGGTCTGGTCATTACCTATTGTCAAAGTAAATGAACCAGAAGGGTTTATTTGGATTGAATCGCTGAAACTACAACCATACCTGTCCTTTATTGTATAATAATGTTTACCAACGGATAAATTGTCAATGTTATCATTAATTCCGTATGATGAATCATCAAAATTTAGTTCATATGGGCCGGTTGCATTGAAAACAGAATCAATGGAGAATATGCCAATTTGAATATCCGAGCAAGGTGGGTTTATCACTGTGTGTGAAGAATACATTTGTATATCTGGCATCACAGTTAGGTCCAGAACAATAATACTGTCGCAACCAAGAAAATTCAGCAGACTGTCATAATAAGTTCCTGATGAGGTGTATGTTGTATTTGCAAATTCAACACTTAAACCTTGACATATTGTATCCACATAATTTGTGTACTTTGGAATTACTTCTATTTTTATTTCATCACTAGATACTCTACATTTGTCATTTAATACATTTTGATTCCCATTTGCTACAAGGTATCTGTAATGATAAATGCCAGAAATTGAATTACTATGTGTGTATAGGTTGGAGATTTCTCCTACAATATCGGTCCAAGTTGATCCTCCATCAGTACTAATTTGCCACTGATATACAGGATTATTATAGGTACTATTTATCAAATTAGCATCCAATATGACCGGTGCATCATCAATGCAAAAAAACAAAGATTCACCTTGAGCTATAATAGCTTTAGGACCACACGGTCTAAATGATATATTATCTATTGCTAAGTCATTGCCATTTCCTCCAGGCGCATTGTTTCTCAATGAAAGAGTTAATGAATCTTGGTCTGGTAGTGTTTCAAATGTAAAACCATATGTCATCCATGTTTCATTTTCAGGTATGGGACCTGTGGTATACATGTTAACTCCATTAAGTAGGAAAGAAACATTGGGTTTAATCATATTTCCTCCTGTATTTATTAAGTTTATTACATCTGCTGAAAATTCATATACAGTATTTGCACACAAACCATTTATTTCATTGGTGTAAAATAAACCAGGATTATTACTGGCGTTTACAACCATCATATATCCTTGTGGATCTGAGCTATTATCATATATTCTTATCCATCCAGCAAACAAACTCCATACGCCTGTTGAGTTAGTAATAGTATATTTACCATCTTGAGGTGGGGGAGATGTTTCGTATATATACCCTGGTGCTATTTTTGGGTCAGTTTGTAAAACATTATCAACCCCTTTACCAAAATCCCCATCTGTAAATATATTTTCACCTAGATTTCCACTACATACTTGACCTTTGCCAGTAATTGATATGGTAATTAACATCAAAGTGCATGCGAATGGAATTGAATAATACTTTAGTTTGTAAAGAAAATCATTGATACTATTTAATAGGTAATTTTTCATTAATTAATAGACTTCTAATTATTGGAAATAGTTGTCACAAAAGTAAATTAATTAATGAATTGAAACATTCTAGTTTATTTCAAGTCATTAACTATTTCCAATTGATTTTCAAAGTAATCAATCATATCAATATCATTAAACTCTTTCCAATACTCAGTTAATTCCTCGCACATCACTTTTACTTCATCATAATCCTCATTAATTAAAAGGCGATTAAGTTTTTCTAATTGCTCGCTTTTCTTTTGTTCTCTTTGCTTGTTATTCATTTTGTATAATCTTTATATGAATATCAAATATAGGTATAATATTTTTTTAACTTTATGTAATTAATAGATAATAAATGACTTAAGCTCTTTTAAATATGTTGGGCCTTACATTATTTGGTTTTAGTCAAACCACACTACTTTCCGATACAGAATTTCCCAAAAATATTACCAAGTAGGTCATCTGTGGTTATCTCACCAGTTATAGTACCAAGTTCATGTAATGCATGTCTAATATCTATTGCAATGAGGTCAGTGGGTACATTATTATCAAAACCTAGCCTTACATTGTCAATGGATTTTTTAGCATTTACTAATGAATTATAATGACGTGAATTAGTTATTATAACATCATTGTTGATGTTGTATCTTTTTACAACCTTTACAAGCGATTCCTTTAGTAAATCTATATTCTGATTTTGTTTTGCTGAAACTAACACCAAATTAATATCACTCACATTTGAAAGTTTGAAATTAGGCTCATTAATCTCATCAATCTTATTTGCAACAAAAATAAAATGCTTTGATTCATCATTAATGTATTCACTGAACTCCTTGGTTACTTTGTGGATGCTATCTTTGGATAGTGCAGTAACATCACCTACATATATTATGATACTTGCTTGTTTAATTTTGTCATAAGCTCTCTCAATTCCAATATTTTCAACTAAATCTTGTGATTTTCTCAGGCCTGCAGTATCAATAAATCTGAACTTAAAACCATCTAATACATATGTATCCTCAATCGTATCTCTTGTGGTTCCTGGTATATGACTTACTATTGCCTTTTCTTCATTTAATATCGCATTTAATAAAGTTGATTTACCCACATTTGGTTTGCCAATTATTGCAACTGGAATACCATCTTTCATAACATTGCCTATTTTAAATGAATCTATTAGAGATGTAAGTTCTTCATTTAAATCATCAATTAATGTGAGAAATTGTTTTCTGTCGGCAAATTCAACATCTTCCTCACTAAAATCTAGCTCCAGTTCTATGAGTGATGCGAAGTCAATTAATTTTGAACGTAATTCGTTAATTTTAGTGCTAATTCCACCACGCATTTGGTTCATTGCTACCCTGTGAGCATTTTCAGATTGTGAGGCAATTAAATCTGCAACAGCTTCAGCTTGACTAAGATCCATTTTTCCATTCATGAAAGCCCTAAGGGTAAATTCACCTGGTTCAGCAATCCTTGCCCCACTATCTAATACCGCATTAAGTATTTTTTGTTGTATATATTCTGAGCCATGGCAAGATATTTCTATGGCATCCTCAGATGTATATGATTTTGGAGATTTGAAATAACTAACCAAAACGTCATCAATCACTTTATCTTCTTCATTAAATGATCCAAAATATAATCTATGACTTTCAATATCATCAATTGATATTTTTGAAGCTGGTATAAAATGATTCCAAAGTATTTTTAAACTATTTGAACCTGACAACCTAATTACAGAAATAGCTCCAAAGCCTGATGGCGTGGCTATTGCCGCTATTGTGTCCGTGTTATAACCTGCTGATTTAAAGCTCATAAAATGATATTATTGAGAAATTAATAAAAAGCAAAAATAATATTTTATTACTTCCATATTTTTAAAAACATATTACCTTTGCGCAACAAAAAAACTAACAATATTATTTTACTATGAGCGTATTGGTTAATGCAGATTCAAAGATAATCGTACAGGGATTTACTGGCGGTGAAGGCACATTTCATGCTGGTCAAATGATTGATTATGGCACAAACGTAGTAGGAGGGGTTACTCCTGGTAAAGGTGGTACAACTCATTTGGATAAACCTGTTTTTAATACAGTAAAAGAAGCAGTAGATAATACAAATGCTGATGTTAGTATAATTTTTGTTCCACCACCATTTGCTGCTGATGCAATAATGGAAGCAGCCGAGTCTGGTATAAAGGTTATAGTTTGTATAACAGAAGGTATACCTACAGAAGACATGGTTCAAGTAAAGGAATATTTACGTGGTACTGATTCAAGGTTAATCGGCCCCAATTGTCCAGGTATTATAACCCCAGAAGGGGCAAAGGTTGGAATAATGCCTGGCTTTATTCATGAGAAAGGGATAGTGGGTATTGTTAGCCGTTCAGGTACATTAACATATGAAGCTGTTGATCAGCTAACCAAAGTAGGACTTGGTCAAACAACTGCCATAGGAATTGGAGGGGATCCAATTATAGGAACCACTACCAAAGATGCAGTTGAACTGTTCATGAATGATCCTGAAACAAAAGGTATCGTTATGATAGGTGAGATTGGTGGTAATATGGAGGCAGATGCAGCCAAATGGATAAAAGAAAATGGCACAAAACCAGTTGTTGGTTTTATTGCAGGGGCTACAGCACCAAAAGGAAGAACAATGGGTCATGCTGGAGCGATTATCGGTGGTAAGGCCGATACAGCAGAAGCCAAAAAACAAATAATGAGTGATTGTGGGATCTATGTTGTTGATTTACCTGCAGATATAGGTAAAAAGATGGCAGAGGTGTTAAAGTAATCACCCTCATTGAAAGACATAAAGAGCTGTAAAGGGTATTTCCTTTTACAGCTTTTTTTATTCCTTAATAATATCAGGTCGTCTTACCTTAGTGCGTTCTAAACTCTGGTCGTGTTTCCATTCTTCAATGAGTTGTTCGTTACCGCTTAGGAGAACTTCAGGTACTTGCATCCCCCTAAAATTGCGTGGTCTGGTATAAACCGGTGGGGCAACCAAATTATTTTGAAAGGAATCACTAAGTGCTGAAACTTCGTTTCCAAGCACACCTGGTAATAATCTAACCAAAGCATCTGTAATAACAGCTGCTGCTAGTTCTCCCCCTGAAAGAACATAATTTCCAATGGATATTTCTTTGGTGATAAAATGTTCTCTTATCCTTTCATCAATTCCTTTATAATGACCACACAGAATAATAATATTTTTTAATAGCGACATTGAGTTTGCCATAGGTTGATCAAACATTTCACCATCTGGGCTTGTGTAAATTATCTCATCATAATCTCTTTCCTTTTTCAAGGATTCAATGCATGCAGCTATTGGTTCAATCATCATTACCATACCCGCTCCACCTGAAAAAGCATAGTCATCTACTTTTTTGTGCTTGTCGGTTGTAAAATCTCTTAATTGATGTAAATATATATTCACGAGCTTCTTTTCCTGTGCTCTTTTAACAATGGAGTGGTTAAAAGGCTCAGTGAGCATTTCTGGGAATATTGTTATTATATCAATTCTCATGGTAACTAAGTATTCAATATTCTAGATTAAAAAAAATGATTGACAAGCCAATAAGCGGGATTCTGTAATCCACTGCAAAAGCAGTAGTTTCCATCATTTATCTGCGATAACAGTCACCCGTTACCTGTAGCAATCTACCCACCAGTTTCGGGCGGGCAGCCCTTATCCGCCTAAGCGGAGTACTGGTTTATTTGATCTTGCAGCTCCTGAGGTTTACCCCTCTGAGATGTTACCATCACAGAGCGTGAGCTCTTACCTCACGTTTTCACATTCACCTGAAGTTACAGAGTAACAACATAGGTTACCTTCTCTGCGGCACTGTCTGTATTGGCCAATGGCCAATCCTTCTATCTAAGAAGCAGGATGCCCTGCGCTGTCCCGACTTTCCTCCCCAATTTCAAAAGAAAAAGAGGCGATGGAATAGCTTGTCAATTCTCTGCAAAGGTAATAAAAAAAGGAGGTTGAGACATCAACCTCCTAAGAGGGTGGAAGACCGGATTTGAACCGGCGACCCCTAGAACCACAATCTAGTGCTCTAACCAACTGAGCTACATCCACCATGTGACCTATGGTCATTTTTGAGGCTGCAAATATACTATTTTTTTATATCCAAGGTGTATCGAAGGGTATATTTAGTGTAATAATTATTACCCGAAAAATACCATAAAATAATCTATAATTATGGATTAATATATGACCATTAAATCAATATTAGATTGATTTTTCATTCGAGAAATAATATATTAATTATAACACCTTTATTTATTATTTTTGATGACAATGATATTTGGCAAAAGAATATATACATCAGGTAATTCATTATCACAACTTGCATGGAATAGATTCAGAAAAAACAGTATTGGTGTAATATCTCTGGGCGTAATAATAATCAGCGTATTAATAGCCGTGCTGGGATATCTTATTACACCTGATTCAACTCCCATGTGTAATAATCAGGTGCTTGAAATAAGTACCCAAAGACCAGGATTTGAAACAGATTTTCTATTGGTAAGAAAGAATACAATAGAGATTAAAACAACAATATTTAATAAGATGTTGTTCGGAGCACCCTCGAATTATAAAACAATTCCTGTAGATGCAATAGAATTTGATGGAGACATGGTTGTAGCTCATATATTTGATCAGGATAACAATGAATTCCTAGAATTATTTAATATAGCAGACGTATGCTATCCATTAGCTGGTGATCCAATATTTAATGATGATATAATGTATTTTACGACGATAAACGGAGATGAAATGCAGATACCTATTTCAGAATTATATTCACAGGTACTAGATAATAATATTAAACTTAAAAGATATATACTCGGCACAGATCAGTTTGGTAGAGACTTGCTAAGCAGATTATTGATAGGAAGCAGGATTAGTTTGTCAGTTGGGGCCATTTCAGTTGCAATATCATTATTGGTTGGTATTTTTCTTGGTTCAATGGCTGGATTCTATAGAGGAAGAACAGATGATATAATAATGTGGTTTATAAATGTTGTTTGGTCAATACCAACGCTACTGTTGGTTATTGCCATAACATTTGCTTTGGGACGTGGTTTTTGGCAGATTTTTGTGGCTGTTGGCCTCACAATGTGGGTTGAAGTAGCAAGGGTTGTAAGAGGTCAAATAATGAGCATTCGAGAGAAGGAGTTTGTTGAAGCTGGGTTTGCTTTGGGCTATTCAAATTTTAGAATAATATTTAAACATATTCTTCCAAATATAATGAGCCCTGTGATTGTTATTTCGGCGGCTAATTTTGCAGCTGCAATATTGATAGAAGCTGGATTAAGCTTTCTTGGTATAGGAGTTCAACCTCCAATGCCATCATGGGGAAGTATGATAAAGGAGTATTATAGTTTTATAATACTTGATAGTGCCTACCTGGCAATTGTACCAGGTATAGCTATTGTGATATTAGTTCTTGCATTTATGACTCTTGGTAATGCATTAAGAGATACTCTTGATGTTAAAATGCAAAGCAAATAGGTTATAATAATGTTTAATTATGTTGGAGAAGATAAAGGTAATAGGTTTTGATGCAGATGATACCTTATGGGTTAATGAGCCATTTTATCGTCAATCGGAAATGGAATTTGCTGAAATGCTTTCGGATTATGGCGATGAAGAATATATAAATAATGAATTCTTAAGGTTTCAGTTAGCAAATCTTGATAGATATGGATATGGAATAAAGAGTTTTATATTGTCGATGATTGAAACTGCCCTTTTCATAACTAATAATAAGGCTAACATCTCAATTATCAATGATATCATCGATATTGGTAAGCGAATGATTGATAAGCCTGTTGAATTACTAGATGGTGTAAAGGCTACTCTAGAAGTACTAAGTGATAAAGGGTACACCCTTATTGTTGCAACAAAGGGAGATCTATTGGATCAGGAAAGGAAACTTAATAAATCTGGTATCGAAAAATTCTTTCATCATATTGAAATAATGAGCGACAAAACAGAATTTAGTTACAGGAAACTTTTAAAACATCTTGACATAAATGCTGAGGAATTTATGATGGTGGGTAATTCCATGAAATCAGATATTATTCCTGTAATTGATATTGGAGGTAACGCAATTCACATACCTTTTCATACTACATGGATACATGAGCAAGTTGACTCGTCTAAGGATCTGAAATTTTACAGAGAAATGGAGGATATTTCAGAGGTAGTGAAGCTTTTTAGCAGCTATTAAGCAGATGCTTGTTATATGATTGCCCCCTCAATCGTTGGAATTAAGACCAACTATTAATACTACCTTTTTCTTCGTAGTATATTGTTTCCAAAATTATTGTTATCACATGCTCCACCAAATCTTTCTTTACATGACCCTTTATTGATGCCAATTTTGATTGATGCGTATATATCCATACCATTCATGTCAGATAACCCCAAATATGTACCCAATCTTTCTGTTCCAATTGTTATGAAGTAAAACCTTGCAGCAATACCAACACGAGGATAATTATAGTCGTATAAAGATATGGGGACACTAAGTTCAAAGTATTTGGTTTCGTACCTAGGTATAATTGCCAATTGGGGCGTTCTTCTTAGTGTACTTTTGTTTAATCTCAATGGGTGAATGAAAAATCCTGCAACATAGATGTTATTTCTTAGATTAAAATCTGCTTGTATACTGAGGGCTGTCGGTAACCCAATCTTTATGTTGTCTCCAACATACGATGCATTTGGGTTTCCATAGAAGGTATTGCTTAATTCATGTAAAAATGAATTTGCGTTGTTAAACTGAAGTGTGTCTACATCTTCCCAGTAAATGGATACTTCATCAAATTGATGTTCTTGGGCATTTTCCTTAAATTTTACTCTTCCTATATCTACAATTGATACTCCGATCTTATAGTCATAGTCTACAATATTTTGAGCACATAGTCTTTCACCGTTCCATTTATTTAACTCCACTTGACGTCTTTTTACATATACTACGCCAATGTCCATACCAACTCCACTTCCACGGAAAGTAGGACTAGTATTAAGAAACTCTGAGTTGTCATAATTAATTGGACCCGAGAACCCCAAGCTTGCATTCATTTCTTTAATATCAATGGTTGTATCGTTTGGCACAAGGTAGTTTAGTTTATCTGAATATACATATGCTCCGGCGTATCCCCATAATTTTTTGACCGATAATCCAACTGTTAATTGCTGATCATAGTATTTCCATACATCATAGGCATAACTTAAACCAACTTCCATCCAGGAGTTACTACCAAAATCAATATTCTTCTCATCAAAATCAATATTGTGTAATGGTCCATAATCAAGTCCCCAGTAACCAAACTCTGCAACGTTCCAAGGTATATTGTTTCCAGATGTGAATACTCTAACACCCGTTGTGATTCCAAAGGCATGATCGCCTATCTGAATCATTGCTGATGGCCCTAGGATTCGTGTGTTTTGAGTTATTTGTTTTGCTTTTGAATTATTGTAGTAGAGAACATTTTTTTCTTCCTCTCCATATGTTGGGAATTGGTAGTTTTTGTCCAATAGATCCCAGATTACAAAATCTTCTTTTGGTAAGTACGCGAAGTTATTTCTAAGGAAAACATTAGCCGTTGCTAAGTTTATATCTAGGTATACCTTGTTGGTTGTCATACTCGCAGGGTTTATCATAACACCTGTAATACCCTTGTAGTTGCCCATGGTAAGACCCAACATTTCCTGAGATTGAGCAATGTTAAAGGTGCTGATTAGACCTAATAATGCAAGAATATATTTTAAGTTCTTTAATCTCATGGGTGGATTTATAATTATAAACGATAAAATAATAGATTTGGTCTATGTACTTGAAACCCTCATAATATCTCAGACAAAAATAATGCTTACAAGGTTGACATAAATGCTCTATTATTATAGATATTCACAACTTAGAGTTAGTTAGTATACCTGAATATTGGTGTATTATTACCGCTAAATAGTAAGTAATGAGCTACTTGTATGCATTTTAGAATTATTAACAATAAAAATACAATAGCCATGAAGCTTGAGGAGTTTTAAATCATACATTTGAAATGTTAAATTTACCGTTATGCAGAGATACATCATAGTTATTATATTATTTACCCAATCCTTGGTGGGTTTTTCCCAGAGTTATAATAAACTTAACCCGGATGAAACCGTAAAAAAAATCAGCACTTTACTATACCTGATAAATAACTACTATGTTGACACATTAAATATGTCGAAAGTTACGGAGGATGCCATACAGATGACACTCAAGGAATTAGACCCTCATTCTGCATATATTTCATCCAAAGACGTAAAAAAGGCGAACGAAGGTCTTGAGGGTAGCTTTGAGGGTGTAGGTCTTACTTTCCAAATATTTAAGGATACAATTCTTGTTGTTTCACCAATACCAGGAGGACCATCCGACAAGGTTGGTATAATGGCTGGTGATAAAATAATCACTGTGGATGGAGAAGATGCATATGGCAAATCAATTACCAATAAGTGGGTTATGGATCACCTAAGAGGTAAAAAGGACTCTAAGGTAGTAGTAGGGATATTCAGGCGAGGTAATAGCGAGTTAATAGATTTTGAGATAACTAGAGATAAAATTCCCATTAACAGTCTTGATGCTGCTTTTATGCTTGATAAAACAACTGGTTATATCAAACTTAACAGATTTGCAAAGCAGTCATTGGATGAATTTACTAAGGCTGTAAATGACCTTAAATCACAAGGAATGAAGGACTTGGTTTTTGATTTACGTGGTAATACGGGAGGATATCTTGGAACTGCACTAAGTATAACCGATGAATTTCTGGGCGACGGTAATCTTGTGGTATATACAGAGGGAGTAAATCAACCACGACAGGAATTAAAATCAACTAGTAAGGGTGATTTTGAAAATGGAAAACTTGTTGTATTAATAAATGAAGGGTCTGCTTCAGCAAGCGAAATTGTTAGTGGTGCTGTGCAGGACTGGGATCGCGGTGTAATTGTTGGAAGGCGTTCCTTTGGTAAAGGGCTGGTTCAAAGACCTTTTCCTTTGCCAGATGGTTCAATTGTGCGTTTAACAGTAGCACGATACTACACTCCTTCGGGTAGATGCATCCAAAAGCCATATGAAGATGGTTCAGAAGAATACTACAAGGATTTTTATAACAGAATGAAACAGGGTGAAGTTTATCATGCAGATAGCATACGTTTTCCAGATTCATTAAAATACCAAACCAAAGCAGGAAGAACTGTGTATGGAGGGGGTGGTGTTATGTCAGATATATTTATTCCTTTGGATTCAGCAAGATACAATGACATATATTCATCTCTGGTAAGAAAAGGCATAATGAACATGTATGTAAATAATTACCTAGATAAATATAGAATTAACATTAAAAATAAGTTTCCAACTTTTAAGGATTATGATGAGGAATTTTTCCTAACAGAAATTGATTTTGACGTTTTTGTTTCAGATGCCAATGATAAAGATATGGAGATTAGCGAGGAGAGTATAGCTTCGAATAAGAAATTTATCATGCTTCAATTGAAAGCTCTAATGGCCAGAAATATTTATGATGTTGGAGACTATTTTGAAGTTATTTCTCCGGAGGATGCCGAAATCCAAATGGCTATTCAGATAATTCATGACAAAAAAGAGTATAAGCGTTTAATATCAAGGTAGTATAATAAATATAGATAATTTATCGGAATTATTGTAAATAAATAAATAAAAGACAAACAGGTCCTTTATAGAAAAATATTATAATTTTGTAAAATATTTAACTCCTTATGATTATAACTCGCAAAACTAAGATTTCCGAAATATTAAATCATGATATTAATGCGATAGATTCAATCGCCTCCATTAATTCAAATTTTTTAAAACTTAAAAATCCGTTTTTAAGGAAAATATTAGCAAGAAGAGTAACTGTGGAGGATGCGGCACGCATAGGGGGAGTTAGTGTCAAAGAATTTTTGATGACATTAATGAAAAGTGGAATTAAGGTTAAATGTTTAGAAATTGATGAAATAAATAATTCAAAATCAAATAAAATAAAACAGATGATAAAAACAGATATTGTTGAGTTAGATGTAAGACCAATACTTGAGGGTGGGGTAGACCCTTTTAAAGAAATTATGGCAAAATTAGATACACTGAGAAGCGATCAAACACTACTTATTGTAAACACTTTTGAGCCAATACCATTGTTGAATATCCTTAAAGCACAGGGCTACGTTTATGAAACTGAGAGATTGACAGATGGTGTTGTGAAAACATATATAACTAAATCAGATGGTAATACTTCTCAGTCCGATGACCCTAGTTATCGAATTAATGATAATGAGTTGTCATTTAGTGATATTGAAACAAAGTATGATGGTAAAATGGTTGAGGTAGATGTAAGAGACCTCGAGATGCCTATGCCTATGGTATTAATACTTGGTGAAATTGAAAGAATAAGCGATGATAATGCTTTATATGTTCATCATAAAAAGTTACCCCAATACTTATTACCCGAGATAAAGAACAGAGGATATAAGCTTGTTCATAAAGAAATTGATGAAAATAATATCAAATTAATAATTTACAAATAATGGAAGCAGGTTTAAGTACGAAAAATGCACCATCACCAAGTATTGTACTTCCTCACTATATCTTCGGAGCCATTTCATTTTTGATCGCTACAGTATTATTGTTAATTAGTAGCTCTGGAGATTTTACACATTATATGAGTCCAAAGTTACTATCAATAACTCACATCATGGTGTTGGGTTGGATAACAATGATTATAATGGGGGCTCTCTATCAGCTGGTTCCAGTGGTTATGGAGGTTCGACTGCATAGCGAAAAAATAGCTCTAATTACTTTTATTGTGTTTGGTTTAGGAGTCACTTTCATGTCAATAGCATTTTGGTCATTTACATTTAGTCGAAGTATTCTTCTTGAAATTGGGGGTGTATTGGTATTAATCGCTATGATATTATTTGCTTTTAATATACTTAAAAGTGCATTAAAAACCCAACGTAAGGACATAGAAAATACTTTCGTTATAACATCTGTTTTTTGGTTATTAATAACCGTAATTGCTGGAATTATCATAACCTTCAATTTTGCTTTTAATTTCATTCATGAATCACATATTCAGTTATTAAAAATGCATGCACATATTGGTGTAGTGGGCTGGTTCTTGTTATTGGTAATCGGTGTTGCTTCCAAGTTAATGCCGATGTTTTTAATAGTACATAAACTTCCTCGCACATTATTAATTTATTCCTTCATATTTACGAACATTGGGCTTATAATGCTGACCACAGGATATTACTACATAAACCACCAATGGTTTCTAATTCTGTCATCAGGTCTTATTATTTTGGGCATTTTCTTTTTTCTTCGATTTAATTTAATTGCTTTTAGAAAACGAATAAGGAAAAACCTTGATACAGGAATGAAACTATCTGCGGCTGCATTTATGATGCTTGGGATAAGTGTTTTGTTCGGACTATTTTCAGTTATAACACCAGATTTATTTACAGACATTCAGAATCGTATTGATATTACATATGGTTTTTTGATATTATTTGGATTTTTAACATCGCTAGTATTGGGTCAAACTTATAAAACACTTCCTTTTATAATTTGGTTGCACAGATATAAATCACTTGTTGGTAAGTTTAAAGTACCTCTTCCTGTTGAGTTGTATTCTGACAGAATGGCTAATATTCATTATTACACATATTTGGTAGGAATGTTATTCATGATAATAGGAATACTTTCAAATAATGTTCTCGCATTAAAGGCAGGAGCATCATGCCTATTAATAACAGCAATTCTTTATAACTACAATGTTTTTAAAATAATCTTTCATAAAACTCAAAATAATGAATCTAAATAATTTAACTCATGAAGAATCAAATATTCTAGAGCTACTTAAAACGGTTATGGATCCTGAAGTAGCAGTTAATGTGGTTGACCTTGGATTGATTTATGAAGTTCACCATAATCCAGATTCAAAAAATATTCATGTTTTATCAACTTTGTCAACACGAGGTTGCCCATTGGGAGATACAATCATGGAAAATATACGGGTTGTAATAGCAAATAAATATCCTGAGTATAATGTTGATGTAGAACTTACATGGGAACCAGAATGGAATCCTGATATGATAACCAGAGAAGGTAGAATTGCTATTGATTAATGCACGATGTTATCAAAAAAGGCTGAACATTCAATAAGAGTGATATTGTTTTTGGTTCGGTCTAGGTCTTCACTCATGCAGTAAAGAAGAGCATGCCCAATACATAACGACTATAAACATGTAGAAGTTATATTTTGAAAAGCATTGTCAAACAAAACCATAAGAGAAATTAATGAAGTTTTCTTATGTGCGAACAAGTCCAAGGAAATATTTATTTAGGTTATATATTCTGAAAACCAATCAAAAATGTGATCGTATTTAATACACAATTTTAAATGCTTATTTGTATGTTTTAAACATATAGTTCGCAGTTAGATATCATATGGTTGGTAATACATATCTCACTACTTGTAAATAGAACGATTCTAAGTGATTTTATACTATTTAAACATAAAAAGGTTAGTATATTTGCCATGGATATAATAAAACACTAAAACAATGAAAAAACATAACTTTTACGCGGGACCTTCGATACTGCCTGAGCTTACAATTAATGAAACCGCAAAGGCTGTGGTAAACTTTTCAGATACAGGCTTATCTGTAATGGAGGTGAGTCACCGCAGTAAAGAGTTTGTTGCAGTTGTTGATGAGGCAACAGAATTATTTAAAGAGCTATTGAATATTCCAGATAATTATTCAATTTTATTTCTTGGGGGTGGTGCAAGCACTCAGTTTGCAATGGTTCCGTTCAACCTTTTTGTTAATAAGGCCGCATATCTAAATACAGGAGCATGGTCAAAAAAAGCAATTAAAGAGGCCAAGATGTTTGGCGAAGTCGAAGTTGTAGGATCCTCAGAAGATAGAAATTTTAACTATATCCCGAAAGGTTATACAATTCCACAGAACGCAGATTATTTCCACATTACTACAAATAATACCATATACGGTACCGAAATAAAGCATGATATAGAATCTCCTGTGCCACTTGTTGCTGATATGTCATCGGATATCTTTTCTCGTCCAATAGACATAAAAAAATATGCGATTATTTATGGTGGTGCTCAAAAAAATCTCGCACCGGCAGGTGTTACATTTGTAATTATAAAGAATGATATTCTTGGAAAGGTAAAGCATCATCTACCCACAATGCTAAATTATCAAACCCATATTGATAAAGAAAGTATGTTTAACACACCTCCCGTTTTACCAATATTTGCTGCTTTACAGACACTTAAGTGGCTTAAAAAAGAGGGCGGTATAGAGTCCGCTCACAAAAGAAATATTCAGAAGGCACAATTGTTATACGACGAAATTGACAGAAATAGTTTATTTAAGACCAGCGTTGATGATTTAGAAGACCGTTCGATAATGAACATATGCTTTGTAATGACTCATGGTAATGAAGACAAAGAGAGTGCATTTTTTGATTATGCATCATCAAAAGGTATGATTGGTATAAAGGGACATCGCTCTGTGGGTGGTTTCAGAGCTTCTACTTATAATGCTTTACCACTGGATAGTGTTCAAGCATTGGTTGAAGTAATGCAAGACTTCGAAAAAAAATATTAATAAATAACTTCTACTAAAACTTAAATATTACTGATATGACAAAGGTATTAGTTGCTACCGAGAAACCATTCGCAGAAGCTGCGGTTGAGCAAATAAAGAAAATATTTGATAATTATGGATATCAAGTTTTCTTTCTAGAGAAATATACTAGCCAAGAACAGCTGATTAATGCACTTTTAGATATTGATGCCTTGATAGTGAGAAGTGATAAGATTACACCTGATATTATAAATGCTGCCAAGGATCTTAAAATAGTTGTAAGGGCAGGAGCTGGATATGATAATGTAAACCTAGAAGCAGCAACGAAGAATAATGTTGTTGTAATGAATACACCTGGTCAAAACTCAAATGCAGTAGCAGAACTTGCAATTGGAATGATGGTGTATCAGGCTAGAAATCATTTTAATGGGAAGTCAGGAAGCGAGTTGTGTTGTAAAACCCTTGGAATTCATGCATATGGTAATGTTGGAAAACTAGTTTCAAAAATAGCAAAGGGATTTGGTATGAGTGTAATTGCATTTGATCCTTTTGTAGATAAAGCCTCCATTGAAGCAGATGGTGTAAAAGTTGTTGAGACCATTGAAGAGTTATATGGCAATTGCGATTATATCAGTTTGCATATTCCTGCCAATGAGCATACCACTAAGTCCATAAATTATGATCTGCTTTCTTTGATGAAAGATAATACCACACTGATTAATACTGCTCGCAAAGAGGTTATTGATGAGGATGGTATGATTAGGGCAATGGAAGAAAATTCTGGCCTTTCTTATGTTAGCGATATCGCTCCAGTAAAATGTGATATAATGATTGATAAGTTTGGTAATAGATGCTTCTTTACTCCAAAAAAAATGGGAGCGCAAACTGCAGAGGCAAATATCAATGCAGGTAAAGCAGCAGCAAACCAAATAATAAATTTTATTGAAAAAGAAGATGTAACCTTCAAAGTAAACTAAATGTAATTACAATATGCCATTCATATTAAAAAGCATGATTGGCATTATTTAAATATAATTAATACTAAATCAACCCAAATTAACTTTAACTATCATGTTTAACAAAAAAGAAAAAGTAGAAAAAGTAGAAAAATCAGAAAAAAATGGAACTTTCTTCCGTTTTGAAGATCTCAGGATTTATAATAAATCTTTGGATTACATAAATTGGTTACAAGACCAAACTTCTCTCTTTCCCTCGGATAATAACTCCGAATTTGTACTTCGATTCTGCGATTCTGCAAGAAATATAGCTTTATTCATTGCAGAAGGCTCATCAAGAAATAAAGGTCAGTTTATTTACTATTTAAAGATGTCTAAATCCGCCATACGTGACTGTGTTGTATATACAAGCTTGGCTTATAAACAATCTAATATCAGTGATATGCAGTTCGAGGAATCAAGACAGCAATTAATGGAGATGACAAAAATGATTGGTGCATTAATAACATCACTTCAGAGACCCAACACATCATCGGGAAATAATAATTCAAATACTAACCTTAAGCATGGAATGAATACAGGATCCTATATAAGTACTAAGGAAAGGTATGAAGATTTTGACCAAAACAATGTTGAAAATCAATATTCAGAATCCACATATTAAACTTGGAATATAGTCCCAACTAAAAATACTAACTATTATGGCAAAACTAAAAGCATTCAAGGGATATAGACCTACAAATGATAAAGTAAAACAAGTAGCATCAAGACCGTATGATGTTCTTAATTCCTCAGAGGCGAGAGAAGAAGCAAAGGATAACATTTATTCGTTATTACGCATAATTAAACCAGAAATAGGCTTAACACCTGGAGTAGATTTATATACTAAAGAGGTCTATGATAAGGCAAAGTCGAATTTTGATTTTTTCAAAGAGAATGGATGGCTGGTCCAAGATGAAGAGGAGTATCTATACATTTATGCTCAAACAATGTTTGGTAAAACGCAATATGGTATCGTAGGTTGTGCTTCAGTTGATGACTATATGAATAACGTCATAAAGAAACATGAGCTAACTAGACCTGATAAGGAGGAGGATCGCATGAAACATGTTCGCGTTACAAATGCGAACATGGAGCCAGTATTCTTTTCCTATACTGCTGTTGATGAAATTGATAGTATTGTAGGTGCATTTGTTAAAGAGAATAATCCAGTATTTGACTTTACTGCTGATGATGGAGTAGGACATCATTTCTGGGTGATAAAAGACAAACATATCATTAAATCCATAATTGATTTATTTGAAAAATTACCAGCTACTTATGTTGCAGATGGTCACCATAGAACAGCAGCAGCAGCTCTTGTTGGAAATGAAAAGAAAAGAAATAATCCAGAGCACACTGGCGAAGAAAGTTATAATTATTTCCTTGCGGTGCATTTCCCTGATAATCAACTAACAATTATTGACTACAACAGAGTGGTTAAGGACCTCTCTGGATATTCGAAGGATGAGTTTATGGACAAACTAAAATTATCCTTTGATATTGAAGAGATTGGTTCTGAAGTTTATAAGCCTAATAAACTACATGAGTTTTCAATGTATATTGAAGGAAGATGGTATAAATTAACTGCAAAACCTGGAACTTACGATGATAGTGATCCAATTGGCATATTAGATGTGACAATACTTACAAATCAGGTACTAAAACCATTGTTGGATATTGAAGACCTTAGAAGATCTAAACGAATTGATTTTGTTGGAGGTATTAGAGGTCTAGAAGAATTATCAAAACGAGTAGATAGCGGAGAAATGAAAGTGGCATTTGCACTTTACCCAGTTAGTATGAAACAACTTATTGACATAGCTAATAGTGGTGAAATAATGCCTCCTAAAACAACTTGGTTTGAACCTAAACTACGTTCTGGTTTGGTAATACATGAGTTGGAATAGACCAGTATTTGTTATAAAGTAATGGATTGGTATATTATGTAATTACCAAATAATAAGCAAAGAAATACAAATAGAAGATTTGTCAAAGATCTTAATCAGCTGGCAGCTAAACATAGGCACCTAATTAACCAATAAAAATCAAAATCCAGCTTCAAAGTTATATCAGGTAATCATATATTTTGTTGGACACCATTTAAATCTATTATCCGAAATTGGATACTTGTCGCAAATTTATTACTTTTGGAAAAGTAAACCATATAACCCGACTATGTCAAAAGCATCTTTAAGCAATCAGTATTATAAATCACCTATTTTCATGTTATTATTGATAGCTATTATTATTGTAATCTCTATAGTGTACCCCGATAGTGATAGCTTAGAAGTTAAAACGGATGATATTTATAAAGATAGTATAAACATTGATAGAGAGGACAAGTATATAAAGTTTGCGGATACTTCTACATCACGATTTAGTGTAGAAGAAATTTCAATGTTTACTGGTTTCAAGTATTTTGAACCAGACATAAATTATAGGGTGAATGCCAAATTTACTGTGGATACTACAAAACCAAATTTTGAAATGAAAACTTCCACTGATAGGACGCCAACATACAGAACGTACGGTTATTTAGATTTTACTCTAAATGATACAGCAATCAGATTATATGCTTATCAAAATATGGCCTTCATTGATCACCCGGAATATGGCAACTATTTATTTATTCCTTTTAAGGACCGTACAAATACTATAACTACATATGGTTCTGGTAGATATATTGACATCGATATTCCAGAGGAGAGCATTGTGATTATTGATTTTAATGAAGCATATAATCCCTATTGCGCTTACTATGATAGATGGTCATGCCCATTGGTTCCATTTGAAAACCATTTGGACATACATATTTACGCAGGAGAAAAAAAATACAAATGATGGAGAAACTTGATATAAAACTTCTGTTTGTTGAAGATGATACAATAATTAGAAATGTTTATAAACAGATTTTAAAACAATTTGTTAAAACCTTATATGTTGCATCAGATGGTAAGGAGGGTTATGATAGTTACCTTATCAATAAACCTGACCTGATTGTTACTGATATTAAAATGCCCATAATGAATGGGCTTGATATGATAAACAAGATCAGGGAACAAGACAAAGAAATGCGCATCATAATAATGTCCGCCTATAGTGAGTCCAGATTTTTCATAAATGCCATTGAATCAGGGGTAAAAGGGTTTTTAATAAAGCCAGTTGAAACTCCTAACCTAAAAGATGTAATACAGGAACAGGCAAATGATATTTTAATGGAAAAAAGGTTGGATGAAGAGGCCCATAAAAGACATCAAGCTGAAAGTGAGCGCAATAAGGGAGAAGATTTATTGCGAGCATTATTAACTACAATAACTAGTTTCTTCCATGATGGTATTAATGATAAAGTACTGAACGCAGTTCTATCACTAATTGGTGATAAAACAAATGTTTCCCGTGCATATATCTTTAAAGTTCATTACGATGGTGATAAACAATTAATAAGTCAAAATAATGAATGGGTTGCTGATGGCATTACTGCTGAAATAAAAAACCCGGAACTGAAAAACATGGACATGAATTCGGATCACTTGTTAATAGTAAAGGAACGTTTATCACAAAAGCAGAGTCTTTTAGGTAAACCTGAAGATTTCATTGAGCCGTTAAGAAGCCAACTAATAAAACAAAGCATAAAATCTCTAATTATCATACCAATCTTTGTAAAAGAAACATGGTGGGGATTTGTTGGGTTTGATGATTGTTACGATGTTAGGAATTGGACTGATTCTGAGGTATATTCATTGGAGATGCTTGCTATAATGCTTGGTGGTGCCTTATACAGGAAAAAGGTTGAGGATGAAATGACACGTCTTAATCTAAAACTTGAAGAAAGAGTTTTGGAAAGAACAAAGGAATTAGAACTGGAAATAGTAGAACGCACAAATGCACAAATGCGATTAAAGGATAGTGAAGAGAAGTACAGGTTAATATATGAGAATGCAAATGATGGTATATTCCTACTCATAAATAATGTAATTATTCTAATAAATCCAAAAGTATCTGAAATACTTGATGCTCCTCCTAAGAATATCATAGGATATGCCTTGGGAGAGTTTGTTAAGGATGAATATATAGAGATAATCAAGAAATCATTTAGTGAAAATTCAGTTAATAAGTATGAAGTTGAGGCTCAGGTTCAACTTAAGAATGAAGTTTGGTTGGAAATGAAAGCCACATCGATATTTTGGGAAGATGATCCTGCATACCTTGTATTTGTGTCGAACATTACAATGCGCAAAAAAGCAGAGTATGAGGTAAATAGCCTCAATAAAAATCTCGAAATTCGAATTGAAGATGAAATTAAAAGAGTTAATGCACAACAGCAATTGTTGGTGCAAAAATCAAAACTAGAATCAATTGGTGAACTGTCTGCAGGTCTTGCTCATGAAATTAATCAGCCACTGGGAGGTATTTCAATGGGATTGGAAAACATAATGATTAACCTTAGTTCTGATAGCATTGATAATACTTATCTAAAAACAAAAATAGATGTATTGTTCTCGGATATTGAACGGATTAAAAAGATAATAGAGCATGTTAGATTGTTCTCAAGAGATCAGGATAGTGCTAAGGTTGATAAGTTTAGTATATCTGACGTTATTAATAATGCATTGGGACTTGTAAGCAAGCAGATGAGAGGGAAAAATATTGAATTAATAACACCATCCATGGATGATGGAATAGCTATTATGGGCAATCAATATCGCTTAGAGCAAGTATTTCTTAACATATTGTCAAATGCAAGATATGCTGTTCAAGAAAAGGAAAAGACAATATCCCCTGAGAAGTTCAATAAAAAGATAGATATAAATATTCACAAGGATAATGGGTTTGCGAAAATCATAATCACTGATAATGGTATAGGTATCGACAATTCAATAATCTCAAAAGTATTTGATCCATTCTTTACAACAAAAAGTGAAGATAAGGGTACTGGTTTGGGGTTATCTATTTCATATGGTATTATCTCAGAAATGGATGGCAAAATAGATATTGAAAGTAAACCAAACGAATTTACCAAAATGACCATTCAATTACCTATAGTTTAATAAATGGAAGAAAAAATAAACATACTTATCATAGATGATGAGCCAAGAGTGGCAGATGAAATAGAAGAATTCCTTCATACAAGAGATTATACTGTTTTCAAAGCAAACGTGCCAAGCAAGGCTTTCAAGGTTCTTGAGAAAGAGAATATAAATATAGTAATACTTGATATCAAACTTCCTGAAATGGATGGGATTGAAGTTCTCAAGAAAATTAAGGCAACATATCCAGATATTGAGGTTATTATGATCTCAGGCCATGGCGATATGGAAATAGTAATTCAGGCTATGAGATTCGGGGCAACCGACTATTTTGCTAAACCATTCAGGTTATTTGAAATTGATAATGCCATATCTCGAACCACAAAATACCTAGAACTGAATCAAAAACTTAAAAGTGTAGAACAGAATGTTCATGAACTTTCAAAAAAAATTCTTAGTACACAAGGTGCTAGATTGATTGGGAATAGTAAACCCATGAAAATTCTCATCGACTTAATAGAAAAAGTAGCAAAAGCGGAAAACACCTCTGTACTAATTTTAGGAGAGAGTGGCACAGGTAAGGAGTTGGTTGCTCATGGTATACACCAGCTTAGTAAGCGCAGTAAGAAGATGTTCTATTCAGTAAACTGCTCAGCCGTTCCAGAGAGTTTATTTGAAAGTGAGTTCTTTGGTCATAAAAAAGGTGCTTTTACTGGCGCTGTTGAGGATAAATCAGGTTGGTTTGAAATTTCTAATAATGGCACATTATTTCTTGATGAAATTAGTGACATGCCATTGGGACAACAAGCAAAGCTACTAAGAGTCTTGGAGGAACGTACGGTTAGCAAAGTTGGATCAAGAAAATCAGTAGATGTTGATGTAAGAGTTGTGGCTGCAAGCAATACCAAATTGGAAGAATTAGCTTCTGAAAATAAATTTAGACTGGATTTATACCACAGACTTAGTGTATTTGTTATAAACGTTCCTCCTTTGAGAGATCGTAAAGATGATATACCACTGCTGCTCAATTATTATTTGGACTTTTATAATAAGCAAATGCAAAAGCAAGTGTTAAAGGTAGATGATTCAGTTATGTCATCATTAATGAATTATAATTTTCCAGGAAATATTAGAGAGTTAAGAAATATTGTTGAACGCGCTGTTATTTTATGCGATACTGATACAATAAAATCAGAACATGTTACACTTTCCGGTGATTTAAATTCTGAAAATAATGATAGTTCTTCTGAAAATATATACTCTAATGATAACCTTGACTTAGAGTATCATGAAAGAGAGTTAATAAAAATGGCCTTGAAGCGCACAGACAACAATAAATCAAAGGCGGCAGCTATGTTAAATGTAACTTGGCAGGCACTTGACCGACGAATGAAGAAGTTTGGATTGGAGTAGAGTAGGGGTAGATTAACAATGTATAATCCCTTATATTGATTCTGATACATTGATACATACAACAAAAAAAACTCTGGAATGGTAAAAAACCAAACCAGAGTTTTATATTCTGAGGATAATTGTTGTACTATTTTACTGCATCAACAATAGCTTTGAAAGCTTCGGGATTATTCATAGCAAGATCTGCAAGAACTTTACGGCTTATTTCGATATTCTTGGCGTGTAACTTACCCATAAATACAGAGTAACTCATATCGTATAACCTTGCAGCTGCATTAATCCTTTGAATCCATAATGCTCTGAAATTACGTTTATTAACTCGTCTGTCTCGGTATGCATATACTTGTCCTTTTTCATATGCATTTTTGGCAACCGTCCAAACATTTTTTCTGCGACCAAATTGTCCTTTGGTCTCCTTCATGATCTTTTTTCTACGTGCTTTTGAAGCAACGGTGTTTACTGATCTAGGCATTTTAATTTAATTTTTTTATTATCATAGCGTTTCCGTTTGGAACTCTTCATGTGCTATGACAAACGTTAAACATTAGTTTAGCTACGAATCATTAATCTGATATTCTTTTCATCTGCCTTATCTATGATGGCAGAATATGTCAAGTTGCGTTTACGCTTCTTTGACTTCTTTGTCAGAATATGACTTTTGTAAGCATGCTTTCTTTTAATTTTACCTGAGCCCGTAAGAGTGAACCTCTTTTTGGCACCGGATTTAGTCTTCATTTTTGGCATTACTTAAATATTAATTATTAATTAGAAATTTATTTTTTTGGAGCTACTATCATTATCATTCTCTTTCCTTCAAGTTTAGGCAAGCGTTCAACCTTACCAAACTCTTCAAGTTCCTGAGCAAATCTTAATAAGATATATTCTCCTTTATCTTTATATATTATCGATCTTCCTTTGAAGAAGACATCTACTTTAACTTTAGCACCTTCCTGAAGAAATTTAATGGCATGCTTTAGTTTAAAGTTAAAGTCATGATCATCAGTATTTGGTCCAAGTCTTATTTCTTTTACAACAACTTTAGCAGATTTGGATTTAATTTCCTTCTGTTTTTTCTTTTGTTCATAAAGAAATTTCTTGTAATCCATTATTTTACAAACAGGTGGATTTGCTGAGGGTGAAATTTCAACCAAATCCAAATCAAGATCTTCAGCTAGCGTTAAAGCATCTCTTAACTGGAAAATTCCAGTGTCAACATTTTCTCCCACCAATCTAACTATTGGAGCGGTTATAAATTTGTTGATCTTGTTTGGATCTTCCTTTTTTACAAAAGGTCTACGTGGGCCTCTTTTTCCTCTAAACTGTGCTATTTTAATGTCCTCCTATATTAGTTAATAATTACTTTAAATTCATCATAACTTCAACTTCTGAATTTATGATTTTTGAAATCTCTTCTACACTATATTTACCTAAATCCCCTTCACCATGTTTTCTAACAGAAAGGTTGTTATCGTTTTCTTCTTGTTCTCCCACGATAAACATGTAAGGAATTTTCTTAATCTCGGCATCCCTAATTTTTCTTCCAGTCTTTTCACTACGAGTATCTATGGCAGCTCTTATTCCCAATTCTTGTAGCAAAATTAGTATTTTTTTTCCGTACTCATTATATTTTTCACTGATTGGAAGTATTATTGCCTGCTCTGGTATTAACCATAGAGGAAAATTACCACCACAATGTTCAATTAACACAGCAACAAACCTTTCCATTGAACCAAATGGAGCACGATGTATCATTACTGGTCGATGCTTTTCATTATCAGCTCCATTGTAAGTCAGGTCAAACCTCTCAGGGAGATTGTAATCAACTTGAATTGTGCCAAGTTGCCATTTACGTCCTATTGCATCCTTTACCATGAAATCCATCTTTGGACCGTAGAAAGCAGCTTCACCATACTCAATAACAGCATTTAATCCACGCTCTTCAGCTACCTCTATTATTGCCTTTTCAGATTTATCCCAATTTTCAATACTTCCTATATATTTCTCATGGTTATCAGGATCACGTAATGATATCTGAATTATTACTTCTTTAAAATCTAAAGCTGCAAAAATCTGTTGTATTATATCAATTACTCCATTGAACTCGTCCTTTATTTGTTCTGGAGTACAGAATATATGGGCATCATCCTGTGTAAAACCTCTTACCCTTGTTAACCCATGTAATTCACCACTTTGCTCATAACGGTATACAGTGCCAAATTCCGCGTATCTAATTGGTAATTCTTTATATGAATGAGGCTTAGAATTAAATATCTCACAGTGATGAGGACAATTCATTGGTTTTAAAAAAAACTCTTCACCCTCCACAGGGGTAGTTATCGGACGGAAAGACTCTGCACCATACTTATCATAATGTCCAGAGGTTTTATATAGCTTCACATTACCGATGTGAGGACTTATAACAGGCTCATAACCTGCTTTTCTTTGTACTTCTTTCAAATAGCTTTCTAGTCTTTCTCGAAGCTCTGCGCCTTTTGGAAGCCATAATGGTAAGCCTTGTCCAACTTTATGGGAAAAAGTAAAAAGATCAAGTTCTTTACCAAGTATTCTATGATCTCTTTTTTTAGCTTCTTCGAGAAGAACTAGGTATTCGTCAAGTTCTTTCTTTTTCGGAAATGTAATTCCGTATATTCTTGTGAGTTGCTTTCGCTTTTCGTCACCCCTCCAGTAGGCACCTGCTACTTTAGTTAACTTTATGGCTTTGATAAATCCTGTTGATGGAATATGAGGACCACGACAAAGGTCAGTAAATGAACCTGATTTGTAGAAAGTTATACTACCATCTTCCAATTCATTTATAAGTTCTAGTTTATACTCATCACCCTTTTCTTCAAAATAACTAATTGCATCCTTTTTTGAGACATCATTACGCTCATATGATTGCTTTTCTCGGGCAAGCTCCTGCATTTTCTTTTCTATCTTACCCAAATCTTTTTCAGAGATCTCATAATCCATGAAATCTACATCATAATAAAAACCCTGCTCTATATCTGGGCCAATACCGAATTTAACTCCTGGATAAAGTTTCTCAATGGCCTCAGCCATAAGATGTGCAGATGAATGCCACATAGCAGCTTTACCGTCATCATCGTTCCATGTAAGTAACTGCAAGTCTGCATCGGTATTAATCGGACGAGTTGCATCCCATACCTCTCCATTTATTCTGGCAGCCAAAACATTACGTGCTAAACCTTCGCTTATGTCACGAGCAACATCTAAAGCAGTAGTGCCTTCTTCATAGGAGCGAACTGAATTATCTGGTAAATGTATGTCTATCATTGTTATTTTTCCACAAAAAAATTGGCTGCAAAAGTAGTAAATAATTGAATATTACCAATAAAAAGGGTCAATTAAAACAAAAAATATATCAAATTTTATTTGAAGATGTGTATGGTATAATTACATTATTTATGAGAATATGAAATACATAACGTTTGACTCAATATAATGATTAATAAAAATTTAAAGTTTATACCAATAATTGCCTTTGACGTAAAGCATAGCCCACTATCATAACAGATTATAGATTAGGCATTAATAATGTTTTAAGAAAACGTTAATCTAAAACTCTAAATATTCATTTGTATATTTATAAGATGTGATTATTCCATTACCAAAAATTCTAGATGCAACTTTTAATGCATTTTCGTGTCTATAATGAAAACCCCTGACTTATGAAAAAACAATCATTTCTACTTGTGATTCTTACTGTTATGATGTCAGGTATTCTATCATCGCAGGTTCCTTTTGGGGTTAATTTAGCAGGAGCGGAATTCGGTACAAATATGCCTGGAACATACAACATCGATTATACATATCCCACAAGTTCCGAATTAGACTACTATAAGTCGAAAGGGCTTGATTTAGTTAGGTTACCCATTAGGTGGGAAAGAATACAGGAATCTTTAAATGGAAATATTAACTCTGCCGAATTACTCAGATTAAACTCATTTTTGCAATCAGCTGAAGATCGAAATATTGATGTAATTATTGACTTACACAATTACTGCAGATATAAACTAAACGGAGTTTATGAAATAATTGGATCGCCAAATCTTAGTATATCTGATATCAAGGATTTGTGGACTAAGTTATCATATGAGCTAAAGGATTCTCCAAATATATGGGGCTATGGAATTATGAATGAACCTCATGATTTATTGCCAAGTGCTCCATGGTTTAATATAGCCCAAGAGATTATTTATGGAATTCGTTCTAGTGATATTGATACAAGAATAATTGTTGGTGGAGATAGTTGGAGTTCTGCTGAAAGATGGCTGCAGTACAGTGATAACCTTAAAATCCTTGTTGATCCCTCGAACAAGTTAATATATGAGGCCCATGTTTATTTTGATAATGATGCGTCGGGTAGTTACAACCAAAGTTATGATGGGGAAGGTGCTTATCCAAATATTGGAATTGATAGAGTGACCCCATTTGTAAACTGGTTAGAAGATAATAATCTAACTGGTTTTATAGGCGAGTATGGTATTCCAGCTGACGATGATCGTTGGTTGATTGTACTTGATAACTTTTTAAGTCACCTTGAACAAAATTGTATCAATGGAACCTATTGGGCAGGAGGTCCTTGGTGGGGTAATTATAAACTATCCATAGAGCCTTACAATGGAAATGATAAACCTCAAATGAGTATCGTGGAGAAATACCTTACCACAAATGTTAATTGTTCAACGATAATTTACAATGATTTGAACGAATCTACCACTGAATTAATCGTTTATCCAAATCCATTTTCAAACCATCTATTCATAAATGATATTAAAGATGGTGAGCTAATAGAAATTTATGATATCAGTGGAAGGTGCTATAAGAGTAAAAGATCAAAGGGTACAATGATTGACGGATTAGGTTTGCTAATGCCTGGAATATATATAGTTAGGTCTCAAGAAGGTTTGATAAAAAAAATAGTCAAGTATTAATTAAAGCATCATATTATTAGATTTGTAAAAGAATTTGTTCAAAACAATTTAAATGAAAGAATGCATTTACATAGTTATCATTAGCATATTTTTACATGGATGTAATGAAAATTGCGATGAAGTAAATACCAATGATATAAATGGTCTGTGGTCTCTAGAAGTTATGGAGCAAAAAGATATTAATACGGGTGAATGGCGTGAATGGAGAAATGGAATGCAAGGATATTTACTCTATGACGATAATGATAACATGGCCCTGCACCTCACAACTGAAGGCTATGAAGAAACTGATTTAAGATTTCCCAATTTTACCGATACCATTTCTATTGATGCGTTGAAACATTTAACAAACTCTTATGTCTATTTTGCAAAATATAAAGTAGATAAAGAAAACAATATTGTAGAACATTCTAGAATTTCTCATTCCAATCCTGGAGATTGGAATAAGGTGGTAAGAAGAGGATTTGAACTTAACAAAGATACGCTGATTATAAGGCCATTAGAAGATAGCAATTCTGGCTTGAGGTTGACTTGGATTAGATATTAAGGCATGAAAATATAATAATTAATGCTAATGTTTAGTTTTTATAAGAGAGTTAATCATAAGAACTTACTTATGCTAAAAGATATTCGCATCTAGCTTTTTCAACTATCACGTTTGGGTCAGGTAATCCCGAGCTTCATTATTATGAAGTAATTATCAAAAACAGCATTTCAACTGTTAGCATTAGCGAAACAATTTTATTAACTAAAAATACAGAGCTATGAAGAAACTAACAATAACACTATTGGTATGTATTTTGACATTTTCTGCGGTACAAACTATTGGACAAACAAATGACAGAATTGTATTAGGCTATTTTCCTTCTTGGTCAGAAACATGGACCACCACAAACCAAAACTCCTCACTAAGAGAAGTCCCTAATTTTGTTAATTATATATTTCTTGCTTTTGCAAAACCAAATTTAGAGTATATCTCAGGCTCCTATGATATATCAGCTACAGGAATAGAAACTCCATATGATGGTTGTCAACTAAAGGAGAGTGTTTCTGCTCTTAAGGATAAAGGTATTAATGTAATATTATCCATTGGTGGTGAAACTTATTGGGGAACCCCTGACGCATATAACATAGATTATCAACAAATAAAGGATCTTGTTGATGACATAGGGTTTGCTGGTATAGATTGGGATTATGAGCCCAATGGTTCCTTTGCGGAAATAGGTAATCCAACTAATGTTCAGCATTATATAGATTTTTTTAATAACTCAAGAGCACTAATGCCAGAAAGTGAAGGTTACATTTTAGCATGTGCTCCCAGCGGTGTTGGGGCTCTGGGAGGACAAATTAATGATGATCCAAATTCTCTATTTGCATTTGCAAATAGAAATAGTCTCACAGGAGAAAATGATAATAACTTGTATAATGGAGCAGCTGTAACAAATGGGATTAATTTATTCGGATTTACATCAACAGGTCATATGATACCAGTGATACAGAGTGTTGGAGATAAAATAGATTTGATAGCATATCAAGGTTATAATGCTGGTGGTAGTACAAACCGTTCAATAATGTATGACGCATACGCTTATTATGCTAATCAGTATGGTTTCAGTATTGCTGCGGGTGTTCATTATCCAAATGAACCGTGGGGTCCCTATTATGAATACACTCATACAAATGTAGCATCATTATCAAATCACATACTCCAACATCCTGAAAGAATAGATAGTGATGATGGCATCATGATATGGCAAATTCTTCTTGAAAACCCAGCTTTAAATAGCTCAGCCTATTCATATATGAATGTAGCATCAATGGTTTTAGGAGGAACCTCAGAAAATACAGCGATTCAAAATGCAAATAATTATTCATTGGCTCCTTATACTGGAGGTGCACAAGGATGTAATTCCGGTGGTGGCGGTGTTTATTGTGGTGTAAATGAATATAATATTAGCTATTCATACCCCGAACCAAATACGCAAGTTTATTATGAATGTAAAATATGGTATAATCAATGGTATGCTAACCCAAATGAGGTTCCTGGTGTTAATAGCGTATGGGTTGAAGAATCAGTATGTTACGAAGATCCTAGTTGCATTGCTTCTATAGAGGATAACTCGGATAATAATATTATCGTATTTCCAATACCCTCCAAAAGTTATATCCAAACCTTAGGTGCAAATAAAAATGAGAAATATTTTATATACAATACCTTTGGTCATAATATTGAATCTGGTTTTATAAGTGATGACCAAATGATTGACATTAGAAGTTTATCATATGGGTTATATTTTCTTAAATTTGAAAACGGAACAACAATAAAATTTCTAAAGAATTAACGCTTACTTTAACAAATAGTTATATCCAATGATTTGTTGTTTCCCTATTTTTAGGTAAATAACTTTTTTTGTTTGATTTTAGAGAACTTCCAACATAATGAGCAGTAAAAAAATTGGATTCTGGTCGAGTACATCTCTAGTAGTTGGTAATATGATTGGTTCGGGAGTATTTTTATTACCGGCATCCTTGGCTGCATTCGGATCAATTAGTCTGTTAGGTTGGCTATTCTCATCATTGGGAGCCATTTTGTTGGCAGTTGTTTTTGGCAAACTAGCCAGAGTGGCACCAAATACCATAGGCGGCCCCTATGCTTACACTAGATTAGGTTTTGGGGATTTTCCCGCCTATCTTGTTGCATGGGGTTATTGGATCTCCATATGGGCAACAAATGCAGCAATTGCTGTTGCTTTCGTTGGATATTTGAATGTTTTTTTCCCTGTCATTTTAGAATACAAACCATTGGCAATTTGCTTGGGTTTGGGAGTCATATGGATATTTACTTGGATAAATTCAAAACCCATAAGAACAGTTGCTCTTATTCAAATAATAACAACTATTTTCAAGATACTACCCATATTCCTCGTGGGCTTCATAGGTATAGCATATATAAATTCAGAAAATTTTTATCCCATTAACATAAGTGGCGAATCAAATTTTTCTGCAATAACTTCCACTACAACATTAACTCTCTTTGCTTTTTTAGGAATGGAAAGTGCAACTGTGTCAAGTAAATTCACAAAAGATGCATCAACTACCATAAGAAAGTCCACTATGATGGGAACTCTTGTAACAGTAATTGTGTACATACTAAGTTCTGTTGCTATTATGGGTATTGTTCCACAAGAAATTCTGGCTAAATCCAGTGCTCCCTTTGCTGATGCCGCTGGCGTATTCTGGGGAGAAGCCGCTAAGTATGTAGTTGCAGGAGGTGCAGTGGTAGCAACCCTAGGCGCTTTAAATGGTTGGATTCTAATTCAGGGACAAATACCAATGGCAGCGTCAAGTGATAATCTCTTTCCAAAGATTTTTGGGAAAGTAAATAGTAATAACTCACCAATTCTTGGCATTATATTATCAAGTATTCTTGCTTCCATATTAATGAGCTTGAATTATTCTAAAAGTTTAATAGACGCTTTCACATTTATGATGAAACTTTCTACTCTTTCAGTTTTAACACCATACTTGTTGTCTACGCTTAGTTTAATGATTATAATATGGAAGACTGAGGGAAAGATTTCATTGGGAAAATTAATTTTGATTTCTTCATGTGTTGTTTTTTGTGTCTGGGTAATTATAGGTTGTGGACTAGAAATAGTATGCTGGGGTCTATTGTTATTAGCGGTTGGAATCCCATTTTATTTTAAATTAGTAAAAAAATAAGCGGATTTAAATGGAAAGGTTCTATGTAAACCCAGATATTAGAGTTGCAGAAACACTGCCAGCCTCATTTTATCGAAGTCAAAATATTTTTAATGCTCTTAAGGATAAAGTTTTTGAGCAAACATGGCAATGGATAGGAGATACAAATAATATTTTACCGAGTGCGGAAAGTGTTTATCCATTTGTATTTCTTGATAAGTTCATTTCTGAACCTATGGTAATGATTAAAGATGGGACGGGAGTTATAAGATGCTTCAGCAATGTATGCACACATCGTGGAAATATAATAGCACATAATCCTGAAAAAGCTGATCAATTGGTTTGTTTGTACCATGGAAGGCAATTTAATTTGGATGGTAGTCTAAAAAGAATGCCAGAATTTAAAGATGCCAAAGATTTTCCAAGAGCATGTGATAATTTGCATGAATTTGAAGTTTTTAATTGGTCAAATCATTTATTTGTTGGACTGAAGCCCATATTTGATTTTACTGAAGTTATTGATGTTATGAATGAACGCATAGGGTTTTTACCAATTAAGAATTTTAAACTGGATAAAGCCATATGTTCCGATTATTATGTCAATTGTCATTGGGCGTTGTATTGTGATAACTATTTGGAAGGTTTTCACATCCCATTTGTTCATGAGGATCTAAATATCGCTTTAAATTATGGTAAGTACACCACAGAGTTATATGAACACATGAATTTACAAATAGGATACGCCGGAGGAACGGATGAAGTTTTTGATTTACCAGAAGGCCATCCCGATGAAGGTAAACAAATTGCAGCATACTACTACTGGGTCTTTCCAAATATCATGTTTAATTTCTATCCTTGGGGTTTATCAATAAACCTTGTCAAGCCAATAAGTCCTACAGAAACAAAAGTATCTTTTATAACTTATGTTTTTGATGCGAGTAAAATTGATAAAGGTGCTGGTGCAATGCTTAATAAGGTGCAAAAGGAAGATGAGTTCGTAGTTGAAGGGGTTCAGTCTGGAATACAATCCAAATATTACACTACTGGACGGTTTTCTCCAAAGATGGAAAAGGGAGTACATCATTTTCATATGTTGTTATCCAAATATCTTAATAACAAAGTAAAGGTTGCAACATAGTAGTATATATTTTAGAATTTATATTTAGAATTATTAAATTTGTTTCATTACAAAATTAAAGGATCAATCTTAATACCCTAAAAAGAATATTAATTATATACTTCTTCAAAAAAGAAAAGTATTATAATCATAAACAAAACAAGTAAACCCATGAAACATTTAGATATAATAGGACCTGGTCTTTTAGTAATAGGAATTGGACTGTTTTCATATTTTCTTCTTGGTATAATTGGACCAGTGGTAATAGGTGGAGCAGGAACAGGTGGTTTTATACTGTACTTAAAAACAGGGTATAAATATCGCTTTGATACATCCAAAGTTATAATCTCATATCTCTTAACCATAATTTTCTTTACTATCCATGTATATGAAGAGTATATCTTTGGGTTTAACGAGGTGGCATCAAGTTTATCTGGTACAGTAGTAACTCAAAAAGAATTTCTAACATTTGCAGGTTTCTTCGCTCCAATAATGTGGGTTACAGGAGCTATTTTAATAATAAAGAGATGGGCAGTTGGTTATTATTTTTTAACCTTCTTCTTCGTTGCAATGACTATTGCTGAGCTTACACACTTCATCTTCCCATTCGTATTATACGGTGAGTGGAAATACACTGCTGGAGTTGCCACTGCAGCTCTTCCGCTTATTCCAGCATGGTTTGGCCTCATAATCACGCTAAAAGAAACAAGAAAATTAAAGTATGCCAAAGCTTAAGTATTTAATTATCATATCCTTTTTGCTATTTACCCCCATTGGGGTGCTTGGTCACAATAGTTTACGAACAGAGAAAGATGTTGTTGTGTATTTAATTGCCCTTGGTATAGTAATGCTTACAATATCTTTTGTATGGATAGTTAGCAAGTGGATAGATAAAAATAGAAATAATTGATATTTATACCTCTATATTTTTTCACTGACGTTGATCATCAGTTACTCAACTAAGTGAATTCAGTACTTTTGTAGCTTTTTCCATTGTTAATACTAAAATGACATGAAACATTTATCATTAATCTTTTTAACTATTTTTTCATTACAAACTTTAGCACAAGACAATAATATTAAGGATATTCTAAAAGAACATGAGTTTGAAATCCAATATTTAACAACGAGTTTAAAAGATGGTAATGCAGAATATTTTTTTGATGTAAAGATATCAACTACCAATGGTGATAAACATAATATTGAAATTGCCAAGTTTGATCCAACCAAAGCAGTGGGAGAGAGGTGGATTTTGATATCTGTAAATAACAACACTCCAAGTACAGATGACTTTATAAAATTCAATAAGGCACACAATACTCAAAAAAGTGGGGTTAATGGAAAGATAGATGCAAGTTCATGGACTATAGTTACCAATGATAGTAATTATCTAGTTCTTAGTTATAGATTTGATAAGTCAACTCTTCCTGAAAAATATAAATTTCTTGGTGATTGTAAGGGCTTAGCTTACTTTAATAAGAAAACTAAGAGATTAGAAAAATCGGAATTTGTTAATGAGAGCCCCTTAAAGGTAAAAATATTTAAGGTTGATGAGCTTGACATGGTAATGTACTATGAATATATATCGAAAGATAATACATATGTGATTGAAAGGGAAGTTATAGATATGGAGGGAAGATTACTGGGGACAAAAGTAACTGTTAAAGAAGTAGATGATTTCTCTAATTATAGAAAAAATTGACAGGAATTTAAGTTTTCCATACTATCCTAATTAAAAACTTAGAATAGATTAATAGTTGTAATTGGATCATAGTAATTGTAAATAAAATCTATTTTATTTGACTACATAGTTTTGCAATAAGCTGAATGCCTGTTTATTACCCTGATAATAAGCGAGCTATTATAATTTGTTGTTCGTATTAAAAAAAATCAGACTTTTACCCCTAAAATACTTTAATGCTAAACGCTTACATAAAAGGTACGGGATCCTATGCTCCTAAAAATATAGTTAAAAATGATTTTTTTGATAGTATAGGATCATCTGACAAATGGATTTATGAGAACCTCGGAATAAAAGAGCGAAGAATTTCTGAAGGTGAAACAACAAGTGATCTAGCATATAATGCAGGATTGATTGCCATAAAAGATGCTAATTTAACTCCTGAAGACATAGATCTGATAATTGTAGCCACAGCAACACCAGACCGACTTGCTCCATCATGTGCATGTTTTGTTCAGCAAAAACTCGGAGCAAAAAACGCAGTTGCTTTTGATATTTCTGCTGTATGTTCTGGTGCGCTATTTGCAACTTCTACGGGTGCTCAATACATAATAAATGGGATGTATTCCAATGTTATTGTAATAGGTGCTGATACATTCTCTAACATAACCGACTGGAATCGAAGAGACGCTGTATTTTTTGGAGATGGTGCAGGAGCAATTGTTCTTTCTGCAACTAATGATAAAAGTAAAGGGTTTTTAGATTTTATTTTACATACGGATGGAACAGGTAAGGAACACTTTACCATACCAGCAGGAGGATCTGAAACACCAGCATCTATGGATACCATTGACAATGGTAAACATTTTTTTCAAATGAATGGACCTGAAGTGTTTAAGACTGCAATTAAAGTTGTTCCTAAATGTATTAATGAGATCCTTACAAGGAATGATATTTCCATTGACGAAATACAATTTCTGTTACCGCATCAACCGAGCATAAAAATTCTTCAGGAAATTGCAAAAAGAATAAATATGCCATTTGAAAAGGTAAAAACAAATATGGATCGATATGCGAACACCTCAGGAGGTACAATACCAATAATTTTGGATGAAACCAAAAAGAATAATGAATTTAAGAAAGGCGATTTATTATTGTTTGCAGCTGTTGGTGCTGGTTGGACATGGGGAACAGCTCTTTATAGGTGGTAATCTCAATATGAACTATTAAATACTAAGAAAATATGTTATCAAATAAGATCTTTTTAATCACTGGAATAGCCGACAATCACTCCCTTGCGATGTATACTGCGAAAGAAATTATCAAACAAGGAGGTAAGGTAATATGTACAGGATTGGGTGTAAGTGAACATCATAAAGGTTTATCAGAGAAAGCTAAAATATTCCTAACAAAGAATTTTGAGGATTTTAAGAATGCAGTATCCGAGGAGATAGAGGAGGCTCAGGTTGAAATATTAGATGTTACCATCGATGAAAACATAGAATCATTTGCCAGAAATCTGTCCCAAAGAAATATTAAACTAGATGGAATGCTCCACGCCATAGCCATGGATAAAACCATTCGCAACAAAGAAGTGAAACCACTTATCGATGTCACCAAAGATGAATTCTGTGATACCATGGATGTATCTGCATATTCTCTAATAAGACTTATACATTACCTCCTAAAACATAATGTGTTGGAACGAGGTAGTTCAATATGTTCATTAAGCTACATTGCAGCAGAGAAAGTTACATTTCATCCATATCGAAACATAAGTATTGCAAAAGCTGCTTTGGAAAGAATATCGGTGGAGTTAGCAGATGAGCTTGGTAGATCACATGACATTCGTGTTAATGTGATTAGGTTTTCTCCATTTATGGGAAGTAAAGCTGGTAACGCAACACTTAATATCGAAGATGTCAATACTTCAGATAAAATGAGTCCACTTGGTAATGCAAAACCAATGGATCTAGCTCATGAGGTTGTTCACCTTTTTAGACCAAATCTTAGAATTACCGGTGAAATAAGACATGTGGATGGTGGATATCACATAACTGGTTAAATGTTGCCAATACATTATGTTTCAGAATATGGCCATTTACGTAAATAACTATAATGGGCATCCCTGTATAGAAATAATTGAATTATAATAATGATTAATAGCCTAAAAATAAAAGAGTTTGAGCAGCGTGTAAAGAATAAGTTTGACATTTATAATAGCTTGTTCTTAAATCTTCCTTATCCAAATGTAAATAATATTGGGATGCTAATACCACTTCTTCATAGTGTGTGTAAGCATGGTTTAGAATCTGGGAAAGACCCTCAAGAAACTCTGGACTATTTCTTTGATACTCATACTAATATAAAATCTGAAAAAGAAAAGATAGATTTTATGTTTAGGGTTATTCAGTACGTTGAAAGACAAGTTGTTTTGTATGATAGCGTTGAAGATGCTGCATTCAAGGATTTATTAGAACTGGAAGACAAACTATCTCTCAAAGATTACATTAAGATGTTAGATAATAAAAATGATGATGATGATTCAATAATCAATAAACTATCATCATTTAGCACACGTATAGTGTTAACAGCCCATCCTACTCAATTTTACCCTCCAGCAGTACTTGATATAATTGCTAAACTAAAAACACTCATTACTAATAATAGTATCGATGAAATTGATATTACGCTGAGACAGTTAGGTTTAACGTCTTTAATAAATTCAGAAAAACCTACTCCATTTGATGAAGCAAAGAATATAATATACTTCCTTCGTAATGTATACTATGACGCAGTAATTGATATTTATGCTGGTATTAAGAAGAATCTGAAAAGTAGCGATTTTAAAAATCATAAAATACTTCGATTTGGATTTTGGCCAGGAGGTGATAGAGACGGAAACCCATTTGTGACAGCTAACATAACAAAAGATGTTGCAGATGAACTTCGTATGAATTTAATGAAATGCTACTATAAAGACCTAAAAGCATTGGAGAAGAAACTAACCTTCAGGGGCATTAAAGAGATAATTTCTAGTCTAAGGTCAAGATTATATGTTACAATGTTTGATAAAAATAAAACAATTAAATATGATAATATATTAAATCCATTAATTGAGATCAAGGAACATTTAGCCTCAAACTTCAATGGTATTTATATCCAAGATGTTGAAAATCTAATTGATAAGGTTGAAATATTTAGAACCCATTTTGCGTCGCTTGACATAAGACAAAACCACACCGTTCACAAGCAAGTTGTTGAAGAAATACTTGTAAAGGAAGGATTTGTAAAGAACAATATTGATGAACTTGATAAGGAAGAGTTGAAGCATATACTTTTAAATGAGAACTTCAATATCGATGCAAATGACTTTTCAGATACCATTGTAAGTGATACAATCAGGACCATATCTCAAATCAAGGATATTCAAATAAAAAATGGAGAAGAGGGATGTAATAGATACATAATTAGCAATTCCGAAGATATCTTTGCAGTTTTATATGTGTTCAGCCTTCTAAGGTGGTGTTGTTGGAAGCAAGAGGATATTCCGATTGATATCATTCCCTTATTTGAGTCAATGGAGAGTATGAAAAACTCTGCAAATATTATGAAAGAACTGTTTGATACACCTGAGTACAAAAGTCATTTGCTCCAGCGTAATCGTATTCAAACCGTTATGCTTGGATTTTCTGATGGTACCAAAGATGGAGGTTACTTGCAAGCAAACTGGTCTATCTTCAAAACAAAAGAGAATTTGTCAAAGTTGTGTGAAGGATATGATATAAAACCAATATTCTTTGATGGTAGAGGTGGTCCACCAGCCAGAGGAGGAGGTAAAACACATAGTTTTTATGCTTCCCAAAGTAAAAATATTGCAAATCACGCTATAGAGCTTACGATACAGGGACAAACAATTTCAATCAATTATGGTACAAAAGAGCATTTTATTTATAACTGCGAGCAATTAATTACATCCGGTTTATACCAGAGTTTGTCTGATAGCGAAAATATTATTTCCGGTGAATCAAGAGAAATTATTGAGTCATTAGCACGATTAAGTTTTGTTAAATATAATGAACTTAAAAACCATAAAATGTTTATACCGTACCTGGAGAATAAAAGTACTCTGAAATTTTATGGTGATACAAATATAGGAAGTAGACCAACAAAAAGAGGTAAAAAAGATAAACTTGACCTTAAGGATTTAAGAGCTATACCTTTTGTTGGTTCGTGGAGTCAACTAAAGCAAAATGTTCCGGGTTACTTTGGCCTAGGAACAGCCTTAAAAGAAATGGTTAATGATGGATATTTGGATAAGTTACAAAAGCTTTTTAAGGAAGTCCCATTTTTTAGAACACTAATGTTAAATAGTATGATGTCATTGACCAAATGCTACTTTGACCTTACTAAGTACATAGCAAATGATAAGCAGTTCAAGGATTTCTGGAATATTTTACACGATGAATATTTGCTATCAAAAGAAATGACATTGCTAATATCTCAATATGAAATTCTTATGCAGGAAGAACCCGTGTCCAGAAAATCCATAGAGATAAGAGAAAACATAGTGCTTCCCCTTTTGGTAATACAGCAATATGCATTTCAAAAAACCGAACAAGGCTCTTCACATTCCTTAAATTATCAAAAAATAATAAGACGCTCCCTCTATGGAAATATTAACGCAAGTCGTAATTCAGCCTAAAGCCTGATGTTGATATGATCATTCGATTATACATCGAAACCATGATATTCTAATACGATTATTTTCCCTTCCCAATACCAAGGCCAGAAGTTTATGGTCTAGAAGTTTCATTGTCTGGTGCTGGAGATTATGTAATAAACACATATCAGACGAGATTACATTGATGATGTATCGGTGAGAGTATATCCAAATCCTACCTCAAACAGTCTTAATTTAGAGTTTAATATGATTGATGAGTCTACCGTTGATATTTACCTCCATGATAATACGGGCAATGTAGATGATCTTTATTTTATTGGAACAACTATATCTCCTAAGAATTCATACTAAATAAAGATGTATTAGAATTTAAAAATTATTATAATTTTACTGATGATGATTGTATGATAATGTTTTTTTAATTTGATATAATGGTACACGGCACGCACAATGCAAAAGTTGATAAAAGAAATGATGACATCTTTATTCATGTAAATGGTGAACTACTAAAAAGGAAGGATGCTAAAATATCTGTTTTTGACAGTGGATACCTTGTGGGTGATGGGGTATGGGAGGGTATGAGACTTAAGGAAGGAGTCCTCATTTCTCAAAGCTTACATTTTGATAGATTGTGGCAGGCCGCTTATACCATAGGAATCAAACTTAATTTCAACCGCAAGGAACTTGAGGAGAAGATATGGAGTACTATTAATGCCAATGACATGCATGATAATGTTCACATCAGAATTATGGTTACACGCGGTATAAAAAAAACACCATCCCAGGATCCAAGGTTAACAATATCAGGACCAAATCTTGTAATCATAGCTGAATTTAAAGAAGCTTCTGGTGAAACAAAGGAACGTGGTATAACTTTATTTACGAGCACTTATAGAAGAGGATCACCAGACTATTTAGATCCACGATTGAATTGCCATAGTAAACTACATGAGGTTCAAGCATTAATTCAGGCCATTGAAGCAGGTGCGGATGAAGCTCTTATGCTTGATGTAAATGGGTTTGTTTCAACATGTAACGCCACAAACTTTTTCATAATTAAAAATGAAGAAGTATGGACATCAACTGGTCAGTATTGCATGAATGGGATAACTCGAGGAAAGGTAATTGCATTATGCAATGAGAATAACATAGTTTGTTTGGAAAAGAATTTTTCATTATTTGATGTTTATGGCGCTGATGAAGCATTCGTAACAGGAACTTTTGGTGGTTTAACACCCGTAACTAAAATTGATGGTAAAATAATAGGAAAAGGTAATTATGGCTCCTTTACAAGAAAACTGAGTAATATGTATGATAAGGCCATTGCTGAGGAAGTTAAAAGAAATGTTAATAAATGAATGAAGATAACATAAAACGAATATGTCTTTGGTCTGGTCCAAGAAACATTTCCACTGCATTAATGTATTCATTTGCGCAACGTGAAGATACACAGGTATTTGATGAGCCTCTATATGCCTATTATTTGAATAATAGTAAAGCCTCAAAATACCACCCAGATTCACAAAAGATAATTTCTTCAATGGAAACAAATGGTAGTAAAGTTATTGATATGATGATGGGTAGTCATGATAAGCAAGTTGTTTTTTTTAAAAATATGACTCATCATCTAATGAATTTAGATCGATCTTTTTTAAATAATACAGTGAATGTTATTTTAACAAGAAACCCCGTTGAAATGTTACCATCGTATGCAAAAGTTATCAATAACCCATCCATGGACGATGTTGGGTATGCTCTTCAGGTTGATTTATTAAACTATTTAAATGAAAGAGATTTAAATCCATTAGTCATTGACTCAACCAAAGTATTATTAAATCCAGAGAAGGAATTGATGTATTTGTGTAAAAGAATTAATATTCCATTTAATGACAAGATGTTATTATGGAAACCACAACCCATAAAAGAGGATGGTGTATGGGCTAAACACTGGTATAAAAATATTCATAAATCTGAAGGATTTAATAAGTATAAACCAAAAACGGAACCATTTCCCATGGATCTTAATGCTTTGTTGGAATCATGTATTCCCTGCTATGATGAGCTTATGAGGTTTTCGAATTAATTATCCAGTAAATTATTTGAAGCTTGACGATAGTTTCATTAAAATAAAAAAAGCTCATCCTTACTTTGGATGAGCTTTTTACCTTAATTGCTAAGGTTATAATATTAAACTTTATTAATTACTTTCTCTACTATTGAGGAAGAAAAGTAAAGCTAATACGGCTGTTATTATAGCATTACCGTAAGCTGTAGCACCTCCGGCAGCGCCGTCAAAAATATGATAACCAATGATTAATAACCACATTAACTCTCCAAGAGCCCATAACATTCCAAATCCTTTTAATGAGTCACCTGCAATATCTGGGGTTTTCCACAATAAGATTCCTAGAAAAAGGAATGTTACACCCATAAATTGACCTATTGTTGTCGTTTCTCCATTAATAATCTCAAAATTGGCCATTTCGAAGAACATATCTGTGAAAAATAAGCCCATTATTCCATTCAATAAAAAAATGATGGAATTAATTCTGAAAACTAGTTTTAAATTCATAGTATATTTAGTTATTAGTTAGATACCTCAAAACTACAAATTAAAATCTATGTTTCAAATTAATGAAATCTTATGTGAGATTACATAAGAACAAGGCCATAAGCTATTATGGGGTGGTAAACTTAACATAAGTACAGAGATTAATATATCTAGAACCTTTATGAAATAAAATAATGCTTCGCTTAAATATGAAGATATAGCGAAAATAATGAGTTATTATTTTTAAGTTCAAAGTATAAATACAAAAAAAAGGCGCGATTTTAACAAATCGCGCCTTAGTTAATAAATACTTTTCTAATAAATTATGAAGCCCTAAAAGGTAAAAATGGACTTTGTATCCATTTAACTAAACTGCTTATTATTCCATAGAAGAAATAATAGATCGCTAACGAAACATATAACTTAGCTAGAATAGCAACTACTCCAACATATTGCCATAATACAGCATAGAAACCATTAACACTCCAAGCTTCTCCAGAGGATACCATTGGATTCCAAGCGTACCAATCAGCAAAGACATTGCTAATAAACTGAAGATGAAGTAGCTCTGCTAATGCAGCTACAGCTAACATTGGAAGACCAAATGCGTAATCAATCTTTGCGGTCCAGGCTGTGGAAAACTCCCCTGAAACATCAAGACTAGTAACCCAAGTGATTGTCATGCATATTGCACCAAACAATGCAACTAATGCAGAAACATATCCAAATAACTTAATATTTGCTATGGCGAAGTCTCTAAATACAAAATCTACTATTCCGCTTTTGGACTCAGATAAGCTATCTCCTGCAGACCTTACGACCTGTGCAATAGGAAATGCGGCATAAACCCAAATAATCATAGCAATCACAACGCTTAATATACCAATTCCTTCACCCATGCCACCACTCCATATAGGAGAAAGCACCCATATTATTGAGCTGATTAAGATAACAAATGCAGCAACGGTGTAGATAGTTCCTACCCACTTTGCAATTTTGTGCTCCGAATCTTCTACCATTGAATTAAAATTATTCATTGGAAGATTACTGTTGATAGTTTTTGGAAGATCAAAAAACTTTTTTACATTTTTTTCCATAAAATTTAATTATTAGTTAGATATCTCAAAACTACAAATAAAAATCTATGGTTCAAATTCATAACCTCTTAATCCATAGTGAATAACTGAAATAACACCCATATTAACTTACTTTCATTTTGTGTCCAATGTACTGTTTTTAATGATTATCCTACAAATAGAGCAATTTTTATAATGGTTGTTAATAAGTAATTGAAATAGACCATAAAATGAGCATATTTATGGGGGAATTTTTTAATTTATACTATTAATAGTATGATGAATCGACTACTAAATTATTTCAGTATTTATTAAAAAATTGATTAGTAGATCAATAGAAAAATTAATTATATTTACTTAAAATTAATAAACAAATTTGTTATGAAAAAATTATTAATGCCACTCATGGTGGCGATTATTGTTATGGTTTCGAGTTGCGATATGCAAACTAAAAAAACCAAGGTGGTTAGTGTTGATGATAAAGCAGTTGCTTTAGCCAAGGATTTTTCCAAAAAATTTGAAACTAACTATAATGAAGGTAACTCTGAAGGAGTTGCGCTACTCTTTACTAATAATGCCATAAGAGTTATTGGCACAAGTCAGAAAGCTATAGTTGGTTTTGAGTCAATCAAAAATTCTTTTGAGTCAGAAATCGGTAATAATGGTATTTTGGAAGGGGCAACCATAGCCATTACCACAAAAACAGCTCGTTTTTTAACAGATGAATTTCTTATTGGTTGTGGAACATGGGCTATCATGAATAAGGATAATCAATCAGTAATAAGTGGAAAATGGGGTAATACCTTTAAACTGATTAATGGCGAGTTAAGAATTTTTATGGAGTCTGCTTATCCAAATACATTGGATGGTATGGATTCAGTTAGTAGGTTAATTCCAATTGAGGCACATCATGTTTTTGCTTTAACTACCAAAAAGAATTATCGTAAGATAGAAGCTTCTATTAATGATTTTACAAATCTATTTAATACCAAGGAATTTAACGCTCTTTCCAAAGAGTTTACTGAAGATGGAATAAGATCTGTAAGTGGTATTAAAGATATTATTAAAGGTAGAAAAGCAATTGCAGGATCATTTATAAATGAAACTGAAGGTATACTAAACGCATCCGTATCAGGATTTAAAAATGTTGGAAATTCATTTATTGTTGCTTATGGACAATGGAATTTGACTGATATTGACGGTAATTTGATTGAATATGGTCAGTGGGGAAATGTTTTAGAAGTGATAGATGGACGTGCAATTATTGTGATGGAATCTGCAGGTACATTTTATAGCAGATAGCATGCTATACATATTAAGTTTAATTATGTATTGTTATAGATCTAGGAACAATTTAATATAAATTACTGGTTGGCTTTTTAACGAGGCCAACCAGTTTCCATGCTTATGGTATAAAAAGTTCTAAAATTAATAACTGACACGAGTAATTACTTAATAGTAACTTAGTTGTAAAAACAATTTTTTTAATTTTAATAATGAGTATAGAAAATAAAACTAATCCACTAGACGGATTAATTGGAACATGGGAAGGTGATAGAGGAACTGATATAGCTCCGAAACCCATTATAGATGAAAACAATCCGTATTACGAGACCTTGGAATTTGAAGTTGTTGATATTGACATAGAGAATGCAGAAGAACAGCAACTATTAGCAATTAAATATTATCAATTAGTTAGAGAAAAAAAGGATGATAAAGTTTCTCATAGTGAAACGGGTTATTGGATATGGAATAAAGATGATGATACCATTATGTGTGCATTTGCAATTCCACGTGGTGTAAGTGTACTCGCTGGGGGATCATATGAAAGAATCTCTGATGAGGAAATTATATTTACGGTAACTTCTCATAAGGATGATCCAAATTATGGAATTGTACAATCACCATTCATGGAAAAAAAGGCTAAAACAATTGAGTTTAAGCGTGAGATAAGAATTAATGGAAATAAAATTTCATATCATCAAGAAACCATTGTAGATATATATGGTAAAATATTTAATCATACGGATGATAATTCCTTGGGCAAGCGTAAAGCATAATGTCGCTAAAAACCCAACATATTATGAAACATGCGCCTATTTCAAGACTGCTTAGGCTTTTATTGATTTCATTTTTTGTAGCAAACATATTGTCATGTTACAATTACAAACACAATAAGGTATTAATTATTGGAATTGATGGTTGTAAACCTGACGCTCTCCTAAAGGCAAAAACACCAAACATTGATAAATTGTGGAAGAATGGTTCCTATTCATTTTCAGCTACTACAGATGAACTAACGATTAGCGGTCCGTGTTGGACAAGTATGCTAACAGGTGTATGGCACGATAAACACAAAGTTATAACAAATAAATATCTAGGCCCCAATATTAAGCAGTATCCACACTTATTCAAAAGAGTAAAGCAGTTCAACCCAGATTTGAAAACATACTCAATAGTAAATTGGGAGCCAGTAAATAACATCCTTAATAGGGGAGATGCTGATTTTGTCCAAACTTTTGAAACTGATGAAGAAGTTGTTAAAAAGACGGTGGATGTTATTAAAAGTGATAATCCCGATATTATATTCGTACAGCTAGATGAAGTAGACATTGCAGGTCATACTCATTCATTTGACACTATAAGTAATGAATACCTTAAGGCCATTAGTGATGTTGATGAAATGGTAGGGCAAATAGTTAATGCTATGAAGAGCCGTGCTAGCTATGAAAAAGAAAATTGGTTGATCATTTTAAGTACCGATCATGGTGGTAGTGGTAATAATCATGGAGAAAATATAAAAGAACATAAAACCATATTTTATATAGTCTCTGGAAAGCGAGCTAACCAGGGATTGATAAAACAAGATGTATATGTTACGGATGTATCTATAACCGCATTGCATCACATGGGTATTCCAATAATGGCGGAATGGGATATAGATGGCAGAGTAATTGGTTTAGACCTATATTAAACTAGTATTAAAAATTTCTGTTGTATTTATTTATTATAAGTCAAAATACATTAAAAAAGGAGCAAGAATATTCCCATAATAAATTAAAAGGAATATGTTCTCACACCTGATCTAATTATCCAAAAGTTAATCAAAGCTTATTTTAATACAAGATTTATATCCAAGGTGAAGTCATTATAGATTGCTTTGTCTCCAAGATTATCAAAAAATGAATTAGAGCCGTATCTGATACCAAACTTAGTTCTATCTATTTTTAGAGTAGATAAGTAATCAGTGTCTTTCTTGATTATTTCAAATGATATAGTTTCTGTTATCCCCTTGATGGTTAATTCACCTGTGATAGAAGCCTTCCCATCAACAAATTTTGAACCCTTTGTAATAACAAATTCGGCAGTTGGATACTTTTCAACTCCAAAAAAGTCATCATCTTTCAAGTGGGCCACAAGCTTTTGGCTATAATCTTCATTTTCGATATCCGTATTCGTTATGGAATTCATATTAATAACAACCTTTCCTCCAGATACCATATCCTTTTTTACATCAAGAAAACCACTCTCTATGCTTATGGTTCCCATATGTTTGCCAGTAATCTTTTCACCGGTCCATTCTATTGTGGATTTTTCTGTATTAATATCTAATTTTTTGGCAAATAAAACATTGCCGGAAAATAAAATAATTGTTGCTAACGCAAGTTTAATTGATTTCATATTTAATAAGTGTTAATGATTATTTGTGATTAATTTTATATTCTTAAAATTATATTTGTTTTAATTTCTTATTTTTTTTAAAAGCTCTCTTAGCTTAGAAGCTTCATCATCGGAAATTTTATTCTTGAAGAAATTCCCCAATGACTCCTTGGCAGCAATATTTGCCTTTTTAAATAGTATTTCACCATCTTTTGTTAGGGATATGTCAACCTTTCTTCGATTCATGGGACAGGTTTTTCTATTTACACAACCTTTTTTTACTAATCTATCCAATAACCGAGTTACATCTGGACTGGATACTAATATTCCTTTTTTAACGGATGAAGCAGAAACAGGGTTTGGATGACTATCCATTAGTATGTGCAAAGCGTTTAGTTGGGCATGAGTTAACCCTAGTGGTTTTAGTGCATCTTTAACATTTATCTCAATCCAACCGGCAGTCTTTAATAAATTGAAGTATGCCAATGCATGAATGCTTTCAGAATCTTCCATATTATTCAGATTAAACGTTATATTAGTTATAAACAACTTTTGTTATAAACGTCAAATATATAATTAATTCATTTTACGAATCAATTAATGGTGTTTTTTTTTAAAAAAACTAAACTTATTTATTGATTAAAAATTAATGTTGTACATTGTTTCGACGTTAGTCAAGCCACTCCTCAATGGACACTACCTAAACCCAACTTCACAAACTGTGACCCTAATTAACATTTATAGCAGAGCAAACTAAATATAATCTATTCAGTCTCCTTTACTTCGTATTGATAACTTCACATGTATTACTTAATCTTTAATCAATTATTTTTACCTTCACAATCTCAAATAAATATTATCAAGTATCAAAAGGTATTTAAACCAATCCATATTAATATTACTCATATTTACTTCATGTGTTCCTACCATTGAAGAAAATAGAAACAAGCATAAATCAAATATTGGTTCTGATGTAATTATCATCTCTCGAGATACATATAAAGACCAACTCTATGGTTTTTGGCTTGGGCAATCTATTGCCAACTGGACAGGGCTTGTAACGGAGATGGATAAAATTGGCAATATAGGAGAGATTAAAACTGGTGATTTTTATGTAAGAAATGACTGGGGGAAACCAGATGAACCTAATATCTGGTCAGATACTATACCTAGTGAGTTATCACACAATATCGACTTTGTTTTTAAGGATACTAACGAGATATGGGGTTCCGATGATGATACTGATATTGAATATATCTATCAGTATCTTATGTATAATCAAAATACTGCAATTTTAACAGCAAAACAGATAAGAGAAGGATGGTTAAATCACATAATTCTTGAGGAAGAAAACTATCTGTGGGTTTCCAATCAAAAAGCATTTGACCTAATGTTACAGGGGTATGAGCCTCCAGAAACTAGCGATACATTTTTGAATGAGCATACTGAAATGATTGATGCTCAGCTTACAACGGAAATATTTGGCCTATTTGCTCCTGCTAGGCCCGATGTTGCAATAAGGCTAGCTCACCTTCCAATAAGAACAACAGCTAATCTTGAGGCAGCTAAAATTGCCGAGTTTTATGTTATTATGTATTCTCTTGCATCAATTACAGATACTCTTGCATCAATGGAAAGCAGGATTCAATGTATGGCTGAGAATGCAAGAATGTTTCTTCCCAATAATTCTTATCCAGCTCATATGTACGACTACGTTAAGGAAAAGTTTAATTCTGGAATTACCTGGGAGCAAGCCCGAGACTCAATATATTATAGGTATCAAGTATCTGGAAAAGATGGATATGATATTACATCACGAGAACTATACTGCAATGGTTGTTTTGCAGCAGGTATTAATTTCGCAGCCAGCCTAATAAGTCTTTTTTATGGAAAAGGAAATATCTCTGAGACAATAAAAATTGGCACTTTGGTTGGTTGGGACTCAGATAACCCAACAGCTACTTGGGGAGGTCTTCTTGGCTTTATGATGGGTAAAAAAGAAATCGAAAAAACCTTCAAAAGAAAATTCTCCAATAGGTTTAATATTCATAGAACAAGAAAGAATTTTCCAAATAATGGAATAGATACTTTTGAAAATATGGCAGATATGGGCATTAAAATTACTGATAACGTAATCTTAAATGAGATGAATGGAAAAATATCTGAAAAGGATAATAGTTGGTTAATACCAGTAAATGCATCTGATAAGTGCACTAGTATTAACATAAATAAAGTAGGGAAGTAGTTATAAACTAAAAGTATAAATGATTAGTGTAAAATCACGATCAATATTTATAAGACACTTATGAAAAGAAGACAATTCATTAAAAACACCATGTTGGCAATGCCTTCAATTACTCTTATGATGTCAGCATTAGCATGTAATGATGACGATATTATCAATACAGATAAAACTGTATTAGTTATAGGAGCTGGAGTCTCAGGGCTTGCCGCTGCAAAATATCTTAGCAGTAGGAATGTAACCGTTAATGTAATTGAAGCTCAATCCAAAGTAGGAGGTAGACTTAAAACTAACCGAAGCTTAGATATAGCTTTTGACGAAGGTGCTAGCTGGATCCATGGTCCCGATGGAAATCCAATTACCGAACTAATTAGTCCATCAGGAGTAAATACATTTCCAACCAATGATAATAACGTGGAGGTATATGATATAAATGGGTCGGTATATGATGAAAATGTATTGGATACATCGGAAAATGCATATAATAACATACTAAATAGTCTTGCTGGAAGCATAGATAAGAGTTTTGAAGAAGTTTTTTATGACAATTATCCTCAGTATAAGAATAACAGGTTATGGTCTTATATGTTGTCAGCATTTCTTGAATTTGATACCGGTGGAGATATTTCTGAACTTTCGTCATTAGATTACTATGATGATGAAGAGTTTAGCGGCGATGATATTATCGTAACAAATGGATATGATAGAATTGCGGATTATTTAGCTAAAGGCTTAAATATTGAGTTGAATAAGAAAGTGACTGGTATTGATTACTCTGCGTCTAAGGTTCTTGTTAGCACTACTGATCAAGAGTTTAGTGCGGATTATGTCATAGTTACTGTTCCACTCGGGGTTCTAAAGAATAATGTGGTAAACTTTACCCCATCATTGTCAGGTAATATCCAAAATTCCATAAATAATTTAAAAATGGGTTCAGTAAATAAGTTTCTATGCGTTTGGGATACTCCATTTTGGGATACTAATCTTCAATATATTGGATATACACCTGAGACCATGGGAAAGTTCAATTATTTTTTGAATCTAAATAAATTTTCAGAATCTAATGCACTGATGACATTTGCTTTTGGAGATTACTCCAAAACTACTGAGAACATGGCAGATAATGAGGTGATTGATGAAATTATGAATCATTTAAAATCAATTTATGGATCCGGAATTCCAGAGCCAACAAAATTTCTTAGAACTAAATGGGTATCGAATGAGTATACATTTGGCTCTTATTCATTTGCTACAAATGGAACTCGAACCTCAGACTTTTCAGTATTCGAAGAATCCATGAATAATAAATTATTTTTTGCAGGTGAACATACTTCAAAGGATTATAGAGGTACAGTTCATGGTGCCTATAATAGTGGTTTTAGAGCAGCGGAACAAATTACAAACCTACTCTAGAAATTATCTTATAACCCCGGATAGTAGCTATTGTTTGTTCCAAAATTGAAATAATTATATGCCTTTTAACTATTTTTTGTATTATTGAAAGTAAATTAATAAAGTAGATGTGCCTAATTAATAGAAACAACTGAATTTATTTTTATATATCACTACTTGTAATCAAACAACAATTTCCTAACCCTAAGACATTATTTAACTTGCTATTTTTTGTGGAATACAGAGACCTCATTATAAAACGTCGCGATATACAAAAAGCGTTATGAATAGGAAAACAAAATTAAACAACAAAAAGATGAAAATATTTAACTTATTAGTAATACTAACCATAACTTTATTTGTTTCAAGTTGCTCCAAAAACAGCTTAAACGAGGAAGAAGTCCAAGACTTTGATAATGTTATCAAAGAATATCAAGATAATTTAGTCAGTAATGATTCTATTGATGTAAGAATGGCTAAATACGAAAGTATATTATCAGAAGACCCTATATTATTAGTAAATTTCAAAAATTTTAGTGATGCCCCAACAGAAGTGGGGTATGTGCCACAGCCGCAAATACTTAGGGGGAAAACAGATATTTTAAATTTCCAAAAGGAAGCTTATGAAACAACTACATGGACGGCTCTATGGTATGAAATAGTTGACAGTAATATTGGAGATAATGAAGGTTATGCTGTGGTTAAAGGAACGCACATAGTTTTTAAAGCGGGTGAAGAGGATCCCGTTTATGTTCAGGCTCTAGAAATGTTTGGATTAGTTAAAGAAAATAATGAATGGAAATTAGGTACAGTTTCATTCATAGATTATTTATGGACCGAACCTAAAGATGGGGTAAGTACGGTTATAAAACTTCCTTAAGTTTAAATAAAAATAAATCCACCTATATGCATTGGTACATTAATGACCTCCAAATTAGAAGATATTAAATCATCGCTAACTATTTTGTGGAGTGCAGAAACCACAATAAAAAACGTCGCGATATCCGAAAAGCGTTATGACTAGGAAAAGAATATTTAATACCAAAAAAAATGAAAAGAATTCACTTGTTAGTAATTGTAACTTTAACTTTATTTGTTGCGAGTTGCACAAACAAAAGTTTAAATGAGAAAGAAGTAAAAGACTTCGTTAATGTTCACTTTGCAGAGAGAGTGAACGGAGCAGAAGCCGTAGAACCATTTATTAATGATTTTAACGACTCAATATATGTGATGTTTGCAAATTATCCTCCTCGATATTGGGACCCTAAAAGTATTGATAGCACAAGCTTTGTGGAAGATTCGGCTGTATCAGAAGTTTATTCGGTTGATATTTATGGTAATAATGCCAGTGTTTTTGGTAAGGCATCAATGTATTTAGATGGAGTTGAAATAGATGACTTTCAGTTTCATGCAATTATTTCAAAAATGAAGGATAAACTTTACTGGAAAAGATTTTACTGGGTTAACTCTAATTCAATGGCAGATAATTATATGTATCCATCTACATCATCTGGCGATGATTCAGAAGGCTACTGGAAAATGCGTGATGCAATGCTAAATATGCGAATTAATGAGGGGGTTAGATTATCCGATTCTCTAGTTGCTGCTGATCCTAATTGGGCATCAGCACATCTTGGTCAGTTACACGCTTTTATAGTAAATGAGAATGAAGATGGCTTAAATAATACTTTGAAAGTTATTGATAGTAAACTTGATGGTGCATCAACAGCAGAAAAACTCACAATATCTGCATATAACCCTTCTCTTACTAAGCAAGAAAGGCAAAATATACTCTCAAAGGCTCTTGCCTATGCAAATGATGATATGATGTTAATGTTTTGGTATGGATTTACCATTTCAGATTCTGATACTCAGATTGAATTTTATAATAAGGCTCTTAAAAGATATCCTATCAGTGGACCAATAAATAACATTATGGGATATGCTTATATGAATAATGGTGACATGGATTTAGCAGGAAAACATTTTGCAATCTATTTAGCTTTTCATAGTGATGAACCAAATGCTTATGATTCAATGGGCGATTACCTTGCAAAATTAGGTGACAAAGATGGTGCGAAAAACATGTACCTCATGGCAGCTAAAATGGATTCAGAGTTTGCAAAGATGTCCACAGCTAAAGCTGAAGCTCTTTAAATCATTTATAGTTTTTACTAAACTTTATACCTAGGCCGTATATGTTTACAAACCCTACTAATCCTTCTCATAGAAGTGTTAGTAGGGTTTTTTGTTGTAGTATAGTGACTTGTCAAATTGTTTAGAGGTTCTTCCTAATAAACTTTTTATATTTTTACATTGGATATGCTAAATTTTTACATATTTTGCATGCCTAACTGAGAATGATTTATGGAGAATATCAAAGTTTACATTGAATATGTATCAAATGTAGTTGAAGCAGTTGGTGTAATAACAATATTTATAGGTATTATTTATTCACTAATTAGGTATTTAATATCCTTGAATAAGCATGATTCAAACACCTTCATTAATCTACGACATAACATTGGGAAATCGATTTTATTAGGATTGGAAATATTAATTGCTGCTGATATTATGGGAACCGTTGTAACCGATCCTACATTAGACTCAGTATTTGTATTGGGGATCATAGTCATAATTAGAACAGTGCTTAGTTTATCCCTTCAGGTTGAGTTGGATGGTAAATTTCCATGGCAAAGAAGTTCCAAATAGTTGAAATTTATTTGACAATTGTATTTGCTAATTTTTATTTCCCTAAGTTATCCGGAGAATGATTAAATAAAGCGTATGTATAGGGTTGTATAACCACTATACGTATATTACATGTATATAAATCTTTTAAAATTTAAAACAGTGATATTCTTGAATATCACTGGTAATTGTAAAATTTTACATTTGCATTATCTATTAAGTAATTAAGTTATGCTCAAGGCAACAACGTATGTGTATATTATAGCTTTGCTAGTATTTTTAGTTGGGTGTAATGTTATTCATAACAATAAAGAAGGAGCAAGTTCACCCAACATTTTGCTAATTGTAGCTGATGACCTTGGTTATACAGACCTTGGATGCTTTGGAAGTGAAATTAGTACTCCTAACATAGATAAACTAGCCGAAGTGGGTGTAATTAACACTTCTTTCTACACATCCCCCACATGTGCACCCACAAGAGCTATGCTGCTTACTGGTGTAGATAATCATAGAAATGGTTTAGGAACGATGGGAAGGGCTGCAAACAATCAAAAAGGAGCTCCTGGTTATGAAGGATATTTAAACTTTGATGTTGCGACACTACCAGAAATTTTACTTGAAAACGGTTATCACACATCCATGGCAGGTAAATGGCATCTGAGTAGACCATCATTAGATACTACTAAATGGCCAGGTAATAGAGGTTTTCAAAGATATTTTAGTCTTATTCAGGCAGGAGCTAGTCACTTTTCAGATAAACAACCACTATTTTCAAGCAGGCAAACCACGTATGTTGAGGATGGACAAATCGTGGATAGACTACCTGAAAATTTTTATTCTAGTAATTATTACGCAGATAAGATCATAGAATATATTGACGAAAGTAGCAAACAAAATAAGCCATTCTTCTCGTATGTTGCCTTCACCGCTCCTCATTGGCCACTACATGTACCCGATCAACATATAAATACTTATAGGGGCTTTTATGATGATGGCTATGAAGTTTTGGCAAAAAAGAGAATACAATCTGCAAAGGACTTGAAAATCATAGATGACAATGTGGTCTTAAACCCACTAACACCTAATGTTATTCCATGGGAAGATCTAAACACATCAGAAAAGCAATTATCAGCACGGACAATGGAGGTATATGCTGCAATGGTTAACCTGATGGATTACAATATCGGAAGAATAATAAACCATCTTAAAGTCACAGGTCAATATGATAATACATTAATCATTTTCATGTCAGATAATGGAGCAGAGGGTAACTCAATACTTGGAATTGGAGATACTCGAGAATGGATCGCCGTTAATAATGATAATACCCTTGAAAACATTGGCCGTAAGAACTCTTATGTATCGACAGGGCCGTCTTGGGCTCAGGTAAGCTCACTGCCGTTTAGCTGGTATAAAAGTTTCTCCACAGAAGGTGGAGTTAGGTCACCTTCAGTTATTTCATATCCCAAATGGAAACATAATTTTAAAACCATTAACAATAATGTTTTAACGGTTATGGATATAACACCAACTATTTTAGATTTTGTGAACATTAAAAATCCAGGAGGATCTTTTAAGAATCGTAAAATTCACCCAATTGATGGTAAATCGTTACTTCCATGGCTCCAAGGAATTGAAAACATAACACATTCTGATGAAAAAGCTCATTGTTGGGAACTTTACGGTAGGCGAGGAGTAAGAAAGGGAAAATGGAAAGCTGAAAAGTATGATAAGCCCTATGGAACGGGTAATTGGGAACTTTATAATCTGGAAGATGATCCCGGAGAATTTACCAATCTTTCAAGTGATTACCCTAACAAGCTAAAGGAACTAGTAAATGATTGGGATATTTATGCCAAAGATTATTCCGTAATACTGCCCGAAGAAAAAGTTACCTATGGTACCGATGAAATTTGGAGGGTAAATTAATACTTAATGAATATTATTAAAACAATCAATATTAATATATAACATTACACCCATCCACATATTAGATAAAACAAAAATTACAAAATGAAGATAAATGCATACGCATCACATGAGCCCAAAGGCAAATTGAAAGAATATTCATTCGATAATGGAGACCTTGGTCCTGAAGAAGTTGATATAAAAGTAGCTTATTGTGGTATTTGCCACTCTGATCTTAGTATGATTAATAATGATTGGGGAATGACTCAGTTTCCGCTTGTTCCTGGCCATGAAATTGTTGGTGAAGTTGTTGCTGCTGGTGACACTGTAAAAAATATAAAAGTGGGAGATAAAGTTGGCCTCGGGTGGCTATCAGAATCATGTATGAGCTGTGAGCAATGCATGAAAGGTAATCATCATCTGTGTGCCAAGTCGCAAGCCACTATAGTTGGCAGAAAAGGGGGCTTTGCGGATTATGTTCGTGGACATTGGTCATGGGCAATACCATTACCAGAAAACATAGATATGAGTAAGGCAGGGCCTTTATTATGTGGTGGAATAACAGTATTTAATCCAATAATTGCATCGGGTGTAAAGCCTACGGATCGTGTTGGTGTTATTGGTATAGGAGGATTAGGACATATGGCAATTAATTTTCTTAAACACTGGGGATGCGAAGTAATTGCATTTAGTTCTAACCCAGATAAAAAGGATGCAATTCTTAATATGGGTGCACACAAAGTAGTTAATTCCAAATCACCTGAAGAATTAGAGAGTTTGTCCGGGCAACTAGATTTTATACTTAATACCACAAATGTAACTCTTGATTGGAATTCATATCTACTAGCATTGGCGCCGAAAGGAAGGTTTCATAATGTTGGCGCTGTTCTTGATCCAATGGCTATTCCAGCTTTTTCATTAATGGTGGGTGAAAAAACACTTGGAGCTAGCCCAATAGGAAGTCCTGCTCTAACTAAAACAATGCTGGATTTTTGTGTTAGACATAATATTTATCCCATAGTAGAAGAGTATCCGATGGATAATGTAAATGAAGCTATGGAGCACTTAGAGTCTGGTAAAGCAAGATTTAGAATAGTTCTCAAAAATTAGAATCTGTATCTTTTGTCTACAAGGCATTTTAGGGTATAGTTAAAATTGATGAAATAAGTTACTAGAATGAAAAAACACAAAATAATAGTATTAACACTTTTTCTTTTGAACATTTGGTTAAGTTCATTAACTGCTGCTACTGTTAATGTCAAGAATCGTCATATTATGGTTAATGATACAGTTTATGTTATCAAAGGTATCTGTTACAACCCCATACCCATTGGAACTAATCAAAGAAGTTTCGGTTCTCTGGCAGATGATATAGAACTAATGGTAGCTGCAGGAATAAATACAATAAGAGTATATGCACCAATTGATGATGTATCGATATTGGATATTATAAATGAAGCAGGCCTTAAGGTAATAATAAGCTTTGGTTATAATCAAGATGGATACTATGATATATTATCTGGATCATTTATTGATTATGTAAATAAATATAAAAATCATGAAGTGATATTATTTTGGGAATTAGGTAATGAGTTTAATTTCCACCCAGAATGGTTTGAAGGTGAATTAGAGAATTGGTATACAGCATTAAATAGTGCCGCAGATTTAATACATCAAACAGACTCATCTCACCCTGTAGCTACTGCTCATGGTGAATTACCAAATTCTCTTGCCATGAACATGTCAACAAACATTGATATCTGGGGTTTAAATGTTTATAGATGGGATAACCCTGAAGATATTTTCCATGAATATGCATTAATTAGTAATAAACCAATGTATTTATCTGAGGCTGGTGCCGATAGCTATATGGCAGAGAAATCGAACAATTATGAAATGGGTAAAAACGAAATAGCACAGGCAAATGCAACTGCTAACATACTAAATGATGTCTTTGATAACCTAGACGTTTGCTCAGGAGTAACCATTTTTGCATTTGTAGATGAATTGTGGAAGGCTGGTGATAACGACACACAGGATATAGGAGGTTGGGCACCTAAAAGTAGCGGTGTTCCTTATGATGGTACTGCAAATGAAGAGTACTGGGGAATTGTTGATATTAACAGAAAAACAAAATTAGCCTATGATGTTGTAAAGAATGCGTTTAAAAACAAAGGACATTAAATATCACTATATTTCATTTTATTAACACATTATTATAAAAGCCCTTAGAATTTATGAAGCCATTACTAAGTTTTCTGTTTACATTTTTTGTTCTAATAAATGGTATAATCTCTCAGCAAACCATAAATGGTGTACTTCAACATGAAGGGTTAACGAGGGAGTACATACTTTACATCCCTGCTAGTTATAATGCTGAAGAATCTACACCATTATTATTCTCTTTTCATGGCTATACCAGCAATGCACAAACAAATTTGTATTATACAAATTTTAAATCCATAGCAGATACAGCTGGTTTTATATTAATTCATCCCCAGGGAAGCCTTTTAAATGGTATTACGCACTGGAATGTTGGTGGTTGGACCATTGGAAGCACAGTAGATGATGTTTCATTTGTATCTGAGCTAATGGATACGATATCTAAGGCATATAATATTGATTCAGATAGAATGTATAGTACAGGAATGTCAAATGGAGGATATATGAGTTTTTTACTGGCCTGTAAATTAAGCGATAGAATCGCTGCTATCGCATCAGTAACTGGTTCAATGACCCCGCAGAGCTATAATACATGTCAACCATCACATCCAACACCCATAATGCAAATACATGGTACATCTGATGGCACAGTTCCCTACAATGGAAACTTCCTATGGACTAAGTCTATTGATGATGTTATTGAGTATTGGGTAGAATACAATAATACTTCTTCTGAACCAATCATTATTGAAATACCAGACATAAATACCTCAGATGGAAGTACAGTCGAACATTATATATATGGAGATGGCGATAATTCTACAGCCGTTGAGCATTTTAAGGTAATTGGTGGAGATCATGATTGGCCTGGAGTATGGGGTAATATGGACATAGATGCAAGTAAAGAGGTATGGAACTTTCTTTCTAAATACGATATAAATGGATTAATAGAAAGCCAACCGAATGCCATAACTGATAATAATAATTCATTTTACGATCAGGTTAGTATCTTTCCAAACCCTGCAACCACAACAATTAAAGTGTCAAATAATATCAATAAAAATATTGATTACCAGATATACACTCCACAAGGTCAGATGATTAAATCAGGTACTCTTGATTCAAATAATAGGGAAATTGACATTACAAATTTAAAACCTAATCTGTATTTTTTCAATGTAGGAAATAAAACTTTTAAGATCATCAAGGTAAATTATTAAAAAATGAGGATACTACTAACTGGTATACTTTCTTACCATTTCACGAGTTCATATTTCAAGGTATGATAGATAATATCGTTTATGAAGTTTGATATAGTATCTACTTCTATCCTCCATATGCCTTAAAGATTATATCCGTTTTTATATTAATACAACCTCGCATACAAATGAAATAACCACATTTAGGTATTGACAACAAATTCCATATTAAGGATTTTTATGCATTCTAAATACACATATTTTCCAATAATCTCTAATTGATTTTTAAAATATGTAATAAAAACTTAAATCATGATAAAGGTTTTAAATACATCAGATAACGGCAGGGTTTTTAGGTGTTCGTCATGCAACAAAATTCATATTGAATTTAAAAACCTAAATTTTAATTTTAATGATAAAGAATTTAAAAGTTTTTTTGATTATCTGATTAGTTTGGATGGTTTACACTGGGAAAACAAAAATAGAAACATTCAATACAAGCGTAAAATACTAATACCAACCAATCAAAACAATATGAATATTCTATTGAACAAGGATGAATTAAATGAATTAAGACGTTTGTTTATTCTACCAGTATTCAAAAACCTAGAATTTTGTAGAATTAAATATGATATCTGCAATAATTAGTGGTAATATTAAATACTTCATTTTGCTAAATATTTATATTTTTAATTTTAAATTTAACACTATTATACTTCAATAATATGAACAAAATTGTAATCATATATGGCACATTAACAGGAAATACAGAGGAGGCGGCCATAGAAATTAAAGAAAAACTTGGAAGTGAACTTACAACATTAATAGATGTTTATGATGCTTCAGCTAGTGATTTAGAGAATTATGACAACATAATCTTTGGAGCATCTACTTGGGGTATTGGTGATCTGCAAGAAGATTTTACAGATTTTCTTCCGGTAATTGAGGCCACAAATATGAAAAATAAGAAAGTAGCTATATTTGGTTTCGGAGACCAGGATTATTATCCTGACACATTTGTAGATGGTATGGGTGTAATTTATGAATGTTTAAATAAGAAAGGTTGCGACATAATCGGTTATGTTTCAACAGAAGGCTATGAGTATGAGGAATCACGAGCTGTAATTAATGGAAAATTTATTGGACTTCCCTTAGACTATGAAAATCAAGATAAGCTTACTAGCGATAGAATCTCTAATTGGTTAGATCAAATCAAACCTGAGTTTAACTAATAACATATATTAGCGGCTCTATTTTCGAATTATTATTGAATTCTAAATCAATTATTCATTTTGAAAATATAATCTCATAAAATATTTGCCAAACATTGTAAATGAACCTTTCACTATCCAAATATACAACTGAAGTACTGCTACTATTTACAGCTATTATTTGGGGTTTCGCTTTTGTAGCTCAAAAGGCAGGAATGCAAGATATTGGGCCCTTGGCATTTACTGGCATTAGATTTCTTTTGGGGGCTATTACACTAATACCAGTAATTTTTCTAACGAAAAAGCAGTATGATATTAAGGTGAATAATGGCTCAATCTGGGTTGCAGGTCTAATAAGTGGAATAGTTCTAACATTAGCAGCTGTATTACAACAATATGGAATAGTATACACAACAGCAGGAAATGCTGGCTTTATTACTAGCATGTATGTTATCCTTGTTCCCATTATTGGTATCTTTCTTAAGCATAGGGTAACTGTTCAAACATGGGTTGGTGCAGTTCTTGCAATTGTTGGCTTCTATCTATTATCAGAAAGTGAAGACTTAATGCTCGTAATGGGTGATTTACTAGTATTTATAAGTGCATTATTCTGGGCATTACAAGTAATACTTGCTGGTATATATTCACTTAAGTTTAATGTAATAAAGCTCGCAGCAATTCAATTTGGATTAACTGGTATTATATGTATCATTCTATCATTGTTCTTTGAAAGCTACGATTGGAACAATATAAGAAGTGCTATGATACCCATCTTATATGGAGGGATTATGTCAGTTGCTGTAGGATTTACATTACAATTGGTTGCTCAACGAAAAGCTAATCCAACTCATTCTGCTATAATCCTAAGTACGGAGGGTCTTTTTGCAGTAGTGGGAGGGTGGTTAATCCTCGATGAATACCTGACAACATTGCAAAGCATAGGTGGCATAATTATTCTTGTTGGAGTGGCAGTCTCACAATTGAGAAAAAGAAGCGGCTAATTCCAGAAAGTAACTCCAAGGTTAATATCTGAATCCTTAGGGTTCATGAAGTCTCCTACAATAAGAGGAGAGTTACCCACAGTAATTGTGGCAAATCCATCTTTACCAACCGTTATATTAATATTAGTACCTCGAAAAGTAGTTTCTGAAGAAACATTAAAATTAATCTTAATGGCACCCTTGTTATTTTTTGGCTCCTGAAATTTATAATTATTTATGGTACCATCAATGGTAATACCACCCAAACCATTATCAGAGAGGTACTGGTTAGTTTCTACTTGTATAATTACCCTGTCACCATTAACAGCTATGAAGTTTAATCTACGATTAAGATTGTATATTTTTCCATTTCTAGTATTCGTGAACCTACTAAATTGTACAATGTAGCTTTTCTCTTCAGCCAATTCCTGAAGCAGTTTCCATTCTTTTTCTTTTTGTTTCTTTTCAGCGAGTTTCTTTTCTTGGCGTGTCATTTTATGACCTGAGTTCATGTCAACTTGAGCGTGTGAACCCACAATTATTAGAGTTAATAGTCCAGAAAGCAGTAATCTAATAGTTTGTTTCATAATTAAATAAAGTATTTCTAATCTATAATAGGAAGCTTAAATCCGAACCCACTTTAAATTCTTTTGGCTTAGAACCAAACATAAATAATCTTGCATCTTTTGATCCTAGTAGCTTTATATTATCACCATCAACGTAAAGCATACTGGCTTCCCTTAGTCCAAGAACTTGAATAGTACGGTTAACAACCAAGAATTCCTCAATACGCTGTTCTCTTGTTTCACCACCATGGCCCTTCGGATTTGCATCAAGATAATGTGGATTTATCTGAAAAGGTATTAAACCCATGCAATTGAAACTTGGTGGTTCAATTATGGGCATATCATTTGTCGTCATCAATGATGGGCATGCTACATTGGAACCTGCACTCCAACCCATATATGGCATTCCATCAAGAGCTCTTTCCTTTATAGCATCCATAATGCCAGTTTTTTGCATTTCTGATACCAGATGAAATGTATTACCCCCACCAACAGCAATGGACTCAGATTCATTTACAAGTGCAACAGGATCACTAACCTGATGAACAGATGTAACTTCAAATCCAAGTTTAATGAATACCTCACTTACTCTCTTCGTGTATAAATCGTATGATGCTTTTAAACTTTCGGTACACAAACCAACTCCTGCATATGGGACGAAGGTTACTTTCTTTATATTTTCTGAATTTAAAAAGTCTTTAATATATTTTTGTGGCCAACCAAGATAATCCTCACCAGCCATTGTAGAGTTGCTTATCAATAATAACTTTCTTTTCATCTTATATTATTTTCATTGCTAAATTAGGTGATTTTGGTTTATTCTGACGGTTTGACAACTCTATTTTTTACATAAATAATCTTAAAATAATTCATTTTTACAAGATCGTCCGTATATAGTTGTAAAGTTTCATTTACAGGCAAATTCACCGCATTATCCCTAATTGCTAACAACTTTGCTAGTTTCATTATTGATGGCTTAATTTCCTTCATGTTTGCACCTTGATCATATGCTAACTTCATGTAATTAATGGCATTATCAAGATCATTATTGCTAATACTATATAACATAGCTTGTATTGTGAGTTGATATAAATCTTGATTCTTAATAAACGGCATTAAATCATTATGACTAACATCGGTTAATTCTGATTCATGATCATAATAATAACTATCCAATTCTTGATAAATATCTATGACCATTATATAATCCTTGTCTAACAATGCAATCAGCACATCATTGAATGTTTTTTGGTATTCAATGATATATTTATACTTTGAAATAAAATCATATAAAATGTTACTATCTAGTTTACATTCATTATTTTGATGAAGATATGCTGAGGCTTGTGAGACCAAGGTAGGAAGATCAGTAAAACTTTTGTTCCTAATATGTATTTCTGCTTTTCTAATGGCATCAATATAACCATTACCTATATCGATACAATCTCTATACATCATTTGTTCCTGAAGATTATCAATGGCTATGTTTATCCTATCATTATTACTTAAGAAATATTTCTGATTTAAAGTCATGGCCATATTCAACTTATGACTAGCAGAGTCAATATTATTTTTCCATGTATCGTATTTTGCGTTGTCAATATATCCAAGTATCATAGGTTCGGCAGCAAATTTTATAAGTTCATTTATCTCATAAATATCATCCCTATTGTTCTCACAAATTTCCTTTGCATCTAATAGAAACTCTAATGCTTTTGTAGGCTTTTTTACTGAGATTAACTTCTTACCCTCTGATATTAGAGTTGCGTATAAACTGTCAGATAACTGCTTGTAGTTTTCGCGTAGGTTATTGTCCTCACATTTATAACTATTGATACTATCAACTATTAAAGCTAACGATTTAGATGCATCTAAATATTGATTATTATCAATTAGTAATGACAAGTCCATTAGCATAGCATTTAAAATATCTGACTCTAACACACACCTAATGCTATCACCTTTTATGCAGTAATCATATGTTCTACCCAAACAAATTAGTGCAGAAAGATTACTTAATTCTATTGCATCATCAAATAGTTCCAACTCACTATAACTACCAATTGTCATATTTTGGACAACTAAAATTTCTTCCAACCTCTCATCGAACTCCTCCAAACCATAAATTGATTGTAAACTGTTATGTAAAAGTTCGTTTGATTTACTTATGTACTTGTTACCAAAATCAATGTTACCATTACTAAGAGCCATATTGCCAACACGTATAAAGGATAAAGCGAGACCCTCAGTAATTTCTATTTTAAGACTGTCGTAGGATTTTGGTAGAGTAATGTCGAACTGTTCCGATATTATAAATGCATTGTTAAGTAAAATCAGAGAATTATTAAAATTCTCCATGGATCTCCAGTAATAGGCCTTTTCTATAAACTCACCAATTATAAGTTTATATGTATCATCCGTACTTCTTCCATTTAACTTAGCATAGTAATCTGCTATCGCTTCCAAAGTAAACTGTGAATCAAAATCACCGTTTAAGTAGGCATTGCTAACAAATGCAAATGCTTCTTGCGGCTGCAACTTATCCGCAATCAGTAAATAATCATTGGATGTATTTGCAAACTGGGAGCAAAATTCATTTGGCTCAATTTCATAACTATCAGATGTTGACAAAAGGTTCAAAAAAAGTGTTTCATACCTTTTTAGATACCTGTTAAACTTTTCTAGCTCATCACTGAAGGCTATGGGGTCATTATCTTTTATGTTGAGGCTATAAGTATGATTTATCGAATCTAGGTTATAAGCAATTCTATCAAGTTCAATCTTATGCATGAAAACATCATGACTTGATAGAGTATTTTTCATGCTTATATCAGAATATTTTTCATTTATATAATTTAGAAAATATCCATAGGAATAATAGTTCTTAACTGCATTAATAAATTTATCTAAACGCAGGTAATCATCAGCATCATAGGCATAAGTCACATTAGCAACTTCAAGGGTTAAATCTCCTTTAAGGTTACTTAACATATTCAAATTATATTGCTCTTCATATGGTGAGCATGATACCTTAAGAGTGTCAATTTGGCCAAATTCATTACTCACTACTAGCATAAAATGTACTAGTGATGGTAAAATAATTGTATCTGCATCAAAACCCAATAAATCAAAATCAGGCTCAACATTAATTATGCTCGCTGATAACATAGCATTATAATTATCAGGCGGTTGTGATTTTATTTTGATAATTAGATTAAAACTAACATCTATTTTAATACTATCAGGATTTGACTGTTTTGTATTACCAATCAAATCAAAAATTTGAATTCCTATATCTTGATGTAAATTGTTTCTGGTAATAGTAGTATTTATATCAACTTTAACCTCTTTATGCTCTTGTGAGAATAAAAATATATTGGAAACTAACAGATAAAGAATAAAAACTTTTTTTAGCATTATTAAAATGTAGGATATACAAATTTAAAAAGCTTGACGTAATAAGTGTGATATTATATGTAAATAGATCTTATAAGCATGCCATTGAAGACATTTACCATTAATTAGAAATTTGGTTGTAGAGAATATTTTGAATAAAACTCTTCAATTACGCCAACAGCTTCATCAACAGTATCTACTAAATGGAATATATTCAAATCTCTCTCGCTTATACAGTTACCTTCTAAAAGTGAGTTTTTAATCCATTCTATCAACCCGGACCAATAATCCTTTTTAATTAATACAATCGGAAAATTCACGAGCTTATTTGTTTGTATCAAGGTAATAGCTTCGAATAATTCATCCAAAGTTCCAAAGCCACCTGGCAGTATAATATAACCTTGAGAATATCTCATGAACATGAGTTTTCTTGTAAAGAAATAATCAAACTGGATTAATTTATCAGAATCTATATATTTATTAGAATCTTGCTCAAAGGGTAGGTTTATATTTAATCCTACGGACTTACCACCACCATTATGAGCCCCCTTATTGGCTGCCTCCATTATACCAGGTCCACCACCAGTAATAATTCCAAACCCTTTTTTAGTTAGTTTATATGAAACTTCTTCCGCACTCTGGTAATCAGTATCACCAGGTTTGGTGCGGGCAGAGCCAAATATTGCAACACAAGGGCCTATTTTTGCTAATGTTTCATACCCATCAACCACTTCAGACATTATCTTAAATACAGACCATGAATCATTAGCTTTGATTTGCGACCATGATTTTGGCTTAAACTTCTTTTTCATACGAGCTATGTCAATTTTATTCATGGTATTTATATTTTAATTTGATTATAATTCATTTTTTATAAATGGGGCAGTACAGCTATTCGTATTTTTAATAATCTGCTCAGGTGTCCCGAAACAAATTAATTGACCACCTTTTTCACCACCTTCAGGCCCAAGGTCTATAATATGATCAGCAACTTTTACAACTTCCATGTTATGCTCAATAATAATTATTGTATTACCCTTATCAACAAGTTTATTAAGCACACCAAGTAATACTTTAACATCCTCAAAGTGCAAGCCTGTTGTAGGTTCATCCAATATATACAAAGTGTTCCCAGTATCTCTTTTTGATAATTCTGATGCAAGTTTAACACGCTGAGCTTCACCACCAGAGATTGTTGTGGAACTCTGTCCCAATGTTAAATATCCAAGTCCAACATCCTGAAGAGCTTTAAGTTTAGTTATTATAAAATGTATATTCTCGAAGAAATCAATGGCTTGATTGATTGTCATATCAAGAACATCATTTATTGATTTACCCTTGTATCTTACTTCCAGAGTTTCTCGATTATATCTTTTTCCAAAGCAATCATTACAATGAACATATACGTCAGGAAGAAAATTCATCTCAATTACTTGCATACCAGCTCCCTTGCATGTCTCACATCTGCCACCTTTTACGTTAAAAGAAAACCTACCTGGCTTGTATCCACGTATCTTAGATTCGGATAAACTTCCATATAGTTTTCTTATCTCATCAAAAACTTTAGTATACGTAGCGGGGTTAGATCTTGGAGTTCTACCAATAGGGGATTGGTCTATTTCAATAACCTTATCAATGTTTTCAACACCATCAATTGATTCATATGGTAGATGATTACGAGAAGATTTGTAAAAATGATTACTTAGAATGGGGTATAGTGTGTTATTTATTAAGGATGATTTTCCACTACCAGAAACTCCAGTTATGCATATTAACTTTCCAAGAGGGAAAGTTGCGTCTACATTTTTAAGGTTATTACCACTAGCACCTTTAAGGGTAAGGTTCTTTGAATTACCTTCTCGTCTTTTCTTTGGCACTTCTATTTTTTTACTGCCACTAAGGTACTCAGCAGTGATTGTACCATTATTTTTGATTTTTACCGGATCTCCCTGAGCAACTATCTCGCCACCATGCATTCCAGCTCCTGGGCCTATATCTATAACATGGTCTGCAGATAGAATTGTATCCTTATCATGTTCAACAACAATAACTGAATTTCCAATGTCTCTAAGGTTCTTTAAAGCACTAATTAGCTTTAAATTATCACGTTGATGCAAACCAATACTTGGCTCGTCTAATATGTACAAAACACCCGTCAGCTGAGACCCTATTTGCGTAGCTAGCCTTATTCTCTGTGATTCACCACCTGAAAGGCTTCTAGCAGATCTAAACAAGTTTAAGTATCCTATTCCCACATCAAGTAAAAATTCTAATCGTGTTTTAATCTCACGTAATATTTCATGAGAAATACGAACCTGTCGTTCATCCATATTAGTCTCAGCATCATCAAGCCATTTACGCAGATTTGAAATATCCATTAGGCTCAATTCTGAAATGTTCTTTTCATTAATAAGAAAGTGTAGCGATTCTTTTTTTAAACGTTCACCATTACACTCACTGCAAGTATCTCTGTTCATATAAGAATCAGCCCATTTTTTAGAAACTTGAGATGAGTTCTCCTTACTATAGTTCTCAATATACTTAATTAGACCTTCGAAAGACAATGTGTATGAGGACGTTATACCTAAATATTCCTTTTTTACTTCAAATGTTTGATTGGACCCGTGAAGAATAGTTTTAAGGGCATTATCAGAAAGTTCGCCAACAGGAGTTGTTAGTTCATAACCATATTTTAGTCCAATTGCTTCAATTTGATTAAAAACCCAATTGTTCTTATGCTCTCCAAGTGGGGCTATTCCTCCGCGTTTAATACTTAGTTTTGGATCAGGAAATACTTTTTTCATATCTACTTCCTTTACATATCCTAATCCATTGCATGATGGACATGCACCATATGGCGAATTAAACGAGAAAGTATTTGGCTCAGGCTCATCATAAGACATTCCTGTGGTAGGACACATAAGTTTACTACTATAATGCCTTACTTCATCATTATCATCCAGAATCACCATGAGGGATCCCTTTCCGAGCTTCATTGCAGAATTTATAGTTCTTTTTATCCTATCCTTATCCTTATCTTTTACAATAAGTCTGTCAACAACAACTTCAATATCATGTACTTTATATCTGTCAAGCTGCAGACCAAAAGATATTTCCCTTATTTCTGAGTCTACTCTAACTTTTAGGTAGCCTTGTTGTCTTATATTTTCAAATAGTTCTCTATAATGTCCTTTCCTTCCTTTTACCAATGGCGATAATACGGTTATCTTTTTACCATCGTTTGCCTTCATAATCAATTCAACAATCTGGTCCTCTGTATACTGCACCATTTGCTCTCCTGTCTCGTATGAATAGGCCTTTGATGCTCTTGCATATAACAATCTTAAAAAGTCATAAACCTCTGTGATGGTTCCTACAGTTGATCTTGGATTTCTATTTACGGATTTTTGTTCTATTGATATTACAGGGCTTAAACCAGATATTTTATCAACATCTGGGCGTTCCATGTTGCCAATAAACTGTCTTGCATACGCTGAGAATGTTTCCATATATCTTCTCTGGCCTTCAGCATATATCGTATCGAAGGCGAGTGATGACTTTCCACTACCACTTAACCCTGTAATTACAACGAATTTATTTCTAGGTATGGTTACATCTATATTCTTTAAATTATGAACTCTTGCACCAAGAACCTCAAGATTATCTTCGGTTATTTTAGGGTTTTTATTCATCTAAATCTATTGAGCATTACTAATTCCGTTGTTATTTAATATAATCGATTCATGAGTATGATCGAAGGGAGGGTTTGGTATCATTATCTTATAAGTCTTCTTTTTTCTGTTTTTCAAATAGTTTTGTCTCAGCCATGGGTTAAAATACTTTAGTAACTTGTAACTTACACCATTATCTTTGGCAAAATCAGCAAAGTCTTCAATTTTATCATCCACAATTATGTAACGAGTTGATATTTTAGGATATACATCTTCATTATCTATATAGAAACCGTAAATTTGAGGGTTTTCGAATATAATTTTCATTGCAGCAATCCTGTATATGTACCTTGTTGTTTCATCGGATAGTAAAAGATCATAAAATGACTCTGATTTTTGTCTCTCAATTTGACGTGAAACACCTCTATTACCAGCATTATAGGCTGCTGCAACCAAGGTCCAGTTTCCAAATTTCTCAAAACTTTTATTGAAATATCTACATGCAGCCTCCGTAGATTTTATTACATTATACCTTTCATCAACTTCCTTGTTAACCTCAAGGCCATTTTCCTTTGCAGTTCCTTTTAAAAATTGCCAATAACCCACAGCACCAGCGGGAGAGGTAACATTTGAAAGAGCACTTTCAATTACAGCAAGATATTTAAAATCCTGGGGTATATCATTTGCATTCAAAACGGAGTCAAATATTGGAAACCACCTTTGTGACTTTTTAATTATTTGCAAAGTAGCTGAATGCCAGTAAGTATTTACGCTTAACTCTCTGTCTAATGCTTCTCGTACATAAAAGATATCTAATGGTAATGGCTCACCAGCGAAAGACATGGTTTCAGGTATCGGAACAGCAACTATTTTATAATACTGTTCATTGGTGCCAGGAAGCTCTGATTTCTTATGGATAACAAATCGATCCAAGCCCACTATTAAAAGTAAAATAATAATTGCAAGTAATATATATGTTACTGTTTTATTCATTTAGCTATGTAATATTAGCTTTAGAAAGCATTAAACATAAGAAGAATGATGCCTCAATATTTTGGTTTTAATTAAATTTAAAAAGGGGTTTTGAAATCCCTGAATAAAGGTCCACTTTTATCTTTATCACTTAGAATTGGGTTATCTATTTTCCAATCTATATTCAAATCAGGATCATTCCATTGAATACTATCTTCAGATTCTTTGTTATAAATATTTGTGCATTTGTAAAAGAATACCGTATTATCCTCAAGGGTCACAAACCCGTGAGCAAAACCTGGAGGTATCCAATACATCCACTTATTGTTATGGTTAAGTTCAACTGACTCCCATTGGCCATATGTTGGAGAGTTCTTGCGAAGATCAACAGCAACATCTAGCACAGCACCATGCATGACACGGACAAGCTTACCTTGAGTAAAAGGTGGCTTTTGAAAATGTAAGCCTCTCAATACACCCTTATTCGATTTTGATTCATTATCCTGAACAAAGTTGTCATCCAATCCTATTTTTAGAAATGCATCCTGATTATAGGATTCAAAAAAGTAACCACGACTATCATTATAAACTTTTGGTTTTATTATAACTAAATCGGGAATTCTTGTCTTTACAATTTCCATTTACGTTTCTTTTTTGCAAACATAAAATTAATAATTATTGTTGAAATGTAAAATGAGGTATTTGTTAAGAAGTTTGTAATTTTATGCCGTAATTTTCGTTTATATCATCAATGAGAAAATATATACTTATTTTAATATTATTTGCAACCCACAATACCTCTTATACCCAGGAGATAAAAATTGGTGTTCTGAAATACAATGGAGGGGGAGACTGGTACTCAAATCCCACATCAATACCCAATTTAATAGAGTTTTGCAATACTAATCTTAAAACTAATATTAGTACTGATGTGCAATCAGTAAACATTGGCAGTAGTGAGTTATTTGGTTATCCAATCGTTCACCTCACAGGCCATGGTAATATTATACTGACTCCTGATGAAACTGAGAATCTTAGAAAATATTTGTCCTCAGGTGGATTCATGCACATAAGCGATAATTATGGATTGGATGAATATATACGAAGGGAGATGAAAAAAGTATTTCCAGAATTAGATTTTATGGAGTTACCTTATAGTCATCCCATTTATCATCAAACGTACAATTTTAATGCTGGACTGCCTAAAATTCATGAACATGATGACAAGGCTCCACAAGGGCTTGGTCTTATATTCGATGGTCGATTGGTGTGTTTCTATGATTATGAGTGTGACCTTGGAGATGGTTGGGAAGACTCAGAAATACACAACGACTCTGATGAAAAACGGTTGGAAGCTTTCAAGATGGGATCTAATATCATTGAATTTGCATTTGAGCAATAATTAGTAAACACACATAAAAAATAAACAGCTATGACAAAATATATTAAGTCTATTCTATTAGCATCATTCATACTAGTAACAACATCTATAATTGCTCAAAACAACAGTGATGATGGCAATGGCGTAATGATTAATCTACAAGAACCAGAATATGCAGAAATGTCTTTCCAGGATATACTTGATAAATACAAAGGTAAGGTAGTGTATATAGATTTTTGGGCCTCATGGTGTGGCCCATGTAAAAAACAAATGCCCTATTCTGCTAAAATCAAAAAGCAATTGGATGGCAAGGATGTGGTTTTCCTTTACATTTCCTCTGATAGAAATGAAAACGCATGGAGAAATGCTGTTGCTGCAATGAATATAAAAGGGGAAAATTATAGAACAAGTGCTAAGGTTTGGAATGAATACAATGATCTATTTGATGTGAAATATATTCCTAGATACGTGCTAATAGATAAAAACGGTCAAGTAATTAACGATAATGCCAAAAGGCCAAGTGATCCTGCAATAATTACTGACATAGAAAGTCTTCTTTAGAAGTAAAAAAACATTCTGTCATCAGGAAGAAATATATTTATTTATTGCTTGCTGTTTATTGAGATTCTTCTGGCACGACTTTTACAAGCTTAGCTTTTGAGTTTAACTGCACCTTTATATACGTAAATCACTACTAATTAGCATATTACCTAATTTAAGGTTAAATGTTCCTAAATCAATATCGGTGTGGTAGTTAATACTCTACAGTTATAATTCAAGTGCGAGTTTTTTGAATAATTTTATTAAATCTACTTCTGCCTTTGCAGCATTTTCAAGCAAGTCTTCGATGTGAACAGGTGCTAGGTTATCAGGATCACACAAATCAGTAATAACTGATACTGCTGCTACCTTCATACCCATATGGTTAGCAACTATTACTTCTGGAACCGTAGACATACCAACAACATCAGCACCCATTAGCCTAATGAATCGATACTCAGCACGTGTTTCAAGACTGGGGCCTATCCACGACACATACACTCCTTTATTGATTGGCATATCTTCATCGGTAGCTATTTTTTCCATCATTTTTATGAGATTGCTATCATATGGCTGGCTCATATCCACAAATCTTGGTCCTAGCTCTGTATGGTTTTTACCAACCAATGGATTTCCTGGTAGCATATTAATATGATCATCAATGATCATTAGGGATGCAGGTTTATAGTCAGGATTGATACCTCCACATGCATTTGAAACAAATAATGTATTCACACCAAGCATCTTCATTACTCTTATTGGGAAGGTTATCTGATGCATAGAATATCCCTCGTAGAAGTGAAATCTACCATCCATTACAACCACTTTTTTTCCACTTAAGTAACCAACTATTAGTCTACCAGCATGTGATTCAACCGTTGCCTCAGGAAAATTAGGGATTTTTGAGTATTCAATACTCTTTTCTATTTCAATGTGATTCACAAGGCCACCAAGTCCAGTCCCTAATATTATTCCTAGCTCTGCATCCTTAACATCATGTTCTGATAGATATTCTATTGTTTCATTTATCTTCTCTAACATAAGTAATACTATTTGATAATTATTTCATTTAATATTGATTTACCAGCAGCAGTATTTAATTTCTTAACTAACTTTGATCTATCCATATACAACTCGTGACTTAAAGCGGCAGAATCAACACTAACAAAAAGTTTACCTCTATTTACATAGAGTTTGGTTGTGTGCTTAGCTATAATAGGACCTACTACATTTTCCCATTGGTTGGTTATTTTAACACCATCCATCTTCTCAGTCCATCCATATGACCTGAAAAGATCTTCTAAAATTTCACCCAACTGTTTATCCTTACTCTTCATTTAGTTATTGATGTATTTAATCGTCTGTAACCTTTAACTGTCCGTTATGTACTTCAAATATTTTATGATCTATTTCAACAGTCTTAAATATTCTTTCAACTCTTACTCTTTGTGTATCTGTGATAAAAACTTGTCCAAAATTATTTTCACTTACAAGTTGGATTATCTGCATAACCCTGCTATCATCAAGTTTATCAAATATATCATCAAACAGAAGTATTGGTTTAAAATCCTTAACCCTCCTTGTGAATTCAAACTGTGCTAACTTTATGGCAATTACAAAAGATTTCTGTTGTCCCTGTGAACCATACTTTTTTATTGGATAATCATTAATTGTTAATATAAGGTCATCCTTATGAATACCCTTGGATGTATATTTTAATACTCTATCTCTATCAATAAATTCCTCCAGTAAGTCTTTAAAGCTGGTATTATCTAGTTGAGAATCATAATGAATATTTACATTTTCCTTACCTCCGGATAATGTTTGATAGTATTTTTCAAAAAGTGGATTAAACTCTTCAAGGAACATTTTTCTTTTCTCAAAAATTCTACTACCATGTTTAATTAATTTATCATTCCATATCTCAATGGATACACTATCAAATACTCTGGACTCATGCATCTGTTTAAGCAAAACATTTCTCTGCTGTAACCCTTTATTATATGAAAGCAGATCGTCTAAATAAGCCTTGTCAAATTGAGATATAACCCCATCAATGTATTTTCTGCGGTGTTCGCTACCATCATTTATGAGATCTCTGTCATAGGGTGAAATCATAACCAAAGGGAACAGTCCAATATGGTCAGCGAGCCTTGAGTAAGTCTTATTGTTTAGTTTAAACTCTTTTTTATGACTTCTTTTTTGAATACAGCTAACCTTATCTGAAGTATTTAGCTGATTGTGATAATTACCATGCACAGCGAAAAAATCATTGCCATGTTTTATATTTTGTGTATCAATGGAATTGAAATAACTCTTGCAAAAAGATAAGTAATAAATGGCATCTAGAATATTTGTTTTGCCTGCTCCGTTATTGCCAACAAAGCAATTTATTTTATCGCTGAACATCAGCTCAGCATCCGCATAATTCTTAAAACCCGTAAGAGCAAGTTTCTTTAGAAACATAATATGGTAATGGTATGTCTATTTACAGTGTTGGAAAAAGAGTTTATAAGTCCAAACGCTGTGTAAATGCTTAACAATATTAATAATTAATATAGCAAGCTAAGATAATTATTATTTACAAAAATAATCAACAAAAATTTCATGATAGAATTAAGGAGGTAAGCATATCAAAATCCATTACAAATGGGCATTACTTGCCTATTTCTTCATAAATGAATTCAAATCAAATGCAACTGTAAGGTAATTTGGTGATCCTGCAAGGCTATAAGTTACCCTTGAGTAGTTAATTCTGAATTTGTATATCCTAACACCAAATCCCCAGCTAAAGCCAACCATTGCCATTCTATCTTCAATTTTCATTTCTTGACGTCTCTGGTAATTATAACCACCTCTAAGTATTAAGTTTTTGCCAATGTAAAGCTCTGCACCAAGTGTGATGTGTCGTAGTAGCTGATCACCAAATTTTGAAAATCCTTTTTTGTATTGAGGTTCACCGGTAATAGGATCAAAACCATTCGAAGGATTTAGGGGATCATCAACAGTGAGATTCCATTTTTCTATGTGATCGTATACGAATGAAAACCTAATTGGAACATGCTCTAGTCTGTGGGAGAGGGCATATTGCAAACTAAAAGGTAAGGGATCTCTGGATGCGCCAGGATAGTATGTGGACATTTGTAATCCCATATTTCTTGCAACAAGGGACATTGTCATACCTGATTTAGCACGATAGGTACCAGCAACATCTACTGCCATTCCAAATGAGTTATAGGACTCGTATGAAGAATAAATAATCTTGGCTGCAGCTCCAATGCTAAAGGATGAATCAAGTTGACGACCCCAGCCTATTGTAAATGCCATATCATATGCTCCAAATGTACCAGCAAGATTTCCATTTTCATCAGCATAATCTATCTTGCCATAATCCATGTATTGCAAAGTCCCCAAAAAACTACCAACCTTTTCGAATGATTTCCCGTACTGAAGACTACTGTAATTAGTACCCGTAAAAAAGTTTATGTAATTAAGCGCCATACTATTGTCCATTTCTGGATTAATGAGTGACGGGTTAACAAAGCCTAAGTTAACATCATTGTCATCTATGGAAGCAACATTACTGCCAAGCGCAGCAATTCTTGCAGATATTGGTTGCTGTAGAAACTGATAACCAGTGGTGCCTCCACTTTGAGAGTATGAAGTTAGGGATACAATAAGGGATATTATTATTATTGGAAGTATTCTTTTCACTTATTACTGTCTTTTGTACCTGAATTTAACGGCAAAGAAATATTTTTATTACTAATGGTTGATAATTTGAATCAAAAGTTATTAACCCAACGCATTTAGTAAGTAAGAGATTAGTTTTTGCCTGAAAATCATGAATAATCATGATTTCTTATATCATAGTCATAATTTAAAATTTATCCCCCATAAAATAAGTCATAATATACCTCTTATTATATTATCGCTTATTAATTGATTTTATTCAATTTACCACTACCCGATATTGACATATCAATTTTTGGATCACCGGAATAGTTAATATTTCCACTACCAACTATATCCGCAGATAGTTTATCATGAGTTACAATACTCGCATTACCAGAACCATTTATCTTAACCTTTGCCTTGAAGGAATTAAAGCCCAAACCATTGAACTCACCTGAGCCATTCAACCTAACGTCGAGCTTTTGACTTGTTCCATTTAATGTTATTAAACCACTGCCATCCACATTGCAATATGTGTTTCGGGTAAATACGCCTAATAATATGTTTCCTGAACCATTTATCGTTAATTCCAAATCATCTGATCTCAAGGGAGTGTCAGAATTTAAATTTGCACTGCCGGATATTGATATATCATCAAATTGTTTGGTTGTTACTACAATCTCTACATCATCATTGGATGCCTTACATAAGTTTCCTTTAACTTTAAGAGTGTTTCGCCCAATGGCAGTTGATATTGCATTAACAAATGATTCTTGGGCCTTTATAGAGATGCTCGGAGCACCTCCTGCAATAATTGTTACATTGGCAGGTATCTGAATATCCAAACCAGAAAATGCTTCCAAATCTCTGTTATCAGTTATTATACCACCTGATGGTTCTATGCATTTCTCACCACAGGATGATACATAAATGGTCATTAACACCATCAATATTGCTAGGAGTTTATTTTTTTTCATAATATGTTTAATTGGTGATCAATATAAATGTAAAATATTTTAAGAATTACCAGAATAAATATACTATTACAGGTAAATAAAAAATTCCTTCCCCAATAATACGATGAAATTTTTTAATGACCATATTATTGGGCACTAACTGAATTATTCCAATAAAAAAATTCATCGTTAAAAGAACCAGAATGCTTGCAAATAATATATCAGAGTCTGTTCTAATAATTGCTATTATAAGAGAAATTTCAATTAATACATTTAAACCCCTTAAGAATCTAATTGTATTTTCTTTTCCATATTTTGTTGTAAAGGAGATATGACCATCAGCCATATCCAGCTCATAATCATAGTATGAAATCATAATCCCTTCTGTAAATACAATTATTATTAAACAAATAATAATGAACAGTACTTCAGTTGGTGGAATGGATCCATACCATATGACAGGGGCAAGGAAGATTCCCAAAACGTATATCACAGCAATAATCAATTCCTTGGGGATATATGCATGTTTATAGCTTTTCGCCATATTTATTACAAAGAAGTAACAAATTACTAATAGGCTTAATACTATGCCTGAAATGACTATTTTAGGTTTAAGGTAAGCTGTTGCCAATATCAAATTTATAAATGTAATTGCTATTACCAATGGTATCAGCCACCGTCGATTTGTAAAAAAGAATTTATGCCTAAGAATTGATGATTTATTTTTATTTCTAAGTGAATCGAATATGTGGTCCGCCGAGTATATAATCCATACCGATAAAGCTAATATCAACCACCAAGCTTGATTTGGATCAATATTTAAAAGTTTTACGGACATTGAAGCAACGCACAGAGAACCTCCAACCACATCAAGACTGAGGTATTGGAATATTGCAAAGGATTTATCCACAGTAATTCTCATGACCATAATATCCTTCCGAAGATACAAATAAAAAAACCTCCTGACTTAAAATATCAAGAGGTTTTCCTAGTATAATTATATTCAATGAATTAATGCTCTTCAGTTGTGCTCTCTATTAAGTATGGATGTTTCTGCGGCACCACCGGTATTTTGGAGAGTGATAATCCCACAATAAGTGCAAATAATCCAAAAGACCCTATAAACGTTCCTATTTCTATGAACGATATACCGTGTGATTCAACTGTATTTGGCATTATCGACATGAATAATTCAACCCATTGACCTATCATCAAGACTCCAACTGTAAATAACAGCCAATTGGCACTCTTTGCTATTCTATTCCACATAAGGAAAAAGAACGGGAAAGCCCAGTTCATTAATAATTCGGTATAGAATAGTGTTTTATATTCACCCATTTCACGAGGGATATAATAAACTGTTTCCTCTGGAATATTTGCATACCAAATAAGAAGGTACTGTGACAGCCATATATACCCCCATATTAATGATAATGCCCATATATATCTAGAAAAATCATGTAGGTGTTTCTTGGTAAGCATTGGAAGATATCCCAATTTATTTAATATAATGGCAATGGCTGTTAACATTGCTACACCATGGAAAAAGCCCATAATGAATTTCTTAACAACATAGATGGTACTATACCAGTGCGCATCAAGAGACATCAGCCAATCTATGGTAAACAAAGAAAATGAAACAGCAAAAACAAATATGAAAACCTTAGATGTAAACTCTAACTTTTCAAACATCTGAATTCCACCTAGTGTATCCTCCCTCAGCGACAACTTCTTGATTCTCCATGTTAAATAAATCCATAGGCCAAAGAAAACAACATAACGGGCTGCAAAAAATGGAACATTTAGATAAGGTTCTTTGTGTTTTAATAGGGGGTCATGAGCAACAGCATCAGCATGTGACCAGTGATATAAATCATGAACACCAAAAAATAAAATTGCAAATAAAACAGCAGAAACAATAATATAGTTACTCATTGCCATTGGAATTCTAATGTATGCTGATGACCAGCCAGATTGTGTTACATACTGTATTGCCATCCAAAATGTCGCTCCTATAGCTATAGAAAGAAAATAATAATTATTTAGTAGAAGGTTTGCCCATGCTCTTTTTCCATCTTCAGTAATAAAACCGATGGTTACAGAAATAAGCCCAACCACGATCATAATAATCATGGCAATTTTAAATTTTCCGCTGAGCTGTACTTTTTTATCCATTGTAGATATGTTTAAGAGTTATTACTATTCTGCTAATGTTCTTACATAATTAATTATCTTCCACCGATCGTCAGGTTGTATCTGAGATCCATGCGGTCCCATAAGACCAGAAATTGAACCAGCTGTGATAACATAATATATCTCTCCGTCTGGCTTATTATTAACATAAGCTTCTATAAGCGACGTAGGTTTAGCAGGAAAAAGGCCACTTGTATAAAGATACCCGTCACCACTACCATCTTCTCCATGACATATCTTGCAAAAAATATCATACTGGACTTTGCCATCTTCAATATTTGCTTCGTTAACAGCAACTGAGTTTACCATCTGTAGCCCAGCAAGCGTTTGGTTAACAGCACGATCAGCAATTGTTTTAGTAGGGTAGGAGAATGGCATATTTCCTCTTGAAATTGCACCCTCTGCAGGTAACTGATTTGTCATCTTGTCTTTGAAGACAGGATTGGGAGAATATGCCTTATAAAATTTGGTGTAATACATGTCATGCTCACCCATGTAAGCATATCCAGGGTTATTCTTATCCTTATTACATGATGATAATAAAACCATGAAAAGGACCACCAGTGATATGTACTTTGAATATTTCATCATATTAATCTTCATAATCAACATTAGATTCATTTACTTCAACGGCTCCAGTTTCAGTTAGTAGATCTTTTATCTTAGTTACCTCCTCTTCTGGCATACCTTCAGTTTTTTCCACTACAAGCACAAATTTATCATCAGCAGACCTTCCATCAGGTAATTTACTTTCTTTACCTGGCCAAAGTTTCTGACGAATAAAGAAAGTGGCTGCTGTAAATATTGTTCCTATGAGAATAGTTATAACAAACATTATTATAATAAAAGACAGAGTATTTAGAGGTTTACCTCCAAACTTTAGTGGATAACTAACCACAGATGTCCAATACAATAATGCAAAGGTCATAATACCACCAACTACTCCATAGATAAATGTAGCATAGGGCAGACGTGTTGTCAAATTTAGTTTTTCCCATACATGATGCATTGGGAAAGGAGAAAAAACATCCTTCACAGGTATTCCTCCATCCTGCAATTTATCCACAGCATGCAATATATCATGCTCATCATCATAAACTCCTAGTATATTAGTCTTCATCAGTAAATGATTTTAAAGTTGTTGTTTCTTTTAATACACTTTTAACCTCACTAATAGCAATTGTTGGAATCCAGCGGAAGAAGGAAATTACACCCATTACAAACAACCCAATGGTTCCAGCAAATACTGCAACTTCTGTAATAGTAGGTTCATAAGTAGCCCATGTGGCTGGGAGAAAATCCCTTGATAATGATGTTACAACAATAACATATCTCTCAAACCACATACCAATGTTAATGAACAATGATATAATGAATACCATTGTTATATTCTTCCTAATTTTTTTGAACCAGAATAGTTGTGGAATAATAGCATTACAGGTAAGCATAGACCAGTAAGCAAATGTATACTCACCCGTTACTCTGTTTTTGAGAAATGTAAACAATTCGTATTCATTTCCTGAGTACCAGGCTGTAAACAACTCAATGAGATATGCTGATCCCATTATTAGAGATATAAAAGTAAGTATTCGTGCTATGGCTTCCAAATGACCATCCGTAACATAATCGTTGAATTTGTATAACTTTCTGAGTACTATCATTAGGGTAAGTACCATGCCAAATCCTGAGAATATGGCACCTATTACGAAGTATGGCGGAAATATGGTTGTGTGCCAACCAGGAATTACCGATACTGCAAAGTCCATTGATACAATGGAGTGAACTGAAACTACCAGTGGTGCAGCTAGCCCTCCAAGCAATAGAGCAGCCGTTTCAAAGCGTAGCCAGCTTCTTGCATTACCAAGCCAACCAAAGCTCATTACTCCGTAAATTTTCTTTTTGATTTTGGAAGCAGTAGTTTCTCTTATTGTTGCAAAATCAGGAATCATACCTAAATACCAAAATAAAAATGAAGCTGTTAAATATGTAGAAATAGCAACAACATCCCAAAATAGAGGAGAGTTAAAGTTATCCCAAAGAGGTCCTCTGGTATTCCAGTAAGGGAATATGAAAAAGCCGTCCCATATACGACCCATATGAATCAATGGAAATAATCCTGCAGCCATTACTGCAAAAATAGTCATCGCCTCTGCGGCTCTATTTATTGAGGTTCTCCATTTTTGACGTAGAATCAATAAGAATATCGAAAATGCTGTACCTGCATGTCCAATCCCAATCCACCAAACAAAATTGATAATAGCCCAACCCCAAGCCACATTATTATTCAAGCCCCAAGTACCAATTCCTGTGCTTATGGTATTATAAAACCCCCATACACCCCAAATCATGGCAGAAATTGCTAGGAAAGCTGTTACATACCACCATCTTGGCATGGGTGCATCCATTGGGCGTAACACATCTTGGGTAACATCCTTTAAGCTCTTGTTTCCCTTAATTAATACTCCTCTGACTCTTGTGTTATACATTTTCTCAGATTTTAATCATTTCAAATTTTACTACGACTCGTTATTTCTTACTCTTGTTAAGTAACTTGTTGATGGCAGCGTATGCAAAGATTCAAGCAAATGATACATACGAGGGTTATCTTGATCTTCTTTGATTGCTGAATTTTCATCAAGTAAGTTTCCAAATGTAATTGCATCCGTAGGACAGCTCTGTTCACATGCCATTTTAATATCACCTTCACGAAGCTCTCTATCTTGCATCTTTGCAGTGAGTTTACCTTCTTGGATTCTTTGAACACACATTGAACATTTCTCAACAACACCACGCTGACGAACTGTAACATCTGGATTTAAAACCAGTTTACCAAGCTCACTATTCATGTTATAGTCGAAGTTATTATTGTTTACAAACTCAAACCAATTGAAGCGACGAACTTTATAAGGACAATTATTCATACAATACCTTGTTCCTATACATCTATTATACGCCATTTGATTTAATCCTTCAGTACTATGGTTTGTAGCAGCAACAGGACATACATTCTCACAAGGAGCGTTGTCACAATGCTGACACATAACAGGCATATGAAATACCTCTGGATTAGCCTCATCCTTGGAATAATATCTATCGATACGCATCCAATGCATAATTCTTCTGTTCTTAACCTGTTCTTTTCCTATTACAGGTACATTATTCTCGGCTTGACAGGCAATAACACAGTTGGCACATCCAGTACAGCTTGTCAAGTCTATTGACATACCCCAATGCAATCCATCATATTTTATTTTATTATAAAGAGTAACATTATGTTTCTCATCATAAGTGTGTAGTTCATTACCTGATTTCGGGTCTTTTTTAAATTGATCAAATGTGGTTTCACGAACTATTGGTCTTTCCTCCATATCGTGATGCATTTGAGTCATGGCCAAAGGATAAGTCTTCCCGGCAATTTTATTGATGGTAATTGATTCACCAAATTTAAAACCAAATGCATTGAAACCTCTTCCATCGCCAGCTTTTCCAGCTGATGTTCGCCCATATCCTACTGCAACAGATGCAGTTCCTACAGGCTGACCTGGCTGAACTAATACAGGCATTTCAATACCGTTAACCTCAACAACATCCTCTAGTTTTAGATTGTTATCATCTGCATAAGCAGGAGATATTGCAAGGTAATTGTCCCAAGTTGTGGTAGTAATTGGGTCTGGCATTTCTTGTAGCCATGGATTATTGGAATATTTACCTATTCCCATCCCTATTTTTTCATAGGGCACTAATTCGATATCAACATTTTTACTTGTTCTGGCTTTTAAGCTTTGTGCTGAAAAATTAGAAAGTTCATCTGATTCAACTTTGGCATGATAAACACCATCATGTTTAATGTTATTCCAGTCACTTTCGAAATTAGTGCTATCCGCGAGCATTGTTTTCCAGTTATTCTCCATATAATCAGAGAAATCGCCATCATTGCCCATCCATTTTAGCATGGTATCTTGAAATTGACGAGTATTGAAAATAGGCCTTATGGTTGGCTGCATAATACTGTAGCTTCCTCTAATTGGTTCGGCATCATTCCACGATTCCAAATAATTATGATCAGGCAGAACATAATCACATAGTTGTGCAGTTTCATCCATTGTATCAGCAAAAGAAACCTTTGTATCAACTTTGGCTAATCCAGTCTTGAAATCGCTGGCGTTTGAGTAATCATAGGCAGGATTAACATTTTGTATTAGAATACCATCAACCTTTCCTGCGTTCATATCTTTTACCAGAGCTTCCATTGCTTTTTCATTACCCTGCTTGAGATTAACTGGCAATGATATGTTAAGGGTAGTACCATAATTTCCTAGTGCGTTGTTGATTGCATTTACAATGAGTTGAATATTTAGCTCATTAGTACCTGAAACAACCAAAGACTTTCCTTTATTCTTTAATAAATCCGTTGCTACATCTGTAACATCAACCGGAGACTTGGGAGCATTGTAAACAGACATTCCCGTGGATTCGGCTATTTTATTGTAAAGGTTAAGAAGCACAATAGCCTCTTCAGAAGGTTTTATTCCAAATCTATAGTCGGCGTTTGAACCAGTTAATGACATTAAACTTTCAAACTGATAACTTCTGGACATTTTAGGATTCTTGCCAGAGATTTTTCTCGATGAAGAATATTGCTTTGAAAATGTAACAGGCATAAGCCAGTTACCAAGATAATCGGCATTAAAACCAACTATTACTTTTGCTTTATCGAAAGAATATGAGGGTATTACTGGTCTACCGAAGTTAAGATCATTTGCATTGCGAATTGCTGACATGCTCATTGCATCATACATAACCCATTCAACATTTGGATTAGCCAATGTAAACTCTTCTATCAATGCAGTTGTTGAAGGACTTATTATAGTAGAGGTTAAAAGCACTACCTTTTTTCCTTCATCCGCAAGAACTGTCAATTTCTCTATTACCTCTTTGTCAGCAGTTTCCCAATCGGTGGCATTACCACTTTTCATGGGTCCTTTTAATCGAGCATCATCATATAGATTTAATACGGATGCCTGCACACGAGAGCTTGTTCCACCCTTGGTTAGTTTAGACATGTCATTACCCTCAATTTTGATGGGTCTATTTTCACGTGTCTTCACCAGAATGCTGCAATAATCAGTTCCATCAAAAAAGGTTGATGCAAAATAATTAGCTACACCAGGAGTTAATTCTTCTGGTTGGTTAAGTAATGGTATTGCTTTTCGCACGGGCATCTGACAGCTCGATACAAGAGCTACAGCACTTACCGAAAAACCCAGCATCTTCAGAAAATCTCTTCTTGAAGATTTCGCTTTAATTTCTGATTCATCAAGTCCTTCAATTGAGAATTCGGGCTCAGCTTTCTTACTGAAATCAGATTTCGTTTTAGTTTCCCTGTAATCCTCTAGACTTTGCCAATATTGTTTATCCATGGTATATATTCTCTGGAATTATTGTTCTTTATTTAATAGTGACATTTTGCACATTCATCTCCACCAATATTTTGCACCGTAACATTTGATATCTCACCATCCTTTAGTTTTTGATGAAGTTCTTTGTATTGGTCATAAAACTTATTGGTTGCAAACTGTACATCTTCGGTTCGATGACATTCAATGCACCATCCCATGCTTAGGTCTGGTATTTGGATTATCTCATCCATCTCTTTCACTTCTCCGTGACATTGGGCACAATCAAGTTTTCCGACATTCACATGCTGAGCATGATTAAAGTAAACATGGTCTGGTAGGTTGTAAACCTTTACCCATTCAATTGGTTTATTGTTTTCAATTGAAGCATATATCTTTTCTATTTCTTTCGTCCCCGTTATGGGTCCTTCTTTTACCTGATTGTGACAATTTAAACATGTTTCAACAGGAGGAATTCCCGCACTCATACTTCTGTCAACAGTAAAATGACAGTACCTGCAATCGATCTGATTTTGCCCAGCATGAACTTTATGTGAAAACCATACCGGTTGATCCGGCTGGTAGTATTGTTGTCTTCCAAGGCTAGTAGCATCAACAAAAATTATCTCTGATATAACAACAATAGCCGTTAGCACTATTATATAATGAATCCACCTAGCCTTTACAATATGAAACACAGCTAAATCAAATAAGCTTACAACAATAAGAATAACCATAATAATGAATACATAGCTCATATTACGCATTCCATCACGTTTCATTTTTACCAATAATAATTCAGCATCTGCAGCAACATTAAGCTTATTTGCTTGTTGTTCTTCAGTATCAACAGCTGCCTGGGCAACAGCTTCACTTTCAGGAAGAACGCCACCACCTTCAATATAGAGTAATAATCCCCTAACTTCTTCGTCGGTGAAATTCTGGGAAGGCATGGGTATTTTATTATTCTCATTGTAAACCTGTACGGCTAGTTCATCACCATTCTGAATCATTTCTTGACTATTCTGGATGAACTTTATTAACCATGCCTCATCGCGCTTTTCTGATATCCCTTTCAAATTGGGACCAATTAGTTTTGCGCCGTCTATATTATGGCATGCTTTACACTGCTGGAAATTTTTCTCATCTTGAGCAGTTTGAGCAAAAGAGCTCATGGATATAAGCATCAAAAGAGAAAATAAACCGCTAAATATGTACCCTTTGATCATCAAAGCGTTAATACGAACAAAATTATTTATTATCATGGCGTAAGTATTATCAAGTAGCTGATATTTTTACTATATTTTTTTTAAAATGATATGTGTTTATCATTTCACTGAAAATGAGGCACAAAAATATTTCTTTTTTTTAATTAATTATCGCTATTTAAGTATTAAAATACTCATTAAAAGTATATGATTCTTATAATCAATATTTTAATGAAAAAATATTTATACAATACTGTTGTTAAGAACTTTCTTTTACGTTTAATTCTACTTAAAAAAACCTATTTTGAAATAGTTAATTAACTTAATGGTTAGACATTTAGCCAAAATACCGTTTTAGTTTTAAAGTGAAATTATTGTTATGGTTATAATTTATCTCCGTGGCAATTTGAAGATGCATTATTGAGCCCAAATAATTCGGCATGGCCATCATTAAATTATAAGCTGAAGTTAACTGCGCCTTTTGAAATTTTGAAGTATGTTTTTCAGGTCTTTGATATCATTACCATTTGGCACCCAACTTTGAAAGGTTGTATTAGTTTCTTTACTAAAAATACGATACTGATAAATCACCGTTGAAATATAGCTAAATGAAGCTGTTATTGCTGCACCTACATATCCAATTTTTGGTATTAGCACAATTGCAAGAACAACCGTAACTATCATTCCAACTGCATTAGCCCATAAACTTACAATTGGCCGTCCCAAGCCACTAAAATAATGACTAAATATGGTATTTATTGATAATGCGATAACTCCAGGACTTAAAGCTACAATGATAATCTTCAGGTTCTCAAATTCTGAAGTGAAAACATATTCATATATACTTGTTGGTATAATTACCAATATTAATAAGGCACAAATTGTCAGTATTACTGAAAACTTCATTAATTTTATGGTTACAATCTTGGCAAACTCTTTACTATTTGAGTTTGATATTTCAGAAAATTGAACAAGAGAAATACTTTGACCTATAAGTCGCAAGCCCTCAGTTAATTGTGTACCAGCGCCATAAATACCCACAGCATTTATACCTGTAAATATGTTTAAAAAATAAAGGCTAATTCTTTTGTTGCCCATGTGAAGCATATTAGCTACTTGGGTGGTAAAACCATATTTAAAAACATCAACAATTAATCTAATACCACCACTAAGGTCAAAGCTCCTTATTTTATATAATACTGCAATTAAACTGAGTAAATAACCAAGCATATATGAGTAATAAACTGCAGTTACCCATGAGTCTACAGATACCTCATTTAGATAAAATAACTTACCTGTAAGCACTAACAACAGAGCTAATACTTGAATTGTAAATATTATATTGTATATGCCAATTCGTTTACTACCAAGCAGAATATTATAATTAGTTAGCATTAGTGCATTAAGAGAAGCAAGAACAATAATATCCATCTCGTAACCATCGGGAATAATGATGCTATATAGCCCTTGGAAATGTAAGGAAAGTATCCCCAATAAAAAATATGAAAGAGATATTATGATAGCTATCCAAAGATATGAGGGTAGAAGAAGTTTTAAAACACTTGTTCTAGGTGTGAAATATATTAATGAGCTTCCTGCAATTAGATCAATGAACAGTTGAATTATTGTTATGGCCAATAGAACAAGCATTATTACACCAAAACCTTCGCTACCAAGCTCACGAGTAAGTGAAATAAGTATTATCAAGTTGACAAAAGCATTAAGTATTCTTGTGCCGGTTGTTCCTAGGATATTTTTTACCATTGGTACAAAAGTAATATTTTGAATATCAACTGTATCAATTTATGAAATAATTAAAATTCATTGGTAGAGCAACTAATTATTAATTATTATTATCATATATGTAATAACATGTGTATAAAATGTTATTACATATTTATCTTTGAATGTTGCAAAAGTTAAATAATCCTTTATTTTTGAAATCACAATATCAAAGGATCTTTATTTGAAGCCATAAGGGCTGCATATGGCGGTAAAAAGCTCTACGATATGAAAAAAGAAGAGTTGGAAGAATAGAATGTATAGTCGAAAATAAACATAAGCCTCGTGATCTATTACGGGGCTTTTTTTGTATCTACTTTATTTGCAAATAAGTATTATTAAAATACATAGTTTTTAAAGGCTTCTTGATTTTTAATGTTGAAATTTAGTAAGAGTATTATAATATTTTAATTATACTTGCATCTATAATATTGCAAGAAATCGAAAAACTATCTCGAAAAGATTTAGTTTTTTTATATTAACATAACCAGGAAGCAACAATGTTGATATTTATGATTTAGCACCATGTATTTATGCTAATAACTTTAGTAATAGTGACACTAAATTAACTAAAAAACTAATAATTTATTAAAACCTCTGATTATGAAGTATTACTCAAAAAGTATATCGCTTATAGTTACATTACTTTTCTTCATGTTTTCTTCACAAATGCATTCTCAAGTAACAGTAGATTATGTGCAGCAGACAGGGAACTATGATCAAGCTTTTGATGATGGTGGAGAAGTAAGTAACCCAAATTCTTATCAAATGCAGATGGCGGCGAATACTGGAAATAAGAAAATCGTTCGGTGGAGAGATTTCGATACCGATGGTATAAACTCAGGAAGCGCTAGGTCACTTCAGGTTGGTGATGAGTTTAGAATATCTGTTTCTGCACATAATGTTGTTGGTGAGATGGGTTTTGCACTATTAGCAAGCCCTACCAACTTTGGCACATGGGCAAACAGATTGGAAAATAAATCCATATATTTAACACTTTCTAGTTCAGGTAATTGGACTGCAACGTATTATGGCGGTGCCACAACAACAGGCACAGCTGATATAGGCGGCACTACAAGCTATAAGAACTTCGTTTTTACTTGTTTACTAACCGCTCCTAATATGATGACCGTTACTATTACTGATGGAGCAACTACATCATATCTTTACGACTTGCAATTATATAGTAATAGCGCCATAACACATTATTCTGTATTTCTTAATGATGATAATGATGGGTCTGGTAACTATAATATATATTGGAACACAGATGCAACAGCTCACGATGATTATGTTAAAAATACTAAGGCAATTACATTAGGATTGAGTAATAATGGATCCACAGTCACAATTTCCGATGTTATACCAGATGGTTTGGCAGCTAATTCCACAAGTACTCCAAGTGTTAATTCACTTACAAAATCAGGATCAGGAACTTTTTATTTAACTGGTAATAATACTTATGGTGGGGGTACAACCGTTAGCGCTGGCATCTTATGTTCTGGAATGAATAATGCATCTAACACAACTTTTGGTTCGGGTTCCATAAGTGTTGCTAGTGGAGCTACACTTTGGATAGATGGTACTAATGATGGTGTTTACTCCAATACTCTAACCTTAGATGGCGGTACATTCCTGCTTACCGGCACTTGCTATTACGATGGCAATATTATTTTAACAAGTAATTCAACATTGAGATCCGCCACTGAAATTAACTACCTTGATGGTATAATATCCGGCACCTCTAGCGTCACTAAAACTGGAGGCTACCCATTGTATTTTAGAGCTGCTAACACTTACTCTGGATCAACAACTGTTTCAGCAGGAACCTTGGTAATACAAGAAAATTTATCATCCAGTGCCGTATCAGTATCAAATACAGCTACTGTATCAGTTAATGGAAGCGATGTAACGATTAGCGCTTTAACAATTGATGGAGGAGGAACCGTATCCATAGAAGTAGACCAAGGATTAACGGTGACCAATAACCTAACAAACAATTCATCGGGTAATCTTAGGATTCAAAGTGATTCAGATGGAACCGGTTCATTGATTGTAAACGGTACAATATCAGGTAGTGGTACTAACACATTTGAAAGATATATTGCAGGATATACAACTTCCAGTAATGGATGGCATTTTTTATCGTCTCCAGTAAGCAGTTTTACAATAAGTGGATCGGATTTTGCTCCCTCAGCAGGAACAGATGATCTCTATCGTTGGGATGAACCAAATAATCAGTGGAACAATTATGATCAAAGTGGATTTAGTGAATTTGCCGAAGGAATGGGGTATTTGGCTGCTTATGACGATGATGCTACTAAAGAATTTACTGGAACACCATATAATAGCGATAAAACTCACACTGATTTAACTTACAATTCAGGAAATACCTATGGAGCTTATCACTTACTTGGTAACCCTTTCCAAAGTGCTGTTCTTTGGAATAATGGTGACTGGGCTATAACTGATGTAAATACAACGGCAAAAATATGGTCAGGGTCTGGTGCAAGCTACTCTGATATTACCGCAAATGATCCAATACCATCAATGCAAGGTTTTATTGTATATGTTGCAAATGGTACAAATAGCATTACCATTCCAGAGTCAGCTCGTTCTCACAACACTCAAAACTGGTACAAAAATTCAAAGGTGAACCAGATTAAGCTGACGGCTTATGATCCAGAAGGAGGAACATATCAAGAGAGCACAATTAGATTTGATAATGATGCAACATCCGGATTTGATAATAATCATGACTCTCCTTTTTTAAGTGGTTATGCACCTTTATTTTATAGTAAAGCTGGTCAGGTTGATGTTTCAACAAACACATTACCAGAAATTACGGAATCCCTAACAATACCAATGTACTTTACTAAAAATGGTAATAACTCATTTTACATAGAAGTGGAAGGGGTTAATACACTTTTAACAGAGCACAACCTGTACATAACTGATAAAAAAACAAATCATACTCAAAACCTTAACGAAAATCCCATTTACTCATTTACATCCAATGAAAATGACGATGATCAAAGATTTGTTTTACACTTCAGCCCGCTGGGTGTTGATGATAATATTATAAATAATGATGATATCCAGGTATACTCATATAGTAAAACCATCAATATTACTAACGGCAAAAAGCTATCGGGTAGCATACATATAACAAACATCCTCGGGCAACAAGTTGCATCCTACAATCTTGATGGAAGCAACAACCAATCTCTTAACATGGATGTTCCAACGGGAGTTTATGTTGTTAATGTTATTGTAAAGAGTACAAAAATCAGCAAGAAAGTATTTATCAAGTAAAACCTTATAAAAAAAACAAAGATGAATCAACCAAAAAACATATTATTCATTTTATCAATAGTTATAATTACACTTATTCCATTTTCTGCTATATCTCAGAGTTCACCTCCTCCTCCTCCAAGCGCACATGGTGAGTCGGGAAATCAATCAGCAGGTGGTGGAGCACCAATTGGTAGTGGGTTATTTATTCTACTTGGGCTTGGTGCTGCATATGGCGGTAAAAAGCTCTACGATATGAAAAAAGAAGAACTGGAAGAATAGAATGTATAGTCGAAAATAAACATAAGCCTCGTAATCTATTACGGGGCTTTTTTTGTATCTATTTAGCTAGAAAAGAACTGATATGATAGGTTAATCTATATTTACTATTAAAATAAGGCATCTGATATATAAACATCCAAAGCCATAAGAAAAATATCATTAAAGCGTTTTGATTATTATTATCATAGATTTTGCTTTACAAGCTAAAATACGTCAATGGATTTATTATATGAAGTCACTATATTTGCAACTCTAATACATGAAGATGAAGCTATCCATAGTTATTGTTAACTACAATGTTGAATATTTTCTAGATCAATGTCTAAACTCAGTGTTTAAGGCAATGAAAAATATTGACGGTGAGGTTTTTGTTGTCGACAATGATTCAATCGATGGTTCAAATGAGATGGTTAGGAAAAAATATCCTGATGTTAAGCTCATAGCAAATAAGAAGAATGTTGGGTTCTCTGTTGCAAACAACCAAGCTATTAGAATATCAGAAGGGGAGTATGTGCTTCTGCTAAACCCTGATACAGTAGTTGAACATGACACCTTTGAAAAATGCATCAATTTTATGGATAAAAATCCTGATGCTGGTGGATTGGGTGTTAAAATGCTGGATGGTTCAGGAAAGTTTTTACCAGAATCCAAGAGAGGCTTACCAACACCATCTACTGCTTTTTATAAAATGTTTGGATTAAGCTCATTGTTTCCTCGCAGTAAACGCTTTGCCAAATACCATCTGGGACATCTGGATGACAATAGTATACACAAGATTGAAATACTACCTGGTGCCTTTATGCTATTGCGCAAGGAAGCACTCGATAAAACAGGATTATTGGATGAGGAGTTCTTCATGTATGGTGAAGACATTGATCTGAGTTATAGAATAATTAAGGCGGGCTATGAAAACTATTACTACCCGGAAACAAGAATTATCCATTACAAGGGTGAAAGCACAAAAAAAGGAAGTGTTAATTATGTGCTTGTATTTTACAATGCAATGGTAATATTTGCACGTAAACATTTCACCAAGAAAAACGTAAAAATATTTACATCACTCATAAATATTGCCATTTACTTTAGAGCTACCATTGCTCTAATAAATAGGCTTTGGAGTGCTTTATTATTGCCACTACTAGACTTTATTGCATTATTTGCGGGTACTCTTCTAATTAAAGAAGTTTGGAGACGAACACAAATTTATACGGATGGAGGGGATTATCCACCCGAACTAATATACTTTGTTATACCAACCTATGTGGTTATTTGGTTGCTATCCGTATATGTTTCTGGAGGTTACGACAGGCCTGTTAAAATAAGGAAATCCATTGTTGGTTTGATAGGTGGTACAATATTAATCCTTGTATTATATGCTTTACTACCTGAAAGCTTGAGATACTCAAGAGCGCTAATCATTCTTGGTACATTATGGGGTATAATATCCCTTCCGTTGATTCGCCTAGCACTAAATAAGCTAAACATTGGAAACATACAAATAGGTGTAAATATACATAAGCGATTCATTGTTATTGGAGAAGAAGATGAAGCCCACAGGGTTGAATTATTACTTCAAAAATCTTACATAGTGCCAGAGTTTGTTGGATTAGTTAGTCCTGAGGAGGAAATTTCCACTAAAACAAATTTTATTGGAGCCATTTCGCAGGTGGTAGATATCATAAGAATATATGATATTGATGAAGTTATCTTCTGCTCCAAAAGCATAAGCCATCAGCGCATAATTGATAAAATGACAGACTGGCAAGTAGCTAAGGTTGATTATAAAATAGCACCCGAAGATAGCTTATCCATAATAGGTAGTAATTCCATACATAATCGCGGTGACCTATACACTGTGAACATTAACGCGGTGGACAATATAGAGAACCGAAGAAATAAGAGGTTACTTGACATTATCGTTAGCCTTGTATTAATAGCTTTGTCTCCCATTGCAATATTTCTAATGAAAAAGCCTTTTGGCTTTATTTCTAATATTTTTAGAGTGATATTTGGAACTCGGAGCTGGGTTGGTTATTACCCAATTGAAAAACAGCTAATGCAACTACCAAAGATTAGAAGAGGGGTATTAAATCCCGTAGATTCAGTTAAGTTTAACAACTCGGATTTAGATACCATAGAACAATTAAACCTTCTATATGCCAGGGATTACAATACATGGAAGGATCTGAATATAATTTTCTTTGCATTCAGAAAACTAGGTAAATGATCAAGCTAAATGACTATAAATCATTGATTCTAAATGGCCTTAAGGCTATTTTAACCTTACTTCTTATAATGGTACTTAGTAGCCCTGGTTACTCCGATGAATACACTTATACTTCCCAAAATAAAAAGTCGATCAAAAATTATAACTCTGCTGTTTCTTATTATCAAATGGGAGATTATCAGAATGCAATTAATAGTCTTAACAAATCGATTATTTACGATAAAAACTTTATCGAGGCATGGCTTTTACTAGGTGATATCAATGCGGATTTAAAAAAATATCAAGAGGCTATCAATGCCTATAATGGTGCCATTGGAATTGACTCCACATTTTTTCCAGCTGTTTATTATTTTCTAGGTGGTATATATTACGAAATATCGGAATATTACAACTCCATTATAAGCCTTGAGATTTTTCTTAATACTGACAATATTAGTAGTGAAATAAAAGCTTTGGCAAATGATAAGCTCATAAGAGCAAAAACTGCATTCAAACTAATCTCAAACCCAATACCAGTGGATATAATTAGTATGGGTTATCCGGTTAATACTCCCAATGATGAATACATTAATTATGTAAATGTAGATAATGACCTAATAATGTTTACAAAACGAAGTCCATCTAAAAGCAGTAGTAAAAGATATGTGGAGCAGTTATATAACTCGAAGTTATCTGATAATTACTGGAGCATGCCTAAATTAGTAGATCTATCATGGAGAAACAATACTCTCAATATGGGAACAATAAATTTCAGTACAGATGGCAAAACAATGTATTTTACCGGATGTTACTGGCCCAATGGTTTTGGTAGCTGTGATATCTATAAGTCGGGTAGTGTAGGAGGTAAGTGGCTACCACCTCAGAACATGGGAAGCACTATCAATACTGCAACATGGGACTCTCAGCCAATTATTTCATCGGATAACAAAAGGTTATACTTTTCTTCTAAAAGAGTGGGAGGTAAGGGTGGTTCTGACATTTGGATGGCAATAAAGTTACAAAGTGGACAATGGAGTCCACCAATAAATATGGGGGATAGTATAAATACCGATAGGGATGAAATGGCTCCATTCCTACATGCAGATGGTAAAACATTATATTTTGCATCCACAGGACACCCAGGTATGGGAGGATATGATTTATTTGTATCCAGACAAGATGAAACTGGAATATGGAGCAAAGCAAAAAATATTGGTTATCCAACCAACACAAAAGCTAATGAAATAATCATATTTAGCAGCCTTGATGGTAAAAGAAGTTGGATTTCAAGCGATAGAGAAGGAGGGATGGGTAAGTATGACATCTATTATTTTGACAATTACAAACTCGTTGAACCGCAAGAAATAATGTACGTTAGAGGAACTGTAATTGACAAGGAAACAAAAAAGCCAATTAAGTCAACCATAGAAATAACAAACATTACAAACGGAGAAACATTGAATACTGCATTAAGCGATCCAGTTACCGGTGAATTTCTTATAGTTTTATTACCTGGAATAGATTACGCATTTAATATTTCAAGTCCAGGATACTTGTTTTATAGTGAAAATATAAATCTAGCCACCGACTCAACTGGTGTTTCATCCGTAAATAAAACATTTGAATTATCGCCCATAAAAAGTGGTAGTCAAATTACAATGAACAATATCTTTTTTGAATTTAACAGTAGTGATCTATTAGCATCATCATATACAGAATTAGATAGGCTAGTTAAATTGCTTAAGGCTTCCAAAATAAATATTTACATCATTGGTCATACAGATGGCATAGGTACCATAGATTATAATAATAAACTATCGGAAAAGAGAGCTATTTCAGTGGGGAAATATCTCATATCCAAAGGAATAAACCCAAGTAGGCTTGAGTATATGGCCAAGGGATCAACAGAACCAATAGCAGATAATTCCACTGAAGAGGGCAGAGCAAAAAACCGTAGAACTGAAATATTAGTTAAATAAAGGTATTGTCAATTCTTCTTGTTTATTGAGTTATAACCCACCACGCCCCATAAACATTACATTCAGTAATGATTAATAATAATTAAAAGAAAATATATAGAAATAAAAAAAGCCTGATAGAAAACTATCAGGCCTTTTGTGATGACAAATAGTTGAATCTATTTCTCAGTTTTTGTTTCTTCTGAATCCTCAGCTTTATCCTCTGCTGCTGGAGTTTCTTCAGCTTTAGCTTCCTCTGCTGCTGGAGCTTCTTCAGCTTTAGCTTCCTCTGCTGCTGGAGCTTCTTCAGCTGGAGTTTCCTCTGCTGCTGGAGCTTCTTCTGCTGGAGTTTCCTCTGCTGCTGGAGCTTCTTCAGCTGGAGTTTCCTCTGCTGCTGGAGCTTCTTCAGCTTTAGCTTCTTCAGCTGGAGCTTCTTCAGCTGGAGCTTCTTCAGCTTTAGCTTCCTCTGCTGCTGGAGCTTCTTCAGCTTTAGCTTCCTCTGCTGCTGGAGCTTCTTCAGCTTTAGCTTCCTCTACTGCTGGAGCTTCCTCTGTTGCTGGAGCTTCTTCAGCTGGAGTTTCATCTGCCGCATCCTGTGCTTCTTTAACCTGAGCTTCTACTGCCGCAGCTCTTTTCTTAGCTATTTCAGCTGTTCTTTCTTCTTTAACTTTAACTTCTGCTTCAAATTTTTCTTTTTGCTCTGCACGAATCTTTTCTTCAATACCAGATTTTGAGGCAGCATTCTTAGCTTCCTTATCCTCTAACCACTTTTGAAATTTCGCTTCTGCTTCAGCTTCTGTAAAAGCACCTTTTTTAGCTCCTATTAAAAGGTGATTCTTGTAAAGAACTCCTTTGTAGGATAAAATAGCTCTTGCTGTATCAGTTGGCTGAGCACCTTTTTGAATCCAATCCAAAGCCTTATCAAAATCTAAAACGATCTCTGCTGGGTTTGAAATAGGATTGTATGTGCCAATCTTCTCAATAAATCTTCCATCTCTAGGTGCACGACCATCAGCTACAACGATATGATAAAAAGCCTTGTGGGTTTTACCATGACGTGATAATCTAATCATTGTTGGCATAACTAATTAAAAATTAAGTTGATAATTATTTTAAAAAACGGCTGCAAAGATGCGATATATTTTTTGAATAAAAAAACAAAAAAGCAATAATATTTACATTTGGAATGTTTTAGTTCAACACCCCATATAATCAGCTATTTAATTATTGAATAAGTAACTATATTAAATGTTTTTTCCATTATAATTACGCCTATATTAAAAATCTTTAACAAACTATCAATCAACATTTAGATTATCTTTGCAATCTATTTAAATTCAAGTAAGAAAGATGTTGATAAAAGGTAATAAAAGTGAGATAAAAGAACTTATTGATAGTGGCAAGAACATTGTGCTAACATCACATACTAATCCCGATGGTGATGCTATAGGATCTCTTATTGCCATGTATAATTATCTAAAGAAGCTAAATAATACAGTTACTATGATGGTGCCTAACAAGTTCCCTGAGTTTTACAAATGGCTGCCCAAATCTGAAGATATTATAATCTACGAGAATCGTCCAAAACATGCTCAAAAAATACTACATAATGCTGATTTAATATTTGCATTGGATTTTAATGCATTAAGCAGGTTGGGTGTTCTAACTGATATCGTAGAAGCAACATCATGCACAAGAATTCTAATTGATCATCACATCGATCCAGAAGTTGATAAGTTCAATTACTGCTACTCAACAACAAATGTTTCATCAACAGCCGAGCTGGTATATAGCTTTATAGAGATGTTAGGAGATGAAAAACTGATTGACAAAAATATAAGCGAAGGAATTTACACTGGTATTGTTACCGATACTGGTTCTTTTAGCTTTTCATGTAATCGCCCTGAAACTTATAATATTACCTCTAAGTTAATTTCCCATGGCGTTGATGCTCAAAAAATTCATAAACTTATTTACGATACATTTTCAGAAAATAGATTGAGACTGCTTGGTTACGCCATAAGTGAAAGAATGATGGTTTGGGATGAATATCATACTGCACTCATATATTTATCAAAAGAGGATTTATTAAAGTTTAACTATCAAGTTGGGGATACAGAGGGAATGGTTAACTATCCTTTATCCATGGAAAAGATAAATATGTCAGTACTCATAAGTGAAAAGGATAATTTATTGCGTTTATCCTTCAGATCCAAAGGAGATTTCTCAGTGAATGATTTATGTAGGAAACATTTCAATGGAGGGGGACATAAAAATGCAGCGGGTGGTAGAGAGGCAAATAATATTGATGCCTTCATTAAGAAGTTAAAGTCAATTCTAGAGGACTATAAAAACGACCTTGACTATAAAATATCACTTTAAAATAATGCAATCCAATATCAATATAATCATATTTTCTATGCTTCTTACATTTGTTATTGGATGTGATAATGTAAGGCATTATAATGAAGAAATAAACAACGACAACTCAAAGGATAAAAAAGAATCACTCGTTAAGGTCAACAAATATCTTGTAAATACTGAAAACACTGAAATTGATAATTATATAAGACGCCACAATCTTGATGTAACCAAAACTGGATCTGGTCTTAAATACCAAATTACAAAGCCCGGAACGGGTGATACTGCGGTATTAGGCAAAATAGTGACAATGAATTACAGAGTAAAATTAATAACTGGTGATATTATATATTCCTCCAGTGAAGATGGACCACTTTCCTTTGAAATTGGGCATGGTGGTGTTGAATCAGGACTTGAAGAGGCAATATTAAACTTTAGAGTGGGGGATGAGGCAATAATTATCATACCTTCGCACCTTGGTTATGGTTTGCTTGGAGACAATAAAAAAATCCCGCAACGATCAACAATTATTTATGAAATTGAAATTACTAACATTAATTAATATCAAAATGAAAAGAACAATTTTGTTTATGGCAGTTTTATTTATCGCATCGACTGCTTTTGTATCCTGTGAATCAGGTAATAACTCTGGATTTCAAGGGTTTGAGGTTACTGAAGATGGTTTATACTACAATTTCCACTTAAAAGGTGAGGGAACAGTAAATCCACAAATCGGTGATTTTATTACCGTTGATATGATTTATGCAACAGAGGACACAATCATATTTAACAGCAAAGACCTTCCTCAGGTTATGAAACTTCCAATGACTGAATCTGCCTATAAAGGCGATATCTATGATGGCATAGCCATGATGAAGGTTGGAGATAGTGTGACATTTATTTGCCCAGCTGATTCTGTATTCTTAAAACTTTTCAGAATGCCTTCAGTACCTCCACAATTTGATTCTGTTGAGAATATATATTTTCATGTAAGGCTAAATAACATAGAAACAGAGGCTGAAGTTAAAGCTGCTCAAGAAGTAGAGTTAAAGCGTCTTGAAGAAGATGAGTCATCAAAACGCAATGAATATCTTCAAAGTAATTACCCAGATGCAAAAGCAGAGGAAAGTGGTCTATACTTCATTAATATCAAAAAAGGCAAGGGTAAAAAACCTACCAAAGGTGATAAAGTTGTAGTCAATTATACTGGAATGTTTTTGGATGGAAACATATTTGATAGCTCAGTTGATAGAGAACCATTTGAATTCACTTTAGGACAAGGTCAGGTAATTAAAGGATGGGATCAAGGTATCGAAATGATGAGAAAAGGTGGTAAAGCAATGTTAGTTATACCATCAGACATAGCTTATGGTCCCCAAGGAAGATCAAGTATTCCTCCTTATTCAACATTAGTTTTTGAAGTTGAATTACTGGACATTAAGAAGTAACAAAAGAATATTTGAAAATTAATATGAAATATTATTTTCTAAAAACTACCGTGGTAATATTATTTACTGCGGTAGTTTTTTCTTGTTCAAATAGTAATGAAAATGGCTATAAACGAACAAAAAATGGAGTTTTAATCAAAAGGATTACAGAAGGCCCTGACAGCACAAAAGCAAAGGAATCAGAAATAGTAACCATCAGACTGAAATACAGGTTAAATGATAGCATTATATTTAACAGTGATGATATAGAAGATGGTAGCATGGTTTTTCCAATCACAAAACCTATATTTGAGGGTGATTTATATGAAGCATTAACCTTAATGGGAACTGGAGACTCAATATCCATAGGGGTAGTAGCAGACTCATTCTTCCTAAAAAGTGCTGCAATGCAAAAACTTCCAGAATATGTTACGCCAGGAAGCATAATGTATTATGATATAAAATTACTTGATCATAAAACATCATCCGAATGGCAGAAAGAGGCAGACAAAAAAAGCCTCCAAATGGCAAAACAAGAAATGGCAACGCTTCAAATTTACCTGAATAACAATAAGATATACACTGATCCTACTGTAAATGGCCTATATTTTTTAGAAGAAAAAAAGGGTAGGGGTTCTACCGCTGATACAGGAGATATTTGTCAGGTATATTTGTCGGTAAAAGTATTGGGTAGTGATAATATTCTATTTTCCAACTTTAACGACAAACCATTAGATTTTGAATTCGGCCAAGACTTTGACACAAAAGGCTTTAGAGAAGGTATTGGACTGATGAAACCCGGAGGTAAAGCTCGTTTTATCATACCATCCTGGATAGGTATATCGTCCGAAGGACAGGGTATTATTGATCCTTTCACAACTCTTGAATATGAAGTTGAACTTATAAGTATAAGGTCTCCTGCTGATGTAACTACGGAATAAATCGTTAGTATACGCTAAGCTTAGTAAACTATCCATCCAATTCATATCATATATTATTGATAATATACTTTAATACGCATGGACATCATCTAAGGGATATAATTGTCCCATAATATATATTATGTTAAATAGAGATGTAAAATAATAGGGAAGTATAAATCTCTACTTCCCTACCTTTATCCTATTTATCCATTAACTCTTTGAGCTTATCATTCATCTTAAGGTTTGCATAAGCCTCCTTAAGAGCACCAATAATAACTTGGTCATCAGGATCTATTTCATGTGACTTTTCCAGAAATGGTAGTGCCTTGTTTAGGTTAGCGTCAGCTTCTCCTTTTATTATTTCATATTTCTTTTGCTCTTCGAATGGAAGATTATTAGCTTCTGTATACTGCGCTGAAGCTCTGTTTACATAGATAGCACCTATGTTAAATATAGCATCAGCATAATCTGGATCTATTTCTATGGCTTGCTTATACACCTCCAAAGCATTATCTGTATCATCAATATTTTCATATGTTTGACCAAGTACTAGGTATAGTGTTACATTGGAAGGATTTGCTGCTATAGCTTCCTTAAGACTCAATATTAACTTATCAAATGTACCTGTTTCAAGATAAAGTTGTGCCTCTTCGAGCTGAAGAGTATTATCTTGAGGAAATATCTCCCTACCCTGCGCAAGTATTTCAAAAGCCATGGTAGTATCTCCTAACTGCTTTTCTGCACGAGAATAATACATATAGACTCTTGAGTCATTAAATCCAACATCAACACATTTCTTCATATATTCAGCTGCTATCGCAGGCTGATCAGATAACACAGCACTCATACCAACATTAAAAGCAGCAATAGTATCAAAGTTTCCATCAATTTCTGAAATTTCAAATGCCTGCTTAAAATTCTCAATGGCATTATCCCATGACTGCTCCTGGAAGCTTGTCGCTCCTCTTTGGTAGAAAATATTTGTCAGGTTCAATAGGTAAAGGGCTATTTCACCATCATAGGACCCTTTGACATCCAACTCTTTGCATTTTTCAAATGCTGAAACTGCAGTACTCGCCGCATTTGGATCTAAAGACCTCACTGCTGCAGAAGTATCATTTGCTATATTGAAATAGATTTGGCCTCTATATAACCAGGTTTTTGGATCAATTTCTGTCTTGGGATGCGTTATAGCTTCATCTATTGCTACCATTGCCTTTTCATACTGCTTATTCTTATTGTACATATAAGCACTTGTACGTTTATTCTTTTGAGCAAATGCACCTCCCGCAACGAATAAGCCCAAGGCAATTAAAATCATTAACTTCTTCATGATTACACATTTTATTTTGCACCAAGGGTAAATATATGGAAATGAAACCTTAGCTACAAACTTTAATTTATTATTAAAAATTATTCAATTATTCTTTATCTTCCTCAGATTGTTCAGTAGTATCTTCTAGTTTAACATCCGAATCGATTACTTCTCCATCAAGATATTCCTGATCTTCATCCTCTTCAACTTCAACCTTTGCAACCGCTGCAATTTCATCTCCATCATCAATTCTTATGAGCCTCACTCCTTGTGTTGCTCTACCCATTACACGGAGGTCTTTAACAGCCATCCTGATGGTTATTCCTGACTTGTTGATAATCATAAGATCATCATTATCAGTAACGCTTTTAATTGCTATTAATTGACCCGTTTTGTCGGTTATATTAAGAGTTTTAACACCCTTTCCTCCCCTATTTGTAAGTCTATAATCTTCTAATTCAGATCGTTTTCCGTACCCTTTTTCAGAAACTACTAGTATGGAAACTTCTTCATTATTTTCGACACATATCATGCCAATCAACTCATCCTTTTTGTGTCCTAGAGTTATACCCCTTACACCAGCAGCATTCCGCCCCATGGCACGTACCTTCTCTTCATTGAATCTAATTGTTTTGCCAGATTTAACTGCAAGCAATACATTATTTTCACCATTTGTTAGTCTTGCTTCTAACAACTCATCACCCTCTCTAATTGTTATGGCATTTATCCCATTTTGTCTTGGTCGCGAATAAGCTTCTAATGAGGTTTTTTTGATAACACCCTTTTTGGTTGCTAGCATTATAAAGTTACTATTTATATAATCTTCATCCTTAAGGTCTTTGGTATTAATAATAGCTTTCACCTTATCATCTGGACTTATGTTGATTAAATTCTGGATAGCTCTACCTTTGGAAACCTTATTTCCTTCTGGTATTTCAAAAACACGCATCCAGAAGACCTTTCCTTTCTCAGTAAAAAACAACATATAATTATGGTTTGTGGCCACAAATAGATGCTCTAGAAAATCTTCATTTCTTGTGGTACTTCCCTTTGAGCCTCGCCCTCCCCTTCTTTGCTGACGGTACTCGGTAAGTGGTGTTCTTTTTATATATCCCATATGAGAAATAGTAATTACCACTTGCTCGTCAGGAATTAGGTCTTCCATACTAATATCTTCAGCAGTGTAAACAACTTCAGAACGTCTTTCATCACCATAGAGTTCCTTAATTCTGATAAGTTCCTCCTTCACGATATCCATTTTCATCTCAAAACTATCAAGAATAGCTTTTAACTTAGTTATTAGCTCTTGTAATGCTTGATATTCATTTTTAATCTTACCTCGTTCAAGTCCCGTTAACTTTTGAAGACGCATGTCCAAAATTGCACGTGCTTGCAATTCAGTTAGTCCAAATTTGGTAATTAGACCATTTCTGGCCTCTTCAGGTGTTTGTGATGCTCTTATTAAGGTTATAACTTCATCTAGGTTATCTAGAGCAACCAATAATCCTTCCAAAATATGAGCTTTCTTTTCTGCCTCCTTCAATTCATATTCGGTTCGCTTTGTGACCACTTCATGTCTATGTTCAACAAAGTAATGAATTAAATCCTTTAGGTTTAAAGTTCTTGGCCTTCCCTTTACAAGAGCAACATTGTTTACACTAAAGGAACTTTGCAATGCAGTAAGCTGATATAGTTTATTGATAACTATATTAGGTATTGCATCTCGTTTTAAGTCATACACAATTCTCATCCCGTTCCTATCCGATTCGTCATTAATATCGGAAATACCATCTATCCTTTTGTCATTGATGAGATCAGCAGTTTTTCTAATCATTTCTGCTTTATTAACTTGAAATGGAATTGAAGAGACCACAAGTCTTTCTTTTCCTGTTGAGCTTTCTTCTACGGTTATATCACCTCTCATCATGACTCTACCGCGACCGGTTTCGAAGGCACTCTTAACTCCTTCATATCCATATATAATTCCGCCGGTAGGAAAATCAGGTGCCTGAACGATTCTAATCAAATCATCCATCTCTATTTCACGATTATCTATATATGCTAAAGTTCCATCAATTACCTGTGTAAGATTGTGAGGTGCCATGTTAGTTGCCATACCAACCGCAATACCAGATGCACCATTTACGAGTAGATTGGGAAACTGGGTGGGAAGAACTATTGGTTCTTTAAGACTATCATCAAAGTTCAACTGATGATCAACAGTGTCCTTTTCAATATCAACAAGCATTTCTTCGGCAATTTTTCTTAACCTTACCTCAGTGTAACGCATAGCCGCAGGGTTATCACCATCAATTGATCCAAAGTTTCCTTGTCCCTGTACCAGTGGATATCGAAGTGACCATTCCTGAGCCATCCTTACCATTGAGTCATAAACTGATGTATCACCATGTGGATGATACTTACCCAGCACCTCTCCTACTATTCTAGCCGACTTCTTATATGGTCTGTTTGATAATACGCCTATTTCGTGCATACCAAAAAGAACCCTTCTGTGAACAGGCTTTAAACCATCACGTGCATCTGGTAAGGCTCTAGATACAATAACCGACATTGAATAATCAATGTAGGCAGACTTCATCTGGTTCTCAATATTAACCTTAATTATTCTTTCTCCATCCAATACATTTTCCATGTAATCTCCTTTGTAAATTTCCTTTAAAAAAAACATACAAAAATATGAAAAACAGACGTATTAATAGCCCTCAATATTAAATAAATATCCCATAATGTTAACAACTATTTGTTGGTAATTTGCTTTTCCTGACGATAACTGTAAATCATTGAGTTTCAAAAAGCTCTAATCATATCCTAAGTATATCTTAACTAATTAAATACAAGCTGTTTACGCTTTATTTTCAGATTGAAATTAGTTAATAACTAATATCTTAGATAATTATCTAGCATTGGTTGATAAAACATGAGTATCGCAAAATAATATGTAACAATTATTTTGGGAAAATGGATTTAATTTAGCTCTGATTGAAATAATATTAAATTCAATTGTCATTTTGTCGCAAAGCCTAAATGCCTGTATTAATGATAATTATATTAGTATAAAGTGTTGGCATAAAAATTGGAGTTACGATAACAATGAATAACATTGTAAAAAATAACAAAGTCATATTTTAATAATAACTATTAAAGTGCTTATGATATGTTGGAAAACACAACATATTAAGTAGGTTTTCGTTAATTTTGCATTAAAAGAATATAATATGGAAGCAAAGTTTTCTCAACGGGTTAAGGACGTACTATCATTTAGCCGGGAAGAAGCTGTTAGATTGGGTAACAATTACATTGGTTTAGAACACCTACTATTAGGTATAATTAGAGATGGTGAAGGAATGGCAATACAATTGCTAAAGTATTTTGGTGTGGATCTTAACAAATGTAAACGAGAAATTGAAGATTCAATCAAAAACCCAAACGCTGATGGTACCAAAATGGAAAATATCCCATTGGTAAAGCAAGTTGAAAAAGCTCTCAAAATAACTTATTTAGAGGCAAAGGTGTTCAATTCAGAGTTAATTGGAACTGAGCATCTTTTATTAGCCATATTAAAGGATAAAAGTAACTTAGTAACTAGTATGCTCAGCAATGATGGTGTAAACTATGGCTCTGTTAAGGAAGAACTAACATCCATAGTAAAGGAACAAAAGGATATGCCAACATTTATAGAACCAAAATCCGAAATGCCAGGTGATACAGAGGATCAACCTCAAACTCCAGAAAGACATCAGGAAAGCACTGAGAAAAAACCAGCCAATCCCAAATCAACCACTCCTGTGCTTGACAATTTTGGTCGTGATCTAACAAAATATGCTGAAGAAGGACGTCTAGATCCCATTGTTGGACGTTCGGACGAGTTAAAAAGAATTGCTCAGATTCTTAGCAGACGAAAAAAGAATAATCCCATTCTTATTGGCGAACCAGGAGTTGGTAAATCAGCTATTGCTGAAGGATTAGCTCTAAGAATTGTGGATAGAAAGGTATCAAGAGCATTATTTAATAAAAGAATTGTAACTCTGGACCTCGCATCAATTGTAGCTGGAACAAAATACAGAGGACAATTTGAGGAGAGAATGAAAGCTGTTCTCAATGAGCTAACAAAAAATCCTGACATAATATTATTCATTGATGAAATTCATACAATTGTTGGTGCTGGTAACGCATCAGGATCCCTTGATGCATCTAATATGTTCAAACCAGCCTTAGCAAGAGGTGAACTTCAATGCATAGGAGCAACTACACTTGATGAATATCGCCAGTATATTGAAAAAGATGGGGCTCTTGAAAGAAGGTTTCAAAAGGTTCTGGTAGATGCTACATCACCCGAAGAAACAGTTCACATACTCAATAATATTAAGGAAAAATACGAAGATCATCATTTGGTTAAATATTCACCAGAGTCAATTGACGCATGTGTTCAACTTACCAATAGATATATTAGCGACAGATATTTGCCAGATAAGGCAATCGACGCTTTGGACGAAGCTGGTGCAATGGTTCACATTAGTAATATACATGTCCCAACGGAAATAATAAACCTTGAGAATTCCATTGAGGAAATCAAGGGTAACAAAACCAGGGCCATAAAGAGTCAGAAATTTGAAGAAGCAGCTCAATTCAGAGATATAGAAAGAAGATACTCCGAGGAACTTTCACGGGCTAAAAAAAGATGGGAAGCTGATGCAGCAATCCATAGAGAGGATGTTACAGAAGATAATGTGGCAGAGGTTATAGCAATGATGACAGGTATTCCTGTTACAAATATTGCTCAAAGTGAAGGTAATAGACTCATAAATATGGAGCCAGAACTTTGCAAGGAAGTTATAGGACAAAATGATGCCATACGCAAAGTTGTAAAGGCAATAAGACGTAACAGAGCTGGTTTGAAAGATCCAAATAAGCCAATTGGCTCATTCATTTTCTTAGGCCCCACAGGTGTTGGTAAGACATATTTGGCCAAGATGCTTGCAAAATATATTTTTGATTCTCAAGATGCTCTAATTAGGGTTGACATGAGTGAATACATGGAAAAATTTGCAGTTTCTAGACTGGTTGGTGCTCCTCCGGGATATGTTGGATACGAAGAAGGAGGTCAGCTTACCGAAAAAGTTCGCAGAAAACCATATTCTATTATATTATTGGATGAGATAGAAAAAGCACATCCTGATATATTCCATCTACTATTACAAGTGCTTGATGATGGTCAACTAACGGATGGTTTAGGACGTAAAGTTGATTTTAAAAATACTGTTATCATAATGACATCCAACATTGGATCTCGTCAGCTAAAGGATTTCGGTCAGGGCGTTGGTTTTACAACCCAGGCAAAGGAAGCTGGAAAATATGCTCACGCTCAAGGTGTAATTGAAACCGCTCTTAAACGTGCCTTCGCACCCGAGTTCCTAAACAGAATTGATGATGTAGTAATATTTAATCCACTTGCGAGAAAAGAAATACATAAAATAATCGACATCGAACTTACCCATCTATATGATAGAATACATCAGATGGGTTATAAAATAAAAGTTTCCGCAAAAGCAAAAGATTTTATCATTGACAAAGGTTGGGATGAGCAATTTGGTGCTAGACCTCTTAAAAGAGCTATTCAAAAGTATATAGAAGACCATCTTGCAGAGGAAATAATAGCAACCAAGCTATCCAAAGACACTGTCATTAATGTAGGATTCGATACTAAGAAAGATGATATAAAAATTTCTTTCACCTCCCCTACTAAATCTAAATAACTTGTAATTAATATATAATATAGTTTAGGCTAAATAGCCTAAACTATTATTATTGATAAGGTTAAGGTCTAAACTTGATTACATCAAATTATATCTTCTCCCTATCTAATTAATTAATGAGTTTACATGATGATAGAAAAAGCTATTATACGTATAGATGAATTTCTTGACAAAGATGTATCTATACCTGAAGGTTCTGATTTATTTGTAAATCAGGTGTAATCGAATGTTAGATTACTTAAGAATTCCTTTACCTATTACCAGTCTTTGTATCTGATTTGTACCTTCGTATATCTGGCATAATTTTGCATCGCGCATCATTTTCTCAACAAGGAAATCATAGGAATATCCCTCTCCTGCCATTACCTGTACAGCATCTGTAGTTACTTTCATTCCTATATCTGATGCGTATAATTTGCTCATAGCAGAAAGTAAATTAGCTGACTTCTGACCAGTATCATAAGCCCAAGCGGCATTCCATGTTAATAGCCTCGCAGCTTCAATTTCCGTTGCCATATCAGCAAGCATAAAACTTACTCCCTGATTTACTGTAATTGGTTTCCCAAACTGAATTCTTTTCTTAGCCCATTCTTTTGATGTTTCATAAGCTTCACGAGCATTTCCTATCGCCAGAGCTGCAACACCTGTACGGGTTCTTTCAAATGTTTTCATGGCAAGTAAAAATCCTTGACCTTCTCGTCCTATCCTATTCTCAACTGGTATCTCAACATCATGAAACTTAAATTCCGTCTGAACAGAGGCTTTTTGTCCCATTTTTCTCATATCAGCAACAATTTCAATGCCGGGGCTATCAGTGGGTACAACAAAAGCTGTAAGACTTCTTGCCCCCTTTTCAGGATTTGTTAATGCAAAAACTGTAATAAACGAAGATGGGCTTCCATTTGTAATATATCTCTTATGACCATTAAGTATGTATTTGTCTCCATTCAAAATAGCTTGTGTTTTAATACCTGCAACGTCAGAGCCTGCATTTGGTTCTGTTAATGCATAAGCAGCTACACTTTTTTCTTCATTAATTTGACCAAAAAATCTCTTTTTCTGCTCGTCATTTGCTCCCAAATACAAGGGTGTTAAAGCAAGTGTATTTGCATCCAAGCAAATACCGATACCAACACAACCAGCTCCCAATTCTTCCGAAGCAATAGCACTTTCAAGAATACTATGACCATGACCTCCAAACTCAGGCGACATTGGTCCATTCATAATACCTTCTTCATATGCTTTCTTTACTATTGGCCATGGAAACTCAGCCAAGTCATCATATTTTCTTGCTTCTGGTTTCATGTAAGTATTTGCAAAATCACGAACTTTTTCTTTAAGTTCTATTTGGTTTTTTTCTAACGAAAAATCAATCATATGAATATATTTTATTGATTATTAATACACTAAAATAATACTGCTCAGTTACCAAACAAAAATAAACTAATTGATTGATTATTCCTATATTAGTTGAGTTTTTATTATTCATAATTTGAAGCATAACACTTACTTAAAAGGTTTTAAATCTTATTTGCAGCTAGAGAGAAGTATGTCTCCTAATACTGTTGCAGCTTACATGTATGATGTTGGCTTGCTAATGAATTTTATTGGTGACAATTATGAAAACATTGGATTAAAAGAAATCACTAATGAGGTGATAAGAGAATTTATATCTGAAATTGATAATATGGATTTAGGTGTTTACACTCAGGCGCGTATTATTTCAGGTATAAAGTCCTTTTTTGGATTTCTGATTTTAGAAAAAATAGTGATAATTGATCCAACTGAATTAATTGAGTCTCCAAAACTTGGCCGTAAACTTCCTGATATTCTCACAATTAATGAAATTGAGCAAGTTATAATGTCTGTTGATTTAAGTGATAATGAAGGTGAGAGGAATAGAGCAATACTTGAGACTCTGTATAGTTGTGGTCTGAGAGTAAGTGAATTAATTAACCTTCAAATTTCCAATCTTCATTTCAATGAGGGTATAATACTTGTAACCGGGAAAGGTAATAAACAGCGACTCGTACCCATTGGAGCTCAAGCAAAAAGAAATATACTGATTTATCTAGAACATGATCGCCCTAAACATAAAATTGAAAGAAAAGATAATGATATTCTTTTCCTCAATAGAAGGGGTAACAAGCTAACACGTCAGATGATATTTTATATTGTTAAAACTCATGTTCAAAAAGCTGGGATAAGGAAAAATATTAGTCCACATTCATTTAGACACTCATATGCAACGCATTTAGTTCAGAACGGCGCTGATCTCAGGGTTATACAGGAGCTTCTTGGTCATGCCAGCATAAATACTACTGAGATTTATACACATTTGGATCGTGAGGACCTTCGTAGGGTAATAATGGAATTTCATCCGAGAAACAGGTAAAATAATAATATTCAATTATTATTAGTTCTTCTCCAGATTCTTTTCTTGAGTAATATCTGTTTGAATCGACGTAAAATTAGTCAGTTCATTTTTATTGTTAAAAATCGGTTGTAGCTCCATTTTGATCCAATAAGGATCCCCATCTTTCGTATAATTTAGTATCTCAACAGAAGCTGATTTACCATCATCAATTGCTTTACGAATTATTTTTGAGGTTTTCTTATCCGTATCCTTTCCTTGGAGCAACTTTCCTGGTTTCAATCCAATCATATCCTGAATGGAATAACCAGACATTCTGGTAAAGCTTTCATTAACATACTCAGTTGCTCCAAACTCATCAGTTATAATTATGGCATTATCCGTTTTCTCCGCAATCATTGAGGATTTTCTCAATTCATTCTCAATAACCTTTCTTTCAGTTATGTTTATTCCATAAATATTAAGATGACGTGATTCTTTCACAGGGGTGATAACAAATAAATAAATGGCGTTTACATCGCGGACTTCCAGCTCAACAACTTCATTTGTTAACATTGATTCGGTTACAGCAGCTCTAAAATCACCTGTAATATTCATGCCGATACTAAGCTTGTGTGTATTTAAATATGGTTGACTAGCGATATTAGCATACACAAGGGTATGCTTGTAGTCAATACGCATGATGGGGTTGGGATTTTCTGTGGGAAACTTACTCAGAGATGAAATCTCTTCATTGGCGGCCTTTAGCTCAGTAATTTGATTTAAAATTGTAGAAAATATTCCCGCCAGATTACATATGAACAACAATAAATCCATATCAAGCCCATCGAACATGTTTGGCTTATCACTAACAATACCTATGACTCCAACGGGCTTACCCCCACTAAGTATGGGTGCATATATTCTTGATTTTACATTGAAACTTCGTTTACTTGTAATCGTTGAACTTTTAGTATCCTTGTCAGTATCTGGGATATATAGGACTTTGTTATTTCTGAATACATCTCCAGGGTGACGATCCATGGCAGTTCTTTCTGCTTCCAACCGTTCTTCTTCCGTAAATCCTCTTGCAATGTGGAGCCTTAATTTCTTTGCTTCAAAATCATATAAATAAATTCCAGAATATTGTTGATCAAAGAGTTCATCGATAACTCTTTCTATTCCAATAGCGAGATCATGCTGTGTTTGAACACCAGCAAAATATTCTGCATACCTGTTTAGGCTTTTAAAAATCTTACTTAGGTATAATTGTTTTGACATCACAAATTAAATATTATATAGCTTCCAACGCAGCTTTGACACATTGCTCATCCTCTGAATAATGTCCACCGCTAACTCCAATAGCACCAATTATTGAATCATCGATAATTATTGGTGACCCTCCTCCTATTAGTGAGAAATCTTTGACAAAAGGTATTCCTTTATTAAGAATTGGATCATCCTTAATAAAATCATGCCAAGGTTTACCTGTTGGGATTCCAAAACCCGCAGCAGTTATGGCCTTTGTTCTAGATACATCATGTGCCATTAATGGAGCAGCATCCATTCTATTAAATAGAACCAGATTTGTACTTTCATCGACAATCGTAATCGCAATATTAATTTTTAATTCAATTGCTTTTTCGATCGCTACCTTAGCAAGTTTATTAGCAAGTTCAAGGGAAATTGATTTTTTATTAAATGATTCCATGTTTTATATTTTTTTCTAATCATTTTATTTTCTCAGAACATAAATTTTGATTTTTATCAATGGAGAAAATACTTTATTAGTATTGTTGATTAACCATTCATATCTATCGGAAAAGTTACTTAGCAATTGTGTGAACAATTATAAAGGTGTAATCATTAGTATATGATATACGACAGCTTCTAATAATTCTGTACAATACTAAAATCGGGTTCATAGGTAATAGGTTTGTTCAGCAAACATAACAAATGTTGTGGAGCAAAACAAATATTTTTCTGGGATCTTCTTACAAGTCCATGTGAAGACGGTTGTATATATTTTAAAATCAGGATAATTTTAAGGTAAATATACAAACCTCTATAGTCGGTTAAAAAAAAGGTTTATGACTGTCATGATTACCTTTAATTACCACTATTACAGTTTATTCTATTGGAGTAATGGATAGGAGTGTATCGCTAGACTTACAATATAAGCCTAAATATTAGCACTTATACTTTCTCTATTTTACCTTCATCGTCAACCATAACGCCAAAATTCATGTATACCAGATTATCTTCCCTAAAAAAGAAATCCATCATACTAGCATCATATGAGACTCTCAAATCATTATCGTTTTTACCAATGGTTTCCTCTTTGGCCTCATCATAGTCTGTGTGACCATTACTTTCCATAAGTGTAATAATATCCTTCTTGGTTTTACCTAATATCTTTTCACCATACAATTCGGTATCTGGGTGGTCACTTTCCACACCTGCAAGGATAGGATCAGCTAGACCAACAAAAAACAATGAAAATCCTTGTTTCCAATAGTGAAGAATCATCGTATCAAGTTCTTCATCTTCATCAATGGTATCGACCTCTTCTGGCTCACCGTATTTCTCCACGAAAGAGTCCATCGCAATCCCAAATTTTACTTCGCCAAAACCTACATTTGGATTTACCTTATAATTTGTAATCATAATTTATTTTAATTTAGTTTATACTATTTAAAGGGTGAATTAGGCTCTTTAGCAAGACTTTTATACACCAGTTTATATAGAATGTTTGGCATAAACTTACTAATAATTGAAACTAATTTACCCTCTGTTGTAAGTACAATTTTGTTCTTTCTATTTTTAATGGCAATATAAGTCCTTTTTGCAACTTGTTCTGAAGTCATCATTTTATTTTCATTTCTCGGTGATTCACCCTGAGGATTTCCAGATGGTCCAAGAGATGTTTCTCTAATATTAGATGATGTAAATCCAGGATAAGCTATAAGAACATGAAGTCCATTTTTTATATTTTCAGTTCTAAGTGATTCTAAAAAACCATTCAATGCAAACTTGGAGGCAGAATACCCAATTCGCGCTGGAAGTCCTACTATACCTGCTATTGATGAAATACCAACAATACTACCCTTTTGTTTAAGTATATAAGGAAGAGCATATTTTGTGCTATAAACTGTACCCCAAAAATTAACGTCCATTAATCTTTTTATGACACTAAGATCAACATCTTTAAATAGCGCTCTCATTGAAATACCTGCATTGTTAATTAATATATCAACTTGACCATAGTTATCCATTGCAGTTAAAACCAAATTCCTGCAATCATTTTCATTACTTACATCAGACTGACAATAAACAGCTTCTCCTCCTCTATTCCTTATGTCCTCTGCAATGGATATGAGTTTTTCTTGATTCCTTGCTCCCAAAACTATTTTAGAGCCGGCCAAAGCAAACTCATAAGCCAAAGCTTCACCAATACCTGAAGAGGCGCCAGTAATTATAACAACTTTCCCTTTCACCTTTAATTTTTTACAATAGTAAGAATATTTATTGTTAATTACCAAGAAAATTTTTAAAGAAACCTTAACTATTCATAGGCCTAATCACAATTCAATATTATGGAGTGAATTGTCAATTTTAAATCATAAAAGAATAAACCCACCCAAGGTTTATAAATGACAATCATTAGCCATTAGAGAGCTTTTGATATTGCCTTCTTCCAACCATTAATAAGGTTTGTTGCATGTGCTTTTCTCATTTCAGGCTTAAATATTTTACTTGCTTGCCAATTAACCTTCAATTCGTCTATTCCTGACCAATAACCAATATTTAATCCTGCCATGTATGCAACACCAAGAGCGGTTGTTTCAAGAATTGCGGGTCTTTCAACTGGTATTTGTAATATTCCAGATTGAAATTGCATTAACAACCCATTTGCAGATGCACCACCATCAGCACGTAAATTATTTATTTTGTGTCCAATGTCCATTTCCATGGCTTTTATTACATCGTAGCTTTGATATGCTATGGATTCCAATGCAGCTCTTGCAATGTGTTCAACCGATGTATCTCTTGTTAAACCTGTTATTATACCTTTTGCATTTTGATTCCAATATGGTGCTCCCAAACCCGTGAATGCAGGTATAAAGTAAACACCAGCATTGGATTTAACCTTGGCAGCTGCAAGCTCAATATCCGAAGACCTCTTGATTACACCCAATTTATCTCTAAGCCATTGAACAACGGCTCCGGCAACAAAAACACTACCTTCAAGAGCATAAGTTATCTTATTATCAAACTGCCATGCAATTGTGGTAATAAGTTTATTCTCTGAAAGCACAAGTTTGTCTCCGATATTTACCATGAGAAAACATCCAGTACCATAGGTGTTTTTCACCATACCCTTATTAATACATAGTTGTCCAAACATTGCAGCTTGCTGATCTCCGGCAACTCCGCTAATGGGTATTTTAGAACTTAGAATATTACCACTTGTATATCCTGCAATTTCTGAGTTTGAGATAACATCAGGTAGTATTGAAGCCGGTATTTCAAATATATCCAGTAATTCCTTATCCCACTCCAAGGTTTTTATATTGAACAATAATGTACGTGAAGCATTTGTTACATCGGTAACATGTTTTTTACCTTCCGTAAGATTCCATATTAACCAACTATCCACTGTTCCAAAAGCAAGTTCACCATTTCTCAAAGCTTTCCTTGCACCTCTTACATTTTCCAAAATCCACTTAATCTTTGTTGCTGAAAAATAGGCATCTAGTTCTAAACCAGTTTTATTCTTTATTATGGTAGCAAACCCTGCTTGCTTTAAAGTATCGCACATGTGCGATGTTCGGTGATCTTGCCAAACTATGGCATTATGGATTGGTAAACCTGTTTTTTTATTCCATAAAATAGTTGTTTCTCTTTGATTAGCAATACCGATACCTGCTATTTCATCAGCCTGTATACCCAGCTTTGCGATTGCCTCTGAGGCGACGGAAAGTTGAGTTGACCATATTTCAATGGGATCATGTTCAACCCAGCCATGATTAGGAAAAATTTGCTCAAATTCTTTCTGAGCAATTGCACATATCTCTCCCTTTCTGTTAAATATTATAGCACGACTACTTGTGGTACCTTGATCAAGACTTAGTATATACTCCTTATTCATGATTCAATTTAATGTTTTGTTTCATTAAAAACTCAATGGTCTTACTACATATTGGACCTGAATATATCAGGGTAATTTCGCTTTCAGGAAATCTATCACGGATACTATTGGCAATTGTAACTATTTGAATACCATCCTTCATGATAATTCTAGATTTTCTTTTTTTTACTATTCCGAAATCCTTACCAGAGAGACTAACAATTTTTATACGAGAATTCAATCCAAAATCAAGTGGGTTAACTGGCTTATGTATCGGCATAGAAAATAATCTTTTAACTAAAATATTTAAACCAAAGGTACTGATAAATCGGTAGTTTGCTAAACGATTTGTATTTTTGCCACCTCTATAAGTAATTACTCTCGCGATTAACATTATAATGAAACTTAATCTAAAATCAGATTTCAAACCAACGGGTGACCAGCCCAATGCTATTAATCAGCTTGTTGAAGGAATTGAGCGAGACGAAAAAGCACAAACTTTACTAGGAGTTACGGGATCTGGTAAGACATTTACTGTGGCCAACATGTTGGAAAGGCTAAACCGTCCCGCTCTGGTGTTAAGCCATAATAAAACTCTGGCTGCACAACTTTACGGAGAGTTCAAACAGTTTTTTCCTAATAATGCTGTTGAGTACTTTGTTTCCTATTATGATTATTACCAACCAGAGGCATTTATTCCAGTTACCAATACTTACATTGAAAAAGATTTAAGTATAAATGAAGAAATTGAAAAACTTAGGTTAAGCACTTCCTCCACATTACTCTCGGGACGAAAGGATGTCATAGTTGTATCTTCCGTATCCTGCATTTATGGTATGGGAAACCCCGACGATTTCAATAGTAATGTAATAAAGCTTAAAATTGGTCAGAAATTAAGTAGAAACAAATTTCTTAGGGAATTAGTTAATGCATTATACTCTAGGAACGATATAGAACTTAATCGTGGTAACTTCAGAGTAAAAGGCGATACAATTGATATTTATCCTGCCTATTTGGATTGGGCATATAGAATAATTTTATGGGGTGATGAAATTGAAGCCATAGAATCGATTGACCCTCTCGCAGGTAAGCGTGTAGAAGCAATGAAGGATTTAATAATTTATCCTGCCAATATTTTTGTAACATCTCCAGATAAAATGAAATCATCATTAATGGAGATTCAAATGGATATGGCAAAACAAGTGGATTATTTCAAGGAGATTGGGAAGCATTTAGAGGCAAAAAGACTTCAGGATAGAGTATCTTACGATGTGGAAATGATGCGTGAACTTGGATATTGTTCGGGTATAGAAAATTACTCTAGGTATTTTGATGGAAGAAATCCTGGGACCAGACCTTTTTGCCTTTTGGATTATTTTCCCGAAAATTACATCACCATAATTGATGAAAGTCATGTTACTCTTCCGCAATTAAGAGCAATGTATGGAGGAGATAGGTCCAGAAAACATAATTTGGTTGAATATGGCTTTAGATTGCCAGCCGCAATGGACAACAGACCATTAAAATTTGAGGAATTTGAGCAGTTAACAAGGCAAACTGTATATGTTAGTGCAACACCATCTGACTATGAACTGGAACAATCAGGAGGAGTTATAATTGAACAGTTAATAAGGCCTACAGGTTTATTGGACCCACCAATAGAGGTCAGGCCTAGTAATAATCAGATAGATGATCTACTTGATGAAATAGCAAAAACAGTTAAGGAGCAACATAGAGTCCTTGTTACAACACTTACCAAGAGAATGGCAGAGGAACTCACCAAATATCTATTAAATCTCAACATTGGAACAAGGTATATACATTCGGATGTTGATACCTTGGATAGAGTTGAAATACTACGCGACCTTCGCCTTGGTAACTTTAGTGTTTTGGTTGGTGTAAATCTCCTGAGAGAGGGGCTTGATTTACCCGAGGTTGCTTTAGTAGCAATATTAGATGCAGATAAAGAAGGTTTCTTGAGATCAACAAAATCACTAACACAAACCGCAGGTAGAGCAGCAAGGAACCTTGAAAGTAAGGTTATAATGTATGCAGATAAGATAACAAAATCAATGGCTCTAACAATTGATGAAACAAACAGAAGAAGGGAAAAGCAATTAAAATATAACGCAGATAATGGGATTACTCCAAAGCAAATAATTAAAAGTATAGATGCAATTATGGGTCAAACCGCAGTTGCTTCCACACACATTGAGGATAAAGATTATAAAGCTAATGTAAAGTCTGGAATAGCAGCAGATCCTGTGGTAAAGTACATGAGCTCCAAAGAGATAACGATGTCCATAGAAAAGAATAAAAAATTAATGCAAGATGCTGTCAAAATTCTTGACTTTATTGAAGCTGCAAGGTTAAGAGATGAAAACAAAGCATTGGAAGAACTACTACAAACTAAAGATTCATAAAAAGTTACTATGGCACACGATATAATTCCAACAAATAGAAAAGCTCTAATTATTAATATTGACACAAAACTTTTTGGAACCTTTGCTGAAATTGGTGGAGGCCAGGAAGTTGCAAGGCACTTTTTTCAGGCTGGAGGTTCATCGGAGACCATCGCCAAAACAATTTCAGCATATGATAAGAAGTTTAGTGATTCATTCTACAACCAAAATAAAATTGGAAGACATGTTAGCGAGCAAAGGCTAGTTAAAATGTTAGATTACGAATACAAGGAAGTACATAAGTTATTGGAAGATAGCCATAAGGATACCACATTCTTTGCTCTTGCCAATACCATGGAGATTATTAATTATAACAAAACAAATAATAGTCATGGGTGGATGGGTGTTAAATATCAACTAACTCCAAAAAGCAAACCAAATATTGTAATAATTCATATAAAACTTCTTGAGAATGATGCACTCCTGCAACAAGCAACCATTGGCACTATTGGTGTAAATCTGTTATTTGCGTGTAAATTCTACTATGATAGTCCTACTACTTTTTTAAAGTCTTTAACCGATAACTTGAGTATGGATAGGTTTAGAATTACGATGATGCGCATGAGCGGCCCAGACCTAGATTATATTGATAATAAACTTCTCGCTGTTCAGCTTGTAAAAAACAAAATGACCAGAAGCATAATGTTTGATAAACTAGGAAATGTGCAACAACCATATGATATGCTTTATAAAAAAAATGTACTTGCGTTCCGAGGAAGTTTTATGCCCGTTACGTTTATTGCACAGGATATATTAAACAAAAGCATGGAACTTTTTGCGAATGATGAAGATTATGAACCTGATAACACATTATCATTTTGTGAGTTGTCGCTTAATAATATTCTGTCTAAAGGCGAAGTTGATGAACAGGATTTTCTAAATAGGGTCGATATGCTAGTTAGCATTGGTCAAAATGTGATGATTTCCGATTTACCTGAATACTATAAGCTTGTGGATTTCTTTTCACAATTTAAATTAAATAAACTTCGTATAGTAATGGGTATACCCACATTTGAAAAGGTTCTAAGCAAAAAATATTATAAAAATCTAAGAGGTGGTATTCTTGAAGCAGTTAGTAAAATGTTTCCTTCAAATATGAAATTATACATTTATCCCACAAAGAGATACAAAGGTGATGACATAATAACCACAAATAATCTTGAAATAGATCATGATATAAAATTAATATTTAACTACTTGAAGGAAAGACGATTTATCCTCGATATTATAAGTGATATGAAAGATCAGCTTCATATTTCCACAAGAGAAGTAAATAGTATGTTAAAGAGTGGAAATGAGGAATGGAAAAAATATGTGCCAGATAGTGTTTCAAAAATCATAAAGAATAGAGGTATTGACAAGGATAATTTAGCCTAATCCAATGCACATCATCATCTCAATTTAAGATATCCAAAAATAAATTGCCAATATGTATTATTATATCAAGTAATTGATTGAAGTTGGTAACACTATTAATTGGGTTATTTATTATGAAAGTTTTTAAGAAAAGTGGATGGCCTGTTTTATAATTTAACCATTATACCAAGAGTAGGTAAAACTGTACCAGATGTATTGGCTACAGATTTTAAAACATAATCCTTACCATTATTTATTGTTTCATAAGTTCCATCAGGATTTTTCTCACGAACTATGTAGTCTTGACCTTTGAATTTAAAGTTATATAAATTTTGAATGTCAATGTATACCATGAGTGTCCATTTATCAAAGAAAAAGTTTTTATCTACTCTCACATCTAGCTGATGAAAAGGTTCAAATCTCAATGTATTTAGTTGCGAATAATCGAAGTAAGCTGATCCCTGTGCATTCCAAGCTTCAACATTTTCTGAAGTTTGTAAATCATAAGGTGTATATGGTAGGCCCCCAACAAACCTCCACTTAATACCCGCACGCCATGTTTTCTTAAAATCTTTGTAGGCAGTTAAAGTCAGAATATGTCTACTATCCCAAGAAGAAGCGATATACTCTCCCTGGAGATCAGTAAATAAGCTTCTAACATAGGTATAGGCTGCAAGCATGGTAAAACCATCCAAATTAACTCTATTTAAAACTTCCAACCCAGATGCCCTACCCTTTCCAGTAAATGTCACAGGAGCAGCTCCTGCCACGCTATAATCAGCACCCTGATTTGCTAAACTAGCACCTGTCATCAAATCAATGGGATACTGGAAATAATCCTTGTAAAAACCTTCTAATGATAATAAAACCTTATCTGAAAAACGATATTCGGCTCCAATAGTGTATTGATTAACTCCAATGTACTTAGATATATCTTCGTTCAATAAATTATCATTATTATCACTATAACCTAGAGTTGTATAGGCAGGTTGTTGGAAATATCTACCATAACCAGCATTTAATGAAGCTTTATCTGTCACTGCATAAGACATCAACAATCTGGGAGATAACTGGTTAAAAGGATTAGACATTGCAGAATTGTAATCATTACCATCTGCTCTAATACCAAATGAAACTAGTAATCGGCCCTTTAAAATAGTTTTAGTTGCCTGAGCTGAGAAACCATATTTAATAATGTCAATATCTGTTGTATAGTTGATATAATCCAAGCTATCATTTAAGAATATTGTTTGAAATGTTGAATTGTAGTAATCACCGTACTCAGCATTGATACTGAAATTATATTTAACACCTCTATTCCTCATTGTAAGCTCATATCTAAACTTGTTCTCTGCTTCTGTTGAGTTATATTCAAAATTTTTAGGTTGGTATTCGTTGTTATCAGGATACTTGTAAAGCTCGTTGCTTAGCATATTTCTGCTCACTACCAAAGTATGGAAACCATTTTTGAAGAAGTTATTGTAAACAACTCCAAAGGTGTAACTCCACTGGTTATTTACAGGGATCTGACTTAGGATATATTCCTGACTCTCATCGGGATCCTTAATATCAGTATTTAGCTTTAAATTATCCAACGACCCAATACTTATAACAGTTAGTTTATTTCTTTCATTAAAATCAGTTCGTAGCTTAAATTGATAATCATTAAACGTTGGTAAAAATGGTAACCCTATGGCTGAAAATAGGAATTGAAGATAAGATCTTCGAACTGAAAATATATAACTTGACTTATTACCCATTGGACCATCTAAGGTGAGCGCTGCTTCACTTGCGCCTATAGCTATTTGTAAATTCGTCTTATCCTTACTTCCCTCCTTTTGTTTAAAATCCAGAATACCACTAAGTGCATTATATTTATCGGCTTGGAATGATCCAGAGTAAAAATCAACTGACTGAATAAAGTCTGCATTGATTATACCCACTGGCCCCCCTGATGCTCCTTGAGTTGAAAAATGATTTAATACTGGAATTTCAATCCCATCTAAAAAGAACCTATTCTCACTTGGACCTCCACCTCTTATTATAACATCATTACGAAATGCTGGAGTACTACCTACTCCTGGGAAAGATTGTATTACCCTGCTAATATCTCTATTACTTCCTGGGTTACTTTCTATTTCTTTTACCCTAATAGATTGCATCGAAAGGGGTGCCTCCAATACCTTCTCAAAAGGGTCTGCCTTTACTACTACCTCGTTCAATAATTGCTCATTCGGTTCGAGATTAATTTCAACAAATGGTATGTTATTGTTACTAACCAGAACATCAGCACTAAATGCAGGTTCATATCCTACATATGAAACCTGAAGTTTAATATAACCTGGATCTATACCTGTTATTGAAAAATTCCCATCGAAATCACTAGTTGTACCAATTTGCGTTCCTGCTATAACAACATTAGCGAATGGAATTGGTTCATTATTTGTTATGTCTGTTATTGTCCCTTGAATCTCTCCATTTTGAGATTTGAGTGAACACGTAAATAAAATAATTATTGTTAGCAGTATTAATTCTTTCTTCATTGGCGCCTGGTCTTCAAGCTTTTACACAAATAAACATACTTGTATTTAGCTCAAAATTTTTAATAATGTTTGTTATAAGAAATATTAATTCGCAATAATACGCAGAAATACTAATTTTAGAAATACTAACGCTAATTGATTTGATTTAGTACGTTATTGGAGCCTAATTACTTACTATAAGTGGTAAGGTCAGAGTTTATAACTCCTTTTTAATTATATCCTCCTATATTCCAACTGATACCTGTTGACACATAGTTCATTCTGTGATTAATACCTGTACCAAAGGAAAAATCATATTGAAGGTTATTACGAATCAGATATGTAAAACCACCATCAAAACTAGAGTAGTTGTCTTTGAAATTGTCTACATCCCCATACACTTCTGCATACAGTCCCAATTTATCTGTAATTGAATAGCCAGCTACAAAAGTATAAACCAAGTTTCCATTTTCATATCCAAAATAATCATATCCTAAATTGCAAGCTAATCCTACTTTATCTGATAAACTATAAGATAAAGCGAATTTATTAATTGTTCCATATTTAGTATTTGTGAGGTCATAAGATCCTGTTGGAATAATCAAGTGTGAAAGAAATCCTAGTATAAATTTACCATTAGTACTGGTGTATATATTTACCTTACCTCCCACTTCCAAATCTGAAATCCCTGTGGTTGAATATCCCTTCCCTATGTTTTTTAGATTCACAAGGTTTGTTACTACACGTAGTTCAATAAAATCAGTTAAACCAATTCTAAAAAGGTTTGATGGTCCATACCAATTTTGATAGTGCATGCCATCTGATTTTATATATTCCAGAGAGAATCCTGTTTCAATCTGAAAACTTCCTATTGGCACTGTAGTAGCACTTTCAGTTTGGTCAGGCCTGTCAGTAATAATTGATTGAGAATTTAAATTTACAATTGGGAAAATTGTAATCAAGATTAATAACCTTATTATACTTTTCATGTTGTAACGTGGTTAATTTATATAATGGCAAATTTACTATCAATAATATCCTTAGTCTAATAAATAGGTCAAAAACTTTTAAAATATTCTAGTATGACTAATCGAATTTGCGACGATCTTTCTTTTTCATGCCAACCTTTCTTTTGGATTCAAGTCTTCTGACAACAGAGGATTTGGTAGGTTTTGTTTTTATTCTTGGCTTTGTTACCACTAATGCGTCCTTTAGTAATTCGATGAATCTTTTTGTCACTATCTCCTTGTTCTTTAACTGACTTCGTGTATCATCGCTAGTCAGTATCAAATCATATTTCAAATTAAGCCTATTTCCTAGTCTATCAATCAAAATTGATTTCTCTCGATTATCTAGAACTTGGGATGAAATAATATTGAATCGCAGTTCAACCTTTGTTGACACTTTATTTACATTTTGTCCACCAGAACCGCTACTTCTGATAAACTTGAATACTAATTCATTTATCAACCTTTCGTTCATAGGTCAAAATTAATCAATTGTAATCACCATATGAAACAAGTACAAAATAACTTAATTTTGTAATGACAAAAAAATCTTATGGCAGCACCGTTGGCAGAATTATTGCGTCCAGAAAAGCTTGATGACTATATTGGACAGAAACACCTTGTGGGAAAGGATGCTATACTTTATAAAAGTATTAAGTCGGGTAATATACCTTCGATGATTCTTTGGGGACCTCCTGGGGTGGGAAAAACAACTCTTGCCAATATAATATCAAAGACATTAAATAAAGAATTCTATACCCTAAGCGCAGTAAGTTCCGGAGTAAAGGAAGTTAGGAATGTAATTAAGCAGGCAGCAATTTTCGATGGTAATGCAATATTATTTATTGACGAAATACACAGGTTTAGTAAGTCTCAACAAGATTCATTGTTAAATGCTGTGGAAAAAGGGATAATAAGTTTAATAGGTGCCACCACAGAAAACCCATCATTTGAAGTAATAAGTCCCCTACTCTCAAGGTGTCAGGTATACATACTTAAAAATCTAGAGGCGGAAGATTTAATAAAACTTTTAAAGAATGGAATCAAATTATTAGCCAATAAATTTGATTTATCAATTGAGTTGAAAGAGCATGAAGCCTTACTTAGAATCTCAGGTGGTGATGCACGGAAAATTTACAACGCCCTTGAGTTAGTTGTTTATCAGGAGAAAACAAATAAGTCTGAAATAATAATTACCAATGATATTGTATTAAATTGTATACAAGAAAACCTTGCAATATATGATAAGCAAGGAGAGATGCATTACGATATTATAAGTGCGTTTATTAAATCCATCAGAGGTAGCGACCCAAATGCAGCCGTATATTGGCTAGCACGAATGGTGGAGGGTGGTGAGGACCCTAAATTTATAGCTCGCAGAATGTTAATACTTGCATCTGAAGATATTGGCAATGCTAATCCCAATGCTTTATTATTGGCAAACACTTGTATGGATGCAGTAAATAAAATAGGATGGCCAGAAAGTAGAATATTACTATCACAAACTGCCATCTACCTTGCAAATTCTGCTAAAAGTAACTCATCATATACTGCGATCAATGATGCTCAGCAGTTTATTCATAAAACTGGGAACTTACCAGTCCCTATTCAATTGAGAAATGCACCCACCAAACTCATGAAAGATATTGGTTATGGCAAAGAATATATGTATTCACATAATTTCGAAGGCAACTTTTCGGATCAAGAGTTCTTACCTGAAGACATAAGTGGGACAATATTTTATCAGCCTGGTAATAATAGTCGAGAACATAGTGAGAAGGAAATTATCAAGAAAAGATGGGGTAAGAAATATAAATATTGAAAATTTACAAAACATGGATAAGATAACACAAAATATTATTGACCATTCATTGGAATATGCATCTGAGCTGCTTAATGATACCAAGCAATGTTACCCGTTTGGAGCATTTATAGATAGAAAAGGTCAGGTTCATCCGCTGGAGTTTGAAATTGAAGATAAAAGAAACATCCCTAATAATGAGACAGTAAGAGATGCCCTTACGAAGTATTGTGAGGAGGAGACTAAATTGGGAAGAATGCTCGCCTATGGTTTAACCTATGAGGCTTCTGTTAGCTTATCCGAAGATGAATCTCCAATCGAAACAATTGCAATTGATATTGTAAATCCAAATGATACTGAATTACCCTTATATTACTTTCCTTATGAATTTAATAGAAATGGAACTTTAATATTTGGTGATACATTTGCCGTGAGAAGATAATAACTTAGATGTCATCGTTGTTCCCTTTTATAGGACCATAGCATTAACATTATCCCGCATAGCAAAGAAAATATTGCGATGGCAAAAGTTATCGTAAATCCAAATAATTCATAAAAAATAACACCCGTTATGGGTGCAAATATTGATCTAACTCCAGTCAATGATAAGTGTAGAGATTGATATGTTCCGGATTCATCAGGTTTACAAAAATATGCAGAACCTATATTCCACAGAAGTACCATCGTCGCAGCAAATATCCCATGAAAAATAATGTATACAATTAGGGTGTAGTAAATGGTAATATCCAAGAACTTGAAGTGAAATGGAATATATGTTGTTAGACTCAATGCTGCAATATAAATAGCAATTGACAAATAGGTAATTGCAGCAAATTTTCGTGGATCAATATTTCCGATCAGCTTACCAAAATATGGCAACAGCATAATTGCCAATAGGTTGTATGAGTTACGATAAAATGCAACACTTGAATAATTTAGATTCAAAGCCTCATAGAAATAAATTGTAATAACCGTAACAGATATCATAAATGAGAAACCATAATACATAAACCCCATCTCAAAATGCCTATAAGGCTTATTGGTTTTAAGTATGGTATACATTTGCTTAATGGATGCCTTAACCGACTCACTTATTGAATGTCTAATTATTACATCATTCTCTTCCTGATATCTAATAAGTGATAAAACAAAAACAGAAATGATTCCCAATAAACCCGCAAAAGGAATAATATATATAAATGCAAAATTGTTAAAGTCTAATATATATCCATAGGCAAAGGTTACAACTAACATTACTATTTTATTGACACTAGTAGAGTAACTATATAATTTACCAAAATTATTGTGCCTGTAATTCAATTTAAGCAGCAAGTTTATGCTTGGTTTTATGAAAATATTACCAAAAAAATAAATTAAAAAAAGAAACAAGAAAATATAATGATAATAGGGTTTAGCTAACATCTGTTCATTGGTAGATGGAAACAAAAGAAGAGCAAACAATGGTAATCTGGTAGCAATGGCGACTGTTCTCAATAATTTTTTTCTATTCTTAACTCTTCGTAGAAATTCGTTTATTACTATCAGAAACAAGAATACCAAAGCACTAAACTGAAAAAGAAAACTCAATTGATAATTTGTTCCATGTAGGCTTTTAATAAAGACAAACTCATTTAACGCAAGAATACCAAGTACAAAACCTTCTATCACCATATATATGGTGTGAAGTCTAAATGTTCTTCTCTCATTAAAGGTAAGATTATAGAACCTTTTAACCAATCTCATTTGCCTAAATTATATTTTAAAATTCCGGCAAATTTAGTTTACAAACTCATACAAATTAGAAAAGAAGCATTAAGTTTGCCCCCATGAACCTTATATTGGCAATTATTACTCGATTGTTTGTCTTATTTTTTGCGTTAATACCTTTCTGGTTACTATATATTATTGCAGATATTCTTTGCTTTATTTTACACAGGGTATTTAGATATAGATTAACTGTAGTAAGATCCAATCTACATAAATCATTTCCTGAAAAGTCAGAAAAAGAAATAAAAAGAATAGAGAAATTGTTTTATCAAAACCTTTCTCAGATTATGGTTGAGAGCCTAAAGGCATTTACCATGTCTAAAAAACAAATACTAAAAAGGCATAAGATTATAAATCTAGATGATGTAAGTGATTTATATGATGATAAATATGGCGGTATTATTGCATTACCCTGTCACTATGGAAACTGGGAGTGGGGAGCAATGTCATGCAGGCATTTGGCCTGGGACCCAATTGCATTTTATAAGCCATTATCTAATATCTATCTTGATAAATACATAAAAAATAATAGATCTAGGATTGGAACTGAATTGGTTTCAATATTTGAAACCGCAAGGTGCTTTGTAAATAACAAAGACAAACATAAAATATATGTAATGGCTTCTGATCAAAGCCCATCAAATAAAGCAAAATCAATATGGGTAAAGTTTATGGGAATTGAAACCGCGTTTTTACATGGACCTGAATTTTACTCAAAAAAATACAACTATCCTGCTGTATTTGTTGATATTCAAAGGGTGAGGAAGGGTTACTATGAGCTTGAATTAACCACATTAGCTGATAACCCCTCAGAACTACCACCAGGGGAGTTGACTAAACTATATGCAAATAAACTTGAAGAGATCATAAGAATAAGACCTGAGAATTGGTTATGGTCTCACAAAAGGTGGAAACTAACGAAGGATAATTAGTATAATACTAGTTAACTAGTCCCTGCAAAGGAGAAATACAGTTGGTTTTTTATTCATATCAGGCAGTGATTTTTTCCACTCTCCCACTGTTTTAGTTTTTATTGATTCGGTTGAAAGTGTTAAATCGGTTGCAATGCATAGGTTGGTGTCTATAGAACATACACTAATAATTGATTTTAACATTTGATTATTACGATATGGAGTTTCTATGAATATTTGTGTTTGGCTCTTTCTCTTTGAATTTGACTCAATATCTTTTAAATATTTAGCAAGAATATTCCTCTCGATTGGAAGGTAACCATGAAAAAGAAAGTTTTGGCCATTTAATCCTGATGCCATCAATGCCAATAAAATTGAATTTGGACCAACAAGAGGTATAACTTGAATACCTTTAATATGGGCCAATTTAACCACAACAGAACCCGGATCAGCTATACAAGGTGTTCCAGCTTCTGACAATAGACCAATATTGCCTCCTTTCATGGCTGAATCTAGATATGAATACACCTCACTTTGGTCCGTATGTTTATTAAGCTCTAAAAAACTAATATGATCGATTGGAATTGGATGGTTTATCCCACTTAGAAATCTCCTTGCAGTACGAACCTGTTCTACAATAAATGTGTCTATAGTATGAATAATAATACTACTATTATAACTCGGTTGAACTTTTTCAATTGATTCCAAAGGTCCCAGTGGTGTAGGTATTAAATATAATTTACCTTTCATAGTTAAAATGGTAGTTTTGATAGATCAACATTTCCTCCGGAAATAATTAAGCCAATATTAGAACCCTTTGCTTTAACCTTATTTTCTATCAAAGCTGCGAGTGTTACTGCCGATGAAGGTTCTATAATAATTTTCATTCGTTCATATATAAGTTTCATTGCCTTTATTATGGAATCCTCGGAAACCGTTACAATTTCTTTTACATAACTCATAATTATTGGGAAGTTCCTTTTACCAAGAGATGTAAGCAAACCATCAGCAATTGTATTTGGATTAATACTTGGAATAATTTCTCCTGCTAAATATGATTTATATGCATCATCGGCACCATCAGGTTCGCAACCTATTACTTGAATATTATGACCAAAATAATCAGCAGAAAGGGCAGCTCCTGATATTAGCCCACCACCACCAACAGGGCACAATATCATATCAAGTTCAGGGACATCCCGACATAATTCTAATGTGGCAGTCCCCTGCCCTGCTATAATAGCATAGTCATCGTAGGGATGTAATTCTGTGGCACCAGTATTACTAATTAGCATTGCTAATGTTTCCTCTCTGGCTTTTAGATTGGGTTCACAAAAAGTTATTTTCCCTCCGTATTCTTTAACGGCATTAACCTTAACTTTTGGCGCATTTTTAGGCATTACAATATATGCTTCAATGTTTAATATTTTTGCAGCTCTTGCCAATGATTGGGCAAAATTTCCAGAAGAATGTGTAGCTACGCCGTATTTTGTCTCTTCATTGGATAGATTCATAATTGCATTAACAGCCCCTCTAGACTTGAATGATCCTGCATTTTGAAAATTCTCACATTTAAAATAAAGGTTATTATTGAACATTTCGTCCAATAACTTGGAAGTTAACACTGGAGTATGTTTTATGAAGGGCTTTATTACTTTATGAGCCTCTAATATATCCGTTTTGGATGGTATTCTCTCTGACACGCAATAATTTTTTACTTCCTGTTATCCTCAGCGATTTTTGCGGTAACCTTATCAATTATTGTCATAAATTCATTAAAACCTAAAGTTCCGCTGTAAATCGGATCGGGTAAAACTTTATTACTACCCGGTTCAATAACATTCATTATATAATCAACCTTTGCTTCATCATTTTTATTTCTGGTTAAATCTTTTACTTCGCGTAAGTTTTTTGTATCCATTACATATATTTTATCAAACCTATCAAAATCGTTTTTCAAAAATATTCTTGAATTTCCCGTTAACTCTACATTAAAACCTTTTGCTGCCTCGACTGCTCTGTAATCCGGAGCATCGTTTATAGTTGTCGGTGAAAAACCTGCTGAATCCACAATTCCATCCAGATCATATTTCTCAAACTTTTTCCTCATTAATGCTTCAGCAATTGGTGAGCGGCATACATTTCCTGTGCATACAAAAAGTACATTCATAATTAATAAATTATAATTTGGTTATAAAACATTTCGAGCCTAACTCACTCTATTAAGCCCATTTAGGTATTTTAAAACTTAAAGTTTTAGCTTTTTATCAATATCATCTACATAGACCCTAAACTGCTTATCTGTTTCGATTAGATTATTTACAGTTCTGCATGCGTGTAGGACAGTTGCGTGATCCTTATTGCCACAATGTAAACCAATTGTTGCCAATGAATTTTTTGTATGCATCTTAGAAAAGTACATTGCCAATTGACGAGCCTGTACAATCTCACGCTTTCTAGTTTTTGAGTTTAAAACATCCAATGGAACACTAAAGTAGTCGCAAACAACTTTTTGGATATAATCTATGGATATCTCTCTAGTGGTACTTTTCACAAACTTATCAATCATTTGTCTTGCTAGATCAAGAGTTATAGATTTCTTGTTTAGAGTTGATTGAGCCAAAATTGAGATCAGTGCACCTTCCATCTCACGTATATTCGTGGTAATGCTGTATGCGAGGTATTCAACAACCTCATATGGCATTTCAATACCATCCTTATAAAGTTTTTTACGTAAGATAGAGATACGTGTTTCTAAATCTGGCATTTGCAAATCAGCTGCCAATCCCCATTTAAATCTTGAAAGCAATCTTGGTTCCATTCCCTTTAGCTCAACAGGTGGCTTATCTGAAGTTAAAACAAGTTGCTTATTATTTTGATGTAAATGGTTGAATATATGAAAAAACACATCCTGAGTTTTTTCCTTTCCAGCAATAAACTGGATATCATCTATGATTAGAACATCTATCATCTGATAAAAATGAACAAAATCATTTTGATTGTTATTACGAACAGAGTCAATATATTGATTGATAAACTGGTCTGTTTTTACATATAATACAATCTTTTCTGGAAAATTCTTTTTTACCTGTAAACCTATTGCATGGGCAAGGTGTGTTTTTCCTAAGCCAACACTACTATATACAAGCAAGGGGTTAAAGGCTGTTTTGCCAGGATTTTCAGATATAGCCCAGCCGGCAGATCTAGCTAACCTATTACATTCGCCCTCAATAAAATTATCAAATGAATATGTATCTACCAATTGAGATTCAACTTTTAACTTCTTTAATCCTGGTATAATAAAAGGATTAGGTATATCTCTTGTTTTTCCTTTGTTTAAGTCAAGTGGCATAGATACTTGGTTGTTTTGAGTTGCTTTTTTATCTGTGGCAGGATACTTAACTGCATAAGACTTAGATTTATCTGTACTATTGTTATCTACAATAACGCTATATTCTAGCGAAGCACCTGACCCAATCACCATTCTAATTGTTTTTCTGAGAAGAGTAATATAGTGCTCTTCTAGCCATTCATAGAAGAACTGACTTGGCACTTGAATTGTTAAAACATCATTATCAAAATTAATAGGGTTTATTGGAGCAAACCACGTATTGTAACTTTGAGGAGGAATATTGTCTTCAATAATAGAAAGGCATTTGTCCCAGATTTCAACGCACTTATTCTTCATTTGGAGGTAGAATTTTCTCGAATAACAAAAACAATTGGCTAGTAATAATTTAATTCGCTGTAAATCAGCTTACTCCCACAAGTATTATTGACTTACATTTGCGTTAACAAATATGGGTTAAAAATATTTAATAAAAAACATAAATATTACTTGACTTTTTAAAAATATTGTGTTATCTGTGTACAAACGTTAAATATTGCTATATTACTGTTAATCAGCTATTTTATTATAACCCCTCTTATTTTATCAATTTTTTTTCTTGTGATTTTTTCTTGATTTTTTTTCAGTTCGATGTAAATTTTACAATTTGAATCAAAATCTTGTTTTAGGATTCTTAATTTTTCTTCCTTAATTATTCGCATAACAGAATTCATCAGAGGATATTCAAATGATAAAATAACTTCACTGGAAATATATTTTTTTATTATTTTATTTTTTTCTAAAGCATCTTTAGCAGCAGACTTATAAGCCTTAATTAATCCACTTACACCAAGTTTTGTTCCTCCAAAATATCTTACTACAACCAATAGGGTGTTGGTAATACCATAGGATAAAAGCTGATTCATTATTGGTTTACCTGCTGTTCCTGAGGGCTCACCATCATCACTACTTCTGGAAACCTCATCCTCAGGGTTAAATCTGTATGCATAGCAATGGTGTCGTGCATCGTAGTATTCTTTCCGAATGGAATCCATTTCCTTCTTAACATCTTCAAGGTTTTCCACATGACAGGCTTTGGCAATAAACTTACTCCCCTTGTCTTTGAATATACCCTCACTTTTTAATGTTACTGTCAAATACTCGGTTACTTCATCCATTTTATATCAGTAGTGATAATTATTTTCAAAAATAACAATATTAATATCCTAATTTTTGAATTATTTATCTTATTCTAACTGTGCAAGGGAATTGAATAAGTATAAAAACGAATTCCACAAAGCGAAATAAATTAACTTGTTATATATTTAACCAATCCATATAAGTACTAGATTTGTAACATCAAATTTTTTCCATAATTATACATATTATTTAATGCCACTACTAATGAAAATATGGCCACTATTAGTCCTTACATCGGTAATTAATTTTAATGCTCTCTCCCAAAGCACCGATATTTATAATAATTTTTATAGTAGGTATTATGGTACTGTAGATAGTAATATATATGTTACTGCTAATCTTATAGTATTGAATGATGCCTTGTCGGGTACCTATAACTATAGTTATGTTAACAGACTAAATGAGAAAAATAAGTCAAAAAGTCTTCCCGTTGTGGGAAGTCTAACAAATAGTATTGCAAAACTAAAAGAGTATGGAAAAAATAATTTTTTCCTGGAAGGAAGCTTAAGTGAAGAAAAATTTAATGGAGAATGGATATTAAATGATAACCATATATCCTTCAATCTTAATGAAGAATACCCCCCTGGAAGTATGGAGCTTGACGTTCACTACCTTCACTCTGAGGAAAGACTTGTCAAAGACTCAACAAACAGTCCAACAGCTGAGCTAGAGCTAACACTAATATACCCACAGAAATCAAATGGCAGTAATGTTCATGACTCAATATCCAAATTTATTTCCGCTGGGTTTTTTGGCATTAATTCACATTCCCTCATGCCAGATTCAATGCTTACAATGTTTGAGGGTGAATATTACAATAACTATAAAGATCAAAACACAAGCCGTTATCTAAGTGGTTCCTCATTTAATTGGCAAAAAAGTATTAGCATGTCTGTCTTAAATAACTCAAATGGTATTTTATGCTTAGAATATGTTAAATATGCATATTCTGGAGGTGCACATGGTATGACAAATATATCTTTTGACAATATCAACACAGAGAATGGAATACGATATGATTATAAAGATATTTTCGTTGACAACTCGGACAGTATAATCTCTGATTTACTAACTACACAATTATATATGGACAAAGGTATTCCGACTGACATAAAACTTTCTGATGCTGGTTATTTTGTGGATCAGATAAAACCAAATCACAATTTATTTATAAATAATAGCGGTGTGGGATTCGTCTATAATAGCTATGAAATAGCCCCATATTCATATGGACAGACATTTATTTTTTTGGAATATGATAAGATAAGAGAAATTTTGTGCAAGGAAACACCTGCTTTCAAATTGTTAAAATAATAATTACTCTTTAATCAATTGTCCGGTTTAGGAAATCATTAAATGGTTTCATCTTGGAAAAAACAACCATTGAGTTATTAATATAATCATCATCTTCAAAAAAATCATCGGAAACCTTATGCACTATATTATAGTCTTTGAATTTAAGTAGGTCTAAATCTTTAAAATCCTTTGAAAAACCAACAGGTGGTCTAATGAGTTTATTTCCCCTCACCTCTTCAAATAATTTTAAAAAGTCCTTATCGTTAATAATAGCCTTATACTCATTGGCATTATAATATATCTCAGATCTTATGTCTTTCAAGATATTAGCAGGAGGACGATAGGACCCTCCAGCCAAGATTGTATTGTTTGGTTCAATATGAATATAATAACCGGCATAGTTTGATTTTCTTCCTCCAGGGGCTATGTACGCTCCCATATGAGTTTTATAAGGACTCTTATCCTTTGAAAATCTTATATCTCTATAGATTCTAAATATTGAGTCTTTTGCCTGTAGTCTGCTCAATTTAATATCATATAATGCCAGTGATTGTATTACTTTGTTTATTATCTCAGCAAATTCCTCCTTAGCATCTATGTACTTACTTTTATTGTTTTGGAACCATTCTCTATTGTTGTTTTCATTTAGTTGCTTTAAGAATGCTATTATTTTGACGCTCATTGCTATAGGTATTACTAATTTATTAATTTTACGCTAAGAGTTAACCTAAATAACCTCTTCTTCAAAATTAATTTATAATTCTAATGCACTTCAAAATTGGGAATATTTTAACAATATTCTGTATTGTTAGTGTTCTATCAAATGGTAGGATATACTCTCAGGAAACCACTGGAAGTAGGTCAGCAGCAATGGGAAGATCTTCTGTTGCAATAAGCGACTTTTGGTCAATTGTAAACAATCAATCTGGTATTGCCAATCTCAATAAACCATCCGTTGGCATCTATTATGAACCAAGGTTTTTTATGAGTGACATTAGCAGTAAATGTGTGGCAGGTTTCATACCAATAAAACATATCGTTGTAGGAGCTTCATATGAACATTTTGGTTATGAAATGTATAACAGGCAAAAAATTGGACTGGTCATCGCAAAGGGCTTTGGAGAACATCTTAGCTTTGGATTACAACTTGATTATATTTCCACAAATATTGGCAATAATTATGGCTCCAGTAATGCCATAACATTTGAAGCTGGGATTCAATCATCACTGAACAAAACTATTAAAGTTGGGGCATGGGTATATAATCCTATAAATAGTTTCCTATCAAAACAAAATAAAGAACGTTTAGTTACAATTATTAGAGTTGGTATATCATGGAAATTGTCCGATGATATATTATTAGTTATGGAAACAGAGAAAAACACACGTATTCATCAATTAATAATTAAGACTGGATTTGAGTATAACATTAGTGAGCAGTATTTTTTTCGTGCAGGATTTTCAACACACAAAGAGATATTCAGTTTTGGTATTGGCATTATAATTAAAAAGTTCTCATTCAACATGAGTTCGATAATGCATGAGTCGATGGGATTTTATCCACAAACATCTTTAGTTTTCAGTCCTAGTAATTGAATAATTAATGGCCATGAAGATAAATCTTAGTTGTATATCAATAATTACTATTAATTTGTTATCTAACCTACTAATTGCCCAAATAAACGACTCAACAAAGCTTTATGATTTTGATGCTATATCCATACAATTGGAGAATATTGCAGAAAATCATAATGCCCAATTTGATTACAGCGATTTAGTAAGTGACTATGTTATTTACTTGAAGAACCCCATTAATATTAATGGTAACGATGTACATATTCTACGAGATATATATCTGATTAATAATGTACAACTAAACAATCTAAGATCATACCTTACAAATTATGGCAAAATACTTAGCATTCAAGAGTTAATGTTTATTGAGGGTTTTGATGAAATAACGATTAAACAATTGGAACCTTTTATATGTTTGAATCAAGAAAGAGTAAATAAGCAAGTTAATCTTAAAAAAATTAAATATCTAAGGCATGAAATTTTATTGAGATCTAGTAGAATTCTTGAAAAAAAGGATGGCTATAGTCTACCACGTGATTCTGCCGCAGGTCATAAAGGATCCGTTTATTTGGGAGACCCATATGGACTCTACCTTAGATATAAGATTAATTTGGATAATAAAATTATTGGAGGACTTACTCTGGATAAGGATGCTGGGGAACTTATTTTTAAAAAGAATATTTCCGATACAATTAATGAATTAATTCACAGCAAATTAAACAATGGTTACGACTTCCTTTCTGCGTTTATTTCTCTAAAAAATGTATGGAAATTTAAAAGTGTAATTATTGGTGATTACCATTTAGAATTTGGACAGGGATTAACGCTATGGACTGGTCTATCATTTAATAGAACATCCGAAGGTACTCAAATAGAAAAATACCAAAGAGGTATCAGGCCTAATACATCAGCAAATGAGAATTACTATCTCAGGGGCATAGCAGCAACATTCCAACATAAAAATATATCACTCACACCATTTTACTCACGAAACCTTATAGACGCTAACTTAATCCAACCATATAGCAATGAAATTGGTATATCAAGTATACTTGAATCGGGGTATCACAGAACAATAAATGAGTTATTGGACAAAAATGCTCTTGAGGTTCAATTGCTTGGCGCAAATATGCAAATTAGAACTACATATTTTCGAGCAGGCTTTACGGCTTTCAAAACCAAACTTGATAATCCTATTTTACCATCTGAATATTTACATAAAAAATTTGATGTAAATGGCGACAACCTAATCAATGCTGGTGCTGATTTCGCCTATTCATCAGAAAAACTTGGAATATTTGGAGAGCTGTCTATGTCCTCAAACGGCTCAATTGCTGGCCTAGTGGGCATAAATGCATATCTTGATAGTAGGTTCTTTATGTCGGCATCATATTTCAATTATGGAGCAAACTATCATAACCTCTATTCTAATCCATATTCATTTAATGGCACATCATCAAATCAAAGAGGTATACACATTGGGGTCAAAGCTTTTATTATGCGGGGATTAAACATATATGGATATATTGAGTTTGCAAGATTTAAGTGGCTGAGATATGGGTTATCTAAGACACTTTCCACATCAAAAAATTATGTGCTGAAGCTCAATTATATATTAAACTCCAAATATTCATGCTACATAAAATACAGGTATAGTAATAAAGAAGAAAACCTAAATTCCACCATGATATACTTACCTGAAGTTTATGATGTATATAAGCATGAATTAAAAGGGTTTATATCTTATTTCCCACTTAACTACCTCAATTTCAGAAATAGGGTAGATTTTATTTTGTCAGATGATAATCATCGTAATAAAGTATTCGGATATATGCTTTATCAGGATATTTTATACAAACCAATTAATAGTAAGTATAATATTACTCTTAGATATATGTTATTTTCAACTCAAGACTATAACACAAGAGTATACACATATGAGAATGATGTTCCATATGCATTTTCTATTCCTTCATTTTTTGGCAGTGGTCAGAGATGGTACTTAATGTTTCGTTATGATATAAACAAAAGCCTTTCCCTGTGGATTAGAATTGCAAGAACAATCTATTTTAACAAAGAAACAATCGGAACGAGTAATGAAAGAATTAATGGAAATACTTCGTCAGAGGCAAAAATTGAAATTAAGATTAAAATTTAGCTCAATATATAATAGATACTTTAATCTTAATGGTAGATCTAGTGGAGTTTCTTGCGCTTCAATAAATATGGAAGTATTATACCATCGAACCCCTTATTGATATCTGCTCTTACATAATCTATATTATACCTACCACATTTCATTTCAAGATCATGTTGAATTTTGGCAGACATCTCGGCATACCTTTCTCGAATCTCACTGGGATTTATCCGAAGCTGTTCGCCACTTTCCATATCTACTAATTTATATGGTCTATCCTCTAGATGTAGATCTTCCTCAAGCTTTTTATCCACAACATGAAATAAAATTACCTCGTGATTATAATGTCTAAAATGTTGTAAAGACTGAAAAAGCTTGTCGGCTCTATCATAGTCATCAAACATATCGCTGAAAATAATAACCAAAGATCTTTTATGTATCATTTCCGCAATTTGATGCAGTGAATTGGGAATATCTGTTTTTTGATCCTCATTAAGGAGTTTTTGATCAAGTATTTTTTCAAGTTCTCCAAATAAATATTTGATATGAACAGAGTTTGACTTGGCATGGCTGTGAAGATTTATCTTATCTGTAAATAGACTTAAACCTGTTGCGTCTCTTTGCTTTTTCATCAATGACATCAATGCTGCAGCCGCATATATTGAAAATACTATTTTGTTAGGGTTATCAAAAGAGGGCTCATTCATTTTTGGAAAATACATTGATGAGGAGCAATCTAATATTAATCGACAACGAAGATTTGTTTCTTCCTCAAACCTCTTAACAAACATTTTATCTGTTCTACCAAATAATTTCCAGTCAATATGTCTAGTGGACTCACCTGAATTATACTGCCTATGCTCAGCAAACTCTACTGAAAAACCATGAAATGGACTTTTATGAAGCCCGGTTATTGTGCCCTCAACCACCTGATTAGCGAGCATCTCAAAGGAACTCATTTGCTGAATCCTACTATGATCTAAATTACGGGCCATAATTCAAAATTATGATAAGCTGATAAGTAGCCACAAAAATAGGGTTATAATTGAGTTTTGAATATTCGGTTTGCAATAAAGCAAAAATAACACTTACTAAAGTGTAATTTATTTAACTACCAATAAACAGATAATTGTATTAAAAAATGAAAATCTTATCGCAAACAAGTAAATTGCTACATTAAAGATTCAAGCTTGTTAACCAAAACTTGTTTTGGAACTGATCCTACTTGTTTATCAACAACTTCACCATCTTTGAAAAATAATATCGTTGGGATATTTCTGATTCCGTATTTTCTTGCTATTTCTGGGTTGTGATCAACATCTAGTTTTCCAACAACCGCTTTTTCGGCAAATTCTTCTCCAATTTCTTCTACAACTGGTCCTACAATTCGGCATGGTCCACACCAAACTGCCCAAAAGTCAACAATTACAGGTTTGTCTGATTTTAACGCAAGTTCCTCAAAATTAGCGTCTGTTAATTCTAAAGCCATAATTTTATTTGATATTTTACGATGATCGCCAAAGGTAAAAAGAAATGTATTAAGTCAATAGCTATTTAAAAAAAATCATGAAATTTTACATTTTAATTTTTCATTTTCTGAAATAGCCTTATAAAACATCCGAGGATCTACCTTTGCATTACCTGATTTAAGTGTTACGTCCAGCTTGCTTTCAGAGTCATAAAGTCTGACCTTTAGTGGCGTAGAACCAGTATGAGTCTGACAGAGGGCTATAATGTCATCCGATAGACTTTCTGTTATATCCGAAGCTTTTAATTCTATGATAATTGATTTGGATAACCTTTCCATGGTTTCCGAAAGCAAATAAATATCAGTAATATTTATCTGAAAAATACCAGGCTGATGTCGGCGTTCTTCTACCCTTCCAGTTATAAAAATATTGTTGCCTTGATCAAGCATGTGCTTTCGTTTAAGATAGTTCTCTGAAAATAATGTTAAGGATAAATTCCCAGAAAAGTCCTCTATCATAAATGTACCGAATGGATCCCCCCTTTTGGAAGTCTTTTGAGCCGATTCTGTTATCATTCCGGCAAACTTAACCTGATGATCTTTATACTTTGACATATTATTTCTAAGCTCATCAATTTTGATATTACAAAACCTATCCATAGTTTGATTATAATCATCCAATGGATGACCTGAAATATAGAAGCCTGTTATTTCCTTTTCATAGCTCAATTGCATTGGCATTGACCATGGTTTACATTCTGGAAGTTCGGGGTCTCGTATCTCAAAAACCTCAGTGTCGCCGAACAAAGATACTTGCTGAGATTGCTGTTGCTCCTGATACGCGGAGCCATGCCTTATAATTTTTTCAAGGAAGATGGTATTTTCATTTTCTTCATTATGAAAATATTGAGCTCTATGTATTTCACCAAATCCATCAAAAGCACCTGCTTTTGTAAGCGCTTCAAAACTTCTCTTATTAAGAGATTTCAAATTAACACGCTTTGCCATGTTAAATACGCTTGTGTAAAATTTATTTTTCTCACGCTCACTAACCAGTTGTTCAACAGCCGCATCTCCAACACCTTTTATGGCAGCTAACCCAAATCTAATTATTCCATCTGTAGTTACAGTAAAACTGGCTGAACTCTCATTTATATCTGGTCTTAAAACATCTATGCCCATTCTCTTTGTCTCTGAAATGAGATGGGTAATTTTTTTTATATCATGTAAGTTTCGCCCAAGATTAGCCGCCATAAACTCAGCGGGATAATGCGCTTTTAAATAAGCAGTTTGATATGCAACAAATGCATAGCATGTTGCATGCGATTTATTAAATGCATATCTGGCAAACGCTTCCCAATCTTTCCAAATTTTTTCTACTTTTTCTTTTGGTATATTATTTCCAGAGCAGCCCTCAATGAATTTTACCTTCATCTTTTCCATCTCCTCAATCTTCTTCTTACCCATGGCTTTTCTTAGAGAATCTGATTGACCTCTGGTAAAACCACCAAGCTTTCTAGATAGTAACATAACCTGCTCCTGATAGACAGTTATACCGTATGTTTCCTCAAGATATTCCTCCATCTCTGGTAGATCGTACTCAATCTTTTCTCTACCATGCTTTCTGCTAATAAAGTTTGGCAGATATGCCATTGGTCCTGGTCTATATAATGCCACCATTGCTATTAGGTCTTCAAAACGAGATGGTTTTAAATCCTTCAAGTAATTTCTCATTCCATCTGATTCAAATTGGAATAAAGCAATTGTATCTCCCCTGCCAAAAAGCTCATATGTTTTACTATCATCAAAAGGTATTGATTCAATGTCAATTTCTATTCCCTTTGATTTTTTTATATTTTCAATTGTATCCTTTATTATGGATAGTGTTTTAAGCCCTAAAAAGTCCATTTTTAAAAGGCCAACCGACTCTATGTGCTTCCCATCTATTTGAGTTGCAAAAGTTAATACGGAGTCCTTTACGGAAGTTACAGGTATATAATTATTTAGATCCTCTTTGCTTATGATGATTCCACAAGCATGAGTACCTGTGTTTCTTATGGAGCCCTCAAGAGTAATCGCATTCTTTAAAACGGAGCTTATCTCGGGTTTACCATTGTCTAGTTCAGCTTTTAACTCTGGGTTCTCCTTAATTGCTGCATTAAGAGAAATACCAGGCGTTTCGGGTACCATCTTTGCTAACCTATCTGCCTCACTTAAGGGTAATCGCTGAACACGTGCCACATCTCTTATGGCCATTTTTGCGGCCATAGTACCAAATGTAATTAAATGAGCAACTCTATCCTGACCATATTTATCACGTACCCATTTAAGTATTTTTTCACGACCATCATCATCAAAATCTATATCAATATCAGGCATAGATATTCGGTCAGGGTTTAAAAACCGCTCGAAAAGAAGATCATATTTAAGTGGTTCTATATCTGTTATCCTCAGAGCGTATGAAACTACCGAACCGGCAGCACTGCCTCTTCCAGGGCCTATTACAACCCCCATTTCTCTGGCTGCTTCAAGAAAATCCCAAACAATTAGAAAGTAATCTGGAAATCCCATTTTAGCTATGGTGTTCAATTCAAAATCTAATCTTTCCTTAATTTCTTCTGTTAGAGATTCATATCTTTTTTCAGCACCAATATAAGTGATGTGCTTTAGATAAGCATCAGCATCATTAAACTCTTCCGGAATTATGAATTCCGGCATAATGGGAGCCTTATTTAGCTCATAAATTTCAATTTTATCAGCAACTTCTTTAGTATTTGAAATGGCTTCTGGTAAATCAGCAAATAATTTTCTCATCTCTGATTGAGTTTTGAACCATTCTTGCTGGGTATATCGCATTCTTTTTGGATCATCAAGATCCTTGGCAGTTCCTATACATATGAGCCTATCATGAGCGCTAGCATCATCCGCATCAATAAAATGGGAATCGTTTGTGGCAACTAGTTTTAGGTTATGTTTTTTTGCTAATTGAATTAGTGATTTATTCACGAATACCTGATCATCATATACCTTCTTATCCATTTCAGGATTACCAGTTGGGTGCCGTTGCAACTCCAGATAAAAATCATCACCAAACATTTCCTTGTATTCCAGCAGAGCTTCCTCTGCTTTTTCTTCTCCTTCATTTATGAGCTTATCAGGAAGCTCACCTGCAAGGCAAGCAGTTAAAGCAATTATTCCATCTTTGTATTTACTCAATAAATCCTTATCTATCCTCGGTCGATAATAGAAACCTTCAACGGATGCAATGGAAACCATCTTTATCAGATTCTGATACCCCTTGATATTTTTGGCTAACAATACTAGATGCCAACCCTTTCCATCAATTTTATTTTCCTTTTTATTAAGACCTCTCCTTGCAACATATACTTCACAGCCTATGATGGGTTTAATTTCTCTTTTTAAGGCTGCATCATGAAACTTCTTTGTTCCGTACATATAGCCATGATCTGTTATTGCAACGGCCTCCATCTTATCCTTTTTGGCCTTATCCAACATCAGATCTATATCTGATAAGCCATCCAATACAGAAAATTGCGTATGAACATGCAATGGTATAAATGGGATATCATCATTTACGATACTCTGCTCTTCAACAGACATGTCACTCTCATCTTCATCAACTTCGTCCTTTTCATGGAATGGTTCAAGCTCCATACCTTCCGATTGAATTTGCTCCGGATTATTATGTATGAAGTTTTCTATTACTTCCTCAGCAACCTTTAGCTTCATGGGCTTAATGATTCTGAGTCTTATTAACTCGAGAAAACATCTTGCTGTTGCTTGCACATCTGCCATTGCGTTGTGTGCAGCATCAAATTTTTCTTCGAAAAGTTTAAAGTGTAATTCTTCAAGAGTAGGCCACTTAAAGTTTCCTCCCTTACCACCTGGCAATGCACAATAATTAGTACTTAACACTTTTGTATCCAAAGCATTAATCGAAAACAAAAGATCAGTAGATTTACCTGCACGCAATAGTTCCGAGCCAACTATATTATTATCAAATTCAATGTTATGACCTATGATACAAGAAATATTGGAAATTGCACTTAAAAACTGATTAAGCACATCCTCGAGGGGTTGGCCTTCCCTTGTAGCTCTTTCTGTGGAGATTCCATGGATCTTCTCTGACCCTCTTGGAATAATGAAGCCATCAGGTTTTATTAGAAAATTTTGCACATCCAATAACTTACCTTCCACATCGTGAATCTGCCACGCAATCTGAATCATTCTAGGCCAGTTATCAAAATCATCTAATGGTGCTGTCCAGCTTGCTGGTAGGCCTGTTGTTTCAGTATCAAAAATTAAATACATAAAAATCTTAAATAAATATAATTATTGCCCCAACGATATGGCATACAACTCGTCGGTATGTTAATTAACAAAAAAAGTAAGAAAAACCCACCAATAATATGCTATAAAGCTGATTATTAAAGCATTATGGGAAATGCCTATTTTAAAAACAAAATTATTAATTTCATCCATTACTTATTCGAATGTTGAAAACTTTGTAAATAAATTAACTTTGATGTTGTAATGGATTAATATTGAATATATACCGAGAAATTCGATTTGTTATTTTGGTTAATATTTATAATTTTGCGCCGAATTTAATATTAGAATAATATGTCAGGTAACGTAACTTTTACAATGATAAAGCCTCAGGCAGTAGCTGATGGTAAAATGGGTAAGATTATTGATAAGATAATTGAAGGTGGGTTTAAAATAAAAGCGCTCAAGTATACACGGTTGTCAAAGGAACAAGCAATGAAGTTTTATGCTGTTCACAAGGAAAGACCTTTTTATGGTAGTTTGGTAGACTTTATGACTTCAGGCCCTATTGTTGCAGCAATCTTAGAAAAAGATGACGCAGTAGCTGCCTATAGAAAATACATAGGTTCAACTAATCCTGCTGATGCAGAACCAGGTACAATAAGAGCTTTGTATGCTACATCTCTTGAAAAAAATGCTGTTCATGGCTCAGATAGCGATGATAATGCAATCATAGAAGGTAATTTCTTCTTTTCAGAGTTCGAAAGAGCCTAATTTAGTACTCTAAAGATTTTAAAGCTGTCATTTATCTAAAAATGACAGCTTTTTTTATATCTGTTTGAATTCCTTATAAGTCCCGTCAGAAAAGAAAACAAGGATTTTATGAACGCCACTTACGCTATGTTTATAGTTATCCCCCGAAGCTAAATTGTTAGACCCAGTCACATTATCTGTCTCAGCAGAGTTATCATCATCATTATCAACACTTTTAATGCTTACAGCTTCTAAAAAGGATTTATCATGAATTTGATTTTCATTTGGACTAGCTAATACTTTATTTACGCCATCTACAAGCATTTCCCCTTCCCCAAGCAATATCCAATCAAGGCTGACGTCATTAAAACAATGCTTAATTTTCATAACAAAATCCAGACTAGGTTTATTACGACCTGACAAAACATGAGATAATGATGATCTCTGAATATTAATTTCATCAGCAAATTGTGAAGAACTTAGGTTTTCGAACTTCATTAAAGCTTTAATTCTATCAATCATTTTTATTTACAAAGTTAAACGATATTTTACATTTGTCAAGTAATTAGGGTAAACTAACATAACCAGATAGATTACACTAGTAAACTATAGCACTTTATTAAAGTATATTATAGCTTTAGGCTTTATTATATCTCTTTATAAGCATTTTACAGATACTTAATAACCTTTATGCAAACAGTGGCCACCATAAGTTATATTTAATGTATATTATAGATACCATATATTTTAACACTGATTTAATGCTATTTAAGATGTTTTTAGAGTGATTATTGCCATTATTAAATTTGAATTTACACTTGTAGCATAAACAAGGTTTTTTACAACTGTATACTAACCACTCTTAGCGCCTATATATGTTGTGTTATAGCTAATTTAATTAAATTAATTAAGATTACATTTGTAAACGCACTGAATTAATTTACAATTGTAACCTTTTCTTTTTTGTAAATTCTACAATTATAAATTACCCAAAAACTTAGCTAATTAATATCTTTATTGAATGAATGACATCTTCTTTAAAACCATTTTAAATAATGTATTATTTTTGTCACTGTTTTTAAAGGTAAGAAGGTCCTACCCTACTTACTAGTTTTAAGATCCTAATTATATATGATAAATGGCAAAATTTGAAATTATAATGCCCAAGTTGGGTGAGAGTATTATAGAGGCAACCATTACACGATGGGTTAAGAATGTTGGTGACCAATTAGAAGAAGATGATTCTATTGTAGAAATTGCGACCGATAAAGTAGATTCAGAGATACCTAGTCCCATTGAAGGAAAGCTTGTTGAAGTTCTTTTTGAAGAGGGTGATATCGTAGCAGTAGGAACAGTTATTGCGGTTGTAGATATGGATGGAGAGGATAGTGAAGATACCACTAAAAGCGATGAACCAGTTAAGGAAGCAGAAAATAATCCTGAAATAGTAGAAGAAACCGCACCAAAGACTACCAAAGTGGAAGCTAGTGTGCCTTCTGAAACAAAAGTACCTGATTTCAGTGGTTCGGATAGATTTTACTCACCTTTGGTTAAAAGTATTGCAAAACAAGAACATATTTCCATTCAAGAACTTGATGGAATAAAAGGAAGCGGTAAAAATGGTAGAGTAACAAAAAATGATGTTCAGAATTTCCTAGCTAACAGAGGGGCATCAAAATCATCAGCTACTCCTGCAAAAGCTCCCACTACTATATCAGCGCCACCTGTTCAAAGTATGGCCAGTGACAGGGTTGAAGAAATGGATCGTATGAGAAGAATAATCTCTGATCATATGGTAATGTCAAAGCAAGTTAGTCCTCACGTTACTTCCTTTATAGATGTTGATGTTACAAACATCGTTAATTGGAGAAATGGAATTAAGGATAAATTCCTTGCTAGAGAGGGAGAAAAGGTAACCTTTACTCCCATATTCATACAAGCTGCAGCCCAAGCATTAAAGGACTATCCACAAATTAATGTTTCGCTAGACGGGTACAAAATCATTTATAGAAAGAATATAAACATAGGAATGGCAACGGCCTTGCCAAATGGTAATCTTATAGTTCCAGTTATAAAAAATGCTGATGAGAAAAGCTTACTCGGTGTTGTTAAATCAGTAAATGATCTAGCAAATAGAGCTAAGTCAAACAAACTACAACCTGATGAAATTCAGGATGGTACGTTTACCATGACAAACTTTGGATCCTTTGATAGCTTAACTGGCACACCAATAATAAACCAACCTCAGGTTGCTATATTAGGAGTTGGGGCAATTAGAAAGAAACCTGCAGTTATCGAAACACCACAAGGTGATTTCATTGGCATAAGACATATTATGATACTTTCATTAGCATATGACCATCGTATAGTAGATGGTGCTCTTGGAGGTATGTATCTAAAAAGAATGAAAGAACTTCTAGAGAACTTCAACCATGATACCAGTATTTAATAATGAATCTAAACCTAAAAAAACCCCTTGCCTTTTTCGATATTGAGGCAACGGGATTATCCACCAATAAGGATAGAATTATTGAGATTTGTGTTCTCAAAATCAGTCCAAATGGCATGGAGGAAGCAAAAACTTGGTTATTGAATCCAGACTACCCCATTAGTGAGGAAGCTACTCAAGTTCACGGCTATACCAATGAGGATTTATTAGACAAGCCTACCTTTAAGCATAAAGCAAAAGAGATTTATGAATATTTTAAGGGTTGTGATATTGCTGGATACAACTCCTTAAAATATGATATACCAATACTTGTTGAGGAATTTCTAAGGGTAGATATTGATTTTGAAATAAAGAAAAGAAAGCTAATAGATGTTCAAAATATATTCATGAAAATGGAACAAAGAACATTAACTGCTGCCTACAAATTCTATTTGGGTAAAACATTGGATAATGCCCATTCTGCTGAAGCAGATACCATTGCAACTTATGAGATACTAAAATCTCAGTTGGATAGGTATGCAGAAGTAGAATATACAGATAGACAAGGTGAAAAATCTATCCCTGTGGTGAATGATATGCAGGAATTACACGAGTTTTCAATGCATAATAAGAATGCTGACTTATCAGGACAAATCATTTACAATAAAGAAGGGATGGAAACATTTAACTTTGGTAAATATAAAGGTCAAACCGTTGTAGATATTTTTAAAAAAGATCCATCTTATTACTCATGGATGATGAAAGCTGATTTTCCACAATTCACAAAGAAGCTCCTGACAACCATCAAATTGAAAATGATTTAATGTATTCTAGTCAAATTAATGACATGAAAGTTATTTGCATAGGAAGAAATTATATTGAACACGCTAAGGAATTAAACAATCCTGTTCCAAAAACCCCCATGTTCTTCATGAAGCCTGATACTTCAATAGTATTTAATAATAACCCTGTTTACTATCCTGAGCATACCAAGAATATGCATTACGAAGTGGAAATTGTGCTAAAGATTAATAAAAAAGGTAAGTTTATCAGCGAAAAATTCGCGTCAAATTATTACGATGAAATAGGAATTGGAATAGACTTTACAGCCAGAGACATTCAGGATCAATGCAAGAAAAAGGGTCATCCATGGGAGATTGCCAAAGCATTTGACCAGTCGGCACCAGTAAGTAAATTCATAAAAAAAACAGATTTACCACCTCCAAATAATATCAGTTTCAGCTTATCCATTAATGGTAAACGCAAACAAGTTGGGAATACTCAAGATATGATATTCTCATTCAATGAAATCATTGCTTATACATCAAAAATAGTAACATTGAAGCCCGGAGATCTTATATTTACAGGAACACCTGAGGGTGTTGGTCCGGTCAGTATTGATGATCATTTTGAAGCCTACATCGGTAACGAGATGATGATGGATTTTTATGTAAAGTAATTATTAAATATTGATGTACTCCAAAAAAGCCATCTACTTTTCTAATGCAGACATTAGATTTAGTATTTCATAAAAGGTAGCTTCAGTATATCCATCGGGAGGATAAAAGAAATTTAATGGTATTCCTACTTCACTAATATTAGTCACTTCTTTCTCGTTAACAACAATGTCTCCTTGATACTCTGAGGTACGAAGAAGCATGCCGGTAGCCAAAAGACTTCTATAATCAGGTGTTTGAGAAAAGTTATTTCCACTGATTGACTCCATCTGGTTCATTAACGATATCATATTTTCAATGTTAATGTCATTATAAGGCTTAACCTCATCAGTATGCCATACAGACTCCCTAAGAATATTATCAACTATAATATTGTATTTAAGGCAATTAAAATCAAGGATACGTGTATATTCTCTTGTATTATAGATATCAATATTTGAAACCCTATTATTAATTGATGTATCAAAAAGTTTTTGACGAGTTTCAGCATAAATGGTTTTAAGTTCCTTGGCAGATGAATCTGTCAATCCAACTAAGAATTCTTCCATCTGCATATCGTAGGCCTCTATACTACTCCTTTTAAGGTCTTCTATTGTTCCCGACCAATAAACTTTAAATTGAGAAAAAATTATGGTAATTGTTTTACTGTCCAAATCGATAATTGCCATGGATGACAGAGTTTCATGTCTTATGAAGTTATCCTGTATAAATGTTGTTTGAACATTATTATTTCCACTATTATCTTTACTTACTTCAGTAATAATCCATCCACCCTGAGCTGTAATATTAAAAAAAAGAATGGTTAGAACAACAAGAAATGACTTATAATCATGCATTTTACACATATAAATACCTTACTTACAAAAGATTACATATATTTGTAAGGCAAAAGTAAAAAATATAGCTTCTGTTTTCAAAATTGCAAAGAATAAATTACTTTTGCATGCTCAATTTTATAAATCATGGCGAAGAAAAAACACACAGAAATAACCGGTGATCAAAGATTAGAAAATATCGGAGAAACACTGAGTAAAACTGAAGAATTCATATTTAATAACCAAAAAGTATTAGGAATTGTTATTGTAATTATAATTGTTGCGATTCTTGGATATTTTGGTTTTAATAGATATTACATTGAACCAAAGACAGAGGAAGCATTAGCTCAGATGTATCAGGCACAGTTATTCTTTGAATCTGATTCTTTAGACAAAGCTCTTTACGGAGACGGAAATAGTTTAGGCTTTGTTGATATTAGTAAAGAGTACAGTATGACAAAACCTGGCAACCTGGCAAATTACTACGCTGGTATTTCATTTTTAAGGAAGAACGACTTTGAGCAAGCCATTGACTATTTGGAAAGCTTTAGTGCTGATGATCATCTAGTTTCTCCAATGGCTACTGGTGCAATTGGGGATGCCTACATGGAGCTTGGGGATAAGGATAAAGCAGCTGCATACTATTTGGAGGCAGCAAACATGGACGACAATGATTTTACTGCACCATTATTTCTATACAAAGCTGGACAAGTATATGAATTACAAGGCAAATATGATAAAGCAATAAATACATATACCCGAGTAAAGGATAATTACTACAAAAGTAATGAAGGCCGTTTTGTACAAAAGAATATCTCCAGAGTAGAAGAAATTATGAAAAATCAATAGTAAGGTTAACAATATTCAAGAAAAACCTGGCATAAATGTCAGGTTTTTTTTTGCCACCTTTCATATTTATTAATTTTGTAAAAAAGAGTTACCATGGACAAAAAAGACTTGCGTATTGTTTTTATGGGTACTCCCGAGTTTGCTGTGGCTCAATTGGAAGCAATTATTGATTCAGGTTATAATGTGGTTGGAGTTGTAACATCCCCAGATAGAAAGGCTGGTAGGGGAAGAAAAATGAAAATGTCTGCTGTAAAGGCTTATGCGCAATCAAGGAATTTAAACATTCTTCAACCAACAAATCTTAAAGATGATATTTTTATACAAGATTTAAAAGATCTAAAGCCAAATCTACAGGTGGTTGTTGCATTTAGGATGCTTCCAAAAATAGTATGGAATATACCCACCTTAGGAACTTTTAATCTACATGCTTCTCTATTGCCCCAATACAGAGGCGCAGCCCCAATTAACTATGCAATTATCAATGGAGAAAATGAAACGGGCCTTACCACCTTTTTAATCGATGATAAAATAGATACGGGTGAGATATTACTTCAGAAGAAAGTTAAAATTAATGATAACGATGATGCAGGAGATCTCCATGATAGATTAATGAAAGAAGGTTGCTCAGTTATTCTAGATACAATTGAAGGGATTTCAACAAATTCATTAAAACCGGTATCTCAAATGGTTAATAATGTTACCTTAAAAAATGCTCATAAAATATCAAAGGAAGATTGTAAAATAAACTGGCATAACCCCTCCCATATAATTAGGAACTTCATTCGTGGACTATCTCCATATCCAGCTGCACATTCTATCCTTAAATCAAATTTATCATCAAATGAGATGAGTGTTAAAATATATAAGGTGGAAATTGCAAAAAAGGTACCTCAAGAGGCAACGCCTGGGACAATATTTTCAGATGACAAAACATATATGAGTGTGGCAACAACATCGGGTACTCTTAATATATGCGAAATACAGATTGAGGGAAAGCGCAGAATGAAAATAGAAGAGCTGTTGAGAGGCTTCTCAAATATTCAAGATTATACTCTTTTGTAACCACTTTACATCCAAATACATTAAAAATCATATCATTTTTACGCACCTTAAACTACTAAAACTTAGTAATTGCAGGCCTTTTAAGATATTTAAAGCTATTTTTTTGTGTAGAAATGACCAAAAAACGGCAGTTTTATTAACAATTTACCTGTTTTATTAACAAAACCCTTCTAAAAGCCCTATTCTATTTGGTTTTTCACTTATATGCTTTAAATTTGTTATCAGTTCAACCTTAATTTTAATTAAACATTTACACAATGAACAAAGCGGAATTAATTGACGCAATGGCATCAGGAGCTGGACTCAGCAAAAGTGATGCAAAAAAAGCTCTAGAAGCTTTTATCGGTGCAACAGGAAGTGCTTTAAGAAATGGTGATCGTGTTGCTCTAGTTGGATTTGGATCTTTCTCAGTTACTACAAGAGCTGCTCGCAAAGGACGTAATCCTCAAACTGGCAAAGAAATAAACATAGCTGCAAAGAAAGTAGTTAAGTTTAAAGCTGGCGCTGATTTATCAAATACAGTAAAATAACAATCAGCAAAGAAAAAAGGAACGCTCTGAGCAATCAGGGCGTTTTTTTTTTGGAAATAAACCTACCCAAACAAGTGAATACATATTCCATCAAATTATGCATTATAATACTTATGGTATTAATGATTAAATAACTTGAAGTAAACTATAAGATATTATTTGATTTAAAAAAAGGATAAAAATTATCTCTACAATAAATAATTGATAGTAATATTATTTCTAGAAGATATAGCTTATGCCACCAGTAATTGTGATATAGTTAATTTCGCGACTAAAAGGTTTAATATATGGTTCACTATCCCAATCCCAACCGGATGAATCTTTAAAATCCATCGAGGACTTTACATAATCTCCAAAAAGTAATAGGTAATAGTTAGATCTTATTCTATATTTAAATCCCGTACCAATTGAATAGCTGAAATTGGTGGCTCTGGAGCTAACCATATAATATTCTCCCTTATCGTTTGGATTTTCTTTGTTGGTTGTCCTTATGGTAATACTAGGAGAATAAGCACCCATAGCACCGAACAAAGCTCTTATATCCCATGAGAGTTTCTCACCAATTGGTAGTCTAAGATAGGGACCAAGATAAAGTCCACCACTAGACCAATTCCTTGAACTTTCAACACTTACGCCGTAATCAGGATGCTGAGCCTCTAACGCATTACGATATTTAATATTATCTATGGCATTACTGCTGTAATTAATGATTAATTGCAATCCAAAATTATGTGTTAGCCTATACATGTAGTTAAAGGATAGAGCTACACCTGTTTTTGCAAACCCAGAGGTGGAATCATTTAAAATATCTTTTCTAAAATCTGATAAGGGCATCGAAGCACCAATGGATAAGCCCACATTTTGTCTGTTTACTCCTTGTCCAATTGCAATTTGTGCAATAAGTATGAATAGAACTATTAGTTTTTTCATAGTACTAAGGTTGAATTAGATTAATCATAATCTTCAAATCTAACGAAAATCTATCAAATAATTATTTGTTATCCATCATCAAATCCAATATCTAACTGACTGTGCCATGTAAGCGACTCATCTTTATGCCTAATTATTCTATTATTATCAATAAGCCATCTTAAAACCTGTATAATGTCATCCTCTTGGTAACCTTTGATTAGCGGAACTAATTCATAAAATCGTTTTGAGTCAATTTTTAAGTTTTCCTTTAACTGATTCTCTATGGCATAAAACTCTACTTCATTTAAATCCAATTTGTTATCCGAGATACAAACATCACAAATGCCACATCGCCTTACTTTTTTCTCTCCAAAATATTCAAGTAATGTTTTACTCCGACAATCAATACCATTATTTACGTACTCAAATAAGGAATTTAGTCTTTTCTCTGCAGCATTTTTTTGATTCTTATAATTTGAATCTGAAAGCATTATATGTTTTGAACTCAACCTTTCATATGCATAGATAATTTGGGGTTTAGTTTTTATTGGGATATAACTGATGATTTTATTTTTACTGAAGAATTTTAATTTTTGTACAACATCATCTTTTTTTAAATCAGCCCTATTTGCAAGAAGGGATTCATTGATATTAACATAATCACTAAATATTCCTGAATAAGATCTCATTATTTCCTTTAACAGCCTATCTGAACCAGGATGTTCCACCATAAACCTGTACAATTCTTCCTTAGATATTGGAACAAAAAGTTTTGAGAATTGACCAGCAGCTTGAATATATGTCAGAAACCCCTCTTTCTCAAGAAACTTAATTGAATTATATACTTCCAATACATCAAACCCATAATTTGAAGCAAAATATGAAATATCAAAGTCATATGCTGTATCCTTACCACTTCCCTCTGGAATTTGGAAAAAATTACCCAATGCGGTATAAACATCTTTTATGGTTTGCATAGTAGGGAAAGAGGACTTAAACATTTCTTTGGACCTACTAATATCATCACTATTAAATAATAATAGTGCCATGGATTGTTGCTGGTCTCTTCCAGCCCTTCCTGCTTCCTGAAAATATGACTCAATTGAATCGGGTAAATCATAATGAATTACTAACCTAACATTAGATTTGTCAATGCCCATACCAAATGCATTGGTAGCTACTATTACGTCAGTTCTTCCTAATGTCCATTCCTTTTGCCTAACATCTCTTGTTTTTGCATTTAGCCCTGCATGGTAATAGGTGGCGCTAATTTCATTCTTCACTAATACATCTGCCAAATCTCTTGTTTTACGTCTACTTCTCACGTAAACAATCGCACTTCCCTTGCTTTCTTTTATTTTTCGAATTAGCACACCTGTTTTGTCAAACTCCCTTACAATATTATATGAAAGATTTCGCCTTTCAAAGCTTGCTTTAATTTCATTAGTTGTCTTGAAATTTAGCTTATCCATAATATCTTTAGCAACATCTGGAGTTGCAGTAGCGGTAAGAGCAAGTACAGGAATATCTGGAATGAGTTCTCTGATATCGGCTATTTTTAAATATGAAGGTCTAAAATCATATCCCCATTGTGAAACACAATGAGCTTCATCAACAGCTAATACACTCATCTTCATCCTACTAATAACACTTCTTGCAACTTCATTGGAAAGTCTTTCTGGCGAAATATACAAGAACTTAAGTTTGCCATAAAGAGCATTGGAATATACGGCTTCTATCTCATCTGCATGCATTCCAGTGTATATTGCAGCAGCCTTTATATTTTTCTTTTTTAGATTACTTACCTGATCTTTCATAAGAGCTATAAGAGGAGTAATTATAACACATGTTCCCTCCATAACCAGCGCTGGTACCTGAAAACAGATGGACTTACCCCCACCTGTTGGTAGCAATGCTAAAGTATCTACACCCTCCAGAATGGAATTAATGATATCCTCCTGCATGGGTCTAAATTTGACAAAGCCCCAATAATTTGTTAATACTTTTTTAGCTTCAGTAATATTCATTATAAATAATTATCCAATGAATTAATGAATAGCTAATTTAACACATTTTATTGGAGATTGATTTATGTTTACAGGGTTATTATAAGTATACCCAGTCCTAAATATTTAATAATTAGAATTAATTTATAGTTAATCGTATATATCTGTTTTATTCTGATATAAGCAACAAAACCTAAACGAAATGGCCTTCTGGACACTGCGCATAGCTAAAACGTATAATTTTGTTCAAAGAAGCCCCTTTAGCTATAGAGGGGCTCTTTTTATGATGTTTTGTGAAAATTATTTGTTTACACCTTCGTAACGATTACCATTAGGTGGATCAACCTCTTTCATAATATTGATCATGTCTGTTTTCTCAGCTGGAGAAGCCTTTGTGAAAATATTAATAATCTCATCTCTTTTAGCTTCGGTAATTACTTGCAAAAAATATAATCCTGAGCGTTTATTGTAAACATTTTGAAGATATTTGAGGCTTTTACCTACCACTGCCCGTCCGCCTATTAAATCATTGGACATTATATCCAAACCCTTGCGGTGATATTCGTATAGTAATTTACGTAAGTCGCTGTAACTTGGGTTGAGTATGTTCTCAATTAGTTGATATCTATTTCTTGGTCCTTCAAATGCCTGCCAACCCTTTTCATTTGAATTTTGAGCAGATGTTACAACCGCCATTGCCTTCTCGTAGAACTGTGTACCTCCTTCCAAGGAGTATGTATCAAAATCCAAACCTAACATAAGGTATGCATAATAAGCAAGAATAGAAGTAAGGTTACTACTATAAGTTCCATCACTATATATCATAGATTGATAGGGAATAAAGTCAAATCTAAGATCTTGATCAACAAGGTTAATAACAACAGAATTATAATCCGAACCATAAATAGGTCGTTGTAGGACAAGGTTTATACTGCCTTTAAATATATCACTACCTTGAACTTCATTTATGGTAATAACCATAGTAAACTCAATACGTTCTTCGATTTTAAAGTTATAATTCGACCAAACCTTGTTATTCATGAACTCAAAAATTGTGGTCTCCATGTTGCTAAAAACACTTGGATCAATTCCATCAACACCTTGGTGTTGAATCTGTATATTACCCAAAAATTCTTGAGTATAGCCTTTGCTTATAATAAAAAAGCAAATTAAAACAACTACTATGGTCTTTCTAATCATATACTAGAAATTTGAATACTTAATTATTTCCGAGGCTATATCGTGAGCTATATCAATTTTTGATTTAAGATTTGTTTCCACTTTTTCACCATTTTTATTAAAAATAGTAACCTTGTTGGTATCATGTCCAAACCCTGCACCTTCTTCCTCCAACGAATTGAGAACGATTAAATCTAGGTTTTTATTATTAAGTTTTTGAATTGCATTTTCCTCTGCATCGTTTGTTTCTAGCGCAAAACCAACAATTATCTGATTATTCTTTTTCTTTTTGGTAAGACTAGAAATAATATCAACTGTAGGTTTAAGACTAATATTTACAAGTTTATTACTTTTCTTAATTTTCTCAGTAGGAACATGTTCTGGAGTAAAATCAGCTACTGCTGCTGACATGATGGTTATTTCGCTAGTGGGGAAATATTTTAAGCATGCATCATACATATCGTTTGCAGATGTAACTTTTGTAATGTTAATATTCTTGTGTGAGATAATTTCATTGGAAGGGCCACTTACTAATTCAACATGGGCACCCATATCGGCCATAACCTGAGACAATGCATAGCCCATTTTTCCAGAGCTATGGTTACCAATATACCTTACAGGATCTATTGACTCATGTGTAGGCCCTGCAGTTATTAGTATATTTTTCCCTTTTAGGATCTTACTAGCGAAAAAAAAATCGGCAATTATTTTGGATATAATTTCTGGTTCTTCCATTCTACCACATCCCTTAAGGCCACTTGCTAGTTCTCCTTCAACAGGTTTGATCTGAGTATAACCATATGACTCTAAGGTTTTAATATTTTCTATTGTTGTGGGATGCTTGAACATATCCAAATCCATTGCGGGTGCAAAAAATACTGGACATCTAGCTGAAAGTAATGTTGTAAGCAGAAGGTTATCTGCAATTCCTGTTGCCATCTTTGCCATTGTATTTGCTGATACTGGAGCAACAAGAATAAGATCAGCCCACATACCCAAATCAATATGACTGGACCATGAGCCATCACTTTTATCAAAAAATTCTGTCAATACCGGACGTTCACTCAAAGTTGACAATGTTACAGGTGTAACAAAATCATGAGCAGCAGGTGTTAAAATTACCTGGACCTCAGCCCCAGCTTTTTTAAACAGCCTGATAACAAAAGGAATCTTGTAAGCAGCAATACTGGCCGTAATTCCTATGATTATCTTCTTTCCGGCTAAGTTCATTTTGAACTATATTATGGGAGCTTCTTTATGAGGATTTCTTATGTAAATATCACCATTTAAAAACTCATGCACAGATAATAATGTTGGTTTAGGAAGTCCTTCATAAAAGCGAGCAATTTCAATTTGCTCTCTATTTTCAAAAACTTCTTCCAAATTATCACTTGCAGGAGCAAACTCTTCTATCTTCTGATCAAGCTCCTTTTTGATTTCGTGACCAATTTGATTAGCACGTTTGGCCAATACCACAATTGTTTCGTAAATATTTCCCGTTTCTTCATAAAACTTCTCTTTTTTACGAGTAACTGCTGTGGTTTCTGTTTTTACTTTTTTATAATCCATTATACAAATATTAATTTTCTATATTTTCATGAGCCTTATCCTTAATTATCATTACTTCGTCCAGATATCCACTATCAGGAAAAAGGAATAAGAGATTGTTATACGACTCTATTGTTTTCTCATATCTTTCACTCTTTTTACTATATATACTGTTCTCAGCATATGTGAAGTAGGCCTTCGTAATTGAATATAAAATACTCTCCTTAAAGTCAGTATCTGGATATTCATCCAAAAGACTTTCAAAAGAAGTTATTGAAGCCTGATAATCTCCCATCTTATAGTATAACATTCCAACATTGTAGGCTTTAATCTCTAGCTTCTCTCTCAAATCATCCATTAAAATATGCGCATCATCAATTCTTGGACTTTGGGGATAGAGATCAATGTATGTTTGTAATTCTTTCAAAGCCAGGTAAGTATTAGTTTGATCAAGACTAGGTCTTGGTGATTCCAAATAATTACAATAGGCACTCAAATAGGCAGCATCCTCAGCATATTCACCTCTCGGATACATTTGAGCATATTGTTTATAATAATAGCTCGCTATTTGATAATCCTTCATTTGATAGTAACAATCTGCTGTATAGTATGTTAGCTTTTCACCCTTTTCGGTACCACGATTCACAGCTCTCAACAAATCAAAAAACTGAAGGGCCCTATTAAAGTCACCTTTTTCGTATAAATCTATCCCAGTTTCATACTTAAGTTCATTGTTACCACTCTTTAAAATTTTAGAGTAGTTTTTACAAGAATGCCCAAGTGCCACAATACCAGCGATTAAGGATATAAAAACTAATTTTCTAAGCATGCCGCAAAATTAAAATAATTTATTGAAGTACAAAACGTTTTTCGTGTACGAATATTATCAATATTCTTAAGGAAAATGCAGTGTTAACAAACATTAAGTTTTTATTAATTTTAACAGATTAAAATACCGCCCATAAAAACTATTTAAATAAACTTGTTCTATAAAATGAATTCTATATTTTTGCATTAAATTTTAATCTATATCTAACGATGGACGTTTTTAACAAATGTGTTGTAAATCCTGGTCCTCTGGGAAAATATGCAAAACAAACTGAAGGGTACTTTATGTTCCCAAAACTAGAAGGTGAACTTTCAAACTATATGATGTTCGAGGGCAAAAAACGTTTGGTTTGGAGCTTAAATAACTATCTTGGACTTGGTAATCATCCTGAAGTACGAAAAGCAGATGCAGATGCAGCTGCAGAATGGGGTATGGCTTATCCTATGGGAGCTCGTATGATGTCTGGTCAAACAAAATATCATGAACAACTAGAAAAAGAACTAGCAGATTTTGTAGGCCGTGAAGCAGCATATTTATTAAACTATGGATATCAAGGAATGGTGAGTATCATCAATGCCATGGTAGACAGAAAAGATGTTATCGTTTACGATTCTGAAGCTCACGCTTGTATAATTGATGGAATGCGTTTACATTTTGGGAAACGATTTGTGTACCCCCATAACAACATGGAAAACCTTGAAAGGGAGCTTGAAAGGGCCACAAAGATTGTAAACAAAACAGGTGGAGGAATTCTTGTAATAACTGAAGGTGTATACGGAATGTCTGGTGATCTTGGAAAACTTGATGAAATCGTTAAATTAAAAAAGAAATTTAATTTCAGGCTTTTTATTGATGATGCACATGGTTTTGGAACAATGGGACCAACAGGAGCAGGTACTGATGAACATTTTGGTCTACAAAATGAAGTGGATTTATATTTTGGAACGTTTGCAAAGTCCATGGCAGGTATTGGTGGTTTTGTAGCTGCAAAAAAAGAAATAGTAAAATACTTGCAATACAATATGCGTTCACAAATTTTTGCAAAATCTTTACCAATGCCCATGGTTATTGGTGCTTTAAAGCGTCTTGAATTGCTTAGAAGCCAGCCCGAACACAAAGATAAACTTTGGTCTATTGTGACTGCCCTGCAGAAAGGTCTTGTTGATGCTGGCTTAAATATTGGAAACACAAACTCACCAGTAACTCCAGTATTTTTGAATGGAGGAGTTCCTGAGGCTACTCAAATTACTTACGACCTTCGTGAAAACTACAATATATTCTGCTCAATAGTAGCATATCCTGTGATCCCCAAAGGACTAATTATGCTAAGGCTAATACCAACAGCTATACATACCCTTGAAGATGTTGATTATACAGTTAAAACATTTGCTGAGGTTAAACGAAAGTTAGAAAATAACGAATATATAGACGAGATAAAGGTTATAACCATTGAATAGGTAATCCCTGCTTCAAGAAATGAAAAAAGAATTAGAGCTGACCACCATAAATTTTTGGCTCATCACCTTAAATTCAACGGTTACATACATTTTAGCATATCTGCTAATTTTTTATACTAATCACTTTATAAAAATTGCCCTTGCCGGCAACTTTGGTTACGATGTAGGGTTCAACCACAGCCAAGTATTCTACTATATTGAATCTCATGAATGGACTCATGATGCTGTCAAACTTATTTATAGTGCTGGTCCCATAATGATATTAATATTGGGGGGTTTAGCATTAATTGCATTTTGGCACTTTGTTCAGGAGCCAGCAAGAATAAAAATACTACTCATATGGATTTCACTTCATGCCTTTAATTTTTTATTTGGTAGCCTTATGATAGGTAATATTTTCAAAGAAGGTGTAGGACACGTCTTTAACTGGATGTATTTAACTGACACTGCTAAGATGATTGTTGCATTATTAGGATTTGTGGGACTTTTAGGAACAGCCTATACTATGTCAAAACCAGTAGCATTGTCAGCTAACTCTTATTTCAACCAGCTCAGTGAAAGAAACTTTCCATTTTTTATAACATCTCAACTATTGCTTCCCTTTATATTCGGTACTCTTATATACCTGGCATATTTCCTTCCAAATATTTTATTTCAGGAATCTTATTCTTGGATAACAATGGCATTTATACTTATTTTTATTACTCTAAGGGTAAGTAAAATGGATACACAATATTTTGATGAAGAAGAGAGGTTTATTGGAGCATCAACATTAATAATAATAGTAACAATTGTGCTTTTTGTTTCCTTGAGAGGGCTAATGTGGAATGAGACTCTTATTAATTGGTAACACTAACGAACAATTAATTTCTTGGTTAGTATATTGGAGTCAGTTGCACATGAAATAATATAAATACCATTTTCAACATCTGAAATATTTATTTCCGACTTATCAATATCTAAGTAATACCTTTTAAGAGTTCTTCCAGAAATATCCGATAGAGTAACGTAATGGATAATTTCGTTGGATTGAATATTTAAGAATGACGATGCTGGATTTGGAAATATCTTAAATTCCACTTCTTTAAAATTGTTTATGCCAACATTAGAGTCACAACTTACTATTGCCTTCCAACCTGATTCGTTTAAGTTTGAATCCGAATAATAATATACCGTTAGAGCTCCTTGTTCATTTGAAGCTGTCTGTATCCCAGGCCCAATATCGCCACACCAAATACCTAATTCTGATGTTGTAGTATCAATACCATCATAAATCCTAATATGGTCTTTTGCACAATTCCATGAATTTTCCAATTTAAACTCCATAAAGTCAAGCATAACATAAGTTCCAGGAACATCAGGATAAAATGTAATTGTAAAATTTTCATCGTTGGAATAATTCCCATTTTCGAATCCAGAATCGTAGAATATTGCATCGCAGGTGGATACGGTTGTATCACTAATTATAATAGACTCTTTAACAATTATATAATCCTCAATAATCTTCGTATCAGCATTACCAAAATCATCTGTAATTGTTAACGAAACATCAAACTCGCCAACATCTAAATATTCAATTCCAGTTGGATTTGTGAGTGAAGATACACCTTGAACAGATCCTTCAAAAATCCATTCCCAAGTGATTATATCATTTCCTGTGGAAAGGTCATAAAAGTCAACAAGTGTATTTGTGCCAGTAATATTTGTTGATGCTTCAAAATTGGAGATTAATGTTCCCACCGGTATCATAAAAACATCAAGTGTTAAACTTTGGTCATCGATTATTGAAACATTAATAGTTTGATCATAATATCCTAGTGCTGAAAAAGTAACATTATAATTTCCTTGCTTCAACAAGCGATTGTAATTACCAAATGGTAGATTGGCATATATTTCTGAATTATCCATATCGTGTCCATCAATCCATACCATAGCAGGCACTCCCACACCAGTTAAAGCATTTGTAACAGTACCCGACAAGCCATTTCTTACCTGGTTCAAATAGGCTAATAATGACTTATAATTTGCATCCCAATAGTTATTTAACTGGCTTTCAGGAGGTGTTTTTGCATTGGAAAGCTCAAGTGTCATTTCACGGCAATTATGAAAATAATTCATATAATCCTGTCTACCTCCATCTATGGAATACCAGGCATAGCCGTTGGTAATTCCATTATTTAAATCAGTAAAGTATCCAGGCCACCCATTTTCATGAACAAGGTCGGCATACTCCCTACTAACAAATACCCACCAGTCATTATCTGCAGCGAGAGTAGACCATGTGTCCCATGGGTAATTTACAACCTCTGCTCCACCATGGAAATTACTTGACATTACAAAATCCATTTCGGCTGCAAAATCCATAAAGTCAATTGTTTCAGCCTGCCATGCATTACCATCAGGATGTTGGCCATCTTCAGGATCAGGATAGTTACGATTTAAATCTATGAAATTTGAGTTTCCTCGTGTTGCTCCCCAAACAGAGTTATCCCCTCCTGCAAACGTACCGTCAGGATTGGCAAGTGGATTTATCCAAATGTCAATATTATCAACCATGAGTGTAACATCTGGATCAGTTCCATAATTTTCCAATAGATAATCAATTAATCTAAGACTTAAAACATATCCTGTAAGCTCATCACCATGCATGGATGATGTATATAGAAATTCTGGTTCGGGCTGCTCCGATGTTAAATCATTATTAATATGAATACATAATAATTCCTTTCCCAGGGTGCTTGTTCCTATTGTAACTAGCTCACACAAATTTGGGAAAGATGTAACAAACTGGTTCATAATGGTATTATACTCACTCCAGTTTGGATAATAGTCCCATGAACCAATCTCCCTTGATTTTGTTGAATTGTCTAATATGGACTTGTGAACCATAGAAGGTGGTGTCAATACCTCAATATCAATTCCATACTTAAGAAACTTATCAAACTCTCTGGCATTGGCATATGCAAACACCTCTTTGCTCAAGACCTTATCGATTGATATTATGGAGTTTAAATCTAGAATCGTAGATGATATAATATTCTTAGAATCAAATTTGAAATATACTTCTCCCCTATCTTTAATGGTTTTCAGAGCTTCTTGAATATTATTTGATTGTCCGAAAACTAATCCTGAAATCAGGCTAATTACAAATATTAAGCAAAACTTCTTCATTCCTCAAAATTTTTCTCTGCCTATTTGACAATAGTATTCTAAAAAAGGTTGTTGATTTTGGCTATTACTTTAGTTTATTAACTTCTTGTGATATTTCATCGTACAATAATTTGGTAACCGGTACCATTGGTAAACGAAGGTTATTTTTCATAATACCTTGTATCTCAAGGGCAGCTTTTACACCAGCTGGATTTCCTTCTCTAAAAATCATATCAATAAATGAAAGTAAGCTATAATGTATTTTTCTAGCAGCGGCATTTTCTCCATTTAAGGCATGTTTAACCATAGTTGAAAATTCAGCAGGAAAAGAGTTTGCAACTACTGAAATTACGCCCTTTGCACCAAGGGCAACCATGGGAAATGTAAGCGCATCATCACCAGATAAAACGTTAAAATCATTAGGTTTGCTGCTTATTATCTCCATTATCTGAGTTAAATCTCCTGAGGCTTCTTTTACAGCAATAATATTTCTAAAGTTATGAGCGAGCTTAATACAAGTTTCTGAATCAATATTAGAGCTTGTTCTACCTGGTACATTATACAATATAATTGGCACAGAACATTCAGATGCAATTGCCTTAAAATGCTCATAAATGCCTCTTTGATTTGGCTTGTTATAATATGGAGCAACGCTCAAAATACCAGATATTCCTTCAAAATCCGTACTCTTTATTTCCTCAATAACTGAGGCTGTATTATTGCCTCCGATACCAATTATAACTGGGGTTCTTCCATTTACAACCTTCAATACATGTTGAACTACTTCACTTTTCTCATTCTTAGATAGTGTTACAGCCTCACTTGTAGTACCCAGAGCAACTACAAAATCAACTCCATTTGATATTATATGATTAAGGAGTTTTGTTAATCCTTCAAAATCTATCTCTCCTGACAATTCAAAAGGTGTTACAATTGCTACTCCAGTTCCTGAAAGGTTATTCATTTATTTATATTTAAATTCGAAATATAATATTCATACTGCTCTAGCTGTGACGCTATGTCTACAGCATCATTTTTAATTGTTATGTCAAAAAGATAAATATCATCAATACCTTGTAACCCGATCTTATAGCTAGAGTTTATCCTACTAATGATTAATTTATTTATTGGTTTCATCGATTTTACAAAACTAATCATTAAATCAAAAGTATTGCTAGTAAGAAAGGAACTTAAGGCTGGTTTCTCAAATCCAAAAATATCAAAGTCCTTTGGAGATATCAAAGTATATTTCCCGTGTAAATCCTGTGAAAAATCAGAATTACTTAAAATTATAAATTGTGACCGCGGATACTTATTCATAATTGAATCTAAAGTAGTGCTTATCGATTTATATTCATCAAAATCTTTTACTTTTAAAACAAATGCTATGCTAGAATCATTCATCGTTAGATGATTTCCATTATTGAAATGCTCAGGTATATTTTTAATCAACATCCTGATTTTAATAAACAAATCAATTATAGTTAGCTTTTTAACCACCGGCTTATTACTTTATGTAAACTGCCGTAAATTTATAAAGAATGTATAAATGTAGAACATTTGAAACTCATTATTATGTCTAATTTATCAACCGGATAGTATTATAAGTACATAGTTTTATCACCCCATAGTTGTTCAGCAATTTCTAATAAAAAATCACCTAATTTTGCATCAAATTGAAAATAGATACAATGAAAGTTACTTTAATAGGCACAGGCACTTCTCAGGGAGTTCCAGTTCCTGCATGTGAATGTGATGTATGCACAAAAGGTGATAAAAAAGATAATCGTCTACGGACTAGTGCTCTTGTGGAAGTAGATGATAATGTTTTTTGTATTGATGCGGGTCCGGACTTTAGGTATCAAATGCTAAGGAATAACGTTAAGAAATTGGACGCTATCATTGTAACTCATTCGCATAGAGATCATATTGCAGGTTTAGATGATGTTAGATCTTTTAATTATGTTTCAAGAAAACCCATGCCAATTTACACCACTGAATTTGATCAACTGGAAATAAAACGTGAATTCTCATATGCATTTAAGAATAACTACCCAGGTTTACCAAAATATGATCTAATTACAATCGATGATAAAGTATTTGAAATCAATGGCACACAAATACTGCCAGTAAAAGTGATGCATTTTAACAATCAAGTCCTTGGTTTTAGAATTAATGATTTTGCTTACGTAACAGATACAAATTTTATACCTCCATTATCAATGGAGTTACTAAAGGGGTGCGATGTTTTAGTACTAAATGCATTACGAAGAGAAAAACATCCAACTCATTTCAACCTAGAAGAAGCGCTAAAAGTCATAGACCATTTAAAGCCAAAGAAAGCATACCTAACCCACATCAGCCACTTAATGGGATTTCACAATGATTTGCAAAATGAGCTCCCTAAGGGAGTATTTGCAGCTTATGATGGTCTTGTGATTAATAGCTAAATTATTTATTGATGTTAAAATAATAACTCAATTTATGAGTGTATCTCTACAAATAAAATTATTTTTGCCACGCAATTAAAAAAATAGTTCATACAAATACGAACACCTTATGCTATATAGGAGACATCTCAGAATAAAAGTGCTACAATCTCTTTATTCTTGGTATACAGGGGGAACAAGCGATATAATCGAAGGTGAAAAGCAACTTCTCGAAAGCATCGATAAACTTCATGATTTATTTTTGTTCCAGCTTTCGTTTTTAGTTGAAATTAAAAGGTTTGCTGAGATTCGTATTGAAGAAAACAAACATAAGTTCTACCCTAAGGAGGAAGATCTCAATCCCAATACAAAGTTTATCAATAACAAAGTTCTCATTGGTATTGAAAACAATAATGAATTTATTCTTAACGAAAATCGATTAAAAGTTAACTGGACGGACCAATCGGATATGATAATGAAATTCTATAACTTAGTTAGAGAAAAGGAATTCTTTAAAAAGTATATGGCATCGGAGGATAATTCAATTGAAGCAGACAAAAAGGTAATCATTAAAATTATAGACCAATGTTTACCTGATTATGATCTTCTTAAAGCTTTTTATGAGGAAAAGAGTGTGTATTTTACGGATGGTTATGACCTTGTAATCTTACTACTAATAAAGTTCATAGAAAACTTTAATTCAAAATTCAGCTCCGAAAGTAGCTTACCAGGTATTTATAAACCAACTTTAAAGGGTAAGAATGAAGATAGGGAGTTCGTAAGGGTGCTATACAAAACAGTCTTGAGGAATGATAGTGATATTGATGAGGAATTAAAGCATAGAACCAAAAACTGGGAATTTGAAAGAATTCCAGTCATGGATATAATCCTTCTTAAAATGGCAATTATAGAATTACAAAAAATGGAAACGGTTCCAGTTAAAGTAACTCTTAATGAATATATCGAACTCGCCAAATATTTTAGCACCAACAACAGTAAAGTATTTGTTAACGGAGTACTTGATCGTCTTATTAAAGAATATAATCAAGAGGGTAGAATTAACAAAAGCGGGCGCGGACTGCAGAATTAAATGATGTTTGCATCCAAAAAGAAATATTAAATAATACATTAACAACAAATTTTTTAAACTATGGCATTTGACATTGAAATGATCCGCAACCTATATGGTAAATTTCCATCTCGTATAAATTCAGCAAAGAAGATGCTTGCAAAGCCCATGACCTTAACTGAAAAAATACTTTACTCACATCTTGACGAAGGAGTTGCTAGTACTGAATATAAAAGAGGTGAATCATATGTAGATTTTCGTCCAGACAGGGTTGCAATGCAAGATGCCACAGCACAAATGGCTTTACTACAGTTTATGCAAGCAGGTAAAAATAAGGTTGCGGTGCCATCAAGTGTACATTGTGATCATTTAATCCAAGCCAAAGAAGGTGCTGAGAAAGATCTTGACAAAGCCAACTTCACCAATCAAGAGGTTTATGATTTCCTATCATCGGTATCCAATAAATATGGCATAGGGTTTTGGAAACCAGGCGCAGGTATTATTCATCAAGTAGTTTTAGAAAATTATGCATTTCCAGGAGGAATGATGATTGGCACTGACTCTCATACTCCAAATGCTGGAGGACTTGCTATGATTGCAATTGGTGTTGGTGGTGCAGATGCTGTTGATGTGATGGCTGATATGCCATGGGAACTTAAATTCCCAAAACTTATTGGCGTAAAATTAACAGGAAAACTAAGTGGATGGACTGCTCCTAAAGATGTAATACTTAAAGTTGCAGATATACTTACAGTAAAAGGTGGTACAGGAGCTATTGTAGAGTATTTTGGTGAGGGTGCATCTAGCTTAAGTGCTACAGGAAGGTCTACCATATGCAATATGGGAGCTGAAATAGGTGCTACTACAAGTACATTTGGCTATGATGATAAAACTGCTGAATATTTGCGACAAACAAGCAGAGCCGACGTAGCAGATTTAGCAGATGCAATTGCAGAGCACCTCACAGGAGATGCAGAAGTATATGCAAACCCTGAGAAATATTTTGATCAGGTTATTGAAATTAATTTAAGTGAGCTTGAGCCTGCTTTAAATGGGCCTTTTACGCCAGACCTCAGAACTCCAGTTTCCGATATAAGTGATGTAGCCAAGAAAAATGACTGGCCATTAAACCTAGAAGCAGGCTTAATAGGATCATGTACAAATTCATCATATGAAGATATTACCAGGGCAGCATCCATTGCACGTCAAGCCCTTGATAAAAACCTAAAGGTAAAGTCAAACTTATTTATAACACCAGGATCTGAGTTAGTTAGATATACCATAGAACGTGATGGGTTAATAGAAGATTTTGAAAAATTAGGTGCAACATTATTAGCAAATGCATGCGGTCAATGCATCGGACAGTGGGACCGCGAAGATGTTAAAGATCAGCATAAAAATTCTATAATAACATCATTTAATAGGAACTTTGCCAAAAGAAACGATGGAAATCCTAATACCTATGCATTTGTTAGCTCACCGGACATGGTAATGGCTTATGCAATTGCAGGAAAGCTAGATTTTAATCCTCTTACGGATGAAATTGAAAGCGAAGACGGTAAAATGGTAAAACTTGATGAGCCCATTGGTGTTGTCTATCCTTCAAAAGGATTTGATGTAAAGGATCCTGGTTATCAGGCTCCTGCAAAAGATGGAAGTAATATCGATGTGGTAGTAAACCCAACCTCTGAAAGATTACAATTACTAGACCCATTCTTGGAGTGGGACGGAAATGACTTTTCCAATCTAAAACTTCTCATTAAAGCCAAAGGAAAATGTACCACAGATCATATTTCAATGGCTGGGCCTTGGCTTAGATATAGAGGTCATCTTGAGAACATATCACAAAACTTATTGATTGGTGCGGTAAATTATTTCAACGACAAAACGAATTTTGTAAAAGACCAGGTAAATGGTGAGTATGAAACAGTCCCCCAGGCTGCAGCTAATATGCGAGATGCAGGTATTGGAACCATAGTAATTGGAGATGAAAATTATGGAGAAGGTTCTTCTAGAGAGCATGCTGCTATGGAACCCAGATTTATGGGAGTTAAGGCCGTATTGGTAAGGTCATTTGCTCGAATTCATGAAACTAACCTTAAGAAGCAGGGAGTTTTAGCGCTGACATTTGCAAACAAAAGCGATTATGATAAAGTTTTTGAAGATGATTCATTTGACATCACAGGACTTGAATACTTTTCTCCGGGCAAGCAAATTAAAATAGTAGTTACTCATAAGGATGGAACAAAAGATGAAATACTCACTAACCATACTTATAACGCCAATCAAATTGAATGGTTTAAGTCAGGAAGTGCCTTAAATCTCATAAAAAAGCAAAATGTATAATAATAACTAGGCATGTTTAATATTTATTATGAAACATGACTTTGTAATGTTAATAGATTTCTGTGAAAATAACATCAAATAGCATAGTTGCAATAGACTATACCCTTTCCAATAATAAAACTGGAGAAGTTTTGGAAAAAACACCAGCTGATCAAGTTATGAAATTTAAATTCGGTATTGGAGAACTATTACCATTATTTGAATCTAATATCATTGGATTGCAAAAAAGCGATAATTTTGATTTTATAATCCCACCTAAAGATGCTTACGGACCATTGGATGCCTATGCAGTTTTTGATTTGCCAATGGATACATTTGCTGAAGATGGTAATATAAACAGCGACATGATGCAGGTGGGCAACAAAATACCACTCACCGATAAGCATGGTAATAAACATGTGGGAACAATTAAAGTTATCATGAAAGATGCAGTAACCATGGACTTTAATCATCCTCTTGCAGGTGTTGAACTCAGGTTTGTAGGATCAGTTACCGATGTAATCGAATAAACATATGGGTTTTGATACTTGTCTAATTCTAATATAAAATGAATAAATATTTTTATAATTATCTAATCATCTTCATGTTTATTTTGAGTTCATGTTCTAACACGCCTACTCAAACTATAAAAGAAGAAACTAAAGAAAAAGATGTCAAGGTTAGTTACATCAGCCAAAATAACCAAGCATTTAAAACCATCAAGAAAAAGGGGTCTTCAATAGCAATAATAACTCAAGTTGAATTGGGAAAATCTTTAAAGAATGCAATGGCAAGTGGTGGACCTGAAAATGCCATAAGTTTCTGTAACCTTGATGCAATGAGAATTACGGATTCAATTGCTAAAGCTGAAAATGTAATAGTAAAAAGATTGGCTAAGAAGAATAGAAATGTTGCCAATAAAATGGATGATTTTGAGTCTAAAATTTACAAGCAATACGTGATGGAGTACTTGGACAAAAAACCATTAAAAGCTAAGGTTGCTGTGAATCAAAATAGTAATCCTGTTTACTATAAACCTATCCTAACTAACAATATGTGCCTCACATGTCATGGTACTCCAGGCAGCACAATGACAAACGAATTAAATGACAAGATAAAGGAATTATATCCAGACGATAAGGCAATAAACTTTGAAGATGGTCAGCCTAGAGGTATGTGGGCAATAACATTTGCAAATGTTAATGTTAACCCTAAATTAGCACAATGATAATTATCTTGTGATGGGTAAAAGTTGCTTACATTGTGGAGAAGATTGTGGCAGTTATCCTACTATTAGGTGGAATGAAAAACCATTTTGCTGCATTGGTTGCAACTCTGTTTAACAAATTCTAAACCAAAATAAGTAATTACGTAATCTGGAATTATTTTTACCAATTTCCCAATATAAATTTTATGGGTTTATTTAAAATTAGTTTAGTAGATTTGCAAATCAAAATATTAAACAAAAGATCATGAAAAAAATAATAACCCCCATTCTAAGTTTATTCCTTGTAACATTTATATCTTCTGCCATGGCACTGACTCCTGGTGATGATCCAGCTGACGCCAAATACCCAGAGGGAGCAAAGATCTATGCTGCAAAATGTGTTGCATGTCATCAAGTAAATGGAATGGGGATACCAAGTGCTTTTCCCCCTTTGAAAAATTCCGATTATCTATTTGCAGACAAAAAGCGTGCTGTGGAGCAGGTTTTAAATGGTTCACATGAGGAAATGATTGTAAATGGAGTAACTTATAATTTACCAATGGCTTACCAAGTAGATACCCATAAAAATGCAGTTGATGTTATTAACTATGTCCTAAATGCCTGGGGAAACAAGGGAGGTGAAATCACATTAGACGAAGTAAAAGATATCAAGATAATTAGATAATTACGCAAAAAGACAGGTCATATTTATGGCCTGTATTCTTGTAATTATTAATAAACTTAAAGCAATGAAAAACTTTATTTGGATTATTTCAATCACTCTTATTTTCGTTTCTTGTAATGGAAATCCCGATAAGCAAGCCAAAAAATCTACTAATTTTAAACCAAAAAAGATAGAAGCTCCTGTAACGGACAAAACCTATGGTAACCCCGTTACCACCGAAAATGCTGCGGATGCAAGAAGATTACCAGACTTACTTAAAGATAGTGATTCAAAGGAAGTCAAACTAATTGGTAAGGTAGAGAATGTATGCCAATCTACGGGTTGTTGGTTGGAGTTAGGAATGGGTGATACCGAATTAATACACATTACCTTTAAAGATAATAACTTTACTGTTCCAAAGGATATTGCAGAAAAAACTGTTCTTGTGAACGGGATTGCGTCAAAGGAAATTATATCAGTAGACATTAGAAAGAAAATGGCCGCTGCAGAGGGGCTTTCAAAGGAAGAAATTAATTCCATAACCGAGCCTCTTATTGAATATACATATGAAGCAACTGGAGTTGTTGTTAAGTAATCCTTATTTTTTCACAAAATATGTTTTATATCATATTTTCAAAGATTATGTCAATTTAGATTTTTTCTAAATTAGTGGCATAATATCATATTAACATATATTATTGATAATGAGTAGATTAAGTATCCTAAAAGGTGTATGGTTAATGTTAGTTTTAATAATATTTACCTCATCTTATATATGTGCTCAAGATGAATTAGGAGTTTATGAGCATCTAGATGAATATATTGGTGATAATCTTGTGTTCACTGATGAACAATTTAACGAGATAAATCTCAAACAATCCATAGACAAACCAACCATAATTTCACTGGTTTATTACGAATGTCCTGGTATATGCAGTCCACTATTAAATGGTTTTGCGGAGGCAATGGACCGAACGGATATAGAACTTGGTAAAGATTACCAAGCTTTTACCATCAGTTTCTCTCCCACTGAGCAAACACCTCTGGCACGAAAAAAGAAGAAAACTTACCAAAAGCTTGTAACCCATGGAGACACCGAAGGTTCATGGAAATTTTTCACTGGCGACAGCACCAACATTAATAATCTCTTGGATCAAGTTGGTTTTAAGGTAAAAAAGGAAGGGAAAGAATACATTCATCCAGGAACACTTATTGTTATTAGCCCCAAGGGAAAAATAACAAGATACTTATATGGCAGCGATCATTTTTTACCATTTGACCTGAAGATGGCGATTGCTGAGGCTGCAGAAGAAAAATCTGGACCGACCATAAACAAAATGTTAAAATATTGCTTCACTTATGATCCTGAAGGACAAAAATACGTTCTTAATTTTACTAAAATTTCAGGATCCATAATACTTTTATTAGCCATACTTTTACTTGGCACACTAGTAATTAAAGGTAGAAAACATAAAAAAATTAATACTTAATAATATGACAGGAACTTCAGCTTCACAACCCAGTTATTTGGACGTCACTAAAGGGTTGTTTTCATGGATATTCACTCTGGATCATAAACGAATAGGACTATTATACCTCTACACAGTTGGATCATTCTTCCTTGTGGGGGTTATACTTGGTGTTATAATGCGATTAGAATTATTTAATCCGGGAGCGGATATTATTGAAGCACAGACATACAATCAGGTTTTCACGCTGCATGGTGTAATAATGGTTTTTCTTTTCATTATACCCAGCATACCAGCTGTCTTTGGTAATTTCTTTTTACCCATAATGCTTGGTACAGATGATGTAGCATTTCCAAGAATTAATTTAATGTCATGGTGGCTTTATGTTATAGGTGCAATATTTGCACTTGGAACATTAATTTTTGGAGATGGGCCAGCTGATACAGGATGGACCTTTTATGCTCCATATAGTGTTAAAACTGGCACAAATGTATCAATGACAGTTTTAGCAGCATTTGTACTTGGTTTTTCCTCCATACTTACCGGGCTAAATTTCATAGTAACAATACATAGGTTACGTGCACCTGGTATGGGTTTTAACGACATGCCATTATTTTCTTGGGCATTATATGCAACCTCCTGGATACAGTTGCTTGCAACCCCAATCATTGGAATAACACTCCTAATGATTTTAGCTGAAAGAGTATTGGGCATAGGTCTTTTCGATCCAGCAATTGGAGGAGATCCAATTTTATACCAACATTTGTTTTGGATTTACTCCCACCCTGCTGTTTATATAATGGCACTGCCGGCCATGGGAATTGTTAGTGAAATTATACCTACTTTCTCTCAAAGAACAATTTTTGGTTATAAAGCAATTGCATACTCAAGTATGGGTATAGCATTAGTTGGCTATTTTGTTTGGGGGCACCATATGTTCACATCTGGAATGAGTGGCCCTTCAGCATGGATTTTCTCACTACTGACATTCTTTGTGGCCATACCAACATCCATTAAGGTATTTAACTGGCTCGCCACATTATACAAAGGTTCCATCGATATCGAAGTCCCTTTGCTGTATGCTTTAGCCTTTATTTTCAACTTTCTGATTGGAGGATTAACAGGTTTGGTAGTTGGAGCTTTAGCAGCAGATGTCCATCTTCATGACACATATTTTGTTGTGGGACACTTTCACTACGTAATGCTTGGAGGTACTGGATTTGCCTTTATTGGAGGACTTCATTATTGGTTCCCAAAAATGTGGGGTAAAATGTACAACAAAGCAGTAGCTAAACTAGCATTTGCAATAATTTTTATTGGGTTAAATATACTTTATTTCCCAATGTTAATTCTAGGTGTGATGGGAATGCCTCGCCGCTACTATGATTATCTTCCAGAGTTCCATACACTAAATCAGGTAAGTACAGTTGGATCATGGATAATGGTTACTGGATTAATAATCATGCTGGTAAATTTATTCATTGCCCATAGAAAAGGAAAGAAAGCTCCGGATAATCCATGGAATGGTATTACACTCGAATGGCAAACAAAATCACCACCGCCGTTGTACAATTTTGACAAAATGCCTAAATTAGCAAAGGGTGGACCTTACAATTATCCAAATGCTAAAAATAGTTAGTATTTCAACCAAAATAATTAGAATTAACTATTAATAACTAATATTAAATAATGGAACATTCATTTTCACTACCAAACTCCGGTCATAATTATGATGCCAAGGCTTCAAAATTAGGAATGTGGTTATTCCTCTATACAGAGCTATTGCTTTTTGGAGGATTATTCATGGTATACATGGTATATAGGGCTCTAAATCCTGATGCCTTCCTGATTGCCTCGTTTAATCTTAATGTATGGCTTGGAACAATTAATACTGTGGTTTTGCTAACAAGTAGCATGACAGTAGCTATGTCAATAACTGCAATTCAAAAGGGGAACTCCAAACTATCATTAATATTATTAGCATTAACTGTTGCAGCAGCTGTGATATTTTTGGTTATAAAGTATTTTGAATGGGGTGCGAAAATTGAACATGGATTTTGGCCAGGTATGGACCACTTTACAAACTTGCCCTTTGGAGAACAATTATACTTCTACCTCTATTTCTTTATGACGGGATTGCATGGTTTGCACGTTGTAGTAGGCATGGTATTTATTCTTATTGTAATGAAAAAAATTAAGAATGGATCACAAAATAAAAATAAGAATCAACTTCTGGAAAATTCAGGCCTGTATTGGCACCTTGTTGATTTAATCTGGATTTACTTGTTTCCTTTATTCTACCTAATCCATTAATAATATGAGCAATACTAAAAATAATCATATGGAAGACTCTTATCATATAACTGGTTACGCTGAACATTTTGGCACATGGGTAAGTTTAATTTTGTTAACTTTTATGACGGTGTTTATTTCAGTGTTTGGTGCTGACCTCAACACTCTAACAGTTGCAACTGCATTATTTATTGCTAGTGTAAAAGCTTTAGTAGTTGCATATTATTTTATGCATTTAAAGTATGATCCTAAAATCTACAGAATAATGATCCTTATAGTAATGTCAATGTTCGTCATTTTTCTGATTATGCTAATCTTTGACTATTTAACTAGATAAAAATTAATTCATGAACGCATCGAATTTTGTTGAAGGTGTTGATTTATCACTTTACGTGATACTGGGAATATCTGTATTTTTTCTCATCGCAATAACCTTTGTAATGATTTACTTTCTGTTTAAATACAGAAAAAAGAATAACCCTGTGGCTACCAATATACCTCATAATACATTATTGGAAATTGTATGGACGGTAATTCCTACTATTCTAGTTCTGATTATGTTTTGGTATGGTTGGATAGGTTATAAACCAATGTTAACAGCCCCTAGTGACGCAATGGAAATAGAAGCCGTTGGTCAAATGTGGAAATGGACATTTAAGTATCCTGATGGTAAAGTTTCAGATTCTCTGGTTATACCAATAGACAAACCTGTTAAGCTTAACCTAAAATCCATTGATGTATTACATTCATTATATATACCTGCATTTAGAATCAAACGTGATGTTGTACCCGGACAGGATTTTATGATGTGGTTTACGGGACAAAAGTTAGGTACATATGATATATTTTGTGCTGAATATTGCGGCCAACTTCATTCTTACATGTTAAGTTCGTGTACAGTAGTGAGTGAAGATGATTATAATAATTGGCTAACCAGCGGGCCCAACTTATCAAATGAGCATCCTGGATTAACATTATTAAAAACCAATGCATGTCTTTCATGCCATAGCCGTGATGGTAGTAGAATTATAGGTCCAAGCTTTAAGGGTTTAATTGGAAGACAAGAGGTAATAATACGAGATGGAAATAGGGAAGAAATAATCGTAGATGAAGAATATATCGCCGGAAAGATTAAGAATCCAAACACATCTGAAGTGGAAACATATCAAGCTGGTTTAATGGCTTCATATGGAGATATCCTATCTGATGATGATATAAAGAATATTATTGATTACATATCAACATTGTAAATTATGCGAATTAAACATTGGTTGAAAATACTTGTGGATCTCAATAAGGTTAGGATAACTTTTGCGGTTACACTTACCACCATTGCTGGCTATATACTTGCCAAGGATGGTATTGATTTGGGGATAATATCTCCTGTCATCGGTATTTTTATTTTAGCATGTGGTTCAGCTGCCCTCAATCATATTCAGGATCAGGACAAAGACGCCATAATGAAAAGAACCAGTAACCGACCAATACCTTCTGGACAGATTTCATCTAACTTAGCAATTATAATTGGACTTTTGGAAGTTATAGTTGGTTCAACTATCCTATATTTTGGATCTGGATTCCTTGCACTACAATTAGGTTTATTAGCATTAATATGGTACAATGGTATCTATACACCATTGAAACGTAAAACTGCATTTGCTGTAATACCAGGAAGTATAATTGGAGCTCTTCCTCCTCTTGTTGGATGGGTTGCTGCAGGTGGAAGCCTTATGGATCCAAAAGCAATGGTACTAGGATTATTCTTCTTTATGTGGCAAATACCTCATTTCTGGTTACTGATGCTTAAGTATGGTGAAGAATATAAGGAGGCAGGATTTCCATCCATAACCTCAAAGATAAATACACAACAGATTAAAAACTCAACCTTCCTATGGACTGTTGCAACAGCAATTTCAGCCCTTATGGTTGCAATGTCAGGGTTAATAAACCTTATCATATTCAAACTAATGATATTGGCTGCAGCTATTTGGTTAGTTGTTGTGTTTGCCAGTCTATTAAAATCAAAATCCGAAGAATTTAATCCTTTTTATTATTTCATGAGGATCAATTACTTTGTGCTTATCATGATATTAGTTTTGAGTATCGAACCCCTCATAAAATAGTCCTTTTATACATCCAAAATAGAACAATCGCATGTTTTCAATGGTTGGCAATTACAAATTGTATTGTTAGATTATTAGAAAAGCAGCAACTATGTTCCATATATTAAAATTTACATACAACTGTTTGGGGTACAATAATGTCTTAGGTTGGATAAATTAAGTTACTTTTGTTGCAATCACATTTAAATGGGTAATTCAGAAAGTACTACCATTATTCAAATCGAAACAGGTAACCATGAAACTAACCACTGTTATTGTTATTTCAGTCATAATTGTGATTGTGTCGTTACAATCTAGTTATGCCCAAGTTCTACATCCAGAAAAAATATCAAAAGCTATTTACTTTGATAAATCTAAACCTCTACAGTCAGTTAAAGAAGTACCCTATGGGGTGAGGAAAAGAAACTGGAAAAACAAGCTTGTTCCCAATAAGTTTGAAGTTGAAGATGAATTAAAGAACATGGCACCCCTATCTGGAGAAGATCCGGTGCAGCAGAAGAAAATTATGTATGGTGGCAGAAACCAAGGAACAATAGATCAAAATTTCGGAGGTGTTACCAACACTTATGGAGTAGCTCCTCCTGATACGGATGGGGATGTTGGGCATGACCACTATTTTCAAATGGTAAACCAAGGATATGCAATCTGGGATAAAGAAGGTAACTTATTATATGGTCCAGTTGATAATATAACCCTTTGGGATGGTTTTACAGGGCCATGGTCTAATACCAATGATGGAGATCCTATAGTTGTGTATGATGAATATGCTGACCGTTGGATTGCCACACAATTTTCTCTAGCACAAAATCCATATTTTTATGAGTTAGTTGCAGTATCAGTAACTAGTGATCCACTTGGAGAATGGTACAGATATGCATTTCAGTTTGATAATATGCCTGACTATCCAAAATTTGGAGTATGGCATGATGGATATTATTTCTCCACGCATCAGTTTGGGAATGGATTCACCGCGGGTATGAGTATTTTAGACAGAAATGCCATGCTTCAGGGAGACCCAAATGCGCAGATGATTTATTTTAACGTTGGTTCTAATCACTATGGTCTTCTGAATGCAGATGCTGATGGCGCTCTTCCTCCTCCTAGTAATTCTCCCAATTATATAGTAGACGTTGGAAGTAACAAGCTAAAAATGTGGGAAATAGACATAGACTGGGTAAACACGTCCAATTCTACGATAACAAGGATTAACGATCTAGCAACTGAGCCTTTTTCATCTCAAGGTATTAATATTGGTCAACCTGGAACTGGACAACAACTTGATGCCTTAAGTGGTATGACAATGGTTAGGCTCCAATATAGAAATTTTGATAGCTATGAAGTCATGATGGCTAACCATACTGTTAATGTGGGCGGAGGCCGTGCAGGTGTTAGATGGTATGAGCTGAGGAATACCGGTTCTGGGTGGTCCATTTATCAGCAGGGAACATATGCCCCCCAAGATGGAGAGAACAGATGGATGGGAAGTATATCAATGAATCAGAACGGAGATATTGCTCTTGGGTATTCCGTATCAAGCTCATCTACTTATCCATCTATCAGAATTGCAGGCCAAAGCTCAGGTGCACCGCTTGGGCTAGGAATATTTGATATAGATGAAACTAGCATACTTGAAGGTACCAAATCACAAACTGGAGTTAATAGATGGGGTGACTATTCATCAATGAGAATTGACCCATCAGATGGTAACACATTCTGGTTTACTACTGAATACACAAACGGAGGTTGGGGTTGGAAAACTCAAATTGCTTCATTTAATTTTGTAGCTCCACCAATAGCTGAGTTTATCTCAGATGAGATTATTATCCCAGTTGGTGAATCAGTTAATTTCACAGACCTAACATCAGGTATCCCATCCGAATGGTCATGGACATTTGATGGAGGAACCCCTAGTAGTTCCGCATCACAAAACCCTGAAAATATAGTATATGACACAGAGGGTTCTTATAACGTTAAGCTTGTTAGCACGAACTATTTGGGTGCGGATAGCATTACCAAGGAGGCATTTATAGAAGTAAGCTCTACAGTGCTACCAGAAATAGATTTCACATCAGACCTAAATATTATTTGTGAAGGTGAGCCAGTAATATTTGAGGATTTAACAGAGTTAAGCCCGATTCAATGGTTATGGGAATTTGATCCTCCATCTGTTGAATTCATAAATGGAACATCAGAATCATCTCAAAATCCAGAGGTAATATTCAATGACAATGGATACTATTCAGTAAGCCTAACCTCATGGAACATGAATGGTCCTGCATCATTGACCAAATCAGACTACATCAAATCAGGTGGATATCAACCATATTTTATTGATGATTTTGAAACAAATGGACTTGATGAATATGGATGGACAATTGAGAATCCGGATAATGATGTAACATGGGAGATTTATGAAATTGGAGGAACAACACCAGGTTATCATGCCCCTGCTGTTAACTTCAGGGATTATTTTGCAGTTGCGCAAAGGGATAGATTAATATCTTCACCTTTTAACCTCGATGGTTTAACCACAGCATCACTAGAGTTTCAGCATGCATATGCTCAACATCTTGATGCAATCAACTATACAGATTCATTAATAGTATACATAAGCGATAATTGTGGTGATACTTGGACCAGAATTTGGGAAGGTGGTGAAGACGGTACTGGTAACTTTGCGACTCATGAACCAACTGATTATGATTTCTTTCCAGAAGTTGAATCCGACTGGTGTATGTCTGGCTGGGGAGCGCCTTGCGTAATACTAGATATATCAAATTGGGCTGGGTCTAATGATGTTAGAGTTGCATTCGAAACTTTTAGCTACTTCGGTAATCCTATTTTTGTTGACAACGTTGCCGTTTCCCAACTAGTAGGCGTAAATGATAACGACAGATTAGAAAATAATATTCGAATCTTTCCAAACCCTACCAATGGTCAATTTACAGTGAGCATTGCAGGAGAAAATCAATTTGACAAACTACTTGTTACAAATTATATGGGTCAGGTTGTTAATCAACAAACAATATCCCCATCTAAATCAAAAATTATTTTGAATGAATCTGACAGGTGGGCATCTGGCGTTTACTTTATCAAGCTTTCAGGGATATCAGGTACTCAAACGGAAAAACTAATAATAAAATAGTTAAAAATAATGTAGATTTAAAAGGCTCAACCTAGCTAGGGTTGAGCCTTTTTTGTTTATGACTATTATAATAGTGCATCACGCAATTTGTTTATTTTTACACTATGAATTTATTTTACTCATCCAATATTAATGTGCCTCAAACAGTACTTGGAGTAGAAGAATCCAAGCACATTATACGCGTACTCCGCAAAACAGAGAACGATGAGATATTATTCACGGATGGAAAGGGTTTTTTCTATGAGTGTAGGATAACCGATGCAAATCCCAAGAGATGTGTTATTGAGGTAATAAATAAAGAAGAAGGAATGGACATTTATGGTTGCAAACTGCATATAGCAATAGCTCCAACCAAAAATATTACTAGACTTGAAACTTTTCTTGAAAAGGCAACTGAAATAGGAATACAGGATATCACACCCTTAATATGCCACCAGTCAGAGCGTAAGGAAGTTAAAATAGAGCGACTGCAAAAGATCATTATATCCGCAATGAAGCAGTCTCTAAAATCAAAATTACCCAAATTAAACAACGCCATTAAATTTGAGCAATTTGTTAAAAATGATTTTTTGGGCCAAAAATTTATAGCATACATTGATAATGGAGTAAAAATGCAATTATCTGACTGTATGAAACCAAATGAAGATACTTTAATCTTAATTGGGCCAGAAGGTGATTTTAGTAAAGAGGAAGTAAAACTTGCAACTTCATTAGGTTATATCCCAGTTAGTTTGGGCAAATCAAGATTAAGAACCGAGACTGCAGGAATAGTTGCATGCCACACAGTTTCAATGATAAATACCTAATTTAAGTTATCTATTTCTCTTAGATAAAGAACAGGTTAAAAATTTATTACCCCTTATTATTAAATGGAGGATAATCAGTGTAACCTTTGGCTCCAGGTGTGTAATAGGTTTTTTTATCTGCAGTTGCCAAAGGAATATTATGACTGATTCTTGACACAAAGTCAGGGTTTGCTATGAATGGGATTCCGAATGAAACTAAGTCAGCTATATTATCCTTTATTATTTCATTTCCAGACTCAGCTGTAAAACCACGATTTATCATCAAAGTTCCCTTGTATATTTTCCTATAACGTTCGGCAATATTAGGCTCGGAATATGGAATATCTTTGACATCTGTGAATGGCTCACTCAGATGAAGGTATGCAATGTTATAATTATTTAGTTTCCCTATTATATGATCAAATGTTGGTATTGTTTCCTTATCTATCGTCATGCCATGATAAAAATGAGATGATGGATTTAACCTCACCCCTATCCTATTTTCTGGAATATATTCTCTCATTGCCTCTATGATATCAAACAATATTCTACCCCTGTTTTCAATTGACCCACCATACTCATCCGTTCTGTTATTTGAACATGGTGCAAAAAATTGATGTAATAAATATCCATTTGAAGAATGAATCTCAACTCCGTCGAAACCAGCTTCTACAGCATTTGATGCAGCCATTGAAAATTCATGAATAACTTCCTTAATATCAGACATTGTCATCTCCTTTGGGGTAACGGATGATTTCTCACCATCAGGAGTTCTAACTGTTTGATTTATGTTAATCGCCGATGGAGCAATGGGTTGATTTCCATCCAAAAAATATGGGTGACTGAGCCTACCCACATGCCATAGTTGAATAAATATTTTTCCACCTTCTTCATGAACAGCTCTTGTTATAAGCTTCCATCCTTCAACGTGATCTTTTGTATAAATACCAGGTGTATTTGCATAGCCAACGCCCATTAAACTCACCTGTGAACCTTCAGAAATAATTAACCCAGCAGAAGCACGCTGCTTATAGTACTCTGCCATTAATTTTGTGGGTTTATTAGCATTATTATCAGCCCTACCCCTTGTAAGGGGTGCCATAATAATTCTATTTTTTAAATGCAGGTCTTGCATTTGATATCCTGAGAGTAATAAATTTTCCATAAAAATTTAATGGTAATAGAAAAATTATTCGTTTACTGTTACAGATTTGAGTTTAAATGTGGATTACCTCATCATAAGCAGCAGCCACTGCTTCCATTACTGCTTCTGACATTGTTGGATGTGGGTGAACAGTTTTTATTATTTCATGGCCAGTAGTTTCCAGTTTTCTTGAAGCGACCACTTCAGCAATCAATTCAGTTACATTTTCACCAATCATTTGGGCACCGAGCCACTCACCATATTTAGCATCAAAAACAACCTTAACAAAACCATCTTTTTTACCAGATGCACTAGCTTTTCCAGATGCAGAAAATGGGAACTTGCCAACTTTTATTTCAAAACCTGCTTCCTTTGCCTGAGCTTCTGTCATACCCACAGAGGCTACCTCAGGATTTGTATAGGTACATGCTGGAATGTTTCCGTAGTCTATTGGTTCAACATCCAAACCAGCAATCTTTTCAACACATGTTATTCCTTCATGTGATGCAACATGAGCCAATGCAGGACCATGAACAATATCGCCAATTGCATAATACCCAGGAACGTTAGTTTGATAGAAATCATCAACTTGTACCTTTCCCTTCTCAACTTTAATCCCAACATCTTCCAAGCCAATACCTACAACATTAGTCTCAATACCAACAGCTGAAAGAACTATATCAGCATCAACAACTTCCTCACCTTTTTTAGTCTTTATTGTAACCTTGCATAACTTTCCACTGGTATTAACAGATTCAACAGAAGATTCAAGCATAATCTTCATCTTTTCCTTCTTAAATGATCTTGCCAGGGCTTTTGAAACTTCTGGATCTTCCAAGGGTACAATATTTGGCAAAAACTCTACCAAGGTTACATCAACCCCAATACTATTAAAGAAATATGCAAATTCAGAACCAATGGCTCCTGAACCCACAACTACCATTTTCTTAGGCATTTTGTCAAGAACCATTGCCTCACGATAACCAATTATTTTCTTTCCATCCTGTGGAAGGTTAGGTAACTGTCTGGAGTGAGCTCCTGTTGCCAAAATAATGTTTTCAGCATCATATATTTCAGATTTGTCTTTATTTGAAACTTCCACTTTACATCCTGGCATAACTTTTCCAAAACCAGTGATAACATCTATCTTATTCTTTTTCATAAGGAACTGAACTCCCTTACTCATCCCATCAGCCACACCTCTACTTCGCTTAACCATTTCAGCCAAATCAGGATTTACACTACCATCAATCTTAACACCATAATCAGCAGCATGCTTAGCATAATTAAACACCTGTGCGCTTTTTAATAGAGATTTTGTTGGTATACATCCCCAATTAAGACAAACACCGCCAAGCTCTGATTTTTCAACAATGGCAACTTTTTTACCAAGCTGCGAAGCTCTAATTGCAGCCACATATCCCCCTGGGCCACTTCCTATAATGATAATATCGTATTTCATAATAATTATTTTTGGAAAAATTTATGCAAAAATAGTCAATCAAAACCAATGAATAATAATTTTTGGAAATAAAAATATAATGATTCTAAATAACTAGGTATTTGAAAACAGCTTATCAAACAAGGATCAATGTAAATTAATAACTGAATCTGTATGATAACTTTAATAAAATAACATTATGCGGTTTAATTTGAACCAATTTGGATATGTTATCACTTAGGCTAAAATCACCATTGGGGTCATCGCCTGTTCTTCCTTGCGACCATACTAAATAAGCAGTGGAACCTGGTAAATACTCCCATCTCATAACAAGATTTGATCTAAATTCAAAAAAGCTAAAATCAGGATTTTCAAATGTGTACGTGTTGCTACCATCGTGAATGGTATATGTGTCATAAGGATCATTAAAATCAATATCACTTTGATTAAAGGCATAGTACTGGTCTTGCCAATTAGATGAAGATGTATTTATTACTTTTTTAAAGTCGTAATAATCTCCAGAGAACAAGAATGGTTGACCCCAGTACTGAATACTCAGGTTTGGGGTAATCCCAAGATTTATTCTAAAATCAAAATTCACAAATTCTTTATCTATTGAAGAAACTAAATAAACAAGGCTATGATTTAAATCTTGTTGTTCAAATTTATCTATATATATGACATAACTTTCTGAGAACGTATAAGAAGGTTCAAATGAAATTTCAAGAAAATCAAAAGGATGATAAGCAAGCTCCATACCAAAACTTCTTGATTGCTGGTAATCATCATCTCCAAATCGAACTCGTGAAAACAGCTCCAAAATAAAATTCTTTCTATCATCGGATGAAACACTAATAAATGTACCCCAACTACCAGGAACTTTTAATGATGGGCCTCCTCTAAGCTCATGGCGATCAATATCATAACCTTCGCGATGGATTCCTGTTCTGATTCTAAAATAGTTCATGAATTGCATTTGAAGTCTGAGGTTTATTCCAGAGTACAACTGTAAACCTGAATAATCCCAACCCCACCATGTTGAAGAAGAAATATTAAATGAACGAAAGATTCCAATGGGTTCCCAGATTCTGTACTCTCCTCGCGCCGTAATACTGAGAGCGTCAGCATACCGAAGATATCCCATATCATTTAATTCAAGGCCTGGTGATCGCCACATAAATCTACTAGAGTATGTCCAGTGGCCACCTCCAATTTTACCACCTTCAATGGTTCCACCTGATCCAACCAAACTTGTAAGAGTAGTATCCACATTCAAATGCTGTGAATCAGGACGCTGAAAATAATGTTGTGGTGACTGCTGCAATGCAGTAATGGCCTCATTACTTCCATTTACAATACTAAAAGTTGCTCGTGCGGTGAGGAAGTATGATTTTTCATTCCAATAATTAGCAAAATCAAGCCCGCCAGTATAAGCAGAATTTGGTAAAAAATTTAAAGTACTATCATTTATAAACCTATTTGTAGCAGTGAGCATACCACCTATTTGAGTGTTTCCTCTATTGTAGTCTTTTTGGATTCTGGTATTAAAAAAATTTGTTATTGGTTCTATAACTTCATCTCTACGTTCGCCGTTATAGTCTATAATTGCCTTTTCCTCCTTAGTAATTGTTTCCAAAATACCAACAGATAGTCCATTTTGAGTTTTACCTGATAACTTTACAGCACCAAGTATTCTAGTAAACTCAGGTACTTTAGCATACTCACCACTCGATAGTTCAGGTTCATAATTGGGTCGCGCTCCTATTCGTCTTGAATAAAATAGGTTTTCCTGGCTAAAAGGTCCTTCACCTTGAGTTAGATTGAAGTCAAAAATATTACTCCCTTCAATGAAAAACGGGCGTTTTTCTTGAAAAAAGGTTTCGAAAGCTGACAAGTTTACTTCAGAAGGATCTGCTTCTACTTGTCCAAAATCAGGATTAACAGTAAAGTTTAATGTGAAGTCGTTGGTAATTGCAACTTTAGCATCTAAACCAATATCAAAACCAAAGTTGGAACCAGTAGCAAAAGGATTATTTTCTTCCTTTTCGTAGGATTCGTAGTTAACCATTCCATAGGGAGTTATTGCAATCTCTTTTTTTGGTTTTATATTATTGATTCCTTCTAGGCTTCCCCACCGACTAACGTACCCTCCAGCATCCTGGGGAATAAGCTGCCAAAGTGACTCTTCTTGCAACCTAAAGAGGTTTCTATGAACTTCAAAGCCCCAAATATGATCTTCAATATCAGAGAATCGTAATTGATTATATGGAATCTTCATTTCAGCATACCAACCCAAATCATCAATTGATACTTTGGTATACCAAACCGGATCCCATGTATCATCGAAATCAATATCATTGCTCACTATTACATCATTTTTTACCCCCGCAGCTGAAACAGCAAAAACAAAAGCCGTAAGATCATCATTATAACTATCGATTCCTATACCAACCCAATCACCTTCCCATGTATCTCTGCGAGTTAATCGTCTTTCTATAAGGTTAGGTTGCGTATCCCATAACCTTATGGCAATATAAAGATAAGAGTTATCGTACAATACCTTAAATTCTGTTTTTTGGGATGGAGTTTGACCTTCATATGGCTGGCGTTGTAGGAAGTTACCTGACCAATTAACTTCACTCCAGGCGGAATCATTAATAACTCCATCAATGACAGGAGGTGTTTTTATTATTCTAGACGTAGTGTATACTCGCGTTTGTGCAGATACTTTTAAAATACTTAAGGAAAAGAAAAGGAAAAAAAAAGAAATATAATACAAATCCTTTCCTTTCATCATAAATCAAAATTATCGCTTAAAAATTGGAATAGTTGAATACTCACATATAATTGCGAATATAAACAAAACTAAAGTTAACAGAAGTATAAATCTGATAAAAATTAGTGTTTTAATAATCGATCAATTAAGTCTATAAATTATATTTTTGTTTAAAATATAAATAATGTCAAAAGAAAATCAAATAGTAATAGAAAAGACAGTAGAGTTTGTAAAGTTAGAACTTTATGGTGCAGAGGGAGGTCATGACTGGTGGCATGTTTATAGGGTGTGGAAAAATTCAATAGCAATAGGTAAAACGGAAGACTGCAACAAGCTTATTGTGGAATTATCAGCATTATTGCATGATATTGCCGATCCCAAATTTTATAATGGAGATGAAAACATTGGCCCACAGAAAGCTGAGGAATTTTTGGTTTCGATAGGGTTATCAAATGAAATTATTGATAGGATTATATATATTATAAGACATGTTTCTTTTAAAAACACTTTTGATAATAACACAGAAAAAAACAATGAACTAAACATTGTTCAAGATGCTGACAGACTTGATGCAATTGGAGCAATAGGTATTGCGCGAACATTTAATTATGGAGGGTTTAAGGGAAATGAATTATATAACCCTGACATACCACCCAAGAATTATAAATCGAAAAGAGAATACAAGTCGGGTAACTCTCCAACATTAAATCATTTTTATGAGAAATTACTAAAACTGAAAGGAATGATGAATACAGAAGCTGGAATTAAAATAGCTAATAATAGGCATCAATTTATGGAAGTATTCCTAAAACAATTCTACTCTGAATGGAATGGTAACTCTTAATTTCTTTACTTCAGATTAAATATCTAAAAAACATGTGCTAATTTGGTATTTATATTTTTCCTTAACTTTACATGTAAAAGTAATCTATTGGTTAACAAATCCATTTGTATTTAAAAAAGTTATACTATGATAAAATTAATGGAAACAAAAAGTGATAAGGCCATCGCTTTTGAAATAATAGGGGCCTATGAATCGTCCGATGAAAAAAGTCTTGAAAAGCTTATGAATGACAAAATTAATGCAGGCATTAATCAAATTAACATACTGGCAAAAATTGACAAAATGGAATTGTCAAAAAGTAGTTGGGAAGCAATGTGGGATGATGGCATGTACGCCTTAACACATATTAAACATTGTGGTAAAATTGCAATTGTAAGTAATAAGGATTGGGAAGCTCATCTGGTTAAGTTGGATAATTTGTTTTTTGAAAATAAGAAAGCTGGCAGACAAGAAAAATACTTCGATATAAGTGACCTTCCAAATGCCTTGGGATGGATAAATGAATAGGTTGATAAACCCATCTGCTTGCCATCAACATTTATTTCTTTATTAAAACAAGTAATATCCTACAGGTAATATTCTTAGGTTATTCATTACCATAAAATTACTTTAAACTTATTCTTAAAACAAATAATTACTTTTATCTGATAATTTATTCCATAATAAAGAATGAGATATTTCAGAAGTTTTGTTTTCCTAACTTTCTTGCTTGGACTTATCATAAATTCATGCTCAAGCCATGACACTTTAAAGGAAACCATAATAATAAATCAAAACTGGACATTTAAAAATATTTCCGACAGTATATGGATGCCAGCAGATGTTCCAGGCACTGTGCATACTGATCTCATAAACAATAATATAATTGAAGATCCTTATTACAGGTTAAATGAAAGAAACGTCCAATGGGTTGATAAAACTGACTGGGAGTATAGGTCTTCGTTTTTCGTTGGGAATAATCTACTTAGTAAGGATGTTATAGAGCTTAGGTTGAATGGAATTGATACACATTCTGATATATACATTAATGGTAATAAGGTTATCGAAACTAATAACATGTTCACCAAATGGATTGTTGATTGCAAGAAATACTTAAAATATGGTAAAAACTCAATTAAGGTTATCTTACGGTCTGCAATAAATATTGGACTAGATAAAAGAGCGAAACTAGGGTTTACTCTACCTGGAGCAGAAAATGACCAATCGGAGATTGGAGGATTAGGGGATACCAAGGTATGTGTTTTTAGTAGAAAGCCTGGTTATCACTTTGGATGGGATTGGGGACCTAGGCTTGTTACAAGTGGTATATGGCAAAACATTGAGTTGGTTGCATGGAATTTAGCAAATATTGATAACATTTATATTAAGCAGAATAAGATTGATACTGAGATAGCAGATTTAGAGTTTACTGTTGAAATTGAATCGGTTAACAAAAAAAATATAACACTTATCACATTGATAGATGATAGTATTATAAACTCGAGAAAAATTAATCTTATACCTGGGTTTAATAATATCTCATATCCCATCACAATATCCAGTCCAGAACTATGGTGGCCAAATGGCCATGGCGATCAAAGGCTGTACAATGTGGAAATTCAGCTCAGAGATAATGAAAATTTAATATCAAAAAAGAATCAATCATTAGGTTTGAGAACAATAGAGGTTGTTCAGGATAAAGATAGCATTGGTGCTAGCTTTTATTTTAAAGTAAATGGATTTCCTGTTTTCATGAAGGGGGCAAATTATATACCACAGGATATTTTCCTCAATAGACCAAGTAATGAAGACTACAACTATTTAATTAACTCTGCCAAAGACGCAAACTTTAACATGCTAAGAGTTTGGGGAGGTGGTATTTACGAAAAAGATATCTTTTATGACTTATGTGATAAAGCTGGAATATTAGTTTGGCAAGATTTTATGTTTGCATGTGCAATGTATCCTGGAAATGAAGAATTCCTAGAAAATGTAAAAAGGGAAGCTATTCAAAATGTAAAACGTCTACGTTCACACCCAAGCATTGCAATTTGGTGTGGCGATAATGAGATACTATCTGCATGGAACAGATGGGGATGGAAAGAAGATGTTTATGAAAATCAAGGAGCAGATATTGTCGATAGTGTATGGTATGCATATGAAGATATCTTTCATAAAATCCTACCTAAGGTGGTAGAAGCGTATGACTCCACACGTTTATATTGGTCCTCCTCTCCTAGTTCAGGGTTTGGCGAACTGGAAAATGGCAAATCTGGAGATAATCACTATTGGGGAGTATGGTGGGGAAAAGAACCTTTTGATAAATATGAAGAATTTATTCCAAGATTCATGTCTGAATTTGGATTTCAGTCATTTCCCACTTTTAAATCCGTTAAAAAATATACCACTGAAGAGGATTGGAACATATACTCACCAGTAATGAAGTCACATCAAAGGTCTAGCATAGGAAACGCGACCATAGAAGAGTATATGAAAAGAGACTATCATATACCTGAAAATTTTGAAGAGTTTTTATATGTTGGCCAACTACTACAGGCAAAGGGGATAAAAATGGGAATTGAAGCACAACGTAGAGCAATGCCGTATTGTATGGGATCACTCTATTGGCAACTTAATGATTGCTGGCCAGTCGCCTCATGGAGTAGTATTGATTATTATGGAAATTGGAAGGCATTACACTATGAGGTGAGGAATGCATTTAAAGAGGTAATTATTTCCACAGAAATTAGAGATGATAATTTGAACTTATACATAGTATCAGATAAATTGCTTGATACAGAAGCCACATTAGAATTGACATTAATGGATTTTAATGGAAAAATTATTAAATCTATCAATGAAGATATTATAATAAATGCAAATAGTAGTAAAGTGTATAACAAAGTAGATATATCATCATTAACAAATAATTTAAATAAATCACAACTGCTGTTATTGAGTAAAATTAAAAGTAAAGATAGTGTGATAATTGACTTAGATATTACATATTTTGTAAGCCCCAAGAATCTATTACTAACTTCACCAAAAATTGATTACGAAATTTTAGATTGGGATAAAAAGTCATTTGTAATTGAAGTATCAACAGACGTTCTTGCAAAAAATGTTTTCCTTCAATATGAAGCTGAGGGTCAATTTTCAGATAACTATTTTGATATACCACCAAATGAATCAGTACGGATAATATTTAGTAGTGATATGGGATTGGATACTAAGAATATAGAAGGTGGCATTAGCATAATAAGTTTAACGGATACTTATGATAACTAAATAATGGTAGCATTACCATAAATTTAATTCCTGAATCCACTTAGAAGTTAGGGAAAATTATATTTATTTAGCAATTTTAATTAGGAATAGTACAAACAGATATATGAAAGAATATATTATTTATTTACTCAAAGGAATGGCAGTTGGTTTAGCTAATATTATTCCTGGGGTATCCGGAGGTACCATAGCCCTCATAACCGGCATATTTGAAAGATTGATAAACTCCATAAAGTCTTTTGGAATTGGAACCTTTAAGTTACTTCTAAGGGGTAGAATTAAAGAATTTGCCAAAGTAACAGACTTATATTTCCTGGTTACACTATTTGGTGGTGTTATTTTAGCAATAGTGCTATTAGCCAAAATTTTTGATTACCTATTTTTACAATATCCCGTTTACATATGGTCTTTCTTTTTTGGTTTAATATTAGCATCCGTATATTTTGTTGGTAATACTGTTGAAAGATGGAATTCCACCGTTATTGTGAGCTTTATCATAGGAACCATAATGGCAGTGATGTTTACATTCCTAACACCTGCAACTCAGAACGATAATTTCTTATATCTGATTCTTTGTGGTGTTGTTGCAGTTTGCTCCATGATATTACCAGGGCTATCGGGTTCATTTGTGCTGATTCTAATGGGAAATTATCAGCTTGTTGCAATTGATGCCATAAACAATCGTGACCTCGATATCCTTTTCCCTGTACTCATTGGTGCTATTGGTGGACTAATTGCTTTTTCACACCTCCTATCTTGGGTTTTTAGCAAGTATAAAGATCAAACTATAGCTATCCTAACCGGTTTTATTCTCGGTTCTCTTGGCATCATATGGCCATGGAAAAACCCCATAAATGAAGTTTTCGGAGACAAGGTCAAAGTAATAGGATATAATTACTTCTGGCCTGATTTGAATATGGAATTCCTTATAGCAATAGTTATAATATTAATAGGTATTATAAGTATTTGGGTAATGGAAAAAAGCGCAAGGGATATTGAACAAAAGTAAAGTCATTTTTATGGAAACATATGGATTAATTGGCAAGAATCTAACGCACACTTATTCGCCTAGTTATTTTGGTGAGAAGTTTAGTAAAGAGAAAATAAATGCTAATTACAGGGTTTTCGATATTAGTAATCTCAGTGAATTTAGAGGGTTAATTGATGGAAACCTAAACATCAGGGGACTTAACGTAACAATTCCATACAAGAAATCCATATGTGATTTTATTGACGAGATTGATCCCATAGCAGAGCTAACTGGTTCTGTTAATACAATAAGAATTGAAAAAAATCAAGAACAAAACTTACTTAAAGGTTTTAATACTGATGTTATTGGTTTCGAAGAAACCATTTATTCAGAAATAAAAAAAAGGGCTGGAATAAAGGCTATGATATTGGGAACTGGAGGAAGCTCAAACTCAGTGGCATATGTATTACGAAAACTTGATGTTGATTATTTCTTTGTTTCCAGAAATCCCAGAAATAACAAAGAATACGCTTATAACCAAATTGGTAGTGACCATATGGCAAATAATCAACTAATTATTAATACTACGCCAGTTGGTATGTTTCCAAATGACCATGAATGCCCAAATATTCCATATGAAAATATTACATCAAGCCACATATTATATGACCTTATTTATAATCCAAAGAAGACTATTTTCATAAAAAAGGGTTTGGAAAGAGGCGCTAAATGCATAAATGGTCAGCGAATGCTTGAAATACAGGCAGAGGCATCATGGAAGATTTGGCAAAAATAAAAGTAAATCACATATGTGTTATTATGTATACTCTTCAATAGGTAAACAAGTACATAAATTCCTATCACCATAAGCATTATCAATTTTTGCAACTGGTGTGAAGTATTTATTTTCCTTAACCCATTCAAGAGGGTAAGCAGCAGTTTCTCTTTCATAAGGCATATCCCAATCAGAAGATATCAACATTTGAGCAGTATGAGGAGCATTTACTACCACATTATTAGCACGTTCTGCAGTACCGTTTTCAATTGATGCTATTTCACTACGAATGGATTTCATTGCCTCAATGAAACAATTCAACTCCTGTAATGGTTCACTTTCGGTTGGTTCTACCATTAAAGTTCCATTTACTGGAAAAGCAACTGTTGGAGCGTGAAAGCCATAGTCCATTAACCGTTTTGCAATATCCGCTACTGATACATCTGCTGTTTTGCTAAATTTATTGCAGTCAAGAATCATTTCATGACCAACAGTACCATTGGATCCTTTATAAAGAATTGGGTAATGATCCTTTAATTCATTGGCCATGTAATTGGCACTTAAAATAGCTATCTCTGTTGCTTCTTTCAGTCCTGATGCACCCAACATTTTTAAATAACCATATGAAATAAGTAATACTAAAGCACTGCCCATTGGAGCAGAGGCAACAGCTGAATTCAACTGATTATCTTCTAGTTGAGACATTTGATGTCCTGGCAAAAACGGAGCAAGGTGTTTTGCTACACCAATTGGACCAACCCCTGGTCCACCACCACCATGGGGTATACCAAAAGTTTTATGTAAGTTTAGATGACATACATCGGCACCTATGAACCCTGGATTGGTAAAACCTACCTGAGCATTCATGTTGGCACCATCCATATATACCTGACCACCATGGTCATGAACAATTTTTATTACCTCTTTTATTCCTTCTTCAAATATTCCATGAGTTGAAGGATATGTTATCATTATTGCTGCTAAATTATCCTTATGTTCAGCTGCTTTGAGTCTCAAATCATCAATATCAACATTTCCATTATCAGCAGTTTTGATAACTACTACCTTATACCCAGCAACAATTGCACTTGCAGGATTTGTTCCGTGTGCAGAAGCAGGTATTAAACATATGTTTCTGTTACCCTCTCCTATGCTCTTTTGGTATTTATTTATTGTTAACAAACCGGCATATTCACCTGCGGCTCCTGAATTGGGTTGAAATGATACCTTCTCAAAGCCTGTAACTTCACATAGCATATGATTCATCTCATTAACTACTTCTAAGTAACCGGCTGCCTGTTCAGCCGGTACAAACGGATGTATGTCCGTAAATTCTGGCCAACTTATGGGCAGTAATTCTGAAGCAGCATTTAATTTCATTGTGCATGATCCAAGGGGAATCATTGAACGATTAAGAGCGATATCCTTATTTTCTAACTTCTTCAGATAGCGCATCATTTCTGTTTCAGAATGATATGAATTGAATGCAGAGTGCGACAGGAATTTTGTAGTTCTTTTCAAGTTTTCTGGTAATGTCTCAATATTATCAAAACTAACATCTGGGAAACTCAATTCAAAGTTATCTTTCCCTGCTGCTTTTGCAAAAATGGCAGCTAACAACCCTATATCATTTTCATCAGTTGTTTCATCTAAACTAATTCCGATATGTTGATTATCATCAAAATATCTGAGATTTAATTTGTGATCTAAGGCAAGCTTCTTAAGTTGACCCATATCAACTCCATCAGGTAATTCAACATGTAATGTATCAAAGAAATACTCATTGGTATTCTTATAACCCAACTTATCAATAGATGCTTGTAATGATGCTGCAAGTGAGTGTATTCTAAAGGCTATTGCTTTTAAACCATCCTGTCCGTGATATACTGCATAAAAGCCAGCCATAATTGCCAATAATGCCTGAGCCGTACAAATATTAGAGGTTGCTCTTTCACGCTTGATGTGTTGTTCTCTAGTTTGTAATGCCATTCTTAGAGCATTATCCCCATTTATATCCTTTGAAATTCCAATTATTCTTCCAGGTATATTTCTTTTGTATGCTTCTACAGTTGCAAAATAAGCTGCATGAGGCCCTCCAAATCCCATTGGCACTCCAAACCTCTGTGTCGTTCCAAAAACCACATCTGCACCCCACTCTCCTGGAGGTGTAAGCAATGTTAAACTAAGTATATCAGATGCGACAGCTACGGGCACATTGGCATCATTGGCATTTTTTACCAATATTCTATGATCCTTTATTTCTCCTTTGTTATTAGGATATTGTATCATACATCCAAATACCTTGTCGTTAAACTCAAAGTCATTACAATTTGAAACTATCAAATTAATTCCTTTGGACTCAGCTCTTGTTCGCAATACGTCTAATGTCTGTGGAAACAGATCTTCACTCACAATAAAAGTGTTTGCTCCGCTTTTAACGCTTGATCGTGACCTTGCATTAAAGAACATGAGCATTGCTTCAGCAGCTGCAGTTCCTTCATCAAGTAGTGATGAATTTGCAATGGGTAGGCCAGTCAGGTCTGAAACCATAGTTTGGAAATTCAGCAATGCTTCAAGACGACCCTGTGATATTTCTGCCTGATATGGAGTGTATGAAGTATACCAACCAGGATTCTCAAAGACATTTCTCTGAATAACCGGTGGTGTTACGGTATTATAATAACCGGTACCAATGTAAGACTTTAAAACTTTATTTTTTGAAGCAATCTTGCGCATGTGCTTTTGGTAATGATATTCGGACATACCCTCCTCAAGACTTAACCCTTTGGAAAGTCGGATATCTTTCGGAATTGTTTTATCTATCAGTTCATTTACTGATTTTAAACCCATCGAATCAAGCATATACCTTATATCAACTTTTGATGGGCCATTATGTCTATTAGTAAAATTATTGATACTCATTTCTTAATCTGGATAATATTAAAATGTCACAAGAAATTACATCTAAAAATAAAGTACAAAATTAAAAATCTTATTGATGTCAAATTCATATTTAACAAAATTGTTATTTAATTAACAATAAATTTTTTGCATTTATTTGGCTTATGCTTTGTGATGCTATAATTGACGATATTCACTACTCTTAAATTTGATATACTATAAAAAGCTGGATAAAAAAAAGGGAAACTACTTAAAAGCAGCCTCCCTTTATGTCTTCAATATTATTGTCTAATGATTGATTCTCATTTTATAGAATGATCTCCAAACAAAGTAAAGAGCTACGACTAAGAATGCAACGCCTATGTAAGGAGCTATTGCTCTAAATTGAGGAGCAATGGCAATTTCCATAGCTAACAAACCAAATAACGTTGTAAACTTAATTACAGGATTTAGAGCTACTGATGATGTATCCTTAAATGGATCACCAACTGTATCACCAACCACAGATGCATCATGCAAAGGGGTCCCTTTTTCCTTCATATCAACTTCAACAACTTTTTTAGCATTATCCCATGATCCCCCGGCGTTTGCCATAAAGATAGCCTGGAATAAGCCAAAGAATGCTATTGATAATAAATATGCAACAAACATAGCTACGGGAGCATTTGAAGTTTCAGTTGGAGCTGATAAGAATGCAAATGCTAGAGCAAAGGAGAAAATGGCAATAAAAATATTCCACATACCTTTCTGAGCATAAATTGTGCAAATCTGTACAACGTCTCTTGACTTACCAACATCAGCCTTCATAGGCGCATTTGGATCAAGATTTATGTTCTTTTTGATATACTCAACCGCACGTGCTGCACCAGTTGTAACTGCCTGTGTAGATGCACCTGTAAACCAATAAATAACAGAACCTCCCAATAGGAATCCCATTATGGTAAAAGGATTTAGAAGGTTTAATATTTCTTCTGGTTCAACACCTAGAGTTTTTTTGATAACAAGTATCAAAGCAAAAATCATTGTTGTAGCACCTACAACTGCTGTTCCTATGAGAACAGGTTTGGCAGTTGCTTTAAATGTATTACCAGCGCCATCATTAGCTTCAAGATAATATTTTGATTTTTCAAAGTCAGGTGTAAAACCAAAATCTTTCTCAATTTCAGCTACGGTTTCTTCTCTATTTTCTTCAATTAATGATAACTCATAAATTGATTGGGCGTTATCGGTAACAGGTCCATAACTATCAACAGCAATGGTAACAGGCCCCATTCCGAGCATACCAAACGCAACAAGACCAAATGCAAAGATTGAGGGATAGATCATAAATGCATCTAACCCAAAAGTACTAGCATAATATGCAACAAACATTAGCATAAAGAATACCATACCTTTCCAAAAAGCACTAAAGTTACCAGCAACAAGACCAGAAAGAATGTTTAGAGACGCACCTCCTTTTTTAGAGGCTTCAACTACTTCATCAACATGTATTGATTTAGGACTAGTAAATAATTTAGTAAATTCAGGTATCAGAGCAGCTCCTAATGTACCTGCACTTATTATTACTGAAAGACTTATCCATAGATTATTTGGTAAATCACTTATTGTTAGATAACTTACAATAAAAGTTACTATGATTGAGAGTATTGAAGTTATCCAAACCAGCGATGTAAGTGGTTTCTCAAAATCAAGGTCATCTGCATTTTCATATTTTACTTTTGTAATTGCACCATTAATCCAAAATGAAATTATGGAGGTTGCAATCATCAGAATCCTCATTACAAAAATCCATGTTAGAAGAATTACCTTATTGGCTTCACCCAGCATAGTATTAGGAAGAGCCAAGAGAATAAAAGAAATAAGAGCTACACCTGTTACACCATAGGTTTCAAAACCATCTGCTGTGGGTCCAACACTATCACCAGCATTATCACCAACACAATCAGCTATTGTACCAGGGTTCCTAGGATCATCCTCGCCAATCTTAAATATTACCTTCATAAGGTCAGAACCTATGTCAGCAATTTTTGTAAAGATACCACCAGCTATTCTCAGCACAGAAGCACCTAATGACTCTCCAATTGCAAATCCAATAAAACTTGCACCAGCATACTCTCCTGGAACAAATAAAAGTATCATAAGCATCATTATTAATTCAAGTGAAATTAATACAACACCTATACTCATACCTGCATTTAACGGAATGTTTAAAAGTTTTATTGGTTTTCTTTCTAGAGAAGCAAATGCCATACGTGAGTTTGCCAATGTGTTCATTCTAATTCCAAACCAAGCAACGCTATAAGAACCTAATATCCCAATAACGGTCCATCCCAGTATCATCGCAACTCCACCTATTCCAAAGTTAGCATCGCTTAGCCATCCAAAATAGAATGCCACAGCAGCGCCAATGAATACAAAAAGTATTGCAAGAAACCTTCCTTGCTGGATCAAATAAGTTTTTGATGTTTCAAAGATAACCTGAGCTACATCAAGCATAGACTTATGTGCTTTTATCTTTTTAACTTGTGCAAATTGGTAAAAACCAAATAAGAATCCCACAAATGTCACAAGAAACCCCCAATATAAGATTGATTGATCCTTAACTCCATCTGGAATTACAAGGTCAGCTTCACTTGCTGAAACCATAAACGGCGCAGCAATCAAAGCGAAAAGTGTAAGAACTTTTTTCATAACTACTTTATTAGTTAGTTTAAATTAAAATTTAAGCGTATATTTTAAAAATGTGCTAAAATAAAAATAATGGTGTAATATATAACCCTTTTCCTTTTTTATTATTAAAACTCAATTAACAATTGAATTATATGGTCAGTTTACAATAAAAAAATAAAATCTAAAGCGCTCTAAACATGCAAGATGTGAATTGTTTTTTATATTTTTAAAATTAACCATGCAACATCTCTCAAATTTGACGTTCTTAGGTTAAATTTTTATACTTTTAACTTTTGTTTAAACAACTTATGAAAAAGGTAAAATTAGAAATAGTTGGAATGTCTTACAGTAGATCTCAGAGTGGTGCATATGCTCTCATACTTGGTATTAAAGGTCAGAAAAAACGACTTCCAATAATTATTGGAAGTAGTGAGGCTCAGGCAATTGCAATAGAGCTTGAGAAAATGAAGCCATCCAGACCACTCACTCATGATCTTTTTGCAAGTTTCTCCAAGCACTTTAAAATCACAATAACAGAGGTTATAATAAATAAATTTGAAGAAGGTATTTTCTATTCAAAATTAATTTGCTCACATGAAGGACAAATAAGTGAGATAGATAGTCGAACTTCAGATGCAGTAGCACTTGCCCTGAGATTCAAATGTCCAATCTCTTCCTATGAAAACATTATAGAAGAAGCTGGAATAATGCTTGAAGATGAGCCCATTGGTGATGACCCTGAGGCTGAATCTATAGTAGTTAAAGAGGCTGCTCAAAAAGCCAATTATACTGACTTAAAGGTTGAAGTGCTTGAGGATATGATAAAAAAAGCCATAGAGAACGAAAATTATGAGCAAGCTTCAGAGATAAGAGATGAAATTAACAAACGAAAAAACACTTAAAATCCTTAATCCATTACTTTTTGAATAGTATTGGGATCATGCTTGTATCTAAACAAAACTAAAAAAGCTACACATATTACTAGTGAATAAAGTGCAAATGTTATCCATATTCCATGCCAATTTTTCCCATCTACTGTTGTGAAAAATGAATCTATGATTATACCACTAGTAACGCTTCCAAGAATAGCTCCAATACCATTGGTCATCATCATAAAAAGTCCCTGAGCCGATGACCTGATCTTTGAGGTCGTAGATATTTCAACAAACAGAGACCCTGATATATTAAAGAAGTCAAATGCCATTCCATATATAATTCCCGAAAGTATTATCATCCATAATCCCGAACCTGGATCTCCATAAGCAAACAATCCAAAACGAAGTACCCATGCCAACATACTTAGTAACATTACCTTTTTTATACCATATCGCTTCAAGAAGAATGGTATCACCAGAATAAATAATGTTTCAGATATCTGAGAAATAGACATTATCAAAGTCGAGTATCTAACAACAATGGAGTCCTTGAATTCTGCTACACGTCTGAAGTCATCCAAATATAGGTCGCCATAAGCATTCGTAAGCTGAAGAGCAGCACCAAGGAACATACTAAATATGAAAAACAATGCCATTTTATAATTCTTAAATAACCTGAAAGCATCTAATCCAAACATTTCAGTGATTGATGTTTGACTAGATGTTTTTCCCTCTGGAGGACATTTGGGAAGGCTGAAGGAATAAATTCCCAGAACAATAGCAACACTTCCCGCAATATAAAACTGATTTGCAGAATCTTTGTTACCTGACAAGTTTGTAATCCACATGGCAACAATAAAGCCAATTGTACCCCATACTCGTATGGGCGGGTAATCCTTTATAACATCGAAACCATTGTTTTTCAATGCGCTATATGAAATTGAGTTCCCTAAGGCAATAGTAGGCATATAAAAGATCATTGCGAGTAATATTATCCAGAAAAAATTACTTGGATTACTTACTGCAGGAACTGCAAGTAATGTTATTCCACCTAATATATGCAAAATTCCATAGAGTTTTTCTGCATTGATATATCTATCAGCTATTATACCTGCAATGGTGGGCATAAATAGAGAAGCTATTCCCATTGTGGAAAATATTGCTCCAAATTCAGTTCCGGACCAACCTTTGTTCTGAAACCAATAAACAGCAACTGTAATTAGCCATGCTCCCCAGATAAAAAACTGGAGGAAGTTCATAATAGTAATGCGGTTTTTAATGCCCATAGCTTTTCAAATAAAAATTAAGTCTGGCAAATTTAATTTTTTAAGCACCCATATCAAATATAGATTTAATATACCAACAAATATATTTCGACAATCAATTTTGAACATCCCCCTTTATTTTAACATTAAAACCATTATTAGCCTGTAATCATGGTATTTAGCCTTGTTATAACATTTGAAATCTTTTGGTAGCAGATACAAAATATGTTGATAACTTTGACACAATTAAAATTTTAAGTTTTTACTGAATTATCTAAAGATTTTTAGTTGCAATGAATCAATATCTGTATTTACTAGATCACATAATTAAAAAGGGAAATAAAAAAGAAGACCGCACAGGAACAGGCACAATAAGCGTATTTGGCTATCAAATGAGATTTGATTTAAGTGATGGGTTCCCCATGGTTACTACCAAAAAATTACATCTTAAATCAATAATTTACGAATTATTATGGTTCCTAGCAGGTGATACCAATATAGCCTATCTAAAGGATAATGGAGTTAAGATTTGGAACGATTGGGCCGATGAAAAAGGAGACCTTGGCCCAGTATACGGAGCACAGTGGAGGAATTGGAATAATGATAGTATAGACCAGATTGCAGATGTAATAAACCAAATAAAAATTAACCCCGACAGTCGACGTCATATTGTAGCTGCATGGAACCCTAGCGTTTTGCCTGACACGTCAGCCTCGTTTAAAGAAAATGTTGCCAATGGAAAAGCTGCCTTACCACCATGCCACGCGTGGTTTCAGTTCTATGTAGTAAATGGTAAACTATCATGTCAATTATACCAGAGAAGTGCTGATGTTTTTCTGGGTGTGCCTTTTAACATTGCATCATATGCACTCCTGACGTATATGGTTGCTCAAGTTACCAATTTAAAACCTGGGGATTTTATACACACCTTTGGTGACGCACATATTTATCTTAACCACCTCGAGCAGGTGGAACTGCAGCTATCACGAGAGCCAATGAAGCTGCCAACATTATCACTAAACCCTGAAATAACTAGTATATTCGATTTTAAATATAAAGATATAATCATTGAAGGATATAATTCTCACCCGGGAATAAAAGGGAGTATAAGTGTTTAATAATAAACCAAAGTTAAATAAGCATACACATGAAGAAACATATCTCAATAATAGTTGCAATAGCCTCTAATTATGCAATCGGTAAAGACAATGACTTATTATGGCACATATCCAAAGACCTTAAGCGTTTCAAAGAGATAACAAAGAATCATTATATTATAATGGGAAAACGAACCTACTACTCACTTCCAATAAGGCCTTTACCCAATAGAGTCAGTATGATTCTTACTGATATACCTGAAGAATCAATCGATAATTGTCTTATGGCATATTCAATTGAAGATGCCATAGAAAAGATGGATCCAGATAAAGAAAATTTTATCATTGGCGGAGGCTCAATATACAAACAATTCATGCCTATAGCTGATAAACTATACATAACAAGAGTGCATAAAGATTTTGAAGCAGATACCTTTTTTCCCAATATATCTGAAAATGAGTGGAAATTAATAAGCTGTGAAAACATCAACGATGATAATCAAAACCACTTCAAGTACTCCTTCGAGATTTATGATAAAAGATAATTTCATTACTATTTTAGATTAATTTTGCAACCTACAACTAACTACATAACAACTTACAATGAGCAGATTAACCATCGTATTATTGCTATTTTTGGCATTTCCTACTTTAAACACTACAAATGCCCAACCATGGACAAACCTCCTACCAGCAGAAAAGATTAAAACAAGTGAGCTTACACTTTTTGATTACCAAAAAGCATTTAATGATTATTGGACTCCCAAAAAAGTAGTTAATGGCTTTTACATTAATAACGGAGAAAAAGTAAAAGCAGGTGGATGGAAACAATTCAAGCGTTGGGAATGGTATTGGGAAACTAGAGTTAACCCCACCACAGGTGAATTCCCTTCTACTTCAGCATTTGAACAATTAAGGTTAATAAAGAGTAGTAATGATAATAGAAGTATCTCTGGTCAGTGGTCAAGCATGGGCCCAAGTACATCTAGTGGTGGATATGCAGGAATTGGAAGGCTAAATTGTATTACATTTCATCCCACAGATAATAATACAATGTATGTTGGATCAGCAGCTGGAGGGGTATGGAAAACTACTGATGGTGGATCTAATTGGGTCGCCCAAGCCAACGAAATAGAAGCAATAGGAATCTCTGATATCGTTGTGCAGGCAACATCCGGAGATGATATTGTATTCATTGCAACTGGTGATAGAGACCATTCGGATACCTATTCCGTAGGAATATTAAAATCAACTGATGGTGGATCAACATGGACTAATACTGGCCTAACCTATACTGCTGGGCAAAAAAAATTAGTAAACAGACTTCTAAATGACCCTACCAATTCATCCATATTTTATGCTGCCACTACAGATGGTGTTCATAAAAGTACTGATGATGGTGTAACATGGAACCTTATTAGCTCGGAAGTATTCATAGATATGGAGTTTAAACCAGGAGCTTCAAATATTATTTATGGAAGTAGTAAAATGGGAGACATATACAAGTCAACCAACAGCGGTAACAGCTGGAATAACACTCTCTCTACAAGTGGGAGAAGAACAGAAATGGCTGTTTCGCCAAATGATGCTAATGTAGTATATGCTCTTATGGCAGCTGCTAGTAGCGGCCTTTATGGTATTTATAAGTCAACAAATTCAGGATCATCATTTACGGAGATTTATAATTCACCAAACCTTCTTGGATGGAGTTGCAATGGTGGCGGTTCAGGAGGTCAAGGGTGGTACGACTTATGCATTGCTACGGATCCCAACGATGTAAATACGGTTTTTATTGGCGGCGTAAACACATGGAAATCAACAGATGGTGGAAACAGCTGGAACATTAACAATCATTGGTCAAGCACATGTGGCGGAAATGCAACTAATGTTCATGCTGACAAGCATAACCTTGTGTTTCAAAACTCCTCATCAACTCTTTTTGAATGTAATGATGGTGGACTATACAAAACAACGAATAGCGGTAATACATGGGAGCATCTAACAAATGGAATGGTAATTAGCCAGATGTATAAACTTGGTGTAGCTCAAACAACACCTGATGATGTGATAACTGGGCTGCAAGATAATGGAACCAAAGCACTAATTACTTTAAATTGGGAAGATGTAATAGGTGGTGACGGAATGGAGTGTTTAATTGACTGGTCAGATGAAAATATTCAATATGGATCTCTTTATTACGGTGATATTTTTAAAACAACAGACCATTGGAATTCATCAACACAAATTAGCGGTGGTATATCTGGTAATGCAGCATGGGTAACCCCTTATGTTCAGGATCCCATAAACAGCAACACTTTATATGTTGGTTATGAAGATGTATGGAAAACCACTGATCAGGGGCAATCATGGACACAACTTAGTTCATGGGCTGGTGGAACACTAAGGTCTCTCGCCGTAGCGCCATCTAATAACGATTACATCTATGCTGCTACTTATAATGAGATATATGCATCAACTGATGGTGGATCAAATTGGACAACAATTACAGGAAGTTTACCAGTAGGACAATCTAGTATAAACTACATCAGTGTGAAATATGATGACCCCAGTACCATTTGGGTTTCAATGGGTGAATTCAATAGTAATGGAGTTTTTGAATCTACAAATGCAGGATCAAGCTGGACAGATATATCCTCAGGATTACCTTTGCTGCCAATAAACTGTGTTATTCAAAATAATCAAAACACAGCGCAGGTAGAATTATATGCAGCAACAGATGTTGGAGTGTATTTAAAAATTGATGCAGCAAACTGGACTCCCTTTTTCACAGGAATGCCAAATGTAGTAGTAACCGAATTAGACATTTATTACGACAACGCGAATTACTCCAATAGCTTATTAAGAGCATCAACTTTCGGGCGTGGGCTTTGGGAATCTGACCTGTATTCTGACCCTAATACTCTTACTGCTAATTTTTATGCTGATATCACTTCCTTAGAAGTTGGTGGTCAGGTTAATTTTACTGACATTTCAAATGGAAATCCAACAAAC